>ENA-UPXC01000012-UPXC01000012.1-human-gut-metagenome-genome-assembly--contig:-NODE-12-length-226110-cov-24.638809_pt1 | contig 226110 bp, 188 predicted proteins | sample MGYA00250047_ERZ773371 | MGnify/ENA primary metagenome ERZ773371 (study PRJEB29103, sample SAMN06111975) | human gut metagenome | biome: human gut; feature: ankylosing spondylitis patient; material... | reverse complement strand
TCACACAAAATTCTCTTTATGTTTTCAATTTTTATAGGCTTTGCCAAGTGAGCATTCATTCCTGCTGCCAGACACTTACTCCGATCGTTCCTGCTGTAAAACGGTATCTGAGGCTTTTTTTATTTATCTGATTTTTTTTCTGTTTCCATGGAACTTCTGAACGCTCACCTCCTGGTATCATTACAAATATACATAAAAACTCATTTTTATATTACCATGAAATTTTTTACTTTGCAATGCACATACCTTTTCAGACGCTGCTTTTCTTGTTTCCTTTTTCAGAAAATTGCAACCAAAGGGGCGCACCTGAAAATTTCTTTTCAAATGCGCCCCTTCGCTTTCTTTTTTCTTTTTTTCTGTTTTTCTATCAGATCAATCCGTAATGCTCCATCGCCTTTGCCACGCCGTCCCGCTCGACGGTATCGGTTACGTACTCTGTGTACGGATCCAGAACCTCATCATGTTTTCCAAGCGCAATGGTGTGTGCGCCGCACCGGAACATGGTAAGGTCGTTGCTGCTGTCGCCAAATACGTATGCATCTTCTTTCTCCAGCTGAAACTGTTTCAGCGCATAGTCCACAGCTGTTCCTTTGCTGCAGCCGTGCGGAACGATTTCGTATACACCGCCGCGGCGATCCATGATATCAAACTCCTGCTCAAATTCACGGTACATACGTTCTATATCAGACTGTGCATCGGTTACGATACAAAATTTATCGTAAATGATTCCTTTTGTCTCCGCTGTCTCCGCGAGTCCGATTCCGACAGCAGCGAAATAGGCACGGGTCTGCTCGACCTCACGAAAACGGGATACCTCCGACGAAAAATAAACATTATCCGTTCCCTCCAGAATCATGCCGATCCTGCACTCCTTTAAAATAACCGGGATTTCCTCACAGCGCTTTTTCGGAATCGTCTGATGCATCAGGATTTCGCCGTCCCGGCGCAGATAGGTCCCGCAGCCGCACAGAAATCCGGAAAACGGAAGCTTTTTCAGCTCCTCGGGCAGCTCCGACCAGGTGCGGCCGGTATTAATAAACGTAAGATTTCCTTTTTCCGCTGTCTTTTTCAATGCATCGAGCGCGCTCTGCGGAATTTCTTTTGTAATCTCACTCAGTAACGTTCCATCAATATCAAAAAATAATGCTTTCACAAAAATTTCCTCCTCGTGTACTGTTTCCTGTTCTCTTTCTGACATACGAAAAAATGCCGAAGCTCTTGATTGTCAAGGCTTTCGGCATTTTCATTCCAGTCGAAGCGACGGGATTCGAACCCACGACCTCTGCGTCCCGAACGCAGCGCTCTACCAAACTGAGCCACGCTTCGATTTTATTTGTTTTCTGAACTCTCGTCCATCAACAATAGCTATTATATATGATGTCTATAGGAATGTCAACACCTTTTTTGAAATTTTTTTAATTTTTTTTATTATTGCTTCAAAAGGTACATTTCACACGGGTTTGCGGCCTTTTTGGTGTTCTTTTAGAATGACAGTTTCTGAGAAAGTCAAAAAAAGAGATATGCCGGAAGTTCTGTTCCGGCATATCTCTTATCTTTGTTTCTCAGCTCAGCTGATATACATCTGCATACTGCACGCCGAAGCTCAGCGCCTCGGAATGGCTGCTGCAGAAGATGTCTACGTGGCCGTAAGCGGTTCCGCGGTCTTCTACCGTGTAAACCTGGCCGTTGATCATCAGTTTCGTTCCGAATGGTACACCGCCCATGGCGATCGTTCTTCCTGCGGTCGGTGTGGTTCCGCTCGCGGTGGATCCGCCGGACCACTGTCCGGTACAGATGGAACAGGAGCAATAGCCTGTCAGTTTAAATCTTCCAAGGTATGTTCCGCTGGAGGAGCTGCTGGAAGTATCTGACGCGGATGGACTCCCCGTTGTCGTGGAGGATGCGCTGCTGTCCGAAGAACTGCTTCCGGAGCTGCTGCTTGTATCGGTATCTGCTTTCGCTGCGGCATTTGCTGCTTCTGCGGCTGCGACTCTTGCGGCCTCGGCTGCCTGTTTTCTGGCGGCCTCTGCCTCAGCTTCTGCGGCAGCCTGCTGTGCGGCGGCTGCTGCGGCTGCTTCCTCTTCTGCTTTCTTCTGCGCTGCAATCTCCTCTTCTTTCGCCTGACGGATCAGGTCGTTGATTGCATCTGCTTTGCTGTTGATTTCATCTACCAGTGCACTCTCGCTGGATTTTGCATCGTCCAGCTCTGCGGAGTAGGTACGGAGTTCCTGATAAGCTGCTGCATACAGCTCCTGGATGGCTTCCTGCTGATCGCTGCTCTGCTGCTGCAGTTCTACGATCGCTGCCTGCTCTTCCTGCACCTGTGTTTCTTTTTCTTTTACCTGGTCTACCGTGTCTTCATACTCCTGCATAAGATCGCGGTCGAAATCGGAAATTTTCTGTATGTATTCTGCCCGGCTGATCAGCTCTGAAATGCTTTTGGAAGAAAAGAGCATTGCCATGTATCCGTTTCCGGAAGAATTTTCATACATATACTGGATACGGAGCTTCATCGCCTCGTACTGCTCTTCTTCTTTTGCTTTTGCATCTTCCAGATCTGCCTGAATCTGTACCAGTTCGTTCTGCTTCGCATCATACTGATCCTGAAGCTCCTGCAGACGGTTCTGCAGATCGTCCAGCTGCTGGTTCAGTTCGGAAAGATATTCTTCTGATTGTCCCTTTTTGGAATTGAGTTCGTCAATCCTGCTCTGTATGCTGTCAAGCTGAGACTGTGCGGCAGCCTGTTCTGCCTGAGCATTTGAAATTTTCTCCTTTGTACTGGCACCATAGCATGGCAGAACGGTTGCTGCCGTAAGCACTGTGGCCAAAACCAGGCTGAATAATTTCTTTTTTTTCATGTCGTACACCTCATACTTATTACGTTCTGTTGCTGATTGTCACTCCCAGTTACTGCGGAAAATGGGTCTTTTTTCCCGCCGTACTTTGCCATTATAACACAAGTATGTCTGAAATGAAAGTCTTTTTTAATTTCTGTTAATAACTTTGTAATATTTCGACGTTTTTCCTGCAAAAACTGGCATGATTTTTCTACTTTCTCCATCCAACAGGGTACTTATTTTTCAAGGTTCCATTGACCAGTTTGCCCCATCCAAGGCCGAATCCATCGACGCAGACCAGCTTCCAGCCCGACGGCGATGCGGTCTCTCCCGGCTCTACGGAAATTGTCTCACCGTGGAGATATTTTTCGGTACGCTCGTCATCTGCCTTTAAATTCATGTAATCTTTGAACTTGTCCGCGGAGAGTGTCACGGCAAACGGCTGTGACGGCTCGAAACGGTCTTTTTTCAGTTCACCGAGATACAGACCGTTCCGCAGGAAATGAAGATTCCGCACGCCATCCGGCAGGGACGGGGAATGGTATACTTTTCCGGCGCGGACTTCCAGTTCCTCCACCGGGATCGGTGCTGTCATCCGGGACAGGAAATCGGAAAGGATCTGTTTTTCTGCTTTCGACGGACCCGGTGCTTCCGTTCCGCGGTCTTTTTTCCGGTTTTTCTGTTTTTTGTTTTTCTTTTCGATCGGTTTTTCTTCTGTCTCATAAGGAATGGCTTCGCCTTTTTTGCGGAACAGGGCAAGGTAATGGCCCTCGCCGTTCATTTTATGCGGCCAGATGCGCACGGTCTTTTCGATCTCCGGATCGCCGTTTCCCCAGACTGGATTGCCTTTTGAAAAACCTTCGTAGCCTTCCATCTCGATCAGTTCCATTTCCGGGAAGTTTTCCAGAAGGAAAGAAACGGTTCCCTCGTCCTCCTGCGGGGCGAAGGTACACGTCGAATACATCATGAGGCCGCCCGGACGCAGCATTTTGACAGCATTCGAGGTGATCTCGCGCTGCAGATCCGCAAAGAAATCCGGCCGCTCCGGGGTCCAGGTGCCGATGACTGCCTCATCTTTCCGGAACATGCCCTCGCCGGAGCACGGTGCATCCACGAGGATTTTATCGAAGAAGCCCGGGAAGACGTCTGCAAGGCCTGCCGGTGTCTCATTGGTGACAAGCACGTTTTCACTTCCGAACAGCTCCAGATTGCGCAGCAGTGCTTTGGCGCGGGCGTTGCTGATGTCATTGGCGACGAGAAGGCCGGTTCCTTTCAGGCGCGCATTCAGCTCGGTTGCCTTGCCGCCCGGTGCGGCGCAGAGATCGAGCACACGCTCACCCGGTTCGATCGGGAGGCGGGACGCCGGGGTCATGGCGCTTGGCTCCTGCAGATAGAAGACGCCTGCCGCATACAGCGGAGACTGGCCCATGCGCATGCCGTCCGGCACGAAATAGCCGTTTGGAATCCACGGAATTTTCTTCCACATTCCCGGAACAAGCGGCGGGAAATCTTCGGTCCGGCATTTTTTTGTATTCACACGCAGCCCGGCTGTGCGGGGTGCGTCGTAGGAAGTTAAAAATGCATCAAATTCATCGCCCAGCATGTCCTGCATGCGGGTCAGAAATTCCTGTGGTAACTGCGCCATGTATTGTCTCTCCTTTTTATTTTGCTTTGTTGTGCATCGGTCCCTTTTCGTGAACTGGCGATGCTTTTTCTGTCTTTGTTTCTTTTGTTTTGCATCTATTTCATAATTTCTCACAGAAAAAGAGACAGCTTTTTCGATTTTTCAATCTTTTTGCTGTCTCTTTTTTGCATAGCGGAGAAGAAGGGATTTGAACCCTTGCGCCGTTTCCGACCTACTGGTGTTCGAAGCCAGACCCTTCAGCCTCTTGGGTACTTCTCCGTATTTTGTCAAATACATCATATATTATAGTGCTTTTTTCGGGATTCGTCAATGATTTTTTCGATGGTTTCCGATGGAAATACGGGGATTGTATTTTTTACGGAAATATTCGAAAGTGCAACTTACTCAAACAAATAATCTTCCTCAGGCAGCATCCCATCCCGATGCTGCCTCTTCTTTTATTCTTTCCCTTCTTCCGCCCTCTTCCTCTCTTCTTTTTTCTTCTTTTTCACCACCCGCAGTCTCTGGAAAAACGCACTCAGCATCTCCGAGCACTCTTCTTTCAGCACGCCGCGCTCGACCTTCACCTGATGGTTAAACTCGTGCATTTCCAGCATATTTAAGATCGATCCCGCGCAGCCCGCCTTCGGGTTCATGCTGCCGATGACGACTTCGCTGACTCTCGCCTGTACGATCGCACCGGCGCACATCTGGCACGGTTCCAGGGTGACATACAACGTACAGCCCTCCAGCCGCCAGTCGCCGAGCTTTTTGCTTGCTTTCCGGATCGCATTCAGTTCCGCGTGGGACAGCGTGTTTTTATCCGTATTTCTGCGGTTATAGCCCCGCGCAATCACCTTTCCCTCGTACACAATCACACAGCCGATCGGCACTTCCATCAGCTTTTCCGCTTTCTTCGCCTGCGTAATCGCCTGGCGCATGAAGCGTTCCCGTTCTTTCCGGTGCGCTTTTTCCTCCGGCGTTTCCAGCTTTGTTTCTTCTTCCATTGTGCACTTCCTTTCTTCTCTGCGTATATTTTCTGTCCTTCCCGCATATCGTGAACTGTAGCGCGGTATCTTTTTCTACTCTTTTTACTTCTATGCAGGAGGTTTTTATGTCTGATTACCGGCGTTTCATTGCCTATCTATACGAATACCCGAACAACCGCAAGGGCGGATGCTGCGGCTTTGTCCGCGTGGAGTCGCAGAACGGCTTCTGCCGCATGGACTTCCAGATCAAATCGCCGTCTCTTCCGCCGGAGACCTCGGTCACGGTCTACGGATTTATCCGCCGGTCAGGGCGGATGTACGGCATTCCGCTCGGAAATCTCCTTGCGGGGCGCTCTTCTACGAGTGGAAAACTCTTCACGCACTCCGATGCCATTGGGCAGACGGATGTCACGCTCGACGAGCTTGGCGGTCTGATCCTGCTCTGCCGCCAGACCGGCGTCATCGCCACCCAGTGGGACGATCTTCCGATTCAACCGGAGTTTTTCGCTCCCACGCTCCCGCAGGAGCCCAAAACATCCGCAGACAATGGTGCCAGACCGACCGAAGAGAAAACTGCCGAAACACCCGAACCTCTGGATCCCGCCGTACCTGCGCAGTCCCTGCCATCATCAGACGCTTCAAAAGCACAGTTCGATGAACTTTCCACAGAATTCAGCAGCAATTCCGAACTTTATCCACAAAATTCCAACCCGGAATCCACCGTCTCCACAGAATCCACATCAACTGACACGGTAAACACCGTTCCTGCAGACAGGATCACGCAATCATCCGCCAACACACTCCATCCCGCATCCGCGGAATCTGTCAAAACCGCAGAAAGCTATCCCTCTGCCAACCCGGAACCGCCGCAGCCCATCCCGGATTCTGCCGCCCAGCCGCTACATATGACTTCCGCTGATTTTCCAGCCGCAGCAGCCGTGCCGCCGTCCCGCGCTGCTCTCTATCTCCAGCTTCAGGACCAGTTCCCGGAGTTCCACCCGTTCCCAGATGATGATCTGACCGACTGCCTGCGCCTCTCACTCGACGATCTTCCACAGCTCCGCGCTGCCGGTCTTTCGGTGGATGCGAACCGCTTCGTCCTCCATGGCTCCTCGTCCTATCGCCATCTGCTCCTCGCCCGGAACCGCGACCAGCAGGAACTCTGGTACTTCGGCATCCCCGGCGTCTACACGCCGAATGAGCAGTTCATGGCAAGCCTCTTCGGCTTTTTCCACTTCAAGCAGGCGATGCGCCCCTCCGAGCTCGCGCCCGATGCCCGCTTCGGCTACTGGTACCGCACGCTTTAAAGCGTTTTTTAATCCACGCCGCGGATCTCCACCGTCTCAATCTTTCCGCGCAGGATCTCGCAGAACCGCTCGAGCTGCTCCCTCGCATACCCCGAGAACCTCGGATCAATCACATAATCCGATTCCCGGTAATTCTGCAGGAAGTACCGTTTTGCCCCGGAAAGCCACTTTCCGATCGCTTCGATCTCTTCCCTTCCATGCAGCTCTTGGCAGAGCGTTGTCCGGAACTCATAGTCCACCACGCCGCTCTTTAAAAACTCGACCGACTCATTGATCCGCATCACATCGATCTTTTTCACGCCCGCCGTCTCGCCGTACCGGGACGGCGCGTTTTTGATGTCCATGGCGACGTAGTCGATTTTCTTCTCTTCCACCAGCTTTTTCAAAATCTCCGGCCGGTATCCATTCGTATCGAGCTTCACAAGATATCCCAGTTCCTTAATTTTCGTCACGAACCGCTCCAGATCCGGATCCAGCGTCGGCTCACCGCCCGTCACGCAGACGCCGTCCAGCACGCCGCACCGCTTTTCGAGCACTGCAAAAATCTCCTCCTCCGGAATCACCGGCTCCCATTCGGGATGCTGCACGAGATTTCCGTTCTGGCAGAACGGGCAGCGGAAATTACATCCGCCCGAAAACAATGTGCACGCCACCTTGCCCGGGTAATCCAGCAGCGTCAGCTTTTGAAATCCATGTATGACCATATGCTATCCTCTCTGACCGCAGGACTCCGAACTTTCGTCTGCCCTGCAACAGAAAAAGCGGAACCATAATGTCCGCTTTTTCCATTTATCTTCTATTGGTAATTATTTGCCGTAACGCTCTGCCTGGGAACGGATCAGGTCCAGATCATCAAAATAGTTGATTTTCATGGCTGCTTTGACATCCGCCAGTGTCTGAGCGGCAACTTTTTCTGCCTCTTCGCTGCCTTTTTTCAGCATCTCGTAGATCGCCGGAATGTCTTTTTCCAGTTCTTTTCTGCGATTGCGGATCGGCTCTAAGGTCTCCTGCAGTACATTGTTCAGGAACTTCTTCACTTTGACATCGCCAAGGCCGCCTCTCTGGTAATGTGCTTTCAACTCGTCGAGATTTGCGTAATCCGGCAGATAGCGCTCGAAGTGCTCCGGCTGGCAGAATGCATCGAGATAAGTAAATACGGTATTTCCCTCGATCTTGCCCGGGTCGGTGATCTTGATGTGATCCGGGTCGGTGTACATGCTCATGACTTTTTTCTTGATCTCATCCGGCTCCTCGGACAGGTAAATGCAGTTTCCAAGTGATTTACTCATCTTCGCTTTTCCGTCGATACCCGGCAGACGTCTGCAGGAATCATTCTCCGGCAGCATAATCTTCGGCTGCACAAGTGCCTCGCCATAAACCGTATTGAATTTGTGGACGATCTCCTGTGTCTGCTCGATCATCGGCATCTGATCCTCTCCAACCGGAACGGTCGTTGCCTTGAATGCAGTGATATCGGCTGCCTGGCTGATCGGGTAGGTGAAGAATCCAACCGGGATGCTCGCCTCAAAGTTTCTCATCTGGATCTCCGATTTTACGGTTGGGTTTCTCTGCAGTCTGGAAACCGTAACGAGATTCATATAATAGAAAGAAAGCTCACACAGTTCCGGAATCTGAGACTGGATAAAGATGGTGCTCTTTTCCGGATCAAGTCCGCAGGAAAGGTAATCCAGTGCTACCTCCAGAATGTTCTGGCGCACCTTCTCCGGGTTGTCCGCATTGTCGGTCAGCGCCTGTGCGTCTGCAATCATGATGTAAATTTTATCGAATTCACCGGAGTTCTGCAGCTCCACGCGGCGGCGCAGTGAACCAACGTAATGTCCTACATGCAGCTTGCCGGTCGGTCGGTCGCCGGTCAGTATAATTTTTCCCATTTTTTCTTCCTGCCTTCCTGATACGTAATCTTCGCAGTCCGCTTCTGTATGAAAAATTTCATGAAAATTCTCATAACTGCGGACCTTCTACATACCCTCTATAATACCGTCTTTTTACAAACACTGTCAATGGTCTTTTCCTGTAAAATCCCTCAAAATATCTATTATGAGACAAATCGTTCAACAGCCACGTACAGCCTTCCCTTTTTCGTCTGGTTCTGCACGCCCACATAGCGGAATTTTCCCATATGGCGCACGGTCACGAGATCGTCCTCTTTTAATGACGCACTCGGCGATGTCACCAGCTTTCCGTTGATAAACACCTGGCCGCCCTCGATCAGCGGCACCATTTTGCTCCGCGAACTGCTGAACGCCAGCGACAGCACCGCATCGAGCCGCACGGAAGCGACAGAGCCTTCTTTCCGCTCGGTTTTCGGCTCCGTCAGCTCCTCCGGCAGTCCCGCCTCGACTTCACAGTACACGCTCGTATGGCGCACTTTTTTCAGCTCCGCACAGATGTAGTCCGCCATATCCGCCATACAGATCAGATACGCCTGGTTTCCATCGATCAGAATGTCTCCCAGCTTATACCGCTCCACGCCGAGATTCATCAGTGATCCTAAGAAATCACGGTGTGACAGCGCATCCGCAAATTTTTCATTCAGCGGGCTGATGCGCACGACTGCGATCGGAAGCATCGACGCATCACCGTCCTCTGCATAGGATGGCAGAAACAGCGCCGCTTTCCGCTCTGCCGCCTCGTATCCGCCAGACAGCACGTAACGCACGCCCAGGATTTTATTTACCGTACGGTAGAACAGATCCTGCTCCGCCAGCGTCAGAAACTCCGTGTGTGACGGAACATCCCTGTGATAACACTGCTCTGCCAGATCCTGAATCCGTCCGACCAGCACTTCTTCCTCATTCATGGTAATCCCCCTTTGATACACCGCGGGCTGCCCCTGTTTTCTTTCGGGCAGCCCACGTATCACACTTTATTTATCCAGCAGCATCGACAGCCCGATCCGCTTCTTCGCCAGATCAAGGCTGATGACCTTCACTTCCACGATATCGCCGACGCTCACAGCCTCCAGCGGATGCTTGATGAAGCGTTTCGTCATCTGGGAAATGTGGACGAGTCCGTCCTGATGCACGCCGATATCGACGAATGCACCGAAGTCAATGACGTTGCGCACGGTTCCCTTTAAGATCATGCCGACCTTCAGGTCCTTCATATCGAGCACGTCGGTGCGCAGGATCGGGCGCGGCATCTCGTCACGCGGGTCACGGCCAGGCTTCTGCAGCTCTTTGATGATATCGAGCAGCGTAATCTCGCCGACACCGATCTCCTCTGCCATCTTTTTGTAATCTTTGATGAAGAACGCCGTCGGTCCATCGCTGATCTGCTCTGTCTTCATATTTAACTTTGCAAACAGCTTCTCGACTGCCTCGTAGCTCTCCGGATGAACGCTTGTGCCGTCCAGCGGATTTTTGCCGCCGGTGATGCGCATAAAGCCCGCGCACTGCTCAAACGCCTTCGGTCCGAGTTTTGCCACTTTCAGGAGCTCTTTTCTGCTCTCGAAACGGCCGTTCTCCTCGCGGTATGCCACGATGTTTTTTGCTATCACCTTGCTGACACCGGAAATGTATTCCAGCAGCGACGCGGATGCCGTGTTCAGATCGACACCGACTTTATTCACGCAGTCCTCAACGACACCGCCGAGCGCCTCGCCGAGCTTCTTCTGGTTCATATCGTGCTGATACTGGCCGACACCGATGGATTTCGGATCGATTTTGACAAGCTCTGCCAGCGGATCCTGCACACGGCGTGCGATGGAAGCGGCGCTTCGCTGTCCGACATCAAAGTTTGGAAATTCCTCGGTTGCCAGCTTGCTTGCGGAGTAAACGGACGCTCCTGCCTCATTTGTGATCACATACGCAACCTTCTCCGGGATCTCTTTTAAGATCTCGACGATGATCTGCTCGGACTCACGGCTTGCAGTTCCGTTTCCGACAGAAATCAGGGTGACGCCGTATTTGTGGATCAGATCTTTTACAGTGGCTTTCGCTGCCGCAATCTTCTTCTCGTTCGTCGGCGCGGTCGGGTAAACCACGGTGGTATCGAGCACTTTTCCAGTCGCATCGACAACGGCCAGCTTGCATCCCGTACGGAACGCCGGGTCCCATCCAAGGACAACCTGGCCTGCGATCGGCGGCTGCATCAGAAGCTGCTCAAGGTTCTTTCCAAAGACCTTGATCGCACCATCCTCTGCCTTTTCGGTGAGCTGATTTCTGACCTCACGCTCGATGGCCGGAGCGATCAGACGGTTGTAGGCATCCTCGATGGTCGCCTGCAGAACCGGCTTTGTCTGCGGATTCTCTTTGGTGATGATTTTTTTCTCGAGATAACGCAGGATTTCTTCCGTCGGCGCCTCAATTTTGACGTTCAGGAATTTTTCTTTCTCACCGCGGTTCAGTGCCAGCACACGGTGTCCGGCAATTTTTGATACCGGCTCGGAAAACTCATAGTAATTCTCGTAAACGGACTCTGCTTTCTCATCCTTTGCTGTCGAGACGATCAGGCCCTTCGCCTCGGTTCTGCGGCGGATCTCCATACGGTAATCGGCCTCATCGGAAATGCTCTCGGCGATGATGTCGCAGGCACCAGCAATGGCGTCTTTTGCCGTTTTGACTTCCTTTTCTTCTGAAACAAAAGCCTCTGCCTCTTTTTCGAGCGGCTCTTTTGTCATCTGCAGAAGAATGATATTCGCCAGCGGCTCCAGTCCTTTTTCTTTTGCGATCGTCGCACGCGTCCGGCGTTTCGGACGGTACGGGCGGTATAAATCCTCTACGACCACGAGAGTTGCGGCCTCTTCGATGGATTTTTTCAGTTCTGCGGTCAGCTTGCCCTGCTCCTCGATGCTCGCAAGGACAACGGCCTTGCGGTCATTTAAACTGCGCAGGTACATCAGACGATCGTACAGATTTCGCAGTATCTCATCGTTTAAGGAACCTGTTGCTTCTTTTCGATATCGTGAAATAAAAGGGATCGTGTTTCCCTCGTCAATCAGTTTCACTGCAGCTTCTACCTGCCACGGTTTGACGTTCAGCTCAGCTGCCAATACCTGATTCATATCCATAGGTAAATTCCTCCTGTTGTCTCTTCCAAAACACGCTGTTCCTTCTCTGTTTTTCCCGCATAAAAAGCGGGACCCTTGGCGGAACAGCCACTCTATTACCTTATCAATAGGTCTTGTTTTTGTCAACCTTACATGATAAAATCTTTACTATAGCTTTTTTGACAGACTGCGTGTGAAACCGCGCTTTTTTGCAGAAGAAAGGACATTTTATGACACCAGAAAATTACAATCCAAACACCAATGAGTCCGGAGATTCCTATCAGTCCTCCCATCCGTACGGCGTGCCTGAGGGCCAGCGTCCCGGACCGTATCAGCATTACCAGCAGCAGCCTCCCGTACAGCCGCCGCGCAAGACGGGTTCGCAGGCCCTTGCGGCCGCTTCGATGGTCATGGCGATCTGCTCCTTTTTGTTCATGCTCAACATGGGTTCCCTGTTTTTCGGCTCGCTCGGCGTGATCTTCGCCCTTTTAAGCCGCGGCGCAGGACGCATGAGCGGCACGGCAAAAGCCGGTCTGGCGGGCTGTACCATCGGCATAATTGTCGGTATCTGCATGTATGCTTTCCTGCTTTTCAACATGGTCAGCGGCGGCAGCACCAACCTGCTTGAGCGGTATTACAATCAGTACATGCAGGAATACCAGATGACACCGGATAACGGAACAACCACCGACGGAAATACCATCTAGGTACCAGAAAGGATTTTTCATGAACGGACAAAAACAGAAATTTTCAGAACTGAAAAAGCAGGCCCGTGAGGCCATGGCAGGCCGATGCGGCACGCTGGTGGGCGCAACCGCGATCAACCTGTTTCTCACCTTCTCCTGCTCCCTCATCCCGACGCTGATTTTTTCAGGCACAACGCTGTACGATATCATTTTCCTGAATCTGACGCTGTTCCTGTTTTCCCTGCTCCTCAGCCTCTTTCAGGCGGGCTACTTAAAGATCTGCCTCTCAACGCTGCGCGGGGAACCGATTTCCGTCGGTGATATGCTCTACGCTTTCTATCACCACCCGGACCAGTACGTGCTGATGTTCCTTATCATCAACGGCATCAGCTCCGTGATCGCCCTGATTTCCAGCATTCCGGGCTTCCAGTATCTTTCCTCCCCGAGTGCGGAACTGACGCTTGGAACAGCACTTTCCATCGAAGCCGAGCTTTCTTCTCTGATGAACGTTTACGTTTACAAGCTGATCGGCTCTCTCGTTTCCACGCTGGTGCTGGTTCCGTTTTCCCTTTCCACCTTTGTGATGAACGACGCTCCCGGCATCGGCCCGATCCAGGCGATCCGTCAGAGCTTTGCGATGATGAAGAAGAACTTTTTCCGCTACATTCTGCTTCTCTTAAGTTTCTTAGGGCTTGAGATTCTCGCATCCTGTTCCTGTGCCATCGGCTTTTTGTGGGTAATGCCCTATATGCAGATCACGATGGCTGCGTTCTATCAGGAACGGAAAGATGTCCTGTATCCGGCAGCAGAACCTGTGGGATACGATATGGATTCTTTTGGTTCCGGTACGGACCTTTAATTGATAAAAAAGACGTTTCGCCCTGTCTCATTGACAGATGCGAAACGTCTTTTTTTATTCTTATCTTCGCGTCAGGCGGATATTCGCAATCCGTTTTGCTGCGCCATTCTATACCCAATAGCTGCTACGCAGCTTATTTTGGTTGTTTCAATCCACAGTCGGTAATTTCACAGAGTCTGACATGTCAGCAGAATGCTGACTGTGGTTTGCCTCATGTCAGTGGGGGATACCGATTTCTCTCCGCCCGCCACTGCCGTTAACTTTCTTATTTGCAATTCATCTCACCACCTATAGAGGTGGGAGAATCCTTGCTATTATTTGTTAAATCCTCGCACGGATTCTGCTCTTGATTCCATCGAGTTTTTCTGCTTTTTCCCGATACTCCTGCTCTGTGATTTCGCCGGTAATAAATGCGAACTCCTCGGATAGGCTTGGAACTGCTACGATTTCCACTTTTCCGAACAGCTCCTCGATCTCTGCCTGGCGCTCTGCGGCGTGGCCGGATACGCGGACGAAGAAGCGGCTCTGTACATCATCGATCTGCAGCAGGTCCAGTTTTTCCTCACTCCAGCTCATCATGATGTTTCTGCCTTTGTTCTTTGCACAGTCTACGACATCGGCTACAACGGCACTTGCGGTCGGGAGCTTTCCTGCTCCACTTCCGTAGAACATCGCATCACCCAGTACATTTCCGTGGATGAAGATGGCATTGAAGACACCGTTTACGCTGTACAGCGGGTTTTTCGCGTCAATCATCACCGGGCTTACCATAGCGTAATACTGATCACCCACCTTGCGGCTTGTTGCAAGCAGCTTGATCGCGGTTCCCATCGAAGTCGCATATTTGATGTCCTCTGCGGTGATCTTTGTGATTCCCTCGGTGTAAACCTCTTCGTAATTGACTTCTTTTCCATAAGCAAGAGAAGAAAGAATCGCAATTTTACGGCACGCATCGTAGCCTTCTACATCTGCTTCCGGGTTGCGCTCTGCGTAGCCGAGGCGCTGTGCCTCTTTTAATACATCCGCGAAATCGGAACCGTCGCTTGCCATTTTGCTTAAGATATAGTTCGTGGTACCATTTAAGATACCAGTTACTTCATCGATCTCATCTGCAGTCAAGGAGGAGTTTAACGGACGGATGATCGGGATACCGCCGCCGCAGCTTGCCTCAAACAGATAGTTTGCGCCGTGCTCTTTTGCAATTGCAAGAAGCTCGGTACCGTATCTTGCCACCAGCTCTTTGTTGGATGTGCAGACGCTCTTTCCAGCCTCCAGCGCACGTTTTGTGAAGGTGTAAGCCGGCTCCACACCGCCCATTACTTCAACAACAATATCAACCTCCGGGTCGTTTGCGATCACTTCGTAATCGTGTACCAGCACTTTTTCAACCGGATCTCCCGGGAAATCTCTTAAATCCAGGACATATTTGATATTAATTTCGTTCTCTGCTCTCTTGTTGATGCTGTCATGGTTCGTGTTGATCACTTCTACCACACCGGAACCAACCGTGCCATATCCTAATACTGCAATCTGAATCATCTCTTTTGTCCCTCTCTTGCTTTTTCTTTTTCAGGACTCCTGTCCTAATATTTTAAAATAATGAACTCCCTGTCTGGACTCAATCTCGTTAATCATCTCCGAGGCGTCTCCCCGGTCTTCCGCGATATCCACGCTGATCGTCAGCGATGCCACGCCGTTTAACGGGATGGTCTGATGAATGGTCAGAATGTTTCCGTGAAACCCGGCAATAATCTTCAGCACATCGGAAAGCAGTCCCGGCTCATCGTCCATCTGCAGAATAAATGTAATCGTTTTTCCTTTTGCGTTGTCATGAAAAGGAAGAATATCATCTTTGTATTTATAGAAAGAGCTTCTGCTGATTCCCGCTTTTTCCGTTGCCTGCTGCACGGTAAGCTCCTGCATATCCATCAGCCGTTTGGCCTCGATGACCTTCAAAAGAACCTCGGGAACCGCTTTTTCTTTGATTACATAGTACTTTGTTTTCTCTTCTCTCATGGCAATCCTCTACCTTTATACTCTTTCCAGGAAATACATTTGTTTTCACAGGAAAGATCGTATCATATTCCGACACAATACGCAAGGAATTTTTTCGAATCGGTTTTCAGAAGCCAATGCTTCCGCCGCCGTGACTGTTTCCGCTCGACGAAGTGTGAACGGTGCTTCCGCCGCCACCTCCGCCGCCAGAAACGCCTCCGCCGTGGTTTCCATCATCCTTCTGGATTTTGTGCATCGATACATGACGGTCGATCAGCGCATCCCTGCGGTCTCTGATGTTTACGCGTTTCAGATCCGCATAGCTCTTTGCACCACGGTTTTTCTTTCGTCTGTAGCTCTTCCAGATTCCAAAATAAACAAGAATTCCTGTCGCAGCCGCTGCGATAACAGAAATAAGAGCTTCCGTGCTGTTGATTTTGCGGTAATGAATAATGGAACCGTCTTCTGTAATCAGATAGTCCGCATCGGAAACGCCTCGGTCGAAGCATTCCTGCGTCATCGTAATCATTTTTGCAAAGGTTCCCGCATAGTCGCCGTCTTTCGCGTAGCCCTGCGCCGCCTGCAGGATATCATCAATTTCCGCATCGGACATGTAATACTGCATAATACCAGATGTCGAAATCACAATCTGGCGCTGTCCCATATCGATGAGGAAGCAGACACCGTTTGGCTCTTTCGGATACTTTTTGTCATAAAAATCATCTGCAATCGCCTGACAGTCCTCGGAACCACTGCTGCGCTCGGTCAGGATGACCATATGAATTTCCGTATTGTTCTCGAACTCCGCGCAGGATCTCTCGAGGTCCTGCTCCTCCGCATCAGAAAGAAGCGATGCATTGTCGTAGATATGCTGGGATTCGGCTTTTACGGCATTCACAGAAAAAATCCCGCACAGCAGAAGGGCCGCAAAAATCCCGAGCAGATATTGTCCTGCTTTTTTCATTCTTCTCATGCGAAATACCCTCCTATCAGCATCACAATCAGGACCAGAAGAGCACTCACAGCCGACGTCAGAAGGGCTCTCTTCCGCTCATAGGGAAAATCGCCGTTGATCGTTCCGGTCTGGCCGTTCATCGCATAGTAGTAAACCTTCCCGTCCTTTCCCGGATACGTCAGCGTCCAGACGGGAAACAGGACGTAACGCCAGTTCTCCTGCTTCGGGGAAAGGTTCATTTTTTCCTGCTCGAGGGAGATATATTCGTTCGCCTCATTCCGCATGGCGCCGCGTGCCATCGTCTCCAGTTCTTTTTTCAGTTCCGGTGCGATCTGCTGCTGTTCGATATCACGCTTTTCCGCCTGAAAGCCGGAAAGGTACCCCATGGAAAACGGCTGCATCTCCTCCAGACGGTATGGCTGTACGCATTCGATCAGATCGCGGTCTGCCTTGTTCAGCGCGTTGCGCGACAGACCGTCCACACGGACCTCTCCTTCCCGGCGGACATCATAGATGCTGGTCTCTGTGTACTCCACATCACCGGTCTGCCAGACTCTCACCTTCCGGCCGCGCGCCATGTAATCCGTCTCAAAGTCTCCGCCGTAAATCCAGTACGGGAAATAGACACCTGTCATCTTCTGTACCTGACTCTTTTCGAAAAAGTCCTTCGGAATAAAGTGTTTCTTCCGGGTAAATGACAAAAATTTCTCGATTGCCTGCTCCTTGCTGATTTTGAACGGCAGCACAAAATCCGGCATATATTCTCCCGAAAGCCGGCCTGAAAGCACCACCGGATTGTGGCAGTAGAAACAGTATGTCGCTGCCGTCGTCGCATCGGTCACAATCTCGGCGCCGCAGTTCGGGCAGGTGTAGACAACTGCTTCGCCCTGCGCCGTTTCCCCTTTTGTTTCCTCCGTACTGCTTTCCTTCTGTGCATCGGATGCTTCCTGTGCACCGGCAGCATCGTCCTCCCCGTTCAGCGCTTCCGCTGCTTTCGGGTTCGCCTTTTCGGCTTCTTCCTGTGTAAACGAGGACAGGCAGTACTCGCATTTATACTTTCCGCTTGCCGGATCGAAGGTCAGATCGCCTCCGCAGTTCGGGCATTTGTATGTAATAACCTCCATATTCTATCCCTCCTTCCCCGGAGCCGCTGTTGTATTGGATGGTTATCTGTTTTCTTTTACTGTCTTGGTTTTCCGCAGTTCGAGCAGAACTTGCCGGTATTCTCCGTTCCGCATGCGCAGACCCATTTTCCTGCCGCTTCCGGTTTCGGGCTGCCGCAGTTCGAACAGAATTTACCGCTGTTCTCGGTTCCGCACTTGCCGCAGATCCACACCATCGGCTTTGCACTTCCGCAGTTTGAGCAGAAATTGCCGGTGTTCTCCGTTCCGCAGGAGCATTTCCATACGCCTTTTGCAGCTTCCTGCTGTGCCTTGGCTGCCGCCTGCTGCTGCATCTGCTGCTGATTCGAAGCGGACGCCGATGCAAACGAGGAACCGAAGGCATTCATGCCCATCTGAACACCCATAAAGCCGTTCATGGCTCCGTTTGGGTTGACTGCTGCTTTCTCCATACTGCGTGCCATCGCTCCCTGTACATAGCCCTCACGGATCGATGGATCAGACATCATCGCACCTTCGTTGCGCATCTGGATCAGTTTCTGGGAATCTTCATCGTAGGAAAGGCTTGCGATTGCCACGGACTGGATCTCCATGCCGCGCATTGCCCGCCAGCTCTCATCCATCGCATCTGCCATGTAGCGGGACAGCTCGGCGCTCTTGGATGCTGCGAACGAAATGCGGATGCCGTCGGCTGCCATCTGATTGATCGAGGACTGCAGGCCCTCTAAAAATTCGTTCATATACTGCTCGTTGATATCCTCGATCTCTACGCGGGATGCGTTTCTCGGCACAGCCTCTGCATAGAAGCGGAGCGGATCGACGATGCGGATGGAATAGGAACCGTGTGCCCGAAGGAACAGCTCGGCATTGTAGAACTGGTCGAAATAGTTGACCGGATTTCTCGTTCCGAATTTGATTCCCTTGATTTCCTGCAGATTAATATAGAAAACTCTCTGCTCATGCGGGGTCTGGCCGCCGAATTTCAGGCGCTCAAACGTATCTTTTACGGCTGCGTCAAGCGATCCGCTGAACATCGACGGAGACGATGACTGGTCTACAGTAAAGTAGCCCGGCTCTGCGGTGTAATCAATGATCTTTCCGCCGTCCACCAGCATCATGAACTGATTGTCATAGACATGGATCACAGAACCGTTTGAAATCGTCTGGCTTCCCTTTTTATTCTGGCCTTTTCTTACCAGAATTCCCTCTGTAAATACCGTATGTTCCCCCATCTCATACGGTTCCACGGTCTCCAGCCACTGATCGGCGAGACTGCCGTGTACTGCATTGACTGCTGCTCTGATAATACCCATACTTTTACCTCCTGTTTGCCTTTGGCTTCAAAACAGAAAGGAGCATTTCCGTCCTCTGTTGGTGAAAATGCTCCTTATTTTACTTGTCACTGTGCTCTGCCCACAGCCGAATTATGCTTCTTCCTCTTTCGCTCCGGTTCCGAGGGCAATCCACTTCAGATATGCGTTGATAAACAGATCAATTCCGCCGTCCATGACTGCATCGACGTTTCCGGTCTCTGCGTTGGTACGGTGGTCTTTGACCATGGTGTATGGCTGCATAACGTAAGAACGGATCTGGTTGCCCCAGCCGATCTCGGTTACTTCGCCGCGGATGTCGCTCAGCTTATCTGCCTGCTCCTGGAGTTTCAGCATATACAATTTTGCTTTCAGCATCTGCATTGCCTTGTCCTTGTTCTGGAACTGGGAACGCTCATTCTGGCACGTAACCACGATGCCGGTCGGCATATGCGTGATTCGGATCGCCGATGACGTCTTGTTGATGTGCTGTCCGCCGGCACCGCTGGAACGGTACGTATCGATACGAATATCCTCATCACGAACCTCAACATCGATCTCTTTGTCGATATCCGGCATAACATCGCACGATACGAACGATGTCTGGCGTTTTCCTGCCGCGTTGAACGGAGAAATACGGACGAGACGGTGAACTCCTTTTTCGGATTTCAGATAACCGTAAGCGTTTTCGCCGTTGACCTGGAATGTCACGGACTTCACACCGGCCTCATCACCGTCCAGAAAGTCGAGTTCCTCGATCGTAAAGCCTTTGCGTTCTGCCCATCTGGTGTACATACGGTACAGCATGCCGCACCAGTCGCACGCCTCGGTTCCGCCTGCACCTGCGTTCAGTTTGATGATCGCATTGTCCTTGTCAAATTCGCCGGACAGCAGGGTTTTGATGCGGATGGCATCGAAGGATGCCTTGAACTCTTCCATCATTTCCGCGATTTCCGGAACAACGGAATCGTCATCCTCCTCCTGTCCCATCTCGATCAGAGTTTCCATATCTTCTTTGGCGGATACCAGTTTCTGATACGTATCTCTGTCCTCTTTCATGCTGCTCAGCTGTTTCATCTGCTCCTGCGCTTCTTCGGGGTTGTCCCAGAAATTGGGTTCCTCCATTTTACGCTCTAATTCTTCGATCCTCTGCTCTTTGTTAGCGAGGTCAAAGTGAATCCCTCACTTCCACTAATGGTTTATCGTATGTGCCAAGTTCCATTTTGAACTGGTCTAATTCAACTACCACAAGCTTCACCTGCTTTCTGTTTTATATTTTGTATGACACGCAGCTTCTGGTAGGGAAGCTGCGTGCTTTGTCAAACGGATCGTGCTCATCCGTCTCACTGCTGTTCTGCTTTTATCAAACCGGTTTTCTTCCGCAGCACTGTTTGTACTTCTTGCCGCTTCCGCACGGGCATGGATCGTTTGGATAGATCTTACGCTCTGCGCGCTGTACCGGTTTTCTCGGGCCGGACTCGTCTTTGTTGGTTCCGGTCACTTTGGCTACCTGCTCACGTTCTACTTTCTGCTCAACACGTACATGGAACAGGAGACGGACGGTATCCTGCTGGATGGACTCGAGCATTTCGTTAAACATGTCGTAAGCTGCCATCTTGTACTCAACCTTCGGGTCTCTCTGGCCGTATGCCTGCAGGCCGATACCCTCGCGGAGCTGATCCATATCATCGATATGATCCATCCACTTCTGGTCGATAACCTTCAGAAGAACGACACGCTCAAGCTCACGAATCTGCTCCTCCTCCGGGAATTCTGCTTCTTTCTCCTCGTAGAGTTTAACAGCTTCCTCTTTTAACTGCTGTTTCAGCTCGTTTTTGGAAATCTTCTCTACGCGCTCTTTTGTCACTGCCTTCACCGGCATGATGGAGAGCAGCATCTCATTTAATTCTGTCAGATCCCACTCGGACTGCTCGGTGTTCTCGCCGATGCAGAGATCTACGGTATTGTCGATGGTGTCGGCAATCATCTTGAAGATGGTGTCTCTCATGCTCTCGCCGTCCAGAACGCGGCGTCTCTCTTTGTAGATGATCTCACGCTGCTCGTTGTTGACCTGGTCATAGTCGAGCAGGTTTTTACGGATTCCGTAGTTGTTGCCCTCGATCTTCTTCTGCGCTTTTTCGATGGCGGAAGAAAGCATCTTGTGCTCGATCTGCTCATTTTCCGGTACGCCGAGGGATTTGAAAATGCCCATCAGTTTTTCGGAACCGAAGAGTCTCATCAGATCGTCTTCCAGGGAAATGTAGAAACGGGACTCACCCGGGTCTCCCTGACGGCCGGAACGACCGCGGAGCTGATTGTCGATACGGCGGGACTCATGACGCTCGGTGCCGATGATCTTTAAGCCGCCGGCAGCTTTTGCCACATCATCCAGCTTGATATCGGTACCACGGCCGGCCATGTTGGTCGCGATGGTAACGGCTCCTGCCTCGCCGGCATGGGCTACGATTTCTGCCTCGAGCTCATGGAACTTCGCATTTAAGACCTGATGCGGAATTCCCTCGCGGCGCAGCATTTTGCTGATCAGCTCGGAAGTCTCAATGGTGATGGTACCAACCAGAACCGGCTGGTTCACGGCATGTGCCTCTTTGACTTCCTCTACGACTGCGTGGAATTTCTCTTTTTTCGTCATGTATACGGCATCGTCCATATCCACACGGATGACCGGGCGGTTGGTCGGGATCTCGATAACGTCCATGCCGTAGATGTCACGGAACTCCTGCTCCTCGGTGAGGGCAGTACCGGTCATGCCGGCTTTTTTCTCGTATTTGTTAAAGAAGTTCTGGAACGTGATGGTTGCCAGAGTCTTGCTCTCTCTTCTTACTTTAACGTGCTCTTTTGCCTCGATTGCCTGATGCAGACCATCGGAATAACGGCGGCCCGGCATGATACGGCCGGTGAACTCATCGACGATCAGAACCTCGTCGTCTTTGACTACGTAGTCCTTGTCGCGGTGCATCAGATAATTGGCACGCAGCGCCAGGATCACGTTGTGCTGGATCTCCAGGTTCTCCGGATCGGAGAGATTCTCGATATGGAAGAAGTTCTCGACTTTCTTCACACCGTCATCGGTCAGGGTAACGAATTTGTCCTTCTCGTTGACGATGAAGTCTCCGGTCTCCTCGATCTCCTCGCCCATGATCGCGGTCATCTTGGTCATCTCGCCGCTTGCCTCGCCGCGCTGCATCTGGTGTGCCAGAATATCTGCGGTCTCGTACAGCTTGGTGGATTTGCTGCTCTGTCCGGAAATAATCAGAGGTGTTCTTGCCTCGTCGATCAGGACGGAGTCGACCTCGTCGATGATACAGTAAGCAAGCTCTCTCTGTACGAGCTGCTCCTTGTAGATCACCATGTTGTCACGCAGGTAATCGAAACCAAGTTCGTTGTTGGTGATGTAGGTGATGTCGCATGCATACTGCTGGCGGCGCTCATCGTTCTTCATATCGTTCAGAACGACACCGACGGTCAAACCGAGGAATCTGTGGACTTTGCCCATCCACTCAGCATCTCGGTTTGCCAGGTAATCGTTGACGGTAACAATGTGGACACCGCGTCCGGTCAGTGCATTCAGGTAAGCCGGAAGGGTGGAAACGAGGGTTTTTCCTTCACCGGTTTTCATCTCAGCGATACGGCCCTGATGGAGGATAATACCACCGATCAGCTGTACGCGGTGGTGTTCCATACCGAGGGAACGTTTTGCTGCCTCGCGGACGGTTGCGAATGCTTCCGGGAGAATGGAATCCAGGGATTCGCCTCCGTTGTAGCGGTCTTTATATTCCTTTGTCTTGGCACGCAGCTCTTCATCGGTCAGCGCCTGCATGGTCGGGCGGAGAGCTTCGATTTTGTCTACGATTGGATAGATTCGTTTCAGCTCGCGCTCACTGTGCGTACCAAAAAGTTTTTCTGTGAATTTCATAGAATGTTTGCTCCTGCTTTCTCTATTAATTGCCATATTAACATATGGTACTATTCTACCACTTCTGGCACAAGATAACAATGAATTTTTCGTAAACATTTGGTGCCGTTCCCCGGTTTTCCGCTGTTTTTACGGCTTTTCCCGGACTTTCCGGCCCTTTCCGCGAAAAAGTCACCCTGTTTCACAGCTTTTCTAAGCTGGAAACAGGGTGACTGTTCATTCTTTATTTACTTTTCAGCACTCCGGCTCGATCAGACCGTAGGTGTTGTTCTTTCTCTTGTAAACGACGTTTACTTCGTCGGTCTCTGCATTGCGGAATACGAAGAAGGTGTGTCCAAGAAGTTCCATCTGTACGCAGGCATCTTCCGGATACATTGGTTTCATGCCGAATTTTTTCGTACGGATGATCTGGATGTCTTCGTCCTCCAGATAGTCATGCTCCAGATATTCTTTCTGGAAGTTTCCTGCTTCCTGCTGTTTGTCGGCAATTTTGTTTTTGTATTTGCGAAGCTGGCGTTCGATGACTTCCTCTACCAGATCGATGGATACGTACATATCGTTGCTTACCTGCTCGGAACGGATGATATTTCCTTTTACCGGAATGGTAACCTCAATTTTCTGTCTTTCTTTCTCTACACTTAAGGTTACAATGACATTTGTGTCAGGCGTAAAATATTTCTCCAGTTTGCCAAGTTTTTCATTGACCGCGGCTTTTAATCCCTCTGTCACGTCAATATTTTTTCCGCTGATGGTAATTTTCATTATGCCCAACCCCTTTGCTCTCAAATTTTACAGGTTTTTCACTTCCCCTGTAAGTAACTCTAATTATAGCAATAGTTGTCTTTATTTGCAATAGTATTTAGAAAATTCATGAATATTTTAGAGTTTTTTCTGTTACAGTTCACTTGTATCTTATTTTTGACAGATTTCATACTCGCATGAAAATCTGTCGAGAATAAGATACAAAGGGAGCGCCTGGTTATGAGCAAAAAGGAGCTGCGCAGCAGCGGAGAGCGCTGAAAGCGCGGTTTTGCGAATGGCGCGGGTGAACGTCCGTTTCCGCTTACCGGCGGCATACTGCCAGCACGTCTTCAAACTTCATTTTGCCGCCGAACAGATCCAGTGCGCTGCCAATTGTCACATCGACGTGGTTGTTTCCCAGTTTTTTGAGCAGCTCCAGGTCTTCAAAACTTCCCACGCCGCCGGCGTACGTCACCGGAAAATCTTTCATCTTCGCAAGCAGTTCCACCAGCTCCGTCTCAACGCCGGAAGCCTTTCCCTCGACATCCACGGCATGGATCAGGAACTCATCACAGTATTCTGACAGGTGATGCAGCAGTTCCTCTGTCACTTCTTCGTCCGTGAACTTCTGCCAGCGGTCCGTCACGATATAGTATTTTCCGTCCCGCTTCCGGCAGCTTAAATCCAGTGTCAGCCGCTGCTTTCCTACCGTCGTCACCAGCTTGTCCAGATTTTCATAGAACACATGGCCGTCGCGGAACACATACGAAGTCACAATCACATGGCTTGCCCCCGCTGTCAGAAACTCGCACGCATTCTCCGCATCAATGCCGCCTCCCACCTGCAGGCCGCCCGGGTATGTCGAGAGTGCCAGCAATGCCTGGCGCTTCGTCTCCTCGTAAAACTCGGTACCTTTCTTGTTCAGCAGAATCACATGGCCGCCCGTAATGCCCTGCTCTTCGTACAGCTGCGCATAGTACGACGCATCCTGCTCCGAGACAAAATTCTCGCTCGCCTGATTTCCCTGATCTTTCAGCGATCCCCCGACAATCTGTTTTACTTTTCCGTTATGAATATCAATACATGGTCGAAATCTCATTTTCCCCGTTTCCTTTCTTTTCTCTCCCCTTAAGTTTTCCACATTATATCAAAATCCGACCATTCTGTGTATAAATTCACCAAATTTTCATGGTTCTTTCATAGAAAAGAAAGAAGAACCTGCTTTTTCCACAGATTCTTCTTTCTTTTCCGGCTTGCCGCCATTCTTTATTTATCGATGTCCTCAAAGGCCTCTTTCACTTTATCCATAAAGCCTTTTTTCTTCTTCGGCTGCTCTGCAGTTTCGCCGTTGGCTGCTTTTTCTTCTGCTGCCGGGCGGTTTCCGCAGGCTTCGTCGAAGGCGCGGAGGGCTTCTTTTGCTTTCTCATTCAGTTTCGTCGGAGTCTGGACTACGAGTGTTACGTAGTGATCACCGCGCACATTGCTGTTGCGAAGGGACGGAACACCTTTTCCCTTCAGACGGATCTTCGTATCGGTCTGGGTTCCCGGTTTTACAGTGTAGAGAACGTCTCCGTCAACGGTGCTGATCTTCACATCACCGCCGAGCGCTGCCTGCGCAAATGTAATCGGTGCGGTAGAGAAGATGTTCATATCCTGTCTCTGGAAGATCGGATGACGGGTTACCTGAACCTCGACAAGCAAATCTCCTCTCGGTCCGCCGTTTACACCCGGCTCGCCTTTTTCACGGATACGGATGCTCTGGCCATCGTCGATTCCGGCCGGAATGTTGACCTGAATGCGTTTTCTGCTGGACGTGTATCCCGTGCCGCGGCATACGGTACATTTGTCACGGATGATTTTTCCGGTTCCGCCGCAATCCGGGCAGGTTGTCACGTTTCTCACAGAGCCGAACATGGTCTGCTGTGTGTACGTAATCTGACCGGTACCGTTACATTTGGAGCATGTTTCCGGTGAAGTTCCTGGTTTTGCGCCGGTTCCGTGACACGTTGTACAGGTATCCTTCAGGTTGATCTCGAGCTCTTTCTGGCATCCGAAAACAGCTTCCTCAAACGTAATGTGGACAACAGCGCGGAGGTTTGCTCCCTTCATCGGTCCATTGTTTGCTCTTCTTCTGCTTCCGCCGCCACCGAACAGGTCGCCGAAAATATCGCCGAAGATATCTCCCATATCTCCGCCGCCAAAGTCGAAGCCGCCGAATCCGCCGGCTCCTGCGCCGCCACCGCCGTTTTCAAATGCAGCGTGGCCAAACTGATCGTACTGACGCCGTTTGTCCGGATCACTCAGCACGCCATAGGCTTCTGTCGCCTCTTTAAATTTTGCCTCGGCCTCTTTGTCGCCCGGGTTCATATCCGGATGGTATTTCTTGGCCAGTTTACGGTATGCTTTTTTTAATGTTGCATCGTCCGCTCCGCGGTCTACGCCGAGGACCTCGTAATAATCTCTTTTTTCTGCCATTTATGTTCACCTTTTCATTTCTGTTCCACAAATTTCATCTTTGCAGAAATGTTTTTCCGCACGCTCCAGTATAGCACTTTTCCGAAAGCAATACCAGCATAAATACAGGGGGCGGAATGTATTTTCCGTCCCCTGCAAACATTCGCCTCACAGGGCTTTTTGCGTTTATTTACTTATTGTTTCAACTCACAGTCGGTATTTTCACGGAGTGTGACATGCCGAAAATTAAACCTCTTTGTAGTCAGCGTCTACGACATCGTCGTCATGGCCGCCTGCCGCTCCTGCGTTTCCCATATCCGGGCCTGCACCAGCTGTTCCGGCACCAGCGCCTGCTGCGCCGCCCTGCTGCTCATACAGCTTTGCGAACAGTTTCTGAGCGCTTGTCATCAGTTTTTCCTGAGCTGCTTTCAGATCAGCTACCTGTGCATCGGTCATCTCTTCCGGATTGCATTTTGCAATGAGATCTTTCAGTGCGTTCAGGTCAGCTTCTACTGCTGTTTTGTCGTTTGCATCAAGCTTGTCGCCGACTTCCTCGATTGCTTTCTCGGTCTGGAATACCATGGAGTCTGCATCGTTTCTTGCGTCGATTGCTTCTTTTCGTTTCTTATCCTGAGCCTCGAACTCAGCAGCTTCTTTGACTGCTTTGTCGATCTCGCTGTCGGACATGTTAGAGCCTGCGGTGATGGTGATGTGCTGCTCTTTTCCTGTTCCAAGGTCTTTTGCAGATACATTTACGATACCGTTGGCATCGATATCAAAGGTAACCTCGATCTGCGGAACGCCTCTTCTTGCTGGCGGAATTCCATCCAGACGGAACTGGCCGAGGGATTTGTTGTCTTTCGCGAACTGACGCTCACCCTGTACTACGTTGATATCTACTGCTGTCTGGTTATCTGCTGCTGTTGAGAAGATCTGGCTCTTCTTGGTCGGGATTGTGGTGTTACGCTCGATCAGACGAGTTGCAATACCTCCCATGGTCTCGATGGACAGAGACAGCGGAGTTACATCCAGAAGAAGGATATCGCCTGCGCCGGCGTCTCCTGCAAGTTTACCACCCTGTACGGAAGCACCAAGTGCTACGCACTCATCCGGGTTCAGGCTCTTGCTCGGCTCGTGTCCGGTCAGCTGTCTTACTTTATCCTGTACAGCCGGGATACGGGTAGATCCGCCTACCAGAAGGACTTTGGAAAGCTCGGATGCCTGAAGGCCTGCATCAGAAAGTGCTCTCTGTACCGGCTCTGCGGTTTTCTCTACCAGGTCGTGGGTCAGCTCATCGAATTTAGCCTTTGTCAGGTTCATATCGAGATGTTTCGGGCCATCTGCGGTTGCAGTGATGAACGGCAGGTTGATGTTGGTTGTAGTTGCGCTGGAAAGCTCTTTCTTTGCTTTCTCTGCTGCTTCTCTGATTCTCTGCAGAGCCATTTTATCATTGGAAAGATCTACGCCTTCCTGTTTCTTGAACTCAGCAAGGATATAATCTGTTACTTTCTGGTCGAAGTCATCGCCGCCCAGACGGTTGTTTCCTGCTGTGGAAAGAACTTCGATAACGCCGTCACCGATCTCGATGATGGAAACATCGAAAGTACCGCCGCCAAGGTCGTATACCATGATCTTCTGCTCATTTTCGTTGTCCAGTCCGTATGCCAGAGCTGCTGCGGTAGGCTCGTTGATGATACGTTTTACATCAAGACCTGCGATTTTACCGGCATCTTTGGTTGCCTGACGCTGTGCGTCATTGAAGTAAGCCGGAACTGTGATAACTGCTTCTGTTACTTTCTCACCAAGGTAGTTCTCTGCATCACCTTTCAGTTTCTGAAGAATCATAGCGGAGATCTCCTGCGGAGAGTATTTCTTTCCTTCGATGTCTACTTTATAGTCAGTACCCATCTCACGTTTGATAGAACGGATGGTTCTGTCTGCGTTTGTTACAGCCTGACGTTTTGCCGGCTCGCCGACCAGACGGTCACCTGTTTTTGTGAATGCTACGATAGATGGAGTTGTTCTTTCACCCTCTGCGTTTGCGATAACGGTTGGTTTTCCACCTTCCATAACGGCTACACAGCTGTTTGTTGTTCCTAAGTCAATACCAATAATTTTGCCCATTGTTGTTTCCTCCTCAATGAATTATGCTAAAAAATGGTTTAATTTCTATTTATTTATCTTCAAGGCTTAGTTAGCCACCTTGACCATACTGTGACGGACTACGGAACCTTTGTACATGTAGCCCTTCAGGAACTCTTCTACGACGATGTTCTCGCCGGCTTCCTCATCCTCCACATGCATCACTGCGTTGTGCAGGTTCGGATCGAATTCCTTTCCAACGGCCTCGATCACGGTTACACCGAGTTCATCGAGTGCTGTGGTAAACTGTTTGTATACTTTATTCATGCCGTCTGCGAACGGATCTTCCTCCGGGTTTTCCACCGTTGCAAGTCCGCGCTCGAAGCTGTCAACAACCGGAAGAATCTTCTCGATGATGTCTTTTGCTCCAATGGCATACATATTTGCTTTTTCTTTTTCGGTGCGTTTGCGGAAGTTATCGAACTCTGCCATCTGACGGGTCAGGCGGTCAGTCAGCTCTTCGATTTTCTCATCTTTTTTATCTTTTTTCTTTTTGAAGAACTTTCGTTCTTTGCCATCCTCAGCAGTTTCTTCTGCAGCTTCCGCTTCTTTTGCCTCTGCTGCTTTCTTTGCTTCTTCCTGCTCCGCAGCCGGTTCGGTTTCCGGCAGATCGGTCTCTGCTCCGGTTTCTTTTTCCATCTCGCGTGTAGGTTCTTCCATGGTTTCCTCTTTCTTTCTATTTTCTTCGCTCACTGATCATTCCACCTTTCTACTCACCTGTGTCCGGCTTTTTGAAGACGGCGTCCAGTTGAACTTTTAATGTTTTCAGGTTATCTACCACATTTTCGTAATCCATCCGCTTTGGTCCCACGATACCGATTGTTCCGCGCATACCGTTTCCCATATCGTATGTGGTGGTGACCACGCTGCAGTCCCGTAAGGGTTCCATCGAAGATTCATTTCCGATGTATACCTGAATACCGGTATTTTCCTCTCCGTCCTGCTCCTCGGCAGCTCCTTTGATCATATCGACCAGTTTCTGCCGTTCCTCGAATGTGGAAATCAGCTGGCTGGCTTTGCTGCTGTCGGAAAGCTCAGGGTACTTGAAAATGTTGGTTGCGCCGCTGGTGTACACCGGCACATCTTCTTCGCTGACTGCGATGGCTTCCGCTACGGTATCGACCACTTTGCTGATGATGCCGGAGTGGATGCCTGCCTGCTCTTTCATCTTCTTGATCATGCCAAGATTGATTTCTTCAATGGTCAGGCCATTGAGCTGTGTGTTCAGAAGCAGGTTCAGCTTTAATATCTGTTCATCGTTGATGGTCTCGTCGAGGTCGATCATCTGGTTTTTCACCAGGTTGCCTTCTACGACGATGACGGCCAGGAGCTGCTCTTCATTGACTTTTGAGAGCTGGATGAATTTCACTTTATTTCTGTGATATTCCGGTCCTGTAATCAACGTTGCATAGTTGGTAGATGAAGCGAGGACTTTGACAACCTGCTGCAGAACTTTTTCCATTCGGTCTGTTTTTTCAATGACCATGTTTTTGATGTCTGCAACTTCCTGTTCTTTTTCCCGCATCAGCTCATCTACATAGAGGCGGTAGCCTTTATCGGAAGGAATGCGTCCTGCGGAAGTGTGGGGCTGTAAGATGTAACCCATCTCTTCCAGATCGGACATTTCATTCCGGATTGTGGCGGAGCTTAAATTCAAATCCGTGTATTTGGAAATCGTTCTTGAGCCGACCGGCTCGCCCGTTTCCAGATACGTCTGGATGATCGCTTTTAATATTTTTCTTTTTCTTTCATCCAATTCTGTATCCACTAAGATAAGCTCCTTCCTGTTGTATAGTCCTGTTAGCACTCGTTTCAGTGGAGTGCTAACATCTATGCTCTTAAGATAGCACTCTGCCTTTTGTTTGTCAACACCTTTTCCCGGTTTTTCTATGAAGAAATTGTGAAAAAAGTATAAACCGTTTTCTTTCTGAAAAGGAATCTGACTTTTCTTTTTTATTGCATTCTACTGTTTCAAAGGCGCTATAGCCGTATGGTAGGATTCTGCCATTTCGATACGACCATTTAGTAGCATTTTCTCAGAGGTGATGAATCATGAAATATCAGAGACTGGAGGATCTGCGCACGGACCACGATCTGACGATCCGCCAGGTTGCCGACTATCTCGGCTGCAACCGCGATGTGTATACCCGATATGAAAAAGGCGTCCGGCAGCTGCCGATCTCCATTGCCATCCGTCTGGCGGAGCTGTATCAGGTCAGTCTGGATTATCTGGTCGGCATCAGCGATGAGAAGCGGCCGTATGGATCCTGACTTTCCGGTGTCTCCGCCGCAGCAAAAGCAGGAGGACAGTTTTTCTTTTCCCTGTCCTCCCTGTTTTGCTTTTTCGTTTACAGATTCTGCAGATATTCCATCATCCGCGTTTCGCTGAGTTTCCATCCGTCCGGCTCCCCGCAGAGATACAGCGTAAAATGCCCGCACGGGACTCCGTTTTCCAGGTGGATGCCGGTATACAGTTCTACAATGAGGAGTTCTTCTGCTTTTTCTTCATATATATTAGTGATCTGATAGATGCGCTCTCCCTTTTCGTCCACCGGCCATTCTTTCTTCAGCACATCCCTCAGACGGCTCTCCTGCCCCTGCGCTTCGCATTCTTCCTCCCGGCTGATCATTTTTTCAAACGCTTCCGGCGTCTCCATCCGTTCCACTATATTCTGGACAAAATCTTCTATTTCTATTCTTTCTGCTTTTCCCATTCGTTCCCCCATTTCTGCCGTACATATTTTTCTGTTTTCTGCACAGGCTGTCTTCACCCGCCGTTTCTCTCTCCCGCCCTATTCTCCAATTTGCGACCATATGATCTGATTTAACTTTGTCCATCCAACCGTTTGGTAGTATGGGTTTGAATCTGAAAGGATGGTACAACGTATGAAATACCAGAGAATTGAAGATATGCGGATTGATCAGGATCTCACCATCAAAGAGATTTCTGCCCTGCTCGAATGCAACCGCGACGTCTATTCCCGCTACGAAAAAGGAATCCGCGACATCCCGATCGACTATGTGATCCGACTTGCACGGTTCTATGACTGCTCGGTCGACTATCTGCTGAGTGTCTCCAGTAAAAAGAGAAAATTCGGCGATTAATTTTTTTATTGTTGTCTTTTTATTTTTGTGTTTTTCGTTTTGATGCGACCGTTTGGTCGTATTTTATATTATAATGGTATTCTTATTTTGCGTCAATTCTGAACAAGAAGGAATCAAAATCGGACGCAAAAAAGCGTGCCGGAAAGTTTTCTGTCGCTTTTCCGGCACGCTTTTTTTCATGCTCTTTTCTTCTTTTTTATTCTTCCATGTCATCCAGGCTCTTCTTCAGTGTGATCATTTTGTCACGCAGCTCGGCGGCCATTTCGAAGTTGAGTTCGGCGGCAGCGGCTTTCATCTGTTTCTGTACCTGGCCGATCAGTTTTTCCAGTTCTTCGCGGCTCATGGACTCCGGGTCTTTTTCCATCTTTTCTTCTGTCTTTGCCACTTCTTTCGAAATGCTGATGAGATCGCGGACGGCTTTTTTGATGGTGGTCGGAGTGATGCCGTGTTCTTTGTTGTAGGCTTCCTGCAGGGCACGGCGGCGCTTCGTCTCGTCGATCGCGAGTCGCATGGAATCGGTCATCACATCGGCGTACATGATAACATGGCCCTCGCTGTTTCGTGCGGCACGGCCGATGGTCTGGATCAGGGAGGTTTCGGAACGCAGGAAACCTTCTTTATCGGCATCCAGGATCGCCACGAGTGTGATTTCCGGGATGTCGAGACCCTCACGCAGAAGGTTGATGCCGACGAGCACATCGAAGACATCGAGACGCATATCACGGATGATCTCGGTCCGTTCCAGGGTGTCGATATCGGAGTGCAGGTAGCGCACGCGGATGCCGGCCTCTTTCATATAGTCGGTCAGATCCTCTGCCATACGCTTCGTCAGCGTCGTCACGAGAACTTTGTTGTGTTTTTCAGTTTCTTTCTTTACTTCCGAAATCAGATCGTCGATCTGTCCCTCCACCGGGCGCACCTCGACATCCGGGTCGAGAAGGCCGGTCGGGCGGATGATCTGTTCAGCGCGCAGCAGCTCGTGGTCTGCCTCGTAGTCGCCCGGCGTGGCAGATACGAAGAGGATCTGATCAATCCGGTCCTCGAACTCGCCGAAGTTCAACGGGCGGTTGTCTTTTGCGGACGGCAGACGGAATCCATAGTCCACCAGCGTCGATTTCCGCGACTGGTCGCCGGCATACATGCTGCGGATCTGCGGAACAGTCTTATGCGACTCATCCACGATGATGAGGAAATCATCTCCGAAATAGTCCATCAGTGTGTAGGGCGGCTCGCCTGGCTTTAATCCGGAGAGGTAACGCGAATAGTTTTCGATGCCGGAACAGATGCCGGTTTCTTTGAGCATCTCAATATCGAAATTGGTCCGCTCCTCGATGCGCTGGGCCTCGATCAGTTTTCCCTCGTGCTTGAAGAACTTCACCTGCTCTTCCATATCCTTTTCAATCTCGCCTGTTGCTTTCAGGATCGTGTCCATCGGCACAACGTAGTGGGAGGCCGGAAAGATTGCGATATGGTTCAGTTCACATAAGATTTCACCCGTCAGCGTATCGATCTGCACCAGACGGTCAATCTCATCCCCGAAGAACTCGACGCGCACCGCCTTGTCCGTCTCTTCCGCCGGAAAAATCTCCAATACATCACCGCGCACGCGGAACGTACCGCGGTGGAAATCCATATCATTCCGGTCATACTGAATATCAATCAACTGCCGGATCACATCGTCCCGGTCCTTTTCCATTCCCGGGCGGAGCGAAATAATCATCTCCATGTAGTCCTTCGGGCTTCCGATTCCATAGATACACGAAACACTGGAAACCACAATGACATCGTTCCGCTCACTCAGTGCAGAAGTCGCGGAAAGCCGCAGCTTATCAATCTCATCGTTCCGCGCAGAGTCCTTCGCAATATACGTATCCGAAGACGGCACGTAAGCCTCCGGCTGGTAGTAGTCGTAGTAGGAGACAAAATATTCTACTGCATTCTCAGGGAAGAATTCCTTAAACTCACCGTACAGCTGTGCTGCAAGTGTTTTATTGTGCGCTATGATCAAGGTTGGCTTATTTAACTGTGCAATAACATTTGCCATGGTAAAGGTCTTGCCGGAACCTGTAACGCCCAGCAAAGTCTCGCATTGATTGCCTTCTTGAAAGCCTTTGACCAGTTTTTCGATTGCCTGGGGCTGGTCGCCTGTAGGCTGGTATTCGGAGTGTAATTTGAATATTTGTTGTGAATTCTGCAAAAAAGCACCTCCTGGTTTTTATATCAAAAAAGTTCGTCTATCAGTCAGAAATTCGTCGAAGCACATTCTCTGATTTTAGCCGAATATGCCTCTCGACGAATTCTGTTCACCACCCGATATTTTATAGACTGATAAAAAGTAGTAAAACTAACGTGGACGAATTAACACTCAAATGTAAGAGATATTATATCATGGAAATTTAAAATTGTATATATGATGCGAACATTAGTTCTTCAAAAATTCATTTACATTTATCATTGTATCCAGAACAATTTCCGTATCCAGCTCCTTCTTTTCCGGTAATACTTCTTCCATATAAGAAAGCAATTCCGGCGGAATCTCCTCAGCTATAATATTTCCATTGTGGTATGGGGAGCATCCGTTGCGCTTATTAGAATAATATACTTTTACATAAAATATCCCTCAGGGCTTCAAACCCTGAGGGGCATCCTCGTTCATTTCAATTTTCCTTTTGTTTTTCAAGCTGTTCCATACAATATTTTTCTGCCAGAATTATAAATTCATCTGCAACTGAAATCTGCCGTTCTGATTCTTCTTTACTTGCAATATATCATAATCGCTGGCATGGCGAATCTCTTCTGCCTGTCCGATTTTCCTTCCCATTTCTCTTGGAAACACTGATGTTTTCACATAATCCTTATTGAAGTTAGCCACAGCATCCTTATGCCTTTTATATGCTTTACCGCTTACAGCATGTACTGCATTAATTGCATGAAAAATAGAATAGTATGCCCTGTTATTGGCTCCTTTATAATCTTCAATAGAAAATAATGCTCTTGCTGATTTCAGATCATTTCGGGCTGTTTCCAGACGATATAACACCAGATCCCGTCTAGTACCGATTTCCTGATTATGCTGCTCCATACAAAACTACCCCTTCTTTATGAATATTGGAATAAAATGGATAGTTCACAATCCACTTGTTAAAATGTGCTTCACTTTTTGCAATAGGCTTAATATCCGTGTCATGATCCATATTAAAGTCATAGGTCATGTACGAGAGCTGTTGTGCATATGCCTTTAATTCCAGATCCGACATATCTACCAGAATCATAATGTCCACATCAGAATCCGGACGGAAGTCACCCCTTGCATAAGAACCATAAAGGATTATCTGACGTACATGGGAGCCATAAATCTTCTTGACCTCTTCCACATACTGTTTAATTAAATCCTGCATAATCTTTGGCATACATCATCACCTCATTTTCTGCTGATAATACTATAAGTTTCTCGATTCACAAATCTTTCTTCTTGATTTTATTATAATCAGTTTACCTTCGTTTCTCAATCAGTATTTTCCATGTATCAATTTTACTACTTTCTTCGACGAATTTTGTTCACCGTTATAGCCAATCCATCATGTCCATTTACTTTTAACGCATCGTTTATTATGCTTTATATAGTATTATTTTACCTTTCCAAATCAATATATGGTATGCAAATTAATATCAAGATACTAGGAGACAAAGTATTCCACTGCGTTTTCCGGGAAGAATTCCTTAAACTCACCATACAGCTGTGCTGCAAGTGTTTTATTGTGCGCTATGATCAAGGTTGGCTAAGCCCCATTAACAAGGCAAAGACCATCTGCATATGGATCCATGTCTCCTTCGATGCTTCCAGCAACAGTTTAGCATCGTAATACCCAATTGCCACCTTTAAAAAGATAACTGTATCTTTTTTTCATAAATATTAATAATTCTTCCTATAAATAAGGCTGTCAGTATGGTTCCTATACCAAGACCATAAAAATGGGTATGATTAATTAAACATAAAATAATAGTGACAAACACAAGTGTAATATCAAAAGTATTTTTCACTATTGAAAAAGGAAAAGAGAAGACTTCTGAAATAGTTTTTACAATACCATCAGTTGGTGTTAAAATAAGATTTGTTTTCACGCTTAAAAATACGCCCATTGCAGTAATGAACATCGTCATAATAAAACAAATAACCCTTAAGTATAAACTTAACGATAATGTAGGAATTATAAAATCATATAAATCAGTCAACCAACCAAAAGCAAACGATAACGGAATTTCTAAAATAAAAGTAACTGTGATCTTTTTGGATAAAATACATTGAATAATAACAAATATTAAGTAACAGATAATAGAAGCTGTTCCTAAAGAAATGTTATAGATTTGTGATATTGAGTACATCACAGAACTAAAAGCAGCAACTCCTAAATCAAAGCGAACATTTAATACAACAGCAAAAGCTATTAAATTCAAGCCAAGAAAATATAAAAAATATTTTTTCATTATTATTACCTCATCATTTCTATGGTACTGTAAGCCACCAGAACCGGAGATTCTGCCTTGATGGCGCACTTATAAAAAGCCCAAAGGCCTTGATTTCAAGGCTTTCAGGCTTAAGTTAACCCCAGCGGAGTCTGTTGTGTTTATCTTACTGGAATTTCACCTTCATCTATCAGTCTGTCTGGTGAAAATACAATACGGATTCTTCCGTCTGTCGCAACCTTGCAATCTCCGTCAAACGCATTCTTACCGCCATCCTCGATTTTCGCAGTTCCTGAAAGGATATTCTCACAGATGCGTATCGCTGTATTCATGATGCTATGATCCATGGAACCAACGAAAGGCATTCCCGCATATCCCACATGGCCATTAAAATTGCGGTCAAATTCACTTTCATAGGACTTGATTTTATCCAGAGCTCCCAATAGTGTATTAATACTGTCTCTGCAGAGCAGATTACCATTGCAGGCATCTCCAGAAAACAGGATTCGCTCTTTCCGATCAAGGAAACAACAGCCTCCCGATGTATGACCCGGTGTCTCAATTACCTCGATACTGCGTCCCCCCAGCTCAAACACCATTCCCTCCTTCAAAGGAAGACATTTTGGCATCTTTTGTATCCGCCGGATATCCGCAGGGCTACAGTCATACACATCGTAAGCTCCCATATTTCCCAAAAGTTCCACATAATCTGCGATGCTATCATAATTTATCGGTTTAAGACTATCCTCATCTTTTTCGTGAATATATACCTCTTCAAACTGAGCAGCTCCTCCGATATGATCCTGATGTCCATGTGTCAGCACTACATCATAGGGAAGCGGAGTCAGCCAGGAAATCAGCTTTTTCAGGTCTGTCATTCCGACACCCGTATCGATGAGTAATGCACGTTCCGTACCTTTTAACAAAAACATGGCTGTCATACCAGCCTCATTGATAACCCAGGTGTCTTTTGCAATCTCCGTCACCTGATATGTAGTCAGCTTTGCCATATGCATTCCATCCTTTCCGCATCAGTGCATAAATACATTTTCTGCATCCTCATCTAATGGTACAGTAAATGCCGGAGCATGTTTAACAAGAAGCTCCATCAGCCTGTGGTCATAATTATCTTTAACTTCGCAGATATTGTCAAAAATCATAATTGCCTCTTTACCTGGCTCACATACCGACCACTGCGGAAGAGAAGGAACGGAAGGATTTCCGTATCTCGCAAAGTTTATCCAGGCACCACATATTCTCTCCTGCAGGCGGTCTGTTTCTCCCGGCACATTGCAGACAGGAATTCGGTCAATATTATGGAAAACAAACGGGATTTCAGAGCAATGCCATGCCAGTTTTCCTCCCTCATATGGGAATTCATAATTAAACATGTAGGAATATACGGGAGCTTCCTTATGTACTGACTTCTTTGCAATGAAATCTTTCGATGCATAACGGAAAATATAATCCAGCGACAGAACATCTACAAGGCGATTATTCGGATATGCTTTTTCGAATTCTGCTGCAATCTCTTCTGCATCCTCCTGAAAGCATTTTTCCAGAAGTTTCATCGTTTCCTCACGGGTCAGTTCATCCCTATTCTCCAGAACCGGCTTGAAATCAAATTCTCCAAAAACGCTACCCACTATCACCGGAATCTTTTTTGCTCCATCGGTAAATCCTACTCTGCGCGGATCACCGGCATACCATGAATTTGCTCTCGGCTCTCCTCCCACGTAGAGTCCTTTCTCCTGCAGCTTGGGTGACACCTTATTATATGCTTCCGCAAGGAAATAGTAAGGAATCGTTTCCAAATCCTCAACGGATTCCAACTTCAATTCCGTCAGAAGGGCCTCCACAATTGCGGTACCGTCATCCTCTGCCTCTTTTTTACCTTCTTCTATTACGCCGCTCTGGATAATCCCCTTATGGAATAAACCTTCTGCAGCCGGTGTATTCATCAGGGAATAAACTTTCATTCCACCACCGGACTGACCAAACAGGGTTACATTACCTGGATCTCCGCCAAAACCAGCAATATTGTCCTGAATCCAATGAAGGGCTGCGACCATATCTGCATTTCCCACATTAGCAGAATTGTAGTATTTTTCCCCATAAGCAGATAAATCAAGATATCCCAAAATATTCAGACGATGGTTCAATGACACGACAACCACATCTCCGTACTCACTCAGATGATCTCCTTCATACGCCACCTGTTCAATGGATGAGCCTGCAAAGAATCCACCTCCGTGCAACCATACCATAACCGGTTTTTTTGCTTCCGGATCCAGACTCTGTGTCCAAATATTCAGATACTGGCAATTCTCATCCATTGGCCAGTAACGATGTGGGATCATAACCTCCATCAACGGATGATCCTGCATCAGCATAGGGCACACATAACCATAGGCCAGAGCATTTTTAATACCTTTCCATGGTTTTACCTCTCTGGGCATTTGAAAGCGATCAGCATCAGCATACTTGATGCCATGGAAAGTGTATGTAGAATTCATCTTAAATCCCCGTATCTTACCCGCCTTAGTCTGAACTACCGGTTCTGCCTTACTACAGTAAAAACAATCTCCCATTTTGTATTCCACCTTTCTTTAGTAATTTTATGTATATCTTATTTCATTACCATTTTGTCATTTTTTTGTTACCGTTTTATTACATCTCTATCTCCACATACAGTTTGCATATTGGTCTCTTCCTGTATTGCAGCCCGATACTGAGAGGGAGTCATATGATAATGCTTTTTAAACGCACGAAAAAAGTTTTCCGTATTTTCATATCCAATCTCTTTTCCGACTTCAGTCATCCTCTCATTTTCTAAACTTTTTCACCTCATTATGCAATAATTGTTGATACCCATCTACTATAATCCCATACATTTCAGAATGATCCGAAGATTATGGACTGCACATCTTTGCACATCTCCGAGACACAGACGAGGTTTCTTATCCAAATGTCCTTTGTACCCGATTGCTCTGCCATCATCTAAAATAAAAGCAACTTCCTCATTGGCCGGGCATATCTTTGGCACAAAGCTTGCCGGATCATTGAAAAATGTTTTCATATCATTTGCCTGCATGTAGACTTTTTCCCCATCAACCAAAATCTCTCCATCCTTCATCTCGGCAGTATGTCCTTCACCCAGAGGTGCCATGACTGTATCCGGTCCTTCCGGATCAACCGTAAAGGAATTCCAGCGGGCTGCAAAAACCGGTGCAAATGGTACTTCCTGCACCATAATTACCTGCCCACGTTCATCAAACTCCGGCATAACTGTTCTCACAGCCTGAAGAATATTCATGGCCCTTCCTTTTCCTCCCGGCATAATCAAATCATTTCCGGCATGCATGGATTTCCAGGGTGTACTGCTGCCTCCGTTCCAATCAGTCATGATCAGACCTTTAAATCCCCATTCTCCGCGGGCAAGATCCGTACATAAGTCATAACTATCTGCTGTAGGAACACCGTTGATCAGATTGTAGGAACTCATGATAGACAACGGCTGAGATTCCTGAATAGCAATTTTATAGGGTTCCAGATAAATCTCCCTCAGTGCCCGCTGACCAATCACAGAATCCACAGCATTCCGATTCGTCTCCTGATTATTAGCTGCATAATGCTTAATGCATCCACCTCCTCCTGGCAGGCTCTGAAGACCGCGTACCATTGCTGACGCCATCTTTCCAGATATGAGAGGATCTTCAGAAAAATATTCAAAATTTCGTCCGCACATAGGATCACGCTGAATATTCATTCCTGGTCCCAGAAGCAAATCAATCCGCATTGCCTGCATATCTGCTGCCATTCCGCATCCTACCTGTTCCAAAATTTCCGGATCAAAAGACTGAGCAAGAAGCGTACCCACCGGCCATGCCGTACAGTAATGGTATACCTGCCTCTTTTCCCCCGATTCCAGATCGGTTGCCTCAAACTGCTGTGTGATACGCACACCGCCCGGACCGTCTGCCAATACAATAGAAGAAACACCATAACTTTCCAGTGCGTGTGTTGTTTCCCCGGCCGCTCCAGGTACAGATTCCGAACTGGCTCCAATCACAGGATTGTTCTCATCCTGCACACCCCAGCCTGTACCACAGCAAAGATCCGCCAATTGTGCAGCATCAAGCTGTGCGGCAAATTCTTCCATTGACACTCTGCCCGAAGCCACATCATTCAGCTTCCATTCTTTCTTTTCCACATACCGTACTGTTTCGTAAGGCATAACCGGCTGATAGCTGGTATCTGTCGCATATGTAACCACCTTTTCATCGCTATAGGCTGAACGCGAATCCAGCATTTCCGGTATCTGCACAGCCAGAAGAACCGGTACATCCTTCCATATAGTTTCATCCTTTCGGTCAGTTAACCCCTTCTTTTCCTCCAAAGTTTCCGTTAACGGAAGCTCCACCAATACCTGTTCTGTCAAAGCAGTTTGTTCCAGCCGAATCTTGCACACCGGTTTTGTATCTCTGGAAGAAGTACCGATACGCACTCCATAATCTCCTTTTGACAGAATATAACCTCCTGCATTTTCACTATAAGATGCAAGATTACGCAGCGGTATGCGGATTTTGATATCTTCCTTTTCGCCCGGTGCCAGTAACATCGTTTTTTGGAAACCTTTCAGCTCCTGTTCCGGCATATCCATCTCCGATACCGGTGCAGAAACATATACCTGCACAACTTCACGTCCGGCAAACGCTCCTGTATTTTCTACTGTTACGCCAAGAACCAGTGTATCCTCATCCAGCGATGCCTCCAGATTTCCCAGTGCAAATGTCGTATAGGAGAGTCCATAACCAAAAGGATAACCCGGCTCAACATTAAATGTATCAAAGTAACGATAACCTACATAAATTCCTTCCGTATATACTGCTTTATTAAAATCCTGAAGGAAATTGCCTGCCGTAGGATAATCTTCATATTTTTTTGCCCAGGTTGCGGTCAGCTTTCCTGACGGTGTTGCCTTACCTGTGAGAATATCGGTAACGGCGGCTCCTCCCTCCTGTCCTGCCTGCCCCATGAGAAGAATAGCATCCGCACAAGCTGCCTCCAGATCCTGCACCGATATGGAGCCCGGAACATTCAGCACCAGTATCAATGAGGAAAAAGCTGACCGCAGCTTTTTAAGATTATCCATCTCCACTGCAGAAAGCCTGTAATCTCCAATTTCATACTTTTTATCCCCAATGGATACTTCTTTTTTCATGAAACGATCATTTCCCTCACCGGAATTTCTCGAAATGACACAAATAGCAGTTTCTGTTTCTTTTGCATATTCTTCCAGTTTTTCTGTTGTCAGCGGTTCCTCCGGAAACGCAAAAACACTCATGACCTGGTCCTTCATCTCTCTTTTGGCCAGATCATAGCATCTGGCCCACGCCATCTGCTGTTCCCGGTTCACAATCTCAAAACCTTCTGTTTCCATAGCATTCAGAATATTAATATGATAACGCAGAGACTGATCCACATCCTGATCACCACCGCCGGAAAGACCGCCGTTAAAAGGATCTCCCGATCCCGTTCCGCCGCGGATTGTTCTGGCAGCTCCGTTTCCAAACAAGGCAATCTTTCCCCTGCCCTTTAACGGAAGAACCCCATTTATGTTTTTTAAAAGTACCATTCCCTGCGTCGCCGCTTCTCTCGATATTGCAGCACCGCTGATCTCACGTTCGGACATCGGCGGATATATCGTATTACTTTTCATATTTTTTCCCTGCCTTTCATTTCTATTCCCCTCTTATCCATTTATGAAAAGAACCTGACTCCTTACGAATCAGGTCCCTTTATCAGTTTCCATATTTTTGTTTATGAAATTTTTTCTGCCAGGAAATCTGTCATCATCTGTTCTGTTTCTTCCAATCCATTAGCCTCATAATCCGCAATCAGCTGATCCCAGTTTGCATCAAAATTATCTACACTTTCTGTTACGCACTTAATCAGTCCCGGCCATGCAATCTCATTCAGAATTTCCACATTGTTCGTAATCTCCTGCGGTGTCGCATATGCCCAAAGTGGGGAATACGGCGGTGTTTCGAATTCATCTGGCTGCGGGAAGATATCGGTCAGCATCTCTACATTCCATGCTTCACAAGCTGCCTTCTGCTCCTCGTTATACTCTGCAATTACAGATTCTCTCGTAACAGGTGTGTAAGGATTACCATTTTCATCCACTGCACCGTCTCCATAAATCGGAAATCCCGTATAATTGCCAATACCAGTATTTTTTCCGTAATCCGGATCAGAACTTGCTTTTGCAATCTCTTCTTCCGTACGATATCTCATTCCATTCTCATCTACAAAATAGTTTTCTCCTTCAACACCCCATTTGTAAAGTACTGCACCCTCATCGGAGCAGAGATAATCAAGGAATTTAATTGCACGAACCGGATCCTCACAGTCCTTTGTGATTGCCAGTCCGTATCCAACCTGAAGACCCTGATACATCAGTGTGGGTGCCTTCGTCTCAGCATCAATTGTCACAGGAAGCGGACAATATGTTTTATCCAGTTTTCCTTCTGCTTTCAATGTTGCTTCCGCCTGTCCATAATGCCAAAGTGCATCAGTAATAGCTACAACACGTCCGCTGGCAAGCTTTGCAATGTAATCGTCATCTGTCTGTGTTGCAAAGTTTGGATCCAGAATTCCCTCATCATACATACGACTCAGCCATCTGAAATATTCTTTTTCTTTATCACTCACATGCTTGTAAATGCAGTTATAGTTATCATCAACAAGCCAGGAACCGTTATCCGGTGCACCATCAGCAATAAATCCAGCGGGATTACTGAGTGTAATGAGCCAGTGCCAGTCAGCAGCACTCATGGAAATACCAATGGTATCCAGACCATCATCGGTTTTAGGATGTGCTGCCAGGTACTGCTTGATCAGGGCTTCATACTCCTCCAGAGTCTTAGGATATTCATAATTATTTTCCTTAAGAGCTGCGTACTGTATCTGGCAGTTTCCTCCGGTTGCCAAAATCTGGTATCCTACACCAGCATAAGAAAGCTGATATATTCCTTCATCTCCAGAACCCCATTTCAGCTTTTCAAACTCATCGCCGTACATTTTTTTAATATTTGGACCATATTCCTCGATCAGATCTGTCATATCAATAAGTGCACCTGCCTCATACAGACTGTTTACACTTTGCTTAGCATAAATCATATCTGGATATTTGTCCTCAGCAATCATCAAAGATATATCCTCGTCAGGATCGCCTGTACTGGATACCGGATAGGAAATATCCAAAGTCACACCTGTGGCTTCAGTAATCGCCTGAGCAACAGGATTTTCCCAGTTACCATTTTTTCCGTCTGCATTGTAGTACTTGAAAGTTATAGGTGACAAATCATCCTTACTGTCCCCAGTACTGCTCTCGCTGTTTTCATTCTTGCTGCTTTCGCTCTTACTGCTTTCCGTATCCTTGGAGCCACATCCTGCCACTGTTCCAACGCAGAGTGCTGCTACCATAAGCAGAGCTAAAATTTTCTTCCTTTTCATGTTATTCCTCCCTATATTCTTAGAAAGTCCTACTATAAGGCCAAACATTTGAGATTTTACAATACCTCTATTATTTGTCTCTCATTGCAATAACTCTCCAAAATTATTTTAGATTTTCACGCGCGTTTTTACTTATCTAAAAGATATCATGGATAGTATATTGGAAGATATAGAAGAATTAACCTTTAAATTTAGAAATATTGACTAATCATTTTTGTAAAAAAAGGTACACCCGTGCGAACCTTGAAAATTTCATATAAAACAATAAATTTATGTCAGGAAATGGTATAATGATCTCAGATTATTTGTGAGGTGATCCCATGTCTTTTGCTAAGAATGAATAATTTCTTATTCACAGAAGAAGGGACCAGGGTTATCAGCTGTCCTGCCGGAAATGCCCCGAAAAGCTGCAGCTATATCAAGCAGACAGGGCAATGCCGGTCAGAGGACTTTTAGCCACAAAGCTTCGGTTCGGAATTAAACTTGCGGCATTGAATTTTAAGAAACTGTCAGCATATCTGGACAGTCTGGATCAGTGCGCCTTACTTTCAGCAAACAGCTAAAAAAGCAACAAAGAATCTGAATGTATGTTAATGGAAAACACTACTAATATGAAATATTTGTTGTCTTATATGAAATTTTCAAGGTACGTTAGTTAATGAGTTACTATAAAACGAGTGTTTTGACATCCATATCATACTTATTAGACATTTTTAAATTAATCTGATATACTTTGCATGAGTTCTCGCAATGAGAATACTACACATATCTCTATGGGATACAGAAATGCGTACTACGTTTATTGATGACGGAAAATAATCACTCTCTCCTATTTGATTGAAATCCAGACAGGGAGGTATAACGAATGAAAGATTATGGAATTTATGAAAAAGTAAAACTAAACGGAATCGTTCCTGGACGATTGATTCGCCATACCCGGGCGGACAGTGCAATCATAAAAAGTCACTGGCATCAAGAGTTGGAAATAAATACGGTTTTTGAAGGCTCTTCCCGCTTCTTTATAAATGGAAGAATTGAAGATGTAACGCCTTCACATGTTGTTGTGATAAACAGCAGAGAAGTCCATTCATCTATCCCTTTTTTTCCACAGGGCGGGATCTGCGTTACAGGGGTTACGATACAAATCAGCTACGATTTTCTAAAAAAAGTGATTCCAGATTATGATAACTGTTACTTTATTCTTAACAATATGGCAGAACGGAAGATACAGTTACTTCTTGAAGAAATGAATAAGAAATGTAAAACACAAGATGCAGCATATATGAATATTTATGCAATCAAACAAATTTGTGAAATTGTGTATATTCTTGCAACAGAATGTTGTATGAAACGGGAAAAGTTCGAAGCGACAAGTTCGGAAAGTTTTCAGCGTTTTGAACATGTTCTTAATTATGTTCATGAAAACTACAGCAGCAATCTCAAGACCAGTGAAGTAGCAGAACGTTTTTTCTTCTCCAAGGAATATTTTTGCCGTTTATTCAAAAAAAATACAGGTATGACATTTAATCAGTATGTGACACAGTGCAGGGTTATTCATGCAGAACAATTGCTTAAGGACACAAACACACGGATCTCTGAAATCGCTCAGGAGGTGGGCTTTTCGGATGAGGGAAGTTTTATCGCTCAGTTTAAAAAATATTATTCGAAAACCCCTGGAAATTATAGAAAAATGATAACAAAAAATCCATTTTATGATTAGGGGGGCAAAAGGTACGTTAGTTAATGAGTTACTATAAAACGAGTGTTTTGACACCCATATCATTTATAAAAATGACTGGTCAATATTACTAAATTCAAAGGTTAATTTTCCTATATCTTACAATATACTATCTATGATATCTTTCAGATAAGTAAAAGCGCGCGTAAAAAACTTAAAATAATCTTGGAGGATTATCACAATGAGAGATAAGAATAATGGAGAGATTGCAAAATCTCAAATGTTTGGATACGCACTTTTTGGCTGTGGAGCTAATTGTCTGGGTGGTATTCTTGGTTCTTTTTAACACTGTATCTGACCGACAATCTGCTGTTGTCCATGTCGTTTATTGCTTTTATGATGTCTGCCGGACGTATTATCAACGCAGTGACAGAATTTTTAAGCGGTTTTATCATTGACCGGACACACACTTTGTCTCTGGGTAAATATGACGCTCAGGCTGCAAATAATGGCATTGCACAATCTTCTGTCACCCTGTTTGCTGAAAGATGCGGATATGCAGTCGTTCCTTTGGTCTGTAGCATTTTGTTAGTTTTGATTAGTAACTTTATGAATGCAGATGAAGAAGTTATAAAATTGAGAAATACTCAATAAAGGAGAGAATTCTAATGACACAATTATTCAATAAATTTTATATTCCTGAAGATGTAGGCATTTCCTCTGTAGCTATTGCCCAGTTTCTGAAAGAATGTGATGAAATAAATTATAAATTGCGGACTCTTCATATTGTTCGCCATGATAAAGCGATAGCAGAAGTTTCCAAATATCCGTTTTGTGCACTTGATAAAAGATTGGTATATTCCGTAAGCAAAACATTTACATCCACGGCTATAGGGATTGCGGTAAAAGAAGGTTTGTTGCGGGTAGATGATTTCGTTCTTGATTATTTTCCGGAATGTCGAGATTTGGACATGGATGATGCAGCCCGTACCATAAAAATTTGCCATCTTTTGACTATGAGTACGGGTCATGGCGTGGATACAGTGGGAGATATGTGCAATGGCATAAGACCCTGGCCGGAAATCTTTTTTACCAGAAAAATAGTATATGAGCCAGGAACTCATTTTGTCTATAATTCCGGAGGAACTTATATGCTGTCAGAACTTATCAGCCGTGTGACTGGCATGTGCCTGAAAGATTGGCTACAGAAGCATCTATTTGCTCCTCTGGAGATTACAGATGTCAGTTGGGATAAACATGGAGATGTTAACACTGGAGCATGGGGGCTTTTGATTGCTCCACGTGATCTCACAAAGCTGGGACTTTTGTACTTACATAAAGGTGTTTACAATGGCATACGCATTCTCACGGAAGAATGGGTTACGGAGGCATCATACCCCCACATTTCCACAAACGTGCAGGGATGTGCCGGATGGGGCCGCCACTATGGATATCAAATTTGGGAGAACAGTCCGGGGAGCTATCGTGCTGATGGAGCATTTGGCCAGTATTGCATGGTATTTCCGAAAATGGATATGGTTATTACAACTACTGCTGAAGAAACGGATGGAAGCAGAATTTTCCCTCTGATTGAAAAGTATATCCTTAATAACATAACTGAGCAGCCGAAACCTCGTGATGCATGGTGTTACCAATACATGAAAAACGTAATGAACCAGTGGGAAACTCCTATTGTATATTCGCCGAGTGCTTCTTATCTAATGCATATGCTTCAGGGAAAAGAATTTGATTTACGCAGTCGTACATCAGATGAAAAACATACTCTTCGCTTTGAAATTGGCAACAGCCGTATGGAGTTTGTAATCGATGAAATACAGACTATTCACAGTTCCTGTACTGTTGATTTATTTGGAGAAACCACATATGCAATTGAAATTCCGTCAAATAGCCCACTTATTGGAGACGAACAGAGAAACCGTATTTGGAAATATGCTGCCCATCACAGTTGGGTAGACCAGAGTACCCTTATTTTGACTATATGCTGGCAGGAAACCGGGCATTCACAAACATGGAAATTCTATTTTCATGAAAATACCTTGACTTTGATTGTCACAGATGGTACTAAAGGAATGTTTGAATTGTCTGGTGCGGTGAGTGACCGGAATGTAAGATTTGCTGATATGATTTTTGATGGTGCTTTTAGATAGAAACACGTAAAAATACTCCGGGGATTTTTATTTTTCCCCGGAGTATTTCTGTCAATATCATCATCTCTTCCTTCAATAAACGCCAGGATATCATCCAGTGATCTGTCACTATGAGAATACGCTTCATAAAGAGTAGTTTTTATCTTTTCAGATTTTCCGTATTATCCTTCTTCTTTTCCGGTATACTTCTTCCATTTGACACTCCCCACAGCAAGGGGTTTTACGACGCATTGGATAAGCAGCAAGCTTTCGGATCACGCCATTATCCCTTACAGAATAATGGATTGCATCGATGTAGAGAATAGGATAGACCTCGTCCAGTGGCCGGTTCTGCCAGTCTTCAATCCGTGGCAGAATCTTATCCGTCACATCAGGAATTTGAACGCAAAGCAAAAAAATTCCCCCGCACCAGCTACTTCCGGTACAGGGGATTTGTCATACTTTATTTTGTTTTCTTCTTTAAAAATCCAATCGATGTCTTACAGATCAGTTTATCGAAAATCATAAACATTGCCGGCAGAATCAGGATAACAACGACCATACTGATGATCGCGCCCCGCGCAAGCAGGGTACAGATGGAACCGATCATCTCAACCTGAGAGTAGCAGGCTACACCGAAGGTTGCGGCAAAGAAACTCAGGCCACTGCTGATAATGGACGGCATACTGGTCTTATGCGCAATACTGATAGCTTCTTTTTTGTCTTTTCCATTCTGGCGCTCTTTCTGATAACGGGTTGTCATCAAGATCGCGTAGTCCACGGTTGCACCGAGCTGAATCGCTCTGATTACGATGCTGGCCACGAATGGAAGGCTGGTTCCCTGATAATACGGGATTGCCATATTCAGCATAATTGCAAACTCGATGACTGCTACCAGAATAATCGGCAGAGAAATCGATTTGAAGATCAGCAGAATGATGATAAAGATTGCACCAATGGAAAGCACGTTTACGTTGACAAGGTCAGCATCGGTAACATCCTGCAGGTCTTTCATCAACGGTGCTTCACCGATGACCATTCCATTTTTATCGTAGGATTTTACGATTTTGTCAATCGCTTTGACCTGTTCGTTTACTTCATCTGTTGCGGACTCATATTCAGAGCTCACAAATGCAAGCTCATACTCATCGCTCTGCAGCATGCTTCGGAGATTTTCCGGGATCATGGATTCCGGAATCGTCGGTCCAAGCAGGGAACTCATGCTGATGGTCGATTTGACACCTTTTACGTTGCCGATCTCCTCCATCATTTTCTTTTTCTGTTTGGAATCCATATCGCGGTCCATCATGACGATGTGCATGTTGCTGACGTTGAACTGCGCTTTTACTTCATCGTTTGCCACGTTACAGTCCAGGGTAGATGGAAGGGAACGTGCGATGTTGTAATAAATCTGGGTATGATTGTTTCCGTAGATCGACGGGAACAGCAGAACCAGGAAGATCACAACCCATACTTTATAATGTTTGGTGATAAAGGCGGACGGTTTATCCAGGCTTTTTACCAGCGGTTTGTGTCTCGTTTTCTCAATTGCCTTGTCAAATACCAGAACCATGGCCGGCAGGACGGTGACACAGCAGACAACGCCGATCAAAACACCTTTTGCCATAACGATACCAAGGTCGCGGCCAAGGGCAAAGGTCATAACACACAGTGCCAGGAAACCGGCTACGGTGGTAACGGAGCTTCCGGCTACGGATTTGAACGTGTTGGCGATTGCATGGCCCATCGCACGCTCTTTGTCATCCGGGAAACGCTTTTTATTCTCCTCGAAACTGTTCAGCAGGAAGATGGAGTAGTCCATCGTAACACCAAGCTGCAGCACGGCGGTCAGCGCTTTTGTGATGTAGGAAGTCTCACCAAGGAACACGTTGCTTCCCAGGTTGTAAAGGATTGCAAGTCCGATACTTAACAGGAACAGGATCGGAACAACGAAGGAAGTCGATGTCAGCTCGATGACAACGAGGCTCAAAACTGCGGCGATGACAACGTAAACCGGCAGCTCTTTTAATGCTACGTTTTTGATATCGGTAACAACACCGGTCATACCGCCGATGAAGCACTGCTCGTTCGCAATTTTACGAAGATCCTCGATTGCCTCCATGGAGTCATCGGAAGAAGTCGTATTATCGAACAGAACGAGCATCATGGTTGCATCCCCATTGTAGAATGCTTTCCGGAGTTTTTCCGGGATCATCTCAACCGGCACGCTGATGTCTGCCACATCGTCATACCATAAAACTTCTTTTACGTGGTTTACCTGCTCGAATTTTTCTTCGAGTTTCTGTACGTCCTTCATTTCCATGTTTTCCACGACAACCATGGAGAACGCACCCATGCCGTATTCATCCACCAGAATATCCTGTCCTTTTACCGTTTCCAGATGCTCCGGCAGATAGCTGAGCAGATCATAGTTTACTTTCGTTGCTGCCATTCCGATGACTGACGGAATAATCAGCAGAAATCCAATGATCAGCATCAGAATCCTGTGCTTGGCAATCCATTTGCCAACTTTAACCATTTTCATTCATCTCCTCTGATTCATTTTTAACTTGTTTTTCTAGTACCACATCTTACAACTTAAATGACTATTAGTCAATATTTGAAATGGCAAAAAATGAATTTTGGTCATTTTTTGTTTACTTTTACAAAAAATAACGGAAATCGGAAATGGGAATCGTTGATTTTTCTGCGCATCAAAAAAGAGTGCCTGGCTCCTTCGCCCTGACACTCTTTTTATGCATTTTTTTATTTCACTTCAACCAGCTCAATCTCAAAATTCAGCTCTTTTCCAGCCATCTCATGGTTGGCATCAAACGTGATATTGGTCTCGTCTTTTGCGGTAACTTTTACCGGGAACGGCTGGCCGTACTGGTTCTGCAGATAAACCTGCTGTCCGACCTCTACTTCCTCTGCTCCCGGAAGCTGTGCGATCGCAACGGTGAAAATTGCGTTCGGATCCGGCATTCCGTAAGCCTCCTCCGGCATCAGATGGATGTTGACTTTTTCGCCGACTTCCATCTCTGCAACGGCTGCATCGAAGCCGCGGATCATCTGGCCCACACCGCAGATGAACTCGAGCGGTTCGCCGCGGTCGTAGGAAGAATCAAACTGGGTTCCATCGTTGAAGGTTCCTCTGTAGTGGGTACGGCAGGTTTTTCCGACATTCTTACCTTCCATAACCGGAGTCGGTGCACCGCATCCGCCGCCGCAGGTTCCGCAGGAACCGCCGCAGGAGCTCTCCTCTTCCTCATGGCTTCCGCAGTGGTCGCCGCAGGAATGGCCTTCCTCGTGATCGTGGTGATCGCAGGTTGCACCCGCAGATGTGAGCGTTCCGTTTAAGTAAGCTTCCACCGCTGCATCCACATCTCCCTCCGCTCCGGAGCAGAGCTCTACGCCTGCCTCAGCAAGAGCAGCCTGTGCACCGCCGCCGATGCCGCCGCAGATCAGAACATCCACGCCCTGCTCGGAAAGAAGGCCTGCCAGTGCGCCGTGGCCGGTTCCGTTGGATCCGATCACTTCGCTGGAAACCACCTGATTGTCTTCTACTTCGTAAACCTTAAAATTCTCTGTTTTTCCAAAATGCTGGAAAATATTCCCGTTATCGTATGTAACTGCAATTTTCATCTAACTAAATCCTCCGTAGTTTTTTTCTTACGCCTCTTTTTCCTGCATAAAGGCTTCAATCTGGTCTGGATCACGCATCAGATTCTCGGAAAGAACCTCGCATCCGTCCTCTGTAATCAGGATATCATCCTCGATCCGGATTCCGATCTCCCACTCATCAATATAAAGACCCGGCTCATCGGTGATGATGGCGCCTGGACGCAGCTTGTCGTTCCATGCCGCGGTCACATCGTGTACATCAATGCCGAGGTGATGGGAAACGCCGTGCATGTAATAGGTTCCGACATCCTCTTTCTTCTCGATCAGGCCAAGTTTCACACAGCCCTCGCCGAGAACATCCTTTGCGATATCGTCGAGCTCTTTTAATGTCATACCCGGTTTTGCTGCTTTTGCAACGGCGCGGTTTGCTGCCAGAACAACGTCGTAAACCTGTCTCTGACGGTCCGTATATTTTCCGTTGACTGGATACGTTCTGGTGATATCTGCGCAGTAGCCCTGGAATTTTGCTCCGAGGTCCATCAGAAGCAGGGTCTCATCCTCGCACACGTCACGGTTGGTATCGTAGTGCAGCATCGTTCCGTTTGCACCGCTTCCTGCGATCGTCGGGAATGCGGTTCCGTCTGCTCCCTCGTGGAAAATCTTGTACTCGAAATCAGCCTGTGCCTGATACTCGGTGCAGCCCGGTTTCAGATTCTTCATCACGAATTTCAGCGCGTCGTCGGTGATCTTGATTGCCTGGCGGACGAGAGCGATCTCATCCTCATCTTTCTGCATCCGCAGTGCTGCGATGACAGGAGCAATGTTTTTAATCGGTCTGCCTGGAAATTTCTTTGCGAACTCCTCTGCCTTTACCATGTTGTAATCCGGCAGATCCTCGACCTGATAGCGGTAGCAGTCGAAATACAGGGTTCCGATGTCCTCGCGTGCCATCAGACGGTTTACCATGTCCTCAAAGGAATCCAGGAAACGGACGTCATCGATTCCGGTGATCTCCTGTGCCTCGGATACGGTTACTTTTCTTCCAAACCATCTCTCCTGGCTCGGATCCGCTTCCTCGATAAACAGAATGGATTTCTCCTCTTTTGCGGTCTTTTTCATCATCAGGATCATGTGATCTCTGCGAAGGCCGGTCAGATAGAAAAAGTTGCGGTTTGCTTCAAACGGCAGATATTCGTCTGCGCTGACATGCAGCTCGATTCCGGAAAACAAAAGCAGTGCGGAATCCTGGTCCATTTTATCAAAAACCTGTTTTCTTCTTTCTGTAAAGTTCATCTGTCTTTCCTCACTTTCTTTTAGAGCCTGCCAAGATCTGTTTTCGGCTCCTCTACTAAGATAACACGTTCGTGCTTTTTTTCCTACCTTTTTCCTGCTTTTCTGTGAAAATTCTTATTTTATTCCGCACTTTCCAGTCCTTTGACAACTTCCAACGCTTTTTCGAGCTGCACATCGCTCGTCGCGTCATCCGGCAGCTCCACCTCGACATCCGGCGTAATGCCGACCTTGTGGATGTCGTTTCCGAGCGGCGTGTAATAATGGGCAATCGTCAGTTTCACCACGCTGCCGTCCGAGAGCTGGAATGTATTCTGGACAATGCCTTTTCCGAATGTCGTCGTTCCGACAATCGTTCCGATGCCGTAATCTTTGACTGCTCCCGTGAAGATTTCTGCCGCACTTGCCGTATTTTCATTGACCAGCACGACGAGTGGAATCGAGATCGGGGTATCGCCGTCGCAGGTATACTCTTCCCGTTTTCCATTTTTATCCTCGGTATACACGATGAGTCCCTCCGGCAGGATCTGGCGCAGGGTGTCACAGACTGCCGTCACGAGGCCGCCCGGATTGCCGCGCAGATCGATGATCAGGCGCTCCATGCCCTGATCCTGCAGTGACTGGTATGCTTTCTGGAACTGCTCGGAGGTAAGCCCTGTAAACTCGCTGATGGCCAGATAGCCGATCTTGTCGTCCAGCATTTTACCGTCTGCCACAATCGCCGCAAGCTTCTCTTTTGTGACTTCCGTTTCAATCAGATCCGCCTCGTCTTCCCGCTCGATGGAAAGCGTCATGGTGTCGTTCTCGCTGTTTTTCAGAAGACCGACCGCATCGTTGAGGCTTAAGCCTTCGAGTGTCTGCCCGTCAATCTTCACAATGCGGTCATCCGCCTGAATACCGGCCTTCGCCGCCGGGGTATCGTCCTGTACGCCGGTAACCTGCAGCTTATCGCCGTCCAGCGTCACCGTAACACCGATGCCCTGATAGTAGCCCTCCTGTGCTGTCTTGATCGCTTCGTATTCCTCTTTCGTGTAATACGTAGAATACTTGTCGCCGAGGCCGCTGATCAGCCCTTTATACATCGCATCCGACAGCTCTGTTTCATCCACATCGCCCGCGTAAAGCTGGCTGATCATCGCTTTGATCGCCGCCGTCTTCCGCCACGACCAGAAGCCGCCGGGGTGGTCCGCACTGCTTCCCGGCCAGAGAAACGTTGTTCCGACAAGCACGATCATTACAATCGCCAGCATCGAAATCATGCCCGCAAAGTAGCTCTTCCGCATCTCATTTTTTCGGTTTTTCTTTCTGTTTCTGCGCTTTTTCGGTTTTTCCTGCTCTGCCGCTTTTACGCCCTCTTTTTCTTCCTTCATCAGTTCTTCCAAAATATGCCTCCCAATCGAAAGATCCCGGAATCTTTTGACGGATTCCGGGACTTATTTTTACTTCATTATATTGTCTAATCCTATCAGACTTTCAAGTGTTTTCGAATCGTAAAGATACTGCCGACAAGACCGATTCCCATACCGAGAATGAGTCCGACTGGAAGCAGAATCCGGAAGACGGCCGATACCGGCATGAATGCCATAAAGTTCGACAGTACGCTGAACTCCGTCATAACGTAGCTGATGACTCTGTTGTATACAACGTACAGCAGCCCCAGCGGAATCGCTGCTCCGACAAGACCGATCAGGATACCCTCGATCAGGAACGGAGCCCTTACAAACAGGTTCGTCGCACCGATCAGCTTCATGATACCGATCTCCTCTTTCCGGACCGAAATACCGATCGTGACGGTATTGCTGATCAGGAAAACAGATACGGCAAGAAGAATCAGGATGATCGCGATGGAAACGTAGCCAATGACACGGTTCATCGTCGTCAACGTTGTTGTTGCGCCCTCGGCCTGTTTAACCTCACGGACACCGTCCAGCGAGCGGATATACTCAGCCAGTGCATCCTGCGTCTCTACCTGGTATACGTAAACCTCGTAGTGAGCAGAAGTTGCGAGCGGGTTGTCGTTTGGCTTAAAGCCGTCCTTGTATTCCTCTTTTCCTTCGAAATACTGTTTTGCAAAGTTTTCCCACGTCTCATCCGCGGAAACATACTTACATTCCTTGACCACATCGGTCTTGGCCTTGATCTCCGTTCCGATCTCATCGATCGTCGCCTGATCCACATCTTCGTTGAAGAAGACGGTCATGGATACGTCTGTCTCGGCATTTTTTACGATGTAGTTAAAGTTGATGACAACCGCAAAGAAGATACCGAACAGAAAGATACAGGCTCCCATGGTTGCGATGGATGCCAGCGAGAACATCTTGTTTCTCCAGATGTTTTTGACACCCTGTTTGATGCTGTAGCCCAGTGTACTAAACCTCATGGTACTCGCCCTCCTTCTCATCGCTGACTACCACGCCTTTTCGCATGGTAATAACGCGTTTTTTCATGGAGTTGACGATCTCACGGTTGTGGGTTACCACAAGAACGGTCGTTCCTCTGTTGTTGATTTCCTCCAGGAGCTTCATAATCTCCATGGAGTTTCCCGGGTCCAGGTTTCCGGTCGGCTCGTCCGCCAGAAGAATGTCAGGCCGGTTGACAATGGCTCTTGCCACGGCAACTCGCTGCTGCTCTCCTCCGGAAAGCTCCTTCGGGAAGGATTTGTACTTCTCTGCCAGTCCGACCAGCGTCAGGACTTCCGGCACGCGCTTTTTGATGACGCGGTTCGGTTTCTCGATGACACGCTGTGCGAATGCTACGTTTTCATAGACATTCCGGTCTTTTAAAAGGCGGAAATCCTGGAATACGACGCCGACACCGCGGCGGTATTTCGGCACTCTCCAGCGTTTCATTTTATTTAAGATCTGTCCGTTTACCTTAATGGTACCGGATGTGGGCTCGAGTTCTTTCAAAAGGAGCTTGATCAGCGTCGATTTTCCAGAACCGCTGTTTCCCACGATAAAGACGAATTCCCCCTTCTCGATGTGTAAGGATACGTTGTTGACGGCCGGCTGGCCTTTCGCGTAACTCTTACTTACACTATCCAATGTTATCATGCAATTCCTCCTTCAAGGGTTCTCGCTTAATAATCGAGCGTTTCCATGTATTTCATGTACTGCACAACCATAAGCGCAATCTTGAATGTGATCGCATCTTCAAAAACTCTAAGATCGAGTCCCGTGCTCTTCTGCAGCTTATCCAGCCGATAGACAAGGGTATTTCGGTGTATATAAAGCTGTCTCGAGGTTTCCGAGACATTCAGAGAATTTTCAAAGAATTTATTGATCGTTGTCAGTGTCTCCTCATCAAAGTCATCCGGCGATTTGTTGCCGAAAATTTCTTTGATGAACATTTTGCACAGTGGGATCGGAAGCTGGTAAATCAGACGGCCGATGCCCAGTGAGCTGTATGCATAGATATCATTCTCAGCGGAGAAAATTTTTCCAACGTCCATCGCCATTCTGGCTTCTTTGTAGGAACGCGATACTTCTTTGATCTCCTTGACAATGGTACCGTAAGCAACGTGGGTTTTCCCCTCCTCATCTCTTCCTGCTGCTTCCAGAATGGTGGCTGCCACTTTGTTCATCTGGGCATAATCCTCACCTGGAGCAAGTTCCTTGACGATGATAATGTTTTTCTCATCGACGGCAGTGATAAAGTCACCGGATTTGGTACCGAGCAGACTCTTGACGCTTTCCAGCGCCCCGCTGTTTTTATCCGGATTTGTCTCAAGAATAAATACAAGGCGGCGTGCTTCCACTTCAATATGTAACTTCTTCGCCCTGTTGTAGATGTCGACCAGCAGCAGGTTGTCGAGCAGCAGATTCTTGATAAAGTTGTCTTTATCGAAGCGCTCCTTGTAGGCGGTAAGGAGGCCCTGAATCTGGAAGGTAACCATTTTCCCGATCAGGTGAATGTCATCGTTTCCGCCTTTTACAACCAGAATGTACTCCAGCTGGTGTTCATCGTATACTTTAAAAAACTGATAATTTTTCATGGTCTGGGAATCTGCCTGAGACTGCGCAAACGTTACAATATCATTCTGGCTGATCTCAACCTCCGGAAACGTCGTTACCAGAACTTTTCCTTCTACATCAGTCACGCAGAGTTCGACACGCGAAATATTTTTGATTCCCTCAATGGTACTCTGTAAAATCTGATTTGAAATCATATTTTCTTCCCTCTTTCATCCTATAGTTTGTCTCCGGCTGCACCCGCTTTCATTGCCAGGCATATCCACACCCCTATGGTTCTGCGCCTGATGCAAAGTACCTCACAGATATACTTATTTTAATACAAAATAGACAAAAAAGGAAGAGAAAACACAACATTTATACCACAAAATACGTAAAAAGGTCAGGAGAAATCCGTCTGGAAGCCCTCTCCTAAGACCTCTCTTGCATCCGACACAACGACAAACGCGTCCGGATCGATCGTTCCTACGATCTGTTTGAGCTGCGGGATCTGTTTTTTGCCCACAACACAGAATACCATCATACGCTCTTCGCCCGTGTACATTCCCTTGATGTGGATGCCGGACGCGCCGCGGTCGAGTTCTTTCATGAGCTCATCGGCTACCTGCTCCGGATGCGCGGTAATGATAAACGCGGATTTCGCATAATTCATACCTTCCATCAGGGCATCCGTCATTTTCGTCGTCACGTAGATTGCCACGATCGCATAGAGCGAAGCGTGGATACCGAAGACAAAAATACCGGCGATGACGATGATTCCATCAAGCACCTGCATAACCTGTGCAACGGAATAGTGGCGCAGCTTTCTCTGGATCAGAGCCGCCATCATATCCGTTCCGCCCGTCGTTCCGTTTCCGATAAAGACAAGGCCGATGCCGGCTCCCATCAGAACGCCGCCAAAAAGTGCGGAGAGCATCCTGTCATCCGGCACCAGCTGCAGCACCGGGAGAACGGCAATCCAGAACGTATTCATCAGGGTTCCGAAGATGGTTTTCACCAGAAAATCGCGGCTCATGCGGATTCCGAACAGAAAGAGCGGAATGTTCAGCACAAGGTTCGTCACCCAGAGCGGAACTCCTTTTCCGAACAGCATCTGGCTCAGTTGTTTGATGACGATTGCAAGACCGGAAAATCCTCCAGTAACAAGCCCCGCCGGGTCGTAAATCGAGCTGGTCGCAACCGCCATGACCGCGGTTCCCAGCGTAATCAGCAGATAATCTCTCCACTGCTGTTTGTTCCGTATCCAGTTCATGAACTTCAACCGTCCTTTTCGCTGTTATATTTTGTTACCATCCACTTGAACGTATTCTTCTTTAGCAGAGTTCCCCACCAGCTCGTTTTTATACCGGCCTCGTTCTGCAGCGTCGAATGCTCGCCAAGGCTCAGCCAGATTTTTGCGCTGATTTTGCTGCTGTTTTCCAGAACGAAACGATCCTGCCGCGTTCCCGCAAGGCCGCTCACAATCACGTCCGTCGTCTGGCTGTTGATCTCGTTGACCAGGCTGTCAAACGCGGATTCCTCCAGCGTCTCGACGACAGCACCGCCTCCGATCTCAATGCCGGGATACGTTTCTGTCAGATATTTCTGCAGTGTCTGCAGTTCTTCCCCAGTGTCGCCCAGTACGAAAATCCGGCTTTTCTTCTGAATCAGTCCCCAGAAAAAGCGTGCGATGAACTCGTTCGTCTCCACTTCCTCATAGGACGGCGTCTCCGGGTCAATTCCTGCTGCCTCCAGCACCTCGGTTTCCCCGATGACCGTCAGATCCAGATCTTCGATATACTGTTTCCACGTCGGTTCCTTGCTCGCCTGCATCAGCATCTGCATTGTAACAATCCCGATGGTGTTCAGCTTATCGTTCGAGAGGTATTCCTCTGCAATCTCCATTGCCGCATCGACGCGGTAATGTTTCAGCTTCACACCTAAAATTTCCAGTTCTGCATTCATTGTTCTGTATACTTCTGTTTTCCTTCGAAATCCAGAAGCGTTTCCTCCATGTTTTCCTGCCGTTTCTTCCGGCAGCGCTGTCCGCCCTTTTCTTCTGGCAACAGCTAATCCCCATTATACTAAAAAAAGAGGCTGTTGTCAAAAACAGCCTCTTTTTCTGCCCTGTTTTCACAGAATTTTTACAATTTAGCGGATCGTCTGCGGATTGTTTCAACTCACAGTCGGTATTTTCACGGAGTCTGACATGTCGAAAATAGTTCGACTGTGACTTGCCTCATGTCAGTGGAGGATACCGATTTCTCTCCGCCCGCCACTGCCGTTGTGTTTCTTTTAACAATTCATCCCACCGCTTTAGAAGTGGGAGACTTCTTGTCTACTAGGGTTAAACCTCAAACATCAGATCGCCGTAGGACGGCATCGGCCACATCTCTTTGTCTACGATCATCTCCAGTTTGTCAACCGGTGCACGGAGTGCCTCCATAGCCGGAGCAACTTTCTCGTAGTAGTATTTTGCTTTTGCTTCGCCGTCTTCCATCTCGCATCCTGCATTCTCGATTGCGATCAGCTCGTCGAGTGCTTTCTGGGTTTTCTCAAGCAGTGCACTTGTCTCGTTCAGCAGATTTTTCTGTACACCAACTGCTGTAACACCTGCTGCGGTGATGGTGTTGATAGATCCAGCCAGGGAAGTCGCATATTTGATGACTGCCGGGATGATCTGTTTGCTTGCCATGTCGATCATGGTCTTTGCTTCGATGTTGATGGTCTTTGCATAGTTCTCGAATTTAACTTCTGCACGGGATACCAGCTCTGCCTCGGTGAATACTTTGAAATCGCCGAACAGTTTGATTGCGGTGTCAGTGGTCAGTGCCGGGATTGCATACACCATGGATTTGATGTTCGGAAGTCCTCTTCTCTCTGCCTCAGCTAACCACTCATCTGCATATCCGTCGCCATTGAAGATGATTCTCTGATGCTCACTTAAGTTCTTCTTGATCAGATCATGGACAGCGTCCTCGAAGTTTTCAGCGCCTTCTAGTACATCGCATGCATCGCGGAATGCTTCTGCAACGATGGTGTTCAGTACGATGTTCGGAGCTGCAACGGAATCACGGGAACCAACCATACGGAACTCGAATTTGTTTCCGGTGAAAGCAAACGGTGAGGTTCTGTTACGGTCGGTAGCATCTTTCTTGAGATCCGGAAGTGTCTTAACACCAGTCTCCAGAACGCCCTCTTTTTTGCTCTTTGTTGCATTTCCGGTGCTGATGAGCTGCTCTACAACATCCTCCAGCTGCTCTCCAAGGAATACAGAAATAATAGCTGGCGGCGCCTCGTTAGCTCCCAGTCTGTGATCGTTTCCCGGATCGGCTGCGGACTCACGAAGCAGATCTGCGTGAACATCAACGGCTTTCAGAACGCAGCTTAATACGAGCAGGAACTGAATGTTCTCGTGCGGTGTTTTGCCCGGCTCAAGAAGGTTGATGCCGTCATCTGTGGTGATGGACCAGTTGTCGTGTTTACCGGAACCGTTGACACCTGCGAACGGTTTCTCATGCAGCAGGCATTTCAGTCCGTGCTGGCATGCAACTCTCTTTAAAGTCTGCATAACGAGCTGGTTGTTGTCAACTGCTACGTTTGCCTCGGAATAAATGGAAGCCAGCTCGTGCTGTGCCGGTGCAACCTCATTGTGCTGTGTCTTTGCTGTAACACCCATCTTCCACAGCTCAATGTTGACATCCTTCATAAAGGAAGCAATTCTCTGACGGATGGTTCCGAAATAGTGATCGTCCATCTCCTGTCCTTTTGGAGGCATTGCGCCAAACAGGGTACGTCCGGTGTAGATCAGGTCTTTTCTCTGCAGGAATTTCTCTGCATCTACCAGGAAGTATTCCTGCTCCGGTCCTACGGAAGGAGTTACTTTCTTGGAAGTGGTGTTTCCGAACAGTTTTAACAGACGCAGGGACTGTACATTCAGAGCTTCCATGGAACGAAGAAGCGGTGTTTTCTGGTCAAGCGCCTCTCCTGTGTAGGAGCAGAATGCAGTCGGAATGCAGAGGGTTGCGCCTGCTGCGTCCTGACGAACGAAAGCCGGTGAGGTGCAGTCCCATGCTGTATATCCTCTTGCCTCAAAGGTAGCACGCAGTCCACCGGACGGGAAAGAAGATGCATCCGGCTCGCCTTTGATCAGCTCTTTACCGGAGAAGCTCATCAGTACTTTGCCGTTCGGCATCGGTGCTGTGATAAAAGAATCGTGCTTTTCTGCAGTTGCACCGGTCAGTGGCTGGAACCAGTGTGTATAGTGTGTTGCTCCTTTTTCAATTGCCCATTCTTTCATCTCATGTGCAATCGTATCTGCAGTAGCAAGATCCAGCTCACCGCCTTCTTCGATGATCTTTTTCAGCTTCTTGTAAACATTTTTTGGAAGACGTTCCTGCATTACAGTGTCATTGAATACATTTTCGCCAAAAATTTTGGCTGGATTTACATATTCTCCCATTTTCTTTCTTCCTTTCCATTTGTGAATTTTGCGATGTGACCTTCCCGCCGGATTCTAAAAAGATCCTAATACAAGAAAAAGGAGTTCTCAAAAAGGTAGCTAAAAAAGCTATATTTTTTGTAGAACGCCCTTGTTTTACATTCGCATATGGATTTGATTTCCAACTGATACTAAAATAACTCAAAAACTTAAAAAACGCAAGTGCTTTTTTGAACTCAGTCCCTTTTTCGTATTATTTTACAAAACTTTCCTAATTCAGGCGAAAAAATTAGCGGATTCGATGAAAGCTTTCGCGGCAGTCGTCAAGGTCTCGTGCAAGCACGGACTTTGACTCGTTGCTCGCGAAAAAAAATACTGTGCGGACCCTGAGGAGGAAGTCCCCCAGGAATCCTGCACAGCATTTTCGTGCTTAAACTCAGGCTTTGTTTGCAGAACCGAACAGTTCGATTTTTTCTCTTACAGTAGCTTTGATAGCTTCTGCGCCAGGAGCAAGCAGTTTACGAGGATCGAATCCTTTACCCTGCTGATCTTTTCCCTCTTCGATGTATTTACGTGTAGCTGCTGCGAATGCAAGCTGGCACTCTGTATTTACATTGATTTTGGAAACGCCAAGGTCAATGGCTTTCTTGATCATGTCATCCGGGATACCTGTACCACCGTGAAGAACGAGCGGCATAGTTCCTGTCAGCTCCTGTACAGCTGCCAGAGTCTCAAAGCTCAGTCCCTGCCAGTTAGCCGGGTATACACCGTGGATATTGCCGATACCTGCTGCAAGCATATCTACACCGAGGTCTGCAATCATCTTGCACTCGTTCGGATCAGCGCATTCGCCCATACCTACAACACCATCTTCTTCTCCACCGATAGAACCAACTTCTGCTTCCAGAGACATTCCTTTCTCTTTGCAAACAGCTACCAGTTCTTTTGTTTTTGCAACGTTCTCTTCGATCGGATAATGAGATCCGTCAAACATGATGGATGAGAAACCTGCTTCGATGCATTTGTAACATCCTTCGTAGGTTCCGTGGTCCAGATGCAGAGCAACCGGAACAGTGATGTTCAGTTCTTCGATCATAGCTTTTACCATAGCAGCTACAGTTTTGAAACCTGTCATGTATTTTCCTGCACCCTCAGATACACCAAGGATAACCGGAGAATTCATCTCCTGTGCGGTAAGAAGGATGGATTTTGTCCACTCCAGGTTGTTGATGTTAAACTGACCAACTGCATAGTGGCCAGCTTTTGCTTTGTCCAACATTTCTTTTGCTGATACTAACATAGCTCAAATGACCTCCTGTGTCTGTAATTGTGCCGTGTACCGTTTTCAGGCTTACGGCATACTTGTTACTTTCATAACTGGTTTTATTATACAACATCTTTCTGCAAATGCCAAATGATTTTCGTAGCGAAATCCATTTTTTTGCACTTTTTTGTGAAAAACTTATCAAAAAGCCGTGCCTACTTATTGTTCAGAACCAGTTCCATGGCATGTTTGCGCGCTTCGATGCAGACATAGCCGTGATCTCCGCCGTATTCGCCGTCCAGAGTCCAGGAAATCTCCTGGTTGGACTCGATGATGATGCGGTCGGTCTTGAACGAATCGATGAGGTCTGTGTGATCCTCCTGCATCAGCAGGGACGCAATGATCTCATTCAGTTCCAGCGGGTTTTTCGGGCGTTTGATCAGGGTTACCTCGAAGAGTCCGTCATCCAGGCGTACATCCTGTCCCGGCAGGTTTTTGAAGCCGCCGACGGACTTGGCATTCGTCACCATACCGTAGATATACTCTCCCTCAAAGGTTTCCCCGTTTGCCTCGACTTTAATCCAGTACGTCGGCACATTCCAGATCCGTTTGGATCCCTCCAGCAGGTATGCCAGATGGCCGAGAATGTTTTTCATGTGCTGATCTGTCTCATAGGAAACATCCGTGAAAAGGCCGAATGCAGCGATGTAGACAAAGCTGTCGTTGTTGAACGCTCCCACATCACAGGAATACAGGTTTCCCTCGATGATATCCTTTGCCGCCTGTACCATATCTTTCGAAATAGAAAGACTGTTTGCAAAGTCATTGGTGCTTCCGGCCGGAATATAACCGATCGGAACGCGCTGATCCACTTCCATCAGACCGCTGACAACTTCATCCAGTGTTCCGTCGCCCCCGCTGCAGACAACGAGATCCACCTGCGGCGCAAGCTCCTTTGTCTTTTCGAAACCATCTCCGACTGCCTGCGTCGGGTGGACAATGACTTCATATCCGCCTTTTACAAAAACATCGATAATTTCAAACAGTTTACTTTTAATCTGTGCTTTTCCGGAAAACGGATTAAAAATAAACAACATTTTTTTCTTGCTCTCCATGCAAATGCTCTCCTTTGTATCCCATTTTAGCTGTTCTGTATTCTGTATTGTACCTTATTCGCAAAGCAGATGCAACCCCGTACATTGCCACAATTTCGCAATTGTGTCATATAAAATATGATATACAACAAAACAGGAGCCACCTACTAAGAGGCAGCCCCTGCGGATTTCAAAACTATTTACAGATTAAACCAGCTCGATTACAACTTCCATAGCTGCATCACCTTTACGCGGTCCGATCTTGATGATACGGGTATATCCGCCGTTACGGTCTGCATATTTCGGAGCGATCTCATCGAACATTTTCTGTGGCATATCGATGGACTTGGTGTTTTTCTTGCGTCCTGCTGCTTCGGTCGGAACCTCTGTTACAGGATAGAAGAAGCTTGCCATCTGACGTCTAGCGTGAAGTCTGGACGGAAGATCTTTTTTGATCTCTTTCTGAACTTCATCGTATACGGTAACTTTTTTGCCGTCTTTTACTTCTTTCACACGTTTGCCATCAGCATCTTTACGAGCTACTTTAGCAGTAACGGTAACGGTCTCAAAGTTATCTTTCTCTTTTACAGCCAGTGCGATCATGCTTTCAGCGATCTTACGGATCTCTTTTGCTTTGGTCTCAGTGGTAACGATTTTTCCGTGATACAGAAGGTTGGTTACCTGGTTTCTTAATAATGCTTTTCTCTGGTCAGATGTTCTGCCAAGTTTTCTATATTTTGCCATTTTAAATTTTCCTCCATTTGTGGAACCCACAAGTCATGCTGCCTCGGACTTACTGACAGGGGGTTTTCGTCTACAAATCAAACGGAAAGATAAATCGCTGTGATTTATTCTCCGTCCCCAGGACTCAGTGACAGTCCCAGTTCTTTCAGCTTTGCAAGTACCTCTTCCAGAGACTTGCGGCCCAGGTTACGAACCTTCATCATGTCTTCGGAAGTTTTGTTGCACAGCTCTTCTACGGTATTGATACCGGCACGTTTCAAGCAGTTATAGGAACGCACGGAAAGCTCAAGCTCGTCGATGTTCATCTCCAGAACTTTCTCTTTCTCATTGTCCTCTTTCTCGATCATAACTTCTGCTGTCTTCGCATTCTCAGACAGATCGATGAAGAGTTTCAGATGCTCGCTTAAAACCTTAGCTGCCAGGCTGACTGCCTCGTCCGGATCCAGTGTTCCTCTGGTGTAAACATCCAGTGTCAGTTTATCGTAATCGGTAATCTGACCTACACGGGTGTTCTCCACTTTGAGGTTTACACGCTCAACCGGTGTATAGATAGCATCCACAGCGAGAACGCCGATCGGCATGTCATCGCTCTTGCCTTTGTCAGCACTGATATAACCGCGGCCTTTTGTGATCGTCAGCTCCATGTACAGCTTGCTGTCCGGGCCGCCGTTCAGGGTTGCGATTACCTGATCCGGATTCATGATCTCAATATCCTGATCTACCTGAATATCGGATGCTCTTACAACTCCCTCGCCCTCGAACTCAATATAAGCAACTTTTGCTTCGTTGGTTTCGCTGTTATTGCGGATTGCAAGGCTCTTCAGGTTCATGATGATTTCTGTAACGTCTTCTTTTACTCCAGGGATGGAGCTGAATTCATGAAGAACGCCCTCGATTTTAACCTGGCTTACTGCTGCTCCAGGGAGGGAAGAAAGCATAATTCTGCGAAGAGAATTACCTAATGTGATACCGTAGCCTCTTTCCAGAGGTTCAACCACAAATCTGCCGTACTTCTTGTCATCAGAAATCTCAGTAATTTCAATTTTCGGTTTGTTAAAATCAAACACTCGAAAGCCCCTCCTTTTAAATTGGTTGGCTCATTACTCATGGGAATAAAGCCTTCCGCGTATGGCGATTCTTTATTTAGAATACAGCTCGACGATCTGCACTTCGTCAACCGGAACATCGATCATTTCGCGGGTAGGACGCTCTTTTACAACACCTTTGAGTGCCTCAAGATCAGCCTCGATCCATTCTGGAGTCAGACGGCCGCCTGTAACCTCTACGATGTCTTTATATCTCTGAGAGGATTTTTTACCCTCTTTGATTTCGATGGTATCACCAGCGCTTACAAGGTAAGACGGGATATTTACCTGTTTGCCGTTAACCAGAACGTGTTTGTGGTCAACGATCTGACGTGCTTCTTTTCTGGTTCTAGCCATTCCCATACGGAACAGAACGTTGTCCAGACGGAGCTCAAGAAGGATCATCAGGTTCTCACCAGTCTGTCCTTCCATTCTGTCAGCCTTTTTGTAATAGTTAACAAAAGGTTTCTCCAGAACGCCGTAGATGAATTTTGCTTTCTGTTTTTCTCTTAACTGAAGACCATACTCAGACATTTTTCTGTTTGCTCTTTTCAGCTGTCTTGTGGACTTCTTATCAATTCCAAGATATACAGGATCCATTCCGAGGGATCTGCATCTTTTCAGGACTGGTACTCTATTTACTGCCATGTTCTTAACCTCCTAATCAGACTCTTCTACGTTTTGGTGGGCGGCATCCGTTGTGCGGAACCGGTGTTACGTCGCGGATGCTTGTAACTTCAAGACCGCATGCCTGAAGGGCACGGATTGCAGCTTCACGACCTGATCCTGGTCCTTTTACCATAACGTCAACAGTCTTTAAGCCATGAACCAGCGCTGCTTTGGTAGCAGTTTCTGCAGCCATCTGAGCTGCGTATGGAGTAGATTTTCTTGAACCTCTAAATCCCAGACCGCCGGCACTTGCCCAAGAAAGAGCATTTCCTTCTGCATCAGTCAGTGTTACGATTGTATTATTGAAGGAAGACTGGATATGTGCCTGTCCGTGTTCAACGTTTTTTCTGACACGACGTTTTGTCGTTTTCTTTGTCACTTTTGCCATTTTAAAACTAACCTACACTTTCTTAATCTTATATTGGACTACTGGTTAAATTATTTCTTCTTATTTGCAACAGTTCTCTTAGGACCTTTGCGGGTTCTTGCGTTGGTCTTTGTTTTCTGACCACGAACCGGAAGGCCTTTACGATGACGGATACCTCTGTAGCATCCGATCTCCTGCAGACGTTTGATGTTCATAGCGATTTCTCTACGAAGATCTCCCTCTACAACCTGACTCTCATCGATAACTGCGCTGAGTCTCTTTACTTCATCGTCTGTCAAATCTCTGCAGCGTGTGTCCGGATTTACTCCAGCTTCTTTTAAGATACGATCTGCACTTGTTCTACCGATTCCGTAGATATAGGTCAGACCAATCTCAACACGTTTGTCTCTTGGTAAGTCTACACCAGCTATACGAGCCATGTACTTTGTCCTCCATTTTTCTAAAACATTAATATTTTCCTAATTGGGATACAGGTATGCGTGTATCCAGCCGTGTTCGCACGACCTTTCTCCTTCTGCCACCTGACAGATGGGAGTATTAAGCAATATTATAAGGGATGTCTGCGCTCCGCGCGTCCATCCGCCGGAGGTGTCCTGGCTGCTTTGTCTGCCAGGTGTCTCACTTTATAATATTAACAGCAAAACAACGCACTCACGCGCATCTTTGCTGCAGCCGCACTTAAAATCTGCACAATTACGATCAAGCCTAATGACGGATTAGCCCTGGCGCTGTTTGTGCTTTGGATTCTCACAAATGATTCTGATGCTACCTTTTCTTTTGATAACTTTGCATTTCTCGCAGATCGGTTTTACAGAAGATCTAACCTTCATGATGAATCCTCCTTTCTTTGCTCCTAGCGCCCCGTGTAGGGGAATTTTCTGTTGTAAACTTTTGGGATGCGCTTTCTTTTTGTGGGTTAGAAAAAAGTCCACGCGCAAAAGTTCGTTTTATAGTATAGCATTTTGTCCCCGGAAATGCAAGGAATTTTTTACATATTTTTTCACTTTTTTTTGCTCCTTTTCTGTGCATTTTTTCATTTCTCCCACCGGTAAGAAAAAAAACAGGCAGGACAGATTTTTTTCTCTGTCCCGTCTGTTTTTACAGGTAACATCTTTTTTTGCATCATGATCCTGAGTTCAGCGGTTTGTATTTGCTTGCGCATACGGATTCTGATTTTACTACATTTCCGCTTGCATCTTTGTAATCACGATACGTTACATTACTCATTTCATCGATCTGCTTTACCCTTGGCTCAATGGTATAGTCGTTTTCTTTTGTTCCGAGAATTTTTACGGTCAGTGTGTCACTGCTGTCCATATTCATCACAATTTTCACCGGGTACTTATGATTATTTTCAAATTTGAAATCCGGTGAATCCCAGAATACGGTTGCATCCATTCCAGACGGCACATAATGTACCGGCATCGAATGGTTGGCTCTTTCCACCACATCAAGGTCTGTGTACAAAATAGCGGAAAACAGTGTGGAGGACACCTGGCATTCGCCTCCTCCAAGTACCTGGACGACTTTGCCATCCTGATAGCCTGCTGCCTCCTGATATCCTTTTTCCGCCGTTGTATCACCTACGACACCATTAAAAGAGAAGGTTTCTCCCGGCAGAACAATCTGTCCGTTGCAGATAGATGCCGTAAGTCCGACGTTGTGAATTCTTCCGCTCGTTCCACCCGCTGCGCTGGAGCTGTAACTTCCAAGCGTGTCTTTAAACAGGTTTGCGTTCATCTTCTCGGTTGTAATCTCCGGCTCGGTAAATGTAAACGGAATCGTGATATCCGTATTTTCTTCTGCACTCTCATACTCGGCTTTCGCATTGTCCGCATTCATTGAGGTTCCGTTTTTCGATGCCACAACGGAATATCCGTTATCCGGATCCAGCGTCGCATTGACGGGATCGGTATAAATCTGGCTTGCAATTCCGGCAAAATCCGGTTCTGTCAGCTGATTTTCTGCCGTCGGGCAGGAAATTACATCCTGGAAATTCATTGCTGTCACATTCGTCTGGATCTGCTGTTTTAAGGCATCCACATCCGGTCTGGTTCCGGAAATGCCTTTATGCACGATCAGGCCGGTATCTGTTACTTCATATGTAGTATCCTGCATGGAGTTGTAATCCTGAATGCCGGATGCCTGTACAATTCCTTCCACCTCATCTGGATGGGTCGCAGTCGGCTGCACATCATAGGAAAGCTTCTCTGCCTTTCCCCATTTCATCTCGACCCACTCCAGACCGCGAACCAGAAGATTTCCATGGCCTTTTTCATATGCTTTTTCAATTTCTGCGGAAGCATCCATCCCCAGCATTGGAAATACGTTCATCGTATACTGCTGACCATCCAGCTCAACGGTAACAGCTGTATCTTTATAATCTTCTTCAAACTTCTGTTCTACTGTCTGCGCAGCTTCTTTTTTGCTCATTCCCTGAATGTTTACTCCGTTAATAGAAGCATCTGCCCAGATTTTGTCATCCTCGATGATCAGACAGAAGATTCCATATGCAGCGGCAAGTAAAACAATCACTGCAACTACGCTCAATGCTGCAACAAGGCCTTTTTTCTTTCCCCTTTTTGTCATTGCACATTTTCCTTTCCTGTTATCTGTAAGGAGCAGCGATGCCATTGCTGCAGATCCGAATTTTTTTCAGACTGCAGCCTGCTGTTTCATAAAATGTTTCCCTGATTTCTGCCGGTACATGGATTTTACCGCACCGCACAGGAGATCCTTCCCGGTAAAATTTCTCCGTAAAGTTTCTCTATTGCATTGTATCACATTATTTTGAGAATTCAACCAAATATTTCAACTTCACACAGAATTCACAAACATATATTCTTCTGTCGCTTTCGAGCCCTCATCTGTCATTTTCACGGTTTTCCGGCCGCTCTTTTCTCCTGTCTTTTCACTTTTTCTTTTTTTTCTGACGGTTTAAAAATTTTGTTTCAAAAGTGCACAAATTCTCCTGGTTTTTACAAAAAGTTTTCATAAAATTTTATACTTTTTTCATTGCTTTTTCTATTAAAATATTGCATAATACATCTGGAAGGTTTCAAAAGGGACTGAAAAGAAATTCAGATGCCCGCCGCCGCGGATGCTGCAGGGTTTGCAGACTGGTGCTTGCTTTGTGGCTGTCAGAAATCTGAAGGCCGGTGATCGAAATCTTTGTTCTGTAGAACGGTTACTGTTATTGGGGATGAATACAGAGAAACACATACAGAGAAAAAGCCATCCGGCATGCCGGATGGCTTTTTTTATCGTATTTCTTATTTATCTCTCCAGATAATACGTCCCTTGTCCAGATCGTATGGGGACAGCTCGATGGTTACTTTGTCTCCCGGAAGAATACGGATAAAGTTCATACGCAGCTTTCCGCTGATATGAGCCAGTACAACGTGTTTATTTTCCAGTTCTACTTTAAACATTGCGTTTGGTAATTTCTCGAGGACAGTTCCCTCTACTTCAATTACATCTGCCTTAGACATTGATTAATCCTCCTTCAACTCTTTGCAACTTTTTTCTTTTAATGCCTTACGGATATCTTCATCACGAACCGCATCCGTCATTTCGTAATCCGGCTGTACGTGAATCAGCTTCTTCTTTTTCGGCCGGTTGGCGGTACGGATTTTTCCGTCCACCAGGAATACGTATGGCTCCTGTACATCCGAAATCACATACAGCTTTCCTTTATCGTGGCCGGCCAGGCTTCTGGCAAACATTCCTTTCACAATCGGTTTCATAAATCCTCCTCCGTATGCGAAAGTGTCAGAATTTCCGGTTCTCCCTCCGTAATCAGAATCGTGTTCTCATAATGTGCGGCAAGAGAACCGTCTTCTGTCACAACGGTCCAGTCATCATCCAGCCATTTGACTGCATAGCCGCCCGCCGTAATCATCGGCTCAATCGCGAGCGTCATGCCCGGCTGCAGACGGACACCGCGGCTTGGCTGTTCGAAATTTGGCACCGCCGGGTCTTCGTGCAGGTGTGTGCCGATGCCGTGACCTACAAGATCACGGACAACGCCGTAGCCGAAGCTCTCTGCATATGCGCCGATCGCCGCCGAAATCTCATGAAGATGATGGCCTGCTTTTGCATATTTGATTCCTTCGAAAAAGGCCTGTCTCGTTACCCGAACCAGTTTCTCTGCCTCCGGCGAGATTTCGCCGACCGCATGTGTGCGGGCTGCGTCAGAATGATATCCTTCGTAGATGAGTCCCGCGTCCAGGCTGACAATGTCGCCCTCTTTCAGAATCCGTTTTTTACTTGGGATTCCGTGAACCACTTCCTCGTTCACAGAAACGCAGATCGAAGCCGGATACCCATTATAGTTTAAAAAGTTGGGAGTGCATCCGAAGCTGCGGATCATCTCTTCTCCGAGCTTGTTGATTTCCCAGGTTGACATTCCCGGATGGATGGCGCGGCCTAATTCATCGTGTACCTTCTCCAGCAGTTCACCGGCACGGCGCATTTTTTCAATTTCCCGGGCAGTTTTAATTGATATGGACATCCTTTACGCTCCTAAAATCTTTACTATATCCTGAAATACCACGTTGATATCCTGGGTTCCGTCAACTTCCACCAGAACGTTGGCTTTCTTATAGTAGTCAATCAGAGGCTGTGTCTGAGCATGATATACAGACAGTCTCTTCTGTACAGTCTCAGGTTTGTCGTCATCACGGAGAACCAGCTCGCCGCCGCAGGTATCGCATACATCTTCTACCTTTGGTGCGTTAAATTCTACATGATACGTTGCTCCGCATCCGATGCAGGCACGGCGTCCGCCCATACGGTGAACGATATTTTCATCCGGTACTTCTACATTGATTGCGTAGTCAATTTTCTCTCCGCGTGCTTCCAGGGCTTTGGTCAGTGCCTCTGCCTGCGGAATCGTTCTTGGGAAGCCATCCAGCACGTAGCCCTTTGCTGCGTCCGGTTTGGAAATACGGTCTACAACAAGATCGCAGGTCAGCTCGTCCGGAACGAGTTCTCCCTTGTCCATGAATGCTTTCGCTTTCTTTCCAAGCTCGGTTCCCTCTTTGATATTTGCGCGGAAGATATCGCCGGTTGAAATATGAGGAATCTCATATTTTGCAGCGATCTGTTTTGCCTGCGTACCTTTTCCGGCACCAGGTGCCCCCAACATAATAATTTTCATGCGCTTTTCCTCCCATGTTTGAATTTGCAGCAATCCGCTGCGTGTAATTTACCCTATTATACCATAAAGTAAACCACAATAGCAAAAATTTTCTCTGTTAAAGCCTCTTTAAAAGCGCTTTAAACAAAAGAAAGGGCCTGTCTTATCCAGACAGTCCCTCTTATGCCTTAATCGTTTAAGAATCCTTTGTAATTGCGTACCAGCATCATGGATTCAATCTGTTTTAAGGTTTCCAGAATTACGCTGGCAATAATGATCAGAGAAGTACCTCCAAAGGATACATTCGCTTTGAAAAATCCATTAAAGAAAAATGGAATCACTGCAACAATGGTAAGACCTGCTGCACCGATAAAAATAATATAGCTGAGCAGATTGTTCAGATAATCTACCGTGGATTTACCCGGGCGGATGCCTGGGATAAAGCCGCCCTGTTTTTTCATGTTATCTGCAACTTCCATCGGGTTGAAGGTGATGGAGGTATAGAAATAAGCGAAGAAAATAACAAGGACAATGTAGAGAATCAGGCCCAGCGAAGCAACTGGATTGGTTTTGTCAAACCAGTTGTTGGAATTCAGCATCTTGATCAGCGTTCCGCCGATGCCTTTGATATCCGACTTTCCGACAAACGACAGGATAATCGATGGGAAAGACATGATGGATGATGCAAAGATGATCGGGATAACGCCCGCTGTATTTACCTTCAGCGGAATATTGGATGACTGTCCGCCAACCATTTTTCTTCCGGCCATTTTCTTGGAATACTGTACCGGAATTCTTCTCTCAGCGCCATTCAGGATCAGTACCAGCACAACAACAGCGATGATCACAACAGCGATGATAATCCACATCAGCAGACCACGCGCGATGGTTTTGCCTTTTACGAAGGTTTCGTAAAGGGTTACCATATCCTGCGGGATTCTGGAAAGGATGTTGATTAACAGGACCATAGAAATACCATTTCCAACGCCCTTGTCGTTGATCTGTTCTCCCACCCACATAAGGAAGGCAGAACCGGCTGTCAGAGCTGCCACTACAACAATCACATTAACTGCGTTAAAAGTGGTGAGGAGTCCCTGGCGTCCAAAGCCTACTGCCATGGCAACAGACTCAAACAATGCAAGACCTACTGTCACATAACGAGTAATCGCAGTCATTTTCTTTCTTCCCTCTTCGCCGTCACGCTGCATTTCCTCAAGTCGTGGAATTGCAATGGTGAGCAGCTGAATAATGATGGAAGAAGTAATGTACGGTGTAATACTCAGAGCAAAGATGGAGAAACGGTCGAAACCGCCGCCCGTGAATGCATTCAGGAAACTGAATGCCTCATTCGTATTATTTGCAAAATAATTCGCAAAAAAGCTTGTATTGACACCCGGTACAGGCATCTGAGAGCCTAACCGGATGACAACAAGCATCATAAGCACATAAAATATTTTGCGACGAACATCTTTGACCTTAAATGCATTGATAAAGGTCTTAAACATTAGATCACCTCGACTGTTCCACCTGCCGCTTCAATTTTTGCCTTTGCGCTCTCGCTGAAAGCATTTGCTTTTACAGTGAGTTTTTTGGTGACTTCACCGTTTCCAAGGATTTTTACGCCATCTCTCGGATTGGAAACAAGACCAGTCTCAATCATAGTTTCTACGGTTACAACAGCTCCGTCCTCATAACGATTCAGAGCATCTACATTGATTCCAACGATTTCCTTGGAGTTTCTGTTTTTGAAACCTCTCTTCGGAAGACGTCTGTATAAAGGCATCTGACCACCTTCAAAGCCCGGTCTCGGTGCTCCGGAACGTGCTTTCTGTCCTTTGTGGCCTTTACCTGCTGTTTTACCATTTCCTGAACCATGTCCACGGCCTCTGCGGAAGTTATCGTTCTGTCTGGAACCTTCAGCCGGCTGTAAATTAGATAAGTCCATTACGGTACCTCCTTATGCTTCTTCTACTTTAACCAGGTAAGAAACCTGATTAACCATGCCGCGAACTGCTGCGTTATCCGGCAGTTCTACCGTCTTGTTAACTTTTTTCAGACCCAGTGCTTCCACGGTTCTTCTGTGTTTCGGAACACATCCGATCGGGGATTTCACCAGTGTTACTTTTAATTTATCTGCCATTTTTCACATCCTCCTTAAGCAAAGATCTCGTTTGTAGATTTGCCGCGAAGTCTTGCTACTTCTTCTGGAGTCTTCAACTCAGACAGACCAGCGATGGTAGCCAGAACTACGTTCTGCTTATTTCTGGATCCAAGGGATTTTGTACGGATGTTCTTAATACCAGCTAACTCGATTACGGCACGGGCTGGGCCACCAGCGATGACACCAGTACCTTCAGGAGCTTTCTTCAACAGAACCTCTGCGCTTCCGAATTTACCTACGTAGTCATGAGTGATACTTCCGTTCTCATTGATTGCTACGCTTACCAGTTTCTTCATAGCGTCTTCTTTACCTTTGCGGATAGCTTCCGGAATCTCGGCTGCTTTTCCAAGGCCTGCGCCTACGTGTCCATTGCCGTCGCCGACAACTACTAAAGCTGTGAAACGGAAGTTACGACCACCTTTAACAACTTTTGTAACACGCTTAATTGATACGACTTTTTCTTCCAGTTCGAACTGGCTTGCATCAATAATTGTATGCTTCATGTGTTCTTTTCCTTCCTTTCTTAGAATACCAGCCCAGCTTCTCTAGCTGCGTCTGCGAATGCCTGGATTTTTCCCTGGTAGATGAATCCGCCACGGTCAAATACAACTTCAGTAATACCTGCTTCTACAGCTTTCTTTCCAAGAACGGTTCCAAGATATGCTGCTGCATCTACATTGTTGGTTTTCTCAAGCTCTGCTTTAACATCTTTCTGAAGAGTAGAAGCAGAAACTAAAGTATTTCCAATCGTATCGTCGATAATCTGAGCATACATATGGTTATTGCTGCGGAATACACACAGACGCGGACGCTGTGCAGTACCTACGATATGATTACGTAATCTTCTATGCTTTTTCTGGCGCATCTGCGCTCTTGATACTTTACTAATCATGTTCACACTCTCCTTAATTATTTCTTACCAGTCTTACCAACTTTACGTCTGATCACTTCATCAGCATACTTGATTCCCTTGCCCTTGTATGGCTCAGGTCTTCTCTTGTCTCTGATTTCAGCGGCATACTGGCCAACTTTCTCTTTGCTGATACCGGAAACAATGATCTTGTTGCCGTCTACAGCGGAGGAGAGTCCTTCCGGATCGATCATCTCTACCGGATGAGAATATCCAAGAGACAGAACTAATTTGTTGCCCTGTTTTGCAGCTCTGTAACCTACACCGTTTACTTCCAGTGTTTTGGTATAGCCTTCGCTAACACCAATTACCATGTTGTGGATCAGAGTTCTGGTCAGACCATGAAGAGCTTTCATTTTCTTCAGATCGTTCGGTCTTGTAACTACTACGTGTCCGTCTTCCAGTTTGATGGTCATTTCAGACGGGAGAGTTCTCTCTAATGTTCCTTTTGGTCCTTTTACTACAACGTGGTTGTTTTCCTGGATGTCTACTGTTACACCTGCAGGAATTGCCACTGGCAGTCTTCCAATACGTGACATACCAATTTCCTCCTATTAACTTAGATTTTCGGAGAGAGCCTTACGCTCTCTCTGTTTTCAGTTGCTTTGTTTCGTTTCAGATTACCAAACGAATGCCAGAACCTCGCCGCCAACCTGCAGCTTGCGAGCTTCTTTATCGGTGATAACACCCTGGTTTGTGGAAAGAATAGCGATTCCAAGTCCGCCAAGTACTCTCGGCAGCTCATCTTTGCCAACATAGATTCTCAGACCCGGTTTGGAGATTCTCTTCAGACCGGTGATGATCTTCTCGTTTTTGTCAGCGCCGTATTTCAGGGTGATGTGCATATTCTGGAATGCACCCTCATCGCTGAGTTCATATTTTGCAATGTATCCCTCGTTTACCAGGATATCAGCGATTGCGATTTTCATTTTGGATGCCGGAACATCTACTGTATCATGTTTTGCAGTGTTAGCGTTACGGATTCTTGTAAGCATATCTGCAATCGGATCACTCATACTCATTTGAATTTGCCTCCTTCTAAAATTTTACCAACTAGCTTTCTTAACGCCAGGAATCTGGCCTTTGTATGCTAATTCACGGAAGCAGATTCTGCAGATTCCGTATTTTCTTAAATATGCGTGTGGACGGCCACAAATTCTGCAACGATTGTATTCTCTTGTAGAGAACTTAGCTTTGCGCTGCTGTTTGATTTTCATTGCTGTTTTAGCCATGAATCAATTCCTCCTATTACTTTGCGAATGGCATGTTGAATAATGTCAGTAATTCACGAGCTTCTTCATCTGTGTTAGCAGTGGTAACGAAGATAATGTCCATACCTCTGACTTTATCAACTTTATCATACTCGATCTCTGGGAAAATCAGCTGCTCTTTGATACCAAGAGCATAGTTTCCTCTGCCATCGAAAGCGTTCGGATTTACGCCGCGGAAGTCACGTACACGAGGCAGTGCCAGGTTGATCAGGCGGTCTGCGAACTCGTACATTTTCTCGCCACGAAGGGTAACTTTGCATCCGATCGGCATACCCTCACGGATTTTAAAGTTTGCTACGGAATTTTTCGCTTTGGTGGTAACTGCTTTCTGTCCGGTGATAGCTTCCATATCACTGATTGCAGCGTCCAGAAGTTTAGCGTTCTCCTTAGCTTCACCAACACCCATGTTGATTACGATTTTGGAGAGCTTCGGCACTTCCATCACGTTTTTGTATCCAAATTTTTTGGTCATTGCATCAACGATCTGCTCGTTGTAAAGATCTTTCAGTCTACTCACGGTTTTGCCTCCTCTCTTCCTTAATCAATTACTGCGCCGTTCAGCTCTTTTGCTTTTGCAACGCGGGTTCTAACAGCTTTTGTTTTGCCGTTTTTCTCAACCATCTCAACTTTGATTCCAACGCGGGTCGGAACTCCTTTTACAACCAGCATTACGTTGGATGCATCGATAGGAGCTTCTTTGTTAACGATTCCGCCCTGCTGATTGCTCATAGACGGTTTCTCATGCTTTGTAATCATGTTTACGCCTTCAACAACAACACGGTTGTTCTTTACGTCAACGCTGACTACTTTGCCGGTTTTGTCTTTATCTTTGCCGGCGATTACCTTTACGGTATCGCCTTTTTTAATCTTCATTGACATAGCTGTCCTCCTATAATACTTCCGGAGCTAAGGAAACAATCTTCATGAACTGTTTCTCACGAAGCTCTCTGGCTACTGGTCCAAAAATACGGGTTCCTTTTGGAGTTTTGTCATCTTTGATAATAACTGCTGCGTTCTCATCAAATTTGATGTAAGAACCGTCTTTACGGCGAGCGCCTTTTACGCTTCTTACAACAACAGCTTTTACTACGTCACCTTTTTTAACAACGCCGCCTGGTGTTGCATCTTTGACTGAAGCAACGATTACATCACCAATGTTGGCATATCTTCTTGTAGAACCGCCCATAACACGAATGCATAAGATTTCTTTTGCACCGGTGTTGTCAGCGACTTTCAGTCTAGTTTCCTGCTGAATCATGCTGGTATTCCTCCTTTAGCATTCTGATCTCTTATTTATTTCGCTTTTTCAACGATCTCCACAAGTCTCCATCTCTTATCTTTGGATAAAGGTCTTGTTTCCATAACACGTACGGTATCACCTACATGGCACTCGTTGTTTGCATCGTGAGCTTTCAGCTTGTATGTGCTTTTTACAATTTTCTTGTACAGAGGATGTTTTACATGGTCTTCGATGGCAACCACGATAGTCTTATCCATCTTATCGCTGACAACTTTGCCCACGCGAGTTTTTCTAAGATTTCTTTCTTCCACGATATTTTCCTCCTAATTACTCAGCTGCGTTTGCCTTCTGGGCAATAACAGTCTGGATTCTTGCAATATTTTTGCGAACCTCTTTGATTCGGCTTGTATTGTCAAGCTGGTTGGTTGCATTCTGGAATCTTAAATTGAAGAGTTCCTTTTTAGCAGCTACTAATTCGTCATTCAGCTCAGCTGCGCTCTTTGTATTTAAATCTTTTACAAATTCGTTAGTTTTCACTGTTATCACCGCCTTCTAAGTCTGCACGAGAAACAACTTTGCATTTACATGGTAACTTATGCATGGCAAGACGTAATGCCTCGCGGGCTGTTTCTTCCGGAACACCTGCGATTTCGAACATTACACGGCCTGGTTTTACTACTGCTACCCAGTACTCCAGAGAACCTTTTCCGGAACCCATTCGGGTTTCAGCCGGCTGTGCGGTTACTGGTTTGTCCGGGAAAATTTTGATCCAAACTTTACCACCACGTTTGATGTAACGTGTCATGGCGATACGGGCTGCCTCGATCTGGTTGGATTTGATCCAGCATGGCTCAAGGGCTACGAGACCAAATTCACCGTAGTTAATTTTGTTTCCTCTGAGGGCTTTACCCTTCATGGAACCACGGAACTGTTTACGACGTTTTACTCTCTTCGGCATTAACATAATTAATTCTCGCTCCCTTCCTTTTTAGTTCTGGTTGGAAGTACTTCGCCATTGTAGATCCATGCTTTTACGCCAACTTTACCGTAAGTGGTATCTGCTTCAGCGAATCCATAATCGATATCGGCACGCAGGGTCTGCAGCGGAATAGTTCCCTCGCTGTAGAACTCGGTACGAGCCATATCAGCTCCACCAAGACGTCCGGATACAGATGTTTTGATTCCCTTAGCGCCAGCTCTCATCGTACGCTGCATGGTGGATTTCATAGCACGACGGAAGGAAATACGGTTCTCCAGCTGTAATGCAATGTTCTCAGCAACAAGCTGTGCATCGCGGTCCGGTCTTTTTACTTCTTTGATATCTACGATAAGCTTTTTGTCAGTCAGTTTCTGAACTTCAGCTTTTACTTTCTCGATCTCTGCTCCGCCTTTACCGATAACAACGCCCGGTTTTGCGGTGTAGATGATAACTTTTACTCTGTCAGATGCTCTTTCGATTTCGATCTTGGAAACACCTGCGCTGTACAGTTTCTTCTTCAGGTATGTGCGGATGTTGTAGTCCTCAACGAGGTTATCTGCGAAATCACCCTCGGCATACCATTTGGAATCCCAGTCTTTAATAACACCGACTCTCAGGCCGTGTGGATTAACTTTCTGTCCCATGACATGTCCTCCTTATTTCTCGTCTAACACAATCGTGATGTGGCTGTTTCTCTTCAGGATTCTGTAAGCTCTGCCCTGTGCTCTCGGATGAATTCTCTTCATGGTCGGAGCCTTGTTAGCGAAGCACTCAGCTACATACAGGTTTTCTCTGGAAAGACCGTTGTTGTTCTCAGCGTTTGCGATTGCGGACTCCAGCAGTTTTTTCACTACGCTGGAGGCATATCTCGGGTTATAAGTTACAATACCAAGTGCGGTTGTTACGTCTTTACCGCGGATTGCATCTAAAACAAATCCAGCTTTCTGCGCAGACATTCTAGCGTAGGATAACTTTGCAGACGGTCTGGTATCTTTGTTAGCATTTCTTGCTCTTTTAATCTGACTTCTATGTCCTTTAGCCATTGCTAAAAAACCTCCTCTCTCAAATCATTCTACTTAGCGGACGCCGGATTTCTTCTCGTCCTTGCCGTGACCTCTGTAGGTTCTGGTTGCTACGAACTCACCGAGTTTGTGTCCAACCATATCCTCTGTAACGTATACCGGCACATGTTTTCTTCCGTCATGAACAGCGATTGTGTGTCCAACGAATGACGGGAAGATTGTAGAACGACGTGACCAGGTTTTAATGACTGTTTTATCTCCTGAAGCGTTTGCAGCGTCAACTTTCTTTAACAGGCTTTCATCTGCAAATGGTCCTTTTTTTAATGAACGAGACATCGTTTACCTCCTTATTTCGATAAAGCTTTTCCATCGCGTCTTCTTACGATGTACTTGTTAGACTGCTTGTTCTTTGCTCTGGTCTTCAGGCCAAGAGCCGGTTTTCCCCAAGGAGTAGACGGGCCCGGACGTCCGATACCGGTCTTTCCTTCTCCACCACCATGTGGATGGTCATTCGGGTTCATGACAGAACCACGTACAGTCGGGCGGATACCCATGTTACGTTTCCGTCCTGCTTTACCAATGTTGATCAGGCTGTGCTCGCCATTTCCAACAACACCGATGGATGCACGGCAGTTGATCGGAACCATTCTCATCTCTCCAGACGGAAGACGAAGGGTTGCGTATTTGCCTTCTTTAGCCATCAGCTGAGCGCCATTACCAGCTGCACGAACAAGCTGTCCGCCTTTGCCTGCATGAAGCTCTACGTTGTGAACCATGGTACCAACCGGAATCTCGGACAGCGGCAGGCAGTTTCCAGGTCTTACCTCGGCAGCAGCGCCGCTCATAACCTTCATGCCAACTTTCAGTCCTTCCGGAGCCAGGATGTATGCTTTCTCGCCGTCTGCATAGCAGATCAGAGCGATGTTTGCTGTTCTGTTCGGATCGTACTCGATCGATTTAACGATTGCCGGAACATCATCTTTTCTTCTCTTGAAGTCGATGATTCTGTATTTTCTTCTGCTTCCGCCTCCGCGGTGTCTTACAGTGATTTTACCCTGGTTGTTACGACCAGCGTTTTTCTTCAGGGACACTACCAGAGATTTCTCCGGTGTGCTCTTCGTGATTTCGTTGAAATCAGAGGAGGTCATGTGTCTTCTGGAAGGTGTATATGGGTTAAAGCTTTTGATTCCCATTACTTTGTTCTCCTTTCATTTCGTATCGCACTTATGTGTGCATATTTCGAACAGCTGCTAATTAAAGTCCTTCGAAGATTTCGATGTCTTTGCTGTCCTCGGTCAGAGCAACGATTGCTTTCTTGCTCTTTGCAGTTTTTCCAACTACCATTCCACGACGTTTGTTCTTTCCGTCCATGTTCATGGTGTTTACGCTTTTTACTTTTGTTCCTTCGAACATTTTCTCAACTGCTTCTTTGATCTGAGATTTGTTTGCTTCCGGGTGAACCATAAATGTGTATTTCTTCTCGCCCATAGCGTTCATGCTCTTCTCAGTTACGATTGGTTTCAGGATTACGTCGTAATATCTGATATCTGCCATTATGCGTACACCTCCTCGATAGATGCAACACTGCTCTTGGTTGCGATGATGGTGTTGTATTTCAGCATGTCGAATACATTGATGGTATTAACAGATGCAGTCTGAACGCCGGCAATATTTCTTGCGGAAAGTGCTACGTTTTCGCTGTCATCTCCGATGATTACCAGTGCGTTGTTTACTTTGAGGTTATCAAGCACTTTCTTCATCTCTTTTGTTTTAACTTCTGCAAGTTTCAGCTCATCAAGAACGATGAATTTGTTCTCCTGAACTTTGCTTGTCAGAACGGATTTTAATGCAGCTCTTTTCTCTTTCTTGTTCATTTTGAAAGAGTAATCTCTTGGTACTGGAGCGAATACAACTCCGCCGCCTGTCCACTGAGGAGCTCTTGTTGAACCCTGTCTTGCGTGACCTGTTCCTTTCTGTCTCCACGGTTTTCTTCCGCCACCGCTTACTTCGGAACGGGTTTTAGCTTTCTGAGTTCCCTGACGATTATTTGCAAGCTGAAGCACTACAGCCTGATGTACCAGATGCTCGTTGATTTCTACACCGAACACTGCATCATTAAGCTCCATGCTGCCAACTTCTTTGCCTTCCATATTTAATACAGATACGTTAGCCATTACGTGTGTTCCTCCTTTCAACGAACTTATTTACCGCATTTTACTGTCTCTTTGATGGTAACCATGGATTTCTTCGGTCCTGGTACAGCACCTTTGACTAACAGTAAATTGTTCTCTACGTCAACTTTTACGATTTCCAGGTTCTGTACGGTGATTTTCTTTCCACCCATCTGTCCTGGCATTCTTTTTCCTTTGAATACTTTACTCGGATCGGAGCAAGCACCATTGGAACCTGCGTGACGATGATATTTGGAACCATGAGCCATAGGTCCTCTGGACTGACCATGTCTCTTGATGGCACCCTGGAATCCTTTACCTTTGCTTGTTGCAGTAGCGTCGATTTTATCGCCTGCGCCAAAGATATCGGCCTTGATTTCCTGTCCTAATGTATAGGTTTCAGCGTCTTCAAATCTGAACTCTTTCAGATATCTTTTGCAGGAAACGCCTGCTTTTGCGAACTGGCCTTTCATCGGTTTGTTCACACGGTTTTCTTTCTTCTCGCCGAAGCCTACCTGAATTGCACTGTACCCGTCGTTGTCTGCGGTTTTCACCTGTGTTACAACACACGGACCTGCCTGCAATACAGTTACCGGTACTAAAACACCGTTTTCGTCGAAGATCTGAGTCATTCCGACTTTTGTAGCTAAGATTGCTTTCTTCATTCCTTTTACCTCCTGTTTTATCTACAGCGGAACTTCCTATTATAAAGAAGTTCATTCTAGCGAACAGTTGATATAAGTGGAACACTATGACCCTTAGGGATGTTGATTCCTTCGAATGAGTGTTGCTTCTATATCATCTATTGCTTGCTTGATTGATGGCCGGGGGCTGATCCCGGACTTTTTGCAGCTGATCTTATTTGTTTTTCATCTTGATGTCGATGTAAACACCAGCCGGCATTTCCAGTCTTGATAATGCATCCACTGTTTTCTGGGTAGGTGCGATGATATCAATCAGTCTCTTGTGGGTTCTCTGCTCGAACTGCTCACGGGAATCTTTGTACTTATGAACGGCACGAAGGATTGTTACTACCTCTTTCTTCGTTGGAAGCGGTACTGGTCCGCTCACCGTTGCTCCGTTCTTCTTTACAGTTTCAATAATTTTCTGTGCAGATGCATCTACTAACTGATGATCATACGCTTTCAGTGTAATTCTCATTACTTGACTTGCCATAAAAAAAGTCGCCTCCTTTTCGCACTTTTACGAGTACGACAAGCGGTGACTGTACACTTACCCGTGTGTGTCCTAATGTTTGCACACGGTCGTTTCCACTCTTACAGGTGGACTTAATTGTGGGTACAGTGACTTGTCGCCAGTTTCTTTAACTTGACATTCGCTCCACGGAAAACCCGCTGTTTCTCAGCGGCAACCTCGCGCTTCAACGCTATCAATGTCACAACAGTTGTTAGTATACAAGAAACTCCACGAAAAATCAAGGTTTTTTTTTATTTTTTTCGATTTATCCGTTTTTATGCAAAAAGAGAAATACAGGGGTGCCGTGTTGTGCACTTTTCCTATATTTCTCTCTTTTTTGACGTCTTCCAACTATTCAGAGCCCCATCTCGATTCCGCTGCGATGCATCTCGATGTGGCTTCTTGCCATATGAACAAAAAGAAAAGAACGTTCATTCATGCAAGCATGATTCGCGTTCTTTTCTTTTCGTTCGCATGGCTCTGAATAGTTACAGAATGTCGGAATAATCTAAGATTGTGATGCCGGTTGCAGGATCTTCAATGACTTTCGGGTCATCTCCGGCTGCGTGGGCCTTCTGGAGGAGTTCTTCCGCCGTGTAAACCGGCATGGCAAGTTCGATCGGCTCGGACGGTTCCGGTTCCGGCTCTTCTTCCGGCTCTTCGATGGTTTCTTCAAACTCTTCGATTTCTTCCACAGTTTCCGGCTCTGCAGATTCCGTTTCTTCTGTCACTTCTTCCGCTGTTTCTTCTGCGGCAGCTTCTTCGACAATTTCCGTTTCTTCCACGGCTTCCGGAATTTCTTCGGTTTCTTCTCCTCTTACAAGGTTCTGCAGATCGACGGTATTAAAGGACACCTGCTCCGTTCCTTCTTCTTCCAGATCCGGAATTTCAAATTCGTCCTGTTTCTCTTCTTCTGCCGTTTTCTGGTCGGCTGCTCTCAACTGTTCGGTCATTTCCTGTTCTTCCCGTTTCTTTTTTTCTTCCAGAGCAGCTTTCTTTCTGCTGCGAAGCTCTTCGGACGCTTTCTCATCGTCCTCGTCTTCTTCCTCTTCTTCATCATCCTCCTCTTCTTCATCACGTTTCCATACCTCGGAAAGGATGAACAGAATGACCAGAAACAGAATGGCAAGTCCGATGATCATGATTCCCTCTCTGCTCTGCGCCGCCATCGACAGAAAGCCGATCACCGGAATCGTGATGATCACTTTGCTCACGGTTGCTCTCACGGTAATTTCCGTTGTGTCTCCACTGATCACATTTTTTACGGATGCGGTTCCGGCAGCGATGTCGAGGGACTGTATCGTATAGATATACTTTCCGGAATTGTCATCAACCAGGATTTTGTCTCCCGTCGCAACCGATGACGTATCTGTCTTCTTTGCGTACGTAACAGCGCCGCGGGAAATGTTGGTATTTCCCATCCCGTCTGAGACAAGTGTCGTGATGCCGGCAAACGGCGGAATCACCAGTGCGCCTGCTGACAGGATTGCAAGCAGAAGCAGCGTATTCACAATTACCTTCAGTAATTTTGACATATTCAATTCTCCTTGTATTCTCAGTCTTTGCCCCCTATTATAACCCCTTTTCTTCGATTATGCAAGAAAACGTTACGCATCGTGTCCCGGCCGCCCGGTTCCGCGTGTCGAATTTTTCGATTTTTTCTTGAAGATCTGTCCTGTTTCTTCTATACTATATGCATAACCAAAGGGGGAATACTTTCATATGAATACACTGATCAAAACCATCGAAGATCTTTCCCTGAACGCATGGCCGTCTCACCAGATCGAGCTGTACGACGGATGGATTCTTCGTTTTTCTTATTTTTATACACACCGGACCAACAGCGTCGAGCAGATCGGGCCGTCCACGATTCCGGTGGAGGAAAAAGTGCAGTACTGTGAGGAGATCTACCGTCGCTGGGGTACACCGGCAATTTTCAAGATCAGTCCGCTTGTCAATCCCGGCTTTGATGCAATGCTCGCCGACCGCGGCTATGTAGTCCAGCACACGACGCACGTCATGACAATGGATCTGGCGAACTTTGCCAAAAAGGATCCTGCCGTTGCCGTGACCGTCAGCAGCTTTATCCCGCCGAAATGGATTGACAGCCTCTTTGCTTTAAAGAGCACGACGAACGTGATGCACCGCATGGTCGTTCCTTCGATGTACCGCGCTATTCCAAAAGAAACCATCTGTACCTCCATCCAGGATGAAACCGGAACGATCGTTGCCACCGGCCTTGGCATCCGCGACCGCGATTACGTCGGTGTCTATGCCATCCATGTGCATCCTGCGTACCGCCACCGCCACTACGCTTCCTCGATCTGCCGCACAATCCTCTCCGAGGGAATCCGGCTCGGTGCAACGAAAGCATATCTTCAGGTTGTCGAGGGAAACACGCCTGCGATCACACTGTATGAATCGCTCGGTTTTTCCTATTTCTATACCTACTGGTTCCGCGCGAAGAACGTGGTCTGATTTTCGTCTGATTTCACATAAAAAAGCATAGCAAAACGGCATGTCAAAATTTTCTGACATGCCGTTTTGCTCTATGTTCATGCTATAAGTGCAGTAAGATTATTCAGCAAAAGGACTGCTTAAATATTTTTCAACGCCGTCCATGGCTTCGCTCTCGTCTTTTCCGTTTGCGGTCACGGTAACTTCCTCGCCATTGTCCAGACCAAGTGTCATCATACCCATAATGCTCTTCGCATTTACTTTTTTTCTGCCACTCTCGACGTAGATTTCACTTTCGTACTGGCTCGCTACCTGTACCAGCATGGCAACTGGTCTCGCCTCCAGGCCGCTTGAAAGACGAATTGTGATTGGTTTCTTAATCATAATACTTCTCCTCCTTGTTTCCTTCGCAAATCTTCTGCAATCTCTTTTAGTTTCCTTAATCTATGATTAACTCCGGATTTACCAACAACCGGCGTTAACATCTTGCCCAGTTCCAGAAGCGATGCTTCCGGGTATTGTAAGCGGAGCCTTGCCATCTGCTCCAGCGGTTCCGGCAGAGAAGAAAAGCCTGTGGTTTCTTCGATATACCGGATATCTTCGATCTGGCGGATCGCCGCGCTGACCGTTTTGTTGATGTTGGCAGTTTCACAGTTTACCTTTCGGTTGACACTGCCGCGCATTTCTTTTAAGATCCGCACGTTTTCCAGATTCATAAGTGCGATGTTGGCTTCCATGATGCCAAGCATCTCCACAATCTGTGCGCCTTCTTTCATATAAACCACATGGTGGTTTTTCCGGAGAACGATCCGTGCATCAATTCCAAAGCTTTTCAGAAGTTCCTGCACCTGTTCTGCTCTCGGCGCATCGGGGCAGACAATTTCGAGATGGTAAAACCGGTTGGGATCGCTGATGGAACCGGACGCTAAAAATGCGCCCCGCAGAAATGCCCGTTTGCAGCACTGACGCTGTACCACAACAGCCGGAATCGGCATTGCTAACTGCCGGTCTGTCTCGTGTAACTTCACTGCCTGCAGAATCTGACGGGTTTCTTCCCTGTCATTTACGCGGATCAGATACGTATTTTCCTTCTGATTCAGCTTAACTGCAAGCTCTGCCTCTATATTAAATGTTTTTTTCAATAAAGTAAAGTACTTTCTTGCCACATACGCATTCTCTGTCTGAATCCGTATCGTCCCGTCCTTCTCGGAAATCTGTCCGCAGAGTGACAGGATCGCCGCTGTTTCCGCAATCTGGCAGTGGCGTGCCGTCGGAAGATGTCTCGATAATTCCTCTTTTACCTCGCTTGAGAATGACATCCTTCCACCTCTAAATTCCTTTTCGGATGGCGTCTTTTTCCAGATCCCGGTGCTCAATCCGGATTCCATAGTCCTTCGCGTTGGAAAGACGCCGGTACAGCTCGTTGGCAAGGGTTACGGAACGGTGTTTTCCGCCGGTGCAGCCGATGCTGATAATGAGCTGATGCTTGCCCTCGGAAATATAATTCGGAATCAGAAAACGGATCATATCCTCTAATTTTTCCGCAAACACCTGCGCTGTCTCAAATCCCATCACATAATCCCGCACCGGAGCATCGTTGCCGGAGAGCGGGCGCATGCCTTCTACGTAGTAGGGATTCGGCAGGAACCGCACATCGAAAACAAGGTCCGAATCCGCCGGGATTCCGTATTTGAATCCAAATGAGAGCACAGTAATCATCAGATTTTTGAATTTCTGATCCTGCACGAAAATCTTATCGAGCTCCGCTTTCAGCTCTCTTGTGAGAAGCTGGCTCGTATCGAGAATGTAGTCCGCATCTTTTTTCAGGAACTCAAGTGCTTTGCGCTCTTTTCTAATTCCCTCATCCACCCGTCCAAGACCTGCCAGCGGGTGCGTTCTTCTCGTCTCTTTGTATCGTTTGACCAGCACGTCATCGGACGCGTCCAGAAACAGGATCTCATAGCAGATTCCGTTGATGCTCATCCACTCCAGAACACTCTGCAGGTCCGGGAGCGCCTGGCCGCTTCGGATATCGATTCCGACTGCCACTTTCTGGATTTCTCCGGAAGTACCGTCGGCGGTAAGCTGTGCAAATTTTTCAACCAGCGGGATCGGAAGGTTATCGACGCAGAAATATTCCGCGTCCTCCAGCATTTTCAACGCTGTACTTTTTCCCGCACCGGACATGCCGGTCACAATTACAAAACGCATGTTTTTTCTCCTTTGGTGGATAACGAAAATCAGAATTCCCCGAGGAACTGGATTTCCGGCTCAAGCTGTACGCCAAACTGTTCTTTTACTTTTGCCTGGATCTGACGGATCAGTTCCATCACATCCGATGCGGTTGCACCGCCTGCATTGATCAGAAAGCCGCAGTGTTTTTCCGATACTTTTGCACCGCCGACTGCATAGCCGGAAAGTCCGGCATCCATCACAAGCTTGCCTGCGAAATAGCCTTCCGGCCGCTTGAATGCGCTGCCGGCGCTCGGATACTCGAGCGGCTGTTTCTCTACCCGCTTGTTTTTCAATTCCTGCATGCGGGCAAGAATTTCTTCTTTATCTCCCGGAACAAGCATAAGTTCTGCTCCAAGTACGACGTAGCCTCTGTCTTTGATGACGCTGGCACGGTAGCCGAAGCCGAGCTCTTCTTTTTCCAGTTCCCGGATCTCACCTTCTCTTGTGAGTACAGTGACATTCTGTACAATATCCTTCATCTCTCCGCCGTAGGCTCCCGCGTTCATACGGACGCCGCCGCCTAAAGTTCCAGGGATTCCGGAGGCAAACTCCATACCGGAAAGACCGGCTTCTCTTGCCGCCCGGCTGATGGATACGAGCATGCTTCCAGCTTTCGCCCGGATTCTGTTTCCTTCCACTTCGATTCCCTGAAAGTTTTTGTAAACCGAAAGAATCACACCGTGGTAGCCCTCGTCACTTACAACGAGATTGCTGCCGTTTCCGGTGACGAACCACGGGATCTCTTTTTCTTCGCAGAGAGCCACGATTTTTCTAATTTCTTCTTCTGTATGAGGAGCGACGAAATAATCTGCCGGACCGCCCACACGGAAGGTCGTATGATTTTTCATCGGTTCTGCGGTCTGTACCGCATCTTCCCCTGCAATTGCATAAAGTTCTCTGACAATCTCTTCTTTGATCACGATTTTTACCCTTTGCCGCATCTGCGGCCGAACATTTCATTACGAATTACTACGAATTACAGATTATACTTTTTAGACGCGAAAGCAGCCGACATCCCTCACTTCTTCGTTCGTTCTGCCAGCCGCTGTTTTTCTTCTTCGTCTGCCCGCCTTTTTGCAGGCTCACGGGGTATTCTACCACGAACCCTCAAAAAGTGCAACGAACTTTTTCGTTCCGGCTCTTTTTTCTATCAGATCTTCCGGATCAGTATCATTTCCTACATCAGACAGTCTTTTCCATGGATTCTCGCCGGGGTGACAAGCACCATCTGATTCATGAGATTTTCTTCTGAAAGAACAGCAACGCGCAGATATTCTCTCGTGTGTCCCGTCCAGTAACGGACGCCGTCGATCTCGACTTCTTCTTCCATGAGCACTTCCAGCTCTTTTCCGAGGAAGCCTTCCATATATTCCTGTCTCCGTCTCTCGTCCAGTTCCAGCAGAACGTGGCTGCGCTTCGTCTTCTCCTGCTCCGGAATCTGGCCTGCCATCGCTGCGGCGCGGGTGCCTTCTCTTCTCGAATACTTGAAGATGTGAGTCTCGAAGAAATGAATGTCCTCGACAAAGGCGCGCGACTCTTCAAACTCCTCCTCACTCTCCTGCGGGAAACCGACAATCACATCGGTCGTCAGCGCCGGATTTCCATATACCTTACGCAGCAGATCGCATTTGTGTTTGTATTCTTCTGCGGTATATTTCCGGTTCATCCGCTTCAGTGTTCCATTGCTTCCGCTCTGCAGCGAAAGATGGAAATGCGGGCACACCTTCGGCATTGCGGCGATCGCCTCTGCAAACTCTTCGGTGATGATGCCCGGCTCCAGGGATCCGAGACGGATTCTTCTGATGCCGTCCACTGCATCAACAGCGCGGATCAGGTCGAGCAGCGTCTCTTTTTCGCCCTCCGGGAAATCGAGTCCGTAGGAGGAAAGGTGGATACCCGTCAGCACTACTTCCTGATAACCGGCCTCTGCCAGACGTTTTACTTCTTCTACCACATCACTCTGGCGGCGGCTTCTGACTCTGCCGCGCGCGTACGGGATAATACAATAAGTACAGAACTGATTGCATCCATCCTGTACTTTCAGGAATGCGCGGGTGTGCTCCGCCGTTTTGCTGATCGAGAGTGTCTCGTACTCACGGTTGTGTGTCATATCCACGAGGAAGCTCTTACACTCCGCGTCGGATGGTTTTCCACCATCCTCACGTTCTGCCAGAAAGTTTTCCAGAATATCCACAAGATCTTTCTTCTTATTATTTCCGATGATCAGATCAATCGCCGTATCCTCTTCGAGTTTTTCCCCAGCCGCCTGCACATAACAGCCGCAGGCCACGACAACCGCATCGGGATTCATCTTTTTCGCTTTGTGCAGCATCTGCCGCGATTTCCGGTCCGCAATGTTCGTCACAGTACACGTATTGATAATGTAAACATCCGCTCCCGGTGCAAAAGGCACGATCTCGTACCCTCTGTCTTCGAGGAGCTGCTGGATGGCTTCCAGCTCATATGCGTTCACTTTACACCCAAGATTATGCAAAGCTACCGTTTTTTTCATGCCATACTCCTTTCTTCTTCATCTTTATTATTAAAAATCACGAAGATTCCACTTTATCTTTGTATGTTTTCGCATTGACTTTTTCCCCTCCAGACGGTAAGATAAAGCTGTTAAATGAGGGTAATAAATAATGTTAACCAAATAACAGGGAGGATTACAAACATGAAAACAGTACAGATTTCTCTTAATTCTATCGACAAAGTAAAATCTTTCGTCAACGACATTTCCAAATTCGATTTTGATTTCGATCTGGTATCCGGAAGATACGTGATCGACGCAAAATCCATCATGGGAATCTTCAGCCTCGACCTTTCCAAACCGATCGACCTGAACGTCCATGCTGATGGAGATGCTCTTCAGACCGTACTTGATGTTCTTGCTCCGTACATTGTATAATTACGATAGAACATAAGGGCCGCGCACTCGCCGCGGCTCTTTTTTTGTCTTTGTTTATCATCAGGACCGGATCTTGTTTTTCAGAACCCCCAAAACAAGATCCGGCCTTTTTGTTCTTTAAAGCAAGTTTTCCTTAGCAGACCTCGATCGTCTCTGCGGTAGAAACTGCGCGTTCCATCATCTCGTCGATCACGTCGTCCAGATGGCGCTCGGAGCATTTGATGACATTCAGGTTCGGTTTTGTCACCGGATGCTTTGCAACGAAGATCGTGCAGCAGTCCTCATACGGCAGAACAGATGTCTCGTACGTACCGATTTTTTCGGAAATATCGACGATCTCCTGTTTGTCGAAACCGATCAGCGGACGGAAGACCGGCATGGTGCAGACTTCGTTGGTAACGGCGAGGGAATGCATCGTCTGGCTTGCCACCTGTCCGATACTCTCTCCGGTGATCAGGCCAAGGCATTTGTCCTGACGTGCAAACGCTTCTGCGATCTTCATCATATAACGGCGCATGATGATGGTCAGCTCGTCGTGCGGGCATTTTTCGTAGATTGCAAGCTGGATCTCGGTGAAGTTAACCACATGCAGACGGATCGGGCCGCTGTAGCGTGCAACGAGTTTTGCAAGATCCACAACCTTCTGTTTGGCTCTCTCGCTGGTGTACGGCGGAGCGTGGAAGTAAACGGCATCAATCTTAACACCGCGTTTTGCGATCATGTATCCGGCAACCGGACTGTCGATACCGCCGGAAAGCAGCAGCATGGCCTGTCCGTTTGTGCCGACCGGCATACCGCCAGGGCCTGCGATGCTCTCGCAGTACAGATAAATCTTCTGACGCAGCTCGACGTTCAGATAGATATCCGGCTCGTGAACGTCTACTTTGAGGTTCGGGCAGACATCGAGGATGCGGCCGCCCAGCTCGCAGTTGACTTCCATTGTGTGCATCGGATAGTTTTTGTTCGCACGGCGTGCGCATACCTTAAAGGTTTTCTCCTCGGTCGGGTACAGCTCTTTCACGTAGGAAACCACTGCCTCTGCCAGATCTTCAAAGCCGGTGTCCTCTAAAATGACAACCGGGCAGATCTCGGCGATACCGAAAACTCTTGTCAGCGCATCGACAGCGCCCTCGTAATCAAAGTCTCCTTCGGTGTTGACATAGATTCGTCCCATCTCACGGGTGACCTGGAAATTTCCGTCTACCGGGGCAAGCGCGTGCTCCATCTGTACGCAGAGCGCTTTCTCGAACAGATGACGGTTCTTTCCTTTAATGCCGATCTCGGCATATTTTACCAGAAATGCTTTGTACATCATCGTTTCTTATTCTCCTTTTTTCTCAGCCAGATCGCGGAAGAACAGAGGATATTCCTCAGAAAATTTCTTCAGGATCAGGTCAGATACCTGACGCATCTGCGGATGTGCGGCGTTGGCGCTTCGAAGCCGGATAAAGTGGCGCCACTCTCTTAAGTTCATGGTCATGACGATCTCGGTTTTCAGGGAGTTCGGAAGAATGCTTCTTGCCTCCTCCGGCTTTGCTCCGAGTTCGAGCATCTGGAAGTAATACTGCTCTGCAGCTTCCATTGCTTTCTGCCATACCTCGTATTTTTTACGGTCGTTCTCGTCGTCCAGATCATAGGAAAATCCGGTTGCCAGATCGATACAGGTGATCTGGTTTCCAAATTTATCTTTCGAATAGTTGCAGTAGCGGGTGCTCTCCTGGCTGTAGCTTGCGATACGGTGGCGGACGATCTCATGGGTCACGCCGCGGTCGCACGTTACTTTTACGGTGATGGAGCCGTGCTCAATGACGGATTCATGGCCGCGTTTGATGATGCCTGCGATGAATTTCTCTGCAGTGCCTTCTCCAATGCGCTCCTCGCTCTTGTAGCAGACTCTTCCGATTTTCTCGATCCGGCGCAGCATATCCTCGTAGGATTCGGTGCTCAGGATTTCAATTTCCGGCTGTATTGTAATCATAATTTTCCTCTTTCTATTATTTCCTGGTAAATCTGCGCAGCATCGGCAGTACCTCGCGCAGCGTATCCAGGGTGTAATCAATCTGTTCCAGTGTCGTAAATTCGCTGAAGCTGAACCGCACGGCAGACTCCATCTCGGCTTTCGATGCGCCGATGGCAGTCAGCGTCGGGCTTCCGGCTCTCTTGTGTGATGAGCAGGCGCTTCCGGCGGAAACGTAGATCTGGCGGTCCTCCATCGTGTGCAACAGCACTTCACTGCGCACATTTAAGAATGATGCATTGACAATCTGCGGCGCACCCTCTTCTTCCGGCATGCCATGGATGACCACATCGTCCAGCTCCCGCAAGCCTTCGATCAGACGGTGTTTGCAGGCACGCATCTGCGCGGTCTGCTCGTCAAAATGCTTGTAAACGATCTCAGCGGATTTCGCAAGGCCTGCGATGCCCGGCACATTGTCGGTTCCGGAACGCATGCCGTTCTGCTGGCCGCCGCCTAAGATCAGCGGACGGATTTTTACTTTCTCATCAATATATAAAAAGCCGCTTCCCTTCGGTCCGTGGATCTTGTGGCCGCTCACGGAGAGCATGTCGATGCCCATCCGTTTCGGATAAATCCGGTATTTGCCGAACGCCTGGATCGCATCGACATGAAAATACGTTTTCGGATTTTTCGCCTTAATTCTGCGTCCGATCTCCCCGATTGGCTCAACAGCACCGATCTCATTGTTGACATACATAATCGAAACGAGAATCGTCTCCGGCGTGATCGCTTCTTCGAGTTCGTTCACATCCACAAGGCCTTCTTTATTTACCGGCAGGCGCGTAATACGGAATCCCTGCTCCTCCAGAAATGCCAGCGGTGCCGACACGGCCGGGTGCTCGATCGCGCTTGTGATGATGTGGTTTCCCGTTCTCTTATTTGCCATTGCTGTTCCGACGAGCGCCCAGTTGTCGGACTCTGTGCCACCGGAGGTAAAGAAAATTTCTTTTTCTTTGACTTTCAGAATCTTTGCCAGCGTTTCCTGGGCGGTTCTGATATATTGTTCTGCTTCTACCCCTTTTTGATGCATCGCAGACGGATTTCCATAATGATTTACCATCAGATCACAGACGAGATCTGCGGTTTCCTGATAAACACAGGTGGTTGCGGAATTGTCCAGATATGCTTCCATTATCTTGTTCGTTCCCTTCCTTCTAAAAGATACACCAGAATGGAAAGCACGGTCATTCCGGCCGTTTCCGTGCGCAGAATGCGCTTTCCGAGCGTAATCGGCTCTACCTTTTCCTTCATGGCCATTTCCACTTCCGCTTCGTCGATGCCGCCCTCCGGTCCGATCAGGATCGCAATAGATTCACCCGGTTCAATGGATTCCAGAATTCTTCTCGTTCCTTCCATCCCCTCTGCGTTCTCATACGGCATCAGGCGAACGTCTGATTCTGCCATCATTGCAAGCGCCTGCTGAAATGTAACAGGCATGTGTACCGTCGGAATCTGCATCCGTTTGGACTGCTTTGCCGCACCAAGCGCGATCGTCTGCCAACGCTCTGCTTTCTTTTCCGCCTTTTTCCGGTCCAGCTTCACAACGCAGCGTTTCATCTCCACCGGAACAATTTTCGTCGCACCAAGTTCCACTGCTTTTTGGATGATCAGTTCCATTTTGTCACCTTTTGGCAGACCCTGAAACAGTACAATTCCGGACGGGAGTTCTCTGTCTGCTGCTGTGACTTCTTCTACTGCGGCAAGAACCTCACCTTCCGGGAAATCCGAAACGGCACAATGATATTCCTTTTCGCCTCCGGTACTGACCAGTATTTTTTCGCCTGGCCGCATGCGGAGCACATTTTTGATGTGATTAACGTCACTGCCCGTGATGTGGACAGTGCCGTCATAAATCTGACTTTCTTCTACAAAAAAACGGTACATGAATCTGTTCTCTTTCTCTTCTGGTGTTTCGCTTTTCTTAATTTACATCGGTTTTCTTGCTGTAACAGAAACCCATTCGCCCTGATGTGTAACTTCAACTACTTCAAGTCCCGCTGCAACGACTGCCTCTTTGACAACTTCCTCTTTCACATCGAGAATGCCGGATGTGATATAAACAGCGCCCGGCTTCATCTGGTGTACGATTACCGGCGTCAGCGGAACGAGAACATCTGCAAGAATATTGGCGGTAACGATATCGTATTTCTCGTATCCGACTCTGTCCTGTACTTCTTTGTCATCAATGATATTTCCGATCATCATATCAAAAGCTTCTACCGGAATTCCATTGACTTCTTTGTTTTCCTCAACCGCAGGAACCGCACACGGATCGAGATCTGTTCCGACCGCATGACGCGCACCAAGCTTCAGTGCAATAATCGAAAGAATACCGCTTCCGGTTCCGACATCAAGCAGCTCGGTATCCTTTGTCACATATTTCTTTAACTGACGGATGCAAAGCTGTGTTGTCTCATGCATACCCGTTCCAAAGGCTGTGCCCGGATCGATATGGATGATCATTTTATCCCGGTCTTCCGGCTTTACTTCCTCCCAGGACGGGATGATCAGAATGTCGTCCACATAGAACTGTTTGAAATACTGTTTCCAGTTGTTGATCCAGTCCTTGTCCTCTGTCTCAGACTCTGTGATGGTGCACTCTCCAAGATCCAGGAACTCCTGCATTTCTGCAAGTGCCGCGCGGACATCTGCAAGAACCTTCTCCTTGTCCTCATCCACATCGAGGTAAAAATTCAGATAGGCAATGCCGTCGTCATCCGGAATATCCGGCATGATATCCACGAACATCTGCTGTTTGTCGCTCTCGGTCAAAGGCTGTTTGTCCTGAATTTCCACGCCTTCGATTCCCACATCGGCCAGAGTGGAGATCACAATGTCTTCCACTTCCGATCTTGTTTTTAATGTAAATTTATTCCATTTCATTGTTTAAACTCCTTTTTGCGCTTCTCTTTTCCATACGTGCAAAGAAAACCACATTTATCATACACGATATCGTTCCTGTTGTAAATGTTATTTTCGGCTTTTACGGCCCGTCTCAATCCGAAATCTTTGTCAGAAAGCCATCTTTTTTCGCCTTCTGATAACGCCATATCAGCCCGAGTGTGGATAAAATGCGAACCCCAAGATCTATCAGGTTGAACCGGTACAGTGCCGTAAGATCTGCCCCAAGTGCCGTATACAGACGGACACCAAGCAACGGCAGAACACTGTTGGTCAGCGTCGTCATCATCGTAAAGAGGCTGATCAAAAGCGAACGGTTCTTTTCCGGTGCGGCATTTAAAAGAATCTGTACCGTGCAGAGTGCAACGGCACACTGTGGAGCGTTCAGAACCGTCATCAGAACAATAAAAGTAACCCCGCGGTACGCCAACGGTAAATGTGGAACCAAAATCATAATAACCGGGCAGAAGCAAAGACCGATCCCGGCGAAAATCAGTGCAAAATCCGGCGATTTTTTCCGGACAACCTTCGCGATCATTCCAACTGCCGCAAGCTGACCGATATTGAAAACACCGTTGCAGATGGAAAGTGTCATCTCCGACATTTTGCAGTATTTGACCTGTCCTAAATACCACATGCTCCAGTCAAGCTGCCAGGTGATATAGAAAAAGACCACCGGCACGAAGAACCAGCGCAATGCTTTATTTTTCCCACACTTGTGATCGCCTCCAGCAGGTCAGAAACAGAAAAACGTGAGGATGCATTTCCCGCTTCTGCCGGAGCTTTGCCCTCCTCCTGCTGTTTCACCGGAATTTTTTTGATTGCAGCGGCCTGCAACAAAACGCAGACAGCACACAGATAAAAGAAGCTTCGGAGTACCAGAAGTTTTCCATCGGCCGTGTGGCATCTTCCCATCAGAATCCCGCAGATCACCGGTGCAAGAATGCCAATCACAAACATGAACTGATTCCGAAAGGCATAGACATCGTTTCGCTGCCGCAGTGAAACCGCAGCACCGAACATTGCCTGCCACTGCGCATTGTAAATAGCAAGTGCCCCCGCAGTAAATGCCAGTGATACAAAAAACAGCTCCATACGTCTCTCGCCGAGTGCCGGTACACTTCCAAGAAATGCATAGCCGGCACACATCACAAGAAGCGTAAGCATCGGTATCGTCTTTGTCGACTTCAGACGATCCGCCAGAATTCCAAGCGGCAGCAATGCTGCACACGCTACAATGTTCGGCACCATCTGGATAATGCCGATCTGACTGTCGGTTGCACCCATGTTTGTCGCATACAGATTCAGACCGAAACCGTTAATCGATGTGATATATTGCAGAAATACACCCTCGACGGCAAACAGCAGCATGATCTGCGCAGATGGCGGCATCTTTTTTGCCCGGTAAAACAGACTCTTTTTCATTGCTTCATCCCCCATGCCTTCTTTTGTCATCTTCACGTTCCTGCCCCCTGCCGGATACGTAAAGATTCTGCTTTCATAATGGCAATTGCATGTTCAAATGTCAACAGAAATACCCGGATCCGATGTGAGAATTTTAACGGCATTTTCTGTCAATATTCACAAAAGAAAAAAGGGCATTCTTCCTGTTGAATGCATGGGTTTGGCATAAGAAAAAGGAGCCCCCGTTTTACCGGGAACTCCGCATATTGGAAATGTTTATAGCAATCTCAGAAACTATAGCAAGACCAGAAAATAACGCAAAAAAGGCAGTGCTGCAGGGCGCGAATTACAAGGAACGGATTTGAAGGCGTACCGGGGTACGACGAAAATCCGTGACGCAGTAATTCACGTTCTGCAGTGCTGAATTTTTTGCGTTATTTTCTGGTCTTGCTATAAATTCATCTCCCACCGCAGAACGTGTCTTCTTGCCGGAAGAGGATAAAAAAATTCAGAACTGCTTTTTGCGTTATTTTCGGGGTTTGCTATCAGAATTCGATCTCGCGCAGATATCTGTGCAGCGCATCCTGCCAGGTCGGCAGTTTTTCGAATCCGTTCTCGGTCAGTTTCTCTTTGCTCATGCGGCTGTTGGACGGACGTTTTGCTTTTGCCGGGTACTGGTCAGAGCTTACCGGTGATACACTTACTTTTCCGTAAGCCGGATCGATCTCAGCGGCCTGTTTGAAAATCTCGCAGGCGAACTCATACCAGGAGCAGAGTCCCTCGTTTGTTGCATGGTAGCGGCCGTAGTTCTCTTTCTCTGCCATGTCAACAAGCAGGCGGGACAGGTCGTAGGTGTAGGTCGGGCTTCCTACCTGATCATCTACAACAGTCAGATGATCGTGTGTCTTTCCAAGGTTCAGCATGGTCTTGATGAAGTTCTTTCCGTTCACGCCGAATACCCATGCGATGCGGACGATGTAGAATTTTTTCACCCATTTCTCTACCGCGAGCTCTCCCTCGTATTTCGTCTGGCCGTATACGTTCAGCGGATGACGCTCATCATCCGGCTCCCACGGGCGGGTACCCTGGCCGTCGAATACGTAGTCGGTGGAGATGTAGATCATTTTGCAGTCAAGGTCATGGCAGACTTTTGCGATGTTCTCGGTTCCGACTGCATTGACCTGATGTACTTTTTCTTTTTTGTCATCATCCTCAGCAAGGTCTACAGCGGTCCATGCTGCACAGTGGATTACGACATCCGGGTTTGCTTCGGTAATGACTTTTCTTACGCTTTCTGCATCGGTGATATCCATTTCTTCAATATCAACGCCGATTCCTTCATGACCGCGTTTTGCAAGTTCATTCATGACGTCATGGCCGAGCTGGCCTTTTACACCTGTTACAAATACTCTCATAATGGTTCTCCTTTTTTCTGATTTTGTTATCGTTATGTTTTGTCTGTCTCTTGTTTTTCAGTCTGATTTTCTGTTTGTACCATGAGTATAAAGGATGACGTTATGTCATGGTCAAGCACTTTTTTTCAAAAACTGCCCCGGATTTTTCTTCCGGGGCAGTTTTCTTCAACGCTGTTCGCTTTTATTTGTCGATATATTTTCCGTTCATCACGTCCATCAGGTACTGGCCGTACTGGTTTTTCTTCAGCGGCTCGATGTCGGTCAGAAGCTGGTCTTTGCCGATCCAGCCGTTCAGGTAACCGATCTCCTCGAGGCACGCAATCTTGCGGTGCTGATGGGTCTCGATGGTTTTTACGAAGTTGGTTGCCTCTACCAGACTCTCATGTGTACCGGTATCCAGCCAGGTGAAGCCCTGTCCGAGAAGCTCAACGTTCAGGCTGCCGTCTTCCAGATAGAGCCGGTTCAGGTCGGTGATCTCAAGTTCTCCGCGCGGTGACGGTTTCAGGTTCTTTGCATACTCTACGACTTTGTTGTCATAGAAGTACAGACCTGTAACACAATAGTTTGATTTCGGTTTCTCCGGTTTCTCTTCGATGGAGATGGCTTTTCCCTCGGAGTCAAATTCTACGATCCCGAAACGCTCCGGATCATCTACATAATAGCCGAATACGGTTGCGCCTTTTCCGGTCTCAGCGTTTTCTACTGCTGCTTTCAGGCGTTTGTTCAGACCGTGTCCGAAGAAGATGTTGTCGCCGAGCACCATGGCAACGGAATCATCCCCGATGAACTCCTCGCCGATGATGAAGGCCTGTGCCAGTCCGTCCGGGCTTGGCTGTACCTTGTAGGAAAGCTGTACACCGAACTGATGGCCGTCACCGAGCAGTGCCTCGAAACGCGGGGTGTCCTGCGGGGTGGAGATGATCAGGATGTCGCGGATGCCTGCATTCATAAGAACAGACAGCGGATAATAGATCATCGGCTTGTCATAGATCGGGAGAAGCTGTTTCGATGTTACCATAGTTAACGGATAAAGACGTGTGCCGGAACCTCCGGCAAGTACGATACCTTTCATAATTCGTTACTCCTTTTTCGTATATGATACCTCTAGTATAACCTCATTCCCGGAAACGCGTCAACCCGTATCGTAACGTAACCGTTACTGTTCACCCAGCAGTGAAACACTTGCTGTTTCGCTGCGTAAGAACATGTTTCAGATGTGAGCAACCCTCCTTTTGCGAAGCAAAACTTTAAATGAGGGCTGCGAATGTTACAGTTCGCTGGGCACCAGTGAACTGTAACACGTAACGGTGTGTGATAACTTTGTGACGTTTCTGTTATCAGCAGCTGTATTTCGTCAGTTTCTGGCGGGAATAGATCGAGCTGTTGCGGTTGAATACGTAGGCCGCGGTGCAGACAATAAAGAAATATGGCAGATAATCGTAGCCAAAAATCTCGCCGCCAATGAAAATAGCCGCCAGTAAGGTGTTGGTTCCGCCGCCAAAAACCGCCGCATAGCCAAGCGCCGCGGAAAGCTCCACCGGAATACCGAACAGATTGCCAAGGACTGCTCCCAGGGTTGCTCCGATGGTAAACAGCGGTGTTACCTCGCCGCCCTGAAACCCGGCGGACAGCGTCAGAATTGTCAGGATAAATTTCAGCGCCCAGTCATATGCATATACCTTTTCCCCATGAAATACCGCTTCCACCAGATTCGTTCCAAAGCCGCAATACCGTCCGCGGTACAGAAGCAGGAACAGAATGCTAAGGATAACACCGATGGAGAAAACACGCACCAGCGGATTTTTGATTTTTTCGCCGAGATATTTTTTCGTGTGCTTTAAGCACCAGGCGAAGAGGCCGCCTGTGATTCCAAAAATAATACCAAGTGTAATCAGACGCACCAGCAGGAACGGTGTCAGGCTTTCGCTGATGTGGACAGCCAGATTTTCTTTGCGGATTCCAAGCAGGGAAGCTACAGCGCTCGCAGAGAAAGATGCGGTAAACGCCGGAAGCAGTGCCTCGTACCGCATTTCACCCGCAGCGAGCACCTCTACCGCAAAGATCACAGCTGCAATCGGCGTTCCGAACATGCCCGCAAAGCCGGCGGCCATACCGGTTACCAGAAAGATACCGGGCGCGTTTTTAAACGGTAATTTTTTGCCGGCAAAATAGGAAAACACAGCACCGATCTGAACGGCAACGCCCTCGCGGCCGGCACTTCCACCGAACAGATGCGTCAACGCCGTTGAGAGCATTGCCAGCGGAATCATGCGAAGCGGAAGCTCTGTCTCCTCTTCATACGCTACATCAAAAATCAGACTCATGCCTCCTTTTCCCCTGCCACCGAATTTCTGATTGACTGCCACGATCACAAGACCTGCCATAGCGAGAAACGGCAGACACCAGAAAAGATGTGCCACGCGAACAGCCGTGACTTTCAAAAGCAGACGGCAGAACAGCGCCTCAATCAGACCGACTGCCGCACCGAGCGGAACGCCGGTCACACCGAGCAGCAGCAGGGCGCCGTAGGTGCGAAGGGATTTCTTCAGTTCTTCTTTCATTCTCTTTCTCTCCTTTTCGAATTCTGCTGTTATCATATCACGAAGCGGACAGATTGTGAACTATGGATACCTTTTCCTCCATACTCTTTGCCAGTGCGTCGGCAAATTTTTCCTGCATCCGGATTGCTTCTGTCATCTCCTGCTCCGTAAACTGCGCCGCAGCTTCCTCCTCGGACTGAAACAGCGGAAGAACCAGCTCTCTCGCATACTGTTTTCCCGTTTCAGTCAGACTGATGATTTTTTCCCGCCGGTTTGCCGGATTGACTTCCATTTCGATATATCCTGTTTTCGTTTTTAGTCCGTTTTCGTACTTTTTGTTTTAGTGTTTTTTTCTTCCTTTGTCAAGATTTCCAAAAGCCTCTTTTTTCCGTATATTTTCCGGCATTTTTCAAATACTAGCAACTGTCCAGACACTGTTAGGGAAAGGAGATTTTGAAGATGAGAAAAATCAGAAGAGTGTATATGACGCTGGCATTGGCGGTATTACTGGCCGGGATGACGGCCTGTGGAAACAACACCACGAACGACACCGGAAATGGCAATACCAACACGGAGAGCGACATGGGACAGACGGATAACAGAAACGATGTCAATACGACAGAGATGCCGTCAAACGACAATGTAAATGATGTGACGGAGGGCACCGATGGGAATGCCAACGGTACGAACGGTACAAATACCGGGGATGGAAATACCCTTGGGGATGATGTCGGCGACGCCGCTGAAGATGTGACCCGTGGTGTCGGTGAGGGCGTTGAGGATGTCGGCCGCGCGGTGGACGATGTGGTAAGCGGCGGCGACAATGAGACGCAGAATCCGCAGGAAAACGGAGCAACTACACAGAATGGAGCGGGGATGGCACAGTAAATATGCACTTCTGCTGCTCCCGTATCTAAAAAACTTCCCTTGGCGAACGATATATGCAGGTTCGCCGGGAAGTTTTTTTACTGCCAGGCACATCAGCACCTGGTTTAATCCGTCAATTTTGATTTTTTCTTTTACAGACCGCATCTGAATTTTCTGCCCTTCGCGCCAAGAATGCTGGCCATCCGATCGCCCCACGCTGCACGCTCTGCATAAATATCAACCCGTTCCAGATCTCCGCTCCGGTCCACAAAGGCAGGGAACAGGAATCCACAGATAGGATTTCCCGGCTCGTATTCTCCAACCAGCGGGCAGACAGCGCAGATCAGATAGGGGAACATCTCCTCGGATTCCCCCAGGCGCTCTTTATCGGAAGCCTTTGCAGGAATATCATACCGGTCATAAAACATGTAAATGGCATAAGCCCCGTGAATCTGCAATCCTTCGATCAGGATATCATAGAACGTTTCCAACAGCGCATCGTTCTTCAGTCCGCATTCCCGCAGCGCCATCAGCATCTGCCAGATACTGCCCGGCCCCTGGGATGTTTCCGGAAAACGGTATTCCCGCAGCTTCTCATTCGATTCCGCAAACGGAATTTTCTTGGCAATCGCCAGATTCCTGGCCTTTTCCGAACCGGACAGTTTCAGAAAATGAATGTTGAAACTGCCGTCATACTCCCCATCCGAATCCGTATAGCAACCCGCCATCCGCACAAACGAAGTCCGCGCCGGCGTCATCCTCCTCGTCAGCTCCAGCATGTCTTCCCGATTAATCATACATTCCCTCCGACAGTAAAGATATTCGAAACTCTCTGCCTTTGATCTTATCATAACATGCTTTTTCTGTCAGCAGGTTTTTAAATTGCGTTCTTTCTCTCCATCTGATAAAATCGAAACAGTATCTCGCATTTTATAATTTTGATATAGAGAGATGTTGGGACAAAACACCTTTTGACTCAATATCACAGAAAGGACGACACATGAAATTAGCAGTAATCAGTGATCTTCACGGGAATTATTATGCGCTCGCAAAGGTGCTGGCATTTCTTCGCAGTCAGGAGATCGACGGTATCATCGGGCTGGGAGATTTTGTAACAGACGGGCCTTTTCCGCAACGGATGATGAGAGTGCTTCGCGAAATGCAGGAGGAGTTTCCCTGCTATCTGGTGCGGGGAAACAGGGAAGAATATCTGCTGGAAAATATCCGGCATCCGCAGAACTGGAAGGCAGGTTCCTCGACAAGCGGACTTTTGGATTATACGTTTCGGAATCTTACCGGACAGGATCTGGAATTTTTCGAACATCTGCCGACAGACGGTGTTCTGGTCGGAAAAATAAATGAATCAGGCCGGCTGATTCCTGTTTTTGTTCCGCAGGAAGAAATCACACCGGATACCTGCCGCGAATCTCTCTTCCCGGCACTTCGTCTCTGTCACGGCGCGCCCGGAGAACTCCGTGGGAATTTCGGTCTGCATCCGGAGCTTTTGCTGTCCCATCTGGAAAATCTCGATGCCGCAATCCTGCTCGGCGGGCACAGCCACAAGCAGGAGCAAAGAGAATATGCCGAAAAAACATACCTGAATCCCGGTTCCCTTGGGCTTGCGCTTGATGGAGTCGGCGGCCATGCCCATTTCGCGATTCTGACGCTGGAAAACAGCACATGGCAGATCGAATGTTTTCAGATTCCCTACGATCTCGAAGGCTACCTCGCCGAATTCGACCGCGCCGGGCTGGAAACGCATGGCAGTGTCCTTGCCCGTTCCTTAAAACGGACATTGACCTGCGGCGTGAATTATTTTTATCTCACCGTAAAACGAGTGCGTGAACTCGCCGATGCACTGGCACTGACCGATCTGGACGAAGAGGTCTGGAAAAAGGCGGAACAGGAACTGAAATAACCGTCCATTCAAAAGACGGCAGGCTGTGTACTCACACACAGCCTGCCGTCTGTTTCTATTCCCTAACTTCTATTTTTCTTTTCGAAACACAACCGTCTCAAATCTTCTGACCACTCCATCATACTCTCCCGTCATCGGCTGGTATGTTTCCGTATCCATCGGAAATGCAGCCGGTTCAGCTCCGTAGTTCTGTACAAACAGATACTTGTATTTCTCATCCTCCCTTGTTGCAACATCGAGCCCTTCCGGGATTTCGGCTGCCGCGCGTTCCAGGCCTTTTTCTTCTGCCAATTTCCGGCAGAAGTCATCGTAAAATGCCTGTTCAAAATCTGCGCAGACATAATACGCCTCGCCCTCTCCAAATACATTTTTCGTCAGTGCCGGATATCCCGCATAGAAATCGTCACGGTATGCCAGCAGCGTTTCGGCACCGTTCGTTTTTACCAGGTCGCAGAAATTTCGGATTTCATATGTCTTTCCTTCTCCCACACCCGCATTCACATCCTGATCATACAATGCGTCCAGCTCGGTGCTCCGCAGGCCGAATACATCCATCAGTCCGTGCGGGGTTCCGCCGAGGAAACAGAGGTCGTTTTCATCCACAACTCCCGACCAGTATGTCATCACAAAGGTGCCGCCGTCTGCCACGAAATTCCGGATTTTTTCCTCAATTCCGGCCCGAAACAGATACAGCATCGGTGCAAAGACAATCCGGTAGCCGGAAAGACTCTCCTCCATATCAAGGAAATCCACATTCACACCCAGTTTCCGAAGACCGCCATATACTTTCTTCACGGTATTCATGTAATGCAGTCCCATATTCCGTGGTCCCTGCGCATCCTCCATGGCCCAGCGGCTTTCGCAGTCATGCAAAATTGCAGCCTGTGCCTTCGTCGTGCTTCCCGCAATCTGCGCCAGATCCAAAAGCGCCTCGCCCGTCTCTGTCACCTCACGGAACACGCGCGTATCCTTTCCGCCGTAGTGGTCAATGACCGCCCCGTGGAACTTCTCGCTCGCACCGCGGCTCTGGCGGATCTGGAAATACTGGACACTGTCGGAACCATGCGCCACTGCCTGCAGCGATGCCGCCTTTAAAAGCCCAGGCCGTTTCAGCTTGCTGACACTCTGCCAGTTCGTGCTTGTCGGGCAGGACTCCATCAGAAGGAACGGTTTTTTCATCAAACTCCGCATAAAATCGTGCTGCAGTGCCGCATCAAGCGCAGTCACCTCTTCTGCTTCCTTGTGCCAGGTCGGATAATTATCCCATGACACCACATCAATCAGATCCTTGAACTTATGATAATTCAGTCCCTGGAAATCATACATCATGTTGATTGTCACCGGAAGTTCGGAACCGCCCGCGCGGATCGCTGCTTTTTCCCAGGCAACAAAGTCTGCTGTCTGATCTGTCACAAACCGTTTCCAGTCAAGATTCAGTCCGTGAAGCCCCATCTCACCCTTTGGGGACGGACTCTCAATCTGCTCAAAATTCTGATACGAATGGCTCCAGAACGTTGTATTCCACGACATATTCAATGCATCAATCGTCTCATATTTTTTCTTCAGCCACCCCTGAAATGCCTTCTGGCAGAGCGGGCAATGGCATTCTCCACTCAGTTCATTCGAAATGTGCCACATTTTTACCGCCGGGTGCTTTCCAAACTTCTCGCTCAGCAGGCGATCAATTTTCCCCACCTTTTCCCGGTAAACCGGCGAAGTATAACAGTGATTATGGCGTCCGCCGAACAGATTTTTCGTGCGGTCCGCGTTTACGCGCAGTACCTCCGGGTATTTGTCTGCAAGCCACTTCGGGCGTGCTGCAGACGGTGTCGAGAGAATTACTGAAATCTCATTCTTATACAGCTGATCCATGATCTTTTCCAGCCATTCCAGGTGGTATACACCCTCCTCCGGCTCGAGCACAGACCAGGAAAAGACACCAAGCGTCACCTCGTTGATATGCGCCTCCTTCATATATTCGATATCCTGCTCCAGAATTTCCGGCATCGCAAGCCACTGCTCCGGGTTATAATCCCCTCCATAGATAAATCCACTCTGGTTCATGTTCGTTTTCCTTTCTCTGTTCATCGAAATATCGTCTCCACGTGCAGCTTCTCAATTTTGCAGGCACATCCATCCGCTGCATCCGGCTGCTTTTCCAGAAAAATCGGATCACCCGGATGCAGAGGATAGACAACGAGTTTCAGTTTCTCCGGAAACCCAAAATAGCCAAGGCTTAACAGGGCCTCCTGACCGGTATAGAAATAATCGTTGATTTTCTCTTCCCCATCAAACACTTCCATACGGTTTCCGTACCAGGTCAGAAAAGCAAACGCATCGTGATAATTTTTTTCGCCCGGATAAGCAAGCTTCAGTTCGTATACTGCTTTCTCTTTATCCTGCTCTTTGCAGACAAGCTCTGCCTCCGGCTCCTGTGCTTTGTAAATACGCTCATACAGCGTAAAGTTTCCTCTTTTTCCACACTCTTTGAAATCCACAATGCCTTTTTCCACTGCCGGATACACAGCGATCATGGTTTTTCCACTGCCTGTCACAACAAGCTCACCGTTTTCTTCCCAGACATAATTTTCGGAAAGAACGAGATAATCCTGATCCAGATGCACCTTCCATGCATTCAGCGCCTCCTGCCGGGAAATCAGGCAGAGTTCTGCGCGCGCATCGCCCTCCCACTGAATCTGCGGGTCGAGATCACCGTAAAATACGAACGCATCTCCCTTTTTCGTATGTAAAACGCAGAGCGGTGTGGCAAGTGCCGTGTGAAGAACCGCATCGTTTAGTTTCATATTGTACGGAAAAAATCCATACATTCCCTCTTTCAGGTCAAATGCCGGAAATCCCACGCTCGCTTTTCCATCCAGGAGTCCCTCCAGTTTCACCTGTGGATGATCATCCATCTTCCATCTTCTCTGGTAATTGTTAAAAAAGACGTATCCATGGTCCGCATCGTGACGGCACGCTGTCCGAACCGTGTGCATATCTCCCGGCAGAATCCTTATCGTCGGAATTTCAGACCGAAGTGAGGCCATATCCTCGCCAAAATCATTCAAAAACAGCGCCAGCAGCTTGATCTCCCGATAGCTGTCCGAGATTGTTCCGTACTGCCGGATCGGCGCGTTGAAATCGTAATTGATCTCCGGCAGGTCGTTCAGATATCCTGTCGCGCGGCTCTCCTGCAGGGTGGACAGTTTTCCCTTCGGATTGCTGCCGCCGTGGTACATATAGTAGCCGAGCAGCCCTGCTCCACTTCCCATTTTTACGGTAGACATCGCTCCGACATCGCATCCCTTCGCCACCGGTCTTCTGTGCATGGTAACCTGAAGCCCGCCTCCAAGTTCTGCCGTCAAAAACGGAAAATCCTCCTCGTTGTAACTGTTTGCATTTTCCACATGATGATCACACGCAATCAGTGCATCGTTCCTTGTGTGGCTGAACACAAAGTTTGCGTTCGGCTCAATCTCGCACGTTCTCTGATCCCATGGTGCTTCACAGTAGCCGCCCATGACCGGAAGCAGATCGCCGATGCAGGCTCCGCCCCAACCGGTCGCCGTGTACAGCGGCACATCAAAGCCAATTTCCTTTGCCATTGCTGTCAATGTGCGGATATGCGCCTCGCCCTCCGGTCCCTGCAGACCGCCGACGTGGCCGTACTCATTCTCGATCTGAATACCGATCACCGGACCGCCGTCCTTTTCCATGCATCCATCGACCTGCGCATAAACCTTTTTCCAGAACCGTCTGACATAGCCAAGATATTCCTCGTTGTTACAGCGGATCGCCATGCCCTCTTTCTCTCTCTCGATGATCCAGTCCGGGAATCCGCCGTTCCGCACTTCCCCGTGCACAAACGGTCCGATACGCAAGAATACCGACAGTCCGACTTTCCGGCACAGTCTTACAAACGTTCCGATATCCCGGCATCCTTCAAAATCAAACACATTTTCCTCTTCCTCGTGGTGAATCCAGATCACATAGGCCGAGACGACAGAAACTCCGCCCGCCTTTATTTTGCGCAGTGATTCCTCCCACCACTCTTTGCGGTACCGACTGTAATGCATTTCGCCCATCACCGGAAACCACGGTTTTCCATTTTTAATCAGATAATCCCTGCAATAGCTGTACTCTGCTCTCATCGTCTTATTGTCCCTCTCTTTTTACTGTCTGCAGACAGAAATTCCGCATCATGCCGTACATCGGCGGCGATGAAATTCGGATTCCGGCAGTGACTTCCTGCGGTTTTCTGATTTCGCATGTCACTTTGTAGCCGGTCCATGCATGTTCTGTCGGATGAATCACAGTCTCTTCTTTTCCCTCTTCCGTATTGAGGAACAGCCGCACATCCACATTTGTTGTATCGGTTCCCTGAAAGGCAACAGATAATGTATACGTTCCTGCCTCCTGTACCTTTACCGTCTGGCAGATCGAAAACGTAAAGTTTTTCGGTGCTTCTACGCGTACCGCATTCACCGGCGGAGCTGGGAACGGATCGACAAACTCCGGAAACAGCTGTACTGCAACGGCATCCTCGGATTTTTCTACGTTCCAGCGCGCCAGGCCGTCTTCCCAGCCGACATCGAGCAACAGATTCTCCGCCTCCGGCAGCTCTTCCACCACGCAGATCTTCGCATGTGCAGCAAACGGAACACCTTCCACATTTCCTGTCACATCATATTCGCCTGTCACGCGTGTGTCCGGCACTTCGTTCCAGTTTACCCGCCGCTGCTCCACCATTCCGTCATACAGCAAAACCGGGAGCATCTCCGGCAGACCGCATGCTTCGTCTTTTACTACGGTCATTGGCTCCGGCTCGTAAATCTTGGCCGGTTTTTCCGGACAGGCATCATTCCGTGTAAACAGGAAAGAACGAATGCCCTCCATGATGGTTCCCTTCTCCTCCAGCAGACCCATATTTTCCGACCAGCCGCCCTCACCGTCTTTCGGAACACAGATCGGTTCCCAGTAATAGATACCCTGCCCCATTTCATCCGGCAGCGAAGCAACGATATTGGCAACCAGATCCAGCACCTGCTTCTGTCCGGCAGGCGTCGCCGGAAATCCTGCGATTTTTTCCTGCTGTTCATCGATAAACCCATGCGCACTCTTTCTCCATGCATGCGCCGTCTCAACGACCATAATCGGCTTTTTGTAATCCTGGATCAGCTTCGTCATTGTCTCTTTCAGATCCGTGAAAGTGCCGTGCCAGAATGGATAATAGGAAAGTCCGATCAGGTCAAAATCCTCGAGTCCTGCCTCAAAGGAACAGTCAAACCACTCTTTCAGATAGAAATACCGTCCGCCCTGGTCGAGATGGATCATAACCTGCATCTCATCTTTTCCGGCTGCAGCCCGCGCACCGCGGATTCCGGCATTTACAAGCTGTACCATTTTTGTATAATCCGGCAGCTCTCCGTCCGGAAACAGAAGGCCGCTTCGGATCTCATTTCCGATCTGAACAATATCCGGCAGAACGTCCTCCTCTTTTAATGCCGTCAGCGTATCTCTTGTATAAGAAAAAACAGCCTCTTTTAATTCTTTAAAGCTTAAGTTTTCCCAATCTTTCGGCTTTCTCTGCTGACCGGGATCCGCCCAGAAATCAGAATAATGGAAATCCAGCATAAAGCTCATGCCATGTGCCCGGATCCGTTTTGCCATCGCCAGTGTATGCGCATAGCTGCAGTATCCGCCGGACTCCCTGACATGCTCCGGCGCATTCCAAATACGGAGCCGTACGGAATTTACCCCGTATTTCTGAACGAGATCCAGCGGATCCATAACAGTTCCGTCAAAGTCCTTCACCTGTACTCCGGCATCTTCCAGCTCCGGTATAAAAGATAGATCCATTCCCTTCTGAAATTCCATTGTTCTGTCCTCCCTGCTACGTTAGTTTGTCGATTTTCGGAATAAAATGTCGTAATCCAGCATCGTCTTCTTCTCATAATTTTCCCCTCGGAGCCGCTGGATCAGCTGACGCACGGCTGTGCCTCCCATCTGGGATGCTGCCACACTGACTGCTGTAACTGCAGGGGAATAGCAGTCCAGATTGGTGCTGTTGTAGAGCGAAGCAATCGCGACGTCCTTGGGAATTCGATAGCCTTCCGCCTGGAGCCGGGACATCACCATCGTACAAATCTCGTCGTCGCCACAGATGATGCATTCCACTTTTTTGGATATAATATTTTCAATGATCGCATCCAGAAACTCCATACGGATCGAACCATTGTAGAAAAGCTGATCCTTCTCGGAAATTCCATTTTTAATCAGCGCCCGGCAGAAACCTTCGTGACGCTTGCGGTCTACGTTATAGCTCATATCCTTGACAAGAAACGCAAATCTGCGGAATCCCTTTCCGATCAGCAGCGTTGTCATTTTCTCTGCCGCACCCTCATTGTCGGTATCCACCTGGATAATGTTGTCATACCGGCATGTTCCCGTCAGTGCTGTCGGGAAATTTGCCTGACTTAAATACTGCAGCGCACGGTCATCCTCAAGCGCACGTGTCAGGAGCATACCATCCACCCGGTTCGACTCCACCAGCGACTGCAGCTCTGAAATATCATGCGCGTTGCTCGTCGTAATCAGCACATTGTACCCGAGCATCGATGCCGATTCGCAGACGCCGAGCAGACAGTTCTGGAAATAAACACCGCTTCCATAATAAACGTCTGAAGGCAGTACCACGCCGATGTTGTGCGTCACCGTTCGGGTCCGCGCCATCTCCTCCCGCTCTTCTCCCCGTTTTGCCACCTCGAGAATCCGGTTTCTGGTCTTCTCTCCGATTCTGCCCTTACCGGACAGTGCACGGGAAACGGTACTTTTTGATACCCCTATCTCTTTTGCAATTTCCTCCAGTGTCATAAAAATACCCTGTCACTTTCTGTTAAATTTGAAAAATTCCTATATTTTTATATTTAATACGAATGCTGTTAGAAATCAAGTCATCCCTCAAAGCTTTTTGAACCATCACTTGATCTCTAAAAGAAGGAACGGCCGCGCCGGAGCTTCTGGCAGACCAGCGCGTCCATTCCCTGTTTTATTTTACTGTTTTATTTTTCTTCTTTCTCCGCTACATACTCTGCTGCCTGACGGTTCATCTCATCCAGAATATCCTGGATTCCGGCGCTGTCCATAGCTGCGTTCATGGCATCGATGGAAGCGTCCACATCGTCAACGAGACCGTTGATCAGCGGGTTATAATAATTGTCGATGGCTGCCTCTACTGCTGCAAACTGTGTACTTACATTGCTGGAATCAAAGTTAAATCCGTCGTAAACATGATCTTCTTTGATGTTGTTGTTGAAGGCATCTTTGATGCTTTCATACTTGTCGTCCAGAGCCGTTCTGTTCTCAAGATATTCCTCTCTCTGGATGGTGCAGTTGTTCCATCCCCAGTTGCAGTTACTTGCTACACCATAGCCGCTCTCATCAATAACTTTGTACTGATCATCACCGACTGCTTCCCAGTGCTTTCCTTCGATACCGAGCATAGCCAGATCGTAAACATCCGGGTTGGTGTAGAATTCATTTAATACCATCATGGCTCTCTCTTTGTTTTTACTGTTTGCGTTGATGGCAACACCGTTGTTGATGTAAGAGTTTACTTTTTTCGACAGGTTTTTGTTCGGGTCTACCATCGTTACATTCCAATCCGGATGTTCCTCATTTGCCTGTTTTCCGTAGGTAAGACAGGTTCCGAGATTCCAGCTCATGCTTGCTGTTCTTCCGGTCAGAAGTCCGGTCTGTCTCTCATCGCTGCTGTTTAATACGTCGCTGGACCATGCTCCGGCGTCTACCAGGTCTTTCATCTCCTGGCAGTACTCACGGAACGCATCCCATTCACCGATGTACTGGAATTCAAGATCTTTCGGATCCTGGGTATGATACAGAATCAGCTCGCCGCCCTTCGGTGCTCCGCCCGTTGTGGAGTAGCCCTGGGACTGGAAGAATGGATACCACGGTCCGCCCTGACTTGCATAGATACCGTCTGCTGCACATGCTTTGTAGAACTTCATCAGGTCATCCCAGGATGTAATATCATCCATACCGTATTTTTCCATCAGGTCACCGCGCACTGCCAGAACTTCCTGACCAAACTCGTTGGCATAGCTCGGAACCATGTAGATTTGTCCGTCAATCTTTGCCTGCTCCCATGCCATTTCCGGAACAACCTCCCAGATATCCGGTGCATACGTTTTGATAAAGTCCTCAGAAAGCGGTGCAAATCCGCCGAGGGAAACGGTCTGCTCGTAATGGCACCAGCTCGATGCGGTAAAGATCAGGTCAAAATCTTCCTGTGAGGAGAACAGCAGGGAATATTTCGTGTCATGCTCGCCCCAGGAAAGGAATTCTACGTTCAGAGAGCAGTTCAGCTTCTCTTCCAGAATCTCATTGATTTTGGCGTAAACCTCATCAAAATCCGGGGTACGGTCGCCGATCAGATACATCGTCAGATCGACATGCTCCGAAGTGTCTGCACTCAGGTTGTCTCCCGATGTGCCGGAAGCTGCGGAGCTGCTTTTGCTGTCGCCCGTGCTTCCCTTTCCGTTGCCGGAACCGCATCCTGCCAGCATGCCGGCTGCCATTGCGGATGCAAGTAATACAGATACCAGTTTTTTTGTGCTCTTTTTCATAAAGAACCTCCTTCATAAATATAATGTGTAATTCAAGCGGATATTCGCAATCCGCTTTGCTACTTGCTCATAACCGAATAACTGCTCCGCAGTTTATCAGAAGGAGCTTGCACTCCTCCTGATACAAGCAAGTCCCCACCCGCCTGCTTATTGCTTTTCGCAATGGAAACAGGGGACTTACTTGATTCAGTTAAATTAACATGATTTGTATCAGCCTTTGACTGCTCCGATTGTGATACCCTGTACAAAGTATTTCTGTACCAGCGGATATGCCAGAACGATCGGGCCGGTTACTACAATGGTAAGTGCCATTTTCAGGGACTGGGTCGGCAATGAGATTGCGCTGACGGCAGAGCCTGCGGCGTTGTTTGCAAGAAGCTTTTTATATGCCTCAATATCATTAACCTGCTGATACAGGAAATACTGCAGCGGATACTTGTTCGTGTCTTTGATATACAGCATCGCATTGTACCAGTCATTCCAATAAGCCAGTGCAATGAAGAGGCCCACGGTAGCAAGTGCCGGTTTGATCAGCGGCATTACAATCCGGAACAGAATACGGAACTCGCCGCAGCCATCAATCTTGGCCGCTTCAATCAGAGAATCCGGAAGTCCCACGATGTAACTCTTCATGATCAGAAGGTTGTATACGCTGAACAGCAGCGGAAGGAGCAGTGCAAGGTAGCTGTCCCGCAGATTCAGGGTCTGTGTCATCAGTACGTAGTACGGAACAAGACCGCCGGAAAACAAAGTGGTAAAGTAGAAGAAAAACGAAAACTGATTTCTCCACTCAAACTCCTTACGTGACAGTACATAAGCTGTCATAGTCTGCAGCAGCAGACCAAGTACCGTTCCGACGATGGTCAGACCGATGGTCGTGCCGTATGCGCGGAAGACAACCATAGGATCTTTAAATACGGTTTTGTATGCCTCCAGGCTGAAATCCTGCGGCAGAAGGCTGAAACCGTTCTGGATAATGGCCGATTCCGAAGAAAACGAGCCGGATACGATCATGATGAAAGGAACGAGGCAGACCAGCGCGATGATTCCGCAGAATCCGTACGCGATGATATCAAGTGCAACCGCATCTTTTCCTCTTTTGATTTTACTTGTATGACTGGAAGATCCCACTTTTCATCCCTCCTAGAATAAGGTGTAGTCTTTATCATAAAGACCAACCAGTTTGTTTACGATTACGACAGTGATAAAGCACAGTACCGACTGATACAGACCAACAGCTGCGGACATTCCGAAGTCGTTGCTGCTGATTAAGGCACGGAACGTCAGGGTATCAATTACATCGGTGTAGTTGTACAGAAGACCGTTACTTCCAACCAGGTTGTAGAACATATCAAAGTTTCCTTTGAAGATGCCTCCGACGGATAGCAGAAGCAGGATGATTGTGGTCGGCATGATCATCGGGATTGTTACTTTGAAAATTCGCTGGAACACGTTTGCTCCGTCGATGCGGGCTGCTTCATAAATCGAAGTGTCAATTCCCATAATCGCTGCCAGGTACATAACAGAACCGTATCCGATTCCCTTCCATACATTAAAGAAGACAAGGATAAACGGCCATGCCTTTGGTGTCGTGTAAAACTTGATTGGTGTTCCACCGAAGGTTTCAATCAGTCGGTTCAGAAAACCGTAGTCGGAACTGAAAATATTGAATGCCATAACTCCTACGATAACCCAGGAAATGAAATACGGCAGAAACATCAGCGACTGTGTGATCTTACGGTAATGTTTGTTGCGGATCTCGGTCAGAAGCACGGCAACGGCAATCTGCATCGTCGTGTTGATCACAATAAATGCCAGATTATACAGCACGGTATTTCTGGTAACGAGTCCGGCCTGTCCTGATTTAAAGAAGAACTTGAAGTTATCAAATCCGTTCCACGGGCTTCCCCAGATACCTCCTGCGTAGGAGTATTTTTTGAATGCCATTACAATTCCTGTCATCGGGTAGTAGGAAAAAATCAGGGTATAAATTACTGCCGGTGCAAGCATCAGAAGAAATACCCGGTACTTGTAGAGCTTTTTGCAAAACCCTTTCCAACCATTCTTTTTCATCTTCTCATTCCCTTTCTTGTTTGCGCAACTTTTTTGTTGCTCAACTCTTTATTTTTCTTTGTGCCATTATCATATCATTTCGGCATATTGTTTACAATTCGCAGTTTTTATAAGATATTTCTTGTCGAAATATACTGTTTTACTATTTTTTGTGCAAAACGCGCAACTTTAGCGTTTTACCTTGTTGCGCATTGATTTTTCCATTACCGTTTGCGATTTTCACGTTCTCTTTTGATATTCCGTATTTTTTCTTGTGTATTCTGCCAAATATTCTGCAAAATAACTTCCTCAATTCCGAAAATCCCGTTGTAAGAAAAGAAAAAGTGCGCAACGTTTCGCATTTTCGTTGCGCACTTTCTGGTTTCTATTCACTTTTTCCCTGTTTCTGCCTTATTTCGCAGCAATGACATCCTGCATGTCATACATGCCAGCCGGTTTTCCAGCCAGGAATTTTGCAGCCTCTACAGCTCCTTTTCCGAAAACTCCCTTGGAATATGCCCTGTGGGACAGGGTAACAACCTCGTCCGGGCCTGCGAAGATGACGTCGTGATCTCCGACGATGGTGCCGCCGCGTACAGCAGAGATTCCGATTTCTTTCGGGTCACGCTGCTCGTGGCGCTGGCTTCTGTCGTATACGTAGTGGTACTGGTTGTCCATTGCCGCGTTCAGGCTGTCTGCCAGGGCGATGGCGGTTCCGCTTGGAGCGTCGCATTTCAGTTTGTGGTGTTTCTCCACGATCTCCATATCAAAGCCTGCTTCGGCAAGCACTTTTGCAGCTGCCTGTACCAGTTTCATCAGCGTATTCACACCAAGGGACATATTTGCAGAGCGGAGAACCGGGATTTCTTTGCTGGTCTCCTGCACTTTTTTGAGCTGATCCTCGGTGAGGCCTGTGGTGCAGAGGACGAGTGGAAGTTTTTTCTCCTTGCAGGCATCGAGCAGTGCGTCGGCTGCCTTGTAGGAAGAAAAGTCAACGACTACGTCTGCCGGAACATCGCATTCTGCCAGGCTTTTGAATACCGGATAATCGTTCTGGCCGTTGTCGTTCATATCGATTCCGGCTATGATTTCTGCATTTGCATCTTCTTTTACCAGGCCGGTGATGACCTGTCCCATATGGCCGTTGCAGCCATGCATAATAATTTTAACCATTGTCTTTTTCCTTCTTTACTTCGTGTATTCTTAACTTAAGCCAGTTTGATTCCAAAATCTTTCATAGCCTTTGCCAGGCGCTCCTGGTTCTGCGGCTCCATCTCGGTCAGCGGCAGACGAAGCGGTCCAACCTCTTTGCCCATCAGGTTCAGCGCTGCTTTTACCGGAATCGGGTTTACTTCGCAGAACAGCGCATCGATGAGCGGCAGTGCTCTCAGCTGGATTTCTCTGGATCCGGCCACATCGCCGTCGAGGAATTTCTGTACCATGTCGTGGGTCTCACGCGGTGCTACGTTGGAAAGAACGGAGATTACACCGCTTCCGCCAAGGGAAAGGATCGGCACAACCTGATCGTCGTTTCCGGAGTACAGATCGATCTTTCCATCGGTCAGCTGCATAATTTTTGCGACCTGGGAAATGTTTCCGGAAGCCTCTTTGACTGCAACGATATTCTCAACGTTGTTGAACAGATAGACGATCGTTTCCGGTGCAATGTTTACGCCGGTTCTGCCCTGAATGTTGTAAAGGATGACCGGCACTTTGACGCTGTCTGCGATTGCGGTAAAGTGTGCAATCAGGCCCTTCTGTGTTGCTTTATTGTAATACGGAGAAACGAGAAGAAGTCCGTCCACGCCGTATTTTTCTGCTTCCTGAGACAGATAAATTGCTGTCTCCGTGCTGTTGGAGCCGGTTCCTGCAATTACCGGGATTCTGTGATTTACTTTTTCCACGGTATATTTGATGGCATCCAGATGCTCCTCATGGGACAGGGTCGAAGCCTCACCGGTGGTTCCGCAGATAACGATGGCGTCGGTTCCGCCGGCGATCTGCTCCTCAATCAGTTCTCCGAGTTTTTCGTAATTCACTTCCTGTGTTTCGGTCATCGGTGTGATAATTGCAACAGCTGCACCTTTAAAAATAGACATTCTCTTTTCCTCCTGTATGTTGTGTCAGATAAAACCATAAGAAATCAGTCGCCGGAGCTTATCTCCCACGGAAAATTTCACTTTCCGTTAAAAAAAGAGGCGCCTCATCCCAGATAAGATCGCCTCCAAATTCACACATACGCAGTATCTATGATCAGATAGCTCTCCATCTCTCGATGACAGTCGCAGATTTTTTCAACCTGCGCCCAGGAGCATACCGGTTCAGCGCCGGATGTCCTTCGGCATTCTTCCCTTTTCCTCTTCTTCTTTTGCTGCTGAGGCATCCGAAAAGGTACTCTTGAAGTAATGCGACCTCTATCCACTTCAGTTCTGCTTTTACTATAGCATCATTAAATTTTCTTGTCAACAGCGGATCGCGCTTTAACTCTCACTATATTCCAGCTTGCTCACCGAAACCTCATATGCGGTCCGCTTTTCCATTTCCGTCTCGCTCAGCCGCTTCATATATTCCCGGCTCTGGATCCGTCCCCAGATGAGAACGTGGCCGCCCACGGCAAACGCAGAGGCATACCGCGCATTCCGTCCCCAGCAGATGCACGGGATATAATCTGATTTTCCATACGGACGGTTGACCGCGATCAGAAGGTCGGCGATCTCTCTTCCCAGAGGTGTTTTCCGGTAGACCGGCGGTTTACATATGTATCCATCGAGGTAAATCTGGTTGGATTTGACGGAATCGTCCTCTTCCTCCACGAAGCTTAATTCCCGCGCAAATACGGAGAGTACCAGACGGTTCTTCTTCTCCTCGTGGCGGTTGTAGGACCGGAACTGACCGCTGATGCAGATCCACTCACCCTGGTAATCCTGTGATACGTCCACCAGCCGCTCGGAGACCATCACCGGAATGATGTCCTGCGATTCACTCAACCGCTTGACCATCACATCGACGAGGTAAAAGCCCTCTCCGAATACCTGATGGCTGAATGTAAACGGGGAGACAATCTCTCCCATGATAACCACCTGATTGTTTTCAATCATCTTGTCTGCCATAATGAAAATCCCCTTCCTTTGTCTTTTCTTTCTGAATATTGATTTCTGATCGGTACTTTGCTGATCTATAATCCTAATGTATGAACCACATTTCTTTTTCAGAACCACTTTTTTCCAGATTTTTTTATTTCTATTCAAATCAGCATTCTGCCCAATTTTTTGTATATGTTTCTGTAAAAACCGCACCACATGCTTCGTATTTTCTACCATTGCAATACAAAAAATGTCACATCTTCCCTGTTTTTTTTCTCTGTTCTGTGCTATAATAGTTTAGATAGGCAGGCATCCAGCAGAGACAAAACGGCAAGGCACCTGCCTTTGTGCTGTGATAAACATTCCCGGCCGGCTTGAAATTTTGAAAAATTGAACCCGGCAGGGTCAACCCATAGGAAGAGGAATGAAGAAATGAAAACAACGAGAGAAGATGTAAGAAACGTTGCCATCATCGCCCATGTCGATCATGGTAAAACTACACTGGTAGACGAGCTTCTGAAACAGAGCGGCGTTTTCCGTGCCAATCAGGAGGTTCAGGAACGTGTCATGGACTCGAACGATATCGAGCGTGAGCGTGGAATCACCATTCTTTCCAAAAATACAGCAGTTTACTACAAAGGAACGAAAATCAACATCATCGACACCCCAGGCCATGCGGACTTCGGCGGCGAGGTTGAGCGAGTTCTGAAAATGGTAGACGGCGTTATTCTGGTTGTAGACGCATTCGAGGGCGCTATGCCGCAGACCAAATTCGTGCTGAAAAAAGCACTTGAGCTGAATCTTTCCGTTATCGTCTGCATCAACAAAATCGACCGCCCGGAGGCACGCCCGGACGAAGTCATCGACGAAGTGCTTGAGCTTCTGATGGATCTCGACGCATCCGACGAGCAGCTTGACTGTCCGTTCCTGTACGCATCCGCAAAGCTGGGTCATGCCGTACTCGATCTGAACGACACCCCGAAGGATATGACACCTCTGTTCGAGACCATTCTGAAATACATCCCGGCTCCGACCGGCGATCCGGAAGCTGGCACACAGCTTCTGATCAGTACCATCGACTACAACGAATACGTTGGACGTATCGGTGTCGGCAAAGTTGAAAACGGAACGATCCGCGTGAACCAGGACGTTATGCTGGTCAACCACCACGATCTGACCAAGAAGAAAAAAGTAAAGGTCAGCAAACTGTATGAATTTGACGGACTGAAAAAAGTAGAGGTTACTGAGGCAGGCATCGGTTCTATCGTTGCTGTTTCCGGTATCCCGGATATCCACATCGGAGATACTCTCTGCGGCGATCTGGACAACCCGGTTTCCATCCCGTTCCAGAAAATCTCCGAGCCGACTATTTCCATGAACTTCATCGTAAACGACAGCCCGCTGGCCGGTAAAGAAGGTAAATACGTAACTTCCCGCCACCTGCGTGACCGTCTGATGCGTGAGCTGAACACTGACGTTTCTCTCCGCGTCGAGGAGACTGATTCCGCAGACTGCTTCAAGGTTTCCGGCCGTGGTGAGCTGCATCTGTCCGTCCTGATCGAAAACATGCGCCGTGAGGGATATGAGTTCGCAGTAAGTAAGGCAGAGGTTATCTACAAAGAGGACGAGCGCGGACGCAAACTCGAGCCAATGGAAATCGCATACGTTGACGTTCCGGACGAGTTCTCCGGTACTGTCATCCAGCTCCTCAGCGAGCGTAAAGGCGAGCTTCACGGCATGAGCCGCGCAAGCGATGGTTCCACCCGTCTGGAGTTCGAAATCCCGGCACGAGGCCTGATTGGTTTCCGTGGAATCTTCATGACCTCCACCAAAGGAACTGGTATCCTGAACACCGAGTTTGAAGATTACGCACCGTACAAGGGCGACATTGAATACCGCAAACAGGGTTCCCTGATTGCTTTCGAGGCAGGCGAGTCCGTTACCTACGGTCTGTACTCCGCACAGGAGCGCGGTACTCTGTTCATCGGACCTGGCGAGAAGGTTTACGCCGGTATGGTTATCGGACAGAACGGTAAGGCCGAGGATATCGAGCTGAACGTCTGCAAGACGAAGCACCTGACCAACACCCGTACTTCTTCTTCCGACGAGGCACTGCGTCTGACTCCGCCGAGAATCCTTTCCCTGGAGCAGGCTCTGGACTTCATCGACAAGGACGAGCTTCTTGAGGTTACTCCGGTTTCCTTACGTATCCGTAAGAAAGAGCTGGATTCCAGACTTCGTAAGAGAGCGGCAATGAAATAAATTTTCATAAAATGACATAAGAACCGCCGGTTCACTCTTGATTTGAGAGTAAACCGGCGGTTCTTTGTCGTTTTTCTATTCTGTTTTCTATTCGTTTGTCGTTCCGCCATGGAAGCCGTAATACGTCTCTCCCGCTGCAAGATCCACGCCGTTTGCCGCTGCAAGAGTATGAATCGTGACAAGCTCATACCCGCGGTTGATCAGCTCCGGCACGATCGTTGCACACGATTCTACGGTCGTCTCGTGGATATCATGCATCAGGATAATGTCTCCCGGGCTTACACTGTCGAGAACGGCGCTGATGTTTGCCTGTACATTTTTTGTCTGCCAGTCCAGGGTATCGACATCCCACATGATGCTCGGGCGGCCGATAGATGCGAGCAGTTCATCGGTGCTGTTTCCATACGGGAAACGGATGACAGTTGCACCCTGTCCGTTGTTGTACTGGGCGATCAGATCATCCGTCATCTGGAACTGGGCAAGGCCGTCGTCGGTGCTCAGTTCTTTCATATTCGGATGCGCATAGGAGTGGTTTCCAAGCTCACAGCCGATCGCCGCCATGCGCGGGATCACATCTGCACCGTATTTTTCCACATTGCTGCCGAGCATAAAGAACGTCGCCTGTGCCCCGTACTGCTCCAGCGTATCGAGAAGCGTGCTGGTATAGACGCCTGGGCCGTCATCAAAGGTCAGGGCTACCATCATCGAGCCGTTGCGGTCTGGCTGGTAAACACCCTGGTCATCAAAGTAACAGCCTTTTCCGCCGATCGCTTTCCAGCCGGTCGCCATGTAACCATTGGAATCAAAATGGTACTGGTTTCCGTCGATATCTGCCCAGCCGTTGACGTAGTACGTTGTGGCATCCGTTGCGTACCACCAGCCCGACGAGCTGTACTGCCATCCCGGCGTCTCATTCGGCGGCGTGGTCTCCGCAAGCTTCTTAATTCCCGCATTTCCCGATCCGTCCTCCGCCTCCGGCGCCGTCTCGCTCACCGTCTTTGCGGCTGTGTCATTACTCAGTACAATTCCTTTTTTCGCAAGCTGCGCTCCCGCAAATTTCCAGATAAGCGCAAGAAAAAGAAGGCCGATTACCACACACAGGGAAATCCGTGATACTTTCTGCATCATCTGTCTGCGGCGCATCTGCTTTCTTCTCTGTTTCAATGATTTTCTTTCCATATGATCTGTTTATACTCCATCGTCCCGCCCCTTTGCGGAACTTTCTTCCATCGTAACACAAACGTTTTTCGACATTTTTCTACTTACTATCATAACGTGATCTGACCTAAGATGCAAGGCACAAATTCTTACATTTTTCCACTTCTGGTAAATTAATGTTTATCGTTTCTTAACATCTTGTCACAAAAAAAGAGTGACTCTGCACCCATGGTAAAAGCGGATACAAAATCACTCTTTGTCACTCTCTTTTAAAAAACCTGGTTTCTTTCTGGTGCTTTGCCACCAAATCACAGGTCTTCCACCTGTCCAGCCTGATTATCCTCTCTGCTTAAGAGTAACTGCAAAATTTTAACGTTGCCAGAACAACAGAAGCAAACACCTTATGCCTCATGTCCTATTTTAGGAAGAGATTTCTCTCTTGGTATTTCTATTGTACGCAGAGTTCTCAGAAATATCAACCGTTTTCTCAAAATCACTTCGACAGCTCAACGCCCTTCAGGAAATCGCTGCCCATCACCCATTTTTCGTTTTCCAGCGTCACAACGGACTCGAGTTTCCAGGTGACGGTCTCTATTTTGGTTTTGCGGAAGAAATGGAGGAAACGGGTTCGTCGCTCGATCGCAGCGGTCACGTTGGTTTCGATCTTCATCTGGTTGGATTCGTTGGTTACGGTTGTGGAGACGCTGCTCACGGTGATGCTGGTGATTCCGGTGTTGGTGTCGCTGTTCAGGTAGGCATCGCAGAGCTGCTGGTACTGTTCTTTGGCGGTTTTCTGTACGGCGGTGTCGGCGGAAAATTCATTTTTGATGGTGCTGAAGGATTTTCCGGCGGCTGCGGCTGTGAATACCTTGTCCAGGGACTCTTCTGCGCGGTCGGCGATGGTTTTGCCGGTGGAATCGTTGAGTTTTAAATCCGGCAGGAATTCCATGCTGCTGTTGTCCTGCACGAGGACGATCTCGCGGTATGGGTCTTTCTGTTTTTCGGTCAGTTCAATGGTGTGGCCGCCGAGGAAGAGATACGGGATTTTGTAGATGCTGACGTTATCTGCCGTCTCTTTTAAATACTTTTTCCCGACCTGCACGCCGTCCAGATAGAACGAGGCATCCGCCGGGACGGTGATTTCGACATCCGTCACGCAGCTGTCTTTCGGCACAACGTACCACTCTTTGAAGTTCCATTTTACGGTATCCCCGGCGGCGATCTCCAATGTTTCTTCCTGCGAGTCGCTCATGCCTTTTAACGTGTACCGCACAGTATAAATCCTGTTTTCCCCGGTCTCAAGATTCTGTTTTCTGCGCATGAAAAAGCTCTTGATCTCCGGTGTTTCCTGCCCGTCAGTGCCGTCCTGTTTTGCTTTCCAGGTCATTGCATTGACGTAGTTCTTCCGCGACAGAAACGTGCTGTCCGGGAACTGGCATACATCGTATGCACTGTTCCAGTCTCCTGCCAGGCATGCTTCCACGTAATTCCGTCCTGCCGCCTGCGGCGCATACAGATACGCGCCTGCCATAAAAAATACGGCGCACAGAATCAGAAACAGACTGAGATTCACGATCAGAATCCGCAGACTCATCGGCAGATCACGAAATTTTGCCGCCCGTATTTTCACAGAAAGCTCCGTCGTTTCTTCTCCATCTTTTTTCACATGGCGGAATTTTTTTCCTTTTCTTTTCCACTTCTGGAGCATAGTTTACCTCATCTTTTCCTCTTTATTTGGTAATTATTCAGAGCCATGCGAAATGGAAGAAAAAATTGCGAATCATGCTTGCATGAATGAGCAGTTTTTTCTGGAATTTCATATGGCGACAAGCCACATCGAGATGCAGCGTAAGCGGAATCGAGATGGGGCTCTGAATAATTACCTTGTTTCTTCCACCGAATACGTATGCACCCGGTCACTCGTCTGGCTGTATGCCTCGCCTTCCGCATAATACTCCTGCGACGTCGTAGAAAAACGCGTAATCGTCTCTTTCACACGCTCCCCCGTCGTTCCCTGATGAAGAAACAGCCCCACGATCATCAGAATCGCAAACACATTCAGAATCAGTACCGCCGCATTTGCCACGATGCCAGGTAATTTTTTTATCCACATAGGCTTCCCTCTTTTCTGCCTCCATTGTAACAAAATGCTCCCGAAAATACAAGGAAAGCAGGGACCCCGGCGAACCGGAAATTCTCTGCTTTCCACAAATGACATATTTATTTTTTAACCTGAAAGGGTTTACTCCTCGGTATCATCCTTTGACGGAATCATTTCCTCAAAGTCGAAGTCGAGCATCGGCTCTTCCTCTTCAGCTGACGGTTCTTCAACCGGAGCTTCTGCCATCGGAGCTGCCGGAGCATCGTCCTCAAGATCTTCGGTCAGAATCAGATCCTCGTCCTCTTCTTCCTCGATCATGCTGTCGGTATTCAGATGAATGTTGCTGTAGCACTTCATACCGGTACCGGCCGGGATCGGTTTACCGATGATAACGTTCTCTTTCAGGCCTACCAGATGGTCAACCTTACCCTTGATAGCAGCGTCGGTCAGAACCTTGGTGGTCTCCTGGAAGGATGCTGCAGACAGGAAGGAATCGGATGCCAGGGATGCTTTTGTGATACCAAGCAGTACCTGTTTTCCTTCTGCCGGCTCTTTGCCTTCTGCGATCAGAGCTTTGTTGGTCTCGTCGTAATCCAGGAAGTCTACCATGTCGCCCGGAAGGAATTCGGTATCTCCGTTTTCCTCGATGCGGATCTTCTTCAGCATCTGGCGAACGATAACCTCGATGTGCTTATCGTTGATTTCTACACCCTGCAGACGGTAAACTCTCTGTACCTCGCGGATCATGTAATCCTGAACGGCACGTACACCTTTGATCTTCAGGATATCATGCGGGTTGACAGAACCTTCGGTCAGCTCGTCTCCGGCTTCCAGAACAGTTCCGTCTGCGATCTTAATACGGGATCCGTAAGGGATCAGGTATGTCTTGGATACGCCGTCTTCCGGATTGGTAACAACGATTTCGCGTTTCTTCTTGGTGTCTTTGATCTGTGCAACACCGGCGATTTCGGTGATGATGGCAAGTCCTTTCGGCTTTCTTGCCTCGAAAAGCTCCTCGACACGAGGAAGACCCTGTGTGATATCTCCACCGGCAACACCGCCGGTATGGAAGGTACGCATGGTCAGCTGTGTACCAGGCTCACCGATCGACTGTGCTGCGATAATTCCGACAGACTCACCAACCTGTACTGCCTCGCCGGTTGCCATGTTGGCACCATAGCATTTTGCGCAGATTCCGTTACCGGAACGGCAGGTAAGAATGGTACGGATTTTTACTTTTGTATAATGCTCACCGTTCTCGTTGATGCCGTCTTTGATGACACGGGCAGCACGTTTCGGGGTGATCATATGGTTTGCTTTTACAATGACGTTGCCGTCCTTGTCTTTGATCGTCTCGCAGGAGAAACGGCCTGTGATACGATCCTGCAGACTCTCGATCTGCTCTTTTCCGTCTGTGAACTCGCTGACCCACATACCCGGAATTTCGTCCTTGCCCTCGGCACAGTCGATTTCACGGATGATCAGGTCCTGAGAAACGTCTACCAGACGACGGGTCAGGTAACCGGAGTCGGCGGTACGAAGCGCGGTATCGGACATACCTTTTCGTGCTCCATGTGCGGACATGAAGTATTCCAGTACCTGAAGACCTTCACGGAAGTTTGACTTAATCGGCAGCTCGATGGTGTGTCCGGTTGTATCGGCCATCAGTCCTCGCATACCGGCCAGCTGTTTGATCTGCTTATCGGAACCACGGGCTCCGGAGTCAGCCATCATGAAGATGTTATTGTATTTATCCAGTCCGTCGAGCAGTGCTTTTGTCAGCGCATCGTCGGTCTTCTTCCATGTATCTACAACCTCTTTGTAACGCTCTTCGTCTGTAATCAGACCACGTTTGAAGTTTCTTGTAATCTTGTCTACCGTTGCCTGTGCTTCGGCGAGCATCTCCGGCTTCTGCGGCGGCACGGTCATATCGGAAATGGATACGGTCATGGCTGCACGGGTGGAGTATTTATATCCGGTTGCCTTGATATAGTCCAGAACCTCTGCGGTTTTGGTAGCTCCGTGTGTATTGATGACTTTTTCCAGAATCTGTTTCAGCTGTTTCTTTGCAACGAGGAAATCAACCTCAAGCGCAAGCTCGTTACCCGGAACCGTACGGTCTACGTATCCCAGATCCTGCGGCAGAATCTCATTGAAGAGGAATCTTCCGAGTGTGGAACTTACGTTCTGCTGCATTACAGTACCATCTTCCATCTCTTTTTCGCAGCGGATGGTAATCTTGGTCTGCAGGGTAATGTATCCGTTCTCGTATGCCAGGATGGCTTCGTTCATATCGCGGAAGAAGCTTCCTTCGCCCTTCTCGCCCGGACGCTCCTGTGTCAGATAGTAGATACCAAGAACCATATCCTGGGAAGGAACGGCTACCGGACCACCATCGGACGGTTTCAGCAGGTTGTTCGGAGAAAGAAGCATGAAACGGCACTCTGCCTGCGCTTCTACAGACAGCGGCAGATGGACAGCCATCTGGTCACCGTCGAAGTCGGCGTTGAATGCGGTACAAACCAGCGGATGCAGTTTGATTGCTTTACCTTCTACCAGAATCGGCTCGAATGCCTGGATACCCAGACGATGCAGTGTAGGGGCACGGTTCAGCATAACCGGATGCTCTTTGATGACGTCCTCGAGAACGTCCCATACCTGCGGCTCGAGTTTCTCGACCATTTTCTTTGCGTTTTTGATGTTGTGTGCAGTACCGTTGGAAACCAGCTCTTTCATAACGAACGGTTTGAACAGCTCGATTGCCATTTCTTTCGGCAGACCGCACTGGTAAATCTTCAGTTCCGGTCCTACGACGATAACGGAACGGCCGGAGTAGTCAACACGTTTACCAAGAAGGTTCTGACGGAAACGGCCGGATTTACCTTTCAGCATGTCGGACAGAGATTTCAGCGGACGGTTTCCAGGACCGGTTACCGGACGGCCGCGGCGGCCGTTGTCGATCAGGGCATCAACTGCCTCCTGGAGCATACGTTTCTCGTTGCGCACGATGATATCCGGTGCACCGAGCTCCAGCAGTCTCTTCAGACGGTTGTTACGGTTGATGATACGGCGATACAGATCATTCAGGTCAGATGTTGCAAAACGTCCTCCGTCAAGCTGTACCATAGGACGCAGATCCGGCGGAATAACCGGAACCGCATCAAGAATCATCCACTCCGGACGGTTTCCGGACTCACGGAATGCCTCAACAACCTCAAGTCTCTTGATGATGCGGGCTCTCTTCTGTCCGGTAGAATCTTTAAGACCTGCCTTTAATTCAGCAGACTCTTTTTCCAGATCGATTGCCATCAGAAGCTCTTTGATGGATTCCGCACCCATACCTGCACGGAAGCTGTTTCCGAACTCCTCTCTGGCATCCTGGTATTCTTTCTCGGTCAGAACCTGTTTGTACTGTAATTTGGTATCGCCTGCATCAAGAACGATGTAGTTTGCGAAATACAGAACCTTTTCCAGAGTTCTCGGAGACAGATCCAGGATCAGTCCCATACGGGACGGAATTCCTTTGAAATACCAGATGTGGGATACCGGAGCTGCCAGCTCAATGTGTCCCATACGCTCACGGCGCACACTGGATTTTGTTACTTCTACGCCGCATCGGTCGCAGATTACGCCTTTGTAGCGAATTTTCTTATATTTACCGCAATGGCACTCCCAGTCTTTGCTTGGTCCGAAGATTCTTTCACAGAACAGACCGTCTTTTTCCGGTTTCAGCGTTCTGTAGTTGATGGTCTCCGGTTTTTTTACCTCGCCATGGGACCACTCCCGGATTTTCTCCGGGGAGGCAAGTCCTATTTTGATGGCATCAAAGCTCATCTGGTAGTTTTCTTTTTTTGCTGTTTCTGGCATTTGATTACCCCTTTCCTCGCAATGCGAAGATTTAGCATGTAAGCAATAGCATTAAAAGTTACATTTCATCATCCGGATTTTCGTCCAGATCGAGATAAGAATCTTCTTCTTCATCCTCTTCCACATCTACCATTTCTTCTCCGTCGAACTCTTTCTTGGAGAATCCATAGTCGCTGAATCTCTCGTCATCTCTGTCAGAGTAACGGTCTCCCTCGATGATGTGGTTCAGGTTGGTATCACCGTAATCAACTGATTCCATAATTTTAACTTCGGTATTGTCATCACGCAGTACGCGGACATCGAGTGCCAGGGACTGCAGCTCTTTCAACAATACTTTGAAGGATTCCGGAATACCAGGCTCCGGAATATTGTCGCCCTTGATGATGGCTTCGTATGTCTTCACACGGCCAACCACATCGTCAGACTTCACAGTCAGGATCTCCTGCAGCGTGTAGGATGCACCGTACGCCTCAAGAGCCCAAACCTCCATCTCTCCGAAACGCTGTCCACCGAACTGAGCTTTACCACCCAGAGGCTGCTGTGTAACGAGGGAGTATGGGCCGGTAGAACGGGCATGAATCTTATCGTCTACCAGGTGATGCAGTTTCAGGTAATGCATGTGTCCGATTGTCGTTCTTCCATCGAACGGCTCACCGGTACGTCCGTCGCGGAGCTGTACCTTACCGTCTCTTGCGATATCAACACCCTTCCACAGTTCTCTGTGATCCAGATGCTCTTCCAGATACTGATATACTTCCGGAAGCAGAATATCTTTATATTTCTCGGAGAATGCATCCCATTCCATGTTTACATAATCGTTTGCCAGTTCCAGGGTATCCTGAATATCTTTCTCGTTTGCGCCGTCGAAAATCGGGGTGGATACGTTAAATCCAAGCGCTGCTGCTGCAAGGCTCAGGTGGATCTCCAGCACCTGTCCGATGTTCATACGGGACGGCACACCCAGAGGATTCAGCACGATGTCCAGCGGACGTCCGTTCGGCAGAAACGGCATATCCTCTACCGGAAGTACACGGGAAACGACACCCTTGTTTCCGTGACGACCAGCCATCTTATCGCCGACAGAGATTTTTCTCTTCTGTGCGATGTAGATGCGGACTGCCTGGTTTACTCCAGGAGAAAGTTCGTCGCCGTTTTCACGGGTAAATACTTTGGCGTCCACGATGATACCATACTCACCGTGCGGTACTTTCAGGGAAGTATCACGTACTTCTCTTGCTTTCTCGCCAAAGATGGCACGGAGCAGACGCTCCTCTGCGGTCAGCTCGGTTTCTCCCTTCGGAGTTACTTTTCCGACCAGAATATCACCGGCACGTACCTCTGCACCGATGCGGATGATTCCACGCTCGTCCAGGTCTTTTAAGGCTTCATCGCCGACGCCCGGAACGTCTTTTGTGATCTCTTCCGGTCCAAGCTTGGTGTCACGGGCCTCTGCCTCGTACTCCTCGATGTGGATGGAAGTGTAAACATCATCCTGTACCAGACGCTCGCTTAAGAGTACGGCGTCCTCGTAGTTATATCCTTCCCAGGTCATAAATCCGATCAGCGGGTTTTTACCAAGAGCAAGCTCGCCCTGGTAGGTAGACGGACCGTCTGCGATTACTTCGCCGGCCTCTACATGGTCACCTTTAAATACGATCGGTTTCTGGTTGTAGCAGTTGCTCTGGTTGCTTCGCATGAATTTGGTCAGATGGTAAACATCTTTTGTTCCGTCATCATTGTTCATGCGGATCTCGTTGGAGCAGGAATAGGAAATGGTTCCTGCTTTTTTTGCAACGACGCAGACACCGGAGTCTACGGCTGCTTTTGCTTCGATACCGGTTCCTACTACAGGAGCATCGGTGATCATCAGCGGTACGGCCTGACGCTGCATGTTGGATCCCATCAGCGCACGGTTCGCATCGTCGTTCTGAAGGAACGGGATCAGCGCCGTAGCAACGGAGAATACCATCTTCGGAGACACGTCCATGTAATCAAACATGTGCGGCTCGTAGGACTGGGTCTCATCCAGATAACGTCCGGAAACGTTCTTGTTGAGGAAGTGTCCTTCTGCATCCAGCGGCTCATTTGCCTGTGCTACATGGTAATTATCCTCTTCATCTGCGGTCATGTAGACTACTTCGTCGGTAACACGCGGATTTTTCGGATCTGATTTGTCAATTCTTCTGTATGGAGCCTCAACGAAGCCATACTCGTTGATGCGCGCATACGATGCCAGAGAGTTGATAAGACCGATGTTCGGTCCCTCAGGAGTCTCGATCGGGCACATTCTTCCGTAATGGGAGTAGTGTACGTCTCGAACCTCGAATCCGGCACGGTCACGGGACAGACCGCCAGGTCCAAGGGCGGAAAGACGTCTCTTGTGCGTCAGCTCTCCAAGCGGGTTATTCTGATCCATGAACTGGGACAGCTGGGAAGATCCGAAGAACTCTTTGATTGCAGCTGTAACCGGTTTGATATTGATCAGGGACTGCGGAGAAATTCCGTCGATGTCCTGTGTTGTCATACGCTCACGTACCACACGCTCCATACGGGACAGACCGATGCGGTACTGGTTCTGAAGCAGCTCACCTACGGCACGGATTCTACGGTTGCCCAGGTGGTCGATATCATCGGCATTTCCTGCGCCGTATTCCAGATGCATGTTGTAGTTGATGGAAGCGAAAATATCTTCCTTTGTGATATGTTTCGGAATCAGGTCGTGAATGTCACGTTTGATCGCCTGTTTGATCTCTTCGATATCGGTATTTTCCTCCAGGATCTTTTCCAGAACCGGATAGTATACTTTCTCGTTGATGCCAAGTTCTTCCTCGTCAACATCTACCCATGCTTTCAGATCTACCATTAAGTTGGAAAGAACTTTTACGTTTCTCTCCTCTGTCTGAATCCATACATACGGTACTGCTGCGTTCTGAATCTTGTCTGCGAGTTCCAGAGTAACGGTGGTGCCTTTTTCTGCAAGGATTTCACCGGTGGACGGATCTACAACATCCTCAGCGAGGATCTGGTTGCGGATACGGCTGCGCAGTGCAAGTTTCTTGTTGAATTTATAACGGCCTACCTTTGCCAGGTCATAGCGACGCGGGTCAAAGAACATGCTCATGATGAGGCTCTCTGCATTTTCTACTGCGAGAGGCTCGCCCGGACGAATTTTCTTGTACAGCTCGAGAAGACCTTCCTGATAGTTGGTGGAAGTATCTTTGGTGAAGCTTGCAAGAATCTTCGGCTCTTCACCGAACAGCTCTACGATCTCTGCATTGGAGCTTACTCCAAGTGCACGGATGAGGACTGTAATCGGAACTTTTCTGGTACGGTCTACGCGGACATAGAAGACGTCGTTGGAATCGGTCTCGTACTCCAGCCATGCTCCACGGTTCGGGATTACGGTACAGGAGAACAGTCTCTTTCCGAGCTTATCATGTGCGATGCCGTAATAAATACCAGGGGAACGTACCAGCTGGCTGACGATTACTCGCTCTGCACCATTGATAACGAATGTTCCTGTTGCTGTCATCAACGGCAGATCACCCATGAAAATTTCGTGCTCTGTGATCTCGTCTTTTTCCTTATTATATAATCTTACTTTTACCTTTAACGGTGCCGCATAAGTAGCGTCACGCTGTTTACACTCTTCGATTGAGTATTTTACGTCATCTTCACACAGTGTAAAGTCTACGAATTCAAGGCTCAGCCGTCCGCCGTAGTCGGAGATTGGTGAAATGTCATCAAAGACTTCCTTGAGTCCGCTTCTCAGGAACCAGTCATAGGAATCCTTCTGGACTTCAATCAAGTTGGGCATTTCCAATACTTCTTTTTGTCTCTGGTAACTCATTCGCATACTTTTTCCGGTAGGTATCGGACGTATTCTGTTTTTCTCCATTGACGTTGTCACCCCTTGTGTTATAATATATTTATTACCGCTCATGCCTGAACAAAAGGTTTTAGGCATATCTTGCCATAATAGTGCATTTTCTAGATTATCATGTTTTTTCAAGTGTGTCAACAAAACAGATTGTATTTTTTTCAGTACAATCTGTTTTTTACTGGTTTTTCTTCCGTGACCCTGTTAGAATAATACTTTAGATGTGATTGAAAGCACCAAATTTTCAGAAAAAACCGCCTGTTTGATTTTATTTGTCAAATCAAACAGGCGGTTTTTTTATTTTATTTGTCAAAGCGGATATTCGCAATCCGATCCAGATTCCGCTTATGCCGCATTGAACCGTTCCTTTTAATGCTGAATATTGTCGGTCATCATGTCCATAAAGCTCCACGGCTTCAGAACTTTGTTGATCTCTGCAAAGACTTTATCGTCGTAGTTGTGTTTTACTTCGGTCTTTTTATCAAATACCATGGTATCCGCATCCTCTGCTTCTGTTTCCGGCCAGTGCGGGAGTCCGGCATGATCCGGGGTGCCGTTCTTTGCGAAGGCAAGAAGTGCTCCGAAGATTTCGCTTTCCAGTTTATCGCTGACATCCGGGATGCCACAAATTTCTACGAGATCTGCGTTTCCGAAGAAATATGGGATATCGGAGCAGTGCCATGCCGGCTTGCCGTGCTGGAACGGGAATTCCAGAGCGAAGTTGTAGAGATATGCTTTGCCGCCGCCTTTTGCGAACAGTTTGGCAAGTTTTACGGTCGGCTCACGCATTGCACGGTCGATGGCAAGAACATCTACGCCGTTCTTCTCCGGATATGCTTCTTTGAAAGCGTCCAGAACCTTTTCGGCATTGTCTCCATAAACCTTTTTGAGGATTTCCAGAATCTCTTCCGCTGTCAGTTTGTTCTTATCATAAGCTGCCGGTGCAAACGTTGCGAACTCGCCGTATACGGTTCCGATCATCATCGGAATCTGATGTGCATGCTCACGGAAGCCTGCGTCGAATGGATTTCCATAGAAGTAATCGCCCTTTTTCGGGCCGCCGCCGATGTAGCCGCCACTCTGTGCAATCGCCGGAGCCACTTTTGCATATGCAGCAGCAAGCTGCGGATACGGTACAGTTTCCAGCTGAGCCACATCGTCAAAGCCGAGCGCTTTCATCATTGCCGTAATAATCTCCGTGCCGTCTTTCTCTCCTGCGCCGAGCGGATCGTCCTCCATAACACCGCTCATGACAAGGCCTTTCTGGAACAGGCCGTCTGCTGATGGAATCTGCATCAGGTCAATCACCTTCATTCCGCCGCCGGACTGGCCGAAAATGGTTACATTCTCCGGATCGCCGCCGAACAGGGCAATATTGTCATGTACCCACTGCAGGGCTGCCACCATATCGGCGTGGCCTGCGTTTGCGGAGTTTTTGTATTTTTCCCCAAACGGAGACAGATCCAGATATCCTAAAATATTCAGTCTGTGGTTGACAGAAACAAGAATCGAATCACCTTTCTTTGCGATGCTGACGCCGTCATACGCAACCTGCTCGATGGAAGATCCCGCTGCGTATCCACCGCCGTGGAACCATACGAGAACCGGTTTTTTGGCTTCCGGATCAAGTTTGTTTGTCCAGATATTTAAGGACTGGCAGTGCTCATCCTGCGGCCAGTAGCGGTGCGGAACCATAAGCTCGCCGTTCGGTGTATCTTGGTTCTGAAGCGGGCATACAAAGCCGTAGTTTGTCGCATCCTTCACGCCATCCCATTTGGACGGAACCGGCATCTGGAAACGGTCTGCGTATGCATACGGAATTCCTTTGTAAATGTAAACACCGTCATAAAAATAACCTTTTAAATCGCCGGATGTGGTATGCAGCACCGGCACGCCATCGTAATCAAATATTTTCCCCATTTTGAAATACCTCTTTTCTGTAGAATTTAGCATTTATGTTGTTTTCAGTATAAACAATATTTTCGTCCTTTTCTACTCGAATTGTCGCAAGATCTTCTTATATTGTTGCTTTTTTTCCACTCTTTCTCTGTATTCTCCCACCGCGAGTGCAATTTTTTGAAGATTTTACAGAATCTGCTCCACCTCAATCAGCGCCGTCTCGTGCGGCTCCAGGCGTTCCTGCACCGTGAGGCTGCCTTCCGGGTCGGTTTCCTGCTCCCAGACACGGTATTCCGGGTCCGCACTGTGGCACAGCATCGCGCGCTCCATCCGGTTCATCCGCTCCGGAGCTCCCATCCGCACCCACGCATCGTAGCTGCTGCCGTGCTCTTTTGTCACTTTATACAGCCGCAGGCAATATTTTCCCGGTTCCAGTCCGGTCAGTTTCACTGAAAAGGTCCGGATTTCCCCCATATTGAATACGCGGTAACGGTCCGTGCGGGAAATATTCACGGCATGGCGGTAGCGGTACAGCATATCGTAGTGAACATAGTTGTACAGGTAAATCTGGCTTTGGTTTTTCTCCGGCTCCGTGCTGATAAAATAGCCGTCCCCACGCTTCACCAGACGAGATCCCATTCTGCCGAGCAGCCGCAGCGCAGTGCAGACCGCCTTTGGAATGCCGTTCATCGTGAACAGCCCAAAACCTCCATGATACGTTTCCCGCGCCGGAAATACTTCATCCAAACGGTCATTGACCGAGAAATACGCAATTCCCTGCAGCGCCTCTTCATTTTCCAGAAGATTTTTAAACAGCCATGCCGCTTTATAACAGGTATCGTTGCACAGATCCCTCTGCCAGATGTTGCTGCTGCACTCATCCACCAGAACCGGCAGTGCACCAAGCCCAGCCTTCTGCAGCAGACCTTTTACCTTCTCCCCGCGGTTCCGCAGAAAATCCGGGTCGCGGCTCACAATCATATTGACGCTCTCGTTGTTCTGGATCAGATTCATTTTCTCCTCTTCCTCTCCATAGATCACCGTGCCAAACGAGCGGAATGCAAAAATTTCCGGCACACATTCCTTTTCCTTCATAGTTTCGATAAAGGCTTTGAGATGTTCCTCCGGTCCAAGACCAAAGGAAAGACATGTTACAAGATCCGGGCTCACACGTTTCATCTCCTCGTACGATGCTTTCCACGTCTCAAAGAACTCATCTCCTCCATCAATCGTGATCACGTCTCCGCTGATCCACGGGTTGAAAATCCAGCGCCGCATCTGGTTGATTCCATACCGTTCCCTTAGATGTTCCATCAGGTTTTTGATCAGCATGCGCCACTCAGCCAGATCTCGCGGAGAGCTGCTTAGCGCCGGACGCATCGTTCTTCCCGGGTCTGTTTTTGCCAGCAGCAACGGCATATGGCCGAATTCCAGCAACGGCTTCGCTCCCGTGGAAAGGATGAAATCGATCACCTCATCAATATAGTTCCAGCAGAACTGAATCTCGCCCCACATATTCCGCCGAAGTACGCACATATCATCATCAAGAATTCCTTTTACGCGGATCAGCTCATAGCCGAGCTCCTGCACCAGCTGTTCCAGCTCATCCTGCACCTCGCGGTTCAGCACACTTGCCGCATAGCCAGCATTGATCACGCGCTTCCAGTGGCCTGCCACTCTTGGTTTCCGTCCGTTTACTGCCGCTGTCACGGAAACGGCACTCTCATTTATCGTCTCAATCTCCTGCTCCGTGACCGCTGCATACTGCAGGAGACTCTGGAAAATATCATGGTCTCCCGCCGCCTCTTCCCGCTCTTTTCCTTTCTTTTCACGCTGTTTTACTGTATATTCCATCTGCTTCCGGTATTCGCTCGGTGTCATACCGCGGTATTTGCGGAATGCGCGGATCATCGCCGTCTCATTGACAAATCCATTGTGATAGGCAATCTCCGTCAGCGTTGCGCCGCTGTGCATTTCCTGTACGGCATGCGCCAGGCGCACCTGCGTCACGTACTCCCGAAATGATACACCGAAATACTGCGGAAAGCTCCGTGAAATATAGGCACGGCTCAGATAAAGATGATCCGCCAGATCCTCCAGCGTAATCTCTTCCCGGCAATGCTGCAGAATATAGTCTGATGCCCGCTGAATGCGTTCCCTTCCGCCCCGGCCCTGTTCCACCTTTTCCCCGGATGTAAAGTAAAAAAGCAGATCCTCCAGAAGCGCCGTCACACGGCTTTTCATATAGATCGGTTGTTCCTCATTATTCTTGTACATCTCAAGAAAGATCCGTGCCATATCCCGCCGGATCAAATCAAATTTTTCCTGCTGATCTTCCATATAAAAAAACGACTGACATTTGACTTCACATTTCAGCAGCTTAATGTGAAATGAATCAATCGTCTCCGCTGAAACGCAGAGCGACAGAGCAAGTCCGTCTTCGTCCAGATCCAGGTCACAGATCTGAAACCGGTTGATCGCAAAGATAGATCCCATCGGGAGATTGTGAACTTCCCCGTCCTCGTAGCTGACTCTTCCACTCCCACGAAGCAGAAATAAAAGTTCAAAATCCGGATTCCACAGTTCCCGTTTCTTCTCCGGCCGGAGTAGCCGAAAACGAAATCCCGGCATTTCCTGTTTTGTTCCTTTCAGCATCATGTCTTCGTCTCTGTTGTCTCTTTCCATTTCACACCTCATGATAGATTTTTTTTGTTGTATTGTACCACAAAAAAGGTCCCGCAAAAAGATCTTCTCCTTTTGTGGGACCGATTTTTCGGTTTTTGTTTTAGTGTTTTTGTTTTAGTGTTTTTCTTTTGCTGCCTCTCTTGCCTTCAGCTCTTCCATTACCTGCGGATAAATTTTGTCAAGTTTGTAAAATACATAGAAGAGAATCATAATTGCATAAAACGGAATCGGAACCCACAGATACAGGGCTTTGATTGCAGAAAGTGCACTTGCGGTCTGGGTTGCGGCAAGTCCGTCATAACCTGCTGCGGAGATGACCCACAAAGCAACGGCACTTGCGAAGCCACTTCCTACTTTTGCGCCGAAGGTTGTGGTGGAATACAGCATACCTTCGACACGTGTTCCATTTTTCCACTCGCCGTACTCAATCGTATCGGCTACCATTGCGAAGATGGTTCCGGTCAGGGTTGCTGAGCCGACACCTTTGATCAGCGAGCATACCAGAAGCCAGGTAGCATTGGTCGGATTGATGACCATCAGGAGCTGGCCGGCAAGGCTGAAGAAAGTTCCGACAAGGGCTACGTTTCGTTTTCCGTATTTCAGACTGAGCGGTACACAGAACGGCATCAGAACCAGAACCGGAATGATAGAAACAGATGAGATAAATCCTGCCATGTTCTCATTCATCAGAATATATTTTGCATAGTAAGTTCCAACCGCACCGCTGGCGCCCATGCCAAGGCACATAGTAATCCAGATGCCGCAGAGCAGCAGCCACTGGCTGTTTTTGAAGATCAATTTCAGAGACTGTACAAAGTTGACATCTTCTTTCTGCTCGGAAGATACGGTAACACGCTCTTTGGTGTTTTTGAAACATACTAAGAACAGAATTGCTGCGATGACTGCATAAATCGCAGATACGATGATCCAGCTCTTCTGGTTGCTGCTTCCACCCATTTTATTTACCAGCGGAAGGGTAGATGCATTGATGATAAGGGAACCAACCTGTGCCATAAACATGCGGAATACGTTGATGACGGTTCTCTGTCCCTGATCACGGCTCATTAAGGATGTCAGTGCGCCGTAAGGAATGTTGATCATCGTGTAAAGGAATGTGGTAACGAGGTTATACGTAATCGTTACGTAAACATACTTTCCAACGGTTCCGGTATTCGGAACGAGGAATACAAGTACACATGCTACTGCAATCGGTATTGCCAGCCATAACAGCCATGGTCTTGCCTTTCCGTATTTCGTTTTGACGCGGTCCATGACATATCCCATGAGCATGTCGGTGACTCCGTCTGCAAAACGGGAAAACATCATGATGCTTCCGATGATTGCTGCATTTAATCCCAGTGCATCGGTGTAGAAATACGCTACAAATGTGGATGTCAGCACGAGAATCAGGTTACTGGCCAGATCTCCGCATCCGTAGCTGACCTTCTCTTTCGTGCTGATCTTTTCGGTAAGGCTCTGCTTTGCCGAAGCTTGTTCTTTTGCTGCCATTGTTTTTTCCTCCATACATTTTTGAGGCTGCGGATGAATCTCCTTCTCTCTTCCGCCCTCTTTGTGGCCGTACCATGCGCCTACGACCTTTGTTCTGTTTCTCAGTATAAGGATTTTTTTGGCAATTTTCTACTCACTTTCCACACGCTGTTTCTCATTTTCTTGTCTTTTTCTGTTTTATTATTATGTTTTCATATTTTTTAGTGCAATTCTCGATAATGATTCAGGCAAATTATCTCTATACATGCAACCTCATGTACCTTCAAATGTTCCTGAACAGAAAGAATCTGTTCCTCTCCCACCGTTTCCCGCCAGACACGGTACTCCGGATCTGCACTGTGGCATATCATTTCCTTCTCTTCCGATGTCATTGCCTCCGGCGCACCCATCGCCGCCCAGCAGTCATATGGGCTGCCCTGTTCGCGCGTAATCTTATAGCACTGGATACGGTATTCTCCCCTTGGTATAAACCTCTATATACCGGTCCATCCCGTATTTCTCCTTTCATATCTCTCCGCAGCACGCACATATCGTTTTTCCATGCTCTTTTCCTTTTGCTCTCCCACACCTTTTAATTCTATTTTTACGTTTCCCAAGGAGTATGTCAAGGGGAACTTTTAATTCTCTATCTGCGAAAAACTGCGGTTCCGCAAAGCATATGCATCCGCAGAACCGCAGTTTTTGTTTCCGTTTTTTGCCTATTTATTTACCTTCAGCACCAGACACTGATACGGCTGCAGACGGATCGTTCCCTCGCCCGCCTCGCAGGTGTCATAGTTATTCAGAAGTACTTCTTCGATTGTATCTGCAAATGGCAATGCCACACCATCCGCAAGAGAAGTAGTAAGGATCAGAATGTTATTCTTCTCATCCTTTCTGCGGTACGCCAGAACGCCGCTTACCGTCTCGTATTCCGGAATCAGCGTTCCGTAGAGGAAGGTTTCTTCCAGATCTTCACGTCGTCTTACTGCCACCATTTTGCGGTAGAACCACAGCAGGGAATCGGAATCTTTTTCCTCGGCCTCATAGTTCAGTTCCGTATAGTTTTTATTCACCGGGAACCACGGTGTACCTGTTGTGAATCCCGCCTCAGCAGATGCATCCCATTGCATCGGAGTTCTGCTGTGCTCGCGGCTCTCGCGGTTGATCTGCTCGAGCGCTTCCGCATCCGTTTTTCCTTCGGCAATCAGGCGGTCGTAAATAGCAAAGGTCGGTTTATCGACGAATCCCTGAATGGACTGTTTCGGGTCGTCGCGCATGCCGATTTCCTGTCCCTGATACAGGAACACGATACCCGGCAGGAAGAAATTAGTGACCGGAAGCATTTTTTCGCTGTAGAGGTTCTGATCCTCCGGCATCAGGAACCGGTCGATGATGCGCGGTTTGTCATGATTTTCAAGGAAATTACAGAGCATGCCGCGGCCATCCACGATTTTCTGTGCCGCAAAAAGCTGATCGCGATAATCGTCAAACAGCGCCACGGTATTGCCCCATTTCGGGTTACGCACATTGTCGAGGGTGTGACAAAAATCGAAAACGGACGAGAAACTGCCGTTTTCCCCGATCACATCCTCCACATCCTCCGGTGCCATGTGATCGTACTCTCCGATCGTCAGCGCATCGGTCGGCGCAAAGGTGCGCTCCTTCATTTCACGCAGAATGTCGGCAAGACCGTCTACGTTGTTAAAATACTCGAACGCCATATTGTACTCGTCCGGTCCATCCGGCGGAAGGTTGGTGTACTGATAATTCTTTTTCAGATGGCTGATCGCATCAAGACGGAATCCGCCAAGTCCCAGATCCATCCATTTTAAAATCATCTCATAAATTTCTTCCCGCAGCTCCTGGTTCTCCCAGTTGAGATCCGGCTGCTCTTTTGTGAAGATGTGGAGGTAATACAGGTTATCATATCTCGGTACTTTCTCCCATGCGCTGCCGCCAAAAATCGACCGCCAGTTGTTCGGCTCTTTGCCGTCTTTTCCTTCCCGGAACACATAATACTTTCCGTACTTTCCAAACGGATCTTTGAGTGCCGCCTGAAACCACGCGTGCCGATCAGAGGAATGATTCACGACAAGATCCATCAAGATGCGGATGCCGCGTTTTTTTGCCTCCGCGATCAGCTCCTTCATGTCCTCCATCGTTCCAAACGACGGGTCGATATCCATGTAATCGGAAATATCGTATCCGTTATCTACCATTGGGGATGCAAACACCGGGCAGAGCCAGATGACATTGGCTCCCAGCTTTTCTATTTTGTCAAGATGACGGATCACGCCTTTCAGATCCCCGATTCCATCTCCGTTGGTATCCTGAAAACTCTTCGGATAAATCTGGTATCCAACCGTTTTGTGCCACCACTTTTTCTCCATTGCTTTTCTCCTGTTCATTTTGTTTTTATGATGCGGGCCGTTCTTTAGGTTTACCGCAAAACCTATAGTGTTTTCACTATATCACAAAAGAATGGATTGTGCTACTTTTTTCTTTTTGATTTTTCCTATGTCCGCCTTACCGTTACGGTTCACTGTTTTTTCATCAGCGGCAAAATCACGCAGGAAGCAGCTTTTCCGCCCATATGAATGGTCTGATGTGCAATTTTATTTTCCGTTTTTTCCGACCACAGCCCTTTCTGATTGCTGTGAACATGATACTGTGGGAAGTCGGAGGAGGAAACATCTACACGAATGCGGGAACCCTTTGGAATCGTGTATACAATATTCCACATAGTAATCTGCACCTCTGCCACGCTGTCCGGTTCATAGGCCCCAGCCTCTGTTTTTCCCTGCTCCAGCGTTGCAATCGAGGAACGAATGTTGTAAGCTTTTCCCTCCGGCGTCACTTCCATGATTTTCGCTGTGAATGCCGTATCCTCGCAATCACTTTCCACGAACAGACGGACGGAAGCTTTTCCGTTCAGCGTGAAAGTTTCTTCCAGCGGTTCTGATACAAAACTCAGGACATCCTCACGATAGTCCGGTTCCGGCTGAAGATGGCTGCCGATCTGCGGCATCGTATGCAGAAGGGCTTCTCCTCCGATGCTCTCGACGGGAGTGGCCGGGTCAAACGTGTAGTTTCTCGTTTTTTCCTGTTCCGGCGTGTCTGTCCGCAGTGTTTTCTCATCCAGATACAGCGTCATGCTTCCCGCAGTTCCTTTTTCTCCCAGTCCGTCGGACACGATGTCAATCCACCGGTCTGCGCCGATCTCATAGGCACGGATCCGCTGTGTCGGGATTTCTTTTTGTTTCAGCGTCAGCTCAAACCATTCCAGCATCTTTGGAATTTCTTCATTCTGCGGGTGCAGCACCTCTTTGCCCTCGAGGCAGATCTGGAAAAAGTGGTTCCAGGCGCCGATTTCGAGCCAGCTGTGCTGTTTTGTTTCCTCGTTCAGCCGCTCCCACGTTTTCATACTGCTGCCGTGGTGATGATCGTACCAGCCGCTTAAAAGATAAATCGGAACCTTCGTTTTTGACGGGATTTCCCGCAACTGTTTCCACCAGCCCGTCTGCCAGAGTGTCGCATCCGGGCTCGGGCTTGTGATGTATTCGCGGTAGGACGGAACACGCTGTCCCCACAGCGCCTCGTCCACTTCAATCTGCGGCAGATAACGGCAGCTTTCGCGATAGTCAGCATTCACTGGTTTTTCCGCATTTTCCATCGACCATGCGGTCAGGATATCGTGGCGGAAGCAGCCCTTCTCGTAGGCTGATACAAAACGATCCGTTCCATAGTCCTCCAGAAACATTGCGGCAACTTTCCCCTCCGCGGCATCAGCGAACGCCCAGCCGGTCATGCTTGTGTAGGAATGGCCCCAGTAGCCTAAGATTTCGCACCATGGCTGCTCCACAAGATAATCCATGGTGTCAATGCCATCGTTTCGCTCATTGATGTTTGGCTCCCATTTTCCTTCCGACTGCTCTCTGCCGCGGCAATACTGGTAGACATACACATAACCTCTGCGCGCCAGCCCCTCGCCGTAGGCACGATGAATGCGGTCGTTGCCCGGATAGCAGGTGCGGGTCAGAATGACGGGATATGTTTTTTCTTCCGCAGTTCCATCTTCCTTCGGGAAATAATAGATCGTGTGAAGCTTCACGCCGTCACGCATCTCGATCTGGTTTTCTTTTCTTTCAAATACTGCACAGCTTTCGGAAACGCCGCTTTTCGCAAACTGTTCCTCCACGCGTTTTACCACTGCCGCCATAAAATCTTCTGCCATTGCCCTAAACCTCCATTTCCAGCAGTGCCATACCGAGTGTCTTTCCATGTTTGTCCAGCGCCAGCGATCTTGTGACACCGCCGCCGAGTGTCTTGTCGAGGACAAAGTTCAGCGCATGGATTCCGTCCAGTTCGTAGCGGGTTACTTTTCCGTGGCAGATTTCGCGGAAGTATTCTGCTACGCGTGTTTCTGTTACTTTTTCTTTCAGCATTTCATAATTATTCTCATCATACGGGATCACCGAAATATTGGAGATCTCGCCTTTATCGCCTGTTCTTGCATGTGCAATCTCTTTTAATTTCATCGCCTTATACCTCCCGGAATGTAACTTTTGCTTCTACTGCATCGCGCGGCACAAAAATTGAGCAGACCGAGACAATCTCGGACACCCGTTTCACCGCTCCGCCGCCTCCTGCGGGACCGTTGGTATAGAGAGCCTCCACCTCGTTTGCCAGCAGAACGGCATTTTTCCGGTCTTTCGTTCTGCCTGCGGCGCGGAGACGCACTTCACACGGAGTTCCACTTCCGATCTCCTTGGAAATTGCATCACGATACAGGGAATTGCATCCGATAAAATCAGTACGGTACTCTTCCAGCTCGATGCCTGTCAGTTCAATCCGCTTCTCCAGAATCTCTGCCGCCAGCTCCGCCCGTGCCATACAGTTGCTTCCGCCGTAGGAAATTTCACCCTCACCGATGAAGCAGTCCTTGTAGCCGACACTCACTTTCAAAGTTTCCGGTCTTCCATGCGTTGTCGCATGCTCGGCGCGAACCTGGTTTTCCCCGATCTGCCGGAACGTCACCTTTGAAAAGTCCGCTGTTGCATCCGGGGTCAGGTAAGCCTTTGGGTTGTGGATTTCGTAGATCATCTGCTCTTTACAGGTATCCACACTCACCAGTCCGCCACTTCCCTCGACCTTTGTCACGGTAAATGCGCCTGTCTCGTCGATCTCAATGAGCGGGAATCCAAGTTTCCACAGATCCGGCACATCCTTGTAGCCCGGATCCGCAAAATAGCCGCCTGTCACCTGTCCGGCACACTCCAGCAGATGGCCTGCCAGAACCGCCTGTCCCATCTGATCCGGGTTGTCGTCAATGTTCCATCCAAACTCATGTACCAGCGGTCCGATCGTCAGTGCAGGATCGGAAACGCGACCGGTAATGACAAGATTGGCACCCTCTTCCAACGCTTTTGTGATGCCCTCCGCACCCATATAGACATTCGCAGAAATCAGAACATCTTTTTTCTCTTTTAACAGCGTGCCATCCTCCAGCACTTTTTCATTTTCATACTTATCCAGTTCGTCTGTAATATCATCGCCGGTCACACAGGCAATCTTCAATCCACTGACACCCAGTTTTCTGGCAATTTCACACGTCCGTTCGGCAGCAGATACCGGGTTGGCAGCTCCCATATTGGTAATGACTTTTACTTTGTTTTTCGCCATCAGCGGGAGAATTTTTTCCATTCGGTAGTCGAGCAGCTGGTTATATCCCTTCGACGGATCTTTCTCTTTGTCCTGCTGTCCGATCGCAACGGTGCGTTCCGCCAGACACTCGAAAATAATGTAGTCCAGATTTCCTTTTTCCATCAGCTCCACTGCCGGCTCAATGCGGTCTCCCGCATAGCCTGCGCCGCTTCCGATTCTGATTTTTTTCATGTTCTATGGCCTCGCTTTCTTTGATCTGAGATCATTGTAATGCGATATCCGGGCAGATACTACAAAAGGGATCGTAATTTCTAAAATTTTAGAAATCATGATCCCTCTTTTATGTGAGTTCTGTTACAGCAAAGACAGAAAATACCACAAAGCCCCAAAGCTGCAGAAATTCCGGCATTTCATTCTCCTTCTGTCTTATTCTTTGATTTTATTATATAACGTTGCCAGCGAAATTCCGAGTTCCTTTGCCGCTTTTTGCTTCCCCTCCATATCCCGTCCGTACAGCAGCAGCGTATTTTTGATCTCCTGCCGTTCAAAGCGGCGCACCCGCTCTTCCAGCGTCATGTGAGCCTCTGATTCCCGTTTTTCAAACTGTACGAGACTCGTCACAATTGAGATGCTTCCGCGGATCTGATGCTCTTCCCGGATCGGATAAACACTTGCAAAGTATTCCTGTGTTCCCTCTCTCCGCACCATTCCCTCGACTGGGATGCCGCTCCAAATGACTTCCGGAGCAATGGCAGATTTGCGGTAATCCGTGATTTTATGACCTTTCGCGGTTTCAAGCGGAACGCCGATGAAATCGCTGTAGACTTGATTGAAGAACACAATCCTGCTGTGCTGATCGCAGATCAGGATTCCCTGCTGTAAAGATTCCAGAACGGAATGTACCTGCATTTTTCGTTCCTCCCGTTTTCTCTTTCTGTACTCTCGGAGTCTTTCTTTCATGAGGATATTTAGCCCTTATACTCCTCCGTAAATGTCTTGTATGAATAGATCACATTCTCAATTTTATCTCCACGGTCGCAATTACATTTTGATACCACATGGCATCACCATACCTTCCGGCAATTTTTAACTTTATTGCCACAAAGTATGGACTCAGTTCAAAAAAACGCACGGCAGGAAATCCCGCCGTGCGTCCATAGATTCTGATTTACGCTTAAATTATTTAAGAGTAACTTTAGCGCCTTCAGCCTCAAGTTTAGTTTTGAGCTCTTCAGCTTCTGCTTTGGAAGCACCCTCTTTGAGGACTTTCGGAGCACCGTCAACTACTTCTTTAGCTTCTTTCAGGCCAAGTCCTGTAGCTTCACGTACAACTTTGATAACTTTAACTTTGTTCGGGCCAACCTCTGTCAGCTCTACGTCGAACTCGTCTTTCTCCTCAGCTGCTGCTGCATCGCCTGCTGCTGCTGCAACTACAACGCCTGCTGCTGCGGATACGCCGAACTCTTCCTCACATGCTTTTACAAGATCGTTTAACTCTAATACAGATAACTCTTTGATAGCGTCAATAAACTCTGCGGTTGTTAACTTTGCCATTTTATTTTCCTCCTTGGATATTTTCTGAATAATGTTCTCAGGCTGCGTATTTCACGCTGCCCGCTTGAGGCTTAGGCCTCTGCTGCGCCGCCTTTGGACTCTGCGATCTGGTTGAGGACGCGAGCCAGGTTTGCGATCGGGGACTGGATGCTTCCAAGCAGTTTGCCAAGAAGTTCTTCTCTTGACGGAACGTTTGCCAGTGCTTCCATTCCAGCTTTGTCGTAGTAGTTTCCTTCTACAACACCAGAAACCATCTCCAGCTTCGGAGCGGTTTTTGCAAATTTAGCGATGATTCTTGCCGGAGCTGTTGCATCGTCCTTGCTGATTGCGATAGCGTTTGTGCCATCCAGGTCTTTGGTAAGAGACTCGAAAGCAGTACCAGCGAATGCACGTTTCATCATTGTATTTTTGTATACTTTGTAATGAACGCCTGCTTCTCTTAACTCTTTACGCAGCTGAGTATCCTGAGCAACGGTTAATCCGCTGTAGTTTACCAGCAGCACGCACTGTGCGCCTTCTACCTGTGCGCTGATCTCTTCCAGGACCGGCTTCTTCAGATCGATTTTTGCATTGATTGCCATGATTGCACCTCCTTGTAGTATTTCGTACCTACGCTTTGGAAGTATAAAAAAAGCTCTTCGCGAAGATTGGCGAAGAGATCTCAAAATTCCATAACATGAACCTTGTGTAACTTCTCCTCGGCAGGCGTTTGAAACTTACGCCTTGCGGCACCTGCTGTCTTCGGCGTGATACAGATAGTATATTATCATATGTGATGAGGGTTGTCAAGATCAAAATAAACTTTTTTCATATTTGTGCAACTTCATCGTTACTGTTCACTCAGCAGTGAAACACCTGCTGTTTCGCTGCGTAAGAAAGTGATTCAGGAGTGAGCAGCCCTCCTTTTGCGAAGCAAAACTTTAAATGAGGGCTGCGAATGTTACAGTTCGCAGGGAATCTGTGAACTGCAACACTTCATCAAAATATATGTTCTATTTTTTCAAACCGTTTCTACACATATCATGTTATACTTGTTTTGTTGTCTCACCTACACCAAGGCAACTTGGAAAGGAGGTGACGTTGTTGGAACCTATTACTTCGCTTATTGTTTCCGTTATGGCAGGTGTGATTTGCCACCTCATCTGCAAATGGTTGGACGAAAACGATTAAAAGGACAACCAGCCTAAAAGTTTAAGCCGCTTTACGGAATAGAAAACCCCGGAGACTGCCATCTCCGGGGTTTTCGTTGTTGAAACCTTTTAGCTTCGCTTTGCCTACGGCAAGTATATCATATGCAGAACCGAATTTCAAGATTCCTCTCCCACATTTTTATTTCACTTTTACCAATCTCACAGCCATATACGGTCTTGACGGCATGTCGATCGTAAATTCTCCGCTGTGACGGCCTGCCGGGGTGATGGTCATGTTCCAGGTGTCGATGACTTCCACATCAAACTCCTGGCCTTCCGGCATGTGGAACGGGCGACGGCATGGACGGTTGGCTCCGTAGTAATACATCACGCAGTCTTTTCTCGGATGGCTTGCACTGTTTGTGCAGCAGGTCTCATCGAAGAAGGCTGGAAGTGGCTCCATATAGCCTCCGTTTTCTTCCATAATGTCCAGCAGGAACTGAATACGCGCCGGGCTGCCGCCCCTCAGCTCTCCGCCGTGTGACCACCAGATCACACCGTTTTCATTTTCATACGTCTCGCCGTGCTGGCCATATCCACCTCTGGTATATGCTTCCCAGAACCGGCGAGTCATCTCCTCACCGCTGATGTTGCCCCATCCAAACGGAAGATTTCCTTCATAAGCAATTTCATCGAGCACACACGGTTTTCCATACTGCGGGCGCCAGATTTCCACATTTTCTGCGGTGCGGTACAGATCGATTCTCTGCAGACTGCAGTGCGTGATCCATCCCCTGGAATGATCGTACATGGTCATACAGTTGTGAATGGAACGCAGATGGCGGTACGGATCCTGACGGCAGACGGTTTCTGCATTGGACTCCCACTCGGATACCGGTTTCCAGCGGAACAGGTCAAATTCATTTGCCATAGCCCACCATACATTGTGGTATGCGCTGAAACGGTTGACAACGTATCTTAAATAAAAGTTCTGCTGCTCCAGATTCATGCGGGAATAGCCCCAACGGTCGTACGGATGGAACAAAATCAGATCGGCCTGGATTCCCATGGTGCCAAGGCGTGCGATCGTGTTTTCAATGTGTTCAAAATAAGAAGGATTCGGACGGGTATAATCCCATACTTCATCCGGGTTTTCAATCATGGCATCAATGCCACCGAACATATTGCGCGGCGCTTTTTCCAGCTTCTCTGTCTCAAAGTCAGACGGAGACCACGGAGAATTTTCACGAATTTCAAACGGATACTGTGCCGGCTCTTTTAAATTGTAGACATAGTGCTTCGGAAAAACGCAGAAGCGGATCTTATTAAACGGAGAAGCAGCAAGGCTTTCATACGTTTTCTCCTGAGTCTCCTTACTCTGCAGCTCCCACACATAACAGGTCGTACCGCACGGGTAGTATTCCTTTCCGTCATCGTAAGCAAAATGGTAGGTGTTTGCTACCCGGACCGGACCGTGGCAGTTTTCATCGGCTGCACCGACCTCCACCGTCACTTTCGCCTCATCGCCCCAGCTTGTTGCCGCGGTGATCTCATACGTTCCTTCGCAGGATGGCATAAAGCGCAGTTTGTATACGCCGTTTCCATCATAAAAGCCCTCGGCATGCTTTTCCTCTGCCTGACCTGCCATCGTTCCTTTCACCCACTGCTCCGCAAACGGATTTCCCTCGGACGGTCCCCGGAAAACCAGTTCTGCAATTCCATATCGTTTTACATATTCGGTATAAGACTGTAACATACGTTCCACCTTTCTGAAATAAGTATTGCTTCGTATCGTGATAATTTAATTTTACTAAATGCATTTTGAATAGTCAATCTTTTTAAATTAAACTTTTAAACAATAATTCAGTTGTTTTTTTATCACTTTTGCCGATATCTATTTCTTTTTTCCTTGTATTTATTGACGTTTTTTCACTTTTATTGTAAACTTTCCCATAGAGTCTGCCGGACCTTTTGCTGAACAGTTCCGGCATTTTCTTTTTATCTGGCTCAAAATTCAGCATATATCTAACATGTACAGGAGAGGAGATGGTCCTTTGAAAAAACGCTTTTCCAAAATTTCCATACACTCACTTGGTTTTCGCATTTTTGTTCTGCTTGCAGTCATGATCGTCCTTTTTTGTGCTCTTGTCGTGTACAACAACACAGCCGCTTTTGGTCTGATGCTGGAGCGAATCCATGAGAACTCGGAAAATACACTGGTTCTGTACCAGAAAAGCCTAGATGAAAATCTTTCCCGCACGGAAACCTATCTCTATGTTTTCGCCTTAAATGATGCCGATCTTCTTTCGCTTCGCGCAGCGGAACCACAGACAACCGGCTGGTATGTCACGTTGAATCGGATCAAAAAAAGCTTTGAAAGCGCAACGCCGAACTACACGGTCGATGGCTTTTTCTGCTATCAGGAAGCCACCGATGCCCTGGTCCTCTACGACCAGACCACCAACCCGACACCATTCCTCTGGAACTATATCCGTGAAATCGCCAAAACAGAGGATCCGTCCTCTGTATGGAATCTCAACGAAATCAACGGGAAATATTACCTTGTCCGTATTCTGAACCTGAACGGATATCTGCTCGGCGCGTACATTTCCACGGATACACTCCTTGGCACTCTGGTCGATACAAAAACGCAGGACAGTCTTCTGTATTTTTCCGATGGTCCCCTTCTTCTGCGCACCCCGTCAAACGATGTCCGCCTGGAGGCTCCCCGCTTGAAATGGCGGCGGTATCCTTCCTACGAAATCGACGGAACCTCCTGGATGGCGGTTTCACATAAACTGAAGGAAACACCGCTGTCGCTGACCCTGCTTTTGAAGGCTTCGGAATACACCAAATATCAGAGCAGCTTTTATCTTCTCGCCCTGATCGTTTCGCTCGGTCTGTTCGTAATCTGGCTGCTCCTGTCTGCTTCCCTGCACCGCTGGGTTCTTCACCCGGTTCACATGCTGACGCATGCGCTGGAACAGCTCCGCGGCGGTGATCTCAAGGTGCGGATTCCGGATGACGCTATGCTCGACGAATTCCGGAAAATGACGACCGCTTTCAACGATATGGTCGAAGAGATCGATGATCTGAAAATCGCGAATTACGAAAAACAGCTCTCCCGTCAGAAGCTGGAAGCGCTTTATCTGAAGCAGCAGATCACACCTCACTTTATGATCAACTGTCTGAACACCATTTATCAGCTGACCGAAAATAACCATGCGGACCTGGCACGGCAGATGCTTCAGAACCTGAGTGTGCATCTGCGCTATACGCTTTCCTCCGGTCAGACTGTCTCGCTTTTAGAAGAGCTGAAGCTGGTTAAAAACTACGTGGAGCTTTCCTCCATCCGCTATCCCGGCGCGCTGCGCCTGCTCCCTTCCTGCGAAGAATCGCTGCACAATGCAACGGTTGTGCCGCTTATGCTCCTGAACTTTGTGGAAAACACGATCAAATATGAGGTCGTTATGGGGAAAGTGCTGGACATGCATATCGATATCACCGCGCAGGAAGAAAATCAGTGCACCCGTCTTCATATCTGTATCTGGGATACCGGACGCGGTTTTTCCGAGGATATACTTGCCGTGATGCAAAAGCTTGATACCTATGTAAACTCCGAGCAGGAACACATCGGCATCACAAATGTGGTGCTCCGCCTCCGCCAGATTTTTCCCGACGCGGCTTTTGCTTTTGGCAACCGCCCCGGCGCAGGCGCTCAGATTACCATTGATTTTCCTTACGTTCCCTTTTTCCGCATCGACGGATAACCGGAACAGCTAAAAATATGTTTTGGGAGGTTATTATGAACCTGTTAATTGTAGACGATGAATATTATACCGTCGAAAGCATCTCCAACAAAATCCGCACACTACGCCCGGACTTTTTTGAGATTTTCTGTGCCTACAATCTGACACAGGCATTGGAAGCCTTTTCCGCGCATCCGATTGATCTGATGATCTGTGATATCGAGATGCCCGGCGGTTCCGGCCTCGAACTGCTGGACCAAATCCGCCAGGCACACTACGAAACCGTCTGCATTTTTCTGACCGCCTATGCAAAATTTGAATATATTTCCCGCGCTATGAAGCTTTCCAGCAGTGACTATCTGTTGAAGCCGCTGGACGACCATGCTCTTCTGGAAGCTCTTGACAAAGCCTGTGCGCAATGTGAAAAGCAGCAGAAGGACCGCGTCAACACCCTTCATGCCAATTACTGGAAGGAAAGTGAGCTCCCGCTTGCGGAACAGTTTTTCCTCGACCTGTTAAATGGCAGCATTTCCTCTGCTCCTTCCGAAGTGATGGATGAAATCCGCTATCGCCGTCTGAATGTCGAACTGATTCATCAGCCCTTCTGTCCGCTTCTGATCCAGACCGGACAGACGAACTCCTTTTCTCCGACCGACAACCGTACCCTGTATGAATTTGCCTTAAAAAATATTGCCCGGGAATATTTTTTTGAACCCGGCGAGCTGCCGCTGACGATCCGTGTGCTTGATGGTTTTTATCTTCTGCTTCTCCCGGCCTCCACACACTCTCGGGACGCCGTGATTGGCCGATGCCGTCAGGCCCTGACCGACTTTGTGACACACTTTCCGTTCTCGATCAACTTTTTCGTTGATCAGAAGGTCTGTCTCCCGGAAGACCTGCGAAAAGCTTTTCTTTCCATGAAAGCCTTCGCCGGAAAGAACGTCACCTACGAAAATCACGTTTTCGATCTTGCCGCTGAAACCGAAGCTCCTGTTCAGACGCCTTTTCAGCCGATTCCATCTGACCGCTGGTCCGATCTTCTCACATCCGGAAGAACGGAACAGCTTCAGATTGAGGTTTTCGCTTTCTTAAATCAGACGAAAAGCTCCGGCACTGCTACACGGGAATTTCTGACCGGCTTTTACTATCAGTTCCTGCAGCTGCTGTTTCGCCAGATGGATCATCCGGGCAGCGAAGACGAAGCCTTCCGCCGCCAGATTACCGTTGCTTCCCCGGAGCAGACCTTCTCCTCGTTTGGTGCTTTACGAGAATGGATTTCCAACAGTCTTCTGCTGTTCACACAAAGCCGTCAGGCAGCCGCTTCCCAGGACACGGCTGTTGCCACCGTGAAGGCATATATCGAATCGCACCTCTCCGACGAGCTGGATCGCGATACGCTTGCGGCCATGGTGTATCTGAACGCCGATTATCTGTCCCATCTCTTCAAAAAAGACACGGGAAGTTCTCTCATCAACTACATCATCGACCGCCGGATTGCTCGCTCCAAGGAGCTTCTCGCAAAGGGCGAAATGAGCATCCGCGACATTGCCATCACCTGCGGCTTCCAGAATATTTCGTACTTCTCCCGCCAGTTTAAAAAATCGACGGGCATGACACCACGGCAGTTTAGAAATTAAAAAAATCCGGCCTTCCTTTTGCATATCGGAAAGCCGGATTTTTTGGATTCACTTACTTTTTTATCAGCCCTTCACGCCGCCAAGGGTAATACCTTTTACAAAGTTTTTCTGGATGAACGGATAAATGATCATGATCGGCAGAATACCAAGTGCTGCCATCGCCATACGAACCGTTCCGGATGGGATCTGGGAGAGGCCTTCGCCTGCCTGCGCCATGTTGTTGGCGTTCTGCGTCAGCGCCTGAATATTCTGCATCAGACGGTTCAGCAGGTTCTGGATACTGTAGAGATCCGTTCTCTTTGTCAGATAGATATAACCATTGTTCCAGTCATTCCAGTAAGCGATACCGGAGAACATGGCAACGGTGGTAATAATCGGTTTGGACAGCGGAATGGCGATCTTCCACATAGTCTGGAATTCGTTTGCACCGTCAATATAGGCAGCCTCAAGAATTTCATCCGGCACACCGGTGACAAAGTAGCTCTTCATCAGGAGAACGTTGAATGCGCTCATCATCAGAGACGGAACCAGCAGCCCGAAGAACGTATCTTTCACATGGAATACGGTCGTGTAATTGATATAAGTCGGTACAAGGCCTCCATTAAACAGCATGGTAAAGAATACCAGGAAGGTCAGGACATTTCGTCCCGGCAGACCCTTTTTCGAAAGGCCGTAGGCCAGACAGGTTGTCAGTGCAAGGCTGCATACAACGCCGGTTGCGGTCAGGATAAAGGACATTCCATAGGCTTTGATTACCATGGAACTGCTGGATGTGAATACCCACTCATAAGCATAGGTACTCCACTTTTCCGGCAGAAAAGAGTATCCATTCTGTAACAGAGTTGCATTGTCAGTCAATGAGGAAATGAACATCAACAGAATCGGAATGATCGCGAGCAGTGTCAGGATTGTCATGATCAGATGGCCGAAAAAGCTATAAATTTTATCTTCTCTTGTTTTCATACCGTTCCTCCTAGATCAGCGCGCTGTCGCGGTCAATTTTACGTACCAGCAGGTTGGCGCCAAGCACCAGAATAAATCCTACGATCGACTGGTAAACACCGGCTGCGGCAGACATCGAAACATTGCCCATCTGAAGCAGTCCGCGATATACGTAGGTATCAATTGTGTTTGTTGTGGAATACAGAGCTCCCTGGTTCATCGGCACCTGGTAAAAGAGACCGAAGTCAGAGTAGAAAATTCTTCCGATTGCCATCATGGTCAGCATGATAATGGTCGGACGCAGAAGCGGCAGGGTAATATATTTGATCTGCTGCCATCTCGTTGCACCATCGATCTTGGCTGACTCATAGAAGGATTTATCAAATCCCATCAGTGTTGCCAGATACACAATACAGTTGTAGCCAACCGACTTCCATGCACTGACAAAAACCAGGATAAACGGCCAGTATTTCGGTTCCGAATACCAGGAAACCGGATCTTTTCCCAGCGCCTTTAAAATCGTGTTGTTAATGAATCCGTTTTCTACACTGAAGAATGCAAAAACAAGATATCCGATGATAACGGTGGAGAGGAGGTTCGGAAGAAGGATTGCACTCTGGTAAACTTTCTTCCGTTTTCCTTCCAGTTCACTCAAGACAATAGCTACTGCGATTGCCAGTGTTGTGTTGATTACGATAAATGCCACATTGTAGAGAATGGTATTTCGTGTAATAACAAAGGCATCGCTTGTCGTAAACAGATATTCAAAGTTTTTCAGTCCTACCCATGGACTTCCGTAGATGCCTTTTCCGGCATTGTACTGTTTGAATGCAATCACAAGACCCGGCAGAGGCATGTAATTGTTGATAAACAGATAAATGAGACCCGGCAGCATCAGAATATAGATCGGCAGAAAACGTACAAATGTTTTTCGTCTTTTCTGGCTCTTCTGACTTTTCACTCTTGCCATGTTTTTCCTTCTCCTTTTTTTTCTTATCCGCAGCCGGTCCCAAAGCGTTCCGGTTTTGACAGATTTTTCTCTTCTTACAACCTGCGCCGTCCTGTTTTTGGGACGGCGCAGTCATTTTTTGATCTAAATTCTTAAACTTTATTTGTTTGCTTCCTGCCACGCTGCAAGCTGTGCCTTTTTCTCGTCGATAATCTTCTGGAGGCCTGCAGTCATCATCTTATCATTCATCTCAGCAATTCCGGTCTCCGGGTCTACAAAGCCGTACTCTACGCTGGTCTGATACTCGTTGTATACGTTCTGTACTGCTGTGAGCTCGTTTGCCACATTTGTGCTGTCAAAGGAGAAACCGCTTGCTTTGGAAACCTTTGCATTGGTGTTAAACTCTTTCATCTCTGTCCACAGATCCGGATCATTTCCTTCCCATACATGGGTCAGGAACTGGTTCGGCATCATCCATCCCATGGAATGATTCCATCCGGAGTTGGATGCATCTACACCGTCTGCATAAGTAGCAAGTCCGTCATCGCCAATTTTATAATGTGTTCCCTCGATGCCCCATGCCAGAAGGTTTGCGATATCGGCATTTGTGTAGCACTCATTCAGGAATTTCATGGCTGCTTCTTTATGCTGTGCAGAGATCGGAATGGTCCAAGGCATACTAGCCACAGATGTGGAACTGATATAGTCATCCAGTGTCTGGAAGATGGTCATATCGCGACCGGTCAGTGTAGTCTCCTGCGCTTTGATGCCAGGCTTTCCGCCTGTGGTATAGCTCATCAGAGTTCCGGCTTTTACAAGCTCTCCGACTGCTGTTGTATCGGTTGATGCATCGGCACTGATATAGCCTTTCTGATTGTATTCATACAGTCTTGCACAATAATCCTTGTAGAAATCGCTCTCAAAGAGATTTACAACATCAAGGTTCTGGCCATAGTCAAGCAGCACACCGAACACATTTCCTCCAAGGGAGTCTACGTTAGAGAACTGCGACATAGAACCTGTTGTCGGACGATAAACCTCTTTGTCCGGATACTTCTCATGCAGCTGTGCATAAATGTCATTTAATTCATCCAGACTGATTTTTACGATCTCATCGTCTGTGTTTGCTTCGTAGCCAATACCATCGAGATACTCGGTTGCGATCGCTGCGCATCCACGTCCCTGTGCAATGTCTCGGTTACTTGGAAGTCCATATAAAACTCCGTTTACACGGCAGGCATCTACATTTTCCTGTCCAACCGCATCAATAATTCCCTGTCCGTAAGTCTGAATCAGATCATTTTCTTCTAGGTCGGAGAGATATCCCTGCTGAATTCCGGTTGCATATGGGAAACCTACACATGCAAGTACATCAATTTCCTCATTTGCGGAAAGCGCCAGTGTCGTATTCTGATTAAAGGATCCGAAATCGGTAATAGAAAGCTCAATTTCAACGCCAATCTTATCTCTTGTGATATCATTGATGGCTTCCTGTACTTTCTCCGTGTCTGCCGGAGCACCCGTCCAGGTCGGGAAGCTTACGATGATTTTTTCCACTTCTCCGCTTCCGTTCTCTGCTGTACTGGATGCGGTACTCTTATCCTTAGAATCTGTCTTTCCGGAATCTGAACTTCCGCCGCTGCTTCCGCATGCAGCCATGGAGCATGCCATAATGGATGCCATGAAAATCGCTGCTACTTTCTTTTTCATTCTTTCGTCCTCGCTTTTTATCTTTTTGTCTTGCTGCTTTATTTCGTTTCTGAGTTTCGGCCGTGACTCATTTGATGATCTTATTATATCTGCTTTCTTACCTCCAAAAAAGAACAATCCTGCGATGAATTTGCACTTTTCTGCGGTTTCTTTCCGCATTTTGTATAGTTTATGATCACTTTTCAGTCTTTTCTATGCATTCTGCTATCAGCACCCAATCTCCCGCCGCCGGTTTCTTTGGCATAATGCACGACTTTCCACGCACTTCCACCTGGATTTCTGCTTTTTCTGTCTGTCCCGTTCTCGGATCAAACCAGGAAATTGCATAGATTCCGTCGCAAAGGCCCGCGAGCGGTGTACTCATGCCATCCATCTCTCCGTAATAAATCAGTGCTCTCGTTTTATCCCGGCTGATCGTGGCAGCCGCAAGCTTATTGGCAAACGGGCTGATACTCTCTTCCATTTCTGCCGGTTCATATGGCACCATCTCCTCAAAATGATGTTCTTCATAGAAACGTTTCAGATATCCCATCTGTGCGCCTCCGGGGCCGTCAATGGCTTTCGCCCAGGTGATGCCAAATTTGTTGAATGCATTAAAATCCGGGTTGATGTCACTTACCTCCCAGATATTATCCCAGATTCCCTGCGCACCGTACGTATAGCCGCAGCCGCCGGTCTGGACTGCCATATATGCCACGCGGCGCAGCATTGCATCGGTGCAGAGCCGGGTTCCGTTTTCTTCCAGTGTGGAACAGTATTCATACAGGGACTCGCCTTCGATGAATGGTTTTGTTCCGTGTTCCTTCCGATAGGCACGGTACCAGGACGGATTGATCGGGAAATCGCCGTGTCCGGCCTGATTCAGCACAAAATCAAACCACGATTCGTCATAATAGTAATCTGCAAACGGACGCTCATTCGTATAATGTGCGGTCTGCAGTGTTCCATATCCGTCCATTTTTTCCACATACTTTGCGACCTCGCGCCAGCCTTTGATGGCTGTTTCCCGCGGCTTTCCCGGGAAGTAGCCTGCCACTTCGCCTGCCAGCGTCCACACAACCGGAAGGGCACCATAGCGGGCAATGATATAGCGTGCCAGATGTTTCTGGTGCTCCACGCCCTGCTCGATCGAGCCGGACCAGGCAAAACCGAGCGCGTTGATAAAGCCAAGGTCAGCGAGATACTGCATGCGGCGGTCGAGTTCGTTCTGGTAAAATGCCACATCCGGCACATCATCTGCGGCATCCGTTTTCCAGTAACGGCTCTTGTGCTCCTTCCAGCTGTCACTTCGAAGGTTTGTCTGATAAACGTTATAACCCTGTTCCTTCCTGCGGTCCGCCATGCCGCGGAACATGCTCGTCATCTGCGGATGGTTCGACTCGTCCCACCGCTCACCAAAGGCAAATGCCCAGTGCGTATCGCCAAGCCAGAAAAACGGTGTTCCGTCTGCATACGTCAGATATCTTCCTGATGGATGCACTTTCAGAAATCCGTGCTGATAGATAGCAAGATCTCCTTCGTATGGAATACATTCGATCGTTCCCTGCACTCCGGAAAGTCCCGTCTCCTCCGGTGCTTCCAGTCTATAACTCCACATTCCGATTTCGGTCGGCGCAAAGGCAATCCGATAGGTATTTCCGCCGTCCCAGTATGCTTCTCTTCTGATCCTTCTTCCCGACGGTCCCGTAAAAACACTCCAGATGGAAACATCGAGGAATGGATTGTTGTATGTTTTCTTGCTCTCAAATGATAAAATAATTTGTCGCCACTGTTCTGCTTTCATCCCCATTTTATTTTCTCCTTTATCTGCGCAGAGCGCGCCCGGTTTTTTCGGGCACGCTCCTCGAATCTGATTTTACTGTAACTGTTTATTGTTTATTGTTTTTTATTCCAGTCCGCGTTTCTTTGCAAGCTGCACGGCAATCTCAACCAGCTCCGCCGCATCCTCGCGGCAGACAAAGCCTTTCGTTACCTGCTCTTTCGTGTTTTTCTCCGCCATTTCCCGGTAATGTGCCAATGTTCCGTACAGCTCTTTTATCATTTCTTTCGAAAACGCCTGCTGATAACCGAACAATCCTTCCTTTTCCGATTCAGGATCCAGGAAATTCTGGCCTTTTTCAATGTCGCTGGTATTGCTGTATCTTCCGGTTGGATAGTCAAGGAGGCAGGTACGCAGTCCACCGATTGTATTTCCGAACGCATCCTTTTTGTTTTCTCCGTCGCTGTCAATCGCAATCCGGTCACAGTGCGCCGGAGCTGCGCCTGTCCGTACCCAGGTAAAGAGATTCCGAAATGCTGCCGCAAAAAGAATCTGGGACGGATAGTCGTTTCCTTCCTCATTTTTTCCCATATAGAATGGCAGATGGTTGATCCGCACCAGATCCGGATCGTTTTGATAGTAGTCCACATAGCTATAGGAAGTGTCATGGCTTGCACCCGTCACATCATACTGGCGGAACAGGAACTCAGGATCATCGCTGTCCTGCTGGGCAATGCGCCATGCTTCCATTCTTCCGTTTTCACTCTCCGTCTGCACAGCGATAAACGGCTCGCGCGCCTTTTCCACACGTGTCAGACTGTAATGGTACGGAGCCATGGTTTCATACTGGTTGACCGGAATACCAAGGGAATGGACTCCTCCTCCGGAAAGGTAACCATTAAATACACACGCACCGCGTGCCACCTCCGGACGATACGCAAAGCTGTTCAGATAGCGGAACAGATACGAACCCGACTGTGACCAGCCCGTCAAATAGACGTATTCTCTCTTATATTCCCGAATCGGATTCTGCTCCTCATCGCCGCGCAGCAGCCACGCCAGGTCTGTCAGCATATCCCAGAAAAGACCCGTTTCGTAATCATGATTCAGATCGCCGAGTCCGCCTGTGACCTGCAGTCGCTCCGAGAACGGCACATCCGGCGTCGGGTTAGCCCAGGAAAGACAGCCGTAACGCTTTTCATCAAACTCTACCATTTTTGCGATCGTATTCGGTTTGCTTGTGATTCCCACATAGATATCTCCGTCCCGCACAAATTTCTTCCAGCCGAGAATCCACATGCGGTCAATCTCCATAAAACTCGTTGGATTGATGATCTCCACTACAACGTTTCCGCTGCATTTTGCAGTGTCCTGCGGTGCGCGGACAATGATGCGGTTTGTATACGGCGCATCCGCAGTGCGCACACGGACGCCGCCGCGCTCGTCGGCTGTCTCGTAGACATTTGCCGTTCCATACATATAATATTCCTTCTCCACATAGCCGCGCTCCGACAGCTTCAGGTAACGCTCCGCACTGGCAAACGGATAGCTTTCTTTCGTTACCGGAATCTCCTCTAGTCTTGTAATCATCTCGTAAAACCTCCCTTTTTCCTTGTATGATTTTATTATTCCATACGGCTCCAATACGAAAAACAACGATTCTGCTGTTTTTTGACACTTTTCTGCTGTTTCTGTTTCGATCAGACTTTTTCCGTTCCGGAAACAAAAACACAGAAAAAGCATCTCCGTGCAAATTTATCTCTGATTTGTACTTTTTCTTTCGGAATGTCTGTAGTAGACTGGTATTGTAGGGCAGAAAAAATCTATCATTCCCAATACCGTCTTTTCTGCCCATGCAAACAACTGTACTCTCAAGCTTTTTCTGTACCTGATTTTGTGAGATGATTTTTGTCAGTCGCAAAAGCAAGTGCAGAAAGACTCTGAGCGTACATTCCGTACCAAAGGAGGGTTTTTACAAATGAACGGAACTTATTATACCATTACCGAAGTTTTTGATTTCGGTCCGCATATTTCGAAAGTAATTCTGGATTATGGCAAAAGCATGAAGGGTGCGGTCCCATCTCCGGAGCAGTTTACGGTACACGTTACCCGCACTTCCACCGAGGGTGAGGACTTTGTCTGGCCGAATTTTATGGGCGACAAACCGGATGACTCGATGGACGGAACCCGCCGCGTTTCGAACGTTTACGTTTCTGACAAAACCGGTGCACCGTGCGAGGACGGCACCTGCCTGACGCTGGAGCTGCCGTGTTTTATCATGGAAGGAATCGGCTCGATCATCAAATTCAATGGTAATTTTAATGTATTTGTCAAAGTCGCTTACGATGTGACACAAGTCTCTGAAATTGCAACAGACGATGGTGCCATTTCTCCGCAGATGTTCGACGTAGACGGCGGAAACCGCGTCATCTACGGTGAATGGCTCAAAGAAGACCGCTACGAGGATCCGCAGATTCCGCTCTCTTACGTTTACTACGAGCCGGAAATGGATGCGGATGAGAAAATCCCGCTGATCATCTGGCTGCACGGCGCAGGTGAGGGCGGACAGGAACCGCCGATTGCAGCAATCGGAAATAAAGTTGTAAACCTAATTTCCCCAAAGGTTCAGAAAATTTTCGGCGGCAAGACCTACCTGCTCGCTCCACAGGCGCCAACCATGTGGATGGATGACGGAAGCGGAGAATATACCAAAGACGGTTCTTCCAAATATACCGAAGTTCTCGATGCCCTGATCGGTGCTTTCGTGGATGCCCATCCGCAGATCGACCGCTCCCGCATTTACATCGGCGGCTGCTCCAACGGCGGCTTTATGACCATGAAACAGATCATTTTCAACCCGTCCCGCTACGCTGCCGCATATCCGGTCTGCGAGGCTCTGGCGGATGCATTTATCTCCGATGAAGACATCCTGAAGCTCAAAGATCTGCCGATCTGGTTTACACACGCAAAAACCGACCCGGTTGTCGTTCCGGATGATTTTGTCGTTCCGACCTATGAACGTCTGGCAAAGGTCAATCCGAATGCACACTTCACCTACTGGGACAAGGTACTCGATCACACTGGAACACAGAAAAACGCGGATGGCACCCCATTCGAATACATCGGCCACTGGTCCTGGATTCCGATGCTGAACGATGAGTGTGTCCTCGATTACGACGGAAAACCGGTTATAACAGACGGAAAAGAGACTCCGATTCTGGAGTGGATGGCTGCACAGAAAAAAGCATAATTTTATAAAACTGCATGGCACACTTCAATGAAGTTTCCTGTGAAGTCAAAAAAATGGTGCGGAGACGCCTCCAAAGAGGTTGTCTCCACACCATTTTTCTGTTTTCATCGGCCTTATCAGATCTGTCGCGTTCCGGCAGACACATATCCGTCGGTTCTCGGAATCCATTTTAGAAACTTCTCGACTGCCAGATTCCAGAATCTCCACTCATGGGTGTATCCCGGTACGGATACCCAGGTGACATCCACTCCATTTTCTTTCAGATAATCCTTAAACTCTGTATTAATCTCATACAGCATATCCTCTTCGCCGCAGGTCACATACAGTGGCGGAATCTTTTTTCCGTCCGCAATAGCTTTTTTCACCAGCCATTTCACATCGAGAGGACCGTCAATCAGACCTTCCACTTTTTCCGGATCGCCCACCGGCATGACTGCGCCGGAGAAGGAACCAATCGCTGCAAACCGTTCCGGATTAGAAAGGCCATGCAGCAGTGCGCCGTAACCACCCATCGATAATCCTGCGATATAGCTGTGCTCCGGCTCCGCGGAAATCGGGAAATAATTGGTCACGAATTCCGGAACCTCTTTGGCTACGAAATCGAAAAACGGTTCGCCGTCCAGAGAATCATGATAGAATTTGTTTTCCCCCGAAATCATCACAACTGCCATGTTTCTCTCTTCTGCAAACATTTCCACATTAGTATAACCTGTCCACTGCGCGTGGTTGTTTCCCATACCGTGCAGTAAGTACAGCACCGGATATTTTTCTTTCACCTCATGTGTCGGCGGCACCGGGTTCTCTTTTCCCGGCATCGGAAGCTGCATTGCCTCTGGAATCGTCACGCTCGGAAGAACGACCGTGATATCCACGGTTCTCTTTAACGCATAAGAAATAAAGTTACATACAAGTTTTGCCATTTCCCCATTTTTCTCCTGTCTTTTGATATTGAATCGACCTTTGTAGTCTCATAAATTCAGTATAAACCTTTTGTTCCGATATTCCAATAGACAGAATCTAAAAAGCTTGTATCACTCCTGATACAAGCAAGTCCCAACCCACTACTGATTGCTTCTCGCAATTGAAGTAGAGGACTTGCTTGATTCGGTTAAACTGTAACGATTACCTCTCTTTCTGTCCTTCCGCCGCCTGCCGCTTCCGCCGTGTCACAAGGCCGCCGATCCGTCCTGTCTCTTTTGCCGTGAGCGACCGCCAGCCATCATTCAGCACGCGGTCTAAAAGTCCCAGTTCGTCCGCGATTTCGTATTTCATTTTTTCCTTCTCAGTCATATGCTCCAGATCGATTTTTTTCTGCTTCGCCATTTTGTTCTGCACTCCTTTTCTCTGCATTCTTTCTTTATTCAGAGTGTAGACACTTTTTCCGGCCTTATACCCCCTGTTTGGGAAACTCTTCTATCGATGTGTCCGCGAAACCGCCTGCCGGCAGCTTTCCCGAAAGCGTATTTGAAAAAGACCTCCTTTTTGGTGGTGCTGTCTGGTTTTTCCTTCAGCTCCCCCAAAAAAGAGGTCTTTTTTCCTTTTATATTCTGTTTTCTTTATTTTTCCGGCGTCTCTCCGAGCCCGCTTTTAATTGCGGCAACAGCCGCCCGAAGTGCCTCCTCTTCATCCTCCCCGCTGCTGCAGATCTCAATGGTTTCTCCCTGCTTGATTCCTGCAGCTACGATACTCAAAATACTCTTTAAATTAACCGTTCCCTGCATCCCGTTGTTTTCATAGGTAAACGACATGGAAGATTTGTACCGGCTTACACTGTTTGACAAATTTACCGCGTTTAAAAGATGCAGACCTGACGGATTGACAATCGTTACTTTTTCACTTACCATCTTACGTTCCACCTGTCTTTCCTTTGTAATCCGCTCATTTTTCTTTGAAAAATGGCTACTTACTCATTTTTTGCCGTGTCCCGAGTTCAAAAATCCTCCTGCATCGGTTTTTTGACCTTTTGACACTGATATTTTCATGATAGCACAGTTTTGTTAATACAGTTTGAACATTCTGTTAGATACTCCTCAATTCTTTCCTCTTACTCAGCTGACTGAAGAACAGGTAATAAATAAAGTACGCAATCGTTGTGATCACCCACGACAGCGGATAGCAGAAGGCCGCTCCTTTTAAGGAGTGGAAATGCGGCAAAACCGCCGTCATCCACACGATACGTACTCCGCAGATTCCTATTCCGGTGATAAACATCGGAATCCATGCATCTCCGACACCACGGAGTGCACCGGAAAGGATTTCGATGGAAATATAGGTGAAGAAGGTCGGAACCAGGAAATGGATCAGTCCGTGACAGATTTCACGCACCGCCGTATCTGTGGTAAACAGAGAAATCAGTGTATCACCGATAAACCACATAAACACAACCATCAGACCCGTCATCAGGAATGCCATGATCATGCTGGTGCGCACACCGCGGTGTACACGATCCATCTTTTTCGCACCGTAGTTCTGACCGACAAAGGTTGTCGCCGCAATACCGAGCGCATTGATCATCATCCAGAAAAGACCGTCCACCTTTCCGTAAGCCGCCCACGCAGCCACATTGTTGGTTCCCAGCGAGTTGACAGCAGACTGAATAATCACGTTCGATACCGAGTACAGAATTGACTGTACGCCTGCCGGAAAACCAATGCGGATAATCCGTTTGAGCATAATCCAGTCAATGCTGATTTTCCGCAGATGAAGCCGGTAAATGTCTCTGGTCCGCATCAGAGAGCCCATAACAAGAACCGCACTGATGATCTGAGACAGAATGGTCGCAAGCGCCGCGCCCATAACACCCATCTGCAAACCGACAACAAATAAAAAGTCAAGCGCGATATTGGTCATACAGCAGATGATCAGATACAGCAGCGGACGTTTCGAATCGCCGACCGCACGCAGAATACCGGAACCCATGTTGTAAATCAGGTTTCCGATGGTTCCAAGAAAATAAACACGCATATAAATCAGCGCATGATTTACAACATCATCCGGCGTGTTCATCAGATCGAGCATCCATCTCGAACAGCCAATGCCGACTACTGTCAGCACAATACCTCCGAGAATGGAAAAGGCAATGGAAGTGTGCACTGCCCACTGCACCTTGTCCTCTTTATTGGCTCCGTAATGCTGTGAAATAACAACCGTCGCACCACTCGAAAGGCCGACGAAAAATCCGACCAGCAGATTGATCAGCGTACCTGTCGTTCCGCCGACCGCCGCAAGTGCCTGTTTTCCGAGAAAGTGTCCGACAATCATGGCATCTGCCGTGTTGTAAAGCTGTTGGAAAAACGTTCCGAACAGAATCGGCAGGAAAAAGATCAGAATCTGCTGCCAGATAACACCTTCCGTAATCTGATTTACCTTTACTACTTCTTTCTTCTCTTTGTTCATACCCAAATACCTTCTAAAACTGCCGCCGGATCTCATGGCTGATTCCGACGGCAGTCCCCCTTTAAAATTTTCTTCTGCTCCTCTGCAGATACTCTTCTTCTGTTTTATATTTTCAGCTGCTTCATCCCTCTTGGCAAGCGGATATTTGCAATCCGCTTCGCTACTTGCTTGATTCGGTTAAGTAATCTTTCAAAAAATCAAACAGCGTCTGCATTTCTTCCCGCGTGCCAATCGTAATACGCAGATAATTGTCAATGCGGGGTTTCTCAAAATACCGCACATAAATATGGCGTTCCCGGAGTGCCTGAAAAATCTTCCCGGCCGGTACGCTTTTGTGTGTTGCGAAAATAAAGTTCGATTTCGAATCCTCGAAAGAAAATCCAAGCTTTTTCAGCTCCTCCTTCGACCATTCTCGCGTTTCCATCACTTTTTTCACCGTCTTGCGGAAATATTCCACATCGCGGATCGCTGCGGCTCCGGCGGCGATTGTGGTCTGATTCATGGTGTAGGAATTGAATGAATATTTCACATCGTTCAGATACGAAATCATCTTCTCATTTCCGATTGCATAGCCGATGCGCATGCCGGCAAGCGAACGGGATTTTGATGTTGTCTGCACAACCAGCAGATTTTCATATTTTTCCAGCAGCGGCTGCGCAGTGGCTGCTCCGAAATCCACATATGCCTCATCCACAATTACAACCACATCCGGGTTGTTCTGTAATATCGATTCGATCGCAGAAAGCGAAAGCTCCACACCCGTCGGTGCATTCGGGTTCGGGAACACAATTCCGCCATTTGGATGGTTCTCTGCAAAATACTGCTCCGGCACAATGCAGAAATTTTCATCGAGCGGAATCTGCTCGTACGGAATGCGGAATTCCTCCGCCCAGACATCGTAGAAGGAATACGTAATGTCCGGGAAAAGAATCGGTTTGTCAGAGTTAAAATACGTCATAAACGCCATCGCCAGAACATCATCCGAACCAACGCCGACAAAAACCTGCTTCGGGCTTACGTGGTAGACATCCGCAATCGCCTGCACCAGTTCTGCCGCGGTCGGATCCGGATAGAGACGGAGGGTATCCTCTTCTGCTACCCGTCTGATCGCCTCTGCGGCTTTTGGTGACGGCGGATACGGATTCTCATTCGTATTCAGCTTAATCATGTCAGCCTCATGCGGCTGTTCGCCCGGTACATACGGCACAACTTTTCTTACATTCTTTTCCCAGTTACTCATAAGTTCCTTCCTTTCTGCCTGTGATCAGGAAATGCACCCTGACTTTATTCCGTCTTTCTGTTTTTTTGGAAACCCTGTGAATCGTAACCATTTTTTCTTTTCCTTCTGCCCCGGCAGTTCCCCGCCAATGCGAAGTCCCTTTTCTTCCCGGTGAACCGCTTTATCCTCTCTTCTTCCAAGTAGACGGATAGAAAAGGATCAGCATCGGAAACAGTTCCAGACGGCCTGCCAGCATATCGAAAATCAGAATCAGCTTGGAAACCGGACTGTATCCGAAAAAGTTACTGGTCGGTCCTACCTGGTCAAGACCAGGTCCGATGTTGTTCAGTGTTGCGGCAACTGCCGTGAAGTTTGTCTCGAAGGAAAATCCATCAATACTGATGATCAGCATGGAAAAGCTGTAGATCACCAGATAAACAATCAAAAATACGTTGATCGCCCGCAGAACCTCATGCTCTACCGGGTGATCGTCGAAACGGATGCGTTTGATACTGCGCGGATGTACGATCGAACCAAGCTCTTTTTTCACGGTTTTTAAGAGGATCAGGATTCGCGAAACCTTGATTCCGCCTCCCGTTGAACCGGCACAGGCTCCGATGAACATCAGCATCACCAGAATACATTTTGACAGCTCCGGCCAGAGGTCAAAGTCCGTCGTGGAATAACCCGTTGTCGTGATAATCGATCCGACCTGGAAAAAGGCAGTCCGCACCGCTTCACCGATGGAATGGTACATCGGATAGGTATTCCAGGAAATCACGCCTCCTGCCAGAAGGATAATCAGGAAATACGCTCTTACCTCCTGGGACGAAATGGCGGCCTTTCCCTTTTTGCAAAGCATCAGATAATAAAAGTTAAAATTCACACCGAACGCAATCATGGCGATTGTCAGAATCCACTGCTGCAGTGGTGTGTACACTGCACAACCGCTGTTCAACACGGCAAAACCTCCTGTTCCGGCAGCTCCCATGGCGAGTGTGACAGAATCAAATGTCTTCATGCCGGAAAGCAGCAGGGCAGCAATGGTAAAAAGTGTCATGCCAAGATAAATCTGATACAGAATTTTAGCAGTTCCGCGCACTCTCGGAACAAATTTGGAAACGGTCGGTCCCGGGCTCTCTGCCTTCATCAGGTTCATGACGGAACCGCCCTTCATCGGAAGCAATGCAAGAATGAACACAAGAACGCCCATACCGCCAATCCAGTGGGAAAAGCTTCTCCAGAACAGGCTGGCGTGTGAAAGGGCTTCCACATCACTCAAAATGCTGGCTCCTGTCGTTGTAAAACCGGAAACGATCTCAAACAGCGCATTGATATAAAACGGAATTTCCCCCGTAATTACAAACGGCACCGCTCCGAAAACACCAAGGACAACCCAGCTTAACGAAACGCAGACAAATCCGTCGCGGGAATAGATTTCCATATTGGACGGTTTTCTGAAGCAGAGGATCAGACCGGCCGCAATGCAGAGCAGTCCCCAGATAAGATACGCAAAGCCTGTCTTTTCCTGATACATGGCTCCGACCAGCGCCGGAAACAGCATCAGCATACCTTCCACTTTCAGCACCCAGCTGATGACAAAACGAATCATTTTATAGTTCATAATCCGCTTCCCCCGTTACTCTGCCAGAATCTCATGGATATCCTGAAGACCGGTTTCCGTTGTTACGATAATGACGGAATCTCCTGCCTCAAAGGAATCCTGTCCACCCGGAATGATGACCTTTCCCTGTCTGTTAATCGCTGCTACCAGAAGGTTTGGCCGTGTTTTCATATCCTGCAGACGGATGCCGATCATACGGCAATTCTGGTTCACGATAAACTCAAGAGCCTCCACACGGTCTTCCATCAGCTTATACAGCGTCTCAACGTTGCTTCCGATGGAGTTTTTCATTGCCCGGACATACTGCAGAATGTACTCTGCGGTGATGTGTTTCGGGTAGATCAGGCTGTCCAGGTTCAGGCTGTGGATAACATCATTAAATTCCAGATGGTTGATTTTCGTTACAACCTTTGAGGATACCTTCTCTTTCGCATACAGCGACAGAATGATGTTTTCCTCATCCATATCGGTGCAGGCCACAAAGGAATCCATATTCTGGATGCGCTCCTCTTTTAAGAGCTCCTGGTCACTTCCGTCACCGTAAATAACGGTTGCATCTGGCAGTGCTTCGCTTAAAACCTCACAGCGATCCTTATTTTTCTCGATAATCTTGACATCGACGTTCATATTTGCCAGTGATTTTGCGAGATAATACGTAATTTCACCGCCGCCAACAATCATCGTATTGTGTACCTTGTTTGTATGAACACCGATTTTCTTAAACAGGCTCTCTGCGTTCTGCGGTGTGGTAATGATGGAAAGGCTGTCTTTTGCCTGGATCACAAAATTTCCATCCGGTATGTAAACCTCGCCGTTTCGCTCAACAGCACAGACCAGCAGACTGTACTGAAGCGCTCCGGCCAGCTCACGCAGCGACATATGGACAATTTTCGATGTTTCCGGCACTTTAAAGCGCAGCATTTCGATTCTTCCGCGGGAAAAGCTGTCGATCTCAATCGCAGATGGGAACCGCAGCAGTCTTGCCATTTCCATGGCGGCCGCGTGCTCCGGGTTGATGATCATGGACAGACCCAGCTTTTTACGGATAAATTCTCTCTCCTCCCGATACATCGGATTTCGAACTCTGGCGATGGTGTGACAGTCTGCTGCCTGTTTGGCGATGACACAACAAAGCAGGTTCATTTCATCACTTTTGGTTACGGCAATCATCAGATCCGCATGCTCAATATCCGCCTCCTGAAGCACCTGATAGCTTGCTCCGTTTCCTACAATTCCCATAACGTCATAGGTGTTGGAGACGTTGCGGACGACAATACTGTCTGTGTCGATGACCGTCACAAGGTTGTCCTCGCGGCTCAGCTGGGCGGTCAGTGCGGCTCCGACTTTTCCGCAGCCCACAATGATAATTTTCATGTTCTCTCCCTTCAATGCAAAAGCATTTCGCGTAAAATAGTAAAGACCCGCCAGGCGGCATCGTAAAACCATTTTTCGATGCACTCCAAAAAGCAGATCTGTACCCCTATTGTACGATGGCGATTATATCATATTTCCAGGAAAAGCGGAATAGATTTTAACAACATTTTGGACGGAGTTTTTGTAATGATTGATCAAAAAAGGGAAAACCTGTTGAACCTTGCGCTGGCCGCAACGGAAGTCGAACGGCGGCGTGTGCCGGAGCTTTCGGCAGGTTATAACTCTTACAGCAAAACATGGGAAGTAATTGTACAGTATCAGGGAGACCTGGCTTTTCTGGAGGAGCAGGGAGTTCGTGTGACGCTGCTGCTGTTTTCGTATGCCATTCTTCTGGTTCCGGAGTCCCTGATGGATTACGTGACAGGACTGCCGCAGATTACCTATCTGGAGAAACCGAAATTACTTTATTTCGCAGATGCATTTGTGCGGAGCATATCCTGTATTACGCCTGTGCAGGAGGGGGTTATGGGTCTGTCTGGGAATGGGGTGCTGCTTGCATGCATTGATTCAGGCGTGGACTATGCGCATCCTGATTTCTGCGCACCGGACGGGACAAGCCGAATTGCAATTTTATGGGATCAGACGATTCCGGGGAATCCTCCGATGGGGTATGCTCTTGGGTCGGTATATACACGGCAGCAGATCAATGAGGCACTTGCATCTTCTACGCCGGAAGAACGGTTTGCCCTCGTGCCGTCCCGCGATGTGACGGGGCATGGGACAGCGGTGCTCGGAATCGCAGCGGGAAATGGGAGATCCTCGGCAGATGCGGCCATGCGGGGCGTGGCACCGGAAGCAACACTCGTGGTCGTAAAGCTTGGGAATCCTGATCCGGCGGATCTGCCGCGGACATCGCAATTGCTGCAGGCGGTGGATTTCTGCGTAAGATATGCACTTCTGGTGGAGCGGCCGCTTGTGACTAATTTGAGCTTCGGGAATAATTACGGTTCGCACAGCGGGGATTCCTTACTTGAAACGTATTTGAATGCAGTGTCAAATTTAGGGCAGAACGTGATCTGTATCGGGGCAGGAAATGAAGGGGATACCGGACGCCATTATGCCGGGAACCTAAAGTCGGATCGCAAGTCGTCCGGTCAGACGCAAACAGTCCGTGCGACATCTGATCCGGCTGCGACGTCTGCGGTCTCGGCAACGGCTGACCGCGCTGTCTCCGTTGAATTTCAGGTCGGTGCTTATGAATCCTCGTTCAGTCTCCAGATCTGGAAGGTTTATGGGGATGAAATCTCGATCGAACTGATTTCCCCCGGCGGCATCCGCTCCGGCACGCTCTCTCCTGTCCTCGGCACGGCGCGTCTGACGCTTGGTCCGACAGAACTTCTCCTGTTTTATGGCATGCCATCCCCCTACAGCCAGGCGCAGGAAATTTACCTGACCTTTCAGGGCGCAGGAAACCATCTGTCCGTCGAAAACGGCATCTGGACCTTGCGTCTCACCCCCGGCCGCCTGATCTCCGGTTCCTTTGACCTCTGGCTTCCCGGCGGAAACGCCGTCGGTTCACAGACCCGCTTCTTCTCCCCCACTGCCGACACCACACTCACCATCCCTTCCACCGCCCGCTCCGCCATCACGGTCGGTGCCTACGATCCCCGCCTTTCCTCCTATGCCAGCTTCTCCGGCCGCGGCTATACCCGTATTCTCCACGAAATTAAACCTGATCTCGCCGCCCCGGGTGTCAATATCCCAGCTCCCCGTTCCGGCGGCGGCTATGCTTCCTTCACCGGCACCTCGTTTGCCACGCCTTTTGTATCGGGAAGCGCCGCTCTTATGATGGAATGGGGTATTCTGCGCGGAAATGACCCGTTTTTATATGGTGAAAAGCTGAAAGCTTATCTCATCGCAGGCACAAAACCCATCGCATCCGAGAGCGAATACCCGAACAGGCGGGTGGGATGGGGACGACTTTGTTTAGAAAGTAGCCTGCCAGATTAAAGTTATTGAAGGATTCGATAGAAGAAATAAAAGCGCAATGTAAAGAGTTAAACGACAAATGAGACATATTTTTATCTCTGTACTATCTTGTACTTTGCTACGAAAATAAAACTCGTAGCAAGGTACTTATAGTGTTCATTTGTCGGGCAACTCTTTTTTATTTAACTGTTAATAACTTGCTGTTTAAAATTTTTTGAATGCAAAGAGAATCACTTACTCAAAAGATATTCTTCCAACATTTCCTTTACTTTTTTCTCAATTTCGTCTATGATCTCTTCACACCTTGTCTTTTTCATCCCTGCACCAGTTCCTACCGCCAGTAACTCTTTTCTGCCTGGATTTCTTCCATTTCCATCTACTGACGTAGTATGTTCGCCATAATACGTATTACTGTAAGTAAGATCATATGCCGGACTTAAATGCCATTTATCTTCGTCTGCTTCGTACAAATACGTGAAGTTCTTCGAATGATCATCTCTGTTATGTGCAAAAACATTGAAACACATTCGGCGGAACATATTTTCAACATCTTCATCGCAATTGCGTGTCATGATTTTTGTCAGTTTCATTAATCCATGATAGTCCAGACTTGGCTGCTCAAAATCCAATTCCAGAATTGCAGCTGTCGTCAACATGTGCACTTTCTTTTTCCCTTTCAAACAGTTTCTCCTGTCAAACCTTTTAGTTCCAAAATATCCTTTACATTTTTCTGATGGAAACAATCTCGTTTCACTCATCATAATTCCGCAGGTCTTGGCACAGCAGGAATAGTCATATTCCATTTTTCCTGCATCTTTTCCGTCCACATGCGCTGGAAATTTGATAATCCATTCTTCATTATCAATGGTTGTCATGATTTTAGGTCTTGCTCCGCCGCTGGTACCTCCCAGCAGATACAATTCGTCCAGTTTATCCGAATACTCTGTATTCAGTATCTTTTGACACTCTTCCGCCAGTTTGTCCAGATCTGCACTGCTCTGCTCCTCTGGAAAATTCTTTTCCGGGTGATATGTCAACGCTCCCATCCCCGATGTGCCCACAATCGCCAGACGATCCAGTACGGTCAGTTCATCCGGATTTTGTTTATGTGCCCGTAACAGGCGATCCAACAGTAATCTGCCCCAATGATCTGGAAGACTGTCCGCAAAAACCCCAAATAATCCTTCAAAATGATCCTTAACTGGAACAAATACCTGTTTTTGCAAAGGCAATGAAAATGGGTTGATCGAAAATCCGGTTTCCAGCCATTCATCACTGTACTGAAATGCCACTTTGTGGTCTGCCGTCATAGCTAATGTTCCCACCGTTTGATCCTCATAACACACCTGCAGTACTTTATCTTGTTTCATTGATAACCTCCTGAATATCTTTATACGGTACCTGCGTGAAAATATTTCTGAGCTCATCTGCAAGATCCAGTGCGATTGCAATTTTCGTTAAAGATAACAGGGAAATTTGTCCTGTCGTTTCGAATCTTTTGATTGAGCCGTAACTCACTCCGCTTATAGATGCTAATTTTTCCTGCGTAATTGAACGTCTCTTTCTGATTTTTCTCACTCGCTGCGCAAGTTTTTGATCCAGTTCTTCCGGAGTTTCCCATATAAATTGTTCCATTTTTTCCCCTTCTTGTTACAGATTATATGTTATCTAAAATATCCTGTTTTTATTCAAAACAGATTATATATTATCTATTCTATTTTACCACTCACGTGCAGAAAGCACAATGATTTCCTGCCCTGTTTCCATAAAAACTCCACCCCGTTTTTGTAACTGCAGATAAATTTTGCATCTCCTTTACTCTATAGGGATAATTTGCGCTTTTTTGACTATCCGGTAGTATTTGTTTCAGAGTAAGTAAAAAAGCCTCTGCCGGGCAAAAATTTTGCTTTCCGGCAGAGGCTTTGCTGGTCAAACGGATATTCATGCAAGCATGATTCGCGATTTTTCTTCCATTTCGCATGGCTTGGAATCGTTACAAATACTGGCTGAATTCCACTTTTTCTTTATTTGGTCCTTCGATCGTGAAGAAACGGACGCCATTTTCCCAGAACGGAAGGAAATGTACTTCATCCTGCGTCGTATTCAGACCGGCCCCGGTAATCATTTCGTGAACCTTTTCAATATTCTTTACGTCAATCGCCACATGGTCGATTGCTCCGGGTTTCAGTGCTGCAGCTTTGTTTTCGTACGTTTCGATCACAAGTGTTCCAAGCTTTAAGAATGCCACTTTCTCATCCGCCGCCTCATTTACGGTGCGGAATGCAATTTCAAATCCAAGCTTTTCATAAAACGCAATCGTCATCTCAATATCGTTGGTCGGAATACCGACATGCTGGATTCCATTTAACTGCTCTCTTAATTCCATTTCTTATCCCCCAGTCTTTTTTCTACCTGTGCCAGATCCGGCATGGCCGGAATAGAGCGTGTCTGAAAAAGGCTTTTCGTGAGCTGCGAGTCCCAGTTCGTGGGAGATTTTATCCGAATAAGGGCGGCGTAGCGGGCTACGGCAACCGAATGAGGGTAAAATATACCGCAAAGTGGAGCTTGCAGATTGCGGAAATGATTTTTCAGACACGCTCTAGCACCTTTTTTCTCCACACGAAGGCTTGCAACGGCGTTTCCAAAACGGGCAAACGCTGCCAGTTCTTCCTGCGGCTGTAAAGATATGCTCCATTCCACCAAGCGTCACTACAACTATTTTTACACTCTGATGATATAATATTTCCGCTGTTTTTGCAACATTTTGCTCTCTCCTGCCCGTTCGCTGCCGTTTTGCTGTTTCTTTTTTTCACAGATCACAAGGATGAGTGCCAGCATTCCTCCCATCAGGCTGCACCAACTGCCAGCCGCCCGTCCGGGCGCATGGTACACAAGAACAATTTTGTGCTCGCCTGATGGGATTTTTGCGCCGAGAAATGCCGTGTTTGCGCGGAACAGCAGTGTTTCTTTCCCATCCACTTTCAGCACAAAATTTTCATCGTATGGAATGCTGGTGATGAGGTATCCGTCTCTTTCCGCGGAAACCACGCCTGTGATGCCGTCGCCGCCGTATGTTGCTGTTGTTCCGCCAATCAGGGTAACCGCCTGACTGTACAGCTGCTCCGTTTTTTCCAACGGCTGTGCCATACCAGTCCATGTCTCAAAATTTTTCAGGATATAATGGCCTTTTCCCATCCGAATGAATACGGTTCCATCTTCTTTCATCGTTACAAGATAGTTAAACTGTGTATTCCCATTGGCATACGTATGGTTGATGCCGGTCAGGCGGTTGGTCTGGCCGTTGATGCGGATAAACATATCATGACTCGCTTTCTGATTCTCCACCTCGAAAGAAACGGCGAGCAGCGTTGCTCCCTCTGAGGCACCCGGCAGCGTTGCTGAGACGGTCACGGATTTTTTCGTCTCAATCTCATATCCGTCCGCTGTCTTCTGAATGCGCAGATCTTCCTGATCGGTCTCTGGAATTTCAAGGTTTACTTTCTGAAAACAACTGTGAAACAGGGGTCCTACAGAACCATTCTTTGTATCTGAATCTGCAGCGGCTCTGAAATTATCCACAGATTCCGCCGATTTTTCCTGATCCGGGATTGCCGCTGTTGTCTTCCGCATTTCCTGATCCGGGATCACGGCTGCCGTCTCCAGTATTTCCTGGTTCTGCGGATAAGGTAATGATTTGTATTCCGTCTCGGAAACCACCTGGTCTGTCACGTAGGCAACCGGCGCTGCGGATATGGCACGATAAACCTGAAAGTCCCCGTAATCCCGGTACAGTTCATACCCCTCCGGCCGTGTTTCTGCCAGAATATATTTCACTCCCATGAACTGCCAGAACAGCGGATCATCGGAAACCGTCTGCATCATGCGGTTGCGGAAGGCTTCATTAATCCCATACGTCTCGTCCCGGAATTTCTTATATTCTGCATTGTATGCCGAGGAATAAATCGTCGAAACATTCTGTCCAATATCCCATATCCGGTTGACGTTCGCAAGGTTCTGTCCGCCGTCTCCATACTGCTCCATACGGTACCAGCCGGGATCCTCCGCACGGATCTCGCGGATTGCCGCTGCAATCTTGCTGTCCGTCAGAGCTTCATACGTTTTACGCGGGATCATCACATGCTTTTCCTGATTGATTGCTTTTCCGGCAAATGCAAGAATCACAGCACTAAAGACGAGCGGCAGAAACGGAAGCTCTCTGCCCCGCAGCCGTTTTTTTGCCGGAAACCACCGCCATGCCAGATAGCACGCAGTCACACAAATCACATCCAGTATGCCGAGATGCCAGTATGGTTCAAAGTATGTCTCTTGCTTTGCATTCCACATCAGAATCAGAACTATGAGGTACGGAAGCAATTCTCGCAGCTCTGTCATGACTTTGCGCTTAAAATTCCCGGTGCTTCGATTTTTTCCACACTCCCGCTTCCGGACAAGCTGGTTTTCCACATAAAGCCCGACTTCTGCACAGAGGACCGGAAGAAACGGGATGAATACTTTATCTTTGCTGTACAGGCCGCCGTTCAGCAGATAGCCGAACAGGGGAATACAAAAGAATACCAGCAAAAGGAAGGACAACAGTTTCTCACGCAACCGGCTCTTTCCGATCACTCTGCCCAAAAGCGCCACCCCCGCAAATGCGGAGAGGCCAATGCCGTACGGCGTGTAGCAGAGACGCAGGATCAGAAACTGCGGTTTCCACATCGCCGGATCGGTAAAAAGTCCTGCGATGCCGCCCGCTGCGGTGCCGCGTCCGCCCTCGCCGCTGCCGCCGAACAAGGCGGCAGCCGATGGGATCAGCAGAATACCGGAAAGAAGGATTCCTGCGAGGACCGGAAGCGCAAAGCGGATTGCTGCGCCAAAAAAGCTCCGCAAACCCACCAAGGTTTCACCCGTTCCGGCAGATTTTTCACCTGCCCTCTGCTTTTTCTCTGCCCCGGCCTTTTGATTCCGCGACACTTTTCGATTCTCCTGTTCCGCTTCATACGCAGCATTTTCTGTACCGCATTTCAAATACTCCGTCACCGCATACGCCGTGAGCGCAAGCAGCCCGCCGACAGAAAAATAAAAGCTGGTCAGAATCATCCCAAGAACGGAAAGAATCAGAAGACCGCTCTTTCTCTTCTGAAAATGGCGGTCCACGCCCCGCAGAGCCAGCAGCAGAAACGGCATATAATCGACAAACATAAGCTGATTATAGGAATGATATAGAAGTGCGGTAGAACACGTAAAGAAAAGTGATGTAAAAAGACAGTTGCCGTAATGCAGACCCTTTTTGCTGATCCATTGATAAAAAAGCACTGCATCCGCCGCATACAGCAGCGCGGAGGAACCCATCACCCACAGGTCCATCGGGATGAACGGGAAAAGGTAGGATAACAGCATGGTCGGACTCAGCAGTCCGTAGTAGGCAAAATGGTAAATATTCTGACCTCCTCCCAGATTCCATGCGAAATCCGGGAAGAGGTTTCCGGTCGCGTAAAACCGCTTCCGGAAGTAATCGGCAAGGGTGCTGTGCTGGCTGATCCAGTCAATCGAGGAGCCGAATACGCCGTATTGCAGGACGAACAGCCGGCACAAAAGCAAAGAAAAGAAAAACAGACCAGCCGCCGTAAAATCCTTTCCGGTAAGACCTTCCAAGAAGCCGTTCCGCCGTCCTTTCGGCTGGCCTTTCTTTTTCCGTGATTTTCCCGGCTCTCTTATTTCCTTTAAGATTTCCTTTTTCATGCCCGGATTTCTCCTCTTTCAGACGCATGGCGTTTGTCGGCATACTCTGGAAAATACACGTTTTTCTTTTCTGCCGTATGGGTATCTTTTCTTCTCTTTGCAGCACTCTCCTGCTTTTTCACCGGCTGCACACTGTGCATCTTGACCGTCTCTTCACTCGTCTCCTTTAAGAGATAGATCGGACGGTGCTTTGTTTCAAGATATGTCTTGGAAAGATAAATGCCTACAATGCCCGTGCAGAAAAGCTGTACACCGCTCACCAGAAAAAGGATGCATGCCATCGACGGCCAGCCCGCAACGGGATCGCCAAACAGCAGCGTTCTTCCGATGATGAACACGATCAGAATCATAGAAATCAGGAAAAAAAGCACGCCCATGACAGATGCAAGTGACAGCGGGGCTACGGAAAAACCTGTGATGCCGTCGATTGAGTACGCGAGGAGCTTTCGAAGTGGCCACTTTGATGTTCCGGCGCAGCGGTCCTCGTGCTCAAATTCCAGCCATTCTGTGTGAAAACCGACCCATCCGAAAATCCCTTTGGAAAAGCGGTTGTACTCACTCATTTCCAGCACGGCATCCACCATTTTGCGGCTCATCAGACGGTAGTCCCGTGCACCGCTTACAATCTCTGTTCTGGAAAGGCGGTTGATCACACCGTAGAAGGCATTTGATAAGAAGGATTTGATTTTTCCCTCGCCCTCCCGTGAACTGCGGCGTGCCGCTACACAGTCACAGGTGCCGCTCTGCAGCATCGCGTACATTTTCGGAAGAAGGGACGGCGGATCCTGAAGGTCGACATCCATCACCGTTACGTAATCGCCTTTGGCCGCCTGCAGTCCGGCGTACATGGCTGCCTCTTTTCCGAAATTTCTCGAAAACGAGAGGTAACGGCAGCGCATATCCTTCTGCGCAAGCCGGCGCATCTCAAACAGGCTGTGATCCTTCGAGCCGTCGTCAACAAAGATCAGCTCGAACTGAACCTTCTGCTGTTCTTCCATCTCATCCATCTGACGTACCATCGTCTCGTAGTAAACCGGAATTGCTTCCTCTTCGTTGTAGCATGGTATGATAATACTGATTGTCTCCATTTTTTTCCTCCCGGGGATTACATACTCTCTCAGAATCCTTCTGCAGATCCTTCCTGCTGCAATCCCGCTTCTGTCTCATTCTTATGCAAGTCAGGTTTTTGTGGCTGTTTCTCCCGCTGCAGAATCCTCGCCTGCCTCCGGGAAACGCAGGATGACTTTAAACAGATCGCCGTCTGCCGCAAGCTCCATGCGGCCGCCCATGTTGGCCGTGTAGCTTGATGCAATCGCAAGGCCAAGGCCGTGCCCCTCGCTCGTCCGTGATTCGTCGCCGCGCACAAAGCGTTCCATCATTTCCTCCGCTTCAAAATTCATCTCATAGGCGGAAATGTTTTTCATCGTCACGAAAATCTCCCCTTTTTCCTTCCCTGCGTCAATGTAAACTCTCGTTCCGCCCAGGCTGTATTTCAGGATATTTTCCACGAGGTTTTGTATCACGCGGTACATTTTCCCATTATCCCCAAGGAACGGCAGTGGCTCATCTCCGAGCGCCGTGCGGAACGACAGATTGCTCTGCGCAATCGCATCGTCCATATCGGCGAGGGTCTGCTCGATCAACCGTTTCATATCCATTTTTTCCATCTGGAATTTTTCGGTTCCGCTTGTCGATTTGGAGAGCTCGAAGAGGCTTTGGATCATCTCCTTTAGCTGTTCCTGTTTCACAGAAATCACTTCGACGTAATCCTGTGCCGCCGGTGTCAGATCCTCTTTTTTCAGAAGATCCGTATAGCCGACCATCGAGGTGAGCGGTGTTTTCAGATCGTGCGATACATTGGTAATCAGGTCAATTTTGAGACGCTCCGCCTGCATCTGTTTTTCTACGCTCTTCTGCATAGCGCTCTCAATATTTTCCAGCTCTGCAAACGCCGGATACAGCAGGGATTTTTCGGATATTTCATGGATCCGGCTTTCCATGCTGCCTTCTGCCATCGTATGGATCTGTTCCATCAAAAGGCCCATCTCCCGGTTCAGGCGACTGCGGTATGTTTTCCAGGCAAACAGAATTAAAATCAGCGTGGTCAGCCCGAGAAGAATGACAAACAGCACCTCGCCATCCATTCCGTTTATCAGTCCGGTGATCATGGTAATCACGATTAGAAGTTCCGCAATCAGTGCCACACGGAACGGCCATTTACTCTGACCGGCAAGCTGCCGTTCCAGGCTGGTCCGATCTCTGTAACGCTTCCTTTCTCTGCAAAAAAAGGACATTTCTCTCAGTTGTTTCTTTTCATAGCGACAGACAAGAATGCCGGCACTGAGAAGGAAAACGCCACAGATTCCAAAAAACAGAAGACCTGTCTGCACACACTCTATTACAGTACCCCATTCGGCAACAATGCGGTATCTGGCATAGCTGTGCCGGAGCGGCTGAAGCCATCCGAAAAAAGCAAATCCTCCGACAAGAACCAGAAGCTCATTTGGCACCTTTTCGGATTTTTTCAGAAACAGCTGCTCTTTCTCTGCTTCCGCAGCGGCTCTTGCCTCAAACTGCATCTGCCGGGATTTTTCTATTTCATCTGTCTCGGACTTATCTGCGGCTGCCCCTTCGCTGCTTTTTGCTGTTTTTCCCGCTTTTTCCGGTTCGCTGCCGGCAAAAGCAGTCATTTTCGAGTTCCCGGTATTTTTTCGGAATTTCCATACCAGATACAAGGCTGCGGCTATGCCCAAAACGCCGACTACCGTCACTCCAATGCCGATACCCCATTCGATGTTGCGCCACATTCCCCATTCGAATTCACTGGCCCATTTCCGCAGAAGCCTTCCGCACAAAATCAGTACCATAGCAAGATCGAGAAGCATCCACAGCAGGATGCGTTTTTCAGTCTCCGTTAATTTTTTCAATTTTGTATCCAATTCCCCACACCACCTTTAAATATTTTGGATTTTTCGGCGTAATTTCGATTTTCTCACGAATGCGCCGGATATGAACCATGACGGTATTTTCTACGCTGTAAGCATCCTCCTGCCAGACCTGGCTGTAGATTTCTTCGGCTGAGAATACATAGCCGGGATGCTCCATCAGAAGCTCCATAATTTTGTACTCGGTTGCGGTCAGGCGAACAGGTTCACCGTCCACCAGGAGTTCTTTGGTGTTCCGGTTCAGCAGCAGACCGCCGTTTTTCAGGATATCCTGGCTTTGTGTGGTTCCGTTTGCGGCGCCTAAGGAGAAGTAACGGCGGAGCTGGGATTTAACACGGGCCATGAGTTCGGCGGTATTATACGGCTTTGTCACGTAATCATCGGCGCCCATCGAAAGTCCGATGACTTTATCGCTCTCTTCGGTTTTCGCGGAAAGCATGATAATCGGGATGTTGTTTTTTTCTCTTATTTTCATCAGGGCGGAAAGGCCGTTCATTTTGGGCATCATGACATCGAGCAGGATCAGATGGATCTGTTCGGTCATGAGGATGTCGAGTGCCTCCATGCCGTTGTAGGCTTTTTTTACCCTGTAGCCTTCCAGTTCTAATAGTTTGCCGAGAGATCTTACGATTTCCCGGTCGTCGTCTACGACTAATATGTTGTATTGGCTCATCTCGTTTTTCCCCTCTTGGTTCTATGGTGTTTATCATAGCAGAGAAAACGGAGATTATTTGGATAAAAAACTGACATTTTTCTTAAAATGTAATCCCCCATTACGTTTTCCTGCTTTTTTTACAAAAAAAAACACTGATTGGTAGAATTGTAAGCTGGTGTAAAAAATAAAAACAAACGCATATAAATTAGTAAAAATGCCTGCCATAGCAACTGAAAATGTGGAAAAAGATAAAAAAAGTCAATATAAGTGGACAAAATACACAATATCAAACGGGGATTTTATTTGATATAGTGTAAACATCACAAATAATCAAAGAAAATGCGTAATAAAAACGCACAAAACAACGGAAAGGATGGGGAGTATGGCGAAGGAAAAAATGAAAAAGAAAAAAGGAGAGAAAATTACCCCTGCAATCTTGTGGAAACAGCGTTGGCTGCTTGTGATGTCAGTACCATTTGTAGTCTGGCTGATTATCTTCAAGTACATTCCACTGTGGGGATGGACCATGGCATTTCAGGAGGTAAAACCTGCGACATTTGCACTTCCGATCTGGGAGAGAACCTGGGTTGGATTTCAAAATTTTACAGATGCATTCAAAGACCGTCTGTTCACACAGACATTAATCAACACATTGGGAGTAAGCTTCCTTGACATCGCGGTTGGAACGATCGCAGCAATCGCATTTGCGGTTCTTCTGAACGAGATGTTCTTTATGAAGTTCAAAAAAGTAACGCAGACCATTTCTTATCTGCCGCACTTTGTATCCTGGGTTATTATTGCAAGTATTGCAAAGAATATTTTCAACGACGGCGGTGTTGTTGACAGTATCTTCGGCAAGAACCTGCACCTGATGAGTTCCAACTCACCGCTTATCTGGGTAACCATTATCCTGATTAACTGCTGGAAAGAGGTTGGCTGGAACGCAATTATTTATCTGTCCGCCATGGCAGGTATTGATCCTGGTCTTTACGAGGCCGCTGATATGGACGGTGCAAGCCGTCTGCAGAAGATCTGGCACATCACTCTGCCGGGTATCCGACCGACCATCATCGTACTGCTGATTATGAGTATCGGTGGCGCCCTGAACGTAGGTATGGAGCGTCAGATGCTTCTTAGTAACCCGCTGGTTGAGGATCACACGATGGTACTTTCCTGGTTCTCTTATAAGAGAGGTATCGGAAACAGCAACTACGGTCTTGGTACCGCAATCGGTGTATTCCAGTCTGCAGTCAGCGTTACCCTGCTGCTGATCGCCAATAAGATTGCCGGTCTGGTAGGCGAAGATAAACTTATGTAGGAGGACGCGAATATGAACAAGAAAGCAAAAAAATTTGACTACGTACTGGCGGTAATCTTCGTATTCCTCGTCATCATCACCATTTATCCGTTCCTGAACGTACTGGCGATTTCGTTCAACGATTCTACGGATACCATTAAGAATGTAAACTTCATCATTCCGAGAAAGTTTACATTAAGCAACTATAAATATGTATTTAAAGACGGCGGCATTGCAATGCCGGCTGTGATTTCTGTAACAAGAACCATCATCGGAACAATCGTAGGTATTGTATGTACCTCGATGGTTGCTTACACATTAAGCCGCAGAGACTTCGTACTCCGCAAACCATTCCAGCTTCTGTTCGTTGTTACCATGTATGTCGGTGGCGGAATGATTCCGGAATACCTTCTGATTATCCGTACCTTAAAGCTGGGCAATAACTTCATGGTATACATTCTGCCTGGTCTGATGTGGGTTTATAATATGATTCTGGTCCGCTCTTATATCGACGGACTGCCGATGGCTCTGCAGGAGGCAGCAAAGCTCGACGGAGCAAACGATTTTCAGATCTGGTATAAAGTCGTTATGCCGCTTTGTAAACCGGTTATCGCAACCGTAGGTCTGTACTATGCAGTAGGTCAGTGGAACTCCTTCATGGATACTTACCTGTATGCGAAAAAACTCCCGACTCTGCAGTACAAACTGTATGAGATTATGAACCAGGCGACCATGAAAATGGACGTTCATGCAGGAACCAATGTACAGACGGCCGTAACACCAATGTCCGTACGTATGGCCGTAACGATTGTAGCAACTGTGCCGATCGTTATTGTATATCCGTTCCTTCAGAAATACTTTATCGGCGGTATGACACTTGGTTCTGTTAAAGACTGATAAAAAACAGTATTAAAAAATTTTTAGAAAAAGATGATGTTTATTCCTGCCAGGCGAAAGCAAGAGTGCAGGATGACATAAACCATTTTAAGGAGGGCTTTTATGAAAAGAAAAGTAGTATCACTCATGTTAGTATCTGCTATGGTGGCCGGAATGCTCGCAGGATGCGGTTCCGACAGTGGCAGCAGCAAGGGAGGATCCAGCACAGAGACTGGATCAGCGGCAGAGGCAAGTTCTTCAGGCGAGACAGCAGATGATGCAGATGACAAATCTCCGATTACCTTTGAGTATTTTAACGCTGATGGTAAAAACGGCAACTGGGATAACCCGGTAGCAAAAGCAATCACAGAGGCAACAGGCGTTACACTGGATGTTTCCTATCCGGTAGCATCCCAGGGTGATGCAAAAGAAGATATTGCGCTGATGATCGCAAATGATGAGTATCCGGACATGATTTATGCAAAAGGCTCAGCAACGGATTTGTATCAGGCAGGCGCGCTGATTGATATGACAGACCTGATTGAAAAATATGGTCCAAACATCAAAAAAATGTACGGAGCAGAGATGGAAAAACTGAAATGGAGCCAGGATGATCCTGGAATCTATCAGCTTTCCTACGCAGGTGTAAACCAGAAAACCCTGACAACAGGCGGAAGCTGCCAGATTCAGTGGGCTGCATTAAAAGAGAACGATTATAAATATCCGAAGACACTGGATGAGTATGAAAAAATGATCAAGAGCTATCTTGCAGCACATCCAAAAACAGAAGATGGTCTGGATATGATCGGTATCACCATGAGTGCTTCTGACTGGCACTGGATGATTACCCTTGGAAACCCGGCAGGACTGATCGCTGATGCATCCCCGGATAATGGACAGTGGATTATTGACGACGAGTACAACGTACATTACAAACATGTAACAGATGAAGAGAAAGAATACTTCAAATGGCTGTGCCGTATGTACAACGAAGGTATCCTGGATCCGAACTTTGCAACGCAGACAGATGATGACTATATTGCAAAAGTTGCCAGCGGCCGTGTTGTTGCCATCACCGATGCTGAGTGGCATTACAGCCAGTGCGAAGCTACTCTGGTAGCAGACGGAAAAGTAGATCAGACTTATGTTGGACTTCCTGTAACCTTAAGAGAAGATCAGGTAGAAAAAGCCCTTCTGTATCAGGGAACTACCGTTGGCTGGGGTATTGGAATTACCAAGAGCTGTGAAGATCCGGTTCGTGCCATCAAATTCCTTGACTATCTGTGCTCCGATGAAGGACAGATCCTGTATCACTGGGGTATTGAAGGCGAGAACTACTTCCTTGATGATGATGGACAGCCATATCGTACTGACGAAGAAGTAGCAAAAGCTCAGTCTGATCCGGATTATGCAAAGAACACCGGTATTGACAACTACACTGGATTCCCGATCTACGGAACAGGTTCCTACTCTGAAGACGGATTCCCATACACTCCAACTACCAAAGAGTCTGTTATTGCAAACTACAATACAGCAGAAAAAGAAGGATGCGAAGCGATGGGATTTGAAATGCTGACCGACATGTTTGCACAGCCGGAGGAGTTTGACCTTCTTCCATACTCTGCACTGTGGGCATATCAGCAGCCACAGGAACTGGCTGAGAAACAGACTATTCTGGATGAAATTGCATGGCCAGGACTGGTTAAGTGCGTAACTGGTACAGAAGATGAGTTTGATGCAAACTGGGAGAGCATGGTACAGGAGCTGACAGACAATGGTCTGGCAGATGCAGAAGAAGCTATGACAGAGTTCCTTGCTACCAAACTTGTTGATGTAGAGTAAGTAAAGCAAAAACATAAAAACATAAGGTTTTGCCGTTGAACGGAAGGCGGCACAAAAACATGGTCTGATATTATTAAATGTCAGGCCATGTTTTAAAATACAGCGACAGTAATGGGAAATGTGAAACATTGTAAAAAGATAACAGTATATGGAAAATCTGCAAACAATTTCATGAGACAAAATCATCGGGAGGTTTTTGGAAAATGACAGAAAAGAAGGAGTTTCAGGTAAACAAAAACACACCGTTCTGGGATGCATCACTGACGGATCAGGAAAGAATCGACTGGCTGTTAAAAGAAATGACGGTCGAAGAAAAACTGGGATACCTCGCCAGCTCTTCCCCGGATCTGCCGCGCCTTGGCATTCCGGGTGTCTCTGTGGGCGGTGAGGCGGCACACGGCGTTGAGGGCAGAAACGATCAGAACGGTCTTGGAAAACCGGATGTGACAACATCCTTCCCACAGCCGATCGGTATGAGTGCATCCTGGGATCCGGAGCTGATCAGACAGGCCGGTGAAATAACAGGAACCGAGGCGCGCGTCGTATGGCACCGCCATGAGGGCCATGGACTCAGCAGATGGGCTCCGACCGTTGATCTTGAGCGCGATCCGAGATGGGGAAGAAACGAAGAAGGTTACGGAGAGGATCCTGTGCTGACCGGAAAAATGGCCGGTGCTTATATCCGGGGAATGCAGGGCGATGATCCGAAGTATCTGCGCTGTGCAGCGACCTTAAAGCATTTCTATGGAAACAACACGGAGGTCGGCCGCGGATGGAAAAATTCTTCCATTGACCCGCGGAACAAATATGAGCTGTATCTGGAGCCATTCCGCAGATGTATTGAGGACGGCGGCGCAGAGGGCATTATGACGGCATATAACAAGATCAACGGAACGATCGGTATCCTGAATCCGGAAGTGACCGATATTCTGAAAAAACAGTACGGTCTCCGTCACGTTGTCAGCGACGGCGGTGCGATGGGACTTGTCGTGAATCTGCATCACTATTTCGGACAGCATGCGGAGACGATCGCAACGGCGCTGAAAGCCGGTGTGGATGCCATGTCTGACGATCCGCGTATGGTAGAGCAGGCGGCACGCGAGGCATATGAGCTTGGCATTCTGAAAGAAGAGGATATGGACCGCTCTATTCGCTGTATGATGGAGACGAAGCTTCGTCTCGGCGTTTATGATCGGGAAAATCTGAATCCGTATGACCGTGTGACCGAGGACGATATCGATTCCCCGAAGGCACGTGAAATCTGTAAAGAGCTGAGCCGCGAATCGATCGTACTTCTGAAAAATGAGAACGGAGCGCTGCCACTTGACAAAGCCCTGAAAGCAGAAGATATTGCCATTGTCGGACCGCTTGGTGATGCATGGTATCAGGACTGGTACGGCGGAACGGCACCATACCGCACAACCTTCCTGCAGGGGATGGAAGTACTGAAGCAGGAGAACATTACATTCGCGGATGGTCTGGATCGCGTTGTTTTCCGCTGTGATGGAAAAAGTCTTGCCGTAGCAGAAGACGGAACACTTCAGATGGCAGATGAGCCAGATGTGTTTATCAAGGAATACTGGGGTGAGGGAAGCTATACGTTCAAGAGTGTCCGTACCGGAAAATACCTCGGCGCAAGACTCTCAGAGTCGCAGGGAGAAAAGCCGAAAATGGGACAGATTGCGGCAGACCGGGAGGAAGCCTTCGACTGGTTCGTGATGGAGATTTTCCACGTGGAGCCACAGGAGGATGGCAGCGTTGTGCTGACCAACCGTTTCCATTACCCGGTTTATAAGGATGCAGAGGGATTTTTCTCCTTTGAGCAGACGGAGGGAATTCCGATTACGATGGAGGTTGTCGAAAACGGAATTGAAAAAGCAGTTGCTGCAGTCCGGGGCAAAAAGCAGGTTTTGCTTGCGCTCGGCTGTAACTCCGTGATCAATGCGAAAGAGGAGATCGACCGCAACACACTGGAGCTGCCAGAGGAGCAGGAGATGCTGCTTGACCGGATCGCAGAGGTCAATCCGAATACCGTTCTGGTGCTGTTTACGAATTATCCGTACACACTTCAGAAAGCGATGGAAAAACTGCCGGCGATCATCATGTCTGCAACGGGAAGCCAGGATATGGGAAGCGCAATGGCAGAGGCTGTGCTTGGAATCTATGCACCGGCCGGCCGTCTGAATATGACCTGGTATGAGAGTATCGATCAGCTGCCGGACATTGACGATTACGACATCATCAAAGGAAAAAGAACGTACCGCTATTTCGACGGGAAGGAATTGTATCCATTCGGCTATGGCCTGACGTATACCACATTTGCGTATGAGAACTATAAGATTTCCTTAAAAGATGACCGTCTGCTGCAGATCTCTCTCGATGTGAGAAATACGGGCGCTACCGCAAGCGACGAGGTCGTCCAGATCTACGGTTCCGCTCTGGAATCCTGCGTAAAGAAACCAATCTGCCAGCTGCTTGATTTTGTCCGTGTGAAAAACATTGCCCCGGGCGAGACGAGACACATCGCACTGGAAATCCCGGTGGAGGAGCTTCGCTTCTACGATGTCATCAGCCGCAGACTGATGGTAGAAGAAGGAACGTATGAAATCTATGCGGGCGCATCCTGCAAGGATAAAGCCGTTTCCGCAGAAATCTTTATTCCGGGCGGAAAAAGGGGAGTACGCGATCTGAGTGCATTTACCGCGGCAGACCACTACGATGATTACGAGAACATGTATCTGACGGAAGGCCACTTCAATTTCAAGGCAGTCCGCGTGCAGGATGAGACGAAAGAAGGTGTTCTCGTTTACCGTGACTGTGATCTTTCCGATGCTGCTGTTCTGGCGCTTCATGTGAAGAGTGAACGCGGCGGCAGTGTGGAAGCCTTTGTGGACGGTGTTTCGATGGGAAGCTTTACCGGTGACACAAGAACCTGTGAGTTCCGCAGCGCCCCGAAACTGGACCGCTATGCGGAGGAAGAAGTAAAAGAGCGCAACCGGTACCGCGAGCCGGTTTATGAGGATGTTGAAATTTCCCTCGCAGACAGACCGCAGACGGACGGCGTATCTGAGATCCGTCTTGTCCTGAAGGGAGATATGCGGATCTGCTATCTGCGTGTGCTGAAAAATAAGAGCACAGGAAAAATTCAGATGGGCGTAGCAAACTAACCAGATCATGTATTGTCTGAAAAAAGTATTGACAAATTGTGTGAATATGAATAAAATATTCCTGTAAAAACAAAATACGGAGATCTTCAGGGCAGGGTGTGATTCCCTACTGGCGGTATAGTCCGCGACCCGCTGCGATATCAAACAGCGGCTGACTCGGTGCAACTCCGGGACCAACAGTTAAAGTCTGGATGAAAGAAGACGAAATAAAGTTTATTTGCATGGAAATATTTTTTGGTGCCCTGAATTCAAGAAAAGGAATTCAGGGCACTTTTTTCGCGGGCAACGAGCCAAAGTCCGTGCTTGCACGAGACCTTGGCGACTGCCGCGAAAACGAGTTCAAATTCGTGGAGCGTATTTGGACTCGTTACTTCCGGCAGAACCGGTCAAGATCTCCAGAAAAAAAAGGAGAAATGCAGTTATGAATGCACAGACAACAGCAAAACAGACATCAAAGATGTCACAAATCGGAAAAACCCGTTACATGGTACAGGTGGCAATGCTCGGCGCAGCCGCAGTCGTATTGATGTTTTTTGACATCCCGCTTCCGTTTGCCCCGAGTTTCTACAAGATTGATTTAAGCGAAGTTCCGGTGCTGATCGGAGCCTTTGCGATGGGACCTCTTGCCGGAGCTGCGATTGAGCTGATTAAGATTCTGCTTAACCTTGTCATGAAAGGAAGTACCACCGCAGGTGTTGGCGAAGTGGCAAACTTCCTGATCGGCTGCGCGTATGTTATGCCGGCCGCATGGATCTACAAAACACAGAAAACAAAGAAAAATGCCATGATCGGTATGGCAGTCGGAACCGTATTTCTGGCAGCAGCCGGCGGTCTTCTGAACGCTTTTGTACTGCTTCCGGCTTATGCAGCAGCCTTTGGAATGCCGATGGATGCCCTTGTGGGAATGGGATCTGCAGTCAACAAAGCAATTACAAGCCTTCCGACCTTTGTTCTGTTTGCCGTTGTACCGTTTAATATCATCAAAGGTGTTGTGGTATCACTGGTAACCATGCTTCTGTACAAGCACATCAGCAGACTGCTGAAGGGTGAGGCGATGAATTAGTTCATCATTTCCGAAATCATTTCCGTAAACGGAGAATCCAATAAATACGTTGTAGAGAGACGGACAAAATGCAGAGAGAAATCCTCTGTTTTTTGTCCGTCTTTTAAAATTTTCGGGGAATGGCGGCAATGGATTGCCCACACAGGTCTTTTAGTAGTACAATGAAGCATAATCGATAAAAGAAAATACGCAGCGAAATTGGAAAGGAGCGCAAAAAAAAGAGATCCGCACATTGGCTGAAATCTCTTTTCTATCACATTTTAATATTGTTATTATGTCTCGAAACTGTTAAGCGCTTTCCAGATGTTCCATCACTTGAACGCCCCATTTAAAAAGGGCGGTTCGCATGGCAAAGGTCAGGACTGCGGTAAGCAGAATCATCACGCTCGTGGTGATGTGGATGTTGAGGTGAAGTTTTCCGTACAGCAGGTAGCCGGCTCCGATCAGGATTGCGCCGACGGTGAGGTCGATGAGGACGGAGATCAGGGAGCGGTTGTTGGATTTTATGGCGGCGGTTTCGTTTTCCCAGTTTAATTTCGGAAATGCAAGGTCAAAAAGGAGCTGTTCATAGTTTACGAACAGGGTAAATAAAACCGTGATCGCCGTGGTGTAAAGAAGGGTCGCCGGGTGCAGACCGAAAACGACCGCGATGATGTTGAAGACCAGAGCGTACGGCAAGGTGCCAAGGAGACTGATCAGGATGCCGCTTACCAGCATGGCACGGATCTGGTCGTGATAGCTCATCGGAATGCATTTCATATAGATGTATTCGCTGCCCTTTCGGGACATCGCTGTGGCGGAGATCACGCAGAACATGGACATCATGACGGCAATTCCGGCGGCGGTAAGGACGGCAACTGCGACAGGCAGTTCCCCTTTCAGGAGGCGGAATATGGTGCCATCGGCGACAAGCCGTGTCCAAAGGCCGGTGGTTTTAGCCATGCCAAGGCTGGAAATGACGGAAACGAGGGCAATGCCAAGCATGAAGACCGGCCAGATGAGAGGCATCAGAACACAATTCATAAACCAGGCCGGGGTTCGGTACAGTTTTTTCCATTCGATCATCGCGTAGGTGCGGACCGGATTTTTGCTTTTGACGGTTCGGGTCACTTCTTCTTTGGATAAAATGCGTTTTTCGCTGGTGGTCTCGCTCATGCCGAGGACAGCCGGGAGGTAGATTTTCCAGGCGAGGGCGAAAAAGACAGCAAGGATGACGGCTGTTGTAGCGATGTAGAGTATCATTTTGAGAAAGGATGCATCTGCAAGGCTTCCGGTCATCAGGGGCAGGTTCGGAAAAATGGTCCGGAAGGCGCGCAGAGTGCCCTTCTGGCTTTCCATCAGGTTCATGATATCCTGCATTTCAAAATTTCCGATACTGCGCGAAAATACGTTGATGCCGATCGCAAAAATCAGGGATGCGGCGAATCCGAGGTAGCTTAAGAAATCCTTGTTTCGGATATTTTTGAAAAGACGCATCACGAGCATCGTCAAAACTGCGGCGTAAACGAGCGGCACAACCGGGAAAATAAGGCAGGCGAGGATCATATTGATCCAGTAAAAAATGCCCATTTTGGCGCTGATCCCGTACCCTAACAGAAACGGAAAGAACAGCAGTACAATAAGATAGTATTCGTTCAGCAGACAGCAGAAGCCTTTCGCACCGACAATCTGCGCCGGGGTAAACGGCAGCGGCAAAAGCTTTACGAGGTCAGAGTCCATGTAATACTCGCTCAGAAACAGCGGCAGGCCATAGAAGAAAATGACCATCATGCCAATGGCACAGACGAACTCGATCAGCAGGGTTTCCAGCCCGAGCGGCTGCAGGAAGGTATAGCCGGAATATCCCAGAAGAAACAGTAAGACCGACACGGGAAGGAGGCAGACACCAAGCAGAAGGTATACAACGATACGTCCTCCGTCCGAAAATGCTTTCTTTTTTCCGCTCTTCTGATTGCTTTTTCCTGGTCCGCTTTTCAGAAGGAAACGGGTGAGAATCCATAAGTTACGCATGTTCGGTGATCTCCAAAAAGATATTTTCAAGTGTCTGATCCGGATAGGCCGCTTTTAATTCTTCCAGGGTACCCAGGTATACCTGGCGGCCGTGATGGATAATGGCGATGCGGTCGCAGAGTTTTTCCGCTACTTCCAGCACATGGGTGGAAAACAGCACGGCGTTTCCGGCATCGGCGTGTTCACGCATCATCTGTTTGAGCTCGTGCGCGGAGCGCGGGTCAAGGCCGGTCAGCGGCTCATCGAGAATCCAGACCGGCGGCTTGTGGATCAGTGCGCCCATCACCATGATTTTCTGACGCATGCCATGCGAGTAGCTCATGATACGGCTCGAAAGGTTCTCTTCCATCTCAAAGCGTTTTGCGGTTTCTTCGATAAAACGCTGACGTTCTTCCGTTCCGACACCGTAGATATCTGCCATAAAATTCAGATATTCAATTCCCCTGACGCGAAGAAACGCATCCGGGTCGTCGGGCACAAAACCGAACTGGCGCTTGGCTTCGAGCGGATCCTTCTGGATATCTTTTCCATTGATTTCAATCGTTCCCTCGGACGGTGCCAGGATGCCGGTGATCATTTTTAATGTTGTCGTTTTCCCGGCTCCGTTTGGGCCGATAAATCCGGTGATCTTTCCATCTTCGATATCCCAGGAAAGATCATCGACGGCTTTTTTGCTTCCATCGCCGTAAATTTTGCTGACGTGGTTCAGACGAATCATGTTTTATTCCCCCTCTTTTTTTCTTGTAAAACGAAACTGTGATTCTCTTGCTTCGTTTCTAAAAACAGACTGCCCTTTTCTCACTCCGAAAGCTCTTATCCTTCCCTGCGCAGGAAAAGGAGTCAGGCGGATCTTCGCAATCCGCTTCGCTACTTGCTTGATTCAGTTAAATTTCGAAGCACGGGCTGTGATCTTGTGTTTTTTTCAGTATGCATTCTTCTGCCAGAACTGTCAATCAGCGGAACGAAAAATACAGAATTTTGTAAGAACTTGTAAGACTTTTAGAGCGTGTCTGAAAAAAAAGATACCGCAAAGTGAAGCCTGCAGATTGCGGAAATGCTTTTTCAGACACGCTCCAGAATCAAATCCGATTTTACCCTCTACTTTTTCAGAATCACATTGATGACTGTATCGACTCCATCCGGCAATACCGGGTCTTCGCCGAGATCGGCGAATGCCATGGTCGGATAATCGCTGTGTACCCAGCTTGTGGAAACCGGGATTTCCGCGCCGGTTGCGACGTAGCGGATCGCCTGGATTTCTTCTTTTTTCACGCCGGGCAGCGGCAGCGGCCCAACGGTATTTTCATAGACATGAAAATACAGATGGTTTCCGTGGCGCGTCACACGGCCAAAGTCCGGTTTCTCAATACCGGCTTTTCCGCAGCCGTAAATGCTCTCTCCGTTTTTCTTCATCCACTTTCCAATCTCAGCCAGCCGTTCGATCGACTCCTCCGGGATATTTCCCCTGGCGTCCGGGCCGACATTCAAAAGCAGGTTTCCACCCTTCGATACGCACTCGACCAGCTTTTTGATCAGCATCGGTGCCGGTTTGAAGAAGTGGTCGTTGGCACAATAGCCCCAGTGATTGTTCATCGTAACGCAGGATTCCCAGGCGATATCGTTTCCATTTACATCCTGGATGCCATTCGGCGGAATCATCTGCTCCGGGCTCACAAAGTCGCCGTGGTACGGGGTCGGATTTCCGGCCGCCAGAGAACCGTAGCCCTCTCCGCTCACCTCGAGACGGTTGTCGATGATGACATCCGGCTGGAGCTTCCGCACCATATTGATCAGCTCCGTCGCTTTCCATGCTTCGCCGCGCAGCGTATCGTAGGAAAAGTCAAACCACAGCACATCGAGCTTTCCGTAGTTTGTGCAGATCTCGCGTACCTGATTGTGCATGTAGGTCAGGTAGCGGTCGAAATCGCGGTCATCGTTTTTGTATGCCGGGTTGTTCCGCATCGGGTGGTTCCGGTCGCCGTAATGTGGGAAATCGTCGTGGAACCAGTCGAGCAGGGAGAAATACAAACCGACCTTCAGTCCTTCTGCGCGGACGGCATCAACGTACTCTGCAACGAGGTCGCGGCCGCATTTCGTGTTGGTGGATTTGAAATCGGTATACTGGCTGTCGAAGAGGCAGAATCCATCGTGATGCTTGGCAGTCAGAACCACGTATTTCATACCGGCCTCTTTCGCCGCCTTGGCCCATTTCCGCGGCTCGAAATCAACAGGATTGAACTCCTCAAAATATTTCATGTAATCTTCTTTTGGAATCTGCTCGGTACTCCGCACCCATTCTCCGCGCGCCGGGATGGCGTAAAGCCCCCAGTGGATAAACATGCCGAAACGGGCGTCGCGGTACCACTCCATCCGCCTGTCATAGGCTTCTCTGTCAAATTTGTACATCGTTTTGCTTCCTCCTGTTTTAGTTTTATATTGGTAATGATTCGGTTAAATCTTGATTTTCACCCATTTTCCCTGTTTGAATCGGATCGTCGCAAAGATAAACCGTGACATCTGATCCGCCAGCACGCCGAACCAGATTCCGACGATGCCAAGCCCCAGCGTGTAACCGCCGAGATACGAAACGATCGTACGAATAAATGTAACGCTGATCATAGATGCAACTGCCGTATAAAGCGTATCTCCCGCACCGCGCAGGCATCCCATGTAAATAACCTGACAGATCTGGAAAATGACGACGAAAATAATGACATGGATGATGCTGACACCGATTTCAATGATATGCTGTTCTTCGAAAAACAGACTGTACAGCCATCTTCCGCCGAAGAGATAAATCGCAACGAGGCATACTGCGATGCCCGCGCCGATCAGACGGCACGTTCTGCCGTACTCTTTCGCAAGATCCGGCTTTTTTGCGCCGAGGCTCCGGCCGATCAGTGCAACCGCTGCGGACTGGAGGCCGTCACCGAACGCAAACGAAAGCGACATAATATTCATGCCGACCTGGTGTGCCGCCATCGCATCGGTTCCCTGTTTGGCCGCCATGATCGCCGTCATCATAAAGCCGATCCGCATGAAAACCTGCTCGAAAAACACACTGTACCCGACCCTGACCAGGCTGATGAACGCTGCAATCGTCGGTTTAATTTTGTTCTTCAGAATATAGCCAAGATTCAGGAATCCGTCTTGCTTTGTGATGGAAAGGATGCTCATCACACATCCGACAATCGTTCCTGTGACGGTTGCCAGTGCCGCACCCTGAATGCCGAGTGCCGGGAACCCGAAATGGCCGTTGATCAGAAGATAATTCAGGATAATATTAATCGTATTTGATGTTACATTTGTGCGCATCGTGATTTTTGTATTGCCCGCACCGCGCTGTGCCGAGTTGATCCCCATCTGGATACAGTTAAAAATCATACCGCCCATGATGATACGGAAATATGTTACTGCGCCGTTATGCGTCTCCGCCGTTGAGCCGCACAGATGGATGATCGGACTTGCAAACGCCACAAATCCAACACTGAATGCAGCTGCCGCAAGGATAATAAATACAAGCGCAGTTACCAGAGTCTCATTCGCCGCACTCTGTCTTTGTTCCCCTCGCCGCCGCGCAACAAGGGCGGAAATCGACACATTCAGTGCAAAGAAAAACGCCAGGCCAAGCAGCTTCGGCTGTGTCGTCAGGCCGACCGCGGCAACTGCGTAAGAGCCAAGCGAGCTTACCATCAGCGAATCCACAAGACCCGCAAATGCAATAAAAAACGACTCCACGATCGCCGGCCACGCCATGTTGACGGCGGTCTGGAATGTGTCTTTGTGGTATTTCCCCTGTAACTTGTTTCCTAAGTACCCCATTTCTTTTCCTCTCTTTCGTCCCAATACCAATTTCTATTTTACTTTGTTTTAACAGAAGGGTCAATACGGTACCGGCAGAAAAAAGCCAGCCGCAAAAGCAAAATTCTTTTCGCTTTTTGTGGCTGGCTTTTCTTTTATCTTTCCGTAGCGATTCAGACCCCCATCTTGATTCCGCTTACGCTACATCCCAGGATTGCTTCTTATTTTTTCAGCACAAATTCTGCCTTATTCTCTGTCGTGCTGTCGCTTCCGATGAAGACTTCGAAAGCACCGTTTTCACTTTCTACACGCTCATTTTCTGTCAGGAAGCGAAGCTCTTCTTCTGTGATTTTGAAGATGACTTCGGTTTCTTCTCCCGGCTGAAGGGTTACCTTGCAGAAATCTTTCAGCTCTTTCACCGGGCGTACCACGGATGCGGCTACGTCGTGGATGTAAAGCTGTACGGTCTCGGTTCCCTTTGTATCGCCGGTGTTTTTCACGGTTACGGAGGCTTTAATCTCATCTTCCATGCCAAGCTCTGCCTTGTCCAGTTTCACATCTGAAATTGCAAAGCTGGTATAGCCAAGGCCATATCCGAACGGGAACAGTGGTGCGTTCGGGATGTCGAGGTATTTGGAACGGAAACGGTCTTTGTCCTTGCCCGGCACATGCGGTCTTCCGGTGGAATACTCGTTGTAGTGAACCGGCACCTGGCCTACAGAGTACGGGAAGCTCATGGTCAGCTTGCCGCTTGGAGCGTATGCACCAAAAACAACATCTGCGATTGCATTGGCACCCTCGGTACCCGGCATCCATACTTCAAGAACGGCTTTTGCTTTCGATACGACATCGCGCAGGTCGAGCGGACGGCCGTTGAAGAGAACAACGACAACGTTTTCATTAACTTCTGAAACGCGCTCAAGCAGTCTCTGCTGGATTTCCGGAATGCGGATGTTCGCGTTGCTGGTTGCCTCGCCGGACTGCAGACGGTCCTCACCGATCGCAAGAACGACAACCTCGGCCTCCTTTGCTGCGTTTACAGCCTCAAGAAGCATTGCCTCCTCTTCCTCCGGTGTATGGGACTGCTCCATCGCTTCACCGAAGCCCTCCAGACGGATGTCGGAGCCGAGCATCGGGGAACCTGCATGGAAGCTCATGTTTGTCGTATCTGCCTGCACTTTTACGGCCTCTTCCAGATTTGTCACATCCTTTGCATCTCCGATAAAGGACCAGGCGCCCATCAGGTTTCTGCTGTGGATATACGGTCCGACCCAGGCAATTTTTTTCTCCTTGCCAAGCGGCAGGATTTTCTCTTCGTTTTTCAGCAGTACAAACGATTTTCTTGCGGCTTCTCTTGCCAGATCGCGGTGCTCTTTGCAGAGAATGACCTCTTTTTCTTTCGTCTCGTCTGCGTCTTTATACGGATTTTCAAACAGTCCCAGTTTGTTTTTCAGTTCCAGAATACGCATGCAGGACTCGTCGATCAGATCCTCGGAAAGCTTACCCTCTCTTACAAGACGGCACAGGTTTTCGCAGTAAATGCCGGTCATCATATCAATGTCAACGCCTGCCTCGGCTGAGCGTACAGCTGCCTCCTCGCGGTCTGCGCAGTAGCCGTGGTAAATAATCTCCTCGATTGCCGCCCAGTCGGAAATCAGAACGCCGTCAAATCCCATTTCGTCACGCAGGATGCCGCGCATCAGTTTCTTGTTTCCGGTTGCCGGAACACCGTTTACCGTGTTGAAGGAAGTCATTACCATCGCTGCGCCTGCATTGATGCCGGCTTTGTAGGACGGCAGATAGAAGTCACGGAAGGTATGCTCGGAAAGCTCTACCGTATTGTAGTCTCTTCCTGCTGTCGGAGCACCATAGCCTGCGAAATGCTTCACACAGGAAGCAATCTTGTACGGCTCCTTCAGATCGTCTCCCTGGAATCCGCGCACCATTCCGGCACAGAACAGACCGTTCAGATACGGATCCTCACCGGTAGACTCCATGACACGGCCCCATCTTGCATCGCGGACCAGGTCGGTCATCGGTGCGAAGGTTACGTGAAGGCCGGAAACGGCTGCCTCTTTTGCAGCAACTGCCGCACACTTTTCGGACAGCTCCGGTTCAAACGTTGCGCCCTGTCCCAGCGGAATCGGGAAAATGGTCTTGAAGCCGTTGATGACATCCAGCATGAACAGCATCGGGATGTGATGCGGGTGCTGCTCCACAAAATCCTTCTGGATTTTCTTTAACGTTTCTGCGCCCATGCTGCCCAGGATGGAACCGGAAAGCGCTACATTTTCCGGCGTAAAGCCTTTATCCGCCATCGGTCCCATGGCTGTGATGTCCATATCTTTATTGAAGAAGGCACCCACCACCTGGCTCATCTGGTTCACTTTTTCTTCCAGCGTCATGTCGGCCAGAAGCTCTTTTAATTTCTGCTCGGTCATTTTTTCTCCTCCATACCTCGTTTTTGCTGTATCTGCTTCTTCAGAAACCCCTAAAATGTCAGAAAAATATCGTTTTTCCGTTTTTTCTGAATCTTATACTGAAATTTTACCACATCTGATCTGAAAAAAATATCCCCTGATCCGACCTTTTTCTTTCACTATTCTGACCTGTTTGCTGTTGTTCCGGTGCGTAAGAAAGTGATAAAATCCTCTGTTATTTCCCGGACATGTGAAGGGTGGCTTTCCGCTATTTTTCACTAAAGCTTCTTCGGTATTCCAGCGGTGCGTATCCCGTATTGTCCTTAAACATCTTCGTAAAGTACGAGAAATTGCTGTACCCCACATACAGCGACACCGTATTAATTGGCAGCGAACTCTGTGTCAGAAGCTTTTTCGCCTCCTCCACCCGCTTTTGAATAATATAATTGCTGATCGAAATACCCTTTTCTTTTTTAAAAATCCGGGACAGATAATCGGTATTCAAAAAGACAAGCTCTCCAAGCTCCTCCCGGTGAATCTCCTCCCGGTAATGTGCATCAATGTATGCGCATACCTGGCTCGTAACCGAATCTGATTTGTTGATGTACTGTCTGTACTGCACTGCTTTCCGAACCAGTACCCCCGCATATTCTATCATCTCTTCTCTTCCGTAAAGAGAATTCCGATGCAGATTTTCCATATCCGCATCGGCAAACAGCGCGTACGCCTTGATCTCCCGTTCCGAAAGCCATGCATACACCACCTGGGTCAGATCGGTACGGAGCGCTACCAGAAATTCTCTGGTAATCATTCCTTCCCGTTCCGTCCGGTCAAGGTATTTCTGCAGCCGCTCCAGCAGCTCCTCCGGTTTTTCCTCCGAAAGCAGAGCTTTCCACACATCCAGCTCCCTATTTTCGTAGCTGGTCTGCGGAGCCCGAAACTCGTTCAGAAACAGCACCTCGTTCCGCACGGAAAGGCTTCCCTCCCGCATTTTCTGAAGATTCCGGCTCTGCTTTTGCATCCCCAGTACAGATTCCCACTGCCCGGCGCCGCACCACAGCTCCGGATAGATTTTTTCATTCATCCACATAACAAATTGCCGCAGAATTTCACCGTCCTGCCCGCCGTCCTGCGGGAACGCTTTTTCCCTTGACTGCGTAACAATCCAGTAGATGCCCGGTTCCTGGTAAAAAACAGTATCTACCGCAATATCCGTTTCCTCATACAGTTCCGACAGCACATTTTCGATCACAAATTCCATGGTCGCCGTATCCCACATTTCCCGCTTATTGCTCTTTGTTTCCGGCATCAGACAAATCAGCCGGAAATAGTGTCCCGGTCCGTATGGAAGCTGGCGCTGTGCTGCCGTTTCGCAGAATTTTTCCTCGGAGAAGCCGCTTTTCAGCACATTTTTCCAGATATCCTGCTGCAGAATTTTTCTGTTCCGGTTCCACTTGATGCTTTCCTGCCTGAGATCCTGTATTTTCTTTTCTTTCGCAACGGATTCCGCCGCACGCTGTACGGCCTCCTTCAGCTTTTCAAAATCAATGGGCTTCAGCAGATAATCGACACTGTTCAGCTGTATCGCTCTTCTGGCATAGTCAAACTCCGCATAGCTTGTCAGGAAGATGACCTGGACCTTCAGCTCCTCTTTCCTGACCCACTCCACAAAGTCGAATCCCGTTCCGCCCGGCATCACGATATCGCTGATTACAATATCAATGTCCACCATTCCCATGATGTTCTTCGCCTGCTGTACGGAAAACGCAGTGTACACCTCGCTCACCCCGGTCTCTGTAAGATCGAGATTTCTTTTGATACTTTCAATCACGTACTCTTCATCATCCACGAGCAATAGTTTCATGTTCTTCTCCCCCTGTCTTGTATGGAATATGGATATCTACAATCGCTCCGCCGAGCGGGCTGTTATCGAAATGAATCTCTCCTGTATCACCATAATAATAACGGAATCGTTTCAGGCAGTTTTCAATCCCGATATGCTTTCCATGCTCGGAAATATCTTCCCCTGCTTTCAGCCTTTGCAGCGTCTCCTCCGGGAAGCCGTTTCCGGTGTCCGAAATATAAATGTTGACATACTTTTCTTCGCCACGGTCCTCCGGGTAAACCGTCACGGAAATCAGCGGAACCGTCTCCAGCGTCAGGGCATGTTTTGCCGCATTCTCTACAAACACCTGAATCAGAAACGGGAAGATTACCGCGTCTTTCACTTCTTCATGGACTTCAAAATAATAGGTGAATTTTTCCGGATAGCGCAGCAGCAGAATTTTGAGGTAATTTTCGCAGTGGTTCGTCTCCGCCGTCACCGGCACCATCTCGCTTGTATTGCGGAAAATATAGGCGAGATAATCGGACGTAATACGGCTCATCGACTTTGCATGATCGTACTGTCCGAAGTCAATCATGCTGTAAATAAAGTTCAGACAGTTCATGTAAAAATGCGGACGAATCTGGATTTTGAGGTAATCCATCTCGATTTTCTGTTTTTCCAGCTCCTGCTCATACAGCGTGATCTTCAGACGTCGGATCTGATGAATCATGTTTCGGAATTTATCGTCAATCTGCTCCAGCTCTACCAGATTTCCTTCCGACATCTGATAGGTGAGATCCCCATTGTCATATTTTTGAAGATTTTCCGTAAACATAGCGACCGGCTTCAGGATTTTTGTCTTCAGATGGAACAGCAGCACGGAACCGGCAATCACCATCAGAAATGCAACGCCGAGAAGAGCAAACACACTTCCCGTCATCAGATTTAAGACTCCCGTCCAGGAGATTTTTGTACGAATTTCAAACGGTGCCTGTGAAAGCTCCTGCCGGAACGTATAATTGCCGGTATCAAGCTTCAAACCATCCGTTACAATTCCTTTTTCCGTCAGTGTTCCGATGCTTTTTCCGTTCTGGTCAACGAGACTGACATAGCCGCTCTTCCCAAGAGACAGCTCAGAGAACGGTTCCAAAATCGTCTTCAGATTGACGTAGCAGCCGAATCCGACGCCCTGACTCTGTGCTACCTTGAGCATATAAACCTCATTGCCCTGGCGCATCACGGTCCATTTTTTCTTGACTGCATACGTCTGCTGGGACAGACTCCTGATCCGGCGCTTCAGCGCTTCCTGCAGATACGGATCAATGGAATAACGCCCGTCGGAGGAAATGCTCAGCTGATATAAGCTCTCATCCTTCTGCGTATAGAGAAAAACATTGTAATCCGTTCCAAAATCCCACGCTGCAGATACATAGTTCCTTCGCAGCTGTGTGATGACATATTCCTCATACTGATCCTTCTCCATCAGATCCATATATTTCCAGAACGCAGAATCCGGGTTGGAGCTGTCCATTACAGTCGAGAACAGGTTTCGGCTGATTCGAAAAAAACGGTTATCCAGCTCATCCGTATACAGCTTTGAAATCTCTTCCAGCTGCTCATATACCTGCTGCTGCGTCCGGTTCAGAATAATCATGCTCCCAGCCAGAAAAAGCAGCAGCATACTCAGCAGGCAGATCAAAAGATAACGCCCCTGCTGCGCCAGTGTTGTTTTTTTCGTCTGTTTTGAAATACGCATGATATTTCCTCCTTTTTTCTGTTCCGGTACGCTCGAAATTTTTCCGTGTTTGATTTTACGAACTGATCTTTTTTTCTGAATATAATACAGCAGAAAAACAGTACACCTCATGTTTCCATGAGTCTGTACTGTTTTTCTGCTGTATGTCGGAAACACCGAAATGTTTCTCTTTTTTATTCCTGCATGGAAAATCATCCCTTTACCGCGCCAAGTGTGATACCTTCTGCGAAGTATTTCTGAAGGAACGGATAGATGATAAACAGCGGCAGCATGGCGATAAATGCGATTGCCATACGGATCGAGGTTGTCGGCAGCTTTGCCACCTCCGCGCCGATATTTCCGGTTACTTTTCCACTTGCCAGGTACTGAATATCGGTGATCATCTGATTCAGCAGGTTCTGGATACTGTAAAGCTTCTGACCGTCATTTCCTGATAAATAGTATAAACCATTTGTCCAGTCATTCCAATAGCCAAGTGCGGAAAACAGTCCCATGGTTACCAGAATCGGTTTTCCAAGCGGCAGTGTGATGCTGGTGAAAATCTTCATGTGTCCTGCGCCATCGATTTTGGCCGCCTCGAACAGCGCGTCCGGGATACTGGTGTTAAAGTAGCTTCGGATCATCAGCACGTTGTTTGCGCTTAACAGGAAGCCCGGAACAATCAATGCCCAGATCGTGTTTTTGATGTGAAGATAATTTACATACATCAAGTAGGTCGGCACCAGTCCGCCGTTGAACAGCATCGTAAAGAATACGAAAAAGGTAATTGCTCTGCGGTACGGCAGTTTTTTAACAGAAAGCGGATACGCCAGAAGAGAGGACATCGCAATATTTGCAGCCGTACCAACGATCGTTACAAAAATGGTGATTCCGTATGCTCTCAGAATTTTCTCGCCCTGGCGGATGATATAGGAGTAAGCATAGAAGCTGAATTTCTCCGGGAAGAACGAATATCCGTTGCGGATCAGTGTGTTTTCATCGGTCAGCGAGGAAATAAATACGAGTACAAACGGCAGTACAATGGATAAGGTAATCAGAATGAGTACTACATTAATCCAGAACTGGAAACGTTTTGCTTTTTTTGAATTTGTCATACTTCCATCCTCCTAGAATAATGCCTGGTCTTTGTCTACTTTGCGGACAATCCAGTTACTCAACATTACGACACAGAAGCCTACCAGAGACTGGTATACACCGGCTGCAGATGACATACTGATATTTCCCTGTTCAATCAGGGCACGGTATACGTAGGTATCGATAACGTTTGTGGTCGGGAACAGAACACCGGAGTTCATCGGTACCTGATAGAACAGACCGAAATCGGAATAGAAAATTCTTCCGATGCTGAGAAGCAGCAGGGTAATGATGGTCGGAACGAGACTCGGCAGTGTGATTTTTGTGATCTCCTGCCATTTGCTTGCACCGTCCAGTCTGGCAGCCTCATAGAAGGAAGGATCAATACCGATCAGCGATGCGATATAAATCAGGCATCCGTATCCTACGCCCTTCCAGCAGTTCGCGATGATCAGGATCGCCGGCCAGTATTTCGGTTTCTGGTACCACTGGATCGGGTCAATATGGAAGAACGGAAGGATCGAATTGTTGACAAGACCATTTTCCGCACTCAGAAGCGCATATACGATGTAGCTTAAGATAACCATGGACATCAGGAACGGAAGAAGAATTGCACTCTGGTACACTTTTTTGAGCTTTGTATTTCTTACCTCCGTAATCAGAATCGCAATGGCAATTCCGACTACCATGTTTACAAAAATAAATGCAACGTTATACAGCAGCGTATTTCTTGTAATGATCCATGCATCCTTCGAGGAAAACAGGAATTTGAAGTTGTCAAGTCCTGCCCACGGGCTTGCCCAGATACCTTTTGCAAAGTTCAGTTTTTTAAACGCAATCACCATACCTGCCATCGGGATGTAGTTGTTGATCAGCAGATACAGAAGTGCCGGAAGCATCATCAGATAAAGCGGCCAGTATTCCTTCAGCACGTTTTTCTTTTTCTCTTTTTTAACCTCTGCTTTTTTCATAAAGCGTGTCTCCTTTTATGAGGGCTGTTTTTTCAGGTTCTTTCACAGAGAAAGCTCCACATCTTTTCTGGTAAGAGTGGAGCCTTCGGTTACTGTATCACACCGGATTTTCTTTTGCCCCGGTCGTGTTCTTTTTACAAATCATGGTGCCTATTTGTCTGCAAGAAATGCATCCAGCTGCTCCTGCTTTGCAGCAATAACATCATTGATTCCCGCATCGTCCAGTGCTTCCAGGAACTGTGGAATCAGTTCTTCCGGATCACCGGAACCGCTGTAAAGTGCTCCGCTGTACTGTTTTACAACGTTAGACAGAGCCGATACCTGATTGGTATATTCGCTGTTATCAAAGATAAATCCAAGTGCTTTCGACTCGATACCGGAAGCGTTGAACTCCTGCATTTTATCCCAGAGCTGCGGGTCAGATCCATCCCATTTGTATGCGATGAACTGGTTCGGAAGCTCCCATCCACAGTTAAAGCTGTAGCCTACGTTGTCTGCTGTTACACCGTCCGGGTAGTTGATGATTCCGTTTTCTTCATCTTCTACTACGTAGTCGGTTCCCTCTTCGCCCCAGTTCAGAAGGTTCATGATCTCCGGGCTGCCGTAGATGTAATCGAGAACCTGCATTGCTTTTTCCGGGTTTTCGGAATTCTGTGCTACAGAGAAGATAATTCCGCTATAGGAGGAAGAATTAATCATTGGCTCATCATAGAATGGTACGATTTCAAAATCATATCCAGTGGAGCTCTGGAACTCAACCGGGGTACCTGGATGATAGGAGAAGAACAGGGAGAACAGGTTTCCTGCTTTGCATACGGTTCTCCAGTTTTCTGTGTTTGTTCCGGCATCCTTGCTGATATAGCCTTTCTGATACCAGTCATACAGCATTGTTGTGGTGTCTTTGAACCAGTCAGTTGCAAAGAAGTTTTCTACGGTTGTGCTGTTTGCCTGATCCATCAGAACGCCGCAGAAATTAGAATCACCAAGTCCATCGCCACGGAACAGACGGGTCAGTGGGGTATCACCTTCGTTGATGGAGTACAACATGGTCATGTCAGGCTCGCCTGCCTGTACGGTTTCAAATACTTTCTCCATATCCTGTGGTTCTTTGATATCATCGGTATTGATGTTGTATTTCTCTACCAGGTCTTTTCTCATGAAGATTGCCGGGATACTTCCTCGCTCGATCTGGTTCGGAACGCCATAGACAAATCCATCAATCTGATTGGTTTTTGCAATATCCTCGCCAAAAACATCCTTCAGATTCGTTCCATATTTATCAATCAGTTCAGACATATTCATGATCTGTCCGGAATGCATATACTGTACGGCTGTTGATGCATTTGTGTACAGAAGATCGATTTTCTCATCGCCGGAAAGCATCAGCTGTAACTGCTGTGTTGCGCTTGCCCATGGAAGAACAACGATATCGAGCTTTGCGTTCAGCTCCGGCTCCAGAATTTCGTTGATTTTTTCTTCGATTCTTTCTTCATCCGGCTGTGTAGTTCCCTGCAGTACCATAGTTACGGTGTACGGCTCGCCTTTTTCCTCTGTCTTTGCCGTACTTCCGGAAGCTGCGGAGGAACCGGAATCAGAACTGGATCCTGTGCTTCCGCATGCTGCCATGGAAAATGCCATGGTTGCCGCAAGAATGCCTGCTAACACTTTTTTCTTCATACTTTTTCTCCTTTTCACGTATCGTGTTGTGTGACCTTTGATGGTTGTATTATAGCAGGATTTTGACTTGCAACTCTATAACTGATTTGACTTTGAAGTATCACTCTTCCGACCTTTGTGTCTTTTTTGTGTCTTTTTTCTGTCAAAAATCTTCCACCATCTTTGCCCCTTCTGCCCCATCGAGTTCGGTCACGGTTCCATTCATGACACGGTAAACTCTCTGGCAGAGGCTGAGGACACTCGGACGGTGCGTCGTAACGATACAGGTTTTGTTGGGACGCTGACGGATGATGTTTCGGAGGACGTTTCGTTCCGTCGTGACATCCAGTGCCGAGGTGGCTTCATCTAGAAGCAGCACCGGAGCATCACGGAGAACGGCGCGGGCGATAGCAAGCCGCTGGGACTGACCTTCGGAGAAACCGCGGCCACGTTCCCCGACGCGGCTGTTGATGGTGTCCGGCAGATGCTGAACAAAATCCCAGGCGCAGGAGATTTTGAGCGCTTCAATGATCTCCTCGTCGGTCGCATCCTCTTTTACCATGCGCATATTTTCGGCGATTGTGCCGGAAAGGATCGTATTTCCCTGTGGAACATAGGCGAAGAGATGACGCGTTTCGGCGTTCATGGGAACCGTTTTTCCGTTTGAGGCAATGATCACGGTTTCCCCCTCCTGCGGGCGGATAAGGCCGAGAATCAGGCGAATCATCGTTGTTTTTCCCTCGCCGGACGGGCCAACCAACGCTACAATCTCGCCGGGGGCGGCCTGAAACTCCGATCTGGTGATTACTTTGTTTCCTTCTATATAGGAAAATTCTACCCCGTGCATCTGTACCCGGAAACCATCCTTTGCCAGCGGATCAAGCGCGGCACTCTCCGGGATATGGACTTCTTTTGGCAGCTCTACGAGCTCACGGATCCGGTGCGCCGAGACGGAGCTGTTGAGGAAGGACGGAATAATCGAAATCACGTTTCCAAATGCGCCGGAAAGGTTACTCCGCTGCTGCAGGAACAGTGTCATGGTTCCATAGGTAATGTCGTGCGTCCACAGACGGAACAGGCAGTATCCGAACGCCGTAAACTCCACCGCACTCCCGAGAATAGACATTACGATATTGGTTTTAATCGTAAACAGATTATATTTTAGGCTGATGTCTTTGAAAAGTCCCTGCCACCAGCGCATCTTTTTGCTGTAATACGGCGCAATGCCAAACGATTTGATGGTATCAAAATTGTAGAATGCTTCTACCTCAAAGCTCATCAGGTTGCTGCTCATCTCGCGCACTTTTTTGCTGTATTCCCGCTGACGGCGGATCATAAAACGGGACATCAGAAGCAGAAACGGTGCGCTTAAAAAGGCAATCAGCGCCATGACCCAGTCATAATGCAGGATCACGAAGAAGGTGGCAATAAACCGATACACGGCAATGATAATCGTCGGGAGCCAGCTGATTGCGTTGCCGCTGACCGTTCCAATGTCGCCGTTAAACCGGTTGAGTACGTCACCGTTTGCGTATTTGCTGATTTCCAGCCAGTCCGCATCGACGATTTTGTCGAAAATATCCGCCTGGATGTCGTTGTTGATCGCGATGCCAAGCTTCGTTGAAATACGGTTGATGACACTCTCAAATCCAAGACTGAACACGGTGCTTCCGATCATGATGCAAAGCAGCAGCGGGAGCTTCTGTATCTGGTATCCGGTAATGATATCGATCAGGTATTTTCCTGCCACGCTGCCGACAAGCCCAAGCGAAGTGCTTAAGATACCGAGAATCGTATAAAAAACAATCGCACCCTTATAGCGCGCGCTGTAGCCAAAAATCCATTTCCAGTCATCGATGATTTCCGAGAACGTTCCGTTTTTCCATCGCTCCGACAGGATACGGAGAGACTCAAAGGAAGCGTCTTTACTTTTCTCTTTGGATTCTTCCTGCATGCGCGTCTCCTCTCTTTTTCCAGTCTGCGGTGCGGATCATATCGTATTTTTTCAGCAGCTCGACACGTCCCGCGCCCACTTCAATGCTCGATTTCTGTTCTTTTTCTCCCTGTCCCAGCCATTTCAGGATCCGCTGCACATATGCAGCCGGAAGCAGAAACGGATACCTCGCCGCATAGGGATACTTGTTTTTCATATAGGAAGCTTCCGGAACCAGCGATTTCCAGATTCCCCCCGCCGTGTGCTTTTCCGCCCCGTTCTCTGCCGCATACAGGGTAATGTTTGCGCTGTGGATCCGCCCCGCGCTCGATTTTCCGAACGAACCGGCATCGAGAATATCGATCAGAAGCGCTTCGGAATCCGGGTGAAGCTTCTTTGCGGCACGGACTGCCCCACTTGCTTCATAAGAAAAGCCCAGATACCGCTCGCCGATATCCAGCAGATTGATACAGAAGCACGTCATATGATACTCTTCGCACAGCTGCCAGAACATTTCCCAGTCTATTTTTCTTCCATATACACGAATCATCTGTACCATGTCACAGATCTGACGGATCCCGACGCCGCCGTGAAGAAAGTGCTTGAAGCTGTGACAGAGAAGATAGAAAAGATGATGCGTTTCTTCTAAGGTAAAGATGCTCTGCCCCCGCACTTCCACTTTGGATGGATGCGCAAAAACATCGGAAAATGCACGATTCAGATAACTATAGGCAGAGGATTCTGTGCTGAACAGCCTGGTATGTATTTCATAAAAGGCTCCTGTTTTCGGATGAATATAGCCCATCTCTTCCGGGACATCACCGTCTTTGATGCCATCCGGCATTGCGGTTTCTTTGTCCCGCACAAAGCCCTTCCGCATAAAATAGGCATCCACTGCTGCAAAATCCTTTTCCGGAATCAGCAGATCCTCATCCCCGGACGGGCGCAGATCCGGCTTCGGATAGAGATTTCTGCACACAATTCCTTTCATCACCAGCGGCTGCACGCCCAGCTGCGTCAGCTCCTTTTCATCGGAAAGAAACCGCGCTGTACGCGAAACCTGCTGCAAAATACTCTGCATCGCCTGCGTTTTTACCTGTCTGCGAAGCTCGTCCGAAAGCTCTGCAAATTCCGGTGTTTTGCCCACAACATCGTAGACCGCTGACAGCAGCGAATGCTGTGCCGCGAGGACAAACAGATGATTCCATTGTTTTTCTGTCAGCGCCTGAATTTCCGCCGGCGATGCTTTTTCTTCTGTCAAAAACGCACAAATCACCGCAAGGAATGCGGTTTCTGTTTCTGTAATCATCTTCTTTTCCTTTCATTTTCTCTGCACGCATCATTTTTCTTTTTATCCACACCGAATAACCGGGCATATCCATGCATCAGAATCGGGCGAAGCGGGATGATGCGAATCCAGACCTGTGCAAAAAACTCCCACCAGAACGTTCCCGGTACAAGTATTTTTCCTTTTCGCTCCACTTTTGTCACCCGTGCAAAGATCTGCTTCCGTTGCACATGATGCTCGATTTCCGTCTGTGCATCCCCGATTATGTCATAACCGTCTGCATGAACGCGGCAGATCCGATGCACGACAAACTGTCCGCCCGGCCGCTCGTAAAATACGATATCACCTTTCCAAAGTTCCCGCTCCGGCGCTCGGAAGAAAATACTGTCGCGTCCATGAATCAGAAACGGCGCCATGCTGCTCCCGGAAATCACCATACGCACTTCTCTGCCCTGCTCTACAAGTTCTTTCAGCATTCCGACATAGGCACGTGTATCCATCATTTTCATGCATGTTTCTCCCTTTTCTGAATCATGTTTTTGTGCAGTGCAGCTGCATATGTTTCACTTTCGAACGAACCGGCCCCGATCTCCTGCTCCAGCGTTTTCACCGCATCTTCTGAAATGTCGCACGCCAGATGATACACCGGAACTTTTCCAGCAAGCTGTTCGAGAAGGTCGAGACTGTGCACCATTCCCTCCCTGTCCCAGCGGTTCATGGTGATCTGTCCGTACAGGTTTGTAAATGCCTCTGCCGGGCGAAGCCGCCACGCCTGGTTCAGCTTCGCCTGGCTCAGCATCACGATGCATCCGACTGGCAGTTTTTTGTTTTCGCAGACCTCCGACGTTCCGCAGACCGGCCAGCCGTTTGCTGTCCACATTTTGCCATCGTATTCAAGCAATGCCTTATCACCGTTTACGGTGCGGCTTCCCCGGTACTGCTCCCAAAGGCCCGCCTGCGTAGTTTTGCCCGTTCCAGATGGTGCTGAAAAGAGCATGGCCTTCCCCTGATACTCCAGGTATGCACAGTGCAGAATCAGGCATGGCCGCTCCGACAGGCGGCGTTCCAGTGCAAGAAGAGACAGAAATACAACCTCATATTTTGCAACTCCATCCAGATACCATCTCCCGACAAACACCTGTGCATGCTTTTGTGCCGTCTCACGATACAGTGCATAGGGACGCTCTTCTCCTTTCACACCGATCAGGCGGCTCTCCAGCCCTTCCCCGTTACGAAACACCTGCAAATCGACCCGGTTTACAAGTAACTCACCCTCCGCCTCCGGAAGTATATCGACAATAGTAATGGTATAGGTATAGTCTGTCGACTCCTTTTCCACCGCAAACTTTTCCATATCCGCCGGAAGGACCAGCTCCTCCGGAAAGCGCAGCCGGAAGGAAAAGCTTCCTGTCTGAAATGTTTTTTCCATAAAAACTCCTCTTTTTTCTCTGTGATCTTCCATTTTCCACACATCGTGTCACGATCCCTTTTTCCGCATTTATGATAGCAAAAAAAAGATGCTCAGTCAATTGTTTACTCCTGTTATGTAATGTAACTTGTAATTTTTTTACTTCCTTTTCTTTCCTGCTTTTCCTTGACTTTTCCACCTTTTTCTCTTATAATTACTTGTAATGATAACTGTAATTGCATTTCTGCGCGCTTTCTCCTATTTTACCGGTTTGACGGCAGAAATGGTGTTCGCCCGAAAAGGCACGGCACTTTGCAAGAGGAGGTTTTGATGGAACCAATGGCTTCTCCGACCCGGTCGGATCTGTTACAAACGATAAGAGAAAAGAAATATCGTGTCAGCGCCGATTATCTGCTGCGTGAAATCGCAGGAGAATACGCGATCATTCCCGTCGGGGCAGCGTCTCAGATTTCGAATGCTGTAATGGTTCCAAACGATACCGCCGTATTCCTCTGGAATACATTTTTGCAGCCGCATACCATTTCGGAGGTCGTTGCACAGGCTGCAGAAGAGTATGAGGCTCCGGAGAAAAAAATTCAAGATTCCGTATTAAACTTTGTGCATGATACTTTAAAATATCAATTATTAGAGGAGGTTGTTTCATTATGAGAAAAGAGTGGATGGAACCTGTCATTGAGGTTCAGGAATTTGTTGCAAATGAGTATGTGGCGGCTTGTGAAAGCGGAATGGTTTATAAATTTACCTGTGATGCTCATGGAGGACCGTTGTATTATTATCCTGAGGGTGATGGTAAAATTAATGGAGAATACACTGGCCATGGATCTGCAGAATTGTTAGGTTTCTTCTATCACCCATGCGATGCTAAACACGAAGCCAGTGTAACAAGTGACTTTTACGATGGATTTGTTGATTACAATTATAACAGACGGCAGGATCCTAACGAAGGAGTCATTGTATGGCGCGGTCCAAACAATAATAACGGACATGCAACCATCGAATTAAACATGAATTCCTGGGCGACCGCAAAATCCTGATTGTTCCCACAACATCATATTTTTTCAAACGACTGTAAAAGGATCGAACCAACCGTTTCGATCCTTTTCTTTCTGTTCCCAGGCAAAGCGGATATTCGCAATCCGCTTCGCTACTTGCTTGATTCAGTTCATCCCTGGTCCTCTGGACCGGTTTTTGTTTTTTCGGAGGAATTTTTATGAACTATATGGACGACGCTTCGACCTTTGAGCATTCCCTTCTCCAGAAAGCCCGCCAGAAGCACATTCCCGTTACCGGCGCGCTTGAGCTTCTGCCGCTTTGCAATATGAACTGCGACATGTGCTATGTCCGTCTGTCCCGTTCAGAAATGGAACGGCAGGGACGGCTTCGCACGGTGGAGGAATGGGTTCGCCTTGCAGAACAGATGCAGAAGGCCGGTACCGTTTTTCTTCTTCTGACCGGTGGGGAGCCGCTGCTCTTTCCGGATTTTAAAACGCTGTATCGCAGGCTTCGAAATCTGGGCATGATTCTTACTATCAATACAAACGGAACTCTGCTGGACGAAGCCTGGGCTGATTTTTTTGCCACATACCCGCCGCGCCGCATCAACATCACGCTCTATGGTGCCGATGCCGCTTCCTACGACCGTCTGTGTCATTTTCCGCAGGGCTTCGATCAGACCCTTCGCGCAGTCCGGCTGCTCCGCGCGCGAAACGTGGATGTGAAGATCAGCTGCTCTGTAACCAAAAAGAATCCGCAGGATTTTTCCAGGATTTTTGCCCTCGGAAAAGAGCTCGGTGTCCCTGTTCACGCCGATCACTATATGATGCCCGCCGTCCGGGAACGCTCCCTCCCCTTCGATGCGCAGGTACGCCTGCACCCAGGGGACGCTGCCGCGCTGGCCTTTCAGGCGCTGAAGCTGCAGCTGGACGCCGATATTTTCCGGCAATATGTCCGGGAATCCGTCCGTCGTGTCAGCGACCCGGCTTTCCCGCGGGGGGACGGCCACATTTCCTGTCTTGCCGGGAACTGCTCCTTCTTTATCAACTGGCAGGGCCGGCTTTTCCCCTGTGTGATGCTTTCAGAGCTGTCGGCGCCGGTCTTTGATCTCGGCTTTTTGGCAGCCTGGGAAACGGTTTCCGCAAAAGCCCGGAATCTTTCGCTTAGCACAAAATGCCGGCAATGCCGTTTCCGGCCGATCTGCCGCACCTGCGCAGCAGCTTCCTTTTTAGAGACCGGTTCGTATCAGGGCGCGCCCGATTATCTCTGCCGCTATGCTGAACATTATTATGATCTGCTGCTCGCCGAGCTCGCTTCCTTTTCTTCCGATCCGTCATAAGTTGTATCTGAGCAAAAAAACAAAAACTCCCGCCGGAATCCATTTGGTGGTTTTCCGGCGGGAGCCTCTTTGCGGTTTCGTATCCTTTTTCTTATTCCCGGTACTCTTCCTCAATATTTTTTACAGCGCGAAGCTTGTTTGCATAGGCAAGGATCTCTTCCTTCGGATAATTCTGTTTCCGACACCAGGTTAAGATTTCTTCTTTTACCTCTTCCGGCATTTTGTTGTTCAGACGGAGACAGTCGCAGAAGGTTCTTTTCGGCGCATAATAGCGGTAGGATCCGAACTCTGTTTCTTTCTCACAGATCTCGCCCGGAAGACCGGCATTCTGAAAATAAAAACGTCTGATTTCAAAATTTTCCAGCTCCATCTTCTTCCGGTCTGTGCGGGATGTGGCAACCGCAATGGTTTCCGGCTCCTTCTCCAGCATTCCGGCAAGCCATGCAGCGCTGTCCATGCAGATCACCGCGCGCGGGTTTACCTTTGCAATTTCTATATATTGATAGTCTTTTGGCTTTTCATAGCCACACTCTTTGCACCAATACCATCCGCGTGCAAAACGTTCAAGACTTCCTTCCTCTTCCATTTCTGCAAGCTGCAGTACGGTCACCTGATGATCGCGGAGGTCTGAAAAGCTCATATAGCCATGATGTTGTTTAAATAAAGTCGTAATCTTCTGGTATGTTTTAAAAAGCATATCTTTTTTCCCCTTTCAGGATGTGTAACATCGTTTTTCATCTATAGGCGTTTGCACATATAATATTCCAATTTTCATCGAATGGCAAGCCTTAATTTCCGAAAGATTGTTTTTTCTCTGTATTTTTGTCATTCCTGCAAAAGAAGAGAGAAGAGACCGGATTTTTCACTATGAAAACCCGTTCTCTTCTCTCTTTTTTAGGTACTGTTTCTTTCTCTGTACGGTCTCTGTAACCATTCAGAGTCTCTCTTCATACCATGCCGCATCCGGCCGGCTTTTTATTCCTTTGCCGTTTCCAGAATCTCTTTCAGGTACTGAAGAAACAGCTGACATTCTTCCATCGTTCCCACGCTCACACGGCTCATCTCAAAAGCGCCGATACGGATGCCCTTTTCCATCAGCTGTTCCTGAATCCAGGCAGGATCTTTTCCGGTATCGAAGTAGATGAAATTCGACTGGGACGGATAAACCCTGCAGCCAAGCGCTGCCATCTCTTTTTCCAGATATTCTCTTCCCTCCACGATTTTGGCTTTCTGCTCCTGATAATATTCCTGGTCTGCCAGGCCTGCCACTGCCGCTTTCTGGGCACAGACATTCAGGTTCCAGGAAGCGGAACATTTCCGCATGATTCCAATCAGCTCTTCGGATCCCAGCGCATAGCCGACACGAAGGCCTGCCATCGCATAATATTTGGAAAAGGTGCGGAGAACCAGAATCGGTTTTTCCGGATGCGCTTTCATATAATCAACCATACTGCAGCAGTCCGGCTCGGTAGCAAACTCCATGTATGCCTCATCCATCACCAGCAGCACGTCCTCCGGAAGGGTATCTGCGAATGCCTCCAGCTCCCCGATCGGCACATACGTTCCGGTCGGGTTATTCGGATTGCAGATCACCACAATTTTTGTTTTTTCACCGATTTTTTCTTTCATGGCAGGCAGATTAAATTTCTGCTCCTCGGTTACCGGTACGGAAACCGGCACACCGCCATTTAAATACGCCATGTCGGCAAATGCCCCGTAGGTCGGAGCGGAAAACAGTACCTCATCTCCCTCGTCCAGAAAGGTCAGTCCGATCATATCGATCATCGCACTCGATCCGGCTCCGGTCAGTACATTTTCTGCTTTTAATCCGTACTGTTCTGCCACCTTCTGTTTCAGCAGTACTGCCGCAAAGTCAGGATAAAAATGGCTTCCCGCCATGGAGTCCTCCAGTGCCGCCACTGCCTTCGGTGACATTCCGTAATTGTTTTCGTTTAATCCCATATGGATCAGTTTTGAGGTGTCCTTCGCAAATGCTTTCTGACGTTTGCTCGGCGGCATACTCTGTAATGCGTGGCTGATGATTTTATTTACTTCCATATTCATTTCCTCCTGTTTCCACGGCTTCTATTGTTTTTTTTCCGGAAAATTACCGTTTTACGGCTCCCCTCGAAACAGCTGCTAAGCCATCTGCGGAGCCTTCCCGTTTTCCGATTTTTTGCTTAAGACTCAGAAGAGCTGTCTCCTAATACCAGATATTTGGTACGGATCATGTTTCTGGACGGGTCAATCTCAAAGTTTGTGATGTCGGTGCTTACCAGATAAATATTGGAAGAATTCAGTACCGGTACGCCGAAACAGTAGTCGTTTACCAGTACGCTCTCAGCCTGGTGCAGCAGCTCAAATCTGGCGGCCGGATCGCTTTCCTCATTCGACTGTGCCATCAGTTCATCATACTCCGGGCAGTTGGTCTTGTTATCGTTGTAGCTGTCGTTGGAGCGGTACATGGAAAGGAAGGTGAACGGATCGGTAAAGTCTGCGGTCCATCTCATGCGGGCAAGCTGGAAATCGCCGGATCTTCTCTCTGCTACCTGTACCTGCTGCTCTTCTGCCTGAAGCTCCACCTCGATGCCAAGGTTTGTTTTCCACTGTGCCTGCAGGGCCTGTGCCATATCGCTGTCAAGCTGGAGGCTCGGATATTTGTAGGTGATGGCCGGGAAGCCTTCTCCATCCGGGTAACCGGCCTCTGCCAGAAGCTCTTTTGCCTTGTCCGGATCAAAGCCGATCGGATCTTCCTCTGCTTCCTCTGCCCAGTCCTTGCCGCTTGCGGAGGATTTCAGATGTTTTGCTACGAAGAAATCACTTGCCTCATAAGAGGAACCGCACGCGGAAGCTACCTCATCGCGGTTGACTGCCATAGAGAACGCCTGGCGGACGCGGACATCGTCAAATGGTGCTTCATTTACATTGAACAGTACATAATAACTAGTCTGAGATGGAGAAGCAATCAGCTCATCGCTGTCTTTATACTCGTCCATAACGGTATAATCTGCTGAGATAAAGTTCAGCTCACCGGATTTATACGCATTGATGATGGACTGTGTATCGTCCATAACCATTTTTTTGATCGTATCGGTTTTGATCCGGTCTGCCTGAACGTAATTTTCATTTTTCTTATAAACGCTGTACTGATTCGGTACATACTCTGCGAGGTAGTACGGTCCGCAGCTTACCAGCGCATCCATGTCATTTCCCATTGCCCAGTCGCCGTTGGTCTCAGTCTGAAGCTCACGATGCGTCGGCATATAAACCGGAAGTACAAAGAGCTGTTCGAAGTAAGCGCACGGCTCCTTTAAGTTGAACACGATGGTCTTGTCATCGCTGGTGTCTACGCCAAGACCGCTCTCATCGCCGGTTCCGTTGTACATTTCCTCAGCTCCCGCAATCGGGTAAAGCATTGAGGAATAACCACTCTTGCAGTTCGGATCCAGTGCGCGGACAATGGTATTTTTGAAATCGGCACTTGTCACATCGTCTCCGTTGCTCCATTTTGCATCGCTGCGGAGGTGTACGGTGTACTGTGTCATATCCTCATTGACATCAACGCTTTCTGCCAGAATGTAATCCCAGGAACCGTCCTCTTTCATTTCCATGATCGGCGCCATACACACATCATCGTAGGACCACCACCATAAACCGCTCTCTCCTGCACTGTCCAGGCTTCCGGCCTCGGTATACATCGTTGTCACAATCATATCGGAAGTACTGCCGCTTTTGCCTCCTCCGGAAGAGCTGCTGCTTCCTCCGCTGCTTCCGCATCCGGCAAGGGATCCTGCCAGAAGAACAGCCGCTGCCAGTGTCGCTGTTGCTTTCCATAATTTTCTCATAATGTTCTCCTCCTTTTGCTGCTGATGCTTGTTTGAAACACAGCTCCGGTCCCCGGAACCTCTGTTCCCAAACCTGCCGCACCGGAATGGTTCTATTTTGCTCCGGCCAGCAGCGGTTCGATTGCCAGACCCTCCCTCTGTCTCAAATACCGCGGGGAATATAAGAAGCAAGCCACTTTCCTGCCCTCAATATCATACGTTGCCGGGCGGGCCTGGCTGCATTCTTCCATAGCGTAGGGGCACCTCGTGTGGAACGGGCATCCTTTCGGCGGATGGATCGGACTTGGGATTTCGCCTTCCAGCAGGATTCGTTTTCTGCTTCTTGCGGTCTTCGGGTCCGGGATCGGCTCTGCGGAAAGCAGTGCCTTCGAATATGGGTGAAGCGGACGGCGGTAAACATCATTGGATTCTCCGATCTCTACCATGTGTCCCAGATACATGACACCGATCCGGTGGCTGATATGCTTTACCATGCCAAGATCGTGTGCGATAAAGAGATAGCTGATGACCTCTTTTTTCTGAATATCCTCCAAAAGGTTGATGACCTGTGCCTGGATGGAAACGTCGAGCGCCGAAATCGGTTCGTCACAGACGATAAAGTCTGGTTCAAGTGCCAGCGTTCTCGCAATTCCGATTCGCTGTCTCTGGCCGCCGGAAAATTCATGCGGATATCTCCGGATGTGGTCCGGTTTTAATCCAACCGTTTCCAGCAGCTCCTGCACGCGTTCTTTTCGCTTTTTTTCATCGTACATGTGATGAATCACCATCGGCTCCTCAATAATCTCACCGACGGTAAAACGGGGATTTAAGGATGCATACGGATCCTGGAAGATCATCTGCAGCTTCTGCCGGTAGGGAAGCATCTTTTTCCGGGAAAGCCTGGAGATATCTTCTCCCTCAAAAACGATTTCGCCCTTTGTCGGCTCATAGATCCGTAAAATCGTGCGGCCCAGTGTACTTTTTCCACAGCCGGATTCTCCGACCAGTCCGAAGGTTTCCCCTTTTTTTACCTCGAAGGAAATACCATCTACGGCGATGACCTTCTGTGCTCCCTTCATTCCTCTGTTCACATCAAAGTATTTACACAGGTTTTTTACTTCCAGTACATTTTCACTCATTGGCAGCTTACCTCCTCCCTGGAAACTGTGATTTTTGTTTCATCCATACATTCCAGCCAGCATCTGCAGCAGTGCGTCTCGCTGTAGGTTGTCACCGGAGAGGCCTGTACCTCACAGATCTTCATAGTGTAAGGACAGCGGCTCATAAATGCGCAGCCCTTCGGAAGCTTTAAGAGGTCCGGCGGTGTTCCCGGAATCGGAACGAGCGGTTCGTCGTTATCCTTTGCCGAATTGTTGATACTGTTCAGAAGACCTTTCGTGTACGGATGATGCGGTTCGTAGAAAATCTCATCGACGGTTCCCTCTTCTACGATCTGTCCGGCGTACATAATGGCAATCCGGTCGCACATAGAAGCGACAACGCCGAGGTCGTGGGTAATCATAATAACGGAGGTTCCTTTTTCCTTCGTCAGCTTTTTCAAAAGCTCCAGAATCTGTGCCTGTACGGTCACATCCAGTGCGGTTGTCGGCTCATCTGCGATAATCAGCTTCGGGTCACACGCCAGAGCCGTCGCAATGATGATTCTCTGCCTCATACCGCCGGAAAATTCGAACGGATACTGATCGAGCCGTTTTTCCGGACTTGGAATTCCAACCTGCCGCATCAGCTCAATGGCTTTCGCTTCCGCCTCTTTTTTGGAGCAATTCTGATGCTTTCGAATTCCCTCTGTCATCTGAATTCCGATTTTCAGGATCGGATTCAGAAATGTCATCGGATCCTGGAAAATCATGCCGATGCGGTTTCCGCGGATCTGCTGCATTTTCTTTTCATAAGCTCGTTTTTCTTTCCGGTCCTTTGTGTGCGGCGGAGAAATGTTTTCTCCGTCGAAAAGGATCTCTCCTTCTTCCACTCTGCCGTTCGATGCCAGAAGCCCCATCAGGGTCAGCATGCCGACACTTTTTCCGGAACCGGACTCGCCGACAATACCAAGCACCTCGCCCTTTTCCAGATGGTAGGAAACATCGCGGACTGCGCTGACGGTTCCCTGCTGCGTTTCAAATTTTGTTGTGAGATGGCTGATTTCGAGTAAACTCATACGCTTTACCCCCTGGTTTTCTTTGGATTAAAGGCATCGCCGATTCCCTCGCCGAGGAAGTTCAGGGAGAAAATGGTGATACAGATGCAGATGGTCGGCAAAAGCAGCTGTCCCGGGTGCATGGTGAGCACCTGTCGGGCATCCTGCGCCATGGAACCCCAGCTTGCCATCGGAGCGGAAATGCCGATTCCGATGAAGCTTAAGAAGGCTTCGGTGAAAATGGCGTTCGGAACAAGGAAAGTAATCTGTACGATGATCGGCCCGATGGCATTGATCAGCAGATGGCGGAACAGAATTCTCGCATCGCTTGCTCCGATGACGAGTGCTGCCATGGAAAATTCCTGCTCCTTTAAGGCGATCAGCTGGCCTCTTACCTGACGTGCCATGCCGATCCAGCCCGGAATGCAGATACCGATCAGAATGCTTCGTACATTCGATCCGAGAACCATCATGATCAGAATAACGTAGATCATAGATGGCATTGCGTAGATGATATCCACAATACGCATCACAAAGTTATCAAATTTTCCACCAATGTAGCCGCACAGTCCACCGATCACCACACCGAGTACGGTGTTGATGACGGCTGCTCCAAAACCAATCGCCAGGCTGATGCGGCCTCCGTAGCAGAGTCTTGTAAATACATCACGGCCGAATTTGTCGGTTCCGAAAATGTGCTGTGCCGAAAAGCCCGCGTACTGATTGGCTGCGTCCTGTGCATCGTATGCATAGGGGCTGATCATCGGTCCGAAAATGGAAACCACCGCCAGAAGGAGGATGACGACCAGTCCGAGAACTGCCATTGGATTTTTCTTAAATCTTCCCCATGCCGCTTTCCAGAAGCTTTTGCTCTCCACGGCAATAAACTCGCTGTTCTTTTTGGATGGATCAATCGGTGAAAACCAGTCCATAACAGTCACCTCCTAGTTTGTCAGTTTGATTCTCGGGTCAATGAGGGAACAAATGATATCCACCGCCAGGTTGGCAACGGTGATAATCACACCGATGAAAACACTGAAGCCAAGGACTACGGTATAATCACGGTTCGTGATCGCATTCGTAAATTCACGTCCGATTCCGGGAATGGAAAAAATAGATTCTACAACAAAGCTTCCTGTGATCAGAAATGCGATGGCCGGTCCGAAATAGGTGACAACCGGGATCAGTGCATTTTTAAGGACGTGACGCGCGGTGATGTACAGATTGCTAAGTCCCTTCGCTCTTGCCATCGTTACGTAATCCATCTGGATCGCCTCGGAATACGTACTCTTGGTCAGTCTGGCAATCGAAGCGATCTGTCCGAATGACTGTGCTGCCACCGGAAGAATGTAGTTGGCCGGAGAACCAAGACCGACGATCGGGAGTACCGGCCACCAGACACCGAAAATCATCATCAGCAGAATCGCTGTGACGAATCCCGGGATACTGACCCCCAGCGTCGCAATTCCAAGCAGGGTGTTTTTCACTGCCAGCCGCTTGCTCGTCGCCATCCAGATACCCATCAGAATACCGATGAAAGCGGATACCGCGATAGAGAGAAGTCCGATGCTTAACGTATACGGAAATCCTCTTGCGATCAGTGTATTAACAGAAACGTTCTTTTTATAGGAAATGCCGAGATCCCCGTGCATCAGATTTTCCATGTAAAGAATATACTGTTTCCACATGGGTTCATCCAGCCCGTAGGTCGATTCAAGCTGCTCAATGGCGCTCTGGGAAAGATTGTCTGCCTCGAACGGGCTGCCCGGCATAATCCGAATCAGGAAAAAGGTAATGGTGATCAGTGCCCAGATCGTCACCACTCCAATAAATAAACGTTTTATGATGTATCTTACCATGCAGCATTCCTCCCGTTCCGGCTTTTTTAGCTCAGAAGAGGCAGCTGAACGATCTGTTCTGGCTGCCTCTTTGCACCTTTTTACTGTCTTTTGTTTTTATAATGCTTCCTCGCCACGCTGGCCGGTACGAACCCGGATGACATCTGCCACTTTCTCGACAAAAATCTTTCCGTCTCCGATATTTCCGGTACACAGCTTCTTTTCCAGGAAGCCTTTTAGCACTTCAATTGTCTTATCGTCACCCACGGTCTCGAATTTGCATTTCATCAGTACATTCGGCCCGCTCATGGTTCCACGGTACATCACCCGGTAACCCTTCTGGTTTCCATATCCGGTGATATCCGTTTCCATCACGCCGTACACGGCACACGATTCCATGATGTCGATGACATCCTCCCGGTTCGCGGGTTTGACAATAACTGTCAGCTTTTTCATATCCGCACCACCTTTTTATTGATCCTTTTTCATCAATTCTTTTTATTTGTCATTGTGGAAGTGGAAGTTTGCATAAGCGCTGCATCCGTGCTCGTGCATATCCAGTCCGTCGATCTCTTCCTTCTCGGTTACGCGAAGTCCGATGGTCTTTTTCAGGACGAAGAACAGAATGAACGCCAGGATCAGGGTATATGCCGCAACTGCTACAAAACCGATCAGCTGGATGATAAAGCTGCATCCCTCGCCGAAAATACCGGTAAATAAGGTTCCGAGTGCTCCACAGACACCGTGTACACTGATTGCACCAACCGGGTCATCGATTTTTACGACTTTATCAAAGAATTCAACTGCAAATACAACGACAACACCTGCAACTGCTCCAATGAACAGTGCCTCGTAATCATTGACTACATCACAGCTTGCTGTGATAGCTACCAGTCCGGCCAGTGCGCCGTTCATTGTCATACTGATATCCGGTTTTCCATAACGTACCCAGGTAACAATCAGGGTAACAAGTGTTGCTGCTGCTGCTGCGAGGTTTGTGGTCATGGCAATGTCGCCAAGGTTATAGGTTGCTGCTGTGGTCGATCCACAGTTAAATCCGAACCAGCAGAACCAGAGGATAAAGACACCAAGTGCTCCAAGCGGAAGGTTATGACCAGGAATAGCAACCGGTTTTCCCTCTTTTGTGTATTTTCCGATACGAGGTCCGACCATTTTTGCACCGGCAAGGGCACACAGACCGCCGACCATATGAACTGCCGTAGATCCTGCAAAATCATGGAACCCGATCTGGCTTAACCAGCCGCCGCCCCAGATCCAGTGTCCGGTGATCGGATAAATGAAAACGCTGATGGCTGCGGAGTAAATCAAATAAGAGATGAATTTGGTTCTCTCTGCCATAGCACCTGATACAATCGTGGCCGATGTTGCACAGAACACAGTCTGGAAAATCATAAATACGCCGATCGGCAGTCCGTTGAACATGCCATCTGCATCTGCCAGCGATTTCGGGTTAAAGAAACCTGCTGTTCCGATAAAGGCATTGCTTCCTCCGAACATCAGCGCAAATCCGATGATAAAGAAGAAAATAGAGCCGAGCACGAAATCCATCATATTCTTCATCAGAATGTTTCCGGAGTTTTTCGCTCTTGTAAATCCTGTCTCCACCATGGCAAATCCGGCCTGCATAAAATACACCAGAAAGGCTCCGACCATGGTCCATACGATATTGAGTAATACCTGTGTGTTTTCCATAATAAGTTCCTCCTCATTCCCATCTTACCTGTTCCCGTCTGCAGATCTTCTGAAACGGTCATCCTGAAACGGTAGCTTGCAGATTTTTTAAAGTGCCTGTTCGCCGTGCTCACCTGTCCGGATCCGCACTGCATCTTCGACATCGTAAACGAAAATTTTTCCATCGCCGTAGTTTCCGGTTGACAGGTTTTTCACAACAAAATCAACGATTTTCGGAACCTTGTCGTCCTCCACAACGGTCTCCACTTTAACCTTCGGAATCATTTTGGCTACGATTTCCGCTCCACGGTACATCTGACGATATCCCTTCTGATTTCCATATCCAAGGATATTTGTGATCATCATACCGTTTGCCTTCTGCTCCTCGAGGAGTAGCTCCAGGTTTTCGAGGCTCTCCGGACGAATTACAATTTCCAGCTTTTTCATGATTTTCCCTCCCTTTCCGAACCGGCTCCTGTACAGCTTCTGGTTTTTCCGGCTGCGGATTTCTTTTTTATCCGCCTTCCCGTTTTTTTCTTCCATTCATTTACCGGCTCTGCTGCTTCTATATAGAAATCTGTTTTCTGACAGATTTTCTAACCTCTTCTTTCATGCCTGGACTGTTCCGCAGCTCTGCTGTTTTTACAGTCGTTTTTTTTGCAGCTGTTTTCACAATCCGCTGTTTTTAATTAATCACACTCGTCGGCATTCCCTCCAGGTAAGACCGGAAGTTTTTCACCGCCAGATCTACTGCGCGGAGTCTTGCTGCCTTCGGCTGCCAGGCGATATGGGAAGTAATAAAGGTGTACGGCGACTGCATCAGCGGAATCTGATACTGCGGCGGCTCGTTTGCGACAACATCGAGTCCCGCCATATAAACCTTTCTCGATTCCAGTGCCTCAAGAAGCGCCTCCTCATCGATGATGATGCCCCGTGCGGTGTTGATAATGATGACACCGTCCTTCATTTTGGCAAACGCTTCACGGTTCAGCAGATTTTCTGTTTCCTTTGTATGTGGACAGTGGATCGAGATTACATCCGACCGTTCGAAGATTTCTTCCATGCTGACCTGCTCGATGCCGTCATACTGCGGCCCCGCCTTTTTGTGACGGCTGTTTGCGATGACCTTCATGCCAAAGCCCTTTGCCATTCTTGCCGTCCAGAGGCCGATTGCGCCAAGTCCGATGATTCCCATCGTTTTCTGGTAGAGCTCAATCTGCGGCACGAACAGTTGATTGTAGCTTGCCTGCGGATTCGTTTCTTTTTCTTTCCAGTACCCTGTTTTGGTGTAATCGCTCTGTACCGTCACGTTATGACAGATGTTCATGAGCAGTGCCATCGCATACTGGGCAATGGTGACATCGCCGTAAATCGTATTCGTTATGGTCACGCCCCGGCGTCTTGTCATTTCCACATCGAAGTCTTCAAATCCATGTCCCAGCGTTGCGATATATTTCAGATTCGGATGCGCTTCAAAGAGCTTTTCGTTGATCACTCCTTTGTGGACCCAGATACCAAGTGCTGCGTCGGCGTTCCCGATCTGACTGCTGTAATCTTCGAAGGTGTACCTCTTTTTCTCCTGATGGATGATACGGAACTTTCCAATCTGCGGTACGGTCTGCAGCATTTTGTTCCACTCTGCTTCTATTTCTTCGTACGTCAGATCGATGGTTCCCGGGTCTCCCTGAAAAACGACTACCTCATAGTTTTCTTCTTTCATACGCCTCGCCTCCTGTTGTACTTCTGTCTTTTTATGTTCCGATTTCAAGATGGATTTCCAGTATGCCGACAAGTTGATTCTTCTGTTTTTATTCTGCAAGAATTTCCTTTTCCTGTTGCCTTACAACGGATTTATTTTCCCATTTATGACCAAGATACCGGACAATGTAAAATCCTGCACGGACTACCCAGTCGAGGGTCTGTGCAATCCAGACACCAAGGAGTCCCACATGGAGGGAAACACCGATCAGATACGCCAGTGCAATTCGAACGAACCACATGGACAGGATGCTGACCGTCATCGTAAACTTGGCATCGCCGGCAGAACGCATCGTGTTCGGAAGGGTAAAGGCCAGCGGCCAGATCATCATACAGCAGATGCTGTGGTATCGAATCACAATCACTGCCATCCGGTAAGCGCCATCGGAAAGGTTATATGCTCCGGCGAACAGTGGTGCTGCTGCCAGAAGCAGGATATTCAGAATCCAAAGGAATGCGTAGGCTCCTGTGATCAGCTTCTTTGTATAGCTTCTCGCCTGCTTATAATCTCCCGCTCCGACACACTGGCCAACCACGGTTGTCATGGCAAGTCCCATCGCCGATCCCGGCATAAAAGCAAGCTGTTCCACGGTCATTGCACAGGCATTTGCTGCAATCGATGCTGTTCCAAATCCGGCAATCATGCTCTGGGTCAACAGCTTTCCGATCTGGAACATACTGTTTTCCAGTGCCTGCGGAACACCGATGGAAAAGATCTTTTTCATCATCTCCTTGTCCCATCCGGCCAGGAACCATTTCGTACAGTGGATCTCGTATTTTTCCTGATGCAGCAGTACAAGAATCACAATACTGGCAAAGGCTCTGGAAATCAAAGTGGAAAGTGCCACGCCTGCAACTCCCATGTCAAAGCCGAAAACAAAAACAGCATTTCCGATGATGTTCAGCGCATTCATCACGATGGAAGTAACCATTGAAATATTTGAGTTTCCCATAACCCGGAAAAGCGCCGCCCCCGCATTGTAGATTCCAAGAAACGGAAACGAAAGCGATGTAATGAAGAAGTATTCCACCGCGTAGGCCATAACCTGCTCTTCCACCGATCCGTAGACTACCCGGAGAATCCAGCGGTTTCCGAAAAAGGAAATGCCGCAGATGACAAGTGCAATCAGTCCGCAGATCATCACGAGCTGTTCGGCTGCGTGACACGCTGTTTTCTTATCCCCGCTTCCGAGGAACTGGGCTCCGACAACGGAACCGCCGCTTGCCATCGATGTGAAAATCACGATCAGCAGTACACAGATCGTATTGACAAGTGAGATTCCGGAAACAGCCGTTTCACCGGCTCCGGATACCATCACCATGTCTGCCATACCGACGGTAACGGCCAGCACCTGTTCCACAATCAAGGGAACGATCAGCCGGACCAGACGCTTTCGGTCAAATAAGACGTTTGTGTTTTCCATCGGACTTTCTCCTTTCCGGTTCTGCATTTTTTCTGTCCTGTTTCTGACAAAATCAAATCTGGTTTTCAGAAGCAGTCCCTGATACCTTTGATAACAAAAAACGACCTGGAAGTCTTCCTTCCAGATCGCCCCGTTGCGAACTTTTTACTGCCATTTGCAGGTATCCTTTGGATGGAAAAACGCGGCACAAAGCTTTCCCTTCGTACCGCGCCTTCGCGAATCCATTACTTATATGGAGTTTATCTTGAAAAACAGACAGATCATTTTCTGGTTTCCTGAGAGTGTTTTCCGGGAGAAATTTAAACCTGGGAGAAAGGGAAGAAATAAAAAAACGGAGAGATTCTTTTTTCAGAACCGCTCCGTTGCGTTGTCTTTATTTTGTTCCATTGCTCTGCTGTTTTTCAACATAGGCACATTCTAACGGAATTCCCGCTTTTTGTCAATCCTTAAATTTTTCGATGATTTCCGGTCTTTTGCGTCGGTTCTATCAATTTTATACAATTTTGCCGATATTTTTTCAGTCATTTCTGAACATTTTTCTCATGAACCTTTGAAATTTCTTTGTTTTCTTTTAAAATCGCGGAAAAACTCCGGCAAAATTCTGTGAAAATTCAGAGCGAACGCCAGACTTTGCTTTCATCAAATATCCGCCACCTGTCCGGCGCCTGTTTGAAAAAGACTCCGGTATATCAGATCCAGTCAAAATCTCCGCCGGTAATCGCAAGACTTAAGAGTGCATCCATCTTTTCCACTTCCTCTTCGCCCTCAATTCTTTGCAGCAGCACTGCGGTATCCAGCACATCCTCCAAAGATTCGCCAGGTCCGATCTCATAATCCACCTCTGCCTCGCAGTCCGGGCATGGGATTTTTTCCATCGTCTGAAGGGATAAAAAGCGGTTGCCGCATTTCTTGCATTCATAATAACCACATGTTTTGGTTCCGTCTGGTACGTAATACATAGATTCTTATCCTCCTATCCATTTTCCGTTTCTTATTCTACCATACTTACCTTGCCAAAACCAGCCATCTGAAAAAGAATCGTTTTTGTAAAAAACAACTCGTAAACACATGCGTACAAGTATTACACTGATTCTTGAAAGAAAAAGGACGCTGTATGCTCTCGTTTCTTTCGAGGCTGCAGCGTCTTTTCTGCTTTCACGGCTCGCGCAGACCGCAGGGCAGTCAAACAGATTTTTCAGCAGACATAGTTTAAGCCCGATCGATTTATTTTTTTCTCGACCGGGCTTTTAATGAATTTCCAGTAATTTCATTTTATACACCTGCTGCTTTCATTGATTTCGGGGTATTTCGTTATGTTCCTTTTGGACCGTACCTCCTGGATTTTTTTGTTTTTATTTTTTCCCTATGGGCCTCTGCCTTTCATTGGAATCATCTCCTTTAGGTTCTATATGTAAACTCTTCAGAGATTTTTTTGATGTTCAGATTAACTATGCCATTGGACTGTACCTCTTACTTTCTTAGATTTCGTTTTGATGTTTCTTTTTCGTCTTGATGTTTCTTTCTTGTTTTTATTTTTGTTCTCTTTTCTTTTGTTGATCTTATATTAACTCATCTTCTCTGTTTTGTCAATACTTTCTTTTAATTTATTTTGTATTTTATTATTTTCAGAATATTGTGACATTAAAATCGAAAGATCAGAAACCTGATGCAGTCTCACTTACAAAGAGGCGGCCGCAGGCTTTCGCAAAATTCAACCCCCGGCTTTTTTTGACCCACCGCAGGGCGATCCTGCTCCCTCCGGAACTCCACAGAATCTTCTTTCCAAAAGAGGAGAACGAAAGACTCCGCTGTCTTTGCCTTTCGCAAAGTCCAGCGGAGCATTTTTCCCATATTCTTTCTTCTCTTCTTAATTTCTTATTTGCAGAGTTCTTCGGCCAGTGCCTCGATCTCTTTTACGTTCTCTTCCTTCACAGCGGACATTACTTTTACATTATTCTCTGTCCAGGTGATATTTTTGCTCTTTTCAAACATACCTTTCATCACTTTCGCTGCGGTCGGTGCCCAGCTTCCGTTTTCGATCAGACCGATGGTGCGGTTCTGGAAGCTGCGCTCTGTCAGGCGGTTGATGAAATCCTGCATGAACGGGTAAATTCCTGCATTGTAGGTCAGCGTTGCGAGAACCAGCTTACTGTAACGGAAAGCATCCGCTACGGCAGCAGACATATCGTCTCTTGCCAGATCGTAAACAACGACCTTCGGGCAGCCTTTTTCTTTCAGCTTATCTGCAAGCAATTCGGCAGCTTTTTTTGTATTGCCGTAAACAGAAGTATAGGCAACCACAACGCCCTCTTCTTCCGGACGATAAGAAGACCAGATATCGTATTTTTCAATGTAGTGGCCAAGATTTTCCGTCAGAACCGGACCGTGCAGGGAACAGATTTTCCGGATATCCAGCGTACCTGCTACTTTCAGGAGCTTCTGTACCTGCAAACCGTATTTTCCGACAATACCGATAAAATAACGGCGTGCTTCGTCATCCCATGGTTCCTCGCGGTCGAGTGCACCGAATTTTCCAAAACCGTCTGCTGCGAACAGAACCTTGTCCGTGCTGTCGTATGTAACCATAACCTCCGGCCAGTGTACCATCGGAGCGAACACGAAGGTCAGAACGTGTTTTCCGAGCGTAAGGGACTCACCGTCCTTTACTTCCAGTTTCCTTCCGGCGAGATCCATCTTTGGGAAAAAGTTTTTCATCATGGCAAAGGTTTTTGTATTTGCAACAACGGTTGCTTCCGGATATGCTTTTACGAAGTTTTCAATATTCGCAGAGTGATCCGGCTCCATATGCTGTACGATCAGGTAATCCGGTTTTCTGCCATCCAGTGCTTTCGCAACATTTGCCAGCCATTCATCCGCAAAGTTTGCATCTACGGTATCCATAACTGCCGTTTTTTCATCGAGAATTACGTAAGAATTATATGCCATGCCGTTCGGCACTTTGTACTGACCTTCAAACAGGTCTACCTGATGATCGTTGACTCCCGCGTAGATAATATCCTCTGTAATTTTCATAAAAATCCATATCCTTTCCATCTTGTTTTTTCCTGCCCGGAACCTGCTCCGAACCGTATATTTTTATATTATCCTATGATGGAGGAAAAAGCAAGGAAAAAGCAAGGAAAAATAGTAAAGATTACTATTTTTACTTGCTTTTCTCCGTTCACACACACGATATCCCTTTTCCACAGCTTGCAAATCATCACAATACTTCTATTTTACAGGCATGTTCTTTTGTTTCTTTATCATAACTGATTCCAACCGCCAGTCGCAAAAGCAAGTGCCAAAAAGACTCCGAGCGTACATGCTGATACTATGAGTATAGTCTTTTTCTGTGGGAGGCGCAAGAATGGAATCCCGTTTCTCACTTCTTATTTATTTTCCGGGAAAACAATCTCTTTCTCTGGTACGCCTTCTGATTTGATGACGTAGCCGTCAACATCATCAAAATGAATCTTGTACTGATATTCGCTTTCACGTCCCTCTTTTGCGTCATCGGCATCAGCGTAATAGATAAGGCGAATTTCGAAAGTATTTTTGTTTCCTTCGCGCCAGGACTCATCGCCGATCAGCCAGTCGTTTTCGAGGTTTTTGTTTCTTTTCAGCAGCACCTCGGCGTACTGCTGTGCGCCTCTCCAGATTCCTGTGTTTTTGTACCGGTTCTGCATGGTGTTCTGATACTGCCACAGTGTTACAAACATGATCGTCGCCATAATTGCCGTGAAAAGAACGGTTTTGTATTTCTTTTCTTTTTTCTGTCTCTGCCGGCGGATACATCGAATGGTTCCGATCATCACCATTACCAGAACAAACAGATACCACAGGGTCCAGAAGATCTGCTCTTTTCGTTCCAGACCGCCGGGAATGAATTCTGCCAGCTGATCGCCCCAGACGAAATTTACCAGGGATGCCAGAATGCCGATAGACAGAATGGATGCTGCCCCATAGACTTTCCGGCTTTCTTCATCATCGAGGTTCTGGAAGAAATACCACAGCGATACAAACGCTGCTGCCACCAGACCGCCTAGAATCAGGCCGCCGCCCACGTTTACGATCTTTGCCGCCCACGCTGCCGCTGCCACACCGATCACCAGAAATCCCGCGATCACGTTTGCGTTCCGGTCCTGTTTTTTCTGCTGCCTTGAAATGTCACCTGCGTTCTGCAGCATTTCGGCCACCTCCTTCTGAGTATACTGAATTTCCGGCGCCGCCTCTTCCTTCGCCTTCTCCTGCCGTTCGGAGCGCATCAGTTCCAGCACAGAAATCCCAAGTGCCTGAGCCAGCGGCTCAATCGTCTGGATATCGGGAAAGCCAAGTCCCGTTTCCCTTAGTTAAAGATATTGTTGGGTATCTCAAGATGTGTCATTCGATTTTGCCGATAAAGCGGTAGAAGATTTCCACTTCCTGTTCCCGGCTTCCGTCCTCACTTTTGACCGCTTCATGGACAAGGATTTTTTCAATCAGCGTATTCAGAAGTTCAGCCGTCAATTCTGTGGGATTGACATACTGTTTCATCAGACCTATCCACTTTTCAGCGTCAACCGCTGTCTGGGCGGCGACCTCCATCGCTTCGTGAAGCCGTTCAATTTTTGCGTCCAATTCTCGCTGTTCGCCCTGATACTTTTCGGACAGCATATTGAAATTGTATTCTGTAATGCGTCCGGCAGACCAGTCCTCATACATTTTTGCAAACAGGGTGTCTACTTCTGCTTTGCGCTTTTCCGCCTTTTTCAGTTCGGCTGTCTGCCGCTTCCTTGCAGTATTGCGTTCCTTGTCGCTGGCGTTAAGTAGCCGTTTCAGAAGTTTGTCCCCATCCTGCTGTACCAGCACAGACCAGTATTGCAGACGGGAAAGGACATAGGCGTAAAGCACATCATAGCGGATATAGTGCATGGAACACTGGTGCAATCCTTGCCCGTACTTGCTACAATGGTAGTGGGCATAGTGATTTTTGTTCTGGCTGTTCATACCATAGGCCAGCGACCAGCCGCAGTCCGCACATTTTACCAGCCCGGAAAATATCTGTGTTGTGCCGTTCTTCTGCCGTCTGCGCCTGTTGCAAATCTGCTCCTGTACTTGACGGAACACATCTTCGGAAATAATCGCTTCGTGGGTGTTCTCCACACGATACCATTCCTCTTTTGGCTTGCGTACTTTCTTCTTGTTTTTGAATGAAATATTGGTCTGCTTATTGTGGACGCTGTGTCCGATATAGGTTTCCTCTTTCAGAATACTTTTCACCTGCGCTATCGTCCACGCATAGGCTTTTTCCTCCGGCGCTCCGGCATAGATATTTGCGAAAGTGCCGTATCTCTGGAAATTCAGCCAGCCGGGAGTAGGTACTTTTTCTTCGACCAAAATCCGTGTAATGCTGGCGGCTCCCCGGCCATGAACGGCAAGGTCAAAAATCTTTTCGATAATCCACCTTGTTTCCGGGTCAATCAGAAGATGGCCTTTCTTATCCGGGTCTTTGACATAGCCAAGCGGAGCATAGGCTCCATAGTGTGCGCCATTTGCGAACCGTGTCCGCATGGCCGCCTTTACCTTTTTGCTGGTCTGGCGGGCGTGCATTTCATTCAAAATGTTGAGGAATGGGGCAAGCTCATTCTCTCCGTTGATGGTGTCCACATTGTCATTGACAGCGATATAGCGGACGCCTTTGCTGGGAAAGTAGATTTCCGTGTACTGGCCGGTCAGAATGTAGTTTCTGCCTAAGCGGGATAAATCCTTCGTAACAACGCAGTTGATTTTCCCGTCCTCAATGTCATCAATCATTCTCTGAAAATCCGGCCTGTCAAAGTTCGTTCCAGACCATCCATCGTCGATATATTCATCTATGACATTCAGGCCATGCTCGGCGGCATATTGCCGGAGCATCATGCGTTGTGTCTGAATACTCCCGCTTTCTCCTTGCAGTTCATCGTCCCGGCTCAATCTCATATAAAGCGCCGTGTTGTAAATCGTAGTATTGTAAGGTTGTTTCACCGTTAAAAATCCTCCTTCTAAAGAAACAACCCACGCTTACAATACTTTTGCTCTATGGCAATTATATCATAAGCGTGGGC
>ENA-UPXC01000011-UPXC01000011.1-human-gut-metagenome-genome-assembly--contig:-NODE-11-length-234356-cov-11.681768_pt1 | contig 234356 bp, 238 predicted proteins | sample MGYA00250047_ERZ773371 | MGnify/ENA primary metagenome ERZ773371 (study PRJEB29103, sample SAMN06111975) | human gut metagenome | biome: human gut; feature: ankylosing spondylitis patient; material... | reverse complement strand
CATTTATACACGTAGTGTTATTATGAAACTGATTGCAAAATATTATATAAACAATCACAAAATTTATTCAGAGAATTCACAGCTCATCAGTCAGGTTCAGAAAAATCTGACACATGCCGTATAGTTTTATTTTTCTTTACGCAGTAAATTCCGGGCATATGCCCTTCTCTGCGCCAGCAGCCAGATCTGACTTCCTTTCTATCTGGCCAAACGCGAAAGTTGTGCTCCACCGAGAAAGTTGGAGTAATCTTAAAGTTTTTGTTTCAATTCAAAAAAGAAAAGGAGTTGCACACTAACCAATTGGTGCACCGCTCCTCTTCTTTTTTCTTGTCCTTATTAATTTTAATTATGTAACTTTTTATTCTACTGCTGCCGCTTCAATGGTACTCTGATATTTTTCAAGGATCAGAGACTGAATGCAGTCACGTGTGGAAGAATTGATCGGGTGTGCAATATCTCGATACTCTCCATCAGACGCTTTACGGCTTGGCATCGCGATAAACAGTCCTTTCTCTCCTTCAATCACTTTAATATCATGAACGACGAACTCTTCATCTATGGTGATAGACACCACCGCCTTCATCTTGCCTTCTCTGGCAACTTTTCTTATCCGTACATCTGTAATTTTCATAAGACACCCCTGTATATTGTATTTTTATGTTTTTGTATATACGATATTGAAGCAAACAATGTTTTGCAACAACTGATACCGGATTGTTCCGTGCTTCGCACTCCCACAATCCTCAAAAACATTCGTAATTCTCTCATTTTTTTACAAAAATGGCTGCTTACTCATGTTTTTGGCGGGTCTCAAGTTCATAAATCCTCCTGCAAGCAAGCTTGCATCGGATTTCCGACCTTTCTACCCTGGTATCATCACATAATATATCTTTCATTTTTTTCTATCACCACTTTTACACCGTCTTCCCCTACGTAGCGGGAATTGGCCCGAATGGTATCTCTGCTCTCCACGATGCAGTTTTCGATACAGGTGTTGTCACCCAGATACACATCATTGAGAATAATGGAATTTCTGATCACACAGTTATTTCCAACAAATACTTTCTTAAACAATATGGAATTCTCCACCGTGCCATTGATGATACAGCCGCTGGCAACCAGACTGTTCTTTACATTGGCTCCTGCATTATATTTTGCAGGCGGAAGATCCTGAACCTTGGAATAAATATCCGGGTAATCGTGCAGAAAATGCTTTCGCACATCTGCTTTCAGGAAATCCATGTTGGTCTGGTAATATGCATCCACAGATGCGATACTGTTCCAGTAAGTATCCATCTTATATGCGTAGATTCGTTTCACATTCTTATAACGAACCAGAATATCTCTTACAAAATCGTACCGATCCTCTTCCGCACATTTCTCAATCAGTTCGATGAGCTGTCTGCGTCGGATAATATAGATTCCACAGGAAACCAGATGGGCATCTGTCGCCATCGGCTTTTCTTCAAAATCCATGACTCTGCCGGTCTCGTCCGCTTTGATCACACCAAAGCGGCTCATGTCCGTATCCTGTGGCATCTCCTTGCACACAACCGTAATATCTGCTTTTTTGTCAATATGATATTCCAGCACTTTATTGTAGTCCATCTTGTAGACGCCATCGCCGGATGCGATCACCACATATGGTTCATGGCTTTGCTTTAACCAGTCAATGTTCTGCCAGATGGCATCTGCCGTTCCTCTGTACCAGTAGCTGTTCTCCGCTGTCACAGTCGGTGTGAAAATATATAAGCCGCCCTGCTTTCTTCCGAAATCCCACCATTTGGATGAACTGAGGTGTTCATTTAAGGACCGTGAATTGTACTGCGTCAGCACTGCAACCTTCTGTACATGAGAGTTGGACATGTTGCTCAATGAAAAATCAATGCTTCGGTAGCTTCCTGCCACCGGCATGGCCGCAATGGCACGCTTGCTGGACAGTTCTTTCATTCTGTGATTGTTGCCGCCCGCTAAAATGATTCCTATTGCTCTCATGTTCTATCACCCGCCTTAATCAAAGTCTCGCCGCTTGCAAGTATTCCGTCCGGATAGTCCGCTTCTTCCGTCTTACCGGAAATCGCAGTGTTAAGACCGATCTGAACATTTGCCGGAATCTCTGTCTTCTCTCCAATCGTTACCAGACCATAGGAGTATACCTTTGGATTTACTTTGTTCGGAATATTTTCTCCCACACCCAGCTTACAGTTCTCACCGATCACGACTTCTTCTGCAATGATGGACTTGTCCACCGTACAGCCAGGTCCGATCACAGTGTCTTTCATAATGATCGAGTCACGTACCACTGCTCCCTTTCCAATGGTAACACCTGCTCCGATCACAGATCCTATCACCGTTCCTTCAATCGTAGAATTGCCGCAGACAATACTGCGCTCAATAAATCCATCCTCCGATACGTAAAGGGGCGGTAACGCATCACTCTTGGTATAGATCTTCCAGAATTCTTCATACAGGTTAAATTCCGGTATGATATCGATCAGCTCCATGTTGGCTTCCCAGTAAGATCCAAGAGTTCCTACATCTTTCCAGTATCCGTTGTACTCATAAGCAAACAACCGCTCGCCCCGTTCCAGGCAGTCTGGCAGGATATGCTTTCCGAAATCACATCCCGGCACGTCCTTCATGCGGATCAGTGCTTCTCTCAATACTTTCCACGTAAAAATATAGATTCCCATGGATGCCAGATTACTTCTCGGCTTCTCCGGCTTCTCTTCAAATTCATTGATCTGTCCGTTCTCATCTGTGATGACTACACCAAATCTGCCCGCCTCTTCCCACGGAACCGGCATGCAGGCAATCGTCACTGCTGCGTTATTCTCTTTGTGATAATCCAGCATCACTTCATAATCCATCTTATAAATATGGTCACCTGACAAAATCAGGACATATTCTGGATTATATGTATCAATATAGTCAATGTTCTGGTAAATGGCATTGGCTGTGCCGGAATACCAGTCACTTCCGGCGCTTCTCTCATATGGTGAGAGAATAGTTACTCCTCCGTTGTTACGATCCAGATCCCACGGCATTCCGATCCCGATGTGTGTGTTCAATCGCAGAGGCTGGTACTGAGTAAGTACACCAACCGTATCGATCCCGGAATTGATGCAGTTACTCAATGGGAAGTCAATGATCCGGTACTTGCCGCCAAAGGCAACTGCAGGTTTTGCAACCTTTGCAGTAAGCACGCCCAATCTGCTTCCCTGACCGCCGGCTAACAACATGGCTATCATTTCTTTTTTAATCACGCTATCACCTCTTGATGCAAACATTATAATGCTTTGATGTCTGTATTATAGCACACCTTTTGTAAATAGTGAACATTTACAAAGAAAAACATTCATCGTTTTTTAACATTTTTCGACAGTTTTTTCTTGTTTTTGATAAATTTTCATCTTGTTTTCGTCATTTTTGCTATATGATTTCATGCTTTTTTGTTCAAAATGATATTACCCGGTCTTTTCTGACAGAAGTGCGTTGATTTTTCTTCTGAAGACGATATAATAATAGGAAAAAACAGAAATGAGGATTTCTTATGTATCAGATAAATTTTGACTCGCCGGTACATGTACATTTCATCGGTATCGGAGGCATCAGTATGAGTGGTCTGGCTGAAGTTCTGCTTCAGGAAGGCTTTACCATCTCAGGTTCTGACAGTCAGCGGTCCGAACTGACCAGACATCTGGAAGAGAAGGGAGCAACTGTCTTCTACGGACAGACTGCCGACAATATCAAACCAGGCATCGATGTGGTCGTCTACACTGCTGCCATCCATCCGGATAATGCTGAGTTTACCGCTGCCAGATCCGCCGGCATTCCCATGCTGACCAGAGCTGAACTGCTGGGTGAGATCATGCGTAACTACAAGACAGCCATCGCCGTTGCCGGTACTCACGGAAAGACTACTACCACTTCCATGATCTCCATGATCCTTCTGGAAGCACAGGCAGATCCTACCATCTCCGTGGGTGGTATCCTGCCGGAGATCGGTGGAAATATCCGCGTCGGCAGATCAGATCTGTTTCTGACCGAAGCATGTGAGTACACCAACAGTTTCCTGTCCTTCTTCCCGACTGTGGACGTGATCCTGAACATTGAGGAAGACCACCTGGATTTCTTCAAGGATCTTGCCGATATCCGTCACTCCTTCCATCGGTTTGCAGAACTGCTCCCGGCACACGGACTGCTGGTAATGAATGGCGATATCAAGAACATAGACGAGATCACCGATAGTGTGGATGCTGATCTGGTCACATACAAAGTGTCCGGCGAGGCAGATTACACCGCTTCCGATATTACCTATGACAGACAGGGATGCGCATCCTTCACACTGGTTCACAAAGGAACCCCTGTAGGACCGGTAGAGCTTCATGTACCAGGTATCCACAACGTATCCAATGCATTGGCTGCCCTGGCGACCACCATGGAACTTGGCTTTGATTTCAAGACTGCTTCCGAAGGTCTGGCTATGTTCCACGGAACAGACCGTCGTTTCCAGTACAAAGGAGAAGTGAACGGTGTCACCATTATCGATGATTATGCCCATCATCCGTCCGAGATCCGGGCAACCCTGAAGGCTGCTGCCAATTATCCGCATCGTGAGATCTGGTGTGTGTTCCAGCCTCACACCTATACCCGTACCCGCGCATTCATGCACGAGTTTGCGGAAGCACTTTCACTTGCCGACCATGTAGTACTGGCAGAGATCTACCCGGCCAGGGAAACTGACAACCTGGGAATCAGCTCCAGAACTCTGCAGGCAGAACTGCATAAAATAGGAAAAGACTGCGATTACTTTTCCACATTTGAAGAGATTGAAGAATTTTTATTAAAAAATTGTATGCACGGTGATCTGTTGATAACTATGGGTGCCGGAGATGTGCTGAAAATCGGGGAAAATCTACTTCAGAGATAAAGTTATCCACATTATCCACATGTTTATCAACATAATATGCTGCATAAACATGTGGATTTTTTCGTGGAAAACAGATTTACATAATACATTTCGACACCATTCGACAAATTCTTGAAAATCCTTGTATTTCCGGTCTTTTTTTGTCGAAACAGGTTTCCCATAAATGTAACTATCCACCAAGTTATCCACATTATCCACATTTCCTCAAAAGTATCCCCAGAGGAAAGTGTGGGCTATTTCTTTTTGGGATAAGCTGTGCTATACTCCGTAATAGGTGGAGGATACTGATTTATGAGTCATTTTACGTTAACAACCGGCGCTTCTGTCGGTACAACTTCTATTTCCAATATTTTCCTGGATGAATATATGCCGGGAGCTAATGGTGAATATGTGAAGGTCTATCTGTACCTGCTTCGTTCACTTGGCGACAGCACCAGAGAGCTGTCTGTGATCGGTCTGGCAGATGTACTGGACTGTACGGAAAGTGACATTCTCCGCGCGTTTAAATACTGGGAAAAGCAGGGACTGTTGAAGCTGGAGTGTAATGCCTCCAATGTGCTTCTTGGCATCTATCTTTGTGAGCCGTCCCACTTACGAACTGCTGGTCAGCCCGACAGACATGCCTCTGTCGCCACCCCCGGTTCTTCTCCTGTCGTTCCTTCTGTTGCTTCTGCATCTGCCGTACCGGAACGTAAGGCATACAGCCGGGATCAGTTACGCGAGTTCACTTCTCAGTCTGACTGCAGACAGCTTTTATTTGTCTGCGAACAGTATATGAAAAAGACGCTGACGCCATCCGAGATCGAGACATTGCTCTACTTCTACGACCAGCTCCATTTTTCTGTGGATCTGGTGGAGTATCTGGTAGAGTATTGTGTCTGCAAGGGAAGCAGCAGCATTCATTATATCGAAAAGGTAGGTCTTGCCTGGGCAGAGGCAGGAATCACCACCGTCTCTCAGGCAAAGGAACGAACTACCACTTACCGGCGCAATACTTTCGCTATTATGAAGGCCTTCGGCATCAACGACCGTAATCCGGTCCAGCCGGAGCTTGACTATATCGAAAAATGGCTGGGAACTTATGATTTCACCCTGGATCTGGTTCTGGAAGCCTGCCGCCGGACCATGGATCGTCTGCACAAACCGAATTTTGACTATGCGGACAAGATCTTACAGAGCTGGTCCGAAAAGAAAGTACATACACTGTCAGATGTGGAACGACTGGATCAGGAACATCAGAAGAAGAACAGTACCCGGAAGAAGCCATCCGCTGCCAGGGCAACCGGATTCACCAATTTCCAGCAGCGTGACTATGATTTTGACAAGCTGGAAGAGATGCTGCTCCAAAGCCAGAAATAACAGGAGGATCACATGCCGCTTACCAATAAACAGTACGATACGATCATGCGGGAATATGACCGCCGCCAATATCAGGATTACCGGCTTCAATGTACTCGGATCGATCAGATCTACGAACAGATCCCCAGGATCCGTGAGATCGACTCAGAGATCTCTGCCTGCAGTCTTCGTCAGGCGGAGCGGATGATCGACCAGGAGCCAGGGGCCATGAAGTCCTTAAAAGATGAGCTGGCACTGCTCAAAGCTGAGAAAGAAGGACTTCTTCTATCCGCCGGTTATCCTGCTGACTATCTTAAGATGCATTATACCTGTCCGGAGTGCAAAGACACCGGTTATATCGGCCGCAAAAAGTGCCATTGCTTTTTACAGCAGGAGATCCGTCTGCTCTATTCTTCTTCCCATCTGGATCAGATCCTGGCAGAAGAGAACTTTTCCCATCTGTCTTATGATGTCTATGATGAGGAGCAGAAGCAGATCATGCCGGAGATCATCCGTACCTGTCATCAGTTTGTAAATGGATTTGATCAGGAATTTAAGAATATTCTGTTCTATGGTTCCGTAGGAACCGGAAAGACCTTTTTATCCAACTGTATCGCCAAAGAGCTTCTGGATACGGGACATTCCGTAATCTATTTTACATCCTTTCAGCTCTTTGAGCTTCTGTCCATCGGAGCACCTGCAGATAAGTGGAATCTGCACCAGCAATATGAAGCTCTGCTGGACAGCGATCTGCTGATCCTGGATGATTGCGGAACGGAAGTTTCCAATACGTTTACTGTGTCCAGACTGTTCCAGCTTCTAAATGAACGGGCACTGTTGAGAAAGTCAACGATCATCTCCACGAACCTGTCCATCCGGGAATTCCGTGATGTGTACAGTGAACGTATTTTTTCCAGGATCACCAGTTCGTACACTTTGCTTAAACTGACCGGCAGTGATATCCGGATTCGCCGGAAAATCAACCGAACTTTGTGAAATTCCTTGACTCTGTATCACAGGAAATGTTATAACCATTGAAGTAGATCTATATAGGTATTTACATATTCGGAGCTATTCATGAGGCAGGCTCTGAATATACGATTATTTTTATACATTTTGGAGGGCATATTATGATTCAGCAGCGCAGTGAACGTGTTCTTGAGACGATCCCGGTAGGATCCCTTGGCATCATTCCTCTTCCCAGTTGTAAAGAGCTGGGTGATAAGGTCAATGATTATCTGGTGCAGTGGCGGAAAGAAAGCGCCAACGAGCACAAGGATAACATTGCATTCCAGGGCTATGAGCAGGAATCTTTCCTGGTAGGAGCAAAGATTCCCCGTTTTGGTTCCGGTGAAGCAAAAGGAATTGTTCAGGAATCTGTCCGCGGACGTGATCTTTATCTGATGGTAGATGTATGTAACCACAGTCTGACTTACAGCCTTGCAGGCCATACCAATCACATGTCACCTGATGACCATTATCAGGATCTGAAACGTATTATCGCTGCCTGTGGAGGAAAAGCAAGACGTATTACTGTTATCATGCCATTTCTCTATGAGAGCCGTCAGCATAAACGTTCTGCCCGTGAGTCACTGGACTGCGCACTGGCTCTGCAGGAGCTGGTATCTATGGGTGTGGACAATATCATTACCTTTGATGCGCATGACCCGCGTGTACAGAATGCAATCCCGCTGTCTGGTTTTGAGACTGTACAGCCTGCTTACCAGTTTATCAAGGCACTGCTCTCCAACGTAAATGACATTCAGGTAGACAGTGAGCATCTGATGGTCATCAGCCCTGATGAGGGTGGTACCAGCCGTGCAGTTTATCTGGCAAATGTGCTTGGTGTAGACATGGGTATGTTCTACAAACGCCGTGATTACACGAAAGTAATCAATGGACGCAATCCGATCGTTGCTCATGAGTTTCTGGGCAGCAATGTAGAAGGAAAAGATGTTCTGGTCATTGATGACATGATCTCCTCCGGTTAGAGCATGATTGATGTAGCAAGAAAGCTGAAAGCCCTTCATGCGAAACGAATCTTCCTGTATTCCACCTTTGGTCTGTTCACCAATGGTATGGAAAAATTCGATGAGGCTTACAAAGAAGGATTGTTCTATCGCGTACTGACTACCAACCTGGTATATCAGACCCCGGAGCTTCTGTCCCGCGAATATTACATCAGCTGCGACATGAGCAAATACATCGCTCTTCTGATCGATACGCTGAACCATGATGCATCTGTCAGTGATCTTCTTGATCCCTACGAAAGAATCCACCGTTTCCTTGATCGGTACAAGAACGGACAGGTATAATAAAGGGACTGCCGCAAATGCAGGATGCATTTTGCGGCAGTCTTTTTTGAATCATATAGAAAACGACTGTTTTTGCGTCGTGAAAGGAATTATATGCCCAATTTTATCTTCATTTCCCCGGCCTTTCCCGGCAATTATGAAAATTTCTGTGTTGCCCTGAGGGCAAACGGCGTCAATGTCCTCGGCATCGGAGACACCCCTTATGACTGTCTGTCTCCACGCCTGAAGAGCGCGTTGACCGAATATTACCGGGTAGAAAATATGGAAAGCTATGACGAGATGTTCCGTGCCGTTGCATTTTTATCCTTCCACCATGGAAAGATCGATTACCTGGAGAGCAACAACGAATACTGGCTCACCCAGGATGCAAGACTTCGGGAAGATTTTCATATTACTACCGGTCTTCAGCCCAAAGATATGGACCTGATCAAATACAAATCAAAGATGAAAGCCGGTTACGAAAAAGCCGGCATTCCCTGTGCACGTTACCATCTGATCTCTGACCTTACATCGGCACAGAACTTCATCAGGGAAGTCGGATACCCTGTGATCGTAAAACCAGACTGCGGTGTCGGTGCCAATGACACCTGGAAACTCACCTGCGAAGCGGAGCTTCTTGACTTTTTCCGCCATCTTCCATCCATTCCTTATATTATGGAAGAATATGTTCCCGGAGAGATCTGCTCTTATGATGCGATTGTAAACAGCAAGGGATCTCCCCTTTTCGAAACCGGCAATATCACACCGATCTCCATTATGGACTGTGTGAACGACCATAACTCCATTAAATTCTATATTGTAGATCAGCTGGCCGAAGACCTGAAAGCCTGCGGACGTGCCTGCCTGAAGGCTTTTAAAGTGCGCAGACGCTTCGTACATCTGGAGTTTTTCCGTCTGTTGGAAGATCATCCGTACCTTGGCAAAAAAGGCCAGGTTGTAGGTCTGGAAGTCAATATGCGTCCTTCCGGCGGACCTACCCCGGATATGATCAATTTTGCCTATAACATCAACTGCTATCAGTACTATGCGGATATGATGATCTATGATAAACTGCGCCATAAGACCAAGACTTCGCCTGCCTTCTGCGTCTATGTAGGCCGCTGGAAAGAGCATCCTTATGCACATACTCACCAGGAGATTCTTGAACATTGGGACAAATATCTGAAGGTTTCCGAGGAACTTCCGGAAGTACTTGCACATGGCATGGGCAATTATATGTATCTGGCAAGATTTGAATCCAAAGAGCAGATGGACACCTTCTGTCAATATGCGTTGGAGATCAAAGAGCCGGAAGTTTTACCGGAAATACCGGTAAAGAAGACAACTCGAGTCCGTAAAACTGCAGGTGCGAAACGATCTTCTAAAATTTCGCAGAAAGGATCTGAAAATTCATGATAGAAATACAGGAAACAAGCTGGTACAGTGACCGGCTTGGGCGGGAGATGCCCGTAAAACGTTATGGAACCAAAGGAAAACCCTGTCTGGTCATTCCTTCTCAGGACGGTAAACATAATGACTTTGAGAGCTTTGGCATGGTAGAAGCCTGCAGACCTTTTATCGAAAATGGAAGACTTCAGTTGTTCTGCGTGGACACTATTGATGCAGAGACCTGGTCCTGCACCTGGAAAAATCCCAGAGACCGGATCTTCCTGCATGAGAAATGGATGCAATATCTGTTCTGCGAAGTACTTCCCTTTATGAAACAGGCTGCTCCCGGACAATTATCCATGACCATGGGATGCAGCATGGGCGCATTTCATGCAGCTAATCTGTTTTTCCGTTTTCCTGACCAGTTTGATGCAACCATCTGTTTAAGCGGTGTCTATGACGCTGCCAACATTCTGGGCGGCTATATGGATGATCTGGTGTACCTGAACTCTCCATACCATTGTCTCCAGCACATGCCGGAAGATCACCCGTATATGGCTCTGTACCGCAGAAGCCACATGTATTTCTGCGTAGGCCAGGGTGCCTGGGAGGACGAACTGCTGGCAGATACCCGCAAGCTGGACAGCGTACTGAAAGCAAAAGGCATCCCTGCATTTGTAGATTACTGGGGATATGATGTAAGCCATGACTGGTGCTGGTGGCAGAAACAGGCTGCTTATTTTCTTGGAAAGATCTTGTAATGTTCACAGAATCTACATTTGACTTTCGATCTGACGAATCTTAAAATGAAACATATGTAGAATAGCGAAAGGAATAATGAAAATCATGAAAAAAATAACTGTATGGCTTCTGACCCTGGCATTTGCTGCAACAATGCTGGCCGGATGCGGAAGCAAAACTGATACTACGGATACTACCGAGACTACTGAAGCGACCTCTGCAGCTGACGAGACCAGTGATGGAGCCGCTGACACAGCAGACACCTCTGAGGACGAAGATCTTCTCACCGGTCTTCATCATGTGACCATCGATGTGCAAGACTATGGCACGATTTCTCTGGAACTGGATGCAGATACTGCCCCAATCTCTGTAACCAACTTTATCAATCTGGCAAATGAAGGCTTCTACGATGGTCTGACTTTCCATCGTATCATCTCCGGATTCATGATCCAGGGCGGCGATCCCAATGGAAACGGAACCGGCGGTTCTGAGAAGACTATTAAAGGCGAGTTCTCTGCAAACGGTGTAGAAAATGATATTTCTCATGTGAGAGGTGTCATCTCCATGGCACGTGCCAATGACCCGGACAGCGGATCTTCCCAGTTCTTTATCGTCCATGAAGACAGTACTTTCCTGGATGGCCAGTATGCAGCCTTTGGTCATGTAACCGATGGTATGGATGTGGTTGATGCCATCTGCGAGGCTGTACCGGTGCAGGACAATAATGGAACCGTTGCTGCAGCTGACCAGCCGGTGATCACCGCTGTTACGGTGGTTGATTAAGATAATAAAAGCTACTCACGAGTTGTATACTTATGAGTAGCTTTTTTTATGTACTATGAATATTCGATGAAAATTGTGCAAATATTGTTCTATACAACACCCATGGCACTGCTGACGGCGGCACCGCAGGCTGCCTCTTCCTGATAGATCGCCAGTGACAGTTCTGCGCCGAACATCTCACTGCTGATCTCCTGAAGCACTTGATTCTTTCTCAGTCCATTACCGGATGCAACCAGATGGTTGACTTCAATGCCTGTGGCCTTATAGATGATCTGATACATATCATACAGCTCTTTGATCATGCCATGAAGCACCCCATAGGTCAGTCCTTCCGGAGTAAAATTCTCTTCACTCAGGTTTGTAATGCCACCGCGGATATCCGGATTGATCCTGGTTCCATTAAACCGTGTGGACACTTCCATCTTATCACTCTGCTCTTTTCCTTCACGAGCCATCTCTTCCAGAAGTCCATATAATGGCTCATCATTTCCAGTAGCTCTCTTCATAAATCTACGGAAAAATTTCTCAAGGGTGGCATACGCTCTTCCACCGCACAGAGAAGCACCAACCAGAAGATATTTTCCATTTACAAATGGTCTTGCCTCGATTCCTTCTCCTGAGAACAACTGATCAGACAGCACAGAGATCTGTCCGCCGGTTCCCATATTCAGAAGGATCGTATTCTCCCTGAATCCCACAGATCCAAGAAAGCTTGCCTGGTTGTCTCCCAATGCAGCAGTTACCGGGATTCCTTTATATTTGCCAAGCACTGCCACATCACCGGTCACTTCCGGGAGAATAGATGTATCCATTCCCATCTGTTCCAGCACTGCTTTGCGGAACTCTCCTTTTTCACTGTCAAATAGATTCAGTCCAAAGCTTCCTGCATTGCTGGCATGCACCAGCGGAGTTTTTCTTCCGGTCAGCTTCATGCCAAGGTAATCTCCAATCGAACAGAAGGTCGCTGCTCCTTCTGGCACGATCCCTTTTCTGCAGTGATACAGATGGGTCACCAATCCAAAGCCTGTGGACACGGTAAGTCCTGTTTTTTCGTATACTTCCTGAACAATGCTCTTACCGTCAAATTCCGGCTGCGCACCTCTTCCATCCTGCCAGGTATATAATGGGCTGACGCACTCCCCCTCGTTGTCCAGATACACGATTCCATGCATCTGGCCAGTCAGTCCGATACCCTCTACATCAGGAAATTCCTCCAGCAGTTCGTCCAGAAGCGCACATGCTTTGGTACGGATCACAGATACATCCTGGATCTGCTCCCACTCATGCTCAGCCTTGATAAAGCTGCCATTCTGAATCGTCTTCGCTTTCAGTACCTTTTTTGCTTCTGTATCAAGGACAACTCCACTGATCGTTGTTGTTCCGATATCAATTCCCGCCGCTCTCATCTTCCGCCTCTTCCCCCTTATCAGACAGATTTTCTTTTTCTTTTAATTCTTCTGCGCTGAGCTTCATGGCTTTTGCAAAGCCCGCTACACATAAAAATAAACCAAATAATGCAAATACAGCTGCAATCGCAATGATCAGCGCAGGATTATCCGCCTGAATACCCTGATGCAGATCCCTGCCCATACTGTAAGCCGTGTAGATCAAATACGCTCCCAGCATCATTTTTACATATTGTCTCGTTCGCTGCTGTGTCAGTGTATCTGTCTCTCTTTTTTTCTTAAACATGGTCATTTTCCTTTGCAAATTTATTCATTGATATTTCAATAATACCTGAATTTTTGGTCTTTGTAAATAAGAGACAGGAATACCCGAAAGTATTCCTGTCTCTATAGAACTACGTTGATGATATGTCCTTATTTGCTATGCTCTTCGTCATATTTATGGAAAGCATCTACCTTCGGCTGAGATGCGCATCCCGGCACAAATTCATTGGTAAGGAATGCATCTACGAACAGTTCTCTCTCTTTGTTTCCTGTGGTGAATGCACCCATGCACATGATATTTGCATCGTTGCTGAGTCTTGCCCTCTGAGCTGAATATACATCGGATACCAGCGCTGCATAAGCACCCGGGACTTTGTTTGCTGCGATAGATACACCGATTCCAGTTCCACAGATCAGGATTCCTCTGTCGTATTTTTTAGCTGCTACTGCCTCGCCTACTGCGATTGCAACGTTAGCGTAGATCGGATCTTCACTTCCGAAATCAGTTACTTCTCCATATCCTTTTTTTGCGATATATGCGATTACTTCCTCTTTTGCAGCCTGTGCATTCGGGTCACATCCAATAGCGATTTTCATTTTATTTTCCTCCAGTCTTCTCTTAGATCAGTTTTACTGAGACTCGTACTTTTTCTTTGCCATACGAATCAGGTCATTGAACTTATCAGCCTGCCATGCAGCACGTCCTACGAACAGACCATCGATAGACGGCTGAACGATCAACTCTTCTGCATTGCCTGGATTTACGCTGCCACCGTACAGTGCCGGGATCTCTCTTCCCTCTTCACCAAACAGCTCAACCAGGCAGTTCTTAATCTCTTTGTGCATTCTCTCTGCATAATCTGCAGTAGCCGGTGTACCATTGACACCGATAGACCATACCGGTTCATAAGCAACCCATACACGTCCAAGATCTTCTTTTTTCACTCCGGAAAGTCCAACCTTCAACTGGGTTCTCAGCACTTCCGGTCCCAGATCATATTTCTTCTCTTCTGCGGTCTCACCGATACACAGAAGAGTGGTAAATCCATGATCCAGTCCACATCTTACCTTTTTACTCTCATCCTCATCTGTCTCTCTGAACACATGCCTTCTCTCAGAATGACCGATCATGACCAGCTTGATTCCAACTTCCTCAAGCATCAGCGGAGAAATTTCTCCGGTAAACTGTCCCTGCTCTTCCCAGCACATGTTCTGCGCACCAAGTTTTACATACTTCTGATCAATGGTTTTACCCACGCGCTCCAATGATGTGTAAGACGGGATGATGAAGAGCTCGATCTCGTCTCTGCTGATGTCTGAAGTAAGCTTCACCAGCTCTTTCAGGTAATCCTCTGTCTGCTGGATTCCTTTATACATCTTCAGGTTACTTCCAAAATAAAGTTTTTTCATGATATCTGTTTTCGCTCCGTTTCTGCTTATTCCATCTTATCTTCCACATATTCTCTCATGCCCTGGAAGATCAGCCATACAGAAGTTGCTCCCGCATCCTGATGTCCAATCGCACGCTCAAGAAGGGATTTGGCACGTCCGAATTTTGCTACATACTTCTTCGTGTCTTCTACTCCCTGCTTTGCAGCCACTTCCGCTGCTTTCAATGCATCCAGCAAGGAATTATCTGCATTTGCTTCCAGTGCATCTGCTGCAGGCACAAGTGCATCAACCATGGTCTTGTCTCCAACTTCCGCTTTTCCACGTTCCTGGATCGCATGCAAAGATTTCCGTTCCATTGCAGCCAGTTCTTTGGCTTTGATAGCTTCCTTCGGCTCCATGTCTTTGGCTCCTGCCAGATACAGACTTCCGAAAATAACGCCGCTTGCTCCACCCATGGAGTTCAGCATCTCGGTTCCGGCTGCCTCAAACAGTTTATATACATCTGTCTCTCCAGCCATCTTAAGCAGCCGTTTCTTCGCTTTCTTCATACCGCCGTACATGCCGATTCCATGATCACCATCACCGATAGCACTGTCGATCTCCGTCAGATATTCCTTTTTCCCCATTACCTTATCTGCCACATAGATCAGCATATTGCGAGTATCTTCTCCGTTCAGTTCTTCCAGAACACCAGACTTACTTCTGGTGATCTCCGTTACCACGTTCTCTTCCTCTTCTTCGATCAGCTCGTCCTCGTCAGCCCCTTCTGCTTTTACGACGGTTCCCACGCTGCCTTTTGCATAGTATGGAGAATAACACGGAGCATCATAATATTTCTTCAGTTCATCATCCATTCTCATGAAGGAGATGGAGAATCCGCCCATTTCCTGAGAAGTAACATAGGATTTAATATCTGCATCATATACTTTGATCTGATCCTTATGAAGAAGTCTGTACAGATCATAATATACAATGTTCAGTTCCAGAAGAGGTGTGGAACCCAGTCCATTTACAAGAACTACAACTTCGTCCCCTTCCTTCAGATCCATCTCTTTTTTCAGTTCAGTATACATACGATCCACGATTTCTTCTGCCGGAGCCATCTTTGCACGTTCGATCCCCGGCTCACCATGAATACCCATGCCATATTCCATCTCATCATCTGCCAGCTCAAAGGTCGGTTTCTCATTGCCTGGCAATGTACACGGAAGTGTGGCAATACCGATACTGTTTACATTATCTCTTGCCTTTTCTGTAATACGAACCACTTCGTCCAGATCAAATCCAGCATCACATGCAGCTCCTGCAACTTTGATCACGAACACATCTCCTGCGATTCCACGTCTGTCCGGGATTCTCTCCTTCGGTGCAGATGCCAGATCATCCCACACACGCACATGCGCCGTCTTAATACCCTCAGCCTGCAGAAGCTCCTCTGCCATATCAAAGTTCAGATTATCACCTGCATAGCATCCATATACAAACAGAACGCCTTTTCCCTGATCTACTGATTTTGCTGCTTCTTTGATCAACTGCGGATTGGGTGATGCACATACATTTCCACATGCAACTGCATCTGCAAGTCCGGCACCACAGAATCCTGAGAACATCGGCTCATGGCCGGAACCCCCTCCGACTACCAGTGCAACCTTCTTTTCTCGGTGTCCTCTGTAATAAAAAGCATTAAAACCATCTACTTTTTTGTAAAAACTCTTATATGCTGTCAAATACCCCAGGAGCATCTCATCTACTACATTGGAGACATCCTTATTCAAAATCTTCTTCAAATACCCATCCTCCTAAATACCGTTGCTGTGAAAAAATGCACCTCCAAATACAGGCTGCTGTCTGGAGGTGCATCATCTTTACTACATTATTCCATTACATAACCACCGCAGAGCAGATGACGAACCGGCTCGTCCTCTTCAATTGAATGATGGGTCTCCTCAGAGAAATGATTATCTTTTGCATCATCATTTACTTTGGATACTTCACCAACGATCAGCTCTCCGCCTTCTGCATAGAACCGATGATAAATATAAGGTGTTAAGGTAATGCTGTTACCATTGGTTACTTTAACAACACCGCCTGCTGGTACTGTTACTTTCATACCGTCGCAGTAAACAGTTACATCTGACTCATAATCTACTGCATATCCTTCAGATTCCGGTTTGGAATTCCATACTTCTACACAAAGGGTTCCACCACATCTGTTGATGATATCCTCAGTTTTCTCATAATGGAAGTGACGTGGAAGGATCTGTCCATCTTTCATAGCGATGAGTTTCTCACAATACGGACGGGTCATATCCCCCATAACTCCGTTTCTCATTGTTCCAAGAACAGCACCGATCTTATCAAAATCTCCGCTGCCGTAATCTGTTACGTCCCATCCAAGACCTACAGAAGTCATACGCTCAGTCAGATCTTTTTTTGCTTCCCACTCTTCCGGTGTCCAGTAGAAGAAATCCGGAATCTGGAAATTCATACGTTTGCAAAGGTCCATTGCCCATTCAATGTTTGCATTAATTACAGAACGTTTCATTTTTATTTACCCCCTATGTTGAAAAAGGAGCGGTTCTGTCCGGATAGGAAGAACCGCTCCTTTCCTGTCAGTCTGTTAATTACAGAGTGTAGTATTTAACTTTGTCATCAGAACCAAACAGTTTAATCTTATGACGAGCAACCTCTCTCATTGCTTCCAGAGCTTCCGGATACAACTCGAACGGCTCTCTTACCTTCGGGTCATTAGCCAGAACAACTCTCAGTTTCTGATACAGAGCGTCTTTGATATCGGAAGAAATGTTGATCTTGTTGATACCAAGCTTAGCAGCCTCACCGATCTCTTTATCCGGGTTACCAGAACCACCGTGCAGTACCAGCGGAACATTAACAACTTTCTTGATCTCTTTCAGAAGTTCAAGTTTCAGCTCCGGTTTGAATCCCTTCGGATACAGACCATGAGCGGTTCCGATTGCAATTGCAAGACAGTCGCAGTTGGTCTCCTCTACGAACTTAACAGCCTCTTCCGGTTTGGTGTAGATGATGTTGGTAGCACCACCTGCAACTTCTGTATCGTTGTCGGTGCTTCCGATGGTACCAAGCTCTGCCTCTACAGATACTCCCAGCGGATGAGCCAGCTCAACAACTCTCTTGGTGATAGCTACGTTGTCCTCGAAGCTCTCGTGAGAAGCATCGATCATAACAGAAGTAAATCCGTCTCTGATAGCTCTCTCGATGTCTTTCAGTCCGGAATGATCCAGATGGATAACACACGGGATCTTGGTGTCATTCGCTGCTTTGATTACCTGCTGGATAAATGCATCGCCCTGGAATTTTAACTCGAGCGGATGGATAGCCAGGATAACCGGAGACTTCTGAGCTTCGCACTCTGCGATGATGCCTGTCAGCATCTGACCGGTACCAATATTGAATGCCGGGATAGCAAAGTTGTGCTCATTGGCTACAGCCAATAACTCTTTCATGTTCATTAACATAGTTCTTTTCCTCCTAATACTTATATAGTTTTGCTATTTATAAGTTCTTTTCTTTATGGCTATATGATAAAATTTTTTTTCACGAATGTCAAGTCATTTTCCCAATATTTTTATTTTTCACGAAATAATTTTTCATATTCCTTGCACATTCAAAGTACTTCCTTTATAATATTTCGTATAAAAAATAAAGGAAGAAGGTATTCAAATGAAAAACCCGAATCGTAACTATTTTGGCCATGAAAGCCAGCTTTACCGTGTGGAAGAACACCGTCTCATTGGGGGAAAAGGAGACAACATGCGGCTGTTTGAGGTTAACAATGGAAGCGGACTGGAGTTCACGATCTGTGCAGACCGTTCTGCCGATATCTCACGGCTGTCTTACCAGGGAATTAACCTGTCTTATTTCTCCGTGTGTGGATACACGGCACCGACCTACTATGATAAGACCGGTCTGAACTTTCTTAAATCCTTCAACTGTGGATTCCTGACTACCTGTGGTGTACAGTCCATGGGATCTCCTTCCGAATATGAAGGAACTGAATATGGTCTTCACGGAACCATGTCTCATACTCCGGCTGATCAGGTATCTTATGATATCTCAAAGAATGGCGATATTACTGTTACTGCTAAGATGACAGATGCTTGCATCTTCAATCAGAAGATCTCTCTGGTCAGAACTTATCACTGTGCTTACGGCAGCAACGAACTGACCATCGAAGATACGTTTAAGAATGAAGGAAGCAAGGATGAGCCGTTCCTGCTGCTCTATCATATGAACATGGGATATCCACTGTTAAGCGAAAGCGCTCTGGTAGATATTTCTTCCGCTAAAGTAGTTGCACGAAATGAAGCAGCAGAGCCTGAAGTTGATCAGTGGAACAAGATGATCCCGCCAGTTGCCAACTATGATGAACGCTGCTTCTATCATACCTTTGAAGGTGAACGGGCAACCGCCAAGATCTACAACCCGGATGTTCAGAAAGGTCTGGCGATCTCCTTTGATCCGCGCCTTCTTCCTGTTATGTGTGAGTGGAAGATGATGGGCGAGAAAGATTATGTTCTTGGTCTGGAACCAGCTAATAATTATCTGGAAGGTCGTAAATACCTGGAAGAGAACCATATGATGACCACTTTGAAAGCCGGCGGAACCTTCCACAATAAGATCACTGTTACATTCTTTGACAAACAGGCCGACTGGGAAGCTGCCAGATAAAATTCTTCATTTATTTTAATATAACTTTAAAAGCAGGTGTGTTCAGAACCCTGAACACACCTGCTTTTTATGTACTTAATCTGTATTCAATCTACGATTGAATTATTTTGCAAGATAATCGTCTACGTTCTCAGAGGTAACAAGTACGAACGGTACAGTGTAGTTTTTCTCAACGGTCTCACCCTTGATAGAAGCTACGATTGCATCGATACCAGCGTTAACCTGTCCAGGTGCATCCTGAAGTACGGTTGCGCCAAGCTCGCCATCTTTGATCATCTGCAGCGGTCCCTGGTTTCCATCAACGCCGATGCAAACGATATCGGAACGGCCTTTTGCGTTACACTCAGCCTGAGCTGCGGAAGACATATCGTCGTTATCGCAGATAACAGCTTTCAGGTCATCGCCATACTGTGCAAGATAATCATCAACAGTATTTACAGCTTTGGAAGCATCCCAGTCGCACGGAACGTCTGCTGCTTTGGTCCATTTAGAATCTTTCTCGATGGTATTAGCAATACCTTCGCCACGCTGGATCTGTGCGGAGTTACCAATGATACCCTGGCAATGAACGAATACGCCACCTTCTGGTGCTTTCTCCATTACGTAGTTACCCATCAGCTCACCAGCATATACATCATCAGATCCTGCAAATGCAAGTGCTGCGGTATCAGTACTGTCAGTAGCGGAGTTAACAACTACAACACCGATTCCAGCATCTGCCATAGCAGTTACAGCCGGGTCAGATGCGGTAGACTCTGCCGGAAGGATGATTACATAGTCACACGGATAGTTAATGCAGTCCTGAGCAAGGTCACACTGTTTAGCTCCGTCAGTGTTTCCATCAAGGATACCGGTCCACTCGTCGATGGTTCCGTCTGCTACCAGAGCGTCAAGTCTTTCCTGAGCTGCTCCGTTCAGGGTTGCATGGAATACATCTACAGTGTTTTTAGAGATATAACCAACGATGATCTTTCCATCCCCATTCAGATCTCCGCCAGCTGCTGCAGTGTCAACTGCTGCATCTGCTGCTGCATCTGCATCCTCAGTTGCTGCTGCATCTTCGGTTGCTGCGTCAGTTGTGGTATCAGCTGCTGCGTCTTTAGATCCGCATGCTACCAGGCTCATTGCCATTGCAGATACCAGGAGTGTTGCTACAATTTTCTTTTTCATGTCTTTCCCTCCATAAGAAAAATTTGTTTTATAAATAACCTGGATCAACCAGTTTATTCCAATATGAAATTTTTATGTATTACTTATCTGTTCTTCTTGTTGATTACCATATCAAGCAGTACAGCCAGGATGATGATAATACCTTTGGTCATATACTGATAGTAGGAACCGATGTTCAGGAAGTTCATACCATTGTAAATACATCCGATGATAACTGCACCAAGGAGTACACCAGGAGCGGTTGCAATACCACCTGCGAAAGAAGTACCACCAAGTACGCAGGCTGCAACTGCGTCAGTCTCGTAAGCAACACCGATATTGGACTGTGCAGAACCGGTCTTACTTGTGAAGATAACACCTGCAATACCAGCCAACAGACCAGAGATGGTGTAGCAAAGAGTCTTGGTCCAGAATACGTTAACTCCAGATGCGATCGCTGCATTTACATTGCCGCCGACTGCGAATACATAACGGCCAAATTTAGTCCAGTGCATTACGATATACATGATGATGGATGCAACTACCATGTAGATGATCGGATAAGGAATACCTGCCAGTGTACCGGAGTAGATATTCTTGAATGCCGGGGATGCCATAGACATTCCCTGTCCATCGGAGATGATCTGTGCAATCGATCGGATAACCAACTGTGTCGCCAACGTTACAACGAATGCGGCCATGTCGAATTTTGCAACCAGAAAACCATTTACAAATCCAAACACAGTAGCTGCAAGTACTGCAAGCACTACGGAAAGTCCGATGTTCATGCCGCGAACTACGATAAACTGTCCCAGTAATACAGATACCAATGCCAACTGCGGTCCAACAGAAAGGTCGATACCGCCGGTGGTGATACAGAGACACATACCATAAGCAATCAGACAGTTAACAGAGATCTGTGTTAATACGTTCAGGATGTTACTGGGATACAGGAATCTCGGTTTCATAACTCCGATCACCAGGATCATAAAAATAAGGATAACTCCGATTCCATATTTTCCCATGAACATACGGAATCCATCTGTTTGATAAAATTTCTTCTTTGTTGATTCAGACATTCTTCTATCTCCTCCTATCTATTCTGTGCAAATGCCATCTCAAGCATTTCTTTCTGCGTAATGTTATTAGCCAAAATTTCACTTCTGTCTACAATACCATTGATGGTTCCTTCATGATATACAAGGATTCTGTCACTCATACCCATTACTTCAGGAAGCTCAGAGGAAATCATGATGACTGCCATTCCTTTTGCAGCAAATTCACACATCAGGCTATGAATATCGGATTTAGCACCTACGTCTACACCTCTGGTCGGCTCATCCAGGATCAGAACCTTCGGATTCGCCATGATCCATTTAGCAAGAACTACTTTCTGCTGGTTTCCACCACTCAGTGAAAATCCATTGTGTTCGATGCTGGCTGCTTTGACTGTCAGTTTATTAGCAGCCTCCTGACATTCTTTAATCTCTCGCTTCTGATTGAGCAGGAGACCTTTCTGTTTCTCTGGAAGGTTCGGAAGAGAAATATTCTCTCGAATCGATCTCAGCAGACACAGACCATAATTCTTTCTGTCTTCATTTACCATACAGATACCTTTTTTAATGGCATCTCTCGGGTTCTTATTCTTGATTTCTTTTCCATCCAGGTACATCTTACCAGATTCCAGCGGATCCAGACCAAAGATTGCTCTCATGGTCTCACTTCTTCCGGATCCAACCAGGCCGGAGATACCAAGAATCTCACCTGCATGTACTTCAAAGCTGATATTGTGGAATCCCTTTCCGCAAAGATTCTCAACCTTGAACACCACATCACCGATCTTACAGTCCACTTTCGGGAAGACGCTCTTAACATCACGTCCTACCATCATGGAGATCAGTTCATCTCTTGTAACACCATCAAGACTTCTGGTGTTTACATAGGTACCATTTCTGAATACAGATACGCTGTCGCAGATTTCGAAAATCTCTTCCATACGGTGGGAGATGTAGATGATCGCAACACCTTTCTTCTTCAGATCTCTGATTACATTGAACAGTCTGTCTGTCTCTGTGGAATCCAGAGAAGATGTAGGCTCGTCCATGATGATCAGTCTGGAATCACAGGATACTGCCTTGATGATCTCGACCATCTGTACCTGTGCCAGTGTCAGTTCTTTCATTTTAGTAGTAGCCGTATACGGAACATTAAACTGATCCAGGATCTCCTGACACCGTTTGTTCTGTGCCTTCTTATCCAGAAAAATTCCTTTTGTATTTTCACGTTTCAGGAAAATACTTTCTGCTACCGTCAGATGCGGCTCCGGATTCAGTTCCTGATGGATCATGGAAATACCACTGTTCAAAGCATCTACCGGACCTTTTGCCTGATACGGTTTTCCTTCAAACTCCATCGTTCCTGCATCCTGTTTGATGAGTCCGATCACACATTTCATCAGTGTGGATTTACCTGCACCGTTTTCTCCCAGCAGTGCATGTACTTCACCCGGTTTCACATGTAATTGGACATCTTTCAAAGCCTGAGTACCACCAAAGGCTTTTGAAATACCTTCGCAATTAAGAATATACTCGCTGTTCCCCAATACCGTTCTCTCCTTCTCTTAAAAATCTTTTCGTACCACCCAATATAGCTTCTAAGCTTTGTAATATCTGTCCTCCCTTTTCATCTTCTACCTGGCAAAAGCAAATTGGACTCCAGCAACAAATGTATCGCCCAAACCAATCGTGCAGACTGGTTTTTCCATATATCTGGAAGGTACAAGATATACCTTTCTATCCAGATGCATCTCTTCCAGTTCGTTGTAGAATCTCAATCCTGTCTCACTAAGTCCAAGCTTCAGACTCTCGCGGCACTCCTCCAGACTGCCATAATGTCCTATGCGGGCTCTGGTTCCTGAAAGAAGATTTCCAAGGGTAAGTGCCTTTTCAAGGTCGATACCATAGAGTTCGCTTCCATAATACATGGAGTAATCCTTGGTATGCATGATAATTCCCTGTACTTTATATCTCTTTATCAGGTGTTCCAATCCCTGCAGTACATCCTTCAGATCATCCTTGTCGATCTCGATTCCAAGCTCTCTTGTATGTGCAAGCAGCTCTTCTTCATTCATTCCCATAATGTCAACATAATGAGAAATCTCTTTATATACAATATTCTTTACTTCCTGGCTGAGGTAATGAGCACTTTCAAAGTAGATCACACACTCCGGATTCTCTTCTTTTACTTTCTTGTAATGTGCTCCCAGCTCCTGCATTCTTCTCTCTGTAAGCTCTGGATCAATGATTGCATTGTATCCGCTCAGATTATAGGAAATAATGTGTTTTGCATTCTTTTCAATGTACTTTTTAAAATCTTCTGATACCACAATATCTTTATGGATGGTATCATAATCAAGGATCACACGATTTGCGATCGGCACAGTATAGCGTTTCCCATGAAGATTAAATCCATCACCCTTTGTATAGGAAAATACTACATGATATACCGGATCCCCCTGCTGGATCGTCTTCATCGGCACCTGCTTGTCACCAACAATCGTATTCAGACCTTCATAATCCATAAGGTCACATACCTGTTCACTCTTATCGGAAATGTGAGCGATCAGCGGCATTCCTACAGAAGCCATTGCGGCAGCTCCCTGTGCTCCGGTTCCGCCAAGGGAAAACTTATGTTCAAAATGCTCCAGCAGATATTCCACAACTTTGTAGTCGGTGATATCCGCCTCGCCACCCAGACCATTTGCCATATAGTAAGCAATGATTCTCGAAAAGCTTTCCAGATCCGTGATATTTTCATCTCCATCTCTGTAAATATCACCCTTTACATATGTATCTACCAGTTTGTTAAACTCGTCTTCATTATATGTAAGAAGAACATCCAGATCCGATGTGTAACCAAAGACAATCCTGTCTCCGGTCTCTTTACACTTTTCAATGTTTTCAGGAATCTCATTCAGATACTTTTCATAATGGTCCGTGTACGGCATCCTTTTCTCCCCCTCGCCTGTCTCCTAAATCTTATACTCAGCCAGCAGCGCTTCTATCATCTCAATATCTTCATCCAGCTTTCTCTTCTGTGCCACCAGATACAGCAAGGAATCCAATACTGCCTGATCATATATATGCGTTGCTGATCCATATTCCCCAAATAATGGCTTTTCAACCGCTGTCAGCAATGTTATCTTTGCTTTTCTCGCCAATGGATTGCTCTTAGAACTTGTGACCGCTACCGTCGGAATCTTTTTCTTCTTTGCAATCTCCACTGCCTGAATAACATGTTTGGAACTTCCAGAATGAGATACCGCGATCAGAAGATCCTCTTCTCCGCCGCCCACCATAGAGGCCATCCCATATTCAACGATCGTTCCACAGCTTGCGTTGATTCCCTGTCGGCAGAGCCGAAATGCAAAATCCATAGCGACCGGGATCGTATTACCTGCGGCTACCACAAATACTCGCTTGCTGTTGCAGATCATCTCTGCACACTCCTCCGCCTTCTCATTATCAAGCCGATCCGCGATGTGCATCAGATCTCTTGTCAGACACTGGATTACTTCTCTTGCATTCTTCGGATTCTCCTCTGGATCAGAGTAGCCTGTCATCTGATATCTTCCAAGCTCTTCTGCCAGTGCAAGTTTCATCTGGTAAAACCCCTTATACCCCAATCTCTTGCATAACCGGATGACGGTTGCATCACTGGCTCCGCTCTTATCCGCAAGATCCGATACATTCAGTTCAACGACTTCGTAAGGATTCAATGATATGAAATCCGCCACCTTACGTTCCGCTAAAAACATGTCCTCTTTCAACCGTTCAATATTTCTTAAAACCTGTTTGTCCATCTGTTCCAATTCCCTTCGTGTCAAGTTCGGTTTTTACACCTTTTTCATGAAAAAAGTTTTCATGCGGAATACCAGTTTTAATTTATTTCCTCGATTCGGTGAAAGATTTTTTCAACTGACTTTATTCTATGGCATATTAGCCATTTTGTCAATACCTTTTAACTTTTCACCTCATTTTTTTGTTTTTTTGCCATAATGCACAAAAAGTGGTTTACTTTTTGTAGACAATGCCTAATTTAACTCTCGTTAATATAGCATCCCTGTATACTATTTATTTTACATTTCACGACATTTTCTTTCGTAAAAGTGCATCCCATGAATTATTTTTTCATAGAGTAATCTCTTTTTATCAAAATCCTCTTATCAATTTTATAACAGTGCTTTCAACTCCAGCAGATTCAGGATCGTATCATCCACATACTCCATTCCCGGGATCAATGCACCAGAGGCGCTTTTTTGCTTTCGGTCATACCAGCAGGTATGCATACCCGCCTGTCTGCCGCCTGTCATATCCGCAGTGAGAGAATCACCAATCATCATGGTCTCCTCCGGCAGGATTCCCGGCAGCTCTGTAAAGCAGCCGTCAAAAAACTTCTGAGACGGTTTCTCCGCGCCCAACTGCTCAGATACAAAGCAATGAGTAAAATAACTGAGCATGCCCGCTTTTTCCAGGCGGTTAAGCTGTTGACGGTAGGGACCATTGCTGGCTGCGCAGAGCATGTATTTCTCATGAAGATACGAAAGGATCTCAAGGGCACCTTCTACCGGAACTGCACTGGTATGAAGGCGGGATTTGAATTCCTTCTCCATTGCTTCCCCGTCTGCCTGAAGACCCAGCTTTGGCAGGATTGTCTGCCAGCGAACATGGGGAAGATCTGCAATTGAAATCTCTTTTTTCTCTATCCTTCGCCAGATCTTGTCATTTTCCTCATTGAAAATGCTCATCATCTCCGGGTGAAAAGATAAGCCAAATTTATGGAAGCTTTCTTCCATAGACTGCTGTGCAGCCGCATCAAAATCAAGCAACGTATTATCAATATCTAAAAATATAGCTTTTAATTCCATTATCATTTCCTCTCTTTTTATTCCTGCAAATAATAGCAGTTCCCACTGCATCCACCTGAAAACAGTTCCTGCTTCATCTTCTTTTTGAATAGCTCTTCCGACTCTGCCTGTTCCAGAATCTCCAGTGCTTTTCTTAGATTCCTGATATCCTGCTCCATGCTGTTCACATAGTTACCCCGTCCCACCAGCTTTACGTGGGTAATTCCGGCTTTCTGAAGGGCGTATAACTCACATAACCCACAGCCAGACTGACCGCAGATGTAGTCGGCTTCTGCATCTTCGTCTATACTGTCAGACTCTCCACTCTCAGAGCAGCCCTCCGATTCCGGACTCTGTTGGCTCGATTCTCCATACGCTCCTGTACATCTCTCGTGCTGCTTGTCACTGACCTCACCCATCCAGTACGGCACCCGGCACAGATGTCCAAGTTCATCACAGTGCAGAGAATTGCAAAAGGATCCGCTGAACTGGCACAATTCATTGAGAACAAATGCCTCATACTCCATCTGACCTGCCTTGCTACACTGATTTCGTTCCACGGCTTCAATTACCGCCTGCATATCTGCAGTACTGTTCTTCCGATGGAAAATGATACGCTTCAGATTCATTTCCGCGAAAGTCTCCACCACACTGCTGTTCATCTCTCCCAGTTCCCCACTCAAGTGGATCTCACAATTGATTCCTTGCTCATGCAAATATAATATCAGTGCCGGATCCGCAATGATGTAGCTTCTGAATCCCATCTCAAGGCAGTTGAAGATCATCTGTCCGATCAGCGGATACTGCTCCGGCAAATAGTATAGCGAATTGAAGGTCAGATGCACTGGTTTCTGATACACATGTATCATGGAAGCCAGAATTTCCAGTTCCTCTTCGCCACCGATCTGTACATTACAACAGAGTACTTCCCGACGATTCAGTGCCATCATGGTTCCGTATTTTTTTGTCCATTTATATGGTACATACCCGCAGAAAAATTCATCTGCTCCAGCTTCACAATACCGAATATACTCATCTACAGAGCCTAATCCTGCTACTATTTTCATACTCATTTCCTGTCTATTATAAAAGATTCACAACAAGACGGTCAATTCCAGATTTCATCAACTGCTCCGCCTGTTCCGGCATTCGCAGCAACGTATCATCCAAGGCAAACAGCGAATTGTAACGTCCCACCATTTTCAGATGATCCGGGTATAACAACACCTTGTTCTGGCAGTACCGCGGACAGTTCACCGGCTCTTTTTGCCTGCCGCGCTGACCTGTGGTACAGCAGGCATATAGGGGACAATATTGCGATGTATTTGTTTGATAAAAAGGAAAATAAAGACTGTTATGTCCTTGCGGATATTCCTGCTCATGTCCGCAGCATTCCCATTCATAGCGATGAATTGCAAACTCATCCTGAAGATATTTACGATAATTCTCAAGTCCAAGAGGATTCTCTTTCAGGAACATTTGATCCCCTTGTTTGAAACCTATGCGCGGATCTTTCTTATATTTGTTCAAAAGAATCCCCAGAATCGGAATCAGATGCGAAGTCATCCGTCCGACCAGACCTGCAAGGCCCCAGTCATTGACGATCACCTCCAGCTCCCGGTCATGCCCGTCACACCACTGGTCCAGCTTCTGCAATAACTGTTCCATTGACTTCAACACGGATTCCTTCTGGCATGTAAATACCACGGTTACCTGTAACGATTCCCTCTGCGCTTTCTGAAGCAGAGCAAACAACATTTCATCTGAAGGAAACAGATGTGAACAAAATTGATTGCCAATGTACAGGCGATCCGGTCTTCTCTGCGCCAGTGGGTATTTTCCCAGGTGTTGCTTTTTCCAATAATATTTTATAAAATCTTCCAGTGATCGGTGACTGTATTGTTCATATAGTTCCGGGCGATCAAGAGCGATAGCAAATTCGGGGAATTCCATTCCTGATACTGTGCACCTTTCCATTCGCATGTTTTTTGTATGCAGATCTGCATTTTCCGTATGCTCTCCATCCGACTTTTTGGCTTTCTGCATTTCTGCAAACCACATCTGCTTCTGCTCTTCCCAATCCTTTGCATGAACTTGATCCAGCTTTGCAGGATAACCAGTCAGTGCCTCCGCCACGCCACTATCATCCTCCGTCAATTTCAACTGAATATAATGGCTGTACTGCCCCAGCAGTTTCCGAACCAGTTCCTGATACTGCTCCCTTTCCCCGACCTGTTCCATCCATACAATATAATTCTGAAAAAACGGCTCTGGGTCTCCTTCTTCGATCTCCGGAGTTTGAATCGTCATTTCCTCGTAATCCGTCTTTTTCAGATCATAAAAACAAAGCCGGATCTTCTCCGGCCCTGGTATCTTCTTTGCTGTCCGAAATGCAAACCCCTCTTCCGAAAGCTCTGTGATCCGCACTTCCTTCTTGCCCACAAATCCCGCCAGCAATCCAAACGGAATCATAGGCACACCATATAGTTTTCTTTGTTTCATATTTTCAGATTTCACTCGAGCTTCCTCTTATACAATCTTCCTTCCAACACCACCACAGTATCTCCTTCTTCAATCTGCAGATCATAGATCCACTGATCTTCCTGTCTTAATACTGTCTCATTTCCTTCGGAATCGGTCAAAAGAGCGAGGACCGTCACCGCCTGACCGGCGGGACGTTCCTCGCATCCATAGTCATCTTCCAGGATCTGAGTCAGAATATATGTCTTCTCGTTCATTCTGCCAGACCTCATTTCTTTTCAATTCGATTATCGCTCTTCGCGGAAGTATGCCAGTCCAAGACTTGCAGGCGGCTGACTCTCACGCTTGCTTCGGATGCTGGTCACAACCAGCACCACAAGTGTTACTACATACGGAATCATTTTGTAAAGTTCCTGATACTCCATATGATCCATTCCGGTTGGAATATAGAGATACAGAATGTACAGACCACCAAACAGGAAGGACGCCAGCACACTCAGATTCGGTCTCCATATGGTAAAGATTACCAGTGCAATGGCAAGCCATCCTCTGTCACCAAATGCATCATTGGACCAGACACCGCATGCATAGTCCATCACATAATAGAGCCCGCCAAGTCCGGCGATCATACAGCCTATGCAGGTCGTCACATATTTATATTTTGCCACATTGATACCAGCAGCATCAGCGGTACTTGGATTTTCTCCTACCGCACGCAGATGAAGACCTATTCTGGTATGATTCAGAATATAGGAAGCTGCCAGTGCAATGGCAACTGCCAGATAAGCCAGAAACCCATACGATAAGAACAGTTTTCCAAACCATCCAAGCTTTGCTGCAAACGGAAGAGATTTGCTGAAAAATCCACTGGTTGCACTCAGGGCGATCGATGGCACATCACTATTGACCAGTTTGATCAGGGATCCACCAAAGAAATTACCAAAACCAACACCGAAAGTTGTCATTGCAAGACCGGTCACATTCTGATTGGCCCGAAGAGTTACGGTCAAAAAGCAGTACAGGATTCCCATCAGGAGGGAACCAAGCAGACAGCACACCATCGGAATCAGGATTGCCAGAGCACCATTCATGGATGCACCATCCGGAATCGAATGTTCATAGAAAAAGGATCCGATCACACCGCAGATTGCTCCTACATACATAACACCCGGAATTCCCAGATTCAAGTTACCTGACTTCTCTGTCACGATCTCACCGGTACTTCCATAGAGAAGCGGAATTCCCTGTACGATCGCTCTTGGAATAAATGCAAGTAAAAAATTCCACATGATTACTGTACCTCCTTCGCTGCTTTTTTGCGGGACTGAAGCTGGTATGCAATAAAGAACTCACATCCGATGATAAAGAACAAGATGATACCTGTCAGAATATCGGAAAATGACTGATTCAGTCCAAAGTTTGTAGATATCTCACTGGCTCCACGATTCATGAATATGATCAGGAAACTGGAGAATACCATCGTCAGCGGATTAAATTTTGACATCCAGGATACCATAACAGCGGTAAATCCTTGTCCTCCTGCAATCGTTGTCGTAATCGTGTGATTGATGCCACCCACAAGCAGAAGTCCTACCAGACCACAGACAGCACCGGAGAGTGCCATGGTTCTCATAATTACCTTTTCCACTTTGATTCCGACGTATTTCGCTGTATTTTCGCTCTCGCCTACAACGGAGATCTCATAACCATGCTTGCTGTATTTCAGATAAATATACATAAATACTGTGATCAGCACTGCTACCAGGATGCTCAGCAGATATTTTGATCCAAATGCCTGCGGAAGCCAGCCAACATTGGAATTCTGATTGATGATACCAATCTTTCCCGATCCTTTTGGCACCTCCCATACGATTGTGAAGAATGCAACCAGCTGTGTTGCAATATAATTCATCATCAATGTAGAAAGTGTCTCATTGGTATTCCACTTTGCTTTGAAAAATGCCGGGATAAATGCCCAGAGAGCACCTGCCGCAATACTGGTCACGATCATGCACACAACAACCAGTGCTGCCGGAAGTTTCTCAGCCAGACAGATCATGCATGCTGCGGAGGCAAGACCTCCGATCAGCACCTGCCCTTCCCCGCCGATATTCCAGAATTTCATCTTAAAAGCCGGAGTCAGTGCCAGCGAGATCAACAGAAGGATCGCAATATTTTGAAATGTGATCCATGTCTTTCTGGCAGAGCCAAAGGCTCCTGCGATGATCGACTGAAATACCTGGATCGGGTTGGTTCCTGTCAGGATCATTGTTACAACTGCGCAGACAATCAATGCCAGCACAATGGCAATCGCACGGATGCCTACTGACTGATACCAGGGAAGCGCATCCCGTTTTACTATATGAAAAAGAGGTTCTTTTTTCTTATCATTCATGATCTTCGGTTCCTTCCATTCTGGTCATCATCATTCCGACCTCATTCTTATCTGTGGTTCTTGCATCTACGATACCGCTGACCTGTCCTCCGCAAAGTACCATGATCCGGTCAGACAGTTCCACCAGTACATCCAGATCTTCTCCGACAAAGATAACTGCCACGCCCTTTTTCTTCTGCTCATTGAGCAGATCATAGATTGTATAGGACGAATTGATATCCAGTCCGCGGACTGCATAAGCGGTCAGAAGCACGGTCGGCGAAGAAGCAATCTCACGCCCCAGCAATACCTTCTGTACATTTCCTCCAGAAAGTCTGCGGACCGGAGTAGTGATACCCGGTGTCACAACTGCCAGATCCTTTACCACACTTTCTGCCAGCTTTCTGGACGGTTTCCGATTTACAAACGGAGTCTTTCCTTTTCGGAAGGAGCGAAGCATCATGTTATCAGTCAGATCCATATTTCCTACAAGTCCCATGCCAAGACGATCCTCAGGAACGAAGGAAAGGGAAACTCCCATCTCTGCGATCTTCAATGGATCTTTTCCGATCAGCATCTCTTTACTTCCGTCCGGCTCGATATAATTGATGGTTCCAGACTCTATAGGCTGAAGTCCTGCAATCGCTTCCAGCAGTTCCTTCTGACCACAGCCGGAGATACCTGCAATACCGAGGATTTCGCCACTGTTGGCAGTAAATGATACATCTTTCAGTTTTACAATACCTTCTTCATTCCGAATCGTAAGACCCTCTACCTCGATCCTTGGTTTTGGATCGACTGGATCCGGTCTTTCAATATTCAGCTGTACAGCATGGCCTACCATCATATCTGTCATGGTATTTACATCTGTATCTTTTGTCACCAGGCTTCCAATATAACGGCCTCCTCTGAGAACTGCCACACGGTCAGACAGAGATTTCACCTCATGCATCTTATGCGTAATGATGACAATGGCTTTTCCATCATCTCGCATTTTACGAAGCACACGGAACAGTTTTTCTGTCTCCTGCGGGGTCAGCACGGCGGTCGGCTCATCAAGGATCAGAATATCTGCTCCACGATACAGTACCTTCACAATTTCAACCGTCTGTTTCTGTGACACAGACATGTCGTAGATCTTCTGTTTCGGATCAACTTCAAATCCATATTTATTACAAATATTTTCAATCTTTTTGGCAGCTTCTTTTATGTTCAGCTTTCCTTCCAGACCAAGAATAATATTTTCAGTGGCCGATAATACGTCTACCAGCTTAAAATGCTGATGTACCATACCGATTCCCAGATTCAGCGCGTCCTTTGGTGATGCGATCACCACATTCTGCCCATTGATCATGATCTGTCCCTGATCCGGGAAATAAATACCTGAAAGCATATTCATCAACGTGGTCTTGCCACTTCCATTCTCGCCAAGGAGTGCCAGGATCTCGCCTTTATAGATATCCAGATCCACATCTTCATTTGCAATGACTGCACCAAAGGTCTTCGTCACTCCACGCATTGAAACTGCAGCTACTTTTGTCTCCATCTTTTGTCCCCTTTCCTCTTATGGACCGTCCGTCCCTTTTCTGTAAGGATGATATTCACTCTCACAGAAAAAGGGCGGCGCGGCGTAAAACGCTGTGCCGCCCTGTATCTACTGCAAGGCTGTTGTTCAGATTAGAATACAGTGTTCAGAAGGTTGATTCCATCGATCTGTACATTGAAGTACGGAGCGGAACGATACTCTGACTCATGGAAGTATCCATCGCTTACAACCTCATGATCCGGTGCGTAATCTGCATCGGTATCGACATCTGCTTCGTAGCTGGTCAGCTCTGCACCCTCTACGGTGAAGGTTGTGGTATCAAATACATGAAGGGTACCCGCTTTGATTGCCTCTGCTGCTGCATCAATTGCTTCCTTAGTTCCCTCTGCTACATTGGTTCCCAGTTCGCTCAGCTCAACAGATCCAGTCTCAAGAGTTCCGGTCCAGTCAGCATCGATCTGAGTTCCTTCTGCTACACAGTTGATCGCATACTCGAAGTACGGCTCCCAGTTCACTCTGGAAGATACAAGGAAGGTGTTCGGGCAAGCACTTGCGGTGCTTCCGTTATAGGATACGTTCGGTACACCAGCAGTCTCGCATGCGGTCGGAGCTCCCATGGAGTCTGCATGCTGGCTGATCAGTACACAACCATCTTCGATCAGTTTGTTAGCGCCCTCTTTCTCAGCAGTCTCATCATACCAGGAACCGGTAAAGGTTACTTCCATGGTAGCGCTCGGGCAAACAGAACGTGCGCCAAGGAAATAAGAAGTATATCCGGAGATAACCTCTGCATAGGTGTAAGCTCCAACATATCCCATCTTAGCCTGATCCTCGGTGATCTCACCGTTCTCAATCATCTCATTCAGTTTCATACCTGCTGCGATACCAGCAAGATAACGTCCATCATAGATAGAAGCGAATGCATTGTGGAAGTTGTCCAGACCCTCGGTATGAGCCTTGGTTCCGGTTGCATGGCTGAACTGTACTTCCGGATACTCTTTTGCAGCCTCGATCACATAATCCTCATGTCCAAAGCTGTCTGCAAAAATGAAATCACATCCTGCATCTGCAAGCTCGCAGGCTGCATCGTAGCACTCCTGTCCTTCCGGAATATTGGTTTTTGCCACATACTCAACACCCATTTTCTCACAAGCAGCTTTTGCTGCGTTCATGAAGTTCAGGTCATAAGTAGAGTTCTCATCATGCAGGAAAATGAAACCAGCTTTCAATCCAGCGGTGGATGCCTCTGCGGTATCAGTATCTCCTGCCTCTTCGGTTGCTGCTGCGTCAGTGCTGTCTGCGGTATCAGCTGCAGTATCAGAACTGCTGGATCCACATCCTGCCAGTGTAGTGGCAGCCAGTGCCATAACGGTAAGCAGACTTACGATTTTCTTCTTCATACGTTCTCCTCCTGTTTTTCCTCATCTGAGGCTCTTATGAGGTTAGCTTATAACGTAACGGGCTATTTTGTCAAGAGAAGGTGAAAAATTCTTAAATTTTGTGCAAATTTTCGCCGTTTCTATAATATACTCTGAATTTTATTATAAAGTGCAGCTTATAAATACTTGTTTTCCGACAGATCAGGGTCTGACCGATGAGTTTCTATGATCTGATGCAGGGTCTTCATCATGGATACAACATCCACCGGTTTTGTGATATAGGCATCCATTCCCGCGGCAAATGCCTTCTGCTTATCTTCTTCAAATGCATTGGCTGTCATGGCAATGATCGAAACTGCCGCATGAGGTGTGGTCAGTTGCCGGATCGCTCTGGCCGCATCATAGCCGTTCATCACCGGCATCTGAATATCCATCAGAACTGCATCATAATAATCAGCCGTCTGCGCTTTCAGCATCTCTACACATTCCTCGCCATTGACAGCACGCTCCACCTGTACGCCATGTTCCTGAAGAATTGTCATAGCGATCTCCGCATTAAGATCATTATCCTCCGCCAGCAGGATCCGGCATCCATTCAGATTTTTAGCCAGTTCTTCGATCTGGTTCTCTTTTTTCTCATGGATTTGCTGCTCTGATGCGATCGGCAGTTCCAGTTCAATGGTAAATCGGGTTCCATGTCCTTCTTCGCTCTCTACCTGGACTGTTCCGCCCATCAGATCCACCAGTGCCTTCACAATGGGCATGCCAAGGCCTGCTCCCGCCACCTTGCTCTCCGTACTGGTCCGTTCTCTGGTAAACTCTTCAAAAATATGGGGCAGATAATCCTTACTCATTCCAATTCCGGTATCTTCCACCACGATCCGGTAGCATGCCCGACCGGACATCTCTGTCTCCTGTTCTTCCAGCTTCACAGATACAGCTCCGCCATCCGGCGTGTACTTGATGGCATTGCTGATAATATTGAAAATAACCTCTCTGAGCTTCGTTCTGTCAGCGATGACATAGTCATGTCCGATCTGCATCTGACAGTTATAGGTGAGGTGCTTCTTCTGAATGGTAGGTTCAAAAATAATTCTGAGCGAATCCATCAGTTCTGTAAAGCATCCTACTTCTTCTTTTAATGTAATCTTACCACTCTCAATACGCGTCATCTCCAGCACGTAATTGATCAGGGACAGCAACAGATTGCTGGATGATCTGATCTTTCCTATATAATCAGAGACCTTCTCAGGTTCATCTGCGTGTTGATCCAGCAGATCCGAATATCCGATGATCGCATTCATCGGTGTCCGCATATCGTGACTCATATTGAACAGGAAGCGGGTCTTAGCTTCATTGGCCTGCTTTTCCTTTCTGGCAGCCATTCCAAGCTTCTCCGCATAGACAACTTCCCGATGTCTGCGCCATGCGCTCTGCCAGTAACCCATGGTGAGCAGTGTGGCCAATACAAATGCAAAAATAACACTGAAGAACTGCTGCGTTCTGGAAATCCAGCCATTTTTCGGGACGATCTCAAAATACCAGGTATCATTGGGAACTTCGCAGACTACTTCCAGCGGATTGTCCAACACCGGATTATCACACTGGGCAATTGTCACCTTTTCTCCTGTAGACATACTGCGTCTCCAGATCTGATAATGGTACGAAGCATTCTCAAGGCTCTGAAGTTCCATATCCTCAATGAAGTTCTCCCAGTTCAGTACCATTACAGAAAATCCCCAGAAAGACTGCTCTCCCTGTTCGTCTGTGGTATAGATCGGATCAAACAGAAGGACACCCATTCCTCCCTGTCTGAGTTCAAATGGACCTGCAATGGTGTACTGCCCGCTCTGCATAGCCAGATTTGCTTCTTTTTCTCTGGCCGGATCCGCAAAAAAATCCAAGCCCACTGCTTTTTCATTTCCCGCAAGCGGATAGACCTGTGTGATGATTCCGTCCTGTGCAAGTTCGATGGCTTCAATAATATGTGTATCATCCTGCATCACCTGAGCCAGCACCTTAAACTGTTCATCATTCAGTTCATGTCCGTCCTCCACCAGATTTTTCAGCACATCTGCCTTGGTCAGATACTGACTGAGCTGGGCTTCCACACGGCTTACGGTTGCCTCTGCCATATAGGTGGCTTTTAATTTTTCTTCCTGTTCCTGCTCCTGGTTCACCAGGTACATCAATGTCAATGCAAAAAGGAATACCAGCACAAATACCAGTGCGGCATAAGTCTTGATATTCCTTTTTTCTTCTTTTCCGGTCATATTCTTTCTCTGTCCATCTTCTCCAGTGTTTCCTGCTTCATGGCTTCCCTCAGTTCCCTGAGATAGGGAGAAAATGACGCTTTGTCCACGCCATAGGTCAGATTCAGTTCATATTCATGATCTGCCCAGGTCTTAATATCCGCCTCGTTATGTTGAATGACTGCTTCCATATTATCAAGTGCTTTGTAGATCTTCGCCTCTACCGTCTGACGAGCCTCCATCTCCTGATAAAGTGCAGTCATCTCTTCCCTGAACGGAGCGGGCAGAGTATCCACCCACTCCTGCAGGAGACTTTTTTCCTGCTCCTCATCAGCCTTTGTCTTATCAAAGGTTGGAATGTCGCCGGTAAAACATTCGCCAAGATCATGGATCAGGCACATCTTGATCACCTTATTCATATCCGCTTCCGGAAATTCATCGCTGATCCAGTATGCCATTAGTGACACCCTCCAGCTGTGTTCTGCAACACTCTCCCGCCGTCCGCCGGAAGTATCACAATGCCTTGTGGTATCTTTTAATCGTTCTGCAACGTGCAGTGCTTTTATCAAGTCCCGTGTATTCATGTCTGTTCCTTATATCTTTCTGCTCATTTATAATTCTGTACCTCAGCAAGTACCGGAATCGATGGAGCTGCCCCTTTTCTGGTAACCGCAATGGCAGAGGCTTTCGATGCCTGATCCATCGCTTCCTTTGCGGAAAGTCCACCAAGGATTCCTCCTATAAAGTAACCCGAAAAAGTATCTCCAGCAGCAGTGGTATCAACCGCCTGTACTTTATAGATAGACTGACATACCGTTTCTTTCTGATTTTTAAATACAGATCCTTCGCTTCCCATGGTCAGTACGATCGTTGCCTGTGGGAATTTTTTCAGAAGATCATCTGCAATCTGCTCCCAGGACTCTTCGCCCTTATCTTCTTTTCCAAGGATCTGTGCAGCTTCCACTTCATTCAGGATAAAGTAGTTGATCACATCCAGCGGAAGTGCAAGAATTTTTTCATTCATCGGTGAAGGGTTCAATACAATGATCATTCCCTTCTCATGTGCTTTTTCTACGATATAGCCCAGCTCATTGATCTCGTTCTGAAGAACAAGATAATCTCCGGACTCAAAGTGTGACATTACTTCATCTACCTGCTCACGGGTGATCGCCTGATTGGCTCCTCCATAGAGAATGATGCAGTTATCGCCACTCTTGTCATTCTGGATAATTGCATTACCGGTTCTGACCGTATCCAGAATCTTCACAAAATCTGTATTTGCCCCCGCATCCTTCAGCATGTCCAGCAGGAACATACCATCCTGTCCAATGGAACCTGCATGATACACTTCTGTACCTGCCTTTGCCAACGCAACTGACTGGTTCAGTCCTTTTCCTCCTCCGAAGACCTGAAGTCTTTCAGATGCAAGAGTTTCCCCCTTTTTTACAAAATGTGGAACCTTATATGTATAATCAATATTCAATGATCCAAAACAAAGTACCTTCATCCCCATATACCTCTCTTATATTTTATAAAAGCTGCCGCACCACTGAATTTCTTCAGCTCATGCGGCAGCTCCTTTTTATGTCATACAGACATCTATTGCTATTTAAGCTTTTCCGTTAGATCCAAGAACGTTAACGATCTTATGAGCAACCATATCTTTAACAGCCTGACGAGCCGGTTTCAGATACTGTCTCGGGTCAAAATGATCCGGATGCTCAGCCATGTATTTTCTGATGTTACCAGTCATAGCAAGACGAATATCGGAGTCGATGTTGATCTTACATACAGCAAGCTCAGCTGCTTTTCTCAGCTGCTCTTCCGGAATACCAACTGCATCCGGCATATTTCCGCCGTACTGGTTAACCATCTTTACGAACTCCTGCGGTACAGAAGAAGATCCGTGAAGAACGATCGGGAACTCCGGCAGTCTCTTCATGCACTCTTCAAGTACGTCAAAACGCAGTGGTGGCGGAACAAGGATTCCGTCAGCATTTCTTGTACACTGATCCGGAGTGAATTTGTAAGCACCGTGAGAGGTTCCGATTGCAATTGCAAGAGAGTCGCATCCAGTTCTGTCAACGAACTCCTCAACCTCTTCCGGACGAGTGTAGCTCTCATGACCAGATTCAACAACAACCTCATCCTCGATACCAGCCAGAGTACCAAGCTCAGCCTCTACTACTACGCCGTGAGCATGTGCATACTCAACAACCTGTTTTGTCAGAGCGATGTTGTCCTCGAAAGATTTGGAGGAAGCATCGATCATAACGGAAGTGAATCCGCCATCGATACAGGATTTGCAAAGCTCGAAGCTGTCACCATGATCCAGGTGAAGTGCGATCGGGATCTCCGGGTTCTCAATAACTGCTGCCTCTACCAGTTTTACAAGATAGGTATGGTTAGCATAAGCTCTAGCTCCTTTGGATACCTGAAGGATAACCGGGCTCTTCAGCTCTCCAGCTGCTTCAGTGATTCCCTGAACGATTTCCATGTTGTTTACGTTGAACGCACCAACTGCATAACCGCCATGATAAGCCTTTTTAAACATCTCAGTGGTTGTAACTAATGCCATTGTTTTGTCTTCCTTTCTTTGACATTTTTTTGACACAAAGTGCCTATATTCGTATATTACTACATTTCTGTAAAATCAACAAGCAGATTTTCTAAAATTATTCAGGTTGTACCGCATTCTCCTCGATCAGGCTGATTACTTTCTCTTGGACGATTTCTTCACGGATCATTTCTTCGCTGTACAGACTCACAATATCATCGGTATTTTCATAGTTGTACTGCTTGGCCAGTTCATTCAGACGATCCTCATATTCCTGATCACTGACGGTGATTCCTTCCTGCTGTGCGATCTCATGGAACACCAGTGTCATCTTTACGCGGAACTCAGCAGTTGTACGGAAAAATTCTCTAAGCTGTGCCTCCGTGGTTCCCAAATATGTGCTCAGGTAATCGTCCAGTTCCATATTGGCTGCTGCAGCATAGCTCTCATATTCCGACATCATCTGATCTACGTACAGATCTTTATCACTCTCTTCGATCTGGAATTCACTTCCATTCAGAACCTCCTGGATCAGATCATACTCCCAGTTGGAAGTTGCATCTGACTGTGCAGTGCTCTCCAGATCATTACGGATGGAATTTTCCATGTCTTCCTGACTCTCATAATCAGTGTTCTGCTTCACATACTCGTCATTCCAGACAGAAGTATCATATGCCTGTACTTTGCTTACATGAACTTCAAAACGAGCCTCTTTTCCAGCTACTTCCTCATAATATTCATCCGGAAATACCACATTGACTTCCACATCATCCTCTGCATTTACCCCGATCAACTGATCTTCAAATCCAGGAATGAAAGTTCCGCTTCCCAGCTCCAGCTGCGTGTCTGTTCCTTTCAGATTATCAGAGCTCTCTCCATCCACATACCCGGTAAAATCAATGGTAAGCACATCTCCCTCTTCTGCCGGACGATCCACGTCTTTCAGCTCCAGATACTGTTTCTCGTTATCCCATACCTCTTTGGCCACATCTTCGTCTGTCACTTCTGCCGTATCACGGCTCACTTCCAGACCTTTGTACTGTCCAAGAGATATAAGCTTGCTGCTCAGATCCTCATAGAGCACCGGCTCGTAGCTGACCGTTGCTTCCGCTTCTTCCTGTCCGTCATCTGTTTTTGCAGCTTCGTTTTTATTTCCGCAGCCTGCCAGGGCCAGAGCTGCAGCTATACACATTGCAAGTATTACTTTTTTCTTCATTCTTTATACCTCATTTTTCAAACATATATTTACTCATTCTATCTGTCACAATGTCCTTTGTCAAGCTGACACAATCCCCGTTTCTTCCTTGCATTTTAGCTAAAACAATGCTACAATGAAACGAGAAATTGTTGCAGGAGGGAACGAAAGACACAATGGTATGGAAAGTATTACTGGTCATTGCTGTCATTCTGGTTATTGTTCTGGTTGCTCTGTATTATTTCGGACGTAAGCTCGAAAAAAGACAGGCCGAAGGACAGGCACAGTTAGATGCTGCTGCCCAGACAGTCAGTATGTTGATCATTGACAAGAAAAAACTTCGCATGAAAGAATCCGGTCTTCCGCAGATGGTGATCGATCAGACACCATGGTATCTGCGCAGATCCAAGATGCCGATCGTAAAGGCCAAGATTGGTCCGAAGATTATGACCCTTGTAGCTGACGGAGCTGTATATGATCTGCTTCCGGTGAAAAAGGAAGTTAAAGTCGTAGTCAGCGGCATCTACATCACCGCCATTAAAAGTGCCAGAGGCGGACTTGAAAAGCCACAGCCGAAAAAAAGCTTCTTCAAAAGACTTTTCAACAAATAAGACACGAACCCTATAGGAAAGGCTGCAGGAGCTTACGAAACGTAAACCTGCAGCCTTTCTTTTCCTTATTATACTTTGAACCGGTAGCCTACTCCCCAGATTGTTTCGATATACTGAGGCTTGGCTGTATTGAACTCAATCTTCTCACGGATCTTCTTAATATGCACCGTTACGGTCGCAATATCTCCAATAGACTCCATATCCCAGATCTTGCTGAACAGTTCTTCCTTTGTAAATACATGATTCGGATTCTGTGCAAGAAATGTGAGCAGGTCAAACTCTTTAGAGGTAAATGCTTTCTCTTCGCCATTGACCCACACCCGTCTGGCCGTCTTATCAATCTTGATGCCGCGGATCTCAATGATCTCATTTTCCTGCACACCGCTTCCTACCAGACGCTCATACCGGGCCATATGCGCCTTTACACGCGCTACCAGTTCACTGGGACTGAAGGGCTTTGTCATATAATCGTCTGCTCCAAGACCAAGACCTCGAATCTTGTCAATATCGTCCTTCTTAGCTGATACCATGATTACCGGAATATTTTTCTCCTGGCGGATCTGGCGACAGATCTCGAATCCATCCACTCCTGGCAACATCAGATCCAGAATGATCAGGTCAAAATCCTCTGCCAGTGCTCTGGTAAGTCCGGTATCTCCTCGCTCTTCTATCTCCACGGTGAAGCCGCTCAGTTCCAGATAATCTTTCTCAAGATCTGCAATCGCCTCTTCATCTTCAATAATCAAAATTTTACTCATTTACGGGTACCTCCTGAAATTTTCTAAGCACAAAATACATGGTCGTTCCCAATCCTTCCCGGCTGGTCGCCCACACTTTTCCACCATGGTCTTCCATGATCTTGTGAACGATTGACAGTCCAATGCCGCTTCCTCCTTTGGAAGAATTTCTGGATGTATCTGTCCTGTAAAAACGGTCGAAAATGTACGGCAGATCTTTTGCCGAGATTCCGCGTCCGTTATCTTCGATCTCAACCTGGACAAAATCCCCCACATCCAATACCCGGATCTGAATGGATTTTTCCGGCTTATCCATATATTTCACAGAATTTCCTACAATATTATTGACTACACGCTTGATCTGCTCCGCATCGGCGATCACCATCACCGTGTCATCCACCTTATTCTCATATTTAAGGTCGATCTGCTGCTGACTCAGCTCCAGACCAATATCCTCAAAGCAGTCATCAAAATAATCCTTCACATTGATCTTATTAAATGTATACGGAATCCGGTTCGTATCGATCTTACAGTAAAATGTCAGCTCATTGATCAGCCTATCCATATCATTTGCCTTATTATAAATGGTCCGCAAATATTTCTGCTGCTTTTCCGGTGTGTCTGCCACTCCGTCCAGCAGGCCTTCCACATATCCTTTGACCGCTGTGATTGGTGTCTTCAGGTCATGGGAAATATTACTGATCAGCTCTTTATTCTGACTGTCAAAAGAGACTTTTTCTTCTGTAGATTCCTTCAATCGGAGACGCATCTCCTCAAAGTCTGCACACAACTCACCGATCTCATCGTTGTCTTCAATCTCCACCTCAAAATCCAGATTACCATCACGGATATTCTGCGTTGCTTTCTTCAATGTCTCAATCGGACTTAAAATACTCCGGTAGATCCATGCCATCAGAAAGCTGCAGGTCATAGCCATGATCAAGATGACCGAGATCAGCATCTCCCCTAAAAATTCCTTCGTCTGCGGGGTCACCACCTCTGCAGGCTGTAAACTCATAAAACCGACAAATACAATGGAAATCAAGAATAGCGGCACTGCGATCACCACTGCAAATGTAACGATCAATTTTGTCTTCAGATTCACTGTTTTTCCTCCATATACTGAACCAGCTAAAAGAAATTATACCATATATCGTGAGCATTATTTATAAACTTTTTGTAAAAGAGATGAATTTATCAGAAACCCCTTGACATTTCCAGCATTACAGTGTAGGTTATAGTCCGTAGAAAAGTCCATATAGAAGATTTCTCTTATTCAGAGCGGTGGAGATACATAGGATCTGTGAAACCCGGCAACCCCTGTATAGCAGGAAGGTGCTAACCTGAGCGAGCATTCGAACAATAAGAGGATTTGAACCATAACTTCAAGTCCGCTTACAAGAGCGGACTTTTCTAATGTAATCATTTCACACTTACACATTTTTGAAAGGAGCTACTAATGGCAAAAGAGAAAATTCTTTTTACTTCTGAATCTGTAACCGAAGGACATCCGGACAAGATCTGTGACCAGATTTCCGATGCTATCCTTGACGCTCTTATGGCACAGGACCCCATGAGCCGTGTTGCATGCGAGACAAGCACTACCACCGGTCTGGTACTTGTTATGGGTGAGATCACCACCCAGGGATATGTAGATATCCAGAAGATCGTCCGTGACACCATCCGCGAGATCGGATATACCAGAGGAAAATATGGCTTTGATGCTGACAACTGTGCAGTGATCACCGCAATCGATGAGCAGTCCACAGACATTGCTATGGGTGTTGACAAGGCCCTGGAAGCTAAAGAGCATCTGATGGATGACAGCCAGCTGGAAGCAATTGGTGCTGGAGACCAGGGTATGATGTTTGGTTACGCAACCAACGAGACTCCGGAGCTGATGCCGTATGCCATCTCTCTGGCTCACAAACTGGCCAAGAGACTGACCGACGTTCGTAAAGATGGTACTCTTCCGTATCTTCGTCCGGACGGAAAGACTCAGGTTACTGTTGAATATGATGAGAACGGCAAACCGATCCGTCTGGAGGCAGTTGTTCTGTCCACTCAGCATAGTGAAGAAGTATCTCAGGAACAGATCCATGAGGATATCAAGAAATATGTCTTCGATCCGATCCTTCCAGCTGACATGGTAGATGCAGACACCAAGTTCTTCATCAACCCGACTGGCCGTTTCGTTATCGGAGGACCGCACGGAGACAGTGGTCTGACCGGACGTAAGATCATCGTAGACACCTATGGTGGATATGCCCGTCACGGCGGCGGAGCATTCTCCGGAAAAGACTGCACCAAGGTAGATCGTTCTGCAGCTTATGCAGCACGTTACGCAGCAAAGAACATCGTTGCAGCAGGACTTGCTGACAAGTGTGAGATCCAGCTCTCCTATGCTATCGGTGTTGCAAGACCGACTTCCGTCAGAGTTGATACCTTCGGAACCGGCAAGCTGTCCGATACTGAACTGGTAGAGATTGTTCGCGAAAACTTCGATCTGCGACCAGCAGGAATCATCAAGATGCTTGATCTGCGCCGTCCGATCTACAAACAGACCGCAGCTTACGGACACTTTGGCCGCACCGATGTAGAGCTTCCGTGGGAGAATACCGACAAGGCTGAAGACCTGAAGAAATATCTGAAATAAATTCATATAATATAGGAGGGAAGCTGTTCGCAGCTTCCCCTTTTTGATGCCTTTTCCTGGTAATTTTCCACATTTTCTTGTCTTATCCCCCTACTTCCGTTATACTAGATAAAAGTGTACTAAAAATATCTACATTATTAAGGGGATTTGTCACATGAAAAAATTACTCAACAGTCTTCCTTTCCGTCTGCTGGCCGGTGTGATCATCGGTATTCTGGTCGGACTGGTTGCAAACGAAACTTTTATGAACATTGTTGTTACGGCAAAGCAGCTGCTCGGTGAGCTGATCACCTTCTGTGTTCCGCTGATCGTGATCGGATTTATCGCACCATCCATCACGCGCCTTGGAAAAAATGCTTCCCGCATGCTGATGGTCGCGCTGATCCTTGCCTACGTATCTTCTGTAGGTGCCGCTCTCGTGAGCATGGTTGCCGGATTCAACATCATTCCGCACCTTTCCATCGTATCCACTGCTGAAGGATTGAAGGAACTGCCGGAAGTAATCTTTGAACTGAGTATTCCGCAGATCATGAGTGTTATGAGTGCACTGGTCTTCTCTGTTTTGATAGGCCTTGCTGTTACATGGACCAAAGCAGACCGCACTGCTGAACTGCTGGAAGAATTCCAGAAGATCGTATTAGAGATCGTGACCCGCGTGATCATTCCGATCCTGCCGGTATTTATCGCCTGCACTTTCTGTGCTCTTTCTTATGAAGGAACCATTACCAGACAGCTTCCGGTCTTCCTGAAAGTTATCATCATCGTTATGATCGGACATTACCTGTGGATGACCCTGCTGTATCTGATTGCCGGTGCATATTCTGGAAAGAATCCGCTGGAGGTTGTGAAACACTATGGTCCGGCTTATATTACTGCTGTTGGAACCATGTCTTCTGCAGCAACTCTTGCAGTTGCCCTTCGCTGTGCGAGAAAATCTTCTGTATTGAGAAAAGATATGGTTGACTTTGGCATTCCGCTGTTTGCAAATGTGCATCTGTGCGGATCTGTTCTGACTGAAGTATTCTTCGTTATGACGGTATCTCAGATTCTGTACGGCTCTATGCCGTCACTGGGAACCATGATCCTGTTCTGTGTACTGCTTGGCATCTTTGCCATCGGAGCTCCAGGTGTTCCAGGTGGAACGGTTATGGCCTCTCTGGGACTGATCACTGGTATCCTGTTGTTCAACGACACCGGTACCGCTCTGATGCTGACCATCTTCGCTCTGCAGGACAGCTTCGGTACGGCATGTAACGTAACCGGAGATGGTGCTCTGACCCTGATCCTGACCGGATACGCAGACCGCCATGGCATCACTGAGAAATCCAAAAGCGAGTAATCTATATAAAAAACCCATACAGTCAGCTCTTTTAATGCTGTCTGTATGGGTTTTTTTACTGTATGATTATTTCTGCAGCACTTTTGCCTGATAGTTGAACAGGTTCTGATCGGATACAAAGTTACCACTCTCTGGAGGGATCAGTTCTCCATTGTATATTTTTCGTGATACTTTATATAGGAGAGAATTTTTTACATCTTCATCGGCCTGTGCAAACATTGCTTCACTGATTCCACTGTCATTCCCTGCTCATACACTTCCTTATCATTCCTCCTCTTCCTCAGTTGTTACTCCCGCATGGTCTTTTTATTTCTTGTAGTTTTTTACTTTACCATAAGTATCTTAACAAGTAATAAAAAGAGGAGCTCCAACCGCTGTATCTCTCATCGGTTGAAACCCCTTCGTTTCCATTTCGGAATGTAACTTTTTCTGATGTCATTTATTTTTTCTGTTTTGCATGAATTTTGCAATATACTTTCTGTTCCCGTCAACCAACCTTCAGACGGAACTTCTGAATCTCTTTTTCACTTGCTACCTTCTCGATCTTTGCACCCAGACCACGCAGCTTTTCATCCAGATTCTCATATCCACGCTCAATATAATAGATATCGTCCACGATAGTGATGCCTTCTGCAGCCAGTCCTGCGATCACCAGTGCCGCACCTGCACGCAGATCCGGTGCGCTGACTCTTGCGCCCGTGAACTTCTCCACACCACTGATCACTGCCACATTACCTTCTACCTTAATAGAAGCTCCCATACGTGCCAACTCATCTACATAACGAAATCTATTTTCAAAAATACTCTCTGTCACGATGCTGGTTCCCTCAGCCAGTGCCAGTGTTACCGCAATCTGCGGCTGCATATCTGTCGGGAATCCCGGATATGGCATGGTCTTTACGTGAGTTCCCTGCAGCTTGCCGACTGCTCTCACACGAACTGCATCATCATACTCGGTGACCTCACATCCAAGTTCTGTCAGCTTTGCACTGGTTGCTTCCAGATGCTTCGGGATCACATTATGAAGTACAACATCTCCACCAGTCACTGCTGCAGCAAACATAAAGGTTCCTGCCTCAATCTGATCCGGAATAATGGAATATTCGGTCTTGTGAAGGGATTTTACACCACGGATACGAATCACATCTGTACCCGCTCCCTTGATACTTGCTCCCATACTGTTCAGGAAGTTTGCCACATCTACCACATGAGGCTCTTTTGCCGCATTTTCAATGATCGTATTGCCATCCGCCATCGCTGCTGCCATCATAATATTGATGGTTGCACCTACACTGACCATATCAAGAAAAATGTGTGCTCCATGAAGCTCTTCAGCCTCTGCAATGATAAATCCATGCTCAATCTTGGTCACTGCACCCATGGCCTTAAAGCCTTTCAGATGCTGATCGATCGGACGGCTTCCAATATTACAGCCTCCCGGCAGCGGCACTTCCGCACGCTTATATTTTCCAAGCAGTGCACCCAGCAGATAGTAGGATGCACGGATCTTCTTCATGCTTTCATTTTCTACAATACAGTTTTCCACACCAGATCCATTGATCTCCACCGCATGACGGTTTACACGCTTGACATGCGCACCGATTCCATCCAGTGCTTCCAATAATGCATTGATATCACGCACATCCGGAAGATTATCTATATATACTGTCTCATCTGTCATACTTGCAGCCGCAAGAATAGCCAGAGCCGCATTCTTTGCGCCTCCGATCTCCACATCTCCAACCAGGGGAATACCGCCTTTTATAACATACTGTTCCACGTTTACACCTCGTTCACAACGATTCAAAAGTCATTACCTAATTCTATTAACAGATTGCTCCGAAAGAGCTTATCTTATTCTTGTTTTCATAAAACATGCCAATTCCGGCATATCTAAGCTATTATAGCTTATAGCCACCGAAAAAGCAACTAACACAATGTCAAAAAAACGTTGACTTTAGCGTCCTTCACAGGTAATTTTTTATTTCAAAGCATTGCTTGATAATCACTCTCTGTAAAACGATGATAAATAGTATGTCCCATCTCCATATGGATGCAATAATAATATTCGTCTATGGACGGATCTTTGAAGTGGATCGCGTAATCAAAATCGGATCCCTCCGGCATCTTCTCGCACACGTATTCATGGCCATGGTTTTCAAACACCTGGCAGATCTCTTCCAATGTGCATGCGTGATGCTCCTGAAATAACTGAATCAGGTCTTTTAGAAATGCAGGTGTCTCCACTTGCTCATGCACCCACTGGGAACCTTCCGGCGGAATGCTGATCTCCACACGACCCGCATGGCTGTGAAAGTGAAGTTCTCCAAGAGATGACTTCTCTTCAAATGCCTTTCGTAGAAGTGTCAGCATCTCCTGATCATCCTTTGCATTACTTCCAAGGATCGTATTCAGGGAATCCACCGGATAGTAGAGACGAACGGTCTCTTTTGCATATCCCAGCTTCAGCTGTGCCTCTTTCACCTGATCTGTCATATTTTTTAAAAGTTTTTCTCTGTTCATCGACTTCATACTCCTATTTTCCGCTGGTTTAATTATGAAGGATGGAGGAGTAAATGTCAAATACTACGTCCGGATCAGAGAGTTTTATTGAGGACATCCATCGTCCCTCTGATGGTGCCGGGCTCCGTCATATGAAATGGATCCAGAAGGCTGTCCATCTGCTCTTTATCCAACAGATTTTCCTGCAGAATCAGATCCCGGACGGAGGCACCGGTCTTTATGGCCTTCTTTGCAATATCGGCAGCTTTCTGATAGCCGACATACGGGCAGATGGCTGTGATGATGCCCACACTGTTTTCAACCAGATAGCGGCAGCGTGTCTCATTTGCCGTAATGCCTGTAACACAGTTTTCCACAAAAGTATGCACCGCATAAGCCAATGTATCAATCGACTGAAACATACAATAAAACACGATAGGTTCAAATGCATTCAGTTCCAGCTGCCCTGCCTCTGCTGCCATAGTAATCGTCACATCGTTGCCTATGATATTAAAAGCGACCTGATTAACTACTTCAGGAATAACAGGATTTATTTTTCCAGGCATAATGGACGACCCGTTTTGTTTCGCAGGAAGATTAATCTCTGCCAGACCAGCCCGTGGTCCAGAAGACATTAGACGCAGGTCATTTGCAATTTTTGAAAGTGTCACAGCACATGCTTTCACGGCACCTGATACCGCTACAAAGACATCCAGATTCTGCGTAGCATCGATCAGGTCATATGCCTGCGCCAGGTCTATATCGGACACTTCAGACAGAATTGGAACAATCCGATGCAGGTAAGCCTCATCTGCATTCAGACCAGTTCCCACTGCAGTTCCTCCCAGATTTAATGTACGCATTTCTCCCATGGCCTTTTCCATCCGGTGAATATCCCGCATGACGGCAACAGAATATGCACGAAATTCCTGTCCCAGACGAATAGGAACCGCATCCTGAAGCTGCGTACGACCCATTTTAATGACATCGTTAAATTCCTCTGCTTTTTTGCACAAAGCACCGTGCAGCTGTAAAAGTTCATGTTTCAGATTTTTCAGAAGACGTAACGAAGTCATCTTGCCTGCCGTAGGAATCACATCGTTTGTCGATTGACTGCAGTTTACATCATCATTTGGATTGATGATGCTGTAATCACCTTTGTTTCCACCCAGGAGTTCAATGGCGCGATTGGCAATGACTTCATTTGCATTCATATTAAGGGATGTTCCAGCACCACCCTGGATCGGGTCCACGATAAAATCTTCCCGGAATTTACCTGCCAGAATCTCATCGCAAGCCTGCACAATCGCCTGAGCTTTTCTCTTTTCCAGCATTCCAACTTCACAGTTGGTGATAGCGGCAGCTTTCTTAATATAAGCCAGACTGTTAATGATCTCTGGATGCATTCTCAGTCCGGTAATATGAAAATTCTCTGCGGCACGCAGGGACTGCACACATAATAAACATCACCTGGAATATCCCTTGTTCCAATGGAATCCTTTTCAATCCTATAGTCTTCAACTTTTGTTTCTTTCATTGCCAATTCCTCTCTTTATTTTAAAAATTGTATTCCTGCACGGGAAGAATCCTTCCTTATTGCATTCAGTATACCTAGGTGCTATTATATAATCAAATACATATATTCATATAGAATATATAACTTTTAAACTATATTCTAGGAGTGTGATAAAGATGTTTCAAGGAATGGAATATGTTTACGAGGTATACAAAGAACGAAGTTTTTCCAAGGCAGCCGCAAACCTGTTTATTTCCCAGCCATCTTTAAGTGCCAATGTAAAACGGATCGAGAAAAAAATTGGTTATCCAATCTTTGACCGGAGCACAAAACCATTGGGACTTACGGAATGTGGACGGCATTATATTGATGCCGTGGAACACATTATGCAGGTAGAAAACGGATTTCATGATTTTGTAAATGATTGGAGCAATCTGAAAACCGGACAGTTGATCTTAGGCGGAAGCAGCTTCTTTTCCTCCTGGGTGCTTCCACCACTGATCGGAGAATTTTCAAGAAAATATCCTTTGGTCAAGCCCCTTTTACTGGAAGAAAACACGGCAACATTGGCTCAATATCTTCAAAGTGGACGTATGGATTTTTTATTGGACAATTGTGAACTTGATCCTTCTATTTTTGACCGCTATGTCTATCAGAAGGAGCATCTGTTGCTGGCCGTTCCTGAATCTCTTCCCGTGAATGAATCCTTACGTGCGTATCAGGTTCCAACTTCCAGTATAAAGAACAGAACCTTTTTAAAGATGAATATCCCTGCAGTTTCTTTACAGGCTTTCACCAATGAGACATTTATTTTTATGAAGCAGGAAAATGACACAGGAAAGCGAGCTGCCCGCATATGTCAGGAACATCATTTTCACCCGCGAGTCCTGTTTGAATTAGACCAGCAAATGACTTCATACAATGTCACCTGTTCAGGCATGGGAATTTCCTTTATAGGTGATCTGCTGATCTCCCTGGTTCCGCCGAATCCGAATGTCGTTTATTATCGACTGGAAGAAAAAGACAGCTTGCGTAATATTTATTTCTACTGGAAAAAAGGACGTTACATAAGCCATACCATGAGTGCATTTTTAGATTTATTATCCTCTTTTGATAATTTGATCTGATTTTTGTAACATATGCTACATCTGATTTCTTTTTATGTGGTATAATACAGACAAATGAAAACGCACAGCCGGAAAGGAGCTATTTTTATGAAAATCACAAACGATATCAGATATGTAGGTGTCAATGACCATCAGGTTGATCTGTTTGAGGGACAGTATGTTGTACCTAATGGCATGTCCTATAATTCTTATGTGATCCTTGATGAAAAAGTCGCTGTTATGGATACCGTCGATGCTCATTTCACCCATGAGTGGCTGGACAACATCACATCCGTACTTGGTGACCGTCATCCGGATTATCTGATCATCCAGCATATGGAGCCGGACCACGCAGCAAATATCGCCAACTTCATGGACGTATATAGAGATACTACCATCGTATCCAGCAAAAAGGCATTTGCTATGATGGCACAGTTCTTCGGAACCGATTACCCGGATCGCCAGATTATTGTAAAAGAAGGAGATTCTTTAACTCTTGGCAAGCATACTCTGGCGTTTGTGGAAGCTCCGATGGTACACTGGCCGGAAGTAATCGTTACTTATGATACCTGTGACAAAGTACTGTTCTCTGCAGACGGATTTGGAAAATTCGGTGCTCTTGATGTGGAGGAGCCGTGGGATGATGAGTCTCGTCGTTACTTCATCGGTATCGTTGGAAAATACGGCAAGCAGGTACAGAATCTGCTGAAGAAAGCAGCAACTCTGGATATTCAGACCATCTGTCCTCTGCACGGACCAGTACTGACTGAGAACCTTGGACATTACTTAAGCCTGTACAATACCTGGTCCTCCTACCAGCCGGAATCTGAAGGAATCGTGATCGCTTACACTTCTGTATATGGTCACACCAAGCAGGCCGTGGAAGCACTGGCTGACCAGTTCCGTTCCAAAGGATGCCCGAAAGTTGTTGTTCATGATCTGGCAAGATGCGACATGTCTCTGGCAATCGCAGATGCTTTCCGCTACAACAAGCTGGTACTGGCAACCACAACCTACAACGCAGACATTTATCCGTTCATGCGCGATTACATTCATCGCCTGACTGAGCGCAATTTCCAGAACCGTAAAGTTGCCCTGATTGAAAATGGATCCTGGGCTCCGCTGGCTGCAAAGATCATGAAAAATATGTTTGAAGGCAGCAAACAGATCGCCTGGACAAACACCACTGTTCATATCAAATCTGCTCTCAGCGACGAAAGCCGCGCAGAGCTGAACGCACTGGTAGAAGAATTCTGTCAGGATTATATTGCTCAGCACAGTGAGACTGCCAACAAAAATGACTTAAGTGCTCTGTTCAACATTGGTTACGGACTCTATGTGGTAACCTCCAACGATGGACGCCGTGACAATGGTCTGATCGTAAACACCGTATCTCAGGTAACCAACACTCCGAACCGGATCGCAGTGACCATCAACAAGGCAAACTACTCCCACCATGTGATCAAGCAGACCGGTATCATGAACCTGAACTGCCTGTCCACGGAAGCACCATTTGACATCTTCCAGACCTTTGGATTCCAGAGTGGAAGAACCGTTGATAAGTTTGCAGGTGCTGGCATCCAGCCGCTGTACTCTGACAACGGACTTGCTTTCCTGCCAAAATACATTAACTCCTTCATGTCTCTGAAAGTAGAGCAGTACATTGACATGGACACCCACGGAATGTTCATCTGCAGCATTACCGAGTCCCGCGTGATCTCCAAAGTCGAGACCATGACCTACAACTACTATCAGAACAATGTAAAACCAAAGCCGGCAACGGAAGGCAAGAAAGGATTCGTATGCAAGGTGTGCGGATATATTTACGAGGGTGATGAGCTTCCGGAAGATTTCATCTGCCCGCTCTGCAAACATGGTGTGGCTGACTTTGAACCGATCGAAGGCTAAATCGATTCTGTTGTAATTTTTTCAGATTTTGCCCGTATAATTTTCTCATCTTTGTGCAGTATTTTCTGTATTAAGTGTTATAATGCAGTTGTAACAAATAAAAGACCTACTTAACGGACACATTTTCATATGCCTGCTAAGCTGATCAGTTTTTTGGAGGAATAGATAAATGGATACTTTAAAAGCTGAAAAGAGAAGCATGGAAACAAAAGCAAAAAGACTGAGAAGAGAAGGATATGTAACCGGTAATGTCTTCGGACATGACATCGAAGGTTCCATTCCTGTTAAGATCACAAAGGCCGAAGCTGATCGTCTTCTGAAGAAGAAAAAGAAAGGCAGTCAGATTATGCTGGATCTGGAAGGACAGCAATATGATGTACTGATCAAGGAGATCGACTTTGATACTCTGAAGGGTCAGGCAATCGAGATGGATTTCCAGGCACTGGTCAAAGGTGAAAAAGTTCACTCTGTTGCAGAGGTCGTACTTGTAAACCATGAGAAAGTCCAGTCCGGTGTAGTTGAACAGAAGCTGGAAGAGATCGCATATAAAGCACTGCCGGAAGCTCTGGTTGAAACCGTTGAAGTTGACTTAAGCGGACTCAAAGCCGGTGATGTTGTTAAGGTTAAAGATCTTGCAATCGCTGCTGATAAAGATGTGGTACTTGTTACCGATCCGGAAGCAGTCGTTGTAACTGTAACCGTTCCGCATAACGCTCCGATTCCGGAGACCGATGCAGAGGAAGCTGAAGAGGCTGAAAAATAAATATGGTTTGAAATTGAAGAGGCTGTCGCGATTGCGACAGCCTCTTTTGGGTTGGTATTAAATATAGTATTGGGCTAATATTGTAAATATTTTAGCTTATCTGCATATCCATTTTTTATAAATTTTTCTATATGTTCCTGAAAGACTGATCCCTACAGCAATTCCAAGTGCATACTTCAATGTCAGAACTCCCTGCGCAATTGCTTCATGCATATTTTCCTGTACAATCGCACTCATGGTGTAGTACAATCCTCCACCTGGAATTAATGGAAATACAAGAAGTGTTATATAAATGCCAGGCATGCTCTTTCGTTTTTTTGACATAAATTCTGCATATATTTCTATAAATACAGAGGCTGCTACGCAGGAAATAAACATATAACCAGTCTCATATAACAGCAATCTGTAAATAATCCAGACAATTTCACTGCCCACACATATATCCAAAATTAATTTTTTTTGCAATCTAAATACAAAAGAAAAACCTAAAACACCAAAGAAAATTCCTGTCAATTCCTGTGCCATCTTCATATGCCAGTCAACCATATGGCAGCCATAAACCCACAAGCCAGGGCGCCAGCCCACCAAATACTTTCTATCAATCTTAGCAGACCTGAAATTGTATCTCCCACAATCATATCTCGCATAGCATTGGTGACTGTCAATCCCGGAATCAATAACATGATATCACCTATCATGATTTTATCTGCCGCAAAACCAGGAATTTCTTGTGTAATCAGGCAAATCCCGATTCCACTTAAAAAGGAAATCGTCAGGTTAAAAACAACCTGATTCAAACACCAGACAGACAACTTTTTCTGAAAGAAACATATAAATATACCAAAAGCAGCAGAAACAATCGCATCTTTTATGTTTCCACCAAAAAACACAGTAAAACCAGCTGCACCCAACATACTTCCCGGATATTCAAAAGGATTTTCTTTCACCTTATCCAATTCTGCCAGTTCTGACCAGAGCTGTTCCATTGACAGATTTCCTTCGCAGACTTGTTTAATCAGTCTTCCTATTCGCTCTCGCGATTCCAAATTATTTCCTGTATGTCTGTTTATTCTCCGCGCATGAGTTACCAGCTGGCCATCGGCCAGCTCCAGTGTCACAGAAATAGAAGAGGTGATCACAAATACATTAGTATGCAAAATTCCGTATGCATGGCCAAGCCGCTGCAGCATATCCTCTATCCGGCTCACCTCAGCGCCCGCAACCAGCATACGTTCTCCCACATCCAACATCAGACAAGGCAATAGCTTTACCGTTTTATCGGACGTCTCACATTCCATTTTTACCATTTATCTAATTGAGTGTTATTCCATTGTATTGACGCAATGCAAGTTCCTTGTCTCTGTAAATCGCTCCGCCCATGACTGCTGCGTAAATATTTCTATCTTCCAGTTCTTTCCATATTTCGTAGGTTACATTTCCATCCAGCCACACCGGAACCCCATAGGTATCCGCGATTTCTTCCGCTGTCTTTTCCATGGAATATTGAAATCTGCGCTCCGGGTCTCCGACCCGGTTTGTAACCACGACTACCTGTCCGGAAAGCTTTAGCAACTTTTTCAACGTTTCCGGATCCCGATCCAGATCCAGATTGGAAATGGAGATACCTGTCGGAATGCCCTCCGCCAGATACGCTTCCAGCACCTCACAGGGATGTTCCAGATGATTTAAGGCCAGAAAGACAATATCTGCCTTACATTTTTTCACCCGTTCCAGATACTTTAACGGCTCCAGCACGCTCAGATGAAGCGACCGATACGCGTCCTTCCATCTTTCGCAGACTTCCTGGCATACCTTCATTCCCATTGTAATATTGGGAACAATGGTGCCGTCTTCAATATCAATATGAATCTGCCCGAAATGGTGGGCCGCAAAAACCGTTTCTTCTTCCAGATGTAACAAGTCCGAGGATGCAATCGAAGGACTAATCAGCACTATTTATCACCTCTCGCTGCCTTTGCGCGCTCCATCAGTGCCTTTACACGCTCCGGATCTACCGCGTTAAAGAACTTTCCATCGTATTTTACGCTGGTTGCCACAATTGCTCCGTCTGCCACAGAGAGAATCTCTTCTACAGTCTCTGCCTTTACGCCGTTGGAAGCAAATACCGGTGTGTCCGTCACCTCTTTGATGGTACTTACCTGCTCTACATCAATAGAAGAGCCCGGCGTAGTACTATATACCAGCATGGTATCCGGATTCAGGTTAAAGGCCAGTGTCTTGGCAACCTCTTTAAGCGGACGCTCTGCCAGCTGTCTGGTTCCCTCCGGAATAACTGCTGTCATTGTTTTGCAGTTCATCAGGCCAAGCTCTGCGCGATGACGCTCAATCGCCCCCGGATCCAGATTGCTGATTCCATAAACTCCTGCATGTGCTCCATGCAAAATTTCACGGATAAAATCTGCCTCCACTGCTGCGGCAAGATCAAAGCCCTTCATAGCATCAGAAGCTACGCAGACACCCATTGGTACTTTGATTTCTGACTTCAATTCCCCAATAATACGAGCCATGCATGCAATTGTTACCGGCTTTACATCTGATGTATAGGGAATGCTGAACTCATTGCAGAACAGAATTCCGTCAATTCCGCCCTCCTGATATGCCTTCAGATCCGCGCGGGCTGCTTCCAGGACTCCCTGGACACCTGTAGCAGCATCAAACTTCGGATCTGTCGGGAGTGCATGCATATGTAACACACCAATGATCGGTTTATCTGTTCCAAAAACATCTTTCATCCACATAGTTAATCTTCTCCTTTAGCTGTCAGAAATTTATTTTTTAAAAGTTTTTCCAAATCCTCCTTAGATGCCGCATCCATTTCTTTCAGCGCACTGTCATCTTTCAGATAGCGAATCACTCTTGCTATAATTTCAACATGCTCACTGTCATCCAGTAAGGCCAAATTTAATACGTATTTTACTTCTACCTGCTCATCCGGATCATCCATACGCTGAAACATGACCGGATGCCGCAAACGCAGCGCGCAGATAGCCTGCTTTATTACATGATCCTTTGTGGTATGCGGAATTGCCACCGGACAGTTTTCTGTCAGTCCTGTCGGGTATTCTTCTTCACGCTTTTTACAGCACTCATAAAAATCATCCTTTACACAGCCTTCCTGCTGCAGTCTGTCTGCTGTTAAACGCAGGGCCTCCTGCCAGTTTTCAGCCTCTCCCTCTATTACAAATAACTCACTCATTTGCTGTGATCCCTTTCTGTTCCAAACTTTCTTCTTTCACCTTTGTCGTCTGGATCATTCTGATCTTTTTTCTTTTTATCTGCTGCAGAAGCTCCGCTTTATCTTCTTCTGAAAAGATATTCGGTATCTGAGCCACACATCGTTTCACTCCTTTATAATAAAACTTAATCGCTGTCTCCGGGCTCCATTCCACCCGTTCCAGTTTTTGAAACAAAATGTGTTTTTCATTGAGAAGGCCATCATGAAATTCTATCTCCTGCCCTGTGACAATCAGTCTGCAAAAACGGGAACGAAAAAGATTACACACAGCAAGTCCCGCCACAAAAACATATATCAGGATATCATACAGCGGATTCGCGTAATGCCAGGGTTTTACCACCAGAACCGCGGCAAACACCAGCACATAGAAAATACCCACCGCCTTATATGTGCGCTTTTTCTTTTCGCTCATCTGATAAATTTTCATCTGACCTTCTCCTTTTTTTACGTTATTACCAAACTTTCAGGAACTTTCCAAGTATTCCTACCAGCACGCAGTTAAACTCGGCTGCATTACTTCCAGAAACCATCGTAGCAGTTGAGGAAATAAATCCGGCTCCAAACGCAAGTTCCGTTACAATCGGAGCCATCCAGGTATTGATATAGGTTTTGTATACAACAACCGCAATGGAAGCTATCAGAGCTTTGAACATATCGCCGTTCGCATACATTGCGCAGGCACAGGTGATATAGACCATAGAGCCCAGAGTTGACAGCGGGAACATATGTACACCTGGCAGGAATGCAATCAGGATGGCAATCGGAATCATAATACCTACCAGCTGGATACCCATCTCATCGCCCAGGCAGAGTGCCTCATCCATACCGATGTAAATCTCGTAATCGTCGCCCAGCTTCTTCTTGAAGTACTTTCTGGCATCCTTGGACAGCGGCAGAAGTCCTTCCATCAGAAGTCCTACTACCTTCGGCATCAGAATAATAGCTGCTGCCAGAGTTACGGAAAGTGTCAGTGCTCCGGAAACGCTCTGCTTGGTCAGTACAGACAGAATCAGACCTACCGTAAATGCCATAATAGAGGACTCACCAAAGGAACCGAACTTCTCAGAAAACCAGTTTACATTCAGATGAATCTTATTGATACCGGGAATCTTATCCAGAACCTTGCATACCACCCAGTCAATAGCCAGAAGATAAATCATATCATGGTTACAGCAGGTAGTACCCGGAAGATTATAAACCTCCTGCCATTTTGCCGCAATTTTATCTGCAAATACCAGTACAACCACAACGGTAAGAAGTCCGAATACGGTCGCAATGATGTAAGCCGGTACCTTTGCCATTCCCGCAATGGTCAATACATAGTACAGCATAGACGCGCCCAGTACCATATGGAAATAGTTCCACACATCAATATCCATGGTCTTGGTGAACCGTACCTTAATCAGGACATAGTTCAGAATCATTCCAAGCGGCACAATCAGAAGCGCAAAGGATGTGGACCACGCAACAGCCGCAAGTCCTTCCCATCCAATATCTACGATTGTGAATCCAGCTCCGTCTCCATACTGCGCATAATAATCAATCGCCGGCTGCAGACCGGAAATCAGCATGTTCAAAATAACATTGATACCAAGGAATCCAGCGCCTACACGAAGACCATTTCTTAAAGCATCAAACGGTTTCTGTTTGAAGATAATTCCAAGAATTAAGATTGTAAATGGCAAAAACACACCGCCACCCAAATCCATAACAAACTGGACAATTGCATTGATAATACTCATTTTTCTCCCCCTTACTCTACACTTAGTGCTTTTAGTTTTTCTACAATCAGGTCAATTGTTTCATCTTCCCCAATACCTGTAATCAGCCCATTGACTCCGACAATTTCTGTTCCAACTTCTTTCGAAAACTTTGTTGTTGTAAAACAGATGTCAAAATCTTTAGCAATGGCCTCCACATCCTGCAATGGAGATTTTGAAATGCTTACCGGAATCTTATGCTCCTTCGCAATTTTCGCAATCTCTGTCGCTGCAAATGTTGATGTGGCAATACCTCCTCCACAGGCAACCAGAACTCTCAGCTCTTTCATAATCATTCTCTCCTTTCTTCTGTTATTTTCCGCGTTTCAGCTTATGCCTATTATAAGCACATGAATATCCAATAAAAAGTCAAAAACCTTTCGGCTTCGTGAAATGATTTGTACTTGCATTTCATGTATTCCTTTATTATCTTATTAATATACAAGGAGGCAAAATTATGGATTCACTTACAAATACTATGTTAAAGCAGATCATTCAGCTGAATAAATCCTTTATCCCGGCTGAAGATCTTATCTCTTTTCTGTCTGTAAGCGATCGGACTGTTTATAATTACTGGAAAAAAATCGAAAAATTTCTTCAGGATTATCATATTGAACATTTTCTTTCCTATGACGGGAAAGGTTTTGTATTCTCCAGAAATAACAGGCAATGCAAGACGATTGCAACTATTATTTCCCATATGGATTTCTATGAATATCACCTGAACTCTGAAGAACGTCCTTGGGTAATCCTTGTCTATCTCTGTGCAGCAAACGAACCTATCACAATCAAAAACCTGGAAGATATCCTGTCCATGAGCCGCACCACCATAATCAATGCCTTACATTCCGTTCGCGGTCTTATTGAGGAAACTGACTTGGTCTTTGAGGAAAACACTCATTATGGAGTTTCCCTAACCGGTACTGAATACGAACGTCGTGAACTGATTTTCCGAACTGCAGAAGCCTTGCATGTCATGGATGACTGGCATCTGAAAGAACAATCTTTCAATCCTTTCGTCAACCTGTTTTCAGAACTTTTTCATATGAATCGCTACGAAAACAAAGTACGTACCGCCATTCGGCATATGACAGATGAACTGAACCTGCAGCTCAGCGACAGTAAATTTTATCGCTTGCAGTTTATCCTCTGTGTTCTTCTTGACCGGATTGAAAACTATCCCGTATTTATCCCTAACGAGATAGAAGAGCCTGTCCAGCAAAAAATGCTGGCTGGCACGCTGCTTCAACAGTTCAAAAATCATATCACACCAGACATCCAGGAGACCTGCTATCTGGCCTACAGACTTCAGCAGCTTCACATCTCTAATCTGGATATTTCCGGTGAGATCAATGAAACATATATTAATATGGTGGTTATCCACCTGTTGCAATGTCTGGAAGTACACTATAAAACTACTCTCACTTCGGATTCCATGCTGACACAGTATCTCTGCGCCCACATTACCGCTTGTTATCGGCGTTTAAAACAGTCAGAGCATATCAGCAATCCTCTTCTGACAGATATGCAGCAAAACTATAGAAAGGACTTCGATATCTTAAAAGAACATATTTTTATTCTGGAAAATTCTCTGAATATTGCGTTGAACAACGATGAAATCGCCTATATTCTGATGCATATCCTTGCAGCCTTGGAACGTCAGAAAACCGATTCCTATATTCCGGTTCTTGTAGTCGCCTGCAATTCCGGTATGGCCACCGGAAATCTTCTGGCAGCATTGATTCGAAAACATTTTCATGTACGGATTGCTGCCATATGCCAGATGCAGAATCTAGAAGAAACGGTAGCAGCCCATCATGCCGATCTGGTTGTCGCTACTATTTCAACTACGTTTCATGCTGTGCGCACGCTGGTCGTAAACGCAATCCCCACTAAGGAGGATCTGACAGATTTACAGAATGCCATTACCCTTCTGCAGGAGACTCATATGAATACCTCTTTTCCAGAACAGACTTTCTTAGAAGTCAAAGACTGCGCTGATTCTGTACCTTTATCTTCACTGATTGATGAGGATTCCATCCTTCTTGACAGCAGTGCTGGCACTTGGAAAGAAGCAATTATCGCAGCCGGTGAGTTGCTTCTCTGGAAACGATGTATTACGGTTAATTATCTGAATAGCATGCTAAATCTGATTAACCAGTACGGACCATACATTGTCATCACAAAAGGAATCGCCTTGGCTCATGCTACTCCATCAGACGGTCATCTAAAAGCTGGTTTTTCCATGGTGCGTCTAAAAAAACCTGTTATTTTTGGTCATGCTGACAACGATCCTGTATCTGTAGTCTTCAGTTTTACTGTACCGGATAAACCTGCCTACACCTCCACCATCCTCCATTTCATGCATGCGATCCGAAACCCTGATTTTCTCACTCGCATTATGAAATGTAAGACTCCCGATGAAACGTTGAATGAAATCCTTACCTGCTGTCAGGATTCCTGAACTCAAAAAGGTACTTGGATCCGACTGTCAACTGCTCTAATCCTGCCCACTGGTCGTTAGACCTATTTTCAGTGGAATCTTAAAAGGCAGTACTTTGAAATCAAAGCTTCTGGAGAAGTATGTTTTGTAATTGTACTTAAAAAGGTGATACTGCTAAATCACTTATTTTATGATTTAGCAGCATCATCTTTTCCTTGCTCACTAACTCAAGCAATAAAATTGTTTCAAGTTTTTCCGTCAATATACTAATTTCGCGATCATCAAATAACAATGAAAATACATAGGATTCTTTGTAATCATAATAAAACCTCCCTGTATCGCAATACTGCTTTTGTCACTTCTTCTGCCGTAATCGTACCATCTATGGATTCTTTCAGTAATTGTTCAATTCGTTCTTTCTGCGTCACTTTTTCCCCCAGCCTGACATTCACACATTATATTATATTGTATTAAAATAATGTGTGAATATCAAACATAAAAGACTATCGCACCAAGCAATAGTCTTTTATAACTCTTATATCAACCCATGTTCCACACAGTAATAATAGATTCCATCTTCCGCCACATGTCCGCAATGGTCTGTGGCAACTGCTTTCAGTCTTTCTGATGCATTTTCCATGGCGACGCCAGTGCTTACTGCCTGGAACATCTCAACGTCATTATTTCCATCCCCGAATGCCAGTGCCTGAGATCGGTCGAACCCATAATACTTCAACACCTTTGCAATACCCGTTCCTTTCCCGCCGGTGGCAGGAATAATATCAACTGCCCTGTCCCACCAGGAAGTGATCTTGGCTCCATGAACACCATCCAGGATCGTTGAAAAATCCGACTCTCTGCAGCTCATCAGCAGCTGATAAACAGTTCCCTGTGATACACGATCAAAGTCATCTGAAATAATCACCGTCTGCTTGCCAAATGCATAATACTGATCCAGATCCTCATCAGTTCCATTGGAGATCAACTGATCTTTAGTGGCAACCGATACCGGGCGCCCCAGTGTCGCCGCATTCTGAATCATTTTCTGCACATCATCCTGTTCCAGCGGATTGCTGTAGATGATCTCCTTCTGGTTGAAGCAGTAGGATCCATTGTATGTAAGGATCGCATCAAACTCAACCCCTTCAAAAGTCGGCACTGCCATAGGCGCTCTTCCTGTAGCAATACAGATGATAATCCCTTTTTCCTTTAGCCGCATTAACGTCTCCAGCATCTTCGGTGTGACTTTTTTTGTATCTACGCCAATCAATGTTCCATCTATATCAAAAAAAATGATTTTAGTATTTTTCATGTTTGTTTCCCTCCTGCTTAAAATCTCGGCAGCTGCTGATCTGCTGTATGTTCACCGATCAGCTTCTCCATCCAGACCATGTCATACCATCTGTGAAACTTATAGCCGCATTGGTGGAACTGCCCCACCATACGGTATCCCAGATGGGCATGGAACTCCACACTGTTCCGGGTCAGGTATTCATCCTCCTGCGCCGGATAAGCAATGCAGGCATTCATATTCAAAAAGCCTCGATTCCTCAGTTCTTCTTCCAGTGCTTCATGAAGTTTTTTACCAATCCCCATGCGTTTTTTATTCTGATCTACATAGATGGAAGTCTCCACCGCCCAGTCATAGGCCGGGCGATCATGGAACGGTCCCACGTAAGCATAGCCTACTGGCTCTCCACCCTGTTCCGCCACCAAATAAGGATACTTTTTCAGCGTATTGTGAATCCGTTCACGGAATTCCTCCACGGTCGGAACTTCATACTCAAATGTGATGGCTGTCTGCTCCACATAAGGCGCATAGATTGCCAATAATTTCTCTGCATCTTCTGGCTTCGCAGGACGAATCCTGATCTTTAAATCCATTTTACTCATCCTTTTCTGCTTTTTCCTTGACTATCATTATCTCTATGGTATAATTTGCGGATATGGTTCTGATTCATCCTCTCACTTTCATAAAGGAGTTTATCATATGAGTACATCCATCAACCGCAATTTTTCCCCTTGGGATCTGTTAAAATTCGCGGCACCTTCCATCATCATGATGGTATTTATGTCCCTGTATACTATTGTGGACGGTATGTTCATCTCCCGCTTTGTGGGGAGCAATGCTCTGTCCTCTCTTAACATTGTATTTCCGGTGATCAATGTTGCAATTGCCATCTCCACCATGCTCGGTACCGGTGGCAATGCGATCATCAGCAAATATTTAGGCGAATGCAGAGACGAAGATGCCAGGAAAGCTCTGACCCAGTTCACTGTCCTGTGTCTTGGCTTCAGCTTTCTTCTGATGCTGCTGTCCCTGCCAAACCTTACACTGATCTCCCGTTTTCTTGGTTCCAGTGAAATTCTGCTGGCAGACTGCCGGATCTATCTTGGTGTGTCCATGCTCTTTGCACCGGCTGCCATGCTGCAGGGATTATTTCAGTCCTACTTTGTGACGGCTGGAAAACCCGGCCTTGGGCTTTGGCTTATGGTCGGTGCCGGTATTTTCAACGTGGTTTTTGATTATGTACTGATCGTTCCCTGTCAGATGGGGATCGCAGGTGCTGCCCTTGCCACCGGAATCGGTCAGTGTATCCCGGCACTTTTCGGACTTTTTTTCTTCCTGTGTTCCAAAGACGAGCTGCATTTTTGCAAGTTTACTTTTCATATAAAAGAAATATTATCTGCCTGCTACAATGGTTCGTCGGAAATGGTCTCTCAGCTGGCCAATGCGATCATTACTTATCTGTTCAACATCATCATGATGCAGCTGGTAGGTGAACATGGTGTTGCTGCCATCACTATTTTACTCTATGGACAGTTTCTTTTCAATGCATTTTATCTTGGATTTACCATCGGGATCAGTCCGATCGTCGGATTCCAGTATGGTGCCAGGGACAAACAAAAGCTTCGCAACATTTACCATACCTCTTTCTTATTTGTTGCCGTCTCTTCGGTATTCATGGCAGTGATCGCCATTGTTCTGTCTCCGACTATTGTGACGATCTTTACTGACGATCCGGCAACTTATGAACTGGCTGCTGTAGGATTCCGCCTGTTTGCCATCAACTTTCTGTTCAGCGGCATCAGCATTACATCTTCCGGATTCTTTACAGCTCTGTCCAACGGAACCATCTCTGCCGTGATCTCTTTTTGCAGGACTTTAGGATTTATCGTTCTATCGCTTCTGATCTTGCCAAAGTTCTTAGGGATCACAGGTGCGTGGATCGCCATTCCAGTGGCAGAGTTCTGTACCCTGCTGGTAACCGGTGTCATGCACTTTGTGTACTTCTGGAAACCGGGCATCCGAAACTATCTGCGGTGATCTGCATGATTGCCATCAGAATCGCATACTGTTATAATGAATGATGCCGGGAGCAATAGCCCTGCGGCATCATCTTTTTTCAAAAGGAGCTGATTTTATATGAGCATTATGAATACATATACCGGGAAGAAATTTGATCCTCTTCAGATGAAGCCTGAAGATGTGGATCTGTTAGATATTGCCCACGCATTAAGCCTTCTGTGCCGGGGCGGCGGACATATTGACCGCTTCTATACCGTCGGTCAGCACTCTATCAACTGTGCCCGTGAAGCCCAGGCTCGTGGCTGGGAACGAAAACTCATTCTTGCATGTCTTTTACATGATGCCAGCGAAGCCTACATTGCAGATATTATCCGCCCGGTAAAGCCGTATCTTACCAATTATCTGGAGATTGAAGATCAGATTATGTCGGTAATCTGGCAGCATTTTCATCTTGAACTGACATCGGAAGAGCATAAAAAATGGAAACAGATCGATGACGAGATCCTGGATTCCGAACTGAAAGAAATGTTCTCCGGAGAAGTAGAAAGAATTCCCGTTCCACTCAGGTCCACGCCGGATTTCAGCGAACATCCACATGAGGAAGTGAAAGCTGAATTTATTACACTGGCAAAAGAACTGCTAAAATAATATTGCGTACAAAAACCAGGACATCACTGTCCTGGTTTTTTGTTTCAATGTTTATTTATCCTCATCAAAAAATGTGAGTAAAGATGGCTCTTTCGGAACAGATCATCCTGAAATCTCCACAGTAAGAATAAAATCACCACAACAGCCACAACGATTCCGATAAGCAGCCACTGTGCAGCGGAAAGCATATCAAAGTTAAAGCAGCGGATATTGATCCACATCTGATTGATGTTGGCATTTCCTTCATCATCAAAATACAGCATAACTGCGCTTCGGTCGATCTCTTCCTGGGACGGGTACTGGGCAGATAACTGGCGATGAGCCTGCTCTGCAGGAGCTGTGATTACATAATCCTCATCCTCATTGTCTCCGGAGAAGAAATAGCCCAGCGGATATTCAATGGTATCTTCCTCATCATCCTCTGCACCATAAGTCCAGTCCGCATATTCAAAGATCAGCGGACTGTCTCCGCCTGCAATAGCCGAGGTATAGCCGATGTAATACATATTTCTGACTGCACTGTCCGGGCGGGACAGGAAGTTGATAAATGCCTCCGCCGCCTGTTTCTTGGCAGCGTCTTCCCCGATGCCGCTCTTTAACATCACCCAGCCATCAAACCACAGGTTGGTACACTCCTCCGGTACGGCCCAATCCAGATAAAAATCGTCGTCCTCTGCCTGATCCATGGTGTACACACCATCTCCGGACCACTGCAGGTTGGCAACTACTTTCCCGGTGATCATATCTGCTTTTCCACTGTCAGTCTCGAAGGAATACACATTCTGACGAATTTCTTTCAGCTTCTGTTCTGACTCATCAATGGTCTCCTTACGTGTGTCATTCATAATCGCGGACAACTGTTCGTGATAATCACTTCTGTTTCTGAGTCCGGTACTGTTCAGCAGATCTTTATTGAGAATTGCCAGCGTTGGGAAATAAGCATCACGCACATTATCCTTGATGGTTACCTGACGGTAGAATTTCTCATTTTCCAGAATGCTCCATGTAGAAGCCTCCTCTTCCGTCACTTCCTCCGGGTTGTACACCATACCGGTGATGCCCCACATATAACCTGCCGCATAATCAGACCATGGCTCTCCACCGATCTCATTTTCACGGAACACACGATCAATGTATGGAGAGACTCCATTCACATAGTAATTATTTTCATCAGAGGTATCAAAAAACTCCTCAGACAACGGCTCCAGCTTATTTTCTTTCATAAGCTTCATGATCATGTAGTCCGACGGACACACCAGATCATACTCATTTCCAAGATTTAACTGACTGTACAGCTCCTCATTGGTTCCGAAGGTGGAATACTCTACTTTCACAGGAACTCCATAGGTCTCGTAATACCACTCTTCAAAATCGGATACCAGTGAATTTTCTCCGAAGATATCTTCGCTTGGGAGATCGATCAGTTCATCATCCTCCCAGCCGCCTTCATCAATGTATTCCTCCCAGTTGCATACCCGGAGAACAACAGGCTTTTCCATATCTTTTGCAGCTGCCATTGTGGTCAGCGGAGCTGCAAACGTTCCAACGATTACGGAAAGCCCAGTCCCCGCTGCAAACGCACGGACCGTCAGATTCTTATAACGTCTATCTCTCATTTTCCGCACCTGCCTTTCTGTCAGCCAGAAGATTCCATGCAAGCACGCCTGCTACGATCACTACAAAGATCAGTGTTGACAATGCCCACAGTGCAGTCTTGATCTCTGTGTGCGAACCCTTGGTGGCATTTACCACATAGGTACTGATCGTATCGAAGGTAGATGGCTTGGTGTAAGTCGTAATAAAATAATCATCCAGTGACAGGGTCACGGACAACATAAATCCGGACACGATCCCCGGGATCAGCTGCGGGATCACTACTTTGCGAAGAGCCAGACCGGCGCTTGCGCCCAGATCCAGAGCCGCCTCATAGATGCTGTTATCCATCTGCTTCAGCTTCGGAAGCACAGACAGATATACAAAGGGCGCTTCCAGTACCACATGACCCACGATCAACGGAAAGAAGGAATCCTTGCTCAGTCCCAGTACCACGATCAGCAATACACAGATAGAGAATCCTGTCACTACTTCCGCATTGACAACCGGGATCTGATTGGCAAAATCCATAAATCTGCGAGAACCTTTTTTACTGTAAAATGCTCCGATGGCTCCGATGGTTCCCAAGATCGTTGCGATTAGCGCAGAGCCAAATGCCAGCGCAAACGTTCCGCCGATCATGCTCAGCAGTTCGCCGGTCGTAAACAATGTTTTATAATTCTGCAGCGAAAAATGCCCACTGGTTCCGATGGTTGCTGTATCGGTAAAGCTGTATACTGCCAGGATCACAACCGGCAGATACATAAATAACAGCACCAGTGCCAGCCAGGAGGAACGTACTATTTTTTTCATCATAAGAATGCCCCCCGTGTCGTCTCTTCTTCACTGAATCCATTGGTCGCCCACGTCACCAGGAAAATGATGGCCAGAAGCACAATGGAGATCATAGAACCGCTGTTCCAGTCGTATGCATGGAAGTAGCTTCCAATCAGACTTCCCATAATATAGGTGCTGTTGTACAGCATATCCAGAATGACATAGTTGGTCATGGACGGCAGGAATACCATGGTGACACCACTGATCAGTCCCGGCATACTAAGAGGTAATGTTACCTTCATAAATGTAATCACCGGACTGGCTCCCAGATCCGCAGCCGCCTCCAGATAGCTTTTATCCAGCTTCTCTAATGTGGTGTACAGCGGAAGGATCATAAACGGCAAGAAATCATAGGTCATACCAAGCACCGTATTCAAAAACGGATGATATGCCAGGTTTCCTTCCACCATGGTCAGCACTTCTTTTAATGCGACCACACGAAGGGTAAAATTGATCCACATAGGTGCGATAAAAAGTACCAACAGTACATTCTTTTTCTTAATATCGCTGCGTGCCAGAATGTAAGCTACCGGATAGGCTACCAATGTACAGCAGGCAGTCACAGTCATCGCCGTCACAAGGCTGTATACCAGTGTACCAATGGTATTTTCACTGGTGAAAAAGTTCACAAAATTCTGAACCGTAAACTGTCCCTGCCCATTGGTAAATGCATAATAAAGTACCACCAGAAGCGGTGCGATGACAAAACATATCAGGAACACTGCATAGGGGATACCAAGCTGTTTTCTTGAAAAACGCATCAGTCACACTCCTTTCAGTTTTCATCTGCCAGAGAAAGTTCAATGCTGTCCTTCGGAATCAGCAGTCTGACATAGTCATTTTCATTCCACAGATATTCATCATGAAGATGGAAATCAAACTCATCCTTCGTTCTGACAATGTAATGATAATGGTCACCTTTATAAATAAGAGAAATAATATTTCCGCAGATGCCCTCTCCATTCTCTGTATCATCACTCATTGTGATAGATTCAACCGGAACTTTCACTTTTACCTTCACGCCAGCTGTCTGGATCTCATCTCCGGATGCATCCACCAGAACACCTTCTGCATTGATGGTAGATCCCGGATACAGTCTGGTTACATCACAGTCGTACTCGCCGCCTGCAAATTCCACCATGTAATTCTTGGTCAGTTCGCCTTCATAAATATTCTGGTTCGTATCTGCCAGGATTACATGGATACCATCCGGCTCCAGACACATCCCGATGGTTTCTCCAACTTTAGCTCCTCTGGTTCCCTGGATCACCACTTCATTGTCTCCGGATTCTACAATGATCTCATAATGCATTCCCTTAAAGATCACAGACTGCACCACGCCGGTGATTGTTCCTTTTTCCGGTTCCGTCATGATCACGTCCTCCGGCCGGACGATCACATCAACCTTAGCCCCTGTCGGCAGATCATCCAGACACGCAAACTCGGCACCACAGAAATTAACTTTTCTGATACCGCTCATATGGCCGGTGTAAATATTGCTCTCGCCAATAAAGTCTGCCACGAATACAGTATTGGGCTCGTTGTAGATCTCTTCCGGTGTACCGATCTGCTGGATCTTTCCGTCAGACATAACGACCACCTTGTCTGACATGGTCAGAGCCTCTTCCTGATCATGTGTTACATAGATAAAGGTGATTCCCAGTTCCTTATGCATAGCCTTCAATTCCAGCTGCATCTCTTTTCTCATCTTCAGATCCAAAGCTCCCAGCGGCTCGTCAAGCAGAAGGATCTCCGGCTCATTGACAATAGCACGGGCAATGGCAATACGCTGCTGCTGACCGCCGGACAGAGTTGCAATGCTCCTCTTCTCAAAGCCTTCCAGGTCAACGATCTGGAGTGCATGACTTACCTTCTCACGGATCTCTTCCCTGGTCAGCTTCTCCTGACGGGTTAGCGTCTCCCCTGCTGCATTCTGATAAGTAACGGTCTTTGTTTTCAGCTTCAGTCCAAACGCAATATTGTCAAATATATTCAGATGTGGAAATAACGCGTATCGCTGAAATACCGTATTGATCGGCCGTTTATTAGGCGGCAGCTGACTGATCTCTTTTCCATTCAAAAGTATCTGTCCCTCTGTCGGAATATCAAATCCGGCGATCATTCGCAATGTTGTGGTCTTTCCGCATCCGGAAGGACCCAGAAATGTCACAAACTCTCCCTTTTTCACCTGGAGATTAAAGTCCTTTACCGCTTCAAAATTATCCTCAAAGCGCTTCTTGATCCCTTTCAGTTCAATAATGTTTTCAACTGACATCATGTGGCACCCAAATCCTTTCATTTGTTATTTACAGTGATATTTGCACACAATAAAAGCAGAGATATCAAGATGACTTTTCGTTTCTTGACGTCTCTGCCTTTTCGTTCCTATGCCAGTACCACTACCACAAATCCTAGCGGAAAATGATAAAAATGTCAATAAAATATTACTGATTTTGCAAGGATTTTACGTGAAGTTCAGGTTGCTTAAACATTTCTGTTTTTCGTCAAAAATTCCTGTTCTACATTTTCAATTTTCAGTTTTCATGTTTTCTGACTTTTTAAGATTTCACAGAAAGTTCACAAAAAATTAGCACTCGCCTATTGACAGTGCTAATAATAAGTGTTATAGTACGTATAGAACAAAGGAAGAGGGATACAAGAAAGAACTTAGATCCCTAACCCGAAAGGAGATATGACTTATGTTGATGCCTAGCATTTTTACAAATACTTATTTTAATGATTTCTTTGAGGATCCGTTTAAGAGTTTGGATTATAACACCTCTGGTCTGATGACCACAGATGTGAAGGATACCAAGGATGGTTATGAGATGACCATGAACCTGCCGGGAGTGAAGAAAGAAGACATTCAGGCTGAGTTGAAAGATGGTTACCTTACCATCAATGCAGTGTCCAATTCCAACAAGGATGAGAAAGACAAAGATGGCAAGTACATCCGCAAGGAACGTTACAGTGGCTCCTGCACCAGAACCTTCTACGTAGGTGACAGTGTAAAACAGGATGACATTAAAGCCAAATTCGAAGATGGTACTCTGAAGCTTACCATTCCGAAAGAGACTGCGAAACCTGCCGTTGAAGAAAAGAAATATGTCAGCATTGAAGGCTGACATGTAATCTGTGCCTGATGGCACACCAGAACAGCTGACCCGTAGCGGTGTCGAAAGGCACCGCCACCCTAAATAAATTATAGTAAATAATTTTAATTCCACAAGGAGGAATGACTTATGTTGATGCCGAGTATTTTTAATGATAACTTATTTGATAACTTTTTTGATTTTCCGTTCTATGATGACAGAGCAGAGCGTCAGGCTGAGAAGAAACTGTATGGACATCATGCAGCAAATCTAATGAAGACTGATATCAAAGAGAAAAAAGATGGCTATGATCTGGAGATGGATCTGCCGGGATTCAAGAAAGACGAAGTTAAGGTTGAACTGAACAATGGTTATCTGACCGTCAGTGCAGCTAAAGGTCTTGATGAAGATGACAAGGACAAAGAGACTGGTAAATACATCCGTCGTGAGCGTTACACCGGTTCCTGCCAGAGAAGCTTCTATGTTGGCGATGATATTACCGAAGAGGATATCAAGGGTGAGTTCAAGCATGGTATCCTGAAACTGTTCGTGCCGAAGAAAGAAGCAAAACCGGCTGTAGAACAGAAGAAATACATTACCATTGAAGGTTAATGACAATATCCCAAAGTAATTTACATTACTTTTCCCTATAGCATCATTCCATACAAAATACCGGAGGGCTTGCCCCTCCGGTATTTTTCATATATTTATTCTATTTTCAGCATCCGATAACCGATACCAATATGCGTCTGTATATATTGAACTTCCTTTTTATCCGCTTCCAGCTTCTTCCTGAGTGTTGCCATGAACACACGAAGAGATGCAACATCATTTTCTGAGCTTCTTCCCCACACTTGTTGCGTAATGTAAGTGTGAGTCAACACTTTTCCCATATTACGTGATAAAAGGCACAAAAGTTTATACTCAATAGGGGTCAGATGAAGTTCTTCTCCTCTTAAGAAAACACAGCCTGCTGTATAGTCAATTTTCAATTCTCCATTGGTAAAAACTGCGCTTTCCTTTCCATCGATCCCCTGGTTGACAGACAACCTGCGTTGTGCTACTCGTATCCGCGCAAGCAACTCTTCTACAGAAAATGGCTTGGTAATATAATCATCCGCCCCGGCATCCAATGCCTCTATTTTGTCTGTATCTTCACTTCTGGCGCTGACTACAATAATAGGAAGATTCGACCATGTCCGAATCTTTTTTATTACTTCAACCCCCTCCATATCTGGAAGTCCAAGGTCAAGCAACACAATGTCCGGATTGTGAGAAGACGCTTCCATAATCGCTGATGCGCCGTTTTCTGCGGTTAAATATTTATAATCATGAGTTTTCAACGTAGTTACGATCAGATTTCTGATCGGTCGGTCATCTTCTACTACAAGAATAAGAGCTTTATTCATTCAATATCACCTCACTTAATGGTAATGCAAACGAGAAGATGCAGCCATGCGGATTGTTGTCTTCTAATTTCATTTTTTCCCCGTGTGCTTCCACAATGGACTGGCACAACGCAAGTCCCAATCCAAGACTTCGTTGACTATCCGCAATATTGTTCCCTCCTGTAAAAAACATTTCGAAGATATGCGGTTTTATCTCATCTGAAATTCCAGGTCCATTATCTTCCACACTGATCCACGCTTTTTCATTTTTCTTCAGAGCTCTTATTGTAATTGTCGAACCAGAAGGGGTATATTTTATTGCATTGTCCACCAGATTAACAAGAACCTGAATAATAAGTCTTACATCCATTCTCGCAAGAAGCAGGTCTTCACATTCTGTGATGATCTTGTAATCATCATGCTTTCGGCTGATATGACGCAAAGCTTCCGCAATCACTTCCTCCATAAGCTGATCCGTAAACTTAAACTTTAATCTCCCGTCATTCAGTCTTGTAATAGACAACAGATTCTCAACTACACCTGTGAGCCACTCTGCGTCATCATAAATATCCGTATAGATCTGCCGTCTTGTTCCTTCATCCAGATATTTTCCATTACTGAGCAGCATATCCGCATTCCCTGATATTGAGCACAACGGTGTTCGCAGATCATGTGATATGGCACGCAGCAGATCAGCCCGAAGCTGTTCATTTTTTGCGATCACTGCATTTTTTTCTTTTTCTTCTGCGTTTCTGGCATTATCCATGGCAAGAGCGCATTCGTTAAGCACAGACAGCAAAATACTGTATTCAAACGAATCCAATACATTTTTCTGAGCAGGAACACCAATGACTCCATATACTTGGTCTCCAATACGAATCGCCAGATACAGGCATTTCGAATTTTTATAATAATGCGTTGTTGCTCCTGCTTGCTTTTTGTTCGTATATACCCATCTGGCAATCTGCTGCTCATCCAATGTCAGATAGGACTGGTCTTCCGCTTTTTCTTTTTCGGAAAACAGATGTCCTTCTGCCAGTCTCCCATTTACTGCAGCATACGCTACAATGCTGCGGTCAAACAGACGTGCCAGCTGTGTACATGTGATCTCAAGTATCTCCTTCTGGCTCCTCGCCTTTTGCAGCAGACGATCCGTGTCAAACAGAATCTGCGTGCGAAATGCCAGCTGTGCTGATAGTCTGGCATGCATTTTCAATTTTGCAGCCAGTGTCCCTGTCAGCACAGATGATATCAGCATGATCACAAATGTCACCGGATATCCCACTGCATAGGTCTGAAATGACATCCTTGGCTCGGTGAGAAAAAAGCAAAAAAGAAAGACACTCATGACAGAACCCGCAACACTGCATAGATATCCATCTGTCAAAATTGAGGTAAGCAATACCCCAAGAATATAAATGGTCACAACATTGGCTTCTGAAAAATGAAATTTCTGAAACACAAGTCCTATGAATGTACAGATGACAAAGATAAGAACCGTCAGAAAACACTCTTTTATCGATGGCTTCTCCACATGCAGGGGCAAATGCCCTTTTCTGTAATTTTCTGCTTTCACCGTATCAGGTATAATATGAATATCGATATCAGGGACAATATCGATCAGCTTTTCAGTCAATGTTTTTCTGCTGAAAAAATAATTCCTCTTCATACTGCTCTGGCCGATCACAATTTCAGTAACATTGGACAGCTGTGCATACTCTGATATCTGCAATGGAACATTTTCCCCATGTGTCATTACAATCTCTGCTCCTAGTTCCTCTGCAAAACGAATATTCTCATCCAGCCTTTCTTTATCTTCTGACTGGATCCTTGCTCCTGTCTGCACATATAAAGCAGTAAATTGTGCCTGCAATGCATTTGCCATTTTGGAAGCGGTAAAGATAATATTCTTATTTGATGGAGAGGATGACAAACATACCAGAATATGTTCATTCTCTGTATTTACATTCATGTTCTCTTCCGCCTTTTCCGGATATTGAACAAATTATAACATGTTATAAAAGTCTCTTCAAATATGAAAATACTTACGGATCGCTTTATATTCACCAAGAACCAACAAGGTGATATGCTCCGTGAACATCGTGTCTGCGGATATATTGATGCTTATTTTCCCATTGCTTTTCATAGCAAATATATTAATGTTATACTTCTTCCTGATATCAAGCTCGCCAATCGTTTTTCCCACCCATTGCTCCGGGACTTCCACTTCAAAGATGGCATGTGATGCGTCTACCTCCATATAATCCAGGATATAATCGTCAGCATATCGGATAGATGCCCATTTTGCCACCTGCTTTTCTGGATAGATCACACTGTCGGCTCCATTTCTCAGAAGGAATTTTTCCTGAACATCGCGTTCTGCTCTTGCGATCACCAGCTTCGCACCAAGTTCTTTTAATAAAGAGGTCGTTTCAAGTGAATTCTGGAAGCTTCCACCAATTGCTACAAAACAGATATCATAATTTCTGATTCCCAATGATCTCAGATAATCTGCATCTGTGCAGTCACCAATCTGCGCATTTGTGACAAATGGCAAGACCTTTTCTACCCGTTCTTCATTCAGATCCACTGCCATGATTTCATGTCCCATCTGGTTCAGTTGTTCTGCCATATGTCTCCCAAAACGTCCAAGTCCAATCAACAAAATATTTTTCATAATCTCATTCCTCATCTTTCTAGCCCACTGTTATCTTTTCTGTCGGCAATTTCGCATTTTTTCTGTTTTTGTCCGAAAACATTGCATAAATTAATGTAAGACCTCCTACCCTGCCAAGGTACATGAGCAGGATTAATATACTTTGGGATATTATATGCAGATCCGGTGTGATCCCAAGTGTCAGTCCAACTGTGCCAACCGCAGACGCCGCTTCAAAGAGGCAATTTAAAAGAGGCTGGTTTTCACAGATACTGATGGCAATTCCCCCACAGAGGAATAGCAAAATATACATCATAGCTACCGTTGACGCATTTTTTATTGTCTGGCACTCAATTCTGCGACCGTAGACTCCAGCATCTTCTTTATTACGGAATGTAGCAAATGCATTCAATACTAATACTGCAAATGTTGTCGTCTTCATTCCTCCTGCTGTTGATCCCGGAGACCCTCCGATCAGCATCAGTAATATCATAATTGCTTTCGAAGGCTCTGTCATCGCAGCCAGATCTGCCGTATTAAATCCGGCTGTTCTCGGAGTAACTGACTGAAAGACAGACATCAGAAGTCGTTTCCCAATCGGTAATTCTCTGAAATCCTGAAAGAAAAAGAAGATTGCAGGAAGAAGGATCAGCCAGGCAGTCGTAGTAAGAATGACTTTACTTTGCATCCGATAACGCTTCATCTTCCATTTATTTACATAAATATCATCCCAGGTCACGAAACCGATTCCTCCCACTATGATCAACAGCATAATTACTATATTGATCAATGGGTCTCCCATATACCCTGTCAGAGATACAAATGTGTGATCCTTGGTTCCCAATATATCAAATCCTGCATTGCAAAATGCAGATATTGAATGAAATACAGCCATCCAGATTCCTTTGAAACCAAATGTTTTACAAAAATCCGGTAGTAAAAGCAGCGCACCTGTCGCCTCAGACAACAATGTTCCCAGCAAAATGAATCTGGTGAGCCTGACAATCCCTCCCACTTTGGGAGCTGAAATCGCATCCTGCATAGTGCTTCGCTGCATAAGGGAGATTTTTCTTCCCGATAAAATGACAACAGCAGCTGCAACTGTCACAACACCAAGACCACCAATCTGAATCAGCGCAAGAATGACTGTCTGTCCGAAAAATGACCAATAACTGCCCGTATCCTGTACAACGAGTCCTGTAACACATACTGCTGATGTTGATGTAAACAATGCCTCATGAAAGGATGTTGCCACTCCTTCTACAGATGCAACCGGAAGCATCAGCAGAAACGCCCCCAGCAGAATCACTCCTGCAAATCCCAGAATAATCACCTGAGATGATGTCAGGTGTTTTTTTCTATATATCCCTTCTGTCATAATGAGTGTTATCTCCTGTATCTGTAATATTTCCTCATTATAACGATTACAGTTCAAAGATTGTGTTAGTATCTTTCCTGTCGTATTAAGATTGTATAAAGAAAAAATGCTGAAGGAGCTCACTCCTTCAGCATTCTTATATTCCTATCTCTTATCCCACTGCAAATGTCATCTCAGCAGTCACAGCCACTTTTCCATCTACGGTTGCTTTCGCAGTTCCCATACCGATGGGGCCTTTCTGCTTGATGATCTCAAGTTCGAGAGTCAGTACATCGCCCGGAACTACTTTCCGTTTGAATTTTGCTTTATCGATGCCGCCAAAGTAGACGGTCTTTCCTTTATTTTCCGGCTGGCTTAAGATGGCCACTGCACCAGTCTGTGCCAGTGCTTCCAGGATCAGAACACCCGGCATTACCGGTTCCTGCGGAAAATGTCCATTAAAAAATGGCTCATTGTAGGAGACACATTTTTTACCTACAGCACGTTTTCCCGGCTCCAGTTCCTCGATCCGGTCGATCAGCAGAAACGGCTGACGATGAGGGATCGTCTCCATGATTTCTTTAATATCCATTACCATATGTATCTATACTTCCTTTCAGATCGCATTCTGTCCGTCACTACCTGCCGTCTACTCTGCGTACTTCTTGATCAGAATACTTGCATTGTGTCCGCCGAAGCCAAGAGAGTTGGACAGCGCATACTCAAGCTCCATCTCTACACCATGACCCTGTACATAATCCAGATCCAGCTCTTCATCCGGGTTTTCCAGACCTCTGGTCACATGGACGAAGCTCTCCTCCATCTCTTTCACACAGGTAATAAATTCCACTGCTCCTGCTGCTCCAAGCAGATGACCAATCATAGACTTGGTGGAGTTGATCTTCATATCCTTTGCATGCTCACCAAATGCCAGTTTAATAGCACGTGTCTCGAACAGATCATTGTGATGGGTACTGGTTCCGTGTGCATTGATGTACATAATGTCTTCCATAGCTGCACCTGATTCCTGAACTGCCCACTTCATGGCATTGGCCGCACCCATACCATCTTCCGCCGGGGAAGTGATGTGATAAGCATCGCTGGTAGCACCATAACCAACCACTTCGGCCAGGATCTTGGCACCTCTCGCTTGAGCATGCTCAAGTGTTTCCAGAACAACCACGCCTGCACCTTCACCCATGACAAATCCGTCACGGTCTTTATCGAACGGAATGGAACAACGCTCCGGGTCTTCACTTCCGGACAGAGCCGTCAATGCTGCAAAGCCAGCTACGCCGATCGGACAGATACAGCTCTCGGTTCCGCCTGCCAGCATCACATCAGCATCTCCCACCTGAATGCTTCTGTAAGCTTCTCCGATCGAATGGGTTCCAGTCGCACATGCAGTCACCACATTGAGACTCTTACCTTTCAGACCATAAGCGATGGACACATTTCCTGCTGCCATATTAGAGATCATCATAGGAACCATCAGCGGATTCACACGATTAGGTCCTTTTTCCACCAGCTTGGTGTACTCTTTTTCCACTACCTGAAGGCTTCCGATACCCGAACCGATGGAACAGCCTACACGATACGGATCTTCTTTGCTCATATCAAGACCGCTCTGCTCCATAGCCTCTTTTGCTGCGGCTACGGCATACTGGGAAAATGTTTCCATTCTCTTGGCTGCCTTGAAATCCATAAACTCCTTTGCTACAAATCCTTTTACTTCTGCAGCCACGTGTGCTTTGTATTCTGCAGCATCAAACTTGGAAATGATTCCAAATCCATGATTTCCAGCTTTAATATTATCAAAATACTCTTTTACATTCAATCCTAAGGGGGTGATCGCACCCATACCGGTAACTACTACTCTTCTCATCCGATTGCCATGCCTCCGTCTACGCTAATGATCTGTCCTGTAATATAGGACGCTTTTTCTGATGCCAGATAAACTGCCATGTTTGCAATATCCTCCGGCTGGCCGAAACGACCCAGCGGGATCTGTGCAGTCGCTGCCTCACGCACCTGCTCCGGCAGTACCTTTGTCATATCGGTATCTACAAAACCCGGGGCAATTCCATTGACCGTGATTCCACGGCTGGCAAGCTCACGGGCCATAGTTCTGGTAAGACCGATGATTCCTGCTTTGGATGCAGAATAATTGGCCTGTCCTGCATTTCCAAGGATACCGGATACAGAAGTAATATTGATGATCCGGCCGGAACGCTGTCTGAGCATCTGACGGCTCACTGCCTTGATGGTATTAAAGCAGCCTTTCAGGTTTGCGTTGATGACTGCGTCAAAATCTTCTTCCGACATCTTCATGATCAGATTGTCTCTGGTGATTCCGGCATTATTTACCAGAATGTCCAGATGTCCGTAAGTCTTGATGATCTCTTTGATCATGGCATCCGTATCTGCAGTGTCTGCCACATTACACTGATACACGCAGCCGTCTGCTCCCAGTGCTTTTACCTCTTCCAGAACCTGCTCAGCCCGTTCTTTCGAGCCATTATAATTGATCACAACTGTCGCTTTCTCTGCTGCCATTGCCAGTGCGATGGCGCGACCGATTCCTTTTGCCGCACCGGTGATCAGTGCAACCTTTCCTTCCAGCATCCTTATTCTCCCTTCACTGCAGCCACAACTTTTTCAAAGTCGGCCATATTTTCAATATTGTACATGGTTACATTGCGACTGATCTTTCTCATAAATCCAGAAAGTGTTTTTCCAGGTCCCATCTCAATAAATGTATCCACTCCGTCTGCGATCATTTTCTCCACAGACTGCTGCCAGCAGACACTGGAGGATACCTGTCTGGCAAGCAGTTCTTTGATGTTCTCTGTGGATGTCACATAGTCAGCAGTTACATTTGTAAGATAAGGAACCTTCACATCATGAAGCTCCACATTTTTTAATTCTTCTGCCAGTTTCTCACCGGCTCCGGCAAGCATCTTTGAATGGAAGGGACCGCTCACATTCAGTTTGACAGTACGTTTTGCACCTGCTTCTTTCAACTTTTCTGCCGCAGCATCTACTGCCTTCTCTTCTCCGGTGATCACAATCTGCCCCGGGCAGTTGTAGTTGGCAACAGAAACGATTCCTTCTACTTCCTCGCAGACTTTCTCGATGATCTTGGCATCAAGACCGAGAACTGCTGTCATAGCTCCACCTGCAGGAACTGCTTCCTGCATATAGATACCTCTCTGTCTGACTACCCGAAATGCATCTTCCAGACTCATCACACCGGAGGCGATCACAGCACCATACTCCCCAAGGCTTAAACCTGCATTCACATCAGACTGAATCCCCTGTGTCTCCACTGCTTTCAGGATCGCAGCCTCCACAGCCAGCATACAGATCTGGGTATACTCTGTCTGGTTCAGTTTATCATTTTCTTCAAAGCAAAGTGCCGGGATGTCAAGGCCGGATGCCTTGGAAGCTTCCTCAAACACTTCACGGCATACCGGAAATGCCTCATAAAAATCTTTTCCCATGCCAACATACTGAGCACCCTGTCCCGGAAATAAAAAAGCAATTTTACTCATATCCTACCATCCTATATTTTGAATTTCAAACTATTATTCTTTGAGAAAGGCCGCAGCGCATACTCTGGTGCACAGCGGCCCTTGTCTCGGCAGCTGTCTGAATCCTGTTTATGATCTGACAGCTCTTATTTTATTTTCAGCAGTCTTTCTGCCTGATCCATCACTTCATCCACGATCTCCTGACAGCTCTGTCTCTTTGTGATCATTCCGGCGATCTGTCCGGCAAGTACAGAACCATTATCTGTATCACCTTCCACAACTGCCTTGCGAAGACCTCCAAGAGTCAGATTTTCCAGCTGCTCAAAAGATGCTCCCTCTGCTTCCAGTTTCAGATACTCGCGGGTCATCTTATTTCTTAATCCCCGAACTGGATGTCCATGACTTCTTCCAGTTACCTCAGAATCGATATCCTTTGCTTTCAGGATACGATCCTTGTACTTGTCATGGATCACACACTCATCAGCTACACAAAAACGTGTACCCATCTGAACGGCCTCTGCACCCAACATGAATGCAGCCGCCATTCCACGGCCATCCCCAATACCTCCGGCTGCGATCACCGGAATCTGTACTGCATCAACCACCTGCGGAACCAACGTCATGGTTGTTGCCTGACCGATGTGTCCACCGGATTCAGTTCCCTCTGCAACAACTGCGTCTGCGCCCACACGCTCCATCCGTTTTGCGAGAGCTACAGATGCAATTACCGGAATCACCTTGATACCTGCAGCTTTCCACTGCGCCATATATTTCTCCGGGTTTCCTGCTCCGGTCGTAACCGCTGCGACCTTCTCCTCTGTCACAAGCTGTGCGATATCTTCTGCAAACGGACTCATCAGCATGATATTTACACCAAAAGGCTTGTCCGTCAGTTCTCTTGCCTCGTGGATGTAATTTCTGACCACATCTGCCGGTGCATTGGCTGCACCGATGAGACCGAACCCGCCTGCGTTGGATACTGCAGCTGCCAGGTGAGATTCAGCAACCCAGGCCATACCACCCTGAATGATCGGTTTTTCAATTCCCAGAAGTTCTGTTACTCTCGTCTTCATATCTGTTTCGCTCCGCCTGTTCTTACTCTTCTACACCTTTGGATTTCAGATAATCCATAACTGCACCTACAGTTGTCAGTTTCTCAAGATCCTCAGACGGGATCTCTACATTGTACTCTTCCTCAAGAGCCATTACCAGCTCGAACAGATCCAGGGAATCAGCTCCCAGATCATCTTTGAAGGAAGTCTCTGCAGTAATCTCTGCTGCATCTACATTTAACTGATCTGCTACCATTTCTTTCATCTTCTCTAACATGTTCGTATTCTCCTTAATCTTTCATTTTCATTTTAATCATCTTAAAGGCATTCCTGAGGATCGCCTTATTTAGTTTGATATTCAAAGTATATGTTCCACATCTACATTTGTCAAGCATATTTTTTGATTATCAAAGCATTTTTATATTACAGTTCACTCGTGTGTTCTGACGGGCAGATTTCATGCTTGCATGAGAATCTGTTCTCAGAAACACACGAAGAGAGCGCCTGCTTATGAGCAAAAAGCAGCTGCGTAGCAGCGGAAAGCGCTGCAAGCGCGATTTTGCGAATGGCGCGGGTGAACTGTACGCACTACCATCTCAACACACAAGCGCCCCAGGTAAGACCTGCTCCAAAACCAGACAGTACCAGTGTATCGCCTCTGTTCAGTTTTCCCTGCTCATCAAGCTGTGCCATCAGGATTGGCAGACTGGCGGCGGATGTATTTCCGCACTCATTCAGGTTCATCGGAAATTTTTCTTCCGGCTGTCCAAGTCGCTTCGCCACCGACTGAATAATACGGCAGTTCGCCTGATGCAGCAGATACAGATCCACTTCCTCCGGCTTCAGTGCTGCTTTTTCGAGTGCTGCGTCAATGCACTGCGGAACTTTCCGCACCGCGAACTTAAATACTTCCTGACCATTCATCTGCAAAAAGCCTTCCTGACCTTCTGCCTTGCAGACTGGATTGCCGTTAGGTCTTCCCTCACAGGAAAGTACTTCCCATCTGGATCCATCACTGCCAACCTCATGTGCCAGAATGCCGGCTTCTTCCGTAGCTTCCACAAATGCCGCACCTGCTCCATCTCCAAATAAGATGCAGGTTCCACGGTCACTCCAGTCAACCAGTTTGGACAAAGTCTCCGCTCCGATCAGCAATGCATTCTTATACATGCCGCTTTTTACACATGCATCTGCCATATGAAGAGCATATAAGAATCCTGAGCAGGCCGCATTGATGTCAAATGCCACTGCCTGGTCTGCTCCGATCAGTGCCTGTACCCGGCATGCCGTACTTGGTGTCACTGTATCGCCGCTGATAGTTGCCACGATCAGAAGTTCTACTTCTGAAGGCTCTGCACCTGCCCGTTTCAATGCTTTCTCTGCAGCAGCCGCTGCCATGGATACGGTCGTTTCTTCTCCTGCCAGATGACGGGCACGGATTCCAGTTCTCTCCGTGATCCATTCGTCACTGGTCTCTACCAGTGTTGCAAGATAATCATTGTCCGCCCGAAAAGCAGGCAGACTGTATCCTGTTCCTGTTATTCTTGTATTCATGTTGTTCCTCACAAATTTATTTTGATTATCAAACTATTTGACTAGAGTATAGATGGAGAAACAAGATTTGTCAATGAGAAAAATATTAAAACTTGCTGAACTCTACTGAGAAATAATATACATAATCATTGTCTGAGACATATGCCTCATTTGTAACATCATCTATGGCGAATCCACTGATACCATCTTTTCCATAGATAAATGCCGCCACGCCTTGTTCTGTATCATACTGAACTGGTGTCATCTCTTTGATCTGTGTTGCTGAACGTAGATAGTATTCCCGTTCCGGCACATCCTCCAGAATCGGCACATAGGCTGTACATTTTGAATCAGAATCCGTCAGAACCGTCTTGATCTCAAAATTGTCAAAATCCGGTATGATTGCTATGATTCCTTCCGGTGAAGTCTCCATCTCATCATAAGTAATCCCGAAAATTTCTTCTTTAGATACCAGTTTTCCGAACTGATATTCGGACGCATATATGGTCAGTTTCCTGCATGTATCTTTTGTCGAGTACCGGAACAGATAAGCTCCGTCCACACCTGATAAAATCTCAGCCATCTTCATCTCTGTGCTGTTCCGGTCAACTGGCATCATATAATTTCGCGGCTGACTTAAGCGCCGGAATATCATGCTTCCAAGAACAGACACCATAAGGACTGTGATCAGAACCATCACAGCAATAATCACCTTCAGATTTTTCTGTTTCGCCTTACTGTCCTTCGCCACCTGAATCAGATTGTCCTCTGATATTTTTACAATATTTTCTTCGCTGATATCTTCTCCTGCAAGAAATTCATTCATGCTGATACCCAGTATCCCACACAATTCCATATAGACAGATACATCCGGCAGGCAGATTCCCCTCTCCCATTTGGAGACAGACTTATCACTCATCCCCAGCTGTTCCGCAAGCTGCTTCTGAGTCAGTCCCAACGCTTTTCTTTTTTCCGCAATATATTTCCCAATTTTTATAAGATCCATAGAATTACCTCCCTTATCTAAGGCAAGTATATCCGTTTAAGGCTAAAAGGAACACCTCCCGAGAGTAGAATATAGGAAATTTATCCTTCAAATATGGGATATTTCTTCTTATCCTCCTCTGTGATCTTCCGCATGACTTTGCAAGGATTTCCAACAGCGATAACGCCCTCCGGAATATCTTTATTTACCACACTTCCTGCACCGATGATCGTATTACTTCCGATTGTCACACCTGGCAGCACAGATACATTGGCTCCGATCCACACGTTGTCTCCCACCGTGATCGGCAGTGCGATCTCCAGCCCCCGACTTCTCTGTTCACTGTCGATGGCATGACCTGCAGTGGAAAACACACAGTTTGGTGCAATAAAAACATTATCTCCAAACGTCACTTTCGCGCAGTCCAGGATCGTTACGTTATGATTGGTATAGAAATTCCTTCCTACAGAAATATTTATGCCATAATCACAATAAAATGGTGCCGTAATCACCGGCGTTCCTTCCATCTTTCCAAGTATCTTCTTCAAGAGTTCCTGCTGCTTTTCTATATCCGATGGTCTCAGGTTATTGAATTCATAGCATAGATCCGCACAGCGTGTTCTCGCTTCAACAATCTCCTTGTCATAATTTGCATCATATAAATACCCTTTTTGTGCCTTTTCCCATTCTGTCATAATACTATTCCTCCATACATTTTCAATGTCATTTAGTTAAGGTACTTTCTAGTGTTTCATCGTTATGAAGCCACTGTTTTTTCATGTTGTCAAATTTAAAGATTATTACATATCAAATATACCTGAACTCATAATACTAAAGTTCATATCATTTCCTTTTATCTCTCTTCCCATATATTCCTCGATAAAATCAAAGTATCCATATAAAACTTTACAAATCAACTTGCACAGCAGCAAATATTAACCTCCGCCCAAAGAAAAACAGGAATTTCATGTATCGAGCAGCTTAAATCTCATCCCTATTATACTTCTTAATGTGACAGATGTGCAATCTGCCTTTTCGTCATGGCTGAAAATATTTTTGCGGCACCTGTGAGTATTTTCCCTGTAATGTACAACGCAGATTTTTCTGCATATTCCCTTACACAAAAAACATTATATTTTAGAAAACATATTCCGTTTTTCAACTTCTGTGCTATAATGCTTTATTATGAAAATTCTAATGAATAAAATGAGGTGAGCCAAGTGAAGAAGAAAACACTTGTGCCTCTTATTGTTTTTTTACTGGGCATATGCCTTGCTAGTTTAATTGTATACAAAACAGACACCCATGAAAAAGAGCAGAGACACATAACAGCACAATTAAACGCAACCACCTATGGTGAGCGCATAAAGAATGAGATTACAACTGGAATTGAGATTACAGATACTTTAAAGCAGGTCTTAATCAGTGTAGATGGCGAAATCCATCATTTTGACACGATTGCGGGAAATCTAATGTCTGATTCTATCGAAAGCGTGCAGCTTGCTCCTAATGGTGTTGTAACAGATATTTATCCAGCTGATAGAAATGAAGCAGGTAAGATTGATCTGATCCATGATAAAGATCGTGGAAAGATTTCCTGTTACGCCAGAGACAACCATACAATCATTACGCAAGGACCTTTCGAATTGAAACAGGGCGGATATGGAATTGCAGTCCGCAATCCAGTATACCTGAAAGATAAAAACGGACAAGAATATTTCTGGGGATTTACTATTGTTATCTTGCGTGTTCCTGATATTTTTTCAGATGCAATCAGTGCACTTTCGAATTTTGGATACAAATATAGAATTTCAAAAACAGAGGCTCCCTGGAGTGATACTTATAAAGTGGTTTATCAGTCAGATGGCCAAATAAGCCATCCTGTTTCTTATACATTTACAATAGGAGATGAAAACTGGAAATTTGAAGTAACTCCTAAAAGTGGATGGAGAAATAACACATTACTAATAATTATCAGCGGAGTGTTTCTTATTATAATCCTTCTTCTGTCAGTTCTTACTAAAGTATGGTTAGTGGCAAAGGAACATAAGAATATATACCAAATACTAGCACACACAGATTCTCTTACGAATCTTTATAACCGCTATGGATTTGATGAGTTATCCGAAAAGATAATTTCTAAAAATCCGCAAACACATTTTGTGGCTGCACTCCTTGATATCGATGACTTTAAGTTTATCAATGATATCTATGGACACAGTTACGGAGACAGGGCATTAAAGAGTCTTGCAGACAGCATGAGGGCTTTTTTCCCATCCGATGCATTACTTGGAAGAAACGGTGGTGACGAATTCTGCATTCTTCTACCAAATTGTACTTTTGAAGAAGCAGATGTAAAGCTACAACAATTCACCAAGCTTCCAAAAACATTTTTATGTCACGGTGAGGAACATACATTTTATATTTCTCTTGGATATGCAGAATGTCCAACATTTGCATCCAACCGTTCACAGCTTATGCGCTGTGCAGATGCAGCTCTTTATGAAGTAAAGCTTCACGGAAAAAATGGCTGTATGGCTTACAGAAAGGGGCTCCAATCAAGGATTCGCAAGCAGCTGGGATTTGCACTTAAGGATATATCTGAACATCTTCCCGGTGCATTTATTATATACAAAGCAGACAAAGAAAATGATGAACTATTTTATGCAAACCATGAGTTTCTTCATATGACCGGTTATAAAAGTATGGACGAACTATTCAGACTTACTCAAAGAAGTTTCCGCAACTTGATTCGTGAAGACGAACAACAGCAGATAGAATCAAGTATTTGGAAACAAATTGACAGCGGCAGTGAAAATGATTATATTCACTTTCATCTTCGAAAAGCTGACGGAACTTACCTTTCTGTGCTTGACCACGGAAGAATCGTAGAAAGTCAGCAATACGGAAGGGTATTTTATGTATTGTTCATGGATTGGGAAGATATGCATATTCGTTACAGTGATAAATTTCTGAATAATATATAATATTGTAAAAAGGACTTAAACTATGGGCACAATACGCTGCCTGTTTTCAGTGCTCATTTTTATGTGGGCACTTTTCACTATTATCATAGTATTTGTCAACCCGAATGAGTTTGGTAATTTTTTCACAATATATAGGTTCCATATTTCGGATAAATCGGTTATAATAGGAACGTAACAGGAATTTAACCGGAACAGGAGGATTTTTATATGAGTACCGTAAAAATTACAACAACTAATTTTGAACAGGAAGTACTGCAGTCACAGATTCCCGTACTTCTGGATTTCTGGGCGGACTGGTGCGGTCCTTGTCGCATGGCAGCTCCGATCATTGATGAAATCGCAACCGAGACCGCAGGAAAAGTAAAAGTTGGAAAAGTCAATGTAGACACCGATATTGAACTGGCTCAGCGTTATCGCATTGCCAGCATTCCGACTTTTCTGGTTTTCAAAAATGGAGAACTGACTGAAAAAGCCATCGGACTTCAGTCTAAAGAGGATCTGATGAATCTGCTGAAATAGAATCAAATTTTCTAAATAAAGAAGGCACTGTACCGCCAAATAGTACAGTGCCCTATTTATTTTCATCTACTGTTTTATAGTCGTTTTATAGTCATTCAGGCATCGCTTCAATCCATCAGAAGCATCACTGAATTCCACGCCGTATTTTCTCGCTTTCTCGCAATTCATCCATAAATTATGCCTTGGGAGTGCATCCTGCAGTTGTACATCTTTCCCAAGTAACTGCAAAAACTGTTCTGTGATCTCATACATGGACTGATTTGTCTCACTTCCAAAATTGTAAGCGCCTCCCGGCAATGACATCACATGGTCCATGTTTTCAACTACCTCTTTCAGATATGTAATTCCGCGAAACTGTCTGGAACTGAAGGAAACCTGTTGGCTGGCATGCAGCACATTCAAAAAATAATTAGGCTTCGGCGAAACATAGTCATACATCCATTCTGCCCGCAGCATAACCGCGGAAGGAACCAGCTCCAACACACGCTCCTCCATCTCCAGCTTATGTTCTGCATAAATATTTCCCGGTTTTACCACTTCTTCTATATACGGTCCCTCTTCCTTGCAGGCACTGTACACCTGATCCGAGCTAAAACAGATCAGCTTTCTGTCCTTACATGCAGCAGCCAGATACAACGGTATCTGCACATTTGCAAAATATGAGCTTTGCGGATCTTTCTGACAAGTCCCGATATCAGAGATTGCTGCCGTATGGATAACCACATCTGCTTCACTTTCTTCCACTATTTTCATGATCATGTCCCGCGTTGCATTCCGAAGAGATGGTGCAGCGATTGCATCTGTGTACGATGCCTTAAGTTTATGTCCTACGAATCCTGTTGTTCCTGTAATCAATATCCTCATTTATATCCCTTTCCCAGAATTACTGTTTTATTTCAGAATCCCCGTATAATTATGCAAAATATCGTCCGGCTGCATGGCATCCGATACCATAGAAATTTCCAGTTTATAGACAACATCTTCATCGCCGACATTTCCATCTACCGGCATGTACCTGTCAAAATATACATTTTTCTTTTTCTCGGTTGTGATAATCAAACTCACATATTCATCCGTTGTCACCAATTTATAATAGACGGTTTCACCCGGAAATGATTCTTTTGCTCTATTTACCATGTCTGCAAAATTATAATATTCTGACTGATCCCCCAACGGCTCCACCTCACCATCGATTGCCGACTGAAGTTCCTCTAAAACCTTTACCGTTCTCGCTTCATTTTTCTTGTTATCCACGGCCGTCTGCACACTGACGATCAACGTTATTGCAAGAATTATAGCCGCCACGATCAGGATACTGATACCGACAGTGATCGCCATAGTCCGTCTCTTTTGCTTTCGTTCCTCAATCGTCAGATGAGTAGCCGCAAACTGACGTGCAAATTCATAAGGGTTTTCATTTCCATAAGAAATAAATGCATCCACTGTATCGCAATCTAGATACCTTTGATACACTTTATAATCTGAGCAGAATTTTTCCATTCTGTAATAAAAAGGTGGAAACCATCCCGTATAAATACGTCTCCTTATGAAAAAAATAGCAAGTCCCACCACAATGATCCCCAGATAACCTGTTATCATAAATGCACCATAAATATATTCAATGTGAGATGCCTTTTTCTCCGGAAGCACCGTTAACAGACAATATACATTACTCTCTCCATCCCTTGACCAGTATGTATTCAACCTGTCCCCATATGTATAACCCGTCGGATCAATACCGAGATCCGTCAGATTATAGATGCTATGTTCCCCTTCATTGGGATCCTTAAGAGATGCAGTCATGCCATCTTCCTGGACAACTGCTGTAACTGTTCTCTTTCCCATCAACCGATAACCGGTCACGCTCTCAAAAGGATCATATCTCCCGACTCCAAAGATCCAGATGCAGGAAAAAACAAAGTACAATACCACAAATCGAATCAGACTGCTCCAGACATCATACTTTAGAGATTTCTCAAGCTTCTCTTTTTCCTGCGCTGGTATACCCGGCACTGTAATATACCATGATGCAATTTTTTCCCGTTTTAATTCCTTTTCCTCTACCTGCCGCATGTGAAATACGGCATTGGCTGCTGTTCCAATATTCATAAACTGCTCTTCTCTCTTATTAAAATTCATCTATGCCAGATTAATTCCTTCAAAATTCCGGTTGCCCAGACTGATTCTTTTTTCAACTCTCCCTCATAAAGCTTTGCATTTTCTTTTTTCAAATCCTGCCCAAGACTCTCTCTATTGTACCATACTTCTATTTCAAATTTTACTGAAATGTTTGTTGTAATTTCTTGAAGCTGTCTTTCCAGCAAGTAACATAACACCTTATCGTCAGGCACATCTGCCCAGGTGGTTAATCCCATATGCTCCTTTGTATGATACGTGGACTTAATCTGCCCATTGACACCCTTTAAGGCATCCCTTATACTTATTAAATAGAGAAATACTATTTTTATTTCATAGGGGACATTACAAAATGAAACATTCTAAAAGTAAAAAAAGTGGTTTTACTTTAGTAGAACTGATTGTTGTATTAACAATTTTAGCAATTCTTGCTGCATTACTAATTCCGGCATTAACAGGCTATATTGAAAAAGCGAAAAAAGACAAAGTCATCGCAGAAACTCGAATGCTACACGAAGCGGTGCAAACCATAACATCTGAATTATATGCAGGTTCGACTCAATGGAAGGCTCCTAGTGGAGCAATAACACTTGCTAGTTTTTCCGGAAGACCTGTCTCTGTCAGTCAAGGGCTTGCTGGTGTTAATCTAAAAGATTGCTATGAGAAAACTGTAAAATTATCAGAAGTACCAAGTTTGCAGGACGGATCCGGTCATTTCTTAGCTATCATCAATGGATACGGAAAGGTTCATAGCATCATTTATACTGCTAGAGGATACTTGGGATTGTATAGTTCCGATACCAAACAATATGAAGCATATAAAATCGGTGAAACGACAGATTATGGCACAGTAAGTGATTCCTTCTATTCTACTTACTATAGTTCGATTTATTATGATGCTGCAATTGACGGGAATTCATCTGATAATATTCTTGCTTATACGTGGTCTTGCGCCGGTATTCGATCTACTCTAGGAGTCGGTGCTTCACCTTTTACACCTTAAAAAAGAAGAAGCTCTGCATCTTTTAATAAAACAACGAGTAATTGTGGTTTTAAAGATGGAGAGCTTTTATTTTCTAATTAGAAGCGGTCAAAATCCTCCTGTGTTGCAAGCTCTGCATACTTACAATCATCATTTCTGCTCTCTGCATACATGTCATTGATTAGGCCAATCGACAGCAGTTCTAAGTCTGCCATCGAAAGGCCTAACTGTATACATCGAAAACGTGTTAAACTGATCCAGCCACTCCTCCGGTGTATCCGGAATGGAGGCATCCGCATGTTTTGCCATGATAAAGGCAATGTTCTCAAACATCTCAAGCCATCCATAATCTGTCTGCCACCGGTGTCCAGTTTGCCGCTGCATCCACACATTTATCTGAAATTTCTGTTTGAAAATTATTTAACATTTTCAGATTGGATTATAATTTACCTGCATAAGACATTTCTGTCTCTGCAATTCCTCCGGCAAATGATTTGGCAAATACAGACATGGCTTTTTACTTAGACTGATGTCACCTGTGAGAGCCAGCATTTCCATTACAAACTGTGAGCAGAAATATCGCCTACATCACGGCAAAGCACGCAGATCCGTTTATCCCCGACTCCCCGGAGGAGTGGCTGGATGAATTCAGCACCTTTTCCATTTACCAGGTGCTTCCAAAGATTATCGAGCTGTGGGGGCTGAATGTCCAGACGGATGTGGAGTCTAAAAAAACTTCACACAACAGATCGGCCGATGACCGCACCCTTGTTTCTACTTCGCTGCGTACAGCTCGGCATCTCCATCCGGGATCTTGACTTACTCACAATCGGGATGGTGAACGATATGTACGCAGAAAGCAGCAATGATGAGTACAAGGGCTCTGCACAGATCGCTACGCAGAGGGATTTCGATTTATTTTAGCAGAAAATTCACAGCTCATAGAATGACACTATATTGACGTGACACGAGTATGTGAGTATACTGTAAACCATGTGGAGGTTTTGCGTATGCCAGCAACAAATCTGAAAAGCGAATCAGCTGATGGAAAAAAGCATGCTCTGCAGATGCGGTATTTACATCAGTCCCTTCCACATATTTCTATGAAATAAAAAGTGAAGTCAAATTGAATGAAACCACAAGCAGACAAGAAGTCAGTCAAAGACATTCAGGAGTTAAAGCAGAGATTTACTAAGTTTTCCATAGGTTTATTTGCAATTTTGACGCTTTCAATCACATTGTTGGCATCAGCATATACATATATTCTGCAAAAATCGTATACAGATATTGCCCTTGAAACGGAACTCAAACGTGATATGGAAAATGCGGATGCAATCCATAAATTGGTAAATGAAAAAATCGGAAGAGAAGAATTTGCCACGCTCCGCCATCAATCTGATGAAAATACAGAAATGTATCACAAGGTTTCCTCGTTTCTAAATGAAATTCGAACGTTGAATTCAACCAGATATTTATACACCGCCACCCGAAATGAAGAAAACAGGCTGATCTATGTGGTGGACGGTCTGGATCCCACCGCAGGAGATGTCAGACATCCGGGAGACTATATTGAGGAAGAAATGATTCCGTATATTAACAAGGCTCTTTCAGGAGAAACGGTGTATTCGCAGAACATTGTTGATACGACATGGGGTCCTATTTTCACAGCCTGTTATCCTATAACGGGCGATTTAACGGGCGATTCGGATGAAATAGTTGGTGCTTTATGCATTGAAATGGATATGCAGTCTGTGAATGGGCTGGTAGAGCGAACAAGAAGAGCATCCGTTTATGTTGGAGCTATGGCAGGATGTGTGCTGTTTTTGCTTTGTGCTGTCTGCTTTATCGGCTACAAAAGAAAAAGAGAAGATGAAATTGAACAGACGCTTTTGTTGCGCGAGGCTGCGGAAAAAGCAGAGACCGCAAACAGAGCAAAATCATCCTTCTTACTTAACATGTCACATGATATTCGATCACCTATGAATGCTATTATCGGATTTACGGACATTGCACTGAACCAGACAAATGTATCTGAAATTCACGATAGTCTGCAAAAGGTAAAAATAAGTTCAGAGCATCTGCTGTTGTTATTGAATAATGTACTGGATCTTAGCCGTATCGAGAACGGAAAGGTAAGCTTCTCACCTGAGCCGGAGAATTTGCCTGTACTAATAGATAATGTGATTGCTATCGTGGATGGACTCCTGCTGAATCGGGATTTAACATTTGAGATACATCGCAACATCCCCAAAGAACTTTATGTTCTGACGGATGCAACAAAAATTCGTGAGATATTGACGAATCTTCTGAGTAATTCGGTCAAGTTTACAAAAGATGGCGGAACGATTACTTTTGAAATTAGTATCAAACCGGGCATAGACGAACGGCATATTGTAGGCAGTTATGCGGTAAAAGACAATGGCATTGGTATGAGTGAAGAATTTCAGAAAAGGCTGTTTGAACCCTTTTCACAGGAGGATAACGGCGCACGAACACATTATGTCGGAACGGGGCTTGGAATGGCAATTTCCAAGCAATATGTAGAACTGATGGGCGGTACAATTACGGTTCACAGCAAGAAAGAGTGTGGTTCGTCTTTTACAGTAGAAATTCCTATGGAACTTGCAGACCCAAAACAGATACCTGAGCTGAATCTGATACAGGATGTCAGCCTTAATGGAGTAAAGGTTCTTCTCGCAGAAGATAATGAGCTGAATGCGGAATTGGCAATCACGCTGCTCGAAGAAGCAGGTATGCATGTAACTCGTGCAGTAGACGGACAGGACGCAGTTGCTTGTTTTGCCAACAATCCAGCAGACACATATGATGTGATTCTAATGGATGTCCTGATGCCTAAAATGAATGGGCATCAGGCGGCAAGGGCAATTCGTGCAATGAGCAAGGAGCGCCCAGACGCTGCGAAAATTCCAATCATCGCACAATCTGCAAATGCTTTCAAGGAAGATGTACAGGCATCCTTGGATTCTGGAATGAACGGACACATTTCAAAGCCATTCAATATAGATGCAGTGACCACTGCAATAAAACAAAATATAAAGAGATAGAAGATTGAGCAACAATCCGATAACTATCAGAGCATCGTTCAAGGTTTATTTGAACGGTGCTTTTTCTATACCCATTTTGCAGAGAGGAGGTGCGCTATGGCTGGAAGTAGAATCAAGGGTATCACGGTCGATACATGCTTCAAGCCTATCAAGCTGACCACTTGCATTTTCTGGTGCCTGCAGTTCAAAAGCAATGTATTCGAAGATTCCACGAAGGTCTATCTCGGCCTGATCTGAAATCTCGATATCATAAATCATAAACTGTAATCCTTGCGGATATCAGCAAAAACAGATTTTGCTGATCTAGTACGACCAGCCTGCATATCCGCATATCCTTTCTCTAGTTCTGCATTCATCTGTGCTTCTGATAATGCACTAACGTCTACAGGACGAGCGGATGGCAATTTCACTTCAAAAGGAAGTCCTCTTTGAAGAATAATTTGTTTGTAAAACATATTTATTGCATTGGATGCAGGAATTCCTAATGCTGCTAAGATTCCTTCTGCCTGTTCTTTTACATCAGGCTCTATACGTGCGTATAAATTTGCTGATTTTATTGCCATAGTAAACACTCCTTTCGAGTTTTTTCTAACTATATTATATCCATTTGTCCGGACAAAAGCAATACAAAATCAATATTTTACAAATTGTTCATACTCTAAAATCTACCAGTTGATTAAAATTTGTCGAAGTGCTCCTGAGTCGCCACTTCCTTATATCTTTTATAATCATCGTTGCTGTTTTCAGCATACATATCATTCACGAGGCCAATAGTAAGCAAATCCAGGTCTTGTGGTACACATCCTGATAGCGTATCTCTTTTAATTTTTCATAGTAGAATTTTTCATGTGCTTCGCTGATAAAATTAATTGTCTGTTCCTTTTTGTTTTCTGCTCCTAACGCTGTGTTGTTCATAGTGAACCTCCTTTTAAATTGAATTGAAAAAGGCACTCCTAATGGAATGCCCTAATATAAAAAATAGGGACACTCCTTCAAGTATCCCTATGTTCTATCAATATATCTAATAGCTCTCTATTTACTTTCATATTCAGAATTCTTTGTGTTCCCACAACCGAGATCTAACGATACAACAACAGTTACTTTCCTCACAAGCTCTTTTTCCCTGTGATTTTCACCAATTTTGTTGAAACTGAAAAACTCTACAAAGTGCCTAAATTCAAGGATTTTTAGATATCTTTCCTTTGGAGTAATGTCACGCACTCTACATGTGTCGTATGCGCAAACTGATCCACAGCCCGGACACGTTTCACCTCATACCCGCCTTCCGCCAGCACCTTCAGATCTCTCGCCAGTGTCGCAGAATCACAGCTCACGTAAACAATACGTTCCGGCTTCATCAGAAGCATCGTTTCTAAACATTTTTCATCGCAGCCTTTTCTCGGCGGATCGACCACGATCACATCCGGGTGCAGCATAGCTGTCTTTTCATTTTTATGCTCCGCATAAAATTCCGGCAGCACTTCCTCTGCTTTTCCAACGAAAAACCCGGTATTGGAAAATCCATTCCGCTTTGCATTGTCCTTTGCATCGGCGATCGCCTGTGGTACGATCTCCACTCCATACACATGCCCTGCTTTTCCGGCAAGGAATAAAGAAATGGTTCCGATTCCGCAGTACAGATCCCAGACGGACTCCTTTCCGGTAAGTCCTGCATACTCTAACGCAAGGCTGTAAAGCTTCTCGGTCTGTTCCGGGTTCACCTGATAAAAAGACTGTGGTGAGATATGATAGGAGATTGCTTTTCCTGTCCGCTCAAAATTCGTGCAGTCCCTTAAGTGAATGTAATCTGTAATGTAAGGCTGTCCCCAGATAGTTTCGGTCTGATCACCGAGGATCACATTCGTATCCTTCTGGTTGATATTCATGGAAATACTTGTCATGCCTGGGATTGCCTGTAATTTCTCCACAAGCACATTCTGTGCCGGAAGTTTCCTGCCGTTAACGACAAGGCATACCATGATCTCTTTTGTCGTAAAACCATAGCGGATCAGTGCGTGGCGCACAAGCCCTCTTCCGGTTTTCTCATCATAAGGTTCTATGTGGCACTCACGCATATAGGATAGGATCGCTTCTAAAATCTCACGGTTTTCTGCCACGCCAAGCATGCAGTCTTTGACCGGAATAATGCTGTGCGTGTGCGAGGCGTAAAACCCAGCAATGATATTTCCCTCTTTATCTTTTCCGATTGGAAACTGTGCCTTATTGCGGTAACGATATGGCTCCTCCATGCCAACGATTGGCTCCGTCACAGAATCCACAAAGTCTGCATCAAATCCCCCGAGGCGTACCAGATTATTTTTTACCTTGTTCTCCTTAAACTCCAGCTGTTTTGCATAGTCCATCGCCTGAATCTGGCAGCCGCCGCAGCGTCTGTGCAGTTCACATTTTGGCTCCGTGCGGAACTCAGACGACTTTAGGATCTGCTCCACTCTCGCATAGCCATAATTCTTTTTCAGCTTGGTAATACGCGCCTCGATCTCATCCCCGATCACGGCATCCTTGACGAAAAAAGTCATGCCATCTATCTTTCCAATGCCCTCTCCGTCAATTCCCATATCCTCAATCTTCAATCTAATAATATCGTTTTTATTCATTCTTCTTTCCTATTTCAGACTGGATCTCCGGATATTGCTGTCGAGCAGACGGTTGAATCCCTGCCACTCCACATTATTCTCCGGTACATTTGTAAAAATTTCACGAATCGTCTCCATCTTCGCATCCACATTATCAGCAAAACTGAGTGCCAGTGCTTCTGCAAGTGCCGGCTTCTTCGGCGAACCATATTCCAGCTCTCCGTGGTGTGCGAGAATACAATGCTTTAATTCGTTTGCCATGCGGACCGGGAAACCTTCGATTGTGCGGATACGCTCTCCGACCATCTCTGCCCCGATCATAATATGACCTAACAGCTGTCCTTCGTCTGTATAATCATTTTCCGGGAAAACAGATAATTCTTCCAATTTTCCGATGTCATGGAAAATCGCCGCAGTCACAATCAGATCGCGGTTTAACATAGGATAATAAGCTGCAAAATAATCACAGTGCTTTGTCACACTGAGCGTATGCTCTAACAATCCACCCACAAAACCATGATGAACGGTTTTCGCTGCGGAGTGGAATTTGAAACGTTTCTCAAACTCTTTGTCCTCTAAGAAAAAACTGCTTAACAGTTTTTTATAATATGGATTGTTCACCGAACGGATAATACCGCACAGTTCCTCATACATTTCATCAATATTTTTCTCGCTGACCGGAAGATAATCCTTCGGATCATACTCCCCTTCCTGCACTTTTCTGACACGCTTGATGGAGAGCTGTAAATTCCCCTGAAAACTTGTGATATCTCCCATAACAGCAACGTAATCCAACGAATCAAAATCATCGATTCCAACAGAACCCGGATCCCAGATTTTTGCATCCAGGATTCCTGTTTTATCCTGTAAAATAACGTTTTCGTAAGGTTTGCCTGCCTTCGTCAGCGCAGACTGTTTTGTCTTGCACAGGTAAATCTCATTAATCCTCTCGCCTTCGCGGAGACTTTCAATATATTTCATAACAATTATTACCTCCAAATTATGTATTTGTATTACTGTAAAACACTGACCGTTACAGGGCATTTAATCTCCGTATAACCATCATTTCCCTGTCTCTGAATCGTGACCTCCGCCACATCGCCCGGTGTGAGGGAAAGCAATTTTGTCTGATATCCATCAACCGAGATCACCGCTTCCCCGTCAATCTCTGTAATGACATCACCGCTCTGTAGTCCTGCTGCCATCGCCGGCGAATCCATTTTTACTTCCTTAATATAAACGCCCTTTGGAATATCATTCTCTTTTGCGATTGTATTGGTAACTGTAGTGATTTCCAGACCGATGTATGGAATATCTTTATTATTGGACAACATCTCGATCACCGGTTTCAATTCTGAAATAGAGATTGCTGTCAGCGTATTCTGATCGCCCTCACTGCTGTATCCCTGTGTGACAAGACCGATCACTTCGCCGTTTAAATTGATAAGTGCCCCACTTCCGTTTTTGCTTCCCACGATATCCGTTGTGAAAATATCATAATTCGCATCAATTGTGGAAATGGAATAAGCAGAGGAAGTGATATTTCCTGTCAAAATGGAATAATTCGTTCCAAGCGGACTTCCAACCGCAAGCGCAAGCGTTCCCTGTGTGATGGCAAGCGAGTTGCCAAGCACTGCGACTGAGATCAGATTCATGGTATCATTGTCGATCTCATCCACCGGAACACTGAGTACAGTAATTCCTGTATTTCCATCGTATTTCTTGATGGAAGCCTCTACTGATGTGTCATTGACAAAGGTCACATAGACAGAAGACGCTTCTGCGATCACTTTTCTCTCAGTCAGGATCAACAGCTCCTGACCACTGTTTGCAATAATAATACCGGAACCCTGTCCCTTGCTCTCATAGGCATTGTTGAACCAGTCTGTATTGCTCTTTACCCCTGTCACTGCCACGATAAACTTGTTTGCCTGCTTCCCGATCGCATACATCTCATTCTGCAATGTCTGGAAATCATCCAGTGTAAGCTGTTCGTACACGATCTGTGGCTCAGAATCCGGTTCGTTTGTTTCTGTCTCCGTATCCGGTTCTTCCGTTTCTGTCTCCTGCTCCGGTTCATCTTTCGGGATCGTGATGGTCGGATCTTCCTTCGGATGAAGGAGATCATCCATTTTCGGCTGACAAAGCACGAACGTAACGCTTGCCACAATTCCAAATAAAACTGCCAGAAGTACGACAAAGCATACGTGATATACCAATTTCTTTTTATTCACTGGTTTTTCCTTTATTTTTTCACTGATAAATTCATATTTATCCTGTTTGTTTTCCTGCATGATATTCCTTTCCAGGCAGTGACATTCCTGCCGCACCTTCAAATGCAATCAAGCTTGTATCTGTTTTACTTTTTGATCCATACATGAAAAATCATACCAATCTATATTATAAATTGAAACACATATGCTTGCAATACTTTCTTTTTTTGCGCAATTCCTGCCAAACTCTTCTTTTCATCAGCTTCACTTTGGTCTATAATAAAAACTGATCAGCTAAAACGATGATGGAGTACTTTTGTTTTATGAATGAAAAAGTTTTAAAAACATTAGAATATAATAAAATTTTAAATCAGCTGTCTGAATACGCATGCAGTCCGGAAGCAAAAAAACGCTGTCTTGCACTGCGTCCCATCACAGACAAAGCCCAGATTGAGCAGCTTCAGCTCCAGACGAAGGATGCATTAAGCCGTCTGTTCCGTTGTGGAAACCTCTCATTTTCCGGCGTACACAGTGTCAATGACTCGCTGAAACGTTTAGAGATTGGTGCCTCCTTAAGTGCCGCAGAACTGCTTTCAATCTGTTCTCTCTTAGAGGCTGCCAAGCGTGTAAAAGCATTTTCCCGCTCAGAAAAAGAGGAAGTTCCAGACGATTCACTGACCGGATTTTTCACTGAAATCGAACCGCTGACACCGCTCTATGACGAAATCAAGCGCTGCATTCTCGCAGAGGACGAGATTGCCGACGACGCAAGCAGCACACTGCGTTCCATCCGCCGCTCCATGCGCGGCATGAACGACAGGATTCGCGCCCAGATGAACAACATGATCAACAACAGCACAACCAGAAGCTATTTGCAGGACGCTGTGATCACCATGCGCGACGGACGCTACTGTCTGCCAGTCAAAGCCGAGGCAAAATCCCAGATTCCCGGCATGGTACATGACCAGTCCTCATCCGGTTCCACCCTTTTCATTGAACCGATGGCGGTCGTGAATCTGAATAACGAATACAAAGAACTTCTGTTAAAAGAAAAAGACGAAATCGAAAAAATCTTAGAAAACCTGAGCAGGCTGACTGCTAATTTTTCTGAACAGATTGCTACGGATTATACGATTCTGGCAGAACTTGATTTTATTTTTGCAAAAGCTGCCTATGCACAGACCTACAATGGTGTTGCACCGACGTTTAATAATGAGGGATATCTTCATATTAAGAAAGGACGCCACCCACTGCTCGATAAGAAAAAAGTGGTTCCGATTGATGTCATGCTCGGCAGAGATTTCAAGCTTTTGATCGTAACAGGTCCAAACACCGGTGGTAAAACAGTCTCTTTAAAGACTGTCGGACTGCTTACTTTAATGGGACAGTCCGGTCTTCATATTCCGGCTTCTGAGCGGTCAGAGCTTGGTATATTTGAGGAAGTGTTTGCAGATATCGGTGATGAGCAGAGTATCGAACAGAGCTTAAGTACTTTCTCATCCCATATGACCAATATCATCCGTATTTTGAAAAAGGTCAACGACCGTTCGCTCGTTCTCTTTGACGAGCTTTGTGCCGGAACCGATCCGACGGAAGGTGCCGCCCTTGCGATCTCCATTTTATCCAAGTTGCACTTATATGGCGCGCGCACCATGGCAACCACTCACTACAGTGAATTGAAAGTATTTGCTCTTTCCACCCCGGGCGTGGAAAATGCCTGCTGTGAATTTAATGTTGAAACTTTAAGTCCGACTTACCGGCTTTTAATCGGTATTCCGGGAAAAAGTAACGCCTTTGCGATCTCGGAAAAACTTGGTCTTGGCAAAGACCTCATCGAAGATGCCAAAACCCGCATCAGTGAAAATGATGAAAACTTCGAAGATCTCCTTGCCGATCTCGAAAAAAGCCGTGTGACCATCGAAAAAGAACAGGCTGAGATCAACCGCTATAAACAGGAAATCCAGTCCTTAAAAGAGCGTCTCGAGCAAAAGCAGGAAAAATTAGATGCAAGCCGCGACAAAATACTGCGCGACGCAAACGAAGAAGCGTTCCGCATCTTAAAAGAAGCCAAAGACGTGGCAGATGAGACAATCCGCAACTTTAACAAATACGGCAATGCAAACGCTCCAATGAGCGAGATGGAAAAAGAGCGTACCAAACTTCGTGACAAGATGAATGCGAGCCAGAAAAAGCTTGCCGACCAGAAGAAAAATGCTGTTCCAAACCACAAAGTCCCGAAAAAACTTCAGATTGGCGACACTGTAAAAGTGATCAGCATGAATTTAAAAGGAACCGTGCACACACTTCCGAACGCGAAAGGCGACCTTTACGTCCAGATGGGAATTTTACGCTCTCTGGTCAATATCAATGACCTGATCCTGATCGACGAGGATTCCCCGATGATGTCCGGTGCCAAAGCAAACAAAACCGGAGCCGGAAAAATCCGCATGAGCAAATCCGCAACGATCTCCCCGGAGATCAACCTCATCGGAAAAACCACAGATGAGGCGATTGCTTTATTGGATAAATATCTCGATGACGCTTATCTTTCCCATTTAGGCTCCGTGCGCATCGTACATGGAAAAGGAACCGGTGCACTGCGGAATGCCGTGCACACTTATCTGAAACGCCAGAAACATGTGAAGTCCTATCACCTTGGCGAATACGGCGAGGGCGATGCGGGTGTAACAATTGCCGAATTTAAATAACAAGGAGGATATATGGCAGCGAAACAGAAAATTTTAATTGTTGATGATGATAATAATATTGCAGAGCTGATTTCCCTTTATCTCACAAAGGAGTGCTTTGACACAAAGATTGTAAACGATGGGGAGGAGGCACTGACCGCATTCGAGCAGTACAATCCGAACCTTATTTTGCTCGATCTGATGTTACCTGGAATCGACGGCTATCAGGTGTGCCGTGAGGTACGTGCAAAGGCAAATGTTCCAATCATTATGCTCTCCGCAAAAGGTGAAATTTTTGACAAAGTGTTAGGTCTTGAACTCGGTGCGGATGATTATATGATGAAACCTTTCGATTCGAAGGAACTTGTTGCCCGCGTCAAAGCTGTGTTAAGACGTTATCAGCCAGTGAAAATCGAGGAAGTGATTCCGGATCTGAAATGTGTCAAATATGAAGATCTGGTCATCAATCTTTCGAATTACTCCGTCATTTATATGGGGCAGGCAGTGGATATGCCGCCAAAGGAACTGGAACTTTTATATTTCCTTGCTTCCTCTCCAAATCAGGTTTTCACCAGAGAACAGCTCTTAGACCATATCTGGGGCTATGAATACATCGGTGATACAAGAACGGTGGATGTCCATGTAAAACGTCTCCGTGAAAAGATTAAAGACCATGCGAACTGGAGCCTTGCTACGGTATGGGGAATTGGATACAAATTTGAGGTCAGAGATTAAATGAAACGTACATTATACTTAAAGCTTTTAGGTGGTTATCTGCTTTTTGGCCTGCTTGGTTTTCTCATCATTGCGACCTTCACTTACCACCTCACCTTCCAGCACCTTGAAAAAAAAGAGGCTCAGAATTTATACCGGGAATCTGCCCTGATCTCATCCAGTTATGCGCAGAATTATTTCAGCAATTCCATGACGTTAGATGAGATCAACGAGCAGCTCAGTGCCCTGGACACTTATCTGAACGCAGATATCTGGATCGTGGATACACACGGAAAGATTCTGATCAATACTGCTGCCACAGAGACTACAGAAGAAACGATTCCAGACTTTGATATGACAGACTTCGGCAACCGCTATTATCGTGTCGGGACTTTTTACGATTATTTTCAGGAAAATATGCTGAGTGTATTTTCCCCGATCACTGTCAACTACAAAGTGCGTGGCTATGTGATCATCCACAAATCAGAATCGTATCTGACCGCATCTGCAAACAGTCTGTCCGCGATCGCATACACAACACTGGCTCTGATCTTTGCCGCAGCGTTTGTCGTACTTGCATTATTTACATATGTAGTTTATATTCCGATCCGCAAGATCACCCATGCGGCAGACGAATATTCCAAAGGAAATTTTGATGCCAAGATCGACGTGCACTCCAATGATGAGATTGGTTATCTCGCCGCATCCTTAAACTATATGGCGAATGAGTTGAACACGTTAGAGGAAGATCAGAGAAAGTTTATCTCCAATGTCTCACACGATTTCCGCTCCCCGCTCACCTCGATCAAGGGATATGTGGAAGCGATGTTAGACGGAACTATCCCGGTCGAAATGCAGGAAAAATATTTAAATATCATCCTTTTTGAGACAGAGCGGTTAAATAAGCTGACAAAAAGTCTTCTGGAATTAAATAAATTTGGTTCTCATGGTGTTATGCTGGATGTGACGGATTTTGATATCAACCAGACGATCAAGACAACGCTCCTGACTTTTGAGGGAATCTGCGCCAACAAACATATCCGCTTCAACCTGATTCTCTCCGGTGAGCAGTTGTTTGTCACTGCTGATTTCAGCAAAATCCAACAGGTACTTTACAATCTGATCGACAATGCGATCAAGTTCAGTCATCAGGATTCCACGATCACGATTGAGACAACCGAGAAGAACGACAAAGTATTTGTCTCGGTCAAGGATACCGGAATCGGTATTCCCAAAGACAGTCTGAAAAAAATCTGGGAAAGATTTTACAAAACCGACCTCTCCCGCGGAAAAGACAAGCGCGGCACCGGTCTTGGACTTTCCATTGTAAAAGAAATTATTCAGGCTCATGGAGAAAATATCAACTGTATCAGTACAGAGGGCGTTGGCACAGAGTTTATTTTCACTCTGCCGATCGCCAAAGATAAAGAATAAAAACGAAAAGCGGAAGCTGTGTTTTAAGACAGCTTCCGCTTTTCGTTTCTGAAAATATCCACAATAATTCTATACGCTTCTCATCCCACTTGTTTCTCTAACTTCCGTAGCAGTGTCACAATCGGAACAATCAATATTCCACAGAAGAAATTGCTGACACCGTGCACAAAATCCCACGGCAATCCTGCAATGATCCAGGCGATCATCCCCTTAAAACTCAGTCCAAAAAGAATTGCCTGCGCCGGGGCATAGAGTGTTCCAAACAAAAATCCGTGACATGCGTTTACGATCATATACACAATTGGCTGTATCTTCTTCGGAATTTTTTGTGGGAGCAGCATGGTCACGCCCCAAAGAATCGTCCAGAGATACAGATACGGTATCCACCATGTCGCAAATCCCGCAAACAACCCATTCAATAATACATACGTGTAAATCGGGTACAGTGCTTTTTTCCGATAAACAAGTGTAAAAGAAATGGTAAAAACTCCAAGTAAATGTACATTCGGCAGTAATTCCATAAATACTTTTGATGCATACATCAAAGCACCCAGCATACCGAATATTGCCACTTCCCTTGTTTTCAGCTTCATTATTTTTCTACCTTAAACTCGTAAGTATCGCCCTCGTTCACCGGAGTGGAATCCACACCTGTGTTTGAATACTCTCCATTTACATAGAATGCCCAGTAAGTATGGTCTGTATCATAATCTGCAGTGATTCCGTTTACAGTCTTTACATAAAGACCATAATCACCTTCTTCACCTTCGATCAGATTCAGCTCTAACAAAGCGTCGCCGACCGTTTCTTTATCTGTGCTGACCACAAAGTTTGTCTCGTTTCCATCTGCATCCACCACGATAAAAGTAAATTTGACACTGCCTTCGCCTAATATGATCTCCTGCGCCACAGCAGCATCCACACTCTCTGTCTCTGCAACCGCTTCTGTCTCTACAGTTGACTCAGTATTAACGATTGATATCTCTGTATTTTTCTGAGTATCTGTTGTATTCTCTGTCTTGCTGCCACATCCAACTGCTGTAATTGCCATTGCCATAGTAAGCATCATGCAAAGAAGCATGGATTTGATTTTTTTGCCTGTTAATTTCATTTTGGTTTTCTCCCTTTTTTCATTTTAATACACAATCACAAAACCCTAACCTAAGCTATACAAATTGTGAAAAATTATATTTACTTTTTTATGAGTTTTGCAATTACTTATAAAAGCAACAGGCTATATGTTAACATATATCTTTTTTTATGGCAATGCATTTATTTTATAGTCATGAACAGCCCTGATTTTCGTAATGCCGGGCGAAGTGCCATGTAGATTGCAACGGCTGCAATCACGGAAAGCACTGCATTGATACTGGTTGCCGTAATGTTCCACGCAAGTGTCACTTCTGCTGCCGGTTTTCCAATAATGACTCTCTTATAAAAATATCCGACAAGTGGATCGAATATCATATTAAAAACCATGCCACAGATAGATGCGATCAATGTCCATTTAAATACATGTTTCGTATCATTGGATGTGGAAATTTTTCCCAATTTGTGTGCAACGAGCCCTGTGATAAGACCGATACAGAATTTTAAAAGAAAAGTCTTTGGTGCATAAATGATATAAACCGGATCAAGTAAATCACCGATCGTCATTCCGATTGCACCGCCAAGACCGCCATATACACCGCCAATCAGTAATGCACCTAATACGCATACCGCATTTCCAAGATGCAATGATGTTGCATCGCCACCCGGAAGTGCGATCTTAATCTGCAAAAACGTAAATACGACATAGGATAATGCAGCCATCAAGGCTGTCAGAGTAAGTTTGTAAACTTTTTCATTTCTCATAATAAGGTTCTCCTCTTGTAAGTTTTTCAGATCAGTCACTCAACCTGCCTGATCCTTACCCCATATCTTACGCAAAATTGGCTTTGTGTATATAGCCAGTATTGTTTATTTTGAGCATGCCAGATTATCTCTCCTGAAAAAACTCAATCTCTTCGCCAACCGGTCCGATGCCAAAAGCAACACGGATTGGGAATGGCGGATTTGAAGCGATCACCACGTCTTTGGACTCCAAGGTGATCTGATATCCACTTTCACGGACAATTTTCACACATTGATCCACATCGTTTGTTTTGAAGGCAAAATGCCTGATACTGCCCTGTGGCAGTTCCTCCTCCGCGTTGGTGAATACTTCCACCAGACCATCGCCTGTCTCAAACATAAATCCTTCCAGCTCCGGTTCTCCCCAGGAACGAAGGATCGGCAGTCCGAGCAGATCTCCGTAAAAATGTTTCACCTTTTCAATTTCGTCTTTTCTGCATTTGATGCACACATGATGGATTCCCTGAATTAACATTCTTTTATTCTCCTTCAATCATTATTTTTCGTCTCTAAATAGATATCCGCATTCTTCTGACGCTCCCTTATTATAACATCAACTCCACATGACGCTCTACCTTGATGCCGGATTCCTCGATTCTGTCTTTTTCCTGCCCATACTCCTCCGGGCGCATACGCCACGCAAGCCCGCACCCTGCTGAGATCTCCTGCGGCAGCGGGATCATCCTTCCCGGTATCCCATGCTCATGACAGTAATCTTCCATCGCCATTGCAGCTGTCGTGGTATGAAATGTGAGCAGATGATAATTTTGTTTTGTACGCATAGGCGCTCCTTTCGTCAGATTTTTTGACGCATACTTCTCCATAACACCATTGATAATAGCACAGCGGCATAATCTGTCAACGCCTGTCCGTAAATAACGCCCTGCAATCCAAGCACTGCATTTAACAGATACAGCAGTGGAATGAGCAACAAGCCCTGGCGCATCACGGAAAGAACCGTTGCCGGAAGTGCCTTTCCGATTGATTGCATGCAGTTCATGTTGACGAATAAAATACCGATGACCGGTCCTGAGATCATGTAGGCAGACAGCATCTGCACACCGTAGGCAACGACTTCCTGATCGTCGATAAACAGCCGGATGATTGGCTCACGCAAAACAAAAAACAGCGCGGTCGCCAAAATTCCAACGATCAGACAGCATTTTTTTGTATAGCGTTCCACCGTAACAAAACGTTCCCAGTTCCCAGCCCCATAATTGTATCCAAAAAGTGGCTGCACACCATTGGCAATTCCCATCTGTAAAAACGTGATAAACATGTTCGCTTTAAATACAATCCCAATCGCAGCAACCGGCGCATTTCCATATGCCACGAGGATCTGATTTAATACAATCGTGGAAACACTCATCAGCATCGAAAAAATTGCTGTTGGGAATCCCATCATGCAGACACTGCTTAAAACACAGTTTTTACAGGTAAAATATTTAAAATGAATGGAAAATGCTTTACTTTTTTTCACAAAATACCACAGATAATAGGCACTGGCGCACACATTTCCGATTGTTGTTGCAATTGCTGCACCTGCTGCTCCCATGCCAAATCCACTGATAAAGAGCGGATCAAGCGTAATGTTTAAAATTGTTCCGATCATGCTTCCAATCATCGCCTCCCGGCTTGCGCCCTCTGCCCTCACGACAAAGCTTGCCGCAGCCGACCAGATGATAAACGGTGCCCCGTATGCGATATGAAATGTGTATCCTTGTGCAAACGCATAGGTCTGTTCATTGGCTCCGAATACTCCAAGGATTGGACGCATTCCTACCATTAAAATCACACACAGCGCAATGCCCACGATCAGTGACGCATAGGTGACAAACGCTGACACATTTTTCATGCGTTTGTCATCCTTTTCGCCCATCGCAATGGATGCCGCGGCACTTCCACCCATTCCAAACATATTGGCAAACGCCATAAACAGAATAAAAATCGGATTTGTCAGACTGACTGCCGCCACCTGAAGCGGATCGCCGGTCTGTCCTACAAAAAACGTGTCCGCCATATTGTATACAACCGTCACAAGACTGCTGATCACACTCGGTATCGCCATTTTGGCGACTGCCTTTGAAACTTTCATGCTGCCCATCAATTCATTTTCCTGCATTTTGTTTTCTTCCTTTCTCTTTTAATTCTTATTCAGGTCAGCTTTTACAGGGAATCCAGATTTTGTAACATCTTTCCCGCAATGCGCATAAACTCTTTCTGTTCCTCCTCGCTGATTCCACATAAAAGCAGACACTCGGATTCCTCGATTTCCTGCCGCAGCGCCTCTTTCATCTCCGTTGCCTTCTCCTGAAAAACAATCCGTTTGTACCGCCCGTCAAACTCTTCCGGTATCCGGCTGATCAAACCTTTCTGCTCCATAGAACGCATCAATTCTGTTGCCGTGGACGGACGCAATCCAAACTCCTGCTCAATCTCCTTCTGGTAGACAGAATGCTTTTCTGATTCAATCAATATATAGTCAAGAACATTTCCCTGCGCCCCGCTGATTCCCAGCTTTGTCTGAATCTGCAAAGAACGTCTGCGCAGACGATTGGAGATGCGGTTTATCATTTTTCCGGTTTCCATGTGTTTGTCCTCTCTTTTTAATTATTTCGGTTCCTAAGTATTTTAGAATAACAGCCTAAAATTGTCAACAAAAAAACTGTTAAGCATAAGATGTTTCCTATACCTAACAGTTTTCCCCGGATATTATAAATTTAAAGTTCTTCCATATAATGAACGCCTTCAATCTGACTTAATGCCGCTAATATCTCTGCATGATTTGTTCTTTTCTTTAAATTTACTGCTAAAAGCAAGACAATCTCAGAACCACGCAATGTCTTGTCCTTCTTCTTCTCGATAGAACATATTTCATATTCATTCTGATTAATGAATTCATAAATAGAACCTATTTTATTTTTGTCTATTTCTAAATACAAATCAATAAAACGATTATATTTTTCCTGATAACGGCTAAGTTGTGCTATTCCAAGTACAGTAATGATAATAAGTATAAAAGAAATAATACCTGCATTCAACATACCTACGCCGAGCACAATACCAAGCATTGCTGTCACCCAAAGTGTTGCTGCAGTCGTTAATCCTTTTACCTGATTTTTGCCTGTAATGATAATCGTGCCAACGCCCAAAAAACCAATTCCGCTCACTACCTGTGCTGGAATTCTACTTATATCACCACTTGCATTTCCACTAATATTTACCATATATATATTTACTACGGACGAAATAGCTGATCCCAAACAGACCAACGCAAATGTCCTAATTCCAGCGGTGTGATGCCTTGTTGCTCTTTCAAGTCCGATCACACCACCTAAAACTGTTGCGAAGATTAAGCGTACTGCAATGGTAACTGGAGTGAATTCCGCATAAAATTCGCAGAAATTTGCAAATCCCATGACATCACATCTCCTAATCTTTGACTTTTATTTTAAAATTTCAATAATCGGCTTTCCATCTGCCCCTGGAATTTCCAAACCAAATATTTTAGCATATGTAGGAGCTTCATTTACAATATGATTTCCACTTAATTCAACTCCATTTTTTATATCTGGTCCTTTTGCTAATAAAATTGGCTGAGGTCCATTTTGCGGTAAATACCCATGTGTTGCCTTACCAAAACGATAATCGCTGTTTGTAAGTTCACGGATCAAAGGTCTTGTGTAATAATCACCAAATGCCGTATATCCATCTGTTTCAAGAACAAATGAGAATTCACCACCAAAATGTTCTTCCTTACGTGCTTCTTCTTCCGTATATACTCTGCTAAATCCGTATACTTCTTCTTTCAGTAAGTCCTTCAACAACTGATAAACACGGTCATATAATGCCTTATCTGTTTTATCTTTCAGGAAAATCAATGCAGACATGCCGTTTGACAGACAATATGCATCCCAGTCTGCAATACTTCCATCCTCAGCAAGACGTATAAAACCATGCTCTTGAAGTAATACATTAATTTCAATATTTCTGCGTACTTCCTGCTGCCCATGATCGCTTACGATAAAAATATCTGTATCCTGCAACGTTCCAGCTTCCTCTGCCGCTTCACAGATCATTCCTAACCAGCGGTCTAATGCGTCAATCGCCGGCATCAAATGAGGTCCAAATACGCCGTTTTCATGGCGTACTGCATCAATGTTTGCCGGATGAACCAGCAGCAAATCCGGTGCAAACTTTCTTACAATATCTGCTGCGCATGCTATTCCAAATTCATCTCTCTGTGGATGTTCACGCTCTACCCCTTTAAAAAGATATTCATTTTTCCGGATAATCTCCAATACCTCTTCATTGGCTCCAGCTCTTGCAAAAGCCTTTTCATTCGTATCGTCAACTCCCTGCGCCCAGTAATCCGCAATATGATAATCAATGGACGGATTAAATGCTGTCACAGGCCATAGCACAGCAGCGGTCGTCTTGCCTGCAGCCTTTGCAACACGGAATATATCTGTTCCATGAATAAAATCATAATTCCACTGCCAAGGTGTCGGATCACTTCCCGGGATTAACTGCATATTGGAAAATACCCCATGTTTATCTGGATACAAACCCGTCATCATTGTCACATGTGCCGGAAATGTCACACTTGGATAAATAGATGAAACATTCTTTATCTCTGCTCCTCCTGCTATATACTTCTTATAGTTCGGAAGTGTCTTAAAGTACTCCAAATCCTCGCCGACCATAGCATCTGATGATATTACAATTATCTTACTCATAATCTAGCCTCTTTTCTGTTTCTTTTTAAATAAACATCTTTTCCTCTCCATTTTCAGAATAAATGATATTCCATTTAAAAGTTTCAAAATCAACATAAAGTTCTGTGTATTCAACATCCTTTTCCCATCTGATATGCAAGGAATGATCATCTGAATTCAAGAGCATGAATTGTCCATCAAAAGCAGGATGTGTATTTCTAAATTTCATTAACCGATTCATTTTTTGTACAACCGGACGTTCAAATTCTGTTTTAATTTCGTCCAGTGAATAATAATGTCTGTTAATATCCCTATGCTGTTCTGTCTTGTGATAAAGTTCAAAATCATTCTTTCCAGCAAAAAGTCCTACATAGTATACCTGTGGGATTCCTGGTGTAAAGAACTGCACTGCACGGGAAATCAAGTATTTATTATCGTCCTCACCTAACGCAGAATAATAGGTGCAATTAATCTGGTAAGTATCAAATTTCTTAAAGTTAATTTCAAAATCTGCCTTAATGTATACTTCCGTAATATCCGGATTTAACTCGAATACTTTCTGTTTTGTTGCTAATACCTCTTCATCCGGCATCAGATATCTGACATCCACCACTCCAATGCCATCATGTGTATCTAAAGTCGTAAACTGTTTTCTAGGACATATTTTCAACCAATTTTTCAAGTACATTGTTTTTCCAAAGTGTACCGCATTTAATAAAAGCATTGGTAATTGGAAATCATATGTATAATAACTTTTTTCTTCCAATTTTTTCTGAATAAAATAATGTTCATGAATTTCTGGTAAAAGTTGTGCATGGTATGGTTCTAATACTTCCTTGCATTCATCCATTAAGTTCCATACATCCGGCTCAATGAAAAAGCAATTTGTTCCTGCCTTTTTAGATGCATAAGCAAATGCATCTAAACGGATCAGTGATGCGCCATGCTCGCAAAGAAACGTCAGGTTATCTCTCATAAATTGTTTTGCTACTTCTGAATGCTGACAGTTTATATCAATCTGATACTCACTGAAGGTTGTCCAAAGTTTTTCCTGACTTCCATCTGCAAATGTCACTGTAATATAGGGACTGTTTTTTCTTTTATAAAGTTTTCCTAATTGTTCTTCTGTAGGTTCACCACCATCCCAAAAATCTTTGTAACGAATAAAAAAGTCTTTATATTTTGAATCATCTTTTTTTTGAATAAAGTCTTTAAAAATATCACTCTCTATCGACAAATGATTGATCATATAATCGTACATAAGATAATATTTTTTGCTTAACCGCTCAATATTTTCCCACGTTCCAAAAACTGGATCCACTTCTTTATAGGTAGTTGGCGCAAAACCTCTGTCTGCTGATGATGGGAAAAATGGAAGAATGTGCAAGCCTCCAACTGCACCTTCTAAATACTTGTTTAGAACATTTTCAAGATCATTCAAATCATTTCCCATACAATCCGCATATGTTATTAGCATGATTTCATTGTTAACACTTTTTCCCATAACTTATGTTCCTTTATATTATGTTGTTTTTCTTTCAATTAATCTGACTGGAAGAACCTGCTTATCAGGTACTTCTTCTCCTTCCAGTTCCTTTAATAATGTTTCTACTGCTATTTCCGCTAACTTTGTATTATCCTGATGGATTGTTGTAAGTGATGGATAAATCCATCGGCTTAATGAAATATCATCATATCCTACAATCCGAATATCTTCTGGTATACGGTATCCCAGCGAGAGTGCTGTTGCAACGCAATGTGCTGCTAAAATGTCATTACTTGCGAATATTCCGTCAAAATGTTCGTTTTCATAAAAAACATTACTGATCACTGATTCAAAATCCATTTTCAAATATTGTGATCTTTTTGTTTCATAAACCTTATATGCGATATGCTCCTTCTCGCACTCTTTCATAAAAGCATATGTTCTTGCATTGGCTGAGCTTCTACTTCCAAGCTCTCCACTTATGTGCACGATATTTTTGCAGCCTTTCGCAATCAAATGTTTTGCAGCAAGCAATCCTCCCTGTTCATCATTTGAAGAAACAGATGGTCCATACGATGTATTTCCCAAAATCACTGTCGGTGTCTCTGAATTGCAAATATAGTCTTCTGTATCTTTGATATAACAAGTTATAATTCCATCCGGCATACGGGCACGCATGCTTTCAAACTTTTCAATATATGCTTCTGCATCATTAGGTGCAACTGCAAGCATCAGACTATAGCCTTTGCGCTCTGCCACCTGCTCTAACTCGCTTTCAAGTTCTGCCCAAAATGGAATTGATAAATATGGAAACATAACTCCTATACTATTATGTTTTCCTCTTACGAGAGATCTGGCAACTGCATTTGGATGATAACTTAATGTCTCCATTGCCTTGTTTACTTTATTAACCGCCTCTTCACTCATATAGCCTGATTTATTCAGCACACGTGAAACTGTGGCGGTTGACACTCCTGCCTCTCTTGCTACATCCTTAATTGTTGCCATAATATTCTCCCCTATAATTTATGATTTCACAGCACCTGCTATAACTCCACCAACAATATATTTCTGCAAAAAAACATACACAATAACGATTGGAATAATAGAAAGTGTAAGTCCTGCCATTATATTACCATAGTCGTTTGTAAATGTCCCATAGAAAGTTCGAATAGCCAATGGCAGCGTATACAAGTTCTTTTTGCCTAAAACCAGAGATGGCAGAAGATAATCATTCCACAATCCGAGCACTTCAAGAATTGCAATTGTTGAAAGGATCGGTTTCATTAACGGGAATACTATTTTAAAGAAAATACCATGTGGTCCGCAGCCATCAATACGTGCTGCTTCCTCCAATGCGATCGGTACATTACTTTTTATAAAGCCATGGCACATGAATGTACACATACTTGTACCAAATCCAAAATTCATTAAAATCAATACTGTTCTTGAATTTAAAATTCCAAGTTTTCCACCATATATGGAAACCAGTGGAATCATGATTACCTGAAATGGGATTACCATAGATGCCATCATCGCAAAAAAGCTTATTTTACAAGCCTTCCAGTCTGTTCTCACAAAAATATAAGCTGCCATAGAAGAAAAAACGATTAACAATACGACACTTACTGCGGTAATGATGAAACTATTTCCAAAGGAACGGATAAAGTCCATTTTCTCAATTGCATTTTTATAATTCACCCATTGAAGTCCTGCATCATCCAAAATCTGTAATGGATGCTTTACAATATTTACTTTTCTTTTTAGAGAGTTTACCAATACAAGCAAAAATGGAAACATATAGAGTATAAATATAACACTGACAATACTTGTTTTTATTACACTCGATGCTTTTCTAGGCTGATGTTCTAAGTTCACTTTTTTTGCCATATTACATCTCGACCTCCCGTTTCTTTCCTATATATGTCTGCGTCAGGGATATAAGTGCCATTACAAGGAATAAAATAAGTGCCTCTGCCTGACCTATTCCATAACGATATTCTTCAAATGCCTTTGTATATATATGCATAGCTGCCAGTTTCGTGGAATCATATGGTCCACCAGCTGTCAATGACAAGTTCAGATCATATACTTTAAATGTTCTTGTGATAGATAAGAACAGGCAGATCACAATAGACGGTACCATTAATGGTAATCTGATTTTCTTTGTAATAATACTCTCTGTTGCTCCGTCAATTCGTGCTGCTTCAATCAAATCCGTTGGCACTCCAACAAATCCTGATATATATATCAATAACATATAACCTGAATACTGCCACGTTGTAACAATGATCAATGCTGCAAATGCAGTACCCGGTGATGACAGCCAGGACTTTTGAAATATTCCGACTGGTATAATATCATATAAATTTACTAATACTCTGCTGAATAAAAACTGCCATACATATCCTAAAATCAAACCACCAATTAAATTTGGTGTGAAAAATCCTGCTCTAAAAAAATTTTGTCCTTTTATTCCACTTGTAAGAACATAAGCTAATGCAAACGCAATCAGATTAATTGTAATAACCGAAATTGCCGAATAGACCACCGTCAAGCCAAGTGCCCGAAAGAAAGCGGTATCTTTAAAAGCTCCTACATAATTCGTTAATCCTACAATATTAACCTGACTGGATATTCCATCCCAATCTGTAAATGTAAGATATATTCCATAAATCAGCGGGATGACTGTTACTAGAAAAAAGAAAAGCATCGATGGTCCTGCAAATGTCAAAAATAAATATGCTTTTCTTCCTTTGCTTAATTTCTGCTTCATACGTATTCTCCCTTAAACGGATGCCGGATTTTATTTCATCCGGCATCCTGTCTTCCTATTATTTTACAGGTGTATTGGTTGTCCAATACTCATCTAACTTCTCTGCAATTTCCTGACGTGTCATTTTTCCATCCAGATATGCCTGCATATTAGCTGCAAGTACACTTCTGTGATCAGATGGCATATAATTTGCTCCATCAATTGTCATTCCATTGTCAATGTATCTCTTTAATCCAACGTTGAATGGGTTGTTTGGTTCTAATGAAATATTCGTGAATGCTGTAACCATACCGCACTGATTAATTAATGTATCCTGTCCTTCATCTGTAAATACTAACCAGTTAAGGAACATTTTTGCAGCTTCCTGCTGTTCTTCCGAAGAATCTACTGCGTCAACTACTGCAAACTTAGTTGCACCTGCTACGATTTTTCCCTGGGAGCCTTCCTGATCATTGATTGGGAATGGCATTACATCGTACTCATTACCATCTACTGCATATGGTTCAAAATCAGGCCAAGCCCATGTTCCGTTTAACCAGAATGCTGCATCTCCTTCAGCAACATAGCTTGCATTCAAATCATAATCTGCTGCAAGTGGATCATCTTTGTTGATATTGTTTTCAATAAACAGATCAAACGCATCATATACTTTGTTAAATACATCATTGTCTTCAAATGTTGTTTTTCCATCATGTACATCATTCAAAAACTGCATTGCGCCTTCTTCGGTTCCATCCTGATAATCATATATAAACTGGTAACCTTTCTGTCCGATAGACCAATCTTCTGCATTCAATACAAAAGGTGTTTCCATTCCTGCTGCTTTCAATTCATCAAGCAAAGCTGAAAATTCATCCAGTGTTGTATAATCTTCTGCAACAAACTCTTTTCCTAAAAGATCCTCGATAGCTGTCTTGTTATAAAGAATACACATTCCCTCAACAGTAAGAGGCATGCCATATACTTTTCCATCGACAATTCCACCCATTGTGCTTCCACCAACTTCACACCACTTTTCATTTGAAAGATCTAATATTTTATCACCTGCAAGATCTCTGACATTTGCAAGATCCAAAATTGCAATTGTTGGTGCATCTCCTGCTGCATATTTCTGTGAAATTGTATCACCCGGAGAATCTGTTTCATAAATTTCTATATCAACATTGTATTCCTTGCCAAATGTTTCAGCACCTGCTTCCAACGCATCTGTAATTTCTGGTTTGGAATTCATTAGTGAAATCTTTACTGTATCAGAAAACGGTGTGCCAACTTCATCCGAACCTCCCTCTGAAACCGTTGCTGTCTCTGTTCCTGCAGAAACGCTATTGTCTGTTGTACTTGCATCAGCACTATCTTTTGTATCTGTGCTTCCACAACCTGTAATCAGTGTTGCCAACATACTTGTAACTAATAACATCGAAACAACTTTTCTTTTCATATAAATTTTCCTCCTTAAATTTATGATGTTATTTTCTTTTGTGGCTACACTATACATCCTACTGCTTAATATGTCAACGTTTACATATTCATTTCTACATTTTTAACAATATTTTCCATTGATTTTTGTATGTTTTTTTAGGATATTATTGCTTTTTTCGCCTTTTTTCATCATGGCATTCCTTTTTTCATTTTGTTGCATGTAATCGTTTACACATTTACACAATAAAAAAAATCTCTTTCTACATCAATACAATTTTGAGTCAGATCCCTATTTACAGTCCCAGCACTCCTGCCAGTTTTTCACACGCCCCATCTTCTGCAAAAATATTAACGCCTTCCAGATCCGTACTTCTGTTCGCAAAAGCTGGGAATAAAAAACCTGCCTGTGGCATGCCCGCCTCATATTCTCCTACCGTCGGACAGACCGCCACGACCAGAAAACGATAAACCTCCTCCGATTCCCACTGGCTCTCCTTGTCTGCGCCTTTTACCGGAACATCATAGTTTCCACAGAAAACCTCGATTGTGTAAGGTTTATCCACAACATAGCGTTCCCCGATATATTCATACAATGAATACAACAGTGCATCGTTTTTCAGTTCGCAGTCCCTCAATGCCGTCAGCAGATGCCAGATACTTCCCGGTTTCTTCTGTCTGCTGTCAACCCTGTAATTTTTCAACTGCTCATTGGTTTTTGCATATGGGATTGTCTTGGCGATTGCAAGCTGTTTCTCTTTGTCTGCCGGAGACAGCTTTAAAAAATGGGTGTTGAACGAGCCGTCAATGAATCCTTCCTCGTCCATATAAGCACCCGCTACACGGTTAAAACAGTTTCTTGCTATCGTCATTCTTCTGGTCAGTTCCAGCATATCTTCTCTGTCGATGTGCATGATAATATCTCCATTTATATCTGATGTTTTTCCAAAATCTCCTGCCACGCCCCAAGCAGCCTCTCCATCTGGAACGCCGCATTCGCCGGACTTGTGGAGGGAAGTTTTCGGATGTCCCTGCCAGTGACCGGATAAGTATACTTTCGATACAGGTCATATGCTTTCGCACCATTGGCATAGATTGTCCTGATCGGCGCATGGTCAAGGATCACAGACAGCTCCGCCGGAACAACATTTTTGATGGAACTGTCGGAAGAACCTGCAATATCGCACTCTGCGATCACATCCCACAGCGCAATATGATGTTTTAACAGCAAATCCTTTTTCTCTGGGATTCTCTCCGGCACAGGCTCACAAAAAAGTGCCGCAATGACTTTCCAGAAACGGTTCTGCGGATGTCCATAATAAAAATTCTGCTCTCTCGACTTCACGGAAGGAAGTGTACCGAGAATCAATATCTCTGAATTTTCATCAAAAATAGGATCAAATTCATGTTTTACATGTGTTAATTTCTGATTTTGCTGTTTCATGCCAAATTCCTACAATTCCATAATAGAAAAGACGTTCTTATCCATCTCTTTCGTCTTGGCACCTATTTTAGCATAAAATTACTTCTTTATAAACAAAAAGAACAGTCCTCACATTTTTTATGTTAAGACTGTTCTTACTGTCCACGTTCTATTTTTTATGAAGCTTCGCACCGGTCAAATTCGAGAACGACTTTGAATAAATCTCCGTCCACGAAAAGCTGCATTTTTCCATGCATAAGTTCCATCAGGCTTCCTGCGATCGACAAGCCCAGACCATTTCCTTCTGTGTTTCTGGAACTGTCTCCACGGACAAATCGCTCCATCAGCTCCTCACTGGAAATGTTCAGCGGATATCTGGAAGTGTTTCGGAACGTAATCTGCACTTTCTCTCCGGTCTGCTCTAAATTGATATAAACTCTTGTCTCCGGCTGTGCATATTTGCAGATGTTGTTCATCAAATTATCAATAACACGCCAGAAATGTCTGCCATCCGCCATAATATAAATCGGTTCTTCCGGCTTTTTGATCTGAAGATCTAATTTGTTCTTCTCCGTTTTCTCCTTAAATTCCCCTACAGTCTGCACGAGGAACACCCCTGCCTCGAGTTTTTCCAGATTCACGGAAAGGCTTCCGCTTGACGCTTTGGATGCTTCTATTAAATCTTCGATCAACTTTTTCAGGCGGGCAGACTGCCGCTCTAAAACCTCTAAATATTCCTTTGCATTCTCATTTGGGATCTCCTCTTTTTCCAGCAGATCCACATAGTTGATAATGGAGGTAAGCGGTGTCTTGATGTCATGCGAGACATTGGTGATCAGCTCTGTCTTGAAACGCTCGCTTTTCATTTTCTCGTTTACCGCTTTGGATACGCCCTCATTGATGCGGTTTAAATCTGCCGCATGCTCTTTTAGTGCCGGAAGCATATGTTCCGTGTTGATCTGATAATCCAGATCGCCCTCTGCGATATGTTTTCCGCCTTCCTGAAGTCTCTTCATCTGAATTAAGACCTCACCGCCCACAAACAGGATCACAGCTTTCTCTGCAAACCAGACGATCATGATTTTAGAATAATCGACACCAAACACAACAAAGATCAGAACTTCCAAAAAGTTTACGCCAAGAAAAATCGCAAGCCCTTTCCACAGGATGGACTTATTCTCGCCCACTTTGTTCCAGCCACGGTAGATCGAACGGAGCACTTTATAGATGAGTGTATTTCTCCACCATTTTCCAAGTTTGATGCACACTGCAAAATCCAGAAGATACCCTAATGCCAGCCATCCGCCACATAAAAGCAGAAAAAGCATTGCCGCCGCATAAAAAACATAGTTGTCAGGACTTCCGGCATTGCCAAGCAATGAAATGCCCACTGCCAGACTTGATTCTGCTGCTAAAAATATGACAGTAAACAAATCGGCCGGTACTTTGCAAAGAAAACTTCCCTGCACCTGTTCCTGATCTTTTTTATGCCCTGCTGCACTTACCAGATAGACAAAGCTTGCCACAAACACGATCAGGCTGAGTGCGAGGATCACATACACGCTGTATTTCATGTGATCCGCCAGATTCACAATCTCATTGATCTGGACAAAATAATCGCTGCCCCAGACTCCGACACCCTCTTTTTTCATAAGACTATCCGCATCCGGAATCACAGATAGTACATAGTAATCGGTTCCTGCATCACTGCCCTGAACAGTGGAAAGGAAATCTGCCTCGGTGGAATCATAATCGGTACGGTTTTTTATCATATCATCCGGCAGCCCTCCGACATAGGAAAGCTCTACCGGCTGCGATGTAACCGTTGTCGGTGCACTCACGACTGTCTCTGACACTGTGACCTGCTCTGTCTGCTGTTCCTGCGTATATGGATAACGCATCTCTGCCGTCCAGTCTGATGTTCCATAAGAATAGGTGGTTGCAGTCAGCTTCCAAAACGTCAACGGTGCATTTTCCAGAATATTTATTACATTATGCAGATCATTTTCATCTGCCCCCTTTGCATTCTGGATGGTAATACAAAGTGCCGCCTGTTCATCGTTTTCTGATGTTTTCTCCCACAGTGCCTCATACTCTTTATCTGCCGTATTATATACATACGCATAGTCTGTCGTCTCTCCTGTGCTGTCATCCACCAGTGTCACTTTCACTTCTGACACTGGGAAATAACATATTTCAGTTGCAGCTTCTTCTTCTGAAATCTGTGCAGATGACACATCTGACACCTGATAATAAAAAATACCGCTATCTGTATCATACACATATTCATTGATATATTTATTTCTGTACTCTCTGGTACTGTGCGAAATGTAATACCCGCCAAGCACAGAGTTTTCCACATAAATCGATGTATCGTCATTGATATTGCACTGGAAAAGGTGGAGTTGACCGAGACTTACTTTCTCATCAAAATTTGACTGCACATAGGTGTTCTGCTGATTCAGATCCAGTTTTTCCAATTCCTCATAATTGGACGCTTCCACCACTCCATACCGGAAGTTGGTATCCTTAAAATAGGTTTCATTTTCCGTGTTATTCAGATTCTGCAGCACTCTTGCAGAGTACTTTCCGGCTATCCGCTCAAACTGCTCCTCCCGGATCTCCTGTACACTTTTCGTATAAAAACCAAGTTCACTGATGATATACGCCCCGGCTGTGCCTGCCAACAGCATCAGGGCTGACACCGTGATCAAAATCCACGCAATGATTTTTGCCACGGGCGATTGTTTCAACTGTTTCATATCGACTGTCCTTTCTTACTTACACTTCCATTTTATAGCCTCTTCCCCAGACAACTTTTAAGTGTCTTGGTTCCGCCGGATTGTACTCCACTTTCTCCCTCAGATGTCTGATATGTACCGCTACCGTATTCTCATTCCGAAATGGATTATCGTTCCACACTTTCTCATAAATTTCATTCGGTGAAAAAACCTGCCCCGGATGCTGCATCAGAAGTTTTAAAATATCATACTCGGTTCTTGTCAGCTGCACTTTATCCCCATCAAGTGTCACTTCCTTCGTGACATCATTCAGTTCGATCCCACCGATCACGATCGTGTCCGGTCTGACCGTGCCGCCTCCCAGTTTCATGTAACGCCTGAGCTGGGATTTCACGCGCGCCTGCAGTTCCACCGTATTAAACGGTTTTGTCACATAATCATCTGCTCCCACGGTAAGTCCGAGCACCTTATCGGTGTCCTCGCTTTTGGCGGTGAGCAAAATCACCGGAACATTGCTGACTTCACGGATTTTCAACATTGCTGTGATGCCGTCCATCTCCGGCATCATAATGTCCATAAGAACAAGATGAATATCTTCATTCTTTAAAATTTCCAACGCCTCTCTGCCGTTGTAAGCCTCAAAAACCTGATAACCGTCTGCCATCAGATATATTTTCAATGCGGAAACAATATCTTTTTCATCATCACATACTAATATACGGTACATTTTCTTCTCCTCCGGATTCGAATGTTCTCAGTGCGTAACTGAATCATTCCCTTTATGATCATGTACTTATTGTAAAGGATTCTTTATGAACTTCCAATGAGGTAAAACATTAAGATTTGATGAAGTTCTTTCGCTTTTTTCCTCTCTTCCATGCATTGGAAGCATTGCCAATCTCCTCCTATTGCCTATTTGTTACAAACTTGTTACAATTCATTTGTCCTTAAGAAATATGTTTGTAACATTCAAGCATTGGTTCCCGGCTTCTCCCCGAAGTTGAATACCGGTTTGGAACTGTCTGAAGGACAAACGATAACCATTTATGCGTTATCAAAAAAATAAAAATAAGGAGGTCGTCACTATGTGTTTTACAACTAATTGCGCTGAATTATTTAATCTGATCTGCAGATATTTTAAAATTGGTTGCTAATTCTGTCTCAGATATTCAGCTATAAGATGATTTATATAATGGGATATTAAAAATATTCTCTATTGTATAAAAAACAGGCAGCCCCGATGTTCGTAATGAACATTGGGGCTGCCTGTTTTGCTAATCTCTATTTATTTCATTTGTTTCTGATTTTATCAGCAGTATTCCTTGATATAATCTGCAAAATACGGCAGCGCAAGTGAGACATATCCCTGTCGGTTATTCAATATTCCTCTTTTTATCAGACGATCCCTGTACATTGAATAACTGCCTGCTTTTTCACCCATAAGCTTAAGTATTTCATCACGCTTATATTCTTCCTTTTCTGTCAGCAATCCAGCCAGAAATCGATCCATTTCCGTCATCTCTTCCCATATTTTTTCATAGGAATATGCAAATAATTCTGACTTTAACTTTGAAAGGATATCTTCCAGTGTCTCATTTTCTTTTTTCTTAAAACACAGCACTCCTAATTCCTGAAAAGCATAGGCATATCCCTTTGTAATCTTCGCCAGCTCTCTTGCCTGACTGACATCAATGTTTAATTTGCTCCTGTACATCTCCGTCATTCTTATCATATTCAGAGGTTCTGTCTTCACTGTCGTCGCTCTTCTGAAAAAGGTAAGGTTTTTGACATTGCAAAGTTCCTGAATATTTTCATATAAACCAGTGCATACAAAATAAACCGGATAACCCGCACGAAGCCATCTTCCATATTCTGATGCAAACTTTATCATCTCTTCTGATTTTGATACTTCATCAATTCCTATTAATATCTTTTTTCCCTTCTTCTGGACATTCTGTATCATTTCTTCAACTTCTACAGTTGTTTTTTTCTCTTCTGAACCGAAACCGGCTTTGACTAACATTGCCGCTATCTGTTCGAGGATATCCCTTGTTGGATTCACATCAAAAACAAGCCAATTTATATACCTGTTTTCATTATTCTTCAATTCTTCTTCCACCTTCGCAAGTATCACTGTTTTCCCGGAACCTCTGACGCCCGTTATTTTATATACCGACTCTGATGGATTTTCATATACAAAATTTTCTAATATCTCTTCTGTTTTTTCTGTGTGTATATAGGTATATTCCGGAGTTTTGCTAAATGTTGTTGTAAATGGATTCTGCATAAGTCACCTCACAATATTTTTTGCCGTTTATAGTTCTTTATACTTTTTGTAACATTTTATAGTTTTTTATACTTTTTCTATTGTTTTATACTTTTTTATAGGTTTTTATACTTTTGTGTTTATTTTATACCTTTTTATACTTTTTAGCAATAATTTCTTTTATATAAAAAAAGAAGATACCAGCATATCTAATGCCAATATCTTCCAAAATTTCCATTTTCTTTACTCTGCCTCCCGCAGCCGTTCCACAATACTCTGTCTGCTTCCCGCCTGATAAAGTACCGCAGGGATCAGGCAGCCGAGCACTGCAAACACCGGAAGCATCGCAATAACCGGAAGGATGGTGAAATGATAAGTGCAAAACCAGAACATCTTCTCCATCATGTCTCCTGATAATGGTCCGCAGACCAAAGACAGAAGAAACGCCACCACTACAGAACCGGCAGTGTAAAACAGCCCTTCCTGCACAAGCATCTGCTTTAACTGGCGGTTTGTCATTCCAACCGACTGTAACACTGCAAACTCTCTTTTTCTTGCAAGGATTCCGGTCATGATCGCATTGAAGAAATTTAAAATGCCGACCAGCCCGATGATCGCACACAAAACACCGCCCAGAAGGAAAAACATTTTCTGAAACTGTTCAAATTCACTTCGGATAGAAGCTTTGCTCTCATACATCAGAACAGAAGTATCTCCTGCTGTAAGCTCTGCAAGATAACGCTCCGCTGCATTTTCCGCTTCCATATCCGGAGTATCAAACAGATAGTATTTCCGGATCAGCTCTGCACCGCAGTCCTCTTTCATCCGTTCTGCCGGAAGTATTGTGTCATATCCTAATCCGCTATAGCGGAATGTCATGGCATATGGAACTTTCACAAGTGCACACACGGTATAGTCCACTTCCCTTGGTTCTTCCTCACGGATCTCCACATACTCTTCCGGCGTTGTCGCAGGATCAGCAGGTTCACCTGTCCTGGTATCAATCGCATACATATTCTGGTAAACCATGGTGAGCGTATCCCCTATTTTGGGATAACGTTCTATATTTTCCACATTGCCATAATCATCTGTGTGGACACGGATTGCAATTGCATGTGTATTCTCATCAAACAAAGGATCCAGTTCTCCATCCAATACCGTCACTTTTTCAAAGAGTGCCTCATCCAGACCTTCCAGTATTGTTGGAGTCTTTATCTCACTGCCCCTTTTTTCATAATACTTCACTTTTTCTTCCAGCTCTTCTTCGCTAAGATACGGTACTGCCATTTTCTTATATTGCTCTGTATCCATCCATACCATTGTGGTCATATCTGTCATATAGCCGCTGCCGCTGACCGTCTCACTCGTATTTTCCTGAATTTCTGCAATTGTTTCTTCTGAAATATATTCATCTGCATCAATGTAGCGGAAATAATCTGTGCTGCTCACGATAAAATCGGCGCATGTTCGTTGTGAAATATATTTTTCCGTATCAAAGCCACCCACAAAAGAACAGAGTACATTCAAAAGTGTCACCGAAAGTGCCAGGGATATCACAACAAGAACTGTTTTCTTTTTGTTTCTTCCCAGATTGGCAAATGCCATCTGATAAACCTTTGCTCCATGCGAGCTGCGGCGCTTTTTCTTCACACTGACACACTCTGTATATTTTGTTGCTTCCACCGGAGAAACTTTTGCTGCCATTTTTCCGGGCTTTGTACAGGAGAGGAAAACAGTGATCACTGCAAAGATTGCAGAGCCGGCAAAAATTACCGGGGAACTGCTGATCGTTACATGTGTTCCCACAACTGTTGTGCCCTTTAAAACAATAGGTGTCAGCCATGCCCCGATTCCATATCCCAGAAGAAGTCCGGCCGGAATGCCAACCACACATAAAAGGAATGCCTGCTGTCTGATCATTCGTTTTAATTGCCGCGGCGTTGTTCCGATTGTCTTAAGCAGCCCATAAAACCGGATATCTCCGGTAACTGAAATCTGAAAAATATTATAAATGATCAGATATCCGGTAAAAATCACAAGAAGCAGAAATGCTACGATCGCAGCAAGAAGTTCCGGATCCATCCCCGCATTTAACTGTGAAGCAGTAAGACCCCAGTTGACTCCGATACGGGCACTGTTCTCCTGATCTCTCGTATTCCAGTCATATCCTAAGTCTGTGTCGATTTTCTGCATCTGTTGTTCAATATTTAATTTTGAAGGCAGCATGACATTCAGGTCTGTCCGGAAAGCTTTCTCTCCTGATGCCACCCACTTTTCTTCCATTGACTTCACGTAGTCTTTTGATACATTGATATAATGAACCGGCATCAGATCATCATATTCCCAGTATCCTGACAGAATAAACGTATCTGTTTCCTGAAATCCCCCATTCGTTTTATCTCCAGCCTGATACTCTATCGTCACCTTTGCTCCCAGCTCCGGTGTCACCCCGAGCAGCTTTAATGCAACCGTGTCCATTGCGATCTCATTGCTCTTCTCAGGTTCTCTTCCTGTCGTTGGTGTCGCATAGCTCCATTTTGTACAGTTTTTATCCATGTAACTGACTTCTGCCGGAACTTTTCCAAAAACACCTGTGGTGCAAAATCCACATACGGTGCGTTCTCCGGCTTCCCTGATTCCCGGATGTACTGATATTTTTTCCACCTGTTCCTCACTCAGTTCTTTGAACGTTCCGTCCGCATAGCCGCCTGCCTGTCTGAAATTGTAAGTTTCATAACTCTCATTCAGCGACATAAGAATTGTGAAAAGTGATGTAAATAATAACGTGGTAAGAGCAATCGCAAAGATTGCGATAACATTTCTTTTTCTGGTCGCCCACAGCGATTTATAGCTTAGTCTGCGTATGCATTTCTGATTTTTTACTTTCATAATTTTTCTCCGTTTCCTATTCGAATCTGTCCTGTACCTGTCAGTGTCTTTTACTTTATAATACGTCCGTCCTCAATTCGAATAATACGGTCTGCCAGCTGCGCGATCTCCTCATTGTGTGTGATCATCACAATAGTCTGTGCGAATTTCCGGCTTGTCACTTTCAAAAGGCTTAACACATCCTGACTGGTCTTTCCGTCCAGATTTCCGGTCGGCTCATCCGCCAATATGATCGCCGGTGCTGCCGCTAATGCCCTTGCGATCGCCACCCTCTGCTGCTGACCACCGGAGAGCTGTCCCGGAAGTGCATCCAGTCTCTGCTGCAATCCAAGTGTCTCTGTAATGCTATCGATAAATTTCCGGTCTATCTTTCCACCGTCCAATTCAATCGGCAGCACGATATTTTCATAGACATTCAAGACCGGAACCAGATTATACGCCTGAAATACAAACCCGATCTTTCTTCTCCTGAAAATTGTAAGTTCCTCATCCTTCAATGCAAAAATATCTTTTCCATCCACAAACACTTTTCCCTCTGTCGGTCGGTCAAGTCCGCCTAACATATGTAAAAGGGTTGATTTTCCACTTCCACTTGTGCCGACAATTGCCACAAACTCGCCCTTCTCCACCGTAAGATCCACACCATCCAGTGCATGTACGGCTGTCTCTCCGCTTCCGTATATTTTCCTTAAACCACATGCTTTTAAAATATCCATATATCCTCCTTGTTTTTGCGAAGCAAAAATGCGAACCCTCTGGTGAGCAGAGGATTTAGCCTCCTTGTTTTGCGAAGCAAAAAAATCTGTATATAACATTTTTTGTTACATACAGATTATCACACAATATTCTTTCCAGACTCTTTCCACGGCAAATGAAATTCTTACAGAATTGAAAGAATTCCATTTACTATTTTAAAACATATTTCTACGATTCCGGTATAGTTGATGTACTTTTTCAAAAATTATTTTTGGGCAGATAAATGGAAAACTTACTTCCCTGTCCGTATACGGAGGACACTTTGATATATCCACCCTGCTCCTGCAAAATTTCTCTGGTCAGGTAAAGTCCGATTCCAACGCCCTCTTCATCCTTTACCAGTTCTGATCGATAGAACCTCCTAAAAATCTTCGGCAACTCCTCTTCCCGGATACCACATCCGGTATCTGCAATGTCAATTCTCACAAACATTTCATAAGAAATAGCCGAAACGGATATTTCCCCATGCTCAGTGTATTTTATCGCATTATCAATTACATTACCGATTGCTTCTCCTGTCCACTTCAGATCAAAATAAGCTTCAACATCAGTATTATGTAAACTTATCTGTAATCCTTTTTCTTCTGCTTTCTGTTTCAGTTCCCATACTGCACGCTCTAACATTGGCTGTAGCTTTTCCATCCGAGGAACAAGCTGTAAAATTCCATTTTCCAGACGTGATAATTTCACAAGCGACTCGATCAGAAATTTTAGTTTCTGCGTCTGTTCATGGATTGCAGACACATTTCCTTCAATCTGCTGTGGAAGCTCCTCTTCAAGTAAAAGCTCACTATATAAGAGAAGATTTGCGATCGGCGTTTTTGTCTGATGGGAAATGTCTGCGATCAATGCTTTTATTTTGTCTTTCTCTGCCTCTACATTTTGTGCGGACAGGGCAGATGCACTTAAGTAATGGGCAAATTTTGTCTCCAAAGCCGACATGCGTGTCTCGTCGAATTGTCCCTCTGTAAATTCTCCTTTGACTGCCACATTCAGCATTTCTTCTATTGTATCCATTGTTTTCTTTGTGCGTCTGTAATTTACAAAAATAATAATTGCAGTAACTGTCACGCAGACAAATACTATGAATATCCACATATCACTCCCACCTGTAACCAATTCCATACACTGTCCTGATCGCATGCTCCGCTCCGAGTTTATCCCGAAGTCTCTTAACGGATACCGATAGTGCATTCTCATCCACATACTCTGCGCCATCGCTCCAGACACGGTCCAGTAAAAGTTCTCTGCGCATATTCATGCCCGCATTTTCCACAAGAATCCGCAACAACTTCTGCTCAGTCTTACTGAGTTCGGTCTCCTTACCATCCACCATGAATTTCATCCGGTCAAAATCAAACACATACGGTTCTTTGCGGTAAACGTGCTCGTTATCCTTTTCTTTTTCACTCATTGCCGCCGCTTTTCGAAGCTGTGTATTCACTCTTGCGCGCAGTACCGACAAGGAAAATGGTTTTGTGATATAGTCGTCTGCTCCAAGCTCCAGTCCATTTACAATATCGCTGTCGGTATCATTTGCTGTCAGTAAAATAACCGGGCAATCCGGGCAATCCCTCTTTACGCTCTGTAAAAAATCCAATCCGCTTCCATCCGGCAGATTGATATCTAACAGGATCAATGCTGGCATTCCACAGAGCAGTTGTTCTTTCGCATCTTTTAAATTTTCACAGGAGACAATCTGCCTGTCTGTTGCTGATGCATAAAGTCCGCTGCACACCTGTATGCTGCTATTATCTGTTTTTAACGCCTTACATAAGCCCTGATTCAAAGCTCTGTCATCTTCTATAATTAAAATTTGCTGCATTCTTCCTTCTGCTTTCAGTCGTTTTTTTCATTATACACGAAAAAATCCCCAAAGTATATTCCATACTCCAGGGATTTTATATCATCTGAACTACTATAAACAGCTATACTATGAATTAAACTAACTCAAGTAATACTTCTAAAGCGCCGTCACCTTTACGCTGTCCGATCTTAACGATTCTTGTGTAACCACCGTTACGATCTGCATACTTAGGAGCGATCTCGTCAAATAATTTTGCTGTAAGATCAACTTCTTTTGTATTTTTCTTCTTTCCAGCAGCTGCTGTTGGAACTTCTGTTACAGTGTAAAGAACTTTAAGCATTTCTCTTCTGGCGTGAAGACGGGAAGGCATATCTTTCTTGATTGTCTTTTCTACTTCATCATAAACAGTTACTTTCTTACCGTCTACTACTTCTTTTACTCTCTTGCCTTCAGCATCTTTGCGGGCAACTTTAGCTTTTACAGTAACTTCTTCGAAGTTATCTTTTTCTCTTACTGCCATTGCAATAAGACCTTCAGCGATTTTACGTACTTCTTTTGCTTTTGCTTCAGTAGTAACGATTTTACCGTTGTTTAATAATGCTGTTACCTGACCTCTTAATAATGCTTTTCTCTGGCTTGATGTTCTGCTTAATTTACGATATTTTGCCATTTTTAAATTCCTCCATTTGTGGTGTACATCCGGCCACGCTCTTTGGACTTACTTACCGAATGCCTTTTATATAGTTGCCACTCATGAAAATGTGGGGTGTTGTCACCTCACACGGACATACTGCATGCTCATTGGACTTACTATTTCTGCCCGTTTTTCATAAGGTACCCTTTGAACATTAGCAGTTCAAAGAGAAGTGCACAACTTCGTTGTGCTTTATCGGAGTAAAACCGCAGGTTTTACTCTTCACCCTGGTTTAACTGAAGTCCTAACTCTTTTAACTTCGCTAAAACTTCTTCTAAAGATTTACGTCCAAGGTTACGAACTTTCATCATATCTTCTGGAGTTCTGTTTGTTAATTCTTCAACAGTGTTGATACCTGCTCTCTTTAAGCAGTTGAAAGAACGAACAGATAATTCCAGTTCATCGATGTTCATTTCAAGAACTTTTTCTTTTGCATCGTCAGCTTTCTCGATCATAACGTCAGCCTGCTGAGCAGCTTCTGACAGGTCGATGAAGAGATTTAAATGCTCACTTAAAACTTTTGCAGCCAAGCTTACAGCTTCGTCTGGTTCAAGAGTTCCGTTTGTATAAACATCTAATGTAAGTTTGTCGTAGTCAGTGATCTGACCGACACGGGTATTTTCAATAGAAAGATTTACTCTCTCTACTGGTGTATAGATAGAATCAATTGCGATTACGCCAATTGGAGTATCTTCTGTCTTATTTTTGTCTGAGCTGACATAACCTCTGCCTTTTGTGATCGTAAGCTCCATGTATAATTTACAATCAGCACCACCATTTAAGTTAGCGATTACTAAATCTGGATTTAAAATCTGAATATCAGAGTCAACCTGGATATCAGCTGCAGTTACAACGCCTTCACCTTCGAATTCAATATAAGCAACTTTTGGTTCATCGGATGAACTATTATTGCGGATTGCAAGTTCTTTGATGTTCATGATAATTTCAGTAACATCTTCCTTTACTCCAGGAATTGAACTGAATTCATGCAATACACCATCAATCTTAACCTGGCTAACAGCTGCACCTGGTAATGAAGAAAGCATAATTCTTCTCAAAGAATTACCAAGAGTTGTACCATAGCCTCTTTCCAATGGTTCTACAACGAACCGGCCGTACTTCTTGTCTTCTGAAATTTCAGCGATTTCAATCTTAGGTTTTTGAAAATCGAACACTACAAAGTCCCTCCTTCTCGGGTTTTTTGCTTACATTAAAAAGTAAACGCCATATGATCTGGCAAAACTGCCAGACAATGGCTTTACTCTTGTTAATCCGTTGCTCCGGTTTATTTAGAATATAACTCGACGATAAGCATTTCATCAACTGGAACGTCGATCTGCTCTCTGGAAGGTAATTCTTTTACAGTTCCCTGTAATTTCTCAGCATCTACTTCTAACCAGTCTGGAACTAATCTTCCACCAGTTACTTCAACGATGTCTTTCATTCTCTGAATGTTTTTGTTCTTCTCTTTGATTTCGATAACATCGCCAGCTTTTACAAGGTAAGAAGGAATGTTAACCTGTTTTCCGTTAACTGTAACGAATTTGTGGTCAACGATCTGTCTAGCTTCTTTTCTTGTTCTAGCAAATCCTAAACGGAATACTACGTTGTCTAATCTTGACTCTAAAATAGTCATTAAGTTCTGACCAGTCATACCTTTCATCTGATCAGCTCTCTCATAATAGTTGTGGAAAGGTTTTTCCAAAACACCATAGATGAATTTAGCTTTCTGTTTTTCTCTTAACTGAAGACCGTACTCAGACATCTTCTTGTTAGCTCTTTTTAATTCTCTATTGGATTTTTTATCATATCCTAAGTAACTTGGCTCTAAACCAAGTGATCTACATCTTTTAAGAACAGGAACTTTATTTACTGCCATCTTAGTATCTCCCTCCTAATTAAACTCTTCTACGTTTTGGTGGACGACATCCATTGTGAGGTACAGGAGTAACATCTTTGATACTTGTAACTTCAAGTCCGCATGCAGAGAGCGCACGGATTGCTGCTTCTCTTCCTGATCCTGGTCCTTTTACGAATACGTCTACTGATTTTAATCCGTGAATTAAAGCTGCTTTTGTAGCAGTTTCAGCTGCCATCTGTGCAGCATATGGAGTAGATTTCTTTGAACCTCTAAATCCAAGACCACCAGCACTTGCCCATGATAAAGCATTACCTTCAGCATCTGTAAGAGTAACGATTGTATTGTTAAAAGATGACTGAATGTGTGCCTGTCCGCGTTCAACGTTTTTCTTTACACGCTTTTTTGTCACTTTTTTTGTAACTTTAGCCATATCTAAACTAACCTACTTTCTCTAATAATAAATGATTAATTGCATCTTTAAAAGCAGTCACAAAGAAGCTTATTTCTTCTTATTAGCAACTGTACGCTTTGGACCCTTGCGAGTTCTTGCGTTTGTCTTTGTCTTCTGTCCACGAACTGGAAGACCTTTTCTATGACGGATACCACGATAACATCCGATCTCCTGAAGTCTCTTGATGTTCATAGCGATTTCTCTACGTAAATCACCTTCTACAGTCTGTGTATTATCAATAACTTCACTGATTCTCTTAACTTCGTCGTCTGTTAAGTCTCTGCAACGAGTATTAGGATCAACATTTGCTTCTGCAAGAATACGATCAGCACTTACTCTACCAATTCCGTAGATATAAGTTAAACCGATCTCAACACGTTTTTCTCTTGGTAAATCTACACCTGCGATACGAGCCATGTGTTTTTTAACCTCCATTAATTCTCCGATGCTTTGTGCATCTAAGTTTTTATTATCAACGTAAAGTCACTTTGACCTCATGACTTCCTACAAAGCTCTTCTTCCCTATGCCTTTTGGAAGAATCTTCCAACCCATAACGGCATAATATCTTTGCTGTCGATTGCAAGCTAAGCAGCTCCGTTGTCGTCCGGCCTGAAATGTGTGCCATCGCCTGTCAACCATTTTTCGATGTTCTCTCTGTTATGTCTCGGTATTAACATAACAAAGCAGCTATCCATTGCTGTTATTATGATAACAGTGTCTACAACCTGATCAGGTGTTCCACTGCAGCCGCACATAATGAATTTGTAATAGTTATGGTACTATTACGATCAGAATAAGGACTAATTAACCCTGTCTCTGTTTGTGTTTTGGATTTTCACAGATAATTCTGATGCTTCCTTTTCTTTTAATGACTTTGCATTTTTCGCAAATAGGTTTAACTGATGATCTTACCTTCACAGCAAATCCTCCTTTCTTCTCAAAAGCCCCTTTTTGCACACACAAAAAGGCACTATTCAAAAGTGTCCGAATAGCATTATAGCATGTGCTTATTAAAGAAGTCAATGATTTTTTCAAATAATTTTTATTTATCTCTCCAGATGATTCTTCCTTTTGAAAGATCGTATGGGGACATTTCAATAGTAACTTTATCTCCCGGTAAAATACGGATGAAATTCATACGTAATTTTCCACTAATGGTTGCAAGGATCTGATGACCATTCTCAAGTTCTACCTTAAAGAATGCGTTTGGTAACTTCTCAACAACTACTCCTTCAACTTCAATAACATCTGCTTTTGACATATAATCCTCCTTGTTTAGCTGTTCAGCTGCTTTTCTATTATTTTTATTGCTTTTCTGATTGTGATATCTGTTGGATCACCGTCAAACAATCCGGTTATTTCATCGGATATATGTTTGATTATCTGAATATGTTTTCGATTTTTTTTCTTCGGTTTTGTAAGTGGTTTTGTTGTTCCATTTACCAGATACACAAATTCATCCTCTTTTTTTATGATCAGATAATACTGATTTCTATCGTGTCCTGACATGGACTTTGCAAATTCAATGTTCATAGTCTTCCCTTTTCCGGTGGTTATTCCCATATATGAGCTGCAATCTCTGAGTCTGTCAGCGTCAGGATCTCCGGTCTTCCCTCTGTGATGATGATCGTATTTTCATAGTGTGCAGATAATGACATATCTGCTGTGATCACTGTCCATTCATCATCTAACCACAATACATCCGGTGTTCCGATATTGATCATCGGTTCCACCGCAAGCGTCATTCCGGATTTTAATTTTATTCCTCTTCGGAATTTCTTAAAGTTCGGAATATCCGGTTCTTCATGGAGATGCGTTCCGATTCCATGACCACAAAGATCCCGCACGACCCCATATCCAAAACTTTCTGCATAACTGCCGATTGCTCCGGATATCTCATAGAGATGTCTTCCTGCGGCTGCATATTTCATACCTTCAAAAAAGCTCTGTCTTGTGCGCTCAATCAAAAGCGCTGCTTCTTTTGAAATTTCTCCTACCGCATGCGTTCTTGCAGCATCTGAATGGTATCCTTTGTGGATGACGCCGATGTCCAGACTTACAATGTCGCCTTCCTGGATAAATTTTTCTTTGCATGGTATTCCGTGTACGACTTCCTCATCGATTGACACACACACAGAAGCCGGATAGCCACAATAGTTTTTAAAAGATGGTTCACAGCCAAAGCTTCGGATCATTTCTTCCCCGATTCTGTCTATCTCATAGGTAGACATCCCTGGTCTTAACTCGTTTCCAAGCTGTTCGTGTACTTTTGCAAGTATCTTCCCGGCTCCCCTCATTAATTCCAGCTCTTCAGGTCTTTTTATCGTGACAGACATCTTTATTCTCCTAAAATGGCTACGATATCAGCAAATACTTTTTCCATTGGCTGGGTACCGTCAACTGTCTTTAAAATATTCTGTGCTTTATAGTAATCGATCAGCGGCTGTGTCTGTTCATGATATACGCTTAAACGTTTCTGAACTGTTTCCGGCTTGTCATCATCTCTTAATACAACCGGACTTCCGCATCTGTCGCAGATACCTTCCACTTTTGTTGGAATGGAAACAATATGATAGGTTGCTCCACAATTTAAGCAGGCACGTCTTCCGCTCATTCTGTTTACAATGTTCTCGTCCGGAACATCTACATCAATGGCATAATCCATTTTCTGTCCGATTTTCTCAAGTGCTGCGGTGAGCGCCTCTGCCTGAGGAATGGTTCTTGGAAATCCATCTAAGATAAATCCATTTTTGCAGTCATCCTGCTGGATTCTGTCCATAACGAGATCACAGGTAAGTTCGTCTGGAACTAATAAGCCCTGATCCATGTATTCTTTGGCTTTTTTGCCAAGTTCTGTTCCGTTTTTAATGTTGGCACGGAAAATATCTCCTGTAGAGATATGTGGTACGCCATATTTATCTGCGATCTGTTTTGCCTGTGTTCCTTTTCCAGCTCCTGGAGCCCCTAACATTATAATTTTCATATAAAAATTACCCCTGACCTTTCCATATATTCAATGTTTCTGCGCCTATTATACGAATTTTGACGCTGCTTCGCAAGTTTATTTTAGTTCTTTCCTTTATAAAACTTCAAAAAACGCCGGGCCACAAGACCCAGCGTTTCTGTTTTAGTCATTTAAGAATCCTTTATAGTAGCGAACACGCATCTGAGATTCAATCTGTTTTAATGTTTCGATAATAACACCAACAATGATGATGATGGATGTTCCACCAAAGGATACATCAGCATTAAATACTCCATTAAAGAAGATTGGAATAAATGCTACAAATGCTAATCCAACTGCGCCTATAAAGACAATGTAATTTAAAATCTTATTCAGATAGTCACTGGTAGGTTTACCAGGTCTGATACCCGGAATAAATCCACCTGCTTTTTTCATGTTATTTGCAATTTCTAACGGATTGAATGTAATCGATGTATAGAAATAAGCAAATGCAATGATCAAAATGATATATACCACAAGACCAATGTTATAAATTGGTTCATTTGGATTACACCAGTTAGACTGGGACATACCTTTTAAGATCTTACTTCCAATACCTGTTCCATTTCCCTTGCCAAGTAAGCTCGCAATAATGACTGGTGTCTGTAATAAAGACTGAGCAAAGATGACTGGGATAACACCACTGGTATTGACTTTCAGAGGAATATGTGTTGACTGACCGCCAACCTGTTTTCTTCCCTGAATTTTCTTGGAATACTGAACCGGAATTTTTCTTACTCCATCCTGAAGTAATACTACAAATACTACCATTGCAACGATGATTGCAAGGATAATAACTGCAGCAAGAATTCCCTTTGGAACTGTCTTTCCAGAAATAAACTGCTGATATAATGTTCCGATATCATTTGGCATACGGGAAATGATGTTGATTGTCAACACGATGGAAATACCATTTCCTACACCCTTCTCTGTGATTCTCTCACCAATCCACATAAGGACTGCAGAACCTGCTGTAAGAGTAAAGATAACCATAATGATATTCATAACATAAACAGCGGTCGAATCACTCTGTTCTAAGTATCCACCTCTTGAGAAACCAATTGCCATAGCGATTGCTTCAATCAAAGCTAAAGCAACTGTGAGGTATCTTGTGATCTCGGCGATCTTTTTACGACCATCTTCTCCGTCACGCTGCATTTCTTCCAACTTAGGAATAGCAATAGTAAGAAGCTGCATAATGATGGATGATGTAATGTATGGTGTGATATTCAATGCGAATATAGATAAATTCAAGAATGATCCACCAGTAACGGCATCAAAAAAGCCCATTCCATCAGCGGTCTGACTAGCAAACCAGTTTGCAAATACTTCACTGTCAACACCAGGAATAGGAAGCTGACTTCCTATTCTGATGACAACTAACATTAAAAATGTAAAAATAATTCTTTTGCGAATATCTTTAATTTTGAATGCATTACGGAGTGTCTCCAGCATTAGATCACCTCTGCTTTTCCACCAAGAGCTTCAATTTTCTCTTTTGCAGAAGCGCTGAATGCGTTTGCCTGAACTGTAAGCTTCTTAGTAAGTTCTCCATTTCCAAGAATTTTTACTCCATCTCTTGGGTTCTTAACGATACCAGCTTCGATTAATGTCTCTACAGATACTACTGCGTCATTTTCGAAAGCTTCAAGAGCGGAAAGATTAATTCCAACGATTGTCTTAGAGTTTCTGCATTTGAAACCTCTCTTTGGCAATCTTCTGTATAATGGCATCTGACCACCTTCGAAACCTGGTCTAGGAGCACCAGAACGAGCTTTCTGTCCTTTATGTCCTTTACCTGCGGTCTTACCATTTCCTGAACCGTGTCCACGTCCTCTTCTGAAATTATCGCTATGAGCTGAACCGGCAGCTCCATGTAAATTGGATAAATCCATCACCGACACCTCCTTATCTTATTTTTTATGCTTCTTCAACTTTTACGTATGGTGCAACTTTGCGAAGTGCTCCAGCTGTTGCAGCGTTGTCTGGTAACTCAACTGTTTTGTAAAGTTTTGTTAAACCAAGAGCCTCGATTGTTTTTTTGTTCTTTGGAACAGCACCAATTGTAGATTTGATTAATGTTACTTTAAGTTTCTTATCTGCCATTTCAAATTCCTCCTTAACCCAGAATCTCTTCAACGGATTTTCCGCGGAGTTTTGCTACTTCTTCAGGAGATTTTAACTGACCCAGAGCGTCGATTGTTGCGAATACAACGTTCTGTTTGTTGTTGGAACCTAAAGATTTTGTACGGATATTTTTAATACCTGCTAACTCACATACAGTACGGGCTGGACCACCAGCGATGATACCAGTACCTTCTGGAGATTTCTTTAATAATACGGATGCACCGGTGAATTTACCCTGAACATCATGTGTAATACTATCAACTTCGTCTAACTTAACGCTGATGAGTTTTTTCATTGCATCTTCTTTTCCCTTACGGATAGCTTCAGGAATTTCAGTTGCTTTTCCTAAACCTGCACCAACATGACCATTGCCGTCGCCAACAACAACCAAAGCTGTAAAACGCATGTTACGTCCGCCCTTAACAACTTTTGTTACACGTTTGATTGATACTACTTTATCATTTAATTCTAACTGACTAGCATCAATGATTTCACGTTTCATGTTTTCGTTTCCTCCTACTAAAAATCTAATCCAGCTTCTCTTGCTGCATCGGCTAAAGCTTTAACTTTTCCCTGATATATAAAACCGCCTCTATCAAAGACAACTGTTGTAATACCCTTATCTAATGCTTTTTTAGCAATTACAGTACCAAGTTTGGATGCTGCATCTACGTTATTAGTCTTCTCTAATTCTGCTTTTAACTCTTTGTCAAGAGTAGATGCAGAAACAAGTGTATTTCCAACTGTGTCGTCAATAATTTGAGCGTACATATGATTATTGCTTCTGAACACAGCTAAGCGTGGTCTCTGTGCAGTACCTGCAAGATGATGACGCATTCTTCTATGTTTATTTTCACGAACTGCTGTTCTTGATTTCTTACTAACCATTCTTCGTCACTCCTTTAATTATTTCTTACCAGTCTTACCAACTTTACGTCTAATAACTTCATCAGCATATTTGATACCTTTTCCTTTGTAAGGTTCAGGTCTTCTCTTATCTCTGATTTCAGCTGCGTATTGGCCAACTTTTTCTTTATCGATACCTGATACAATGATCTTGTTACCGTCTACTGTAGACTCGATTCCTTCTGGATCTGTCATCTCAACTGGATGAGAATATCCTAAGTTAAGAGTTAAAACTTTACCAGCTTTGGAAGCTCTGTAACCAACACCATTAACTTCAAGCTCTTTCTTATATCCGTCTGTAACACCAACTACCATGTTGTGGATCAGTGTTCTTGTTAATCCGTGTAAGGATTTCATTTTTTTCAAATCATTAGGTCTTGTAACGATTACTTCAGCACCTTCTAATTTGATGTCCATCTCAGATGGAAGGGTTCTTTCAAGAGTTCCCTTAGGACCTTTTACAGTCACATGATTATTTTCTGCAATTTCTACTGTAACGCCAGCTGGAACTGCGATTGGCATTCTTCCTATACGTGACATGCCCGTACCTCCTAATTTTTCGTTGCGGTGTGGATTCACCGTAGTTAAAAAGTTACATATCTATCAGAATGGTAGTCCATCCTCCTGGCATAAGCCAGGAAGTCATTATTTCCTACCAAACGAAAGCTAATACTTCTCCACCAACCTGGAGTTTTCTTGCTTCTTTGTCTGTGATAATTCCCTGATTTGTAGAAAGGATAGCAATTCCTAATCCACCAAGTACTCTAGGAAGCTCGTCTTTACCAGCGTAAACACGAAGACCTGGTTTGGAAATTCTCTTAAGACCTGTGATAATTTTTTCATTCTTATCTGCACCGTATTTTAATGTGATGCGGATTGTTTTAAAATTACCATCTTCGATAATATCGTATTTTGTGATATAACCTTCATCTAAAAGGATGCCTGCGATAGCAACTTTGATCTTAGATGCCGGAATATCTACTGTATCATGTTTAGCAGTATTTGCATTACGGATTCTTGTAAGCATATCTGCAATTGGATCACTCGTCATCATCATGATGTATATTTCCTCCTTCTAAAAATTACTCGGCCTACCAGCTTGCTTTCTTAACGCCTGGGATTTGACCTTTGTATGCTAATTCACGGAAACATACTCTGCAGATTCCGTATTTTCTTAAAACAGAATGTGGACGACCACAAATTTTGCAACGTGTGTATTCTCTGGTAGAGAATTTTGCTGGACGCTGCTGTTTAACTTTCATACTTGTCTTAGCCATTAAAATTCCCTCCTATTATTTGGCAAATGGCATATTGAACAATGTCAATAATTCACGTGCTTCTTCGTCTGTCTTAGCAGTAGTTACGATAATGATATCCATACCTCTTACTTTGTCAACTTTGTCGTACTCGATCTCTGGGAAGATGATCTGCTCTTTGATACCAAGAGCATAGTTTCCACGGCCATCGAATGCGTTAGGGTTAACACCTCTGAAGTCACGTACACGTGGTAATGATAAGTTAATTAAACGATCTAAGAACTCATACATTTTCTCGCCACGTAATGTTGTTTTACATCCGATTGGCATGTTCTCTCTGATCTTGAAGTTTGCAATAGCGTTCTTTGCTTTTGTAGCAACTGCTTTCTGACCTGTGATTGTCTCCATGTCTTTAATTGCAGCCTCTAATACTTTTGCGTTCTCTTTGGCTTCACCAACGCCCATGTTTACTACGATTTTATCGAGCTTTGGTACTTCCATAATATTTTTATATCCGAACTTTTTGATCATTGCGTCAACGATCTCGTTCTGGTACTGTTCTTTAAGTCTGCTCAACTGATTGGCCTCCTCTCTTTAATTAGTCAATAACTTCGCCTGTAGCTTTTGCTACACGAACTTTTTTGTCTCCGTCCATCTTGAATCCAACACGTGTTGCTTTTCCGTTGTGAAGAAGCATTACGTTAGAAAGATCAATTGGAGCTTCCTGGTGAAGGATTCCACCCTGCTGGTTAGCCATGCTTGGTTTCGCATGTTTTGTTACCATCTTGATTCCTTCAACGAGAACTTTATTGTCTTTTTTGTTAATGGAAATTACTTTTCCCTCTTTGTTTTTATCTTTTCCAGCGATCACTTTAACCATATCGCCTTTTTTAATTTTCATTGTTGCCATATCTTCGTCCTCCTATAATACTTCTGGAGCCAAGGAAACAATTTTCATGAACTGTTTCTCACGAAGCTCTCTAGCTACTGGTCCAAAAATACGGGTTCCTTTTGGAGTTTTGTCATCTTTAATAATAACAGCAGCGTTCTCATCAAATTTAATATAAGAACCGTCTTTACGACGAGCACCTTTCACTGAACGAACAACTACAGCTTTAACGACGTCACCTTTTTTAACAACACCGCCTGGTGTTGCATCTTTAACAGTAGCAACAATAACGTCACCAATGTTTGCATATCTTCTAGTAGATCCACCCATAACACGGATAACGAGTAACTCTTTTGCACCTGTGTTATCAGCTACTTTCAGTCTACTTTCCTGTTGTACCATGCTTGTAGCCTCCTTTAATTATTTTGCTCTTTCCATGATTTCTACAAGTCTCCATCTCTTATCTTTAGATAATGGTCTTGTTTCCATAACTTTTACTTTATCACCGATTCTACATTCGTTGTTCTCGTCATGGGCTTTTAATTTATATGTTTTCTTAACGATCTTGTTGTATAATGGATGTCTTACGTTATCCTGGATTGCAACAGTGATTGTTTTGTCCATCTTATCACTTACAACAATACCAATACGTGTTTTTCTAAGATTTCTTTCTTCCACGATAAGTTCTCCTTTCTAGAGTTCTATTCAGCAACTTTTGCTTTCTCAGTAATGAGTGTCTGAATTCTTGCGATATTCTTTCTCACTTCTTTGATTCTGCTTGTGTTATCTAACTGATTAGTTGCGTTCTGGAATCTCAAATTGAAAAGTTCTTTTTTAGCGTCTACTAACTGTGCATTTAAATCTGCAACAGACTGTGTTTTTAATTCTTCTAAATATTTACTAGTTTTCATTTGATACACCGCCTTCTAAATCCGCACGAGAAACTACTTTACATTTGCAAGGTAATTTGTGTGTAGCAAGACGTAATGCTTCTCTAGCTACGTCTTCCGGTACACCGGAGATTTCAAATAATACACGACCTGGTTTAACAACGGCTACCCAGTACTCAAGGGCACCCTTTCCTTTACCCATACGAACACCCATAGGTTTATGAGTTACAGGTTTCTCTGGGAAAATCTTAATCCAAACTTTACCACCACGTTTGATATATCTTGTCATAGCAACACGGGCTGCTTCGATCTGGTTTGCTTTAATCCAGCAAGGTTCCATTGCTACGATACCATACTCACCATAAGTAAGTTTGTTACCTCTTGTAGCTTTACCAGCCATAGAACCACGGAACTGTTTTCTATGTTTTACTCTCTTTGGCATTAACATAATTACTGAGCTCCTCCTTCCTTATTAGCCTTTGTAGGAAGTACTTCGCCTTTGTAGATCCAAACCTTAACACCTACTTTACCGTAAGTTGTGTCTGCTTCAGCGAATCCATAATCAATATCTGCTCTTAATGTCTGAAGTGGAATAGTTCCCTCAGAGTAGAACTCTGTACGAGCCATATCTGCTCCACCTAAACGTCCGGAACAAGATGTCTTAATTCCCTTTGCACCAGATTTCATTGTTCTGCTCATGCAGGATTTCATTGCTCTACGGAAGGAAACACGGTTCTCTAACTGTAAAGCGATATTCTCTGCTACTAACTGAGCGTCACGGTCTGGTCTCTTAACTTCTTTGATATCAACAACTAATTTCTTAGATGTGAATTTCTGTACTTCAGCTTTGATCTTCTCGATTTCAGCTCCACCTTTACCGATTACTACACCAGGTTTTGCTGTGTAAATAATAACTTTAACGCGGTCAGATGCTCTTTCGATCTCAATCTTAGAAACGCCTGCTGCATATAATTTCTTTTTAAGATATGTTCTGATGTTGTAGTCTTCTACTAAAAGATCTGCAAAATCTGCTTCCGCATACCATTTAGAGTCCCAGTCTTTGATAACACCGACTCTTAAGCCATGAGGATTAACTTTCTGTCCCATGTTTGCCCTCCTTATCTTTCATCAAGCACGATTGTAATGTGGCTCATTCTCTTCTCGATTCTATAAGCTCTACCCTGTGCTCTTGGTCTGATTCTCTTCATTGTTGGTCCTTTGTTTGCATAACACTCTGCAACATAAAGGTTTTCTGCTTTCATTCCATTGTTGTTCTCAGCGTTTGCGATTGCTGACTCTAATAATTTCTTTACTAAGCTTGAAGCATATCTTGGGTTATATGTTACGATAGCAAGTGCTGTCTGAACATCCTTTCCACGGATAGCATCTAATACAAAGCAAGCTTTCTGAACAGACACTCTAGCATAAGATAACTTTGCTGAAGGTCTGGTATCTTTAACTTCATTTCTTTCTCTTTTAATCTGACTTCTATGTCCCTTAGCCATGGATGAAACCTCCTTTCAAAAAATAGTTCTTATCTAACGCCTGATTTCTTTTCGTCTTTTCCATGTCCTTTGTAAGTTCTTGTAGCAACGAACTCACCAAGTTTATGTCCAACCATATCTTCTGTTACGAATACAGGCACATGTTTTCTTCCGTCATGAACAGCGATTGTATGACCAACGAACTGAGGGAAGATTGTAGAACGACGTGACCAAGTCTTAATAACAGATTTGTCACCAGATGCGTTCATAGCGTCTACTTTTTTCAGTAAGCTTTCATCTGCAAATGGTCCTTTTTTTAATGAACGAGCCATAATTTACCTCCTATAGTCAAGCACGAAAGACCGCTACACGCGGCAGCGTTGTCTTAACCGTGCCATCAATTGTTTCATATTTAGCAACTTATTTGATTGCTTTACCGTCTCTTCTTCTTACGATCATCTTATTGGAAGATTTATTTTTCTTTCTTGTCTTAAGTCCAAGAGCTGGTTTACCCCAAGGTGTCATTGGGCCAGAACGTCCGATTGGAGCACGTCCTTCACCACCACCGTGTGGATGGTCATTAGGGTTCATTACAGAACCACGAACTGTTGGGCGGATACCCATGTGACGTTTACGTCCTGCTTTACCGATCTTAACAAGGTTGTGGTCACCGTTTCCGATAACACCAACTGTTGCGCGGCAGTTTAATGGAACCATACGCATCTCTCCGGATGGAAGTCTTAATGTAGCGTATTTTCCTTCTTTAGCCATTAACTGAGCAGCCATACCAGCGGAACGAACTAACTGTCCACCTTTTCCTGCGTATAACTCAATGTTGTGTACCATAGTACCAACTGGAATGTTCTCTAATGGTAAGCAGTTACCAACACGAACCTCAGCTTCAGCACCGCTCATAACTGTCATACCATCTGTTAATCCCTGAGGAGCTAAGATGTATGCTTTCTCTCCATCTGCGTAGCAGATTAAAGCGATGTTTGCTGTTCTGTTTGGATCGTACTCGATTCCGATAACTTTTGCTGGAATACCATCTTTTTTGTTTCTCTTGAAATCGATTACTCTGTATTTTCTTCTGTTTCCACCACCGTGGTGTCTTACAGTGATTTTACCCTGATTGTTACGACCAGCGTTCTTCTTTAAAGAAGTTACTAAAGATTTTTCAGGAGTTGTTTTTGTAATCTCAGAAAAATCAGAACCAGTCATATTTCTTCTGGAAGGTGTATATGGGTTATATGTCTTAATTCCCATTGTTTTTCTCCTTTCGATGTTTATTATCGTGCTTGCCTGCACATATTGTATAGCTTTCTTTTAACATTCAAGCTTTATCTTATAATCCAGCGAAGATCTCGATGTCTTTGCTGTCTGCTGTTAATGTTACGATAGCTTTCTTTGTTTTAGCAGTTTTACCAACTACCATACCACGTCTCTTATTCTTTCCGTCTAAGTTCATTGTGTTTACGCTGGCAACTTTTGTTCCTTCGAACATTTTTTCAACTGCTTCTTTGATCATGGATTTGTTAGCTTCTGGATGAACTAAGAAAGTATATTTCTTCTCAGCCATAGCTGCCATGCTCTTCTCTGTAACTACTGGTTTGAGGATTACATCATAATATTTAATATTTGCCATTATGCATACACCTCCTCGATTGTCTTAACAGCGTCTTTTGTTACAACTACTGTATCATATTTTAAGATATCATATACGTTGATCTCGTTTGTCTGAGCAGTCTTAACTGTTGCAAGGTTGCTTGCAGATTTGATCACGTTTACATCGTTGTCGTTTAATACAACTAATGCTTTCTCAACTTTTAAGTTATTCATAACTTCAACAAATTTCTTTGTTTTGATCTCATCAAGTTTTAACTCGTCAACAACAACAAATTTGCTCTCGTTTACTCTTGATGTTAATGCAGATTTAAGAGCTGCTCTCTTCTCTTTCTTGTTAAGTTTGAAAGAGTAATCTCTTGGTACTGGAGCGAATACTACGCCACCATGTGTCCACTGTGGAGCTCTTGTAGAACCCTGTCTTGCATGACCTGTTCCTTTCTGTCTCCATGGTTTTCTACCACCACCGCTTACTTCGGAACGAGTTTTTGCTTTCTGTGTTCCCTGGCGGTTGTTTGCCAGCTGCTGAAGTACTGCCATGTGTACTAAATGTTCGTTAACTTCTACTCCGAAGATAGCGTCGTTTAATTCCAGGCTTCCTACTTCTTTGCCTTCCATATTATAAACAGCTACGTTAGCCATCGTTAAGTTCCTCCTTTCCTATCTAAGCACTATTTACCTGCTTTAACAGTTTCTTTGATTGTTACTAAACATTTCTTAGCTCCTGGTACAGCACCTTTCACTAAGAGCAGGTTGTTCTCAGCGTCAACTCTTACAACTTCAAGATTCTGAGTTGTAACTTTTACGCTACCCATATGTCCAGGCATTCCTTTTCCTTTGAATACACGGCTTGGTGAAGAACATGCACCATTGGAACCCTGATGACGATGGAATTTGGAACCGTGAGCCATAGGACCTCTGTGCTGTCCAAATCTCTTAATAGCGCCCTGGAAACCTTTACCTTTGGAAATTGCAGTTGCATCGATCTTGTCGCCTTCTGCAAAGATATCAGCTTTGATCACATCACCCAAGTTGTACTCAGCTGTGTTCTCAAATTTGAACTCTTTTACAAATCTCTTTCCGGATACACCAGCTTTTGCAAAATGTCCCATCTGAGCTTTGTTAACGCCATGTCTGTTTCTGATTTCTTTCTTTCCGTTTGCATCTTTGTTGACAATTCTTTCTTTCTTGTCAGCAAATGCAACCTGTACTGCACTGTATCCATCGTTCTCAACAGTTTTGATCTGTGTCACTGAACATGGACCTGCTTCTAATACAGTAACCGGTACTAAAACACCGTCTGCATTGAAGATCTGAGTCATTCCGACTTTTGTTGCTAAAATCGCTTTCTTCATTCTTTTTACCTCCTGTTTTCTCTACAGCGGAACGCTTCATGCCCATCTGATGTGGGGTAGCGGAACCGTTCATCCTAGAAAGTCCATATAAGTGGAACCAAAGGGGTAAACCTTTGTATTGCTTCTATATAAAACCCTTCAGGATATTAACTAATTCATTTTGAAAAACAATTTATTTGTTTTTCATTTTGATATCAATGTAAACACCAGCTGGCATCTCTAAACGAGATAAAGCATCAACTGTTTTCTGGGTTGGTGTCATGATATCAATGAGTCTCTTATGAGTTCTCTGCTCGAACTGTTCACGGGAATCTTTGTATTTGTGAGTAGCTCTTAAAATAGTAACAACTTCTCTCTTAGTTGGAAGTGGTACCGGTCCGCTCACCTGTGATCCGTTTTTCTTTACAGTCTCGATGATCTTCTTAGCTGAAGCATCAACTAATTCATGATCATAAGCTTTCAATGTGATTCTCATTACTTGACTTGCCATAAAAAAAGTCGCCTCCTTTTCGCACTTATAAATCAGTACGACAAGCGGTGACTGTACACATTCCCGTGCGTGTCATCCACTTTCGATTTCAAAACATCTTCCCGTTGATGATTTGGCACGTTGTTTCTACCTTTTGTAGACGTTATTCGTGATACAGTGACTTGTCGCCAGTTTCTTAACTTGACATTCGCTCCACGGAAAACCTGCATTTTCATGCAGCAACCTCGCGTTTCTACGCTATCAATGTCACAACAGTTGCTATTTTACATGATGTTCCTTTATATTGCAAGTGTTTTTTTTAATTTTTTTAATTTTTTTTTGCATAATCCGCTCTCACATTAATATTTCCCCTATCCGATACAGATACTGTGTGCTATAATCAGCTATGAACTATTTAGAAATGAAAGGTATCTTATTATCATGAATATTATAATTGTTGGCTGCGGTAAAGTAGGATGCACGCTTGTAGAAGCCTTAAGTATCGAAAATCACAATATCGTAGTGATCGACTCCCGTCCCGAAAAAGTAAGTGCCCTTACGGATACAGTGGATGTTATGGGGATTGTTGGAAATGGTGTAAGCCACACAACACTAAAGCAGGCCGGTATCGAAACCGCAGACCTGCTGATCGCTGTCACAGGATCTGATGAGGAAAATCTCCTCTGCTGCGTCATTGCCAAGAAGAGTGGCCACTGTCAGACCATCGCCCGCATCCGCAACCCTATATATAATGAAGAAAAAGATTTTCTCCAGAAGGAATTCGGACTGAGCATGATCATTAATCCGGAACTTACGGCTGCAAATGAGATTTCAAAGGTTTTCCAGTTTCCTTCTGCTATCCGCGTGGATACCTTTGCAAAGGGACGTGTGGAATTACTTCACTTTAAAATAGGAAATAACTCCCCTTTATGCGGCCTGAAACTTTCCAAATTCCACGCAACCCTGCACTGCAATGATATTCTGGTCTGCACAATCGCAAGGAACAGCGAGGAAGTCATCATTCCAAACGGTGATTTTGAATTTGCGGCAAATGACATCGTCTCCATCGTTGCAAAACGCAGGGATGCCATCGACTTTTTCCGCAAGATCGGCTTAGAGAAAAACCGTGTATCCAACACGATCATCGCAGGGGGAGGTAAGATATCCTATTACCTTGCCAAGAGTCTTCTGATGTCCGGAATCAAGACGACCATTATCGAAATCAACCAGCAGCGCTGTGAGTTTTTAAGCGAGCAGCTTCCGAAAGCTACAATTCTCTGCGGCGATGCCACTGACAAGGAGCTTTTATCTGAAGAATGCATTGAAAAGGCAGCCGGTTTTGCGGCGCTGACCGATCTGGATGAAGAAAATATTCTTTTATCCCTGTATGCGAATGGAATCTCTTCCGCAAAGACAGTGACAAAGGTAAACCGCATTAACTTTACCTCCGTCATCAATAAGCTGGATCTCGGAAGCATTATTTACCCGAGAGTGATCACTGCAGAGTACATTATCAAATATGTGCGTTCCATGAATAATTCTTTAAACAGCAATGTGGAGGCGCTATACAAATTGGAAGATGGAAAAGCAGAAGTTCTGGAATTCCTGCTCAAAGAGAATTCTGCCGTCTGCAATATTCCTCTTCAGAATTTAAAGATCCGCAAAAATACTTTGATCTGCTGTATTTACCGTAATCATCAGGTCATCGTGCCAAGTGGACAGGATTGCATGATGCCCGGCGACTCTGTTATGATCGCCACCTCCGGTTACAATATATCCGATATCAAAGAGATTCTGGAGGATTAAGCTGCTATGAAGTATTCAACAATAGGCTATATTCTTGGACAGGTTTTGAAATTCGAAGGTATTTTTATGCTGCTTCCGTTTCTGACCGGAATGATCTATCACGAAAACGAAGCGTATTCTTACCTTATTATAGGGATCATCTGTTTTGTCCTCGGATGCCTGATCACGTTAAAAAAAGCAAAGCATCCGCAGATATTTAACCGCGAGGGGTTTGTTGCCGTTGCATTAAGCTGGATCGTTTTAAGTATTTTCGGTGCCATTCCGTTTGTGATCACTGGTGAGATCCCATCTTATGTGGACGCCCTGTTTGAGACGATCTCCGGTTTTACCACGACCGGCGCAAGTATTCTCTCGAACGTGGAGGCACTCACACACACAAGTCTGATGTGGCGAAGCTTTACCCACTGGGTTGGCGGCATGGGGGTTTTAGTATTCATCATGTCCTTTCTCCCTCTGATGGGCGGTTCGACGATCAACCTGATGAAAGCTGAAAGCCCGGGACCTTCCGTCAGCAGATTAGTACCACATGTGAAGGACACTGCAAAAATTCTGTATCGTATTTATTTGGTCATTACGATCATTGAAATTGTTTTATTATGTATTTTCGGTATGCCGATGTTCGACTCCCTGACGCTGACATTTGGTACGGTTGGAACGGGTGGATTTGGTATCCACAATGACAGCATTGCAGGATATAGCCCTGTGTTGCAAAATATTATCACCGTCTTTATGATTTTAAGCGGTGTCAATTATGTCGCTTATTTTTACATTATGACAAAGCAGTTGAAAGAAATTTTTAAAGTGGAAGAAATCCGGGTATATTTTGGCATCATTCTGGGTGCTGGTACTTTTATCGCACTTAATATCCGAAACTTGTACGGCTCACTTGGCGAGGCATTCCGCCATGCATTTTTTCAGGTGGGTTCCATTATCACAACCTGTGGATATGCGACTACAGACTTTGATCTGTGGCCGGAGACATCCAAGATGATATTGGTGCTGCTCATGTTTATCGGAGCCTGTGCAGGAAGTACCGGTGGCGGTTTCAAAATCTCGCGATTGCTGATTTTATGCAAAGCGATCCCGAAGCAGCTTTCTCTCGTGATACATCCGAGAGAGGTCAAGGTAATCCGTATGGATGGAAAACCGATCGACCACAATACACTGCGCTCTACGAATGTGTATCTGGCAATTTATTTTTTCATCCTGTTGGTTTCCACCCTTTTGATCAGTGTGGATAATTTCAACCTGACGACGAATTTTACAGCAGTTGCTTCTACTTTAAATAATATCGGTCCCGGTCTTGATGGTGTAGGCCCGACAAGGAATTTCGGTATGTATTCCGATTTTTCCAAGTTTGTGCTGATGTTCGACATGTTAGCCGGCCGTCTGGAATTGTACCCACTGCTAATTCTGTTCATGCCATCGCTGTGGCGCAGGAAATAATTATGTAAACAATTGAAGTTTATATTATACGAACTTATAGAAAGGTAATTTAAAATATGTGGATTGCAAATAATTGGAAAGACTATGAGGTCATTGACTGTTCCAAAGGTGAAAAGTTAGAACGCTGGGGCAAATATCTTCTGGTCCGTCCGGATCCCCAGGTGATCTGGGACACGCCAAAAACAGAAAAAGGCTGGCGTAAAATGAACGGACATTATCACAGAAGCGCCAAAGGTGGCGGAGAATGGGAATTTTTCGATCTGCCGGAGCAGTGGCAGATTCATTACGGAAGCCTGACTTTTAACTTAAAGCCTTTTAGTTTCAAACATACAGGTCTTTTCCCGGAGCAGGCTGCCAACTGGGACTGGTTTTCAGAAAAGATCAAAAAAGCCGGCAGACCGGTCAAAGTATTAAACCTTTTTGCTTACACCGGCGGTGCAACCCTCGCTGCTGCCGCAGCCGGAGCTTCTGTCACACATGTGGACGCCTCAAAAGGTATGGTGACATGGGCAAAGGAAAACGCTGTCTCCTCCGGTCTCAAGGACGCTCCGATCCGCTGGATCGTAGACGATTGTGTGAAGTTTGTAGAACGTGAAATCCGTCGTGGGAATCACTATGACGCAATTATTATGGATCCTCCATCTTACGGCAGAGGTCCTAAAGGAGAAATCTGGAAAATTGAGGATGCAATTTATCCTCTGGTACAGTTGTGTGGACAGTTGTTGTCCGACGAACCTTTGTTTTTCCTGATCAATTCTTACACAACCGGATTGCAGCCGGCGGTATTGAGCTATATGATGAACACGGTGTTGAAAAAATATCATGGCACGATCAGCGCTGATGAAATCGGGCTTCCGGTATCCTCGAATGGACTTGTGCTTCCTTGTGGAGCGAGTGGACGGTTTGAACGATAAACCCATCCCATTCTCCCAATAACAACGTTCCCAACTTATGTTCAAATTGCGTAAAATAACACAACCCACATGGAATTTCAAACAGAATATGTTCTGATTCCATGCGGGTTATTTTTATAAATTTATTTCGCAATTCCCATGTCCAGCAGTACCGCTGATGCTGCCCACCAGAGATGAAGAATGTACTGGTTCGCGCCGCCCTGTTTACCGAACATGAATACCCAGGCATCCATGCTCATAAAGGCTGGTTTGCCCAGAATGAATACGGTTGGTATCGTTATGTATGCAAGTGGAAGAAATACTACTAAGAATGCTGCCATGCAAATGATTCTTGCAGTTTTATTTCTAAGAAACATTCCTCCTTCATGCTTTCCACGGATCAGCTGCATGATGACCAGCACTGCTGTAAAAAGAATCAAATCCATGGCAATCCATTGTCTGAAAGCAAACACTCTTGCTATTTGCGACAACGACAACAATGAAAATGGGAATACCGCTTCCTCCGGCATAGGCATTGTAGCATTCTGTGGAATCATCAGATACAAAATTGCCGCCGCTAATAGGAAAATCGTTCTTCTGCTTAATGATTTGTTTGTTGCCATGGTGCCTCCTCCTTTTTTACTTTATTTTGCCAGACCATGCGTAAACGCACAACTGACTGTGCCATCACTGTAAATCAAATTAAAGCTATATTGTACAAGCCCCCTATACTGATCCGAATAACTGCCACACATTACAGGAGTCCACCATGATGGAGTGCTCACTCCTGTTGTTCCCCATGGAACACTCTGGGAATCTACTACCTGCTCATATCCCCTGTTATTTTTTGCAAGACCAACACACACAATTCTAGCCGTCGGTGTTCCAATCCCATATAAATATCCACCAGTAGAAGATGATTCTGGATTTCTGTTTTTCGTAATTGCAACATTGTTAATCAAAACATACTCATCATTTGAAGACATTGTATATCGGATAATACTCGTTGCTGTCAGATATTTTCTCGGATCTAAGTAAGTATCTGTCGCTGTTCCTCTTGCTCTCGCACCGCTTACATATTCTTCATTATATGCTTTCCCTTCTTCAGTTACCGGGATATAATAAGTTGCACTCTCTATTGTATCTTCATATTGTACACCACTTCGTGCTGTTTTGCCAGCAATTTCAGACTCGATCACAACCGGAACTGTAATCAATTCGTCTCCGATATAAATATCTGCAAATTCAACCTGTTCGCTTGGAACTTGATTACTTGAATCCTGTGCAAACGCAGTATTTGGAATTACAGTTGCGAACATTAATAACGCTAAACCCATTTTAATTTTGTTTTTCATACATATTCTCCTTCTCAATTAAGTATGTTTACTAATAGCACTATCACATCAACCAGCTATAAAACATTGATGAATGTTTGTCGACATCATTATCATAAATTCATTTACAATTATAGTACATGACATTTTTGTATAATATATTTTTCTACAAACGTCATTTATTTTTTCTTTCGATGTCGTATAATAATAGCATCATGTTTTCAAAGGAGACCATTTTTATGACAAAATTACTTTCAAAAATTATTAAATTCACTTTAGGTTCTGCACTTATCTTTTCATTGTTATTTATTCCTATAGCAACTTATGAATCTGGGATTAACGTTACTTCACTTACTATTCCTGAAGTTGACAGCTAATTTGTTTTTCAGCATATCGATTTTTTAATAAATCTGTTAACATTCCTTGTCTGTATAATCTGCTTAAATAATATGCATCTTTTAGATACCGCATTTCCAATTCAATTTCTTTTCGTTTTTCATAAACGCAGGTTAAATTGGCTAGAATTTTACATGCGGTATCTCCTCTCATACATTCGATTGTAAACTTCATACCTTCCTTTGCAATCTGTTCTGACAGCTCTAATTCATTATTATCTTCGAGAATTGCCGCGTAACAGACATATAGTAATATCCCCTGTACTACATGTCCGCGCAATGTACTTTCATTTTTATGATATTGTTTTAATACTTCTGCATATATTTCACATGCACTGTCATATTTTCCCATTGCCGCAAATGTTCTGGCAATCTGGTTCATTATTGCAAATTCTGTTCGAAACGGTATTCTGTATATTCTTTTTCCAGATGGAAGAGGCGGCATCGTTATTGCAAGTATTTTTCGCCATTCTTCAATTGCTTCTTCGTTGGAAATTCGCCCGTTCCGCAACTTTTCCGTAATTCTGGCTCTTTCCAAATATTGCTTATTAACCGGTATTTTTTTATCAAGTTCTGACTCGATTCTTTCAAATAGCATCTCTGCTTCCTGACGTTTTTCATTCCCAATCAGGCGATTATAATCTCTCACCCATCCATACACTTCATAATGCTCTGACTCTATGAATCCGTAGTATCTCTCACGCTCAATCCCAAGTTTTTTCCACAACCGATACAGTTTCTTCTGATTTGGTGTTCTCCCGGATTCAATTCTGGATACAGTCTCCCATGCACAGATGTCTTCGCTCATCTCATACTGTGTAACTCCTTTTTCTTCCCGCAGATTTTTCAGAAAATAATTGCTGATAATGCACTCTCTCTGCGTACTGCTCTGCATAAATAAAGCCAATGAGATTTCCTTGGTCTGACATTCACCGGCAACCTCATAAAGTGTCCGTATCGCATCCAGATAACGGTCACATTCTTCTACCTCCGCTTTCTCTCCGAGACGCTCCTCACACTCTTTCTTTAGTTCTAGCAATTGTGTCAGCCAATGCAATGCCCCATTTTCTGTCAGGCAGTCGATCCCTTTATTTATCGTGTATTTGGCGGTTTTATCATATTGTATATCCAGAAGGATTCTTCCGAGCAGCCAGATACACTGTGGATAAATCTTCACTTTTTCTTCTTCATCCGTGTATTGTTCACAGATATACTGTTCCATCTTCCGGGCATTATCCAGCAGCCGTTCTGTATCACCGCATTGATATTGCATCCAGAATATCATATAGATCAGATAAATTTCCTGATGAAAAAGATGGATATTCTGTCCTTTTATCTCTGCTGTTGTAAGATGAAGAGACGTCTTAAGCTGCTGCAATACAGCTGTCAGTTTTCCTGCTTTGTTATAATTGCTTATTGCCTCTGCCATCTGTATATACTGCCGATGTATCAGCTTCTCTTCATCGGTTATGTCTTTGTACTGCCGGATCAGTTCTTCTGCATCGGCTGACCTTTTCTGCAAAAGAGCCTCGTATATTCTGTCCCGCAGTTCCAGAATCCTATATTCGTCACTGCTTACAACAATTTCTAATTTATCTAAAGATTTGCCATAAGTCTCAAAAAGTGCTTCCATTATAAGATATTCAATCTCTTTCGTACCATTCTCAACTCTCGAAAGTTCTGCCGCACTCAACAGCCCCCTCGCTGCCTCTTCAATCGTCCGTCCCTGTTTTTCCCGAAATTCACGGATCATATGCCCGAGTCTTTTCCCCATAATTGTTTCTATCCTTCTTGCGATTACCTCTCGCACAATTTCTTCCGTTTGATATACAGATTTATCTTTGGATTTTCTACTACAATTATACTCGAATTTTAACGTTTTTCATATGACGTTTTCTGAAACCTGTAATACATTTTAACAGCGATTATGTACTTTCTCCGCAAAGCATAAAACTGCTGTCATATGCCCTCTGCACATGACAACAGTTTTACTTATGATTTATAACATTTTTTTCTTTCGCAGGAAAAGCATCGTAATTACACAGATCAGCAATGTAATAATACAAATGATCAGAAATCCGTGCGGCGTATTTGCAAACGGCATCCAGTTTTCATTGACATTCATACCGTAGATACCGGAAATGACCGTTGGGATTGCCATTACAATTGTAATAGATGTCAAATATTTCATAACGTTATTCAGGCGGTTATCCAATAAAGAGGACATCAGCTCTCTTGTTCCGTTGATAATATCTCGATAGATACTTGTCATTTCGATTGCCTGACGGTTTTCCACAATCACATCATCCAGAAGCTCTTTATCTTCCGGGTACTGCTCCAGCCGTTTATAACGGGTCAGCCGGTCAAGCACAACCCCATTTGCCCGGAGGGATGTCGCAAAGTAGACCAGTGTGGATTCCAGTTCATGCAGATTGATCAGATCGGAGTCGTCTGTATCGCTTCCAACACGTTCTTCTATCTCAGTACGTCTTTTATCGATGATCCGGAGATTTGCCTGATAAATTGCTGCCGTCCGGTAAAGGATCTGATACACAAAACGAAGCTTCTTCTTTGTGCTGAATTCTTTCACCCGGCTCCGCACAAAGTTCTGCAATACCGGCGTATCCTCCGTGCAGACCGTAACAATGATATCCTGTGTCAGAATGATACCAAGCGGAATTGTCGTGTATGTTCTCTGATCATGACGTATCTCGATGGCCGGGATATCCACCAATATCAGCGTATATCCATCCTGCAGTTCAATACGGGAACTTTCTTCAACGTCGAGTGCGGCCTTCACGTCATCAATGTCTACCATTAATTTCTCAGCAATTTCCTCACACTCATCATGTGTTGGGTTGATCATCTGCACCCATACACCATCACTCAATTTTTCTTCTTCATGTATGACCTGATCGTCCGTCCTATAATAAGTCATCATAATTGTCACCTGTTCCTGTATTTCGTCGCGTTTTCTCTAATAAATATCATAACACAGTTTTTTTGATGTTACTACGATATTTTTGTAAAAAGCCTTTTCATTTTTTGCGGTCAGGAAGCTGTACCAGAATGATCGCAGCAAACATTAATACACAGCCGATCAGTTCCCTGAGAGAAAGCGTCTGATGCAGGATAAGGAATCCTGCAATTACTGAAACCACTGATTCCAGGCTCAAAATTAACGATGCAACCGTCGGATTCATTCCTTTCTGCCCAATGATCTGCAGGGTATATGCGACGCCGCAGGACATGACACCTGCGTATAGGATCGGCATCCATGCAGCAAGAATACTCGTCAGCTGTGGTTTTTCCGTGAGAACCATCCCTACACCAGACAGGATTCCACAGGTGAAAAATTGGATACAGGATAATTTCACTCCATCCGCTTTTGGGGAAAAATAATCAATGACTAAAATGTGTAAGGAAAATGCCAGTGCGCAAAGCATCAACAGAAAATCGCCTTTCTGAACAGAAAATCCACTCTCTGTCATGCATAAAAGATATAATCCGGCTACCGCAATTCCAACGCCACACCAGACTTTACCACTCACTTTTTTTCTCAAAAAAATGCCAAGTACCGGAACAACCACAATGTACATTGCTGTGATAAATCCTGCTTTTCCGACAGATGTATACATGATCCCAAACTGCTGCAGATTACTTGCAATACAGAGAAGCACACCGCAGGCAATGCCGCCAATGAAAAGTGTCTTCCGCTCTTTGCCATCCATTTTTTTTGCAGCTTCCGTGTTGCCTTTTCCATTTATCTTTCCCAAAAGGGCAATGCATGGAAGCAGTACCACACCTCCAATGATGCTTCGCATCACATTAAAAGTAAACGGACCAACATAGTCCATACCGACACTCTGGGCAACAAATGCAACGCCCCAGATGGTCGCAGTTAAAAGTAATAATAATGATTGACGTAAGACAAATTTATTCATAATCCTCCTTGTTTGCGGAGCAAATGCGACTGTCCTTACAGGAGCAGAGGATTTTATCTCCCAATGTAACAGAATAGGGTGGCTTATAAAGCCACCCTGCTTAATCTTCAAAACTAAATTACCATTTTCGGACAATTTGTGCAAGCATTTCCACAGATTTGTTATGAAAAAAACGGATGCCCAGTTTATAAATATCTTAGAACTGCTTAAGAGATTCTTCACTTTCCAGTCAAATTTCTGTCACAAATTTCCTTTAATATAAAATCATCAAAAGGAGCTGCCGGTTTCAAAGCAGTTTGGGGTTGGAACAGTTCCGTCTAAATACAATTCCTGTGGACATTATTTTTTCCAATGTCCACAGGGTGAAAATATATATGGGCAGCATTTCAGAGATTGAAATGCTGCCCTCCTTTTTAATGTCCGTCGCCGGATTTAAATCCGGTATCTGACACGATTTTTTCACTGTTCTGTTTCACGGTATCGGAAGCGGTGTAAGCACTGTCCTCATACAAAAAGATATGCAGTTCTTTTACATTGTCGCTCAGATCACACGGTATCACGACATCACCTGTTTTTTTGCTCAAAACCTTAGTTGTCTTGGTAAATGGAAATCCTGTGGTGTCTCCAATGGAATATTGGAAAACCTGTGACGCAAGCGCTAACAGTTCTGCATTTGAAAAACTGGTCTGGATATCACCACATACCTCATTGATGAGCTTATTTACGGTTGTAAGATCGGACTGCTGTGCTTTTTTCACCATCGCGGTCAAAACCGTACGCTGACGCTCTGTTCTGCGGTAATCATCACCGCCTCCATATCGGATTCTCGCATATGCACATGCCTGCACACCATTTAAAGTATATGTGCCTCCCTGCGTAAGATTCTCGGCCTTATTTCCGGTCAATTCGTTTAACTCCCGGATATATCCGGTCATGAGAGACGCCTCATCATCTGTGATCTCCATGTCCACACCGCCAAGTAAATCGACGCATTCGATGATCGAGTTGAAGTCGACTGTCACATAATCTGTAATGTTTAAATCAAGGTTTACATTTAGCATGGATATCGCCTGCTCCGGTCCACCCTTAGCGTAGGCGGCATTGCATTTCTGGAAAATTCCATCTCCGGTATCCAAATAAGTGTCGCGGTAGACAGAAACCAATTTTACCTCTTTTGTATCATTATTAATATTGGCAAGCATAATGACATCGCTCCGCCCCTGCGACAAATTTCCATTGGAGCGATTGTCCAGACCAAACATCGCAATGGTCTGGTAACCCTTCATAATTTTCTGGGATTCCTGCGAAATATCCTCATTGACCTCAATTTTGTCCATATCCAGCTTTGTTTTCTCAATTTTGCTTAATTTTGACATAAAAAAAAGAACTACCGCAAGAATAAGCAATAACACGATCTCCACGATAAAAATTGTGTTGCGCCGCCTTCTCGCTGCCGCTCTTTTCTGATATCTTCTGCTGTTTTTTCTGTGATTCTGTTCCCTTATCGGATTTACGTTTTCTCTCTGACTCATTTTTCATCCCCGGCTTTCTTTTTGTAATCATTCAGTACTTTAAATTTATGTTACAAAAAGAGAGCCAGTGATTCAATCAAGCTTTTCTTAATCATTCTTAATATCTGTCGTATAATTTCTTATGAAACTTTTAAGGACTGCACCTTTTAAACCGCTGAATAACCGTTGATTCTCATGAAATAGCAAAGCAGATATAAGAGCAGTAAATGCGCCAGATAGAAAACATAGAAGAAATATTTCATTTTCCAGCCGTGGGTTCCGTTTTCTCCCGTATCCACAGGGTTAAAATATATGGGCAGCATTTCGGAAGTGGAAATGCTGCCCTCCTTTTTACTCTCAATTCATCCACAAAATTACACCTATTGCCTGTACCAAACCATTTCCTGCAGATTACACCAGAAATAATCATCTGTACAGCCTGCTACATAGCATGTAAACATATCTCCAGCCTTGCTGTCATCATAATAAAAGCTGAGTCTTGGGCATAGCCCCTGTTGGGAGCGGTCCGTCAGTTCCCATACATATGGTTCCTGATTACAAAATCCTGTATTTCCAGATTCTAACGTATAAATATAAGCACCGTCTTCCTGAATACGGAACGCCATACCCCAGCTCGGACAATACCATGTGCCAATGAAATTCTTTTCCATTGTCTCAGCATAATCATCAAACACATCAAAGCCTTCCACAGAAGATGCATCTGCTGTGATCTGGAAAGACGCATACTCACTGTCTGTGATCGGTCCAGATTTCACTATATTGCTCTGATCCGGTTTAAGTTCCGTATCTTCTATTATTTCTGATACTGTCTCTGTATTTTCAGTGCTCTGATTTTTTATGTCAGTTTCTGTGGAAATCTCTGTGCCATTATGATATATTTCATTCTGGCTTTCCTGCTGCTTCTCCGTCTTCATTGCTTCCCATTGTGTATGTATATCACTCCCTGCACCCACAAAAATCACAAGACTCAATACTACAACAAAGCACCATGCCAGCACGAGGATAAAAATAGTTAAAAATCTTATTCCTTTCTTTTTTCCTAGTCCCTTCCCCTTATTTTGGGAACATCTCAGAAGATAAACAATCCTTACACTAACCAAAATCCACAAGCCCACTAAAAGCAGCGTTGCCCCAATAAGCATAAAATTATAATAACTATCTGAACTTCCCACAACAAATGTCCAGATTCCATAACCTACGGCAGTTGCAGCCATCAATATTCCAAACCAAAGATTCAGATATGGCTCTGTTTTTGTGTCCTGTTCTGCCATGATCTCCCACGTTTTTACAGTGTCCATCAGCCTGGTCTGATCCCCGCTTCTGAAAATCTCCTGTAATTCATCATCCGACAGCTTAACGGTCTTAGAAGGCACCGCAGCGCAATGCCCCAGTTCGATCTGCCAGCTATCCTCCCTGGCACGAAATGATGCTGCTGCAAGCAGAAAATAATAGGTCTTCAATACATTTTTTCCCAGACTTTCTACTGCAATCTGGGAAAGTGCCTGTTTTGCAGCCAACGGTTTTTCCATCAGGATGTCCTGCTTGGCCATTGTCAGCAGGGTTATACTCTTTAAGAAAAATTTTTTATTATGATTTTCGCGATAGATGACCAGATTATAATCGTGCTTTTCCTGCAGTGTAAAATCCTTCATCCGCTTTGCAACGATTCCATTATGGGCAGCGCAAAACCCCATCATAGAAAACATACACATAACATAAAGAAGAATGTAGCTTGAAAGCTTTATTTCTATCTGTGGATACAATATTTTATCCACCATGCCAAGAGCGAATAATAACAGTAACATCAGATATCTGAGCGCACACTCTCTCTTTGCCCTGCGTATGCATTTTCTTGCCATTTCAATTCCGCGGTTGTCGTACAATTCGACTGATTCATTTGTGTCATATATATTCACGATTCCTGCCCCTTTTGCATTATGTCAACCTTGTGTTTCATTTTCTATCAAGAGCTAAACCGCCGAATATCCGCTGATTCCCATGAAATAACAGAGCAGATATAAAATCAGCAAATGTGCCGGATAGAAGATGTAGAAGAAATACTTCATCTTTAAACCGCGTGTTCCGTTATAAAAAGCGATTGGGATAAATCCAAACAGCGCCGGTGTCTCCCAGATAAATGATGCACATCCTGCGATGATCTGCCACATTTTTTTCTTGCGGAAAATGTATAAGACCATGATACAGAATACACCTTTTTCGGCATAATCTGTTTTCAGGAAATATGCAAGCGCCATTCCTGCTGCCACGATCAGGATATACAAGATCACCTTCAACGCCTGATTCCACTCTTCTTTTTCTTCCACTGCACGGTAAGCGATCATCGTCAGCAAACCAATGAATAGTGTAAAAAAGACATTCTGATAATTGAATTCGAGTATTTTGCTGCTGAATGCCAGATCGAACGGTATCTCTGAGATCAATGCAAACAGCCCAAGCCGCATCGCATATTTTTTCACATCATGCGTATGTAGAAATCCCTCCACCAACAAAAAGCAGAAGATTGGAAACGCCACACGTCCGATCATTCGCATGATCGTGTATGTCCAATATAGTGCTCCATTTGCTGAAAGCCACAGCATAATTGCATCTGCATTTGTCTGGTCAAGTTCACCCAAACCATTTACCATTAAAAGTCTTGCCAATACTGCTGCACCAATATGATCGATCACCATTGTCACGATCGCAATCATTTTTAAGGTGCTTCCGCTGATTCCTTTTTTGTTTTCCATTGTTTCCCTCTTTCTTAACTTACAAAAACTGCATAAAGTAAAAATTGTCGTGCGTTACCGGGCACGACAATTTTTGTTTTTACCATTGCACTGACATATTCCTGCTACAACCTAGCTGTGTAAACTATAAATGTCTCCGTATACTAGCCTACAAATTCAGCAACACATCTTCTGTATGCCGCTACCGGATCAGCTGCCTGTGTGATCGGTCTGCCGACTACGATAAAATCAGAGCCAAGCTCTTTTGCTTTTGCAGGTGTTGTCACACGCTTCTGATCTCCTACATCTCCGTCTGCAAAACGCACGCCCGGTGTAATGGTAAGGAATTTTTCTCCACATACTTCGTGTACTTTTCCTGCCTCTAATGGAGAGCATACCACACCGTCTAACCCTGCTTCCATTGTATTTTTTGCATAATGCATAACTGTTTTGTCAATCGGTTTGTCAATCCACAATTCTTCCTGCATCACTTCCTCGCTTGTGGAGGTAAGCTGTGTCACAGCGATCAGCAGAGGCCTTGTTCCGTCTGCTCTTGTCAGTCCCTCAATTGCTGCGGACATCATTGCTTTGGTTCCTGCTGCATGAACGTTGCACATATCAACATCAAGGTTTGATAATACTGCCATGGATTTTTTGACTGTATTTGGAATATCATGTAATTTCAGATCAAGGAAAATCTTATGTCCCATCTTCTTAATTGTTCTGACGATTTCAGGTCCTTCTGCATAAAAAAGTTCCATTCCGATCTTTACAAATGGCTTTTCATCCTGAAATTTGCTTAAAAAGCTCACTACTTCTTCTTTGCTGTTAAAATCACAGGCAATAATGACATCTCTTCCCATAAGTTCTCCTTTTTCTATTCTCTGTATTTATTCTTTTTACAGTGACCATTATGTATCACCTCATCAAAGAATACTACATCCAAATTTAATTGTAAACATAATTACCCGCAAAAACATTCATTTTTTTCTAGACAATTGCATTTAATTATGCTAATATAACGAAGTACGGTTTGGGACGTACAACCGAATATATCGGAATGTGGCTCAGCTTGGTAGAGCGCTTCGTTCGGGACGAAGAGGTCGCGTGTTCGAATCACGTCATTCCGACTGACTGAGAGGATATTGATATCACATCGATATCCTTTTTTTATTACTTTCACACAAAATTTCACCCAAACATACTACAAATATAAAATTTAACAAAAAATTCACATTATAATAGCAATTTCCGGCTGTTTTGCTGCTGGCTATATGCTATAATAATCGGACAAGCAAAAAAAGGAGATGACACTATGAAGAATATAGAATTGTCAGCCTGCGAAGAAATGATAATGACAATTATCTGGAACAATGAGGCTGAATTAGATTTAGCAGCAGTCATGGCTCAGACAAACGAGCGCTATCATACTGCCTGGAAACCACAGACAGTATCTACTTTTCTTGCAAGAGCTAAGAAAAAAGCCTTTCTGGCTTCTTATCAGAAAGGACGTTACTCTTACTATCAACCACTTGTGAGCAAAGAGGAATACCGCAAAATGAAGCTTCTCGCCCTGTTGACCCAGTTCTATGATAACGATAGGGAAGCGATGAAGAAAGATATAATGGCATGAAAAAAACAGTTCTAATTACCGGTGCGTCACGTGGTATCGGACGTGCAATCGCTGTTGCTTTTGCAAAAGCAGGTTATAACCTTGTCATCACCTGCTCCAAAAGTGAAACAGAACTTTTACATTTAAAAAACGATCTGGAAAGAGACTATTCCGTAGATGTCCTTGCAAGTATTGGTGACATCTCTGATTTCGAATATGTGTCACAGCTTTTTTCACATATTGAGCAACGTTTTCACGGTGTCGATGTGTTAGTCAACAATGCCGGGATCTCATATGTCGGTCTGCTAACTGACATGACGATCGATGAATGGAATCATATTCTGGGTGTGAATCTCACTTCCGTATTTTCCACCTGTAAACTGGCGATTCCTCATATGCTTTCCAGAAAATCCGGAAAAATCATCAATATTTCTTCTGTCTGGGGAAATGTTGGAGCATCCTGTGAAGTAGCCTATTCCGCCTGCAAGGGAGGAATGAATTCTTTTACCAGAGGTCTTGCCAAGGAACTTGCACCAAGCAATATCCAGGTAAACGCCATTGCATGCGGCTGCATCGACACACAGATGAATGCATGCTTTTCCGAAGAAGAACGTGCTGCATTAACAGATGAAATTCCAGCCGGAAGATTCGGAATGCCGGAGGAGGTTGCCTCCCTTGTTCTGACGCTTGCCGAAGGAAATGAATATCTGACAGGTCAAATCATAACATTAGACGGTGGCTGGATTTAGCCATCGTCTTTTTTCTTAGATTTTAAGAATAAATTCAGAAAATCGGTACTTTCCAATATTTACCAGTCAAGTGAGCTAAAATCCTTTTAATTTAACGAAAAGGAGCTCTCACTAATGAAAATTCAAGAAGAACGTGTACTCTTATTAATGGAGGAAAACGGGATCACACAGCGAGAAATGGCACGGGATCTCGTCATTTCCCCAACCACACTAAATGGGTATCTGCATGGCAAATATCTTCATGTTCCGGATGATGTGATATGCGAAATTGCTGACTATCTGCGTGTTTCCGTTGACTATATTACAGACCGGTCAGCACTGCTTCAGATTGGGAATGGGATCCACGACAAAGAGGAAGCGGTGGTTATTGATAATTATCGTCATCTGCGTCCTTCTGACAAAAAAATCGCAGCCGACCTTATCAGCCAGCTGCTTAAAAATAATTGTGAGGATTCCAGCAAATCATGATCATGTTTACTGGTTTTCCTCGGCGGTCAGGATCATGACTGTCCTCGGCGGAACTTTTAATGATTTTTTATAATAAAACTCTGTCTGTTCTTCCACATTTTTTCCATCTTCATATGGAAGGAATGTGTTGACACAGACTTTCCACTGCATGCCCATTGGAAGCTCCGGAAGCTGCATGATCAGTGTTTCCCAATATGCATTCATACAATAGAATACAATATCATCACGGATATCATTCTCATCTCTTCCTGCATACATAATACCGATCAGCCGGCTGTTATTATCTGTACCGCCATTCCATGGGAAACCATTGTGGATACTGATCTCAGGCAGCTTACATGCCGCTGGTTTTGTAGTCTTACGCAGGATTGCATTATCTTTCCTCAGGCGGATCATATAGCGGAAGAAATCGTGGATTTCTTTGTATTCTTCCAGACGGTTCCAATCCAGCCATGATGTGATATTATCCTGACAGTAAGAGTTGTTATTTCCAAACTGTGTATTGCAGAATTCATCTCCTGCAAAAAACATCGCCGGTCCGCGGCTGCACATCAATGTTGCAAACGCATTTTTTACCATGCGGCGGCGCAAGCCCTCGATTTCCGGATCATCTGTTGCGCCTTCTGCTCCACAGTTCCAGCTGTTTCCATTGTTATCGCCGTCTGTATTTCCCCAGCCGTTTTTCTCGTTGTGCTTCATATTATAAGAATACAGATCATATAAAGTAAATCCATCGTGACAGGTCAGGAAATTCACGGATGCACTGATTCCGCGGTGTGCCGGATCGTATAGGTCTCTTGATCCTGTAATTCGTGTGATCGCTGTACCCGCCATGCCGCCATCGCCCTTCAAAAAGCGGCGCATGTCATCACGGTATCTTCCATTCCACTCTGCCCAACGGTTCCAGGATGGGAAACTGCCCACCTGATATAAACCACCGGCATCCCATGCCTCGGCGATCAGCTTTGCTTTTGCAAGAATCGGATCGCATGCAAGTCCCTGTAAAATAGGTGGATTTTCCATCGGTGCACCATTCTGGTCTCTGCTTAAAATAGATGCAAGGTCAAACCGGAATCCATCCACCCTGTAATTGATAACCCAGTATCTGAGACAGTCAATGATAAATTTACGCACGATCGGATGGTTACAGTTCATGACATTTCCACATCCACTAAAGTTGTAGTAATATCCATCCGGTGTCAGCATATAGTAGATATTATTGTCAATTCCTTTAAAGGAAAAACATGGTCCCTTCTCATTTCCCTCCGCTGTATGGTTAAATACAACGTCCAAAATAACCTCTATTCCATTTTCCTTCAGTTCATAGATCAGATTCTTTAACTCATCACCCTCATGATTGTGTTCCACCACTGAAGTATAACTTGTGTTGGGTGCAAAAAAACAGACTGTGTTGTATCCCCAGTAATTATACAGACGTTCTCCGTCCACCACACGGGTGTCTTCCATCTCATCAAACTCAAAAACAGGCATCAGTTCCACTGCATTGATCCCGAGATCTTTCAGATAAGGGATCTTTTCCCTCAAGCCCTCAAAAGTACCTGGTGCTTTCACGCCGGAAGATGCATCTCTTGTGAAACCACGCACATGCATTTCATAAATGACCAGATCTTCAAACGGATGATTCAGAAAACAGCTCTTTTCCCAGTCAAAATTATTTTCCACTACCCGGGCATGGTATACAAAGTCTTTTCCACCTTCCGGGCGCTCTCCCCAGTGTCTCTGCCCTGTCACTGCCCGGGCGTATGGGTCAAGCAGGATGTTGTCTTTATGAAACCGCAGTCCTTTTTTTTCATCATATGGTCCATCCAGCTGGAACGCATATTCAAACTCTTCGATATTTAACCCAAATACCAGCATGGAATATGTGCTTCCAATACAGTAAGTTTCCGGATAACGTATTTTTGCAAATGGCTCCTGTTCTTTCGGGCGGAACAATAATAGCGTACATCCGGTCGCCCCCATGGAATGGATGGTAAAACTGACTCCATCCGCCGCCTGCGCCGCACCATTCCTGTCATAAAATCCGGGTCGTACCTTATATCCTGAAATTTCATCCAACGGCTGAAGTTTTTCACCCCTGAGTGGTTTATGATCAAAGTTCATCTGTTTTCACCTCATTTTCTTCTGCTCTATGGTAACGCATTCTGACACTCTGCATGCTTCACAGCATGCATCGCTTTTAATTATATTCTTATTATACTCGAAATACTTGATTTTACAATTTTTGTATACTACATTATATTTAAAATAATCAAAAAGGAGCATGGTTTTCCATAAAACACATGGAATGAACCAACCATTATTTTCAATGCGCACTTTATATGTATCCAGAACCCCCGCAGACTCTTCTGTCTATCCGACCATCAGCGCGGCACTTGATGCCATTCCGATGGATCTTAATGAACCGGCCTGCATTTATCTTGCACCCGGCATTTACCATGAAAAAATAACTATCAATAAACCATATCTGACGATCCTCGGCACTGGCAAGTCAAATAAAGATGTCGTCCTGACTTATGATGATTACGCCCTTGCTCCCATGGCTGATATTGGAAAACTCGGAACTTTCCGCTCCTACTCTGTTTTCATTGATACGCATGACGTCACACTGCAAAATCTCACAATTGAAAATGCATCGGGCGATTCTCTCACACACGGACAGGCAATCGCGCTCTATGCCGATGGTGACCGGCTTGTGATTGATTCCTGCCGTCTGATTGGACATCAGGATACCCTTTTTACCGGGCCGCTTCCTCCAAAAGAGATCGAGCCTGACGGTTTTATCGGTCCAAAACAATTTGCCCCAAGGATCAACGGCAGACAATATTATAAGAACTGTTATATCTGTGGCGACATTGATTTTATTTTTGGAAGTGCCACTGCTTATTTTGAAAACTGCGTGATAGAATCCCTGTGTCATACTACGAATGTAAATGACATTCAGGGCTACATTACTGCCGCCTCCACACCGGAAAGTCAGGAATACGGATATGTATTTTCCAACTGTAAACTTATCTCAAAGGACTGCCCGCCTAATTCTGTCTATCTCGGAAGACCATGGCGCAATTATGCTAAAACCGTTTTTCTTGAATGTGCATTGGGAAATCATATTCATGAATGCGGTTTTCATGACTGGAAGAAAGAGGATGCACGAAATACAGTTTTGTACGCAGAATATAGAAATTACCCCGCATCCAGCGCAGACACAACATCCAATAACCGTTCCCTAAACGATGATATCCACTGTATTGACGGCAGATGCATACCTTATCCACACCGGGCAGAATATGTCTGTGAATTAGATGCCGTACAGGCAGAACATTTTTCCAAAGAGAATGTGCTTTCCGGGGCAGATCACTGGAATCCATGACGTTCTCACAGATGGTTACAGTTCGCTCGTGCCTCGTTCCAGTAACCACAGATGTAGAGAGCTTTGGAACAGCTTGCAGATTATCATTGTTTTCTTTTCAGAAAAATGGTAATATAAAGTTAATATTTCACTGGTGTGTTACCAGCAATCACAAATGCAGATGAAAAAGAACTATACTTGTCAATAACTTGAGGAGGGTATCATACATGGAAGAAAAGATTTATAAAACAATGAGTTCCACAGGTGCTGCAAATCTTGCAATCGGGATCTGCGTTCTTGTTGGCGGAATTGTTTCCGGAATCCTTTTGATCGTAAACGGTGCAAGATTATTAAAACACAAAGGAAAAATTATGTTTTAATGGTATCTTTCCAAAAAGGAGAGAATGTATCCCTTTAAAGGGACACTTTCTCTCCTTTTTTCTTGCAATAAGTCAGCCTATTTTACGAATTCCTCAATCACACAGGAATGTTCCTTTGTCTTCACATCATAATTAATCCCGACAAGCAATAGGTTTCCCTGATATTCTTCCAGACTCTGGCAGTATTCTTTCTCTTTGATCTGGCTGATTGCACCGGCTGCGCTCTTATCCCATTTTAATTCGACCACAAGTGCCGGTTTCTCCGGGTATTTTTTTCTTGGAATATATACCATATCTGCGAATCCTTTTCCCCCTGCCAGTTCACGATGCACAGTATAAAAATTTCTTGCAGCGTATAATGCCAGCGAGATTGTATAGCTTAATGCATTTTCGTCATTATACTGAATATGTGACGTCTCAAAATGAGCCTGTCTGATTCCTTCTGCAACCTGTTCCGGTCTTCTCTGCCAGATGGCATTCAATATGTCTGCGGAATTTTTCAGTGCCTGTGATACTTCTCCCCAGTCAGACACAGACACCGCATTCACATACTCACTTCTTATTTCATTATTTGGAATAAACACACATTTTTCATTCGAGTCATACCCCAGATAGCCTAGATGGATCAACAGTGTCAGGACATCATCCTCGGTGCGGAAAGTCGTCATATCGTTTGTAAAACTGCCCGTATTCACCGGTACTTTTTCCCCGGCGATCATGCTTAACACATCATCTTTCAGTCCGTCAAAGTTCATATCAATGTAAAACTGTAACGCTTCAAATGTTTCTGTCTGATTCCAGTAATTTTCTATTTTTTCAAAACGCATACAGTTCACAACCGATCTCGGACTGTAAATGGATTTCTCTTTTTCAAAGGAATAACCATCATACCAGCTTTTCACCTCTGACATGTCTGCTTTATATTGTCTGCACAATGCTTCTACTTCTGTTTCCGTGAATCCCACATAAGATGCAAGTGGTCCGGGACTGATCATGGAAAATTCATCAAACATATTTAACGCAGAATGCGTCCCATACTTTTTGATTGGCAGAATTCCTGTCATATACGCAAGGTGAATGTATCCTTTATCTTTTAGCAGATCTCTCAGAAAATCAAGGTATTTCTCCTGCGCTTCCTTGTCCTGCTTGTATTCCCTGAAAATACAGTCCCATTCATCAATAATCACTACGAACGGAATCTTCTTCTCTCTGTAAATATCCTGCATGGATTCCACAAGGTCTGTATCGTCAAAATAATCCACATCCGGATGCTCTGCTTTCAGTTCCCGGATCACCAGCTTTTTGATCCGGTCGATCAGCTTGTCAACATCACCGGTTCTGCTTAAGAATTCCTGCATATTCAAAAAAATAGTATCGTACTGATTTAAATGCTTTTTAAATCCGCTCTCTTTTGAAATTTCCAATCCTTCAAACAGTTTTTCCGAATCACATTCTCTGCTATAATATGCGGACAACATGTTAGCTGCCATTGATTTTCCAAAACGTCTCGGTCTGCTGACACAGATGTATCTCTGCATTGTGTTGATCACATGGTTACAATACCCGATCAAACCTGTTTTATCCACATAGATCTCGGAATGAACCATCTTATAGAACATGTCATTTCCCGGATTCAGATAATTTCCCATGAAGTCCTCCTGCTTTTCTATTATCGGCTGACGTTCACTATATGTTCCCCGTCACTGCCTGCCCGGCATTGCCTGTCATATTTTCGTTGCTTATTATGTTTATTGTAACGCTTTTGTAAGAAATACAAAAGAGCTTTTAAAATTTCTTTTTCGCATAAATAAGCATATAGATAACTCCAACAACCCAGAACAGAATCGCCATCACTGCGCCTTCCTGACCAATCGCATCCAGATCAAACCGATTACCCAGAAGCAAGATTCCTGCGACAATAACTCCCCACACAATTCCACATGATAAGACTCGCAACACATGATATTTTTTCTCTGACATATGCTCTGGAATGTAATCTTCCTTTTATTTTCATCCGCGTATTTTAAAAGCTGTTCTGTCATCTGTTCCGGTGTAGTGCAGAAATCATCCGGTATAAAACTGATTTCACGAATAGATTCACCTTTTATCACTCTTTTATAGTCATAAAGAATGTTTGCAAAAAGACTGCCACGCTTCTCTTCTGCCTCCATTTTCTGCAGGCAGTTATCTACGTCTAACTCTTCCAGTTTTCTCTCTTGAATCCCCTCACAAAATAAAATTGCTCCCTGTATCCTCTCCTGCTCCGCTTTTAATCTGTCTTTCTGCTGTGCAAGCGCTGTCGGCAGATCAATTGCTCCGTCCAGCAGATTTCGTATTTCTTCTAAAGGCATATCCAGTTTTCAGAACAGATAAATGAATTTCAGCCGTCTGATATCTTCCTCTGAATATTTCCGATATCCGTTTATCGTATTTCTGTCTGGATGAAGCAAACCCATTTTTTCATAATAACGGATGTTCTGTTTGTTAATTCCGCTCTCTGCTTCTGCCTCTTTGATGTTTTTCATAATTGCCACCCTGCCTTTTCTCTCTGATTTTTGGTTCATTATAAAGGGTGTAGTGACTATAAGGTCAATGATTTTTGCACAAAATAAAAATATCTGACCGAAAATATAATTTCTCGCCAGATATTTTCATTTATGAAATATTATGTTCCATACAATACTTTTCTACTAACTCTATAAATTCTCCTGCAACTGCAATCTGCCGCTCTGTCTCTTCTTTACTTGCAATATAAAAATCATCATAATCACTGGCATGCCGTATCTCTTCTGCCTCACCGATTTTTCTACCCACTTCTCGCGGAAAAATCTCTGTCTTAACATAATCTTTATTGAAATTGGCAATTGCATCTTTATGACGTTTAAATGCCCTTCCATCTAATGCATGAACTGCATTTATCGCATGAAAAATTGCATAATAGGCTCTGTTATTTGCGCCTTTATATTCACCTGCATTTAATAATATCTTTGCAGACTTCAGATCAGATTTTGCCGTCTCTATACGATATGACACAAGGTCTTTTCTTGTCCCTATCTTCTCATTATACTGCTCCATACAAAACCACTCCCTCCTTGTTCACATTTTCATAAAATGGATAATTAACAACCCATTTTTTAAAATGGCTCTCACTCTTCGCAATCGGTTTTATATCGATATCATTATCTAAATTGAAATCATAAGTCATATAGGAAAGTTCCTTGCTGTACTTCTTCAAATCTAAATCTGACAAATCTAACAATATCATAATATCTACGTCTGAGTCTGGTCTGAAATCTCCTCTGGCATAGGACCCATACAGAATAATCTTTGATAAATGTGTACCGTATATTTTTTTTATTTCTGAAATATAAGTTTGCAATAATCCGTTCATTTTTTGTGGCATAATTGTTACTCCTTTCCAGAATTATTTCACATTTCTCTCTCTATTATATCCTCTGATTCTTTATTCCACAATATTCTTTACGATTTCTTCCTGATCCCACTCACAATCGCATAAAATGCCGGGAATAATACACCGACTACCGGCCAGATGATCCATGTTCTGTCCCAGTCATTAGTTGTAAAGCTCCATGCAAGATAAATGGCTGTGGCGATCAGCCAGTAAACAGTTACCGGGCCAGACATCTTTTTGTTTTCATGTTTTTTCTGTCTGGTGTAGTCTTCTTCCTCCAGAAGCTGATTCATCGCATTCATTTTGGCAGCACTTCGCACAATAAAATAGGTTCCGATTGCAACAAGCGTTAAAAGCATGCATACTGCTGAAACCATGTAAAAATCACTTTCAGATACAGCAAGTGTTCCAAATAAAGGAATCACAGAGCATATGCAGCATGTAATTCCGATGACAAGCTGAGTCACATACGGACTGTGATAAGCATCTCTTTTTTCCTTCACCATGCCGCTTACTCCATAGGCAGTCTCTATGTCTTCCTTTTCCATATATTCATATTTCTTTGTTTTCATACCGCAAAGAATAAAAATTGTTACCGCAATTGCAATTAAAACGATCAAAACACAGATTCCTATTCCAGCCGCTGCATTTTCACTGATATGATAATTTGGCATCTCACTCATTGCTCCAAGCATTAATAAGACAATTGGAGATAAAATGCACAGCATCGTAGCAAAGGCTGTTTTTCCTGCCGACCAGTCAATGATCTGCAAATATTCATTTGCCATTTCCATTGTAACTTTATGTACGCTCCTGTCGCTCTCGCTTTCATTTTCCTGCATCTGTGACGCTGCGTATTCTTCCTCTTCCAGTTCATCTTTGATCAGGTAATCTGTGGTCACTCCAAAAATCTCGCTGAGTTTTAAAATCTTATCCAGATCAGGGATAGACTGCGCACCTTCGTATTTTGAAATCGACTGGCGCGTCACTCCGAGTTTTTCTGCAAGCTCCTCCTGTGACCAACCGTTCTTTTTCCTCAGGTTGATAATTTTGTCTGCTAAAATCATAACTTCCTCCATTTTTTCGTCTTTTCTTTTTCCGGACAATTGCTTTTCGCTTTCAGTTCTCTTTTTCGTGTCCTCGAAAAATTTCTCTGTGTTGTGCCAAGATTGAGCGTCTGTCCATAAGAAAAAACTATCATTTTTTACCATTACACACCAGAAAGCCGCCTCATCAATTTGTCAACCGATGGTTGCAATGCGCTTGTTTGCGGTATTTTATAGCAAAAAGAGAATCATTTTCAGATTTAACAAAAAATTAACTTGAAAGTAATTTACTTCAAAGTTAATTACGTCATATGTAGTTTGTAAAACATATTATATCAACCCATAGTCTCCCAGGCACCGTTTCAACCCATCCATCACACCACTGAACACGACTCCATGCTCCGCTGCCTTGCCACAGTCCATCCAAAGATTATGCACCGCAGAACCTTCTTGTACTTGCTGCCTGCTTCCGGTGATACGCAAAAATTCTTTGGTGATCTCATACATAGACTGAGTTGTCTCGCTTCCAAAATTATAAACACCACCCGGAAGCTTTATCACACGTTCCATATTCTCGCACACCTCACGCAGATAAGTGATCCCGCGGTACTGCTTTCCAAAAGTAAGCGTCTCTTCTGCATTAAGGACATTCAATAAATAATTGCCTCTCGGTGAAATATAATCATACATCCATTCCGCCCGCAGCATCACGGAATCCGGCTGTCTGTCCAATACCCGCTGTTCCATTTCCAGTTTATGCGCTCCGTAGATATTCGCAGGCTTCGCCTCATCTTCCCGATATGGTCCGTCACTCTCGCAGCCACGGTACACCTGATCAGAACTGAAACAGATCAGCTTTCTTCCGTCTGATGAGTTTGCCAGATAAACCGGAAGAAGTACATTTGCATGATAGGAAGCCTCCGGGGTTTTCTCGCAAGTTCCCACATCCGAGATTGCGGCAGTGTGGATGATCACATCTGCTTCGCTCTCCTCCACAATCCGCTTGATCTGTTCTTCGTTCATTCCCTGAATGGACGGAGCCGCGATTGCTCCTTCTAACTCTTTCATCAGGCGTGCACCCACAAATCCGCGTGCTCCGGTAATTAATATTTTCATTCTGTTTTCCTCCTCATTCTTTTTAATGCATCTTCAACTCAAAGTCTTGATTTTCCTCCTCACATAATATCACTCATCGCCCTGTGCAAAATATGCATCGCAGAACCCATTCCATTTTTCTTCATACTCATCATGTTCTAATTCCGTCAGATCATATGGTGTGTAAATATTTCTTTTTTGTGCTTCTGTCACAAAATATTCCAGATAATCTGCCTCTTCCGCTGACCAGAAAGCCAGCACCGTATCCAACCCTTTCTCTGCCGCAACCGCCATCCCCGTGTGTCGTTCGTTATTCTGCTTACATAAAAAATCCTCATGTGTCATACATCAACGATAACACATAAGGATTTCCTCTTCAAATTATTTATTTCAGGGAGATTTATGAAAAAAAGTTTTGCATCACCAATGATGGTGTATCAGATTTTATCGGCACTATGCATACCATCTTTCTAGCAGATTCCCAGATAACTTCCCAGTTTCTCAAACTCTTCCGGATTAATGCAGTTCGGTATTTCCACATCTGCAATCTTTTCCCTGCACTCCTCATAATCCATCCAGCAGACTTCTGCGACTTCCGACTCTTGCAGTTTCAGTTTACCAATATCCACCGGCTGTCTGTATACAAAATCATTACTGAACTCATTATCCCGGAATATTTTTCCAGCAAAAGTTGTCCCAAACTTCACGAGTGTTGTTCCGAATAGTTCCAGCTGCTCCGGCTGTGCAGACAATCCCAGTTCCTCCTCAAACTCCCGCAGTGCACTCTCCATGACCCCATCTCCGGCACTGATATGCCCGGCAGAAGAGATATCATAGCAGCCGGGGTACGAATCCTTGTTATCGCTCCGCTTCTGAAGCAGTACATCATATCCGCTCTTATCATTTTCCCGCACGATCCAGATATGAACAGTTCCGTGCAGTGCGCCTTCACGATGTGCCACACCGCGTTCTTTTACTACGCCTGTTTTACTTCCATCCTCATTTAAAATATCGAAAAGCTCCAACTCTTTTGCATCCAGAACTGCCTGCTCCAGAATATCCTGCTTGTTGTATACAAGCTTTAAAGAAAAGAACTCCTTCTGCTCCTCTAACAGACGGAAGAAAATCCGGTCGCCTTCCCAGAGATTCAATTCCGAAATCCGGTCTTTCTCTACCCATTCCAGCACACCTTCGTTGCAGTCGATTGGTGTTCCCTCGAATCCATCTGCTGTAAAAAGTGACATGTATTCTACGGTATCTTCCCCCAGAACAAAAGTTATAATACCACGATATTGCCATGAAGTCAGGGTATAACCGGTTTCCTCCCGGACTTCCCTTAACATGCATTCCTCCGGACTTTCTCCCCACTCAAATTTTCCACCGACACCGATCCATTTGTCATGATTGATGTCATTTTCCTTTTTGATGCGGTGAAGCATCAGATACTTGTTATCTTTTTCAATATAACATAAGGTTGTCAATTTATTCATTTGTGAAAATACCCCTGTCTTTTTTCTTTTGGTTTTAGCTTATCACTAAACCAAAGGATATTGCAACCTATACGCTGTGAACACTGCTCATTGCTTACGCATAGTATTTCGCCTGTGCGCTCCATAGCTCGCAGTATTTGCAGTTCGTCTGCTCCACGAGCTCTTCATGTGTTCCCTGCTGCACGATCCTGCCCTGATCAAAGACAACAATCTCATCGCAGAACCGGCAGGAAGAAAGCCTGTGACTTATGTAAACCGCTGTCCGGTCTCCTACGATCTCATTGAAACTGCTGTACACCTCCGCTTCCGCGATCGGATCTAAGGCGGCAGTCGGTTCATCCAAGATCAGAAATGCCGCGTTCTGATACAGCGCCCTTGCAAGTGCGATCTTCTGTTCCTCTCCGCCGGAGATGCTCACACCATCGGCATCACAATCCTTGTAAAGCCAGGTATCTAACCCCTTTTCCATCCGAGCAGAGCGCGCATCAAAGCCAGCCTTGCTTAAACATTCCTGTACTTTCTCTGAGTCATACTCTGTGGATGCTGCCACATTCTGCCCAAGCGGAAGGGCAAATAGTTTAAAATCCTGAAAGACAACTGAGAATACGGACATGTATTCCTTATAATTGTATTTCTTAATGTTGATTCCATTCAGCAGGATCTCGCCTTCTGTCGGATCATAGAGCCGGCACAAAAGCTTGATAAATGTTGATTTTCCAGAACCGTTCTCCCCGACGATTGCTAATTTTTCTCCAATGCGGAATTTCAGATTTACATGGTCTAACACTTTTCTGTCTGTGCCAGGATAGCAGAAGCTGACATCCCGAAATTCCACCTCGTACTGGCAGTCATTCCTTTTTTCCACGGTGAGGCTTCCCTGATACATATCATTCGGCGTATCCAGAAAATCAAGTGTTTTCTTTAAAAATTCCCGGTTTGTATGCACTTCGCCAAGTGCGCCCAAAAGCTCCTCCAGATTGTGGCTAAGCGCCGTCACCGCACTGATATACTGCGTCACAGCACCAATTCCAAACGCTCCTCCGTATGCCTTCAGACAGACAAGCAGATAGACCAAACCACTGCAGAGCCGTTCTGTCATCTTAGCAACTGCTGACAGGATGCCTCCTTTTCCTTTCTCCAGGCGGTCCATCCCGGTTCCTATCCCCCAGACTTTATTTTTCTCATAAAATCCCATGACAGCCGGAATCTGCTCATAAACACGGATATCCTGCTCCCGTTCCCGTTCTCCTGCCATACCTGCCATGAAACTCCAGACACGATTTCCAAAAGTTGCACGCTCCGAAAGCTCTGCAATCATGTTCTGTGCCCGTTCCACAATTCTCGATGCCAAAGTCGTAAATCCCAGTATTCCAGCAAGAAATACAATCATAAAAAGAGGGCTGTTCATCCACAGAAACGCTTCCTTCACCGCTTTTGCCTGAAAAAAACTTACGGTGAGCATCAATGCTCCGGCAATACCGGCAATTGCCTGCAACATCCTTTCTAATGTAAAGACAACCATACAAAGCCCCAACCTGTTCCACCTGTTAATTTGTTCAATCTGTAATACCTTATCCTGAATGACGGAATCATCCACTTTTGCAAAATCAAGTGACAACATTTTTTCACTCAGAATCTGTGTTAAATTTGCTGTCATATCGTTTCGCTCTACCGTGTAACGGTTTTTAAAATAATGATAAAGGAGCCCTGCCACACTTTCAATTCCAAGTAACAGCAATACCAGATTCCGCAGAATAACTGGGTCTTTCGCGCCTGACAGCTCCGTAATGATCCGTGCAGAAAAATAGATTCCCGCATAAGGAAGCAGCGCACCGGTAACCACATAAAAAAACAGTGATACCAGCATGCCTGGTGATTCCCTCCACCAGATTCCGATCGCCCTTTTATTCAGTCTAATTGTCTCACGCATGGAACGCAGCATCTTCCATTCCTCCTTCCGTGTAATACCGGCTCTGTACCTCATACAGATGTGCATATTCTTTTCCTGCATCCATCAGTTCCTCATGTGTACCCATCTCCGCGATCCCACCTGCTCCGATTAAGATAATACGGTCACAGAACTTCGTGGATGCCAGACGGTGCGACACATAAATGGAAGTGGAGCCCTTTGTCAGTTCATGGTACCGCTCATAGAGATCACTCTCTGCAATCGGATCCAGTGCCGCCGTCGGCTCATCGAGTACGATCACAGGTGCATTCCGGTAGAGTGCCCTCGCAAGCATGAGCCGCTGTGTCTCACCTCCGGAAAGCTCATAAGCATCCAGGTGGACGGATCTTCCAAGCCTTGTTTCATATTGCTCCGGCAGCCTTTCGACGTTCTCTTTCAGACCTGCATCCTTTATTGCCTCTTTCACGCGGGAATCATCTATCTCCTCCACGCTCTGTGCCACATTTTCTGCAATGGTTCCTGCCAGGATGGAGAAATCCTGAAAGACTGCGGAAAATAGTCCGTAATATTCTTTTCTGTTATATTTGCGGATATCCTCACCATTTAAAAGTACACGCCCCTCTGTCGGGTCAAAAAATCCACATAGAAGCTTCACCAGCGTCGATTTTCCGGCTCCGTTTCTTCCTACAACCGCAAGCTTTTCTCCGTTTCGTATGGTGAGATTCAATTTGTGTAACGTATCCTCTGATGCACCCGGATACCGGAAGCTGACATTTTCCAGGCAAAGCTCATATTGTCCTTTTGTATTCTGTGGAAGATGTTCTCCACCCTCGAACCGGTATGGTTCCTCATAAAAAAGCAGCTCCATCACATCAGAGATTCCAACGCCTGACTGCCTGATCTGTCCCACATTTTCCATAATTCCCTGCACCCAGTTTGTAAAACCGCTCACCGCAGAAAAATATAAGATAAACTGCGGAGCATCCAAATTTCCCGCAAGTACCTGTCCGATCAGATACGCATACGCAACTACGTTCCGGATCAGGGCAGCAAAAACATTCACAGAGTCTGCCATAAAATGATGGTTTCCTACTGCCCTTTCAAAATGCATGAATATCTCATAATTCTGCTTCATCGTATCTAGCAGCCATTGTTTCATATGAAGGATCCGGATATCCTTTGCAGAGACCGGACTCCACGCCTCACCTCTCAGATACCACATGCATTGCCGCGCATGGTCATTTTCTGCCCTGTTGTTCTGCAGCCATACCACAGACCTCTGTGCCGCCAGATAACTGACAACTGCTGCAAGGATTGTGACTGCCAGAATAAGCACATTCATCCTTTTCATGACAAACAGGTACGCAAGGAATCCCAAAATACAGAACACAAGCTGATTTAACTGTATCCATATAATCTCCGTTGCACTGCTGTTGCTGCTGGTTGCCTGGTTCGTGCGCTCTTTCTTTTCCTGAAAATCTTTTTTTCCAAGGTTACAGTAAGATGTTGCGCCAATTTTTTCCGTGATTGCTTTGCAAAGTGACATGCGGATTTCTATCTTTCCCTGATAGGTTGCATTGTTTATATATTCTTTCAGTCCGGTAAGCAACAGGATTCCACTTGAAAAGAACAGGATAGTTGTCACTAACTCTTTCAATGCGATCTGCTCCTCAATATCGCGCAGTAATACCGGTGTCACGTATAATTCGAGCAGCTGTAATATAAGTGCCAAAATTGCGTCTACAACCAGCCATACCAGCACAGCCGGAGCTTCTTTTACCGCCTGCCGGATCATGAACCTGATCGTTTGGATGACGCCGTATTCTGATTTGTGGTTATTCATTGTGGTTCCTCCGTGAATGTGAAATTTCTAACAGTCTTTACTATAGTACAAAGAAAAAAAGATGCATGTTTCAGGGACGAACTGCATCTTTTCTGGGACGAATTGTATTATTCCTGTGGCAGCAAAATCTCCGTTGTGAAAGCTCCGTCTTCGCTGTTGCGGCTTAGATAGCCACCATAGCGTTCCACAATATCATCGATACGGACAAGTCCGAATCCATGTCCCTGTCCTTTTGTGGTGTGGAATCTGCCACTGATTTTTTTCTGTTTTTTCGTTGCGGTAAAGTTGGTGAAAGACATGTAGAGCTGGGTATTTTTCATGTCCATGTAGATGCGGATCATGCGCTTCTCTTCCGGCAATTGCAGGCTCGCCTCAATCGCATTGTCGAAGAGGTTTCCAATGATAATGCAGAGATCCATCTCCGATGTTTTTAATGCGACCGGTACATGGGCATCCGCCACGACCGGAATATGTTTTGACTTTGCCAACGAGATCTTACTGTTTAAGATGGCATCGGTCATTTTGTTCCCAGTCTTGATCACGGTATCCACGGTGGACAGATCCTCGTCTAACTCATCAAGGTATTTGCTGATCTGTGCCAAGTCACCGTCTTTCGCATAGCTTTTGAGTACCTGGATATGGTTTCTATAATCATGCCGCCAGCCACGGATCTGACGGTACATGTTCTCCACCTCCTGATAGTGAGTCTGAACTAACTCGCTCTGGTAGGCGGCTAATTGTCTGTTAATGTATTTGGATAGCAGGGACATTGTTTTTTATCTCCTCGGGCAGTTGTTCTTTTATTTCAATTTTTCACGTATCTTAAAAATATTTTATAAACGCCTCATTCAGCTTCTTATAGCTTCCTCTTGGAACCGGAAGTTTCTCCCCGGTGTTCAAAATCAGCTCCGTCTTGCCAATACGTCTCACATAATTGAGATTCACCAGATATGACCGCCCCACGCGGACAAATGCTTCATCCAGTTTTGCTTCCAGCTCTGACAAAGTGCCACGCACCTCGTAATCATTATCCGCATGGATGATATTATAATTCCGGTTTGATTCGATAAAACGGATCTCCTTGAGCGGAAGCCTAAGAACTTCTCCGCCACTTTCGACGAGAAGCACGGCATCCGCTGTCTTCAAACGCTCTACCGCCCGATCTAAAACACTGTCTATTTTCTCCTGCGACACGGGTTTTAACAGATAGTGAAGTGCCTCCACATCGTAACCTTCCTGAATGTACTCCATGTACCCAGTCACAAAGATGATCTGCATCTGGCGGTTGTGTTTTCGGATTTCTCTGGCAAGCGCGATGCCGTCCATTTTCTCCATCTCGATATCAAGAAACAAAATCTGCGTCCTGTCATATGCCTGTTCAAATAAAAACTGTTCGCTGCTTGCATATTCCTGAATTTTTGTATGATGAAAAGTCTGGCGGAGCCATCCCTCCACCAGACTTTTGATATACGCTCTCTGTTTTTCCTCGTCGTCACAAATTGCTATTTGATATGTCATATTAGCAGATTTCCACAAGTTCGATCTTGAAATTCAATTCTTTTCCTGCCATCTCATGGTTTGCATCAAACGTAATAATTCCGGCTTCCTTTGCCACAACCGTAACCGGGAATGGCTGTCCCATCTCATTCTGAAGGTAAACCTGCTGTCCTTCTTCCAGTTCTTCTGCACCCGGCAGCTGGCTGATCTCCACATGAAAGATTGCATTTGGATCAGGCAGACCGTATGCTTCTTCCGGCATCAGGTGGATGTCTTTGATCTGTCCGATCTCCATATCTGCCACTGCACGGTCGAATCCTTTTATCATCATACCGGCTCCGCACACGAACTCTAATGGCTCACCGCGGTCATAAGATGAGTCGAATTTTGTTCCATCGTTAAAGGTTCCTGTATAGTGGACTTTTAATGTCTTTCCTACATTTGCTCCCTCGATCTTGCTGCGTTCTCCACAGCCGCATCCACAGCCTTCTCCGCTCTCTGTTCCTTCATGGGAACCGCATCCGCAACTGTGATTTTCCTCTGCATCATGATGTCCGCATCCATGTCCCTCTTCATGATCTCCACAGGTATGTCCCTCCCCATGGTGGTCACAGGTCTGTCCTGCATCTATAAGTTTTCCATTTAAGTAATCTTCGACTGCTTTGTCAGTATCTCCGGATGCACCTGAGCAAACTTCAATCCCCGCCTCTGTAAGGGCATTGATCGCACCGCCACCGATTCCTCCGCAAATCAACGCCTTCACGTTCCTGTCGGCAAGTACTCCGGCAAGTGCGCCATGTCCTACTCCGTTAGAACTGATCACCTCACTGGAGATCACTTTATTATCCTCTATTTCATACACTTTAAAATTCTCTGTTCTTCCAAAATGCTGAAAAACCTCTCCGTTATCATAAGTTACTGCAATTTTCATACTTTCTTTTCCCTTCTCTTTCTTAATTATAAATAACTGACAAGCCACTCTTTTTATTATAACGGATGCATCTGCTTCTGGCAACCTGCCAGCCTCACGCTTCCTGTCGGCGCTAAAATATCATTACTGTGGATCCATAGCTCGTTCCAATCATAAATTATCCTGCTTCAAAAAGTATTTTTTAATAGCCTGCTCCTTTAACTCTTCCCCGATCACAATGATCACTTCCTGCCCCTTCTCGATCGGGTTCATGGTAATTCCATTATGCGTTGCATTCAGCTGTATCCAGCTTCCATGCTCCTTCTGCAAAAAACCTTTTACACGGAATACCTCGCCGCATTCCCTGTCATTCATCAGTTTTCCCACAGTAGTCTTTAACTGTTCCTCCGTCATTTTCACATTCATAAAATAGACAGATTCAAACCCTTTTTTCTCTTCCATATCCAGTTTGCGGTAGCTCTCCATCTGATAGCCGCAGCTAATCAGCCGGTTGAAATCTTCTTCATTCAGATCCAGTGTGCTTTTGCGCAGCACCTCTTTGTCCACCCTGCGCGGACACTTTATCTGTTCCAATGCACGGTTTAGGTGTGCGACCGTGGTGTCTGCCTGCTCCGCTGACACTTCATCCGCATGACTTAAGATAATCTCTCCTGCATTCGCCACCTCCGAAGCCAGAATATATTCTGCCTCCTCAGATAAATGCTCTTCCAGATTTGCATCCACAATCGCAATCACATTTCCCACCTCATACCAGCGGTCTAACGGTTCTTCCCTCAGCGCATCAAAAAATTCGTCCACATCAAAAATACCGGATGGCTCTACTATGACACGGTCATAGCCACACATTCCCATTGCAATCAGTTTTGTCTTAAAACGTCTTCTGTGACAGTCCGCGTCACAGCCACCGGAAACCATTTCCAACTCGCAGTTGTCTCCCATCAGATCCTGTAACAGCATCATATCAACATTCACGGCTCCAAAATCGTTCTCAAGGATTCCGATGTTCTGTCCTTTGGCAATGAGATATTCTGCATATTTTTTCAAAAAGGTTGTTTTTCCAGCTCCTAAGAAGCCTGTGATTAAGTCTATTTTTACCATCGCTACCGCCTCTCTACTACCCATCAGGCTATTTTCTTTCAAAAATTTCTGTCAGAATTGCATTAAATACAGAATACACTATATAGTGGGACAGATTTTATTCCCTGCACCATACCGAAATTTCTTGCTGAAATTCTGATTGCGTATGCAGGCGCATATTTTTCCATGTAAACCATCATACTTTTTGCTTTTACATGATCTCCTGCTTTACATTCCACCGGAATTACATGATTTTCTTTTTGTATCAGAAAATCCACTTCTGCTGTATTATCTGATTCCCAATAATAAAGCTGATAACCATTCGTTTTTAATGCAATCGAAACATAGTTCTCTGTCATAATCCCACGAAAATGTTCTGTCTCTCTGCTCCTTAATGCTTCAAGACTCATTCCCATCCTCGCAGACATGATTCCCATATCGCTATAATATAGTTTAAATGCACTTAAATCCTGATATGCAACAACTGGATAAAATCCCTGTGTGCACTTCATGCATTTGTTCACAATTCCTGAACGGATCAGCCAGTCAATCGCATCTCCATACTGGGATGCACGTGCTCCCGATCTTATAAGCTTATATTGGAATTTTTTTGTATCTTTTGCAAGCTGTGCCGGCAGAGAATCATATGCTTCAAAAATACGTACTGTATCCCCCTTGTCTGCATACTTTGTCATGTCAGCAATATATGAGTTCAAAAGCATTTGTCTTATCTCTTCCTGACCAATTGAACTATTCCTCATAATATCAGCTTTCACTGCTGCCGGCATTCCACCTATGATGCAGTAGTGTTCAAATTCCTGCATAGCCTCCTCATGAAGTGCATCCTCTAATGGTACATTACTATTATAATGTTCCCGGATGGTATCTGAAAGTATTTGTTTTCCCTTTGCCCACAACACCTCTTCCAAATCCATTGGATACATTGTCAACATTTGTACTTTTCCTACTGGGAATGAGTATTTTTCACGATTTACAGCTACTCCTAATAAACTTCCAGCTGCCATTACATGATACTCTGGTGCCTCTTCCGCAAAATATTTCAAAGATGTCAATGCTCTCTCACACATCTGTATTTCATCAAAAATGATAAGAGTTTCTTCCGGCACAATTTTTACTTGATAATATTTTTCCAAAAGAACCACTACAGAATCTGCATGTATATCTGTTTCAAAATAACTTCCTATTTTCTCGTCTGTTTCAAAATTGATATACACGGTATTTTTATAATAATGTGCCCCAAATTCCCGCATCTCAAATGTTTTTCCAACCTGTCTTGCCCCATAGATCAAAAGTGGCATGCGCCCCTTTGTCTGCTTTTTCCATTCACATAATTTATCCGTTATTTTTCGTTTCATATATGCATCACCCTTGCATTCGTGTGTTTTAGTGTATTATATTACACTTTTTCATATGAATCAATGTATTTTTTACATTTAATACCGGTTGTGCACCTTCTCCGCAAAACATAAAACATCCTTAATCTCAACTTTCGTTCCATCATCCAGCACTGTGGTTCCACTCATCCGTCCAAACACCTGATGCTGGTCAGATACGATCAGTTTATAATCCAGACATGCGGATCTGTCCAGAAGCGGCATAAAATCCATCTCAAATCTTCCGTCACTGGAAGTGAATTTCCACGGCTTGCAATAATCATCCTCCGGGATCACAAAGGTCACATCATCGATTTTGTGTGCCACGCCGTCATAGAAGATCACGTTTTCCGAAGCTGCTTTCGTATTTCCGAATCCATAGCCGATATTAAACCCAAATGCATGTCCATCTACATCGCAGTTCCCGGAACCCCAGTACCAAGTGTTATCATATGTCCACACACCTCGTCCCCAGTCGAGCGTTCCGAAATGTTTTTCCGGGTGAAATTCGTACCGCTTTCCATTATATTCTGCAAAACCTTCCGCGCGCATACAATTGATTTTCTGGTTATAATAGAATCTTCCTTTTTTTCTTTTCCGCTCTCCGTGTATTGAAAACTTACCGTATCATTCCCTGTCTGTGTTCCCACACAGCGAAATACATCTTCCACTACCGGTGACGCACCGTCTGTTCCGATCCGATAGAATACGACATCATATTCCGCCGCACTGACACTGGATGTAACCTCGATAAGACCACCGCTACAAAGATCAAAGTTAGTACGGTATCCAAATTCATAATTATCAAATACATGCACTATATTTCCATCCCTGTAAGTGTAAATATCATAATTTTTCGGCTGAAACCTTGGATTTTTCGCTCCAATACCAGGTTCTCCTGCTGCAACCCCGTCTGTTCTGCTGTCTGTTACCGTCGCTGTCGGGTCATACTCCTCAAACTGCAGATCCAGGATCTGATAATTTTCTTCGCTGTCATAGTTAAAATATACATCCAGATAGCCGAAAAAATCGTGCTTTTCTGCTAATCCCTGAATCCCATAAGTGGCAACAAGACAGTTTTTCACTTCATTATCATAAAGTGCTGGTTTAATATCCCAATTCCCCATACTGCTCTTTTCGCCCAATTTTTCAATATAATCTTACTCCCTAAAACCAATCTGTTTTCTATTTCCAGTCTATTATGAATCCATCTTTTGGTCAAGAAAGGCGTGCCACACCATCGCAAAATAAATCTGCCATGTTGTAACACGCCCACTTCTTATTCTCTGCCTTTTTATTATTTTCTACACCTGAATCCGGTCTGCAATTTCATTTCCCATTGCAAATCTCGATCCTTTTACCCCAACAATCAATGCGTCCTTCAGCTTTCGGATAATCTGTATATTATCTCCCTCTTCCACATGATGTTCGCGCAGGAAATCCATGACTTCCGGCACACCAAACATCCACTGGATCGTATAGCTTCTTCCGGTTGCAGCCTTTGATAATTTCTGCATAAAAATGCCCCCTTTTCTTTCATTGTAAGAACAGTATGCCCTGTTAGTCAATGAAAATGTAAGGTTAGGAAAGACTTTTTTTGCAGGTATTTTTCCCCTGAAATTCAAGGTTTTGTTGCTGCTATCCACATGACAATCTGTTTGTTTTGAATAACTTTCGGTTAATAAGTATTCATCTGCGCCGCAAAAATCCTGCTGCACAGCTCATTATATGTTTCTTCGGAAACTTCGTCGCTATTGATCACGTATATTGAACCTTTTTCCGGATCATTTTCATCTCTGTATTCTTCCGAAAAATCCATCTCATTCACTTTGCTGTCAGCCCCATCATATCTTTCCATATGATAAACCTTGTAACCACTGTTCATCTCATTGCTGTACAAGATCCATACATATCCCTGATAATAGGTATAAGACAGACTTTCAGCTGTCCCATCTCCTGCAGCAAATTCATACACTTCACCATCTCTGGCATCCAAATATTTTCCGCCATAAGGTCCACAAAGTATCAGTTCCTCTTCTCCATCATTATCAAGATCTTCCCGATCTCCAATGGAATAAGCATCCCACTCTTCGCTATCCATATCTAATTCTGTAATATAAAAAGTTTTCGCTGTGTCATACAGACAATGCGCACTGACTTCTCCATTTACAAATCTGTCCAGCAGTTCATCTGCTGACATCTGCACAAAACCTTCATTTGAATCCCCACTTGTCTCCTCTGTAGAAAACGTAATATCTCCTTCTAACGTGTCATTTTCGACCAGATTACTGTCTTTTATCTCCGATACAGATTTACCACACCCTGAAATTATAGCAAAACCCACAAAAAAAATGACTGATAATTTTTTTCTATTCATGTTGCCGCCTGTCTCTGTTGTTTTCTGTAAAATTCTAAATTAATATCATTTTCTGCTTTTTCATTATAGCGCAAACATTTCCTGACAGATGTTCTTTCCACTCTCTGTCTTAAAAATATTTTGATATGCCTGCAAAGCTGCTTCTTTCGCCAGTCCATCCTCCAGAATATTCACCAGAAAATCAGCCTCCACAAGAATCTGATAATCAATACCATCGATTGCATCATAAGTATGATGATGTGCGATCAGGTATTTCACACGCTCGATCACGTTTTCCTCAAACTGCAGCTCTTTTAACAATTTTTCTGCAATCGCAGGTCCTTCCTTTTCCTGAAGCTTTCCGTTTGAACTGCCGTATTTTTCCTCACACAGATGGATACCAATATCATGCGTCAACGCAGCCGCTTCCAGAATAAATAAAGTGCTTGCATCTACGTGCTCCATCTCCGCGATCAGCTTCGCATAGCTGTGCACCTTGCAGAAATGCTGGATCCGCTTTGGATCTCCACTGTATAAACGAATCATTTCATAATGTAATCTGTTGATCATATTGTTTTCTTCCTTTGCTTCTTCCAAATCTTAAATAGCAAGCAGATTCTTAATCGCTTCCATATATATAAGAACCGCCTTTTCCATCTCAGAAACAAGGATAAATTCATCTGCGCTGTGAATATGATAATCCATTCCCATTTTTTCCGGTCCAAATGCAATGATATTCTTCAATGATTTTGCATAAGTACCGCCACCGATCACCATTGGTTCATGTTCTGTGTCACCTGTCACATCTACATATGCTTTGTACAGCGCATTTACAAGTGGAGATTCTCTTGGGAAAAATAATGGATCACCAATTTCTCCAATCTCAATCCGTCCATTTTCATCCTCTAACCTTGCCTCACACATTGTACGGACATCTGCTGCTTTCAATGTCACCGGCACACGGATATCGATCGTGCATGAAATGATACCATCTTCCGTTTTGACAATTCCGTTGCATAAAGTCAGGGCACCATACTCATCTTCAAATTTCAGTCCTACACCAGCGCCATCACAGGACGTTCCGATATATTCATTATAAAATTTTACAAAATCATCTTCAAATCCGGCTTTTTCCATGCACTCAAATGTCACACCGGCCGCATTGACACCAAGTTCCGGCATACTTGCATGTGCAGGTACACCTTTTGCAAAAATAGTAATCTGTCCATTTTCCTCTGTCACACGATACTGCTGAAGCTTTGTCTCTGCAAGAGAAGCCTCTAATTTTTCTTTCAGTCCCGCCTCTGTTGGAATCACAGTTGTACAGGTATCACATACAGCATTTGACACAAATCCACCGTTCATGGAAATGATTTTTGTATTTTTCGAGTAAGCTGTCATAGACATATGCCCTTTTTCGCCGTGTATACATGGAAAATTGGCATCCGGTGTAAATCCACAGGATAACTCTTCTGCGACCTCGTTGTAATGCTCCATACATTTTGAGCCGGTCTCCTCGTTGCATCCCATGATGAGGCGGACTCTTTTATTCAGTTTTACACCGGAATCCCGGAGAATTTTCATCGCATAAAGTGCCTCTAAAACAGGTCCCTTATCGTCCGTTGTTCCACGTCCATATACATGATCTCCATCTCTGGTCAGCTTAAATGGATCATAAGTCCAGTCACCGCCTACCGGCACGATATCTAAATGTCCTGCAATACCAACGATCTCTTCTCCCTCGCCCATCTCTGCATAACCACAATAATGATCCAGATTTACAGTCTTAAATCCTAATTCTTCTGCAATTTTTAATCCTTCCTCCAATGCCTTCGCCGGACCTGCACCAAAAGGTTTTCCCTCTTCCGGTGTGCCGAGCTGTGAATCAATTGCAACTAATCTTCCTAAATTTGCTATCATTTCCTCTGACAATGTGTGGACTTGTTCTTTCATGTTCATAATTCTTTATTCCTTTCCTATATATCAAAATTTGTTTCAAACATCTCTTATATACCTAAATATGCGTTCACTTTCTCCGGTGTATCCAGCCGCAAAGCCATGATGGTTCCATAGATCATATAATCAACCACATCTTTCGTGATCTCCTCCTCATACCTTGCTTTCATCTGGTCAGGATATTGATGCACCAGAAAATGTACACGGTAATTGTCATCTTTCCTTGAAATAAATGCACTGATATACAATCCATTTATCGCTGCGGTCATCACCTCATCATCTGTAATTTTTATATCCAGATGATAAGCCTCTGAAATAAGATAAAAATCTTCCCCACGTTTCTCAATCTTCTTATCCGTAATCTCCCCAATGGAAAAATCCTGCACATGATTTGCCATTGCAAGAAGAAACTGCGTGTCTAATTCTTTTTCATAAACATAATTTAAAATATCACTCGGTGTATACTGCATCATTAGGTCATCTCCATGTAAGCTTTTGGTATATCTTATAGTATCTGCGTTTTCTCAATGATTTAGATCTTCTTCTGTATAAAATGTACCTGTCATCTGCGCATTGATCTCTGCAATTTCACGTTTTCCATTAATATAATCTGCATAGATATCCCAGAGATCCATGTCGCAGTCCTGTAAACCGTCATCATCTGGAATCCATGCCTTAATCAGCGCAATCCGTTCCTCTTTTGTTGTATCTTTGATCAAATTTGATTTCATGCTTTCTTCTGGAGATAATCACCTGTATTATCTCTGCTCCTTTTTTCTTATAAAATGATTCATGATCGTTATCTACACTCGCTTCGCTCGGCAGTCTTTATTATACCATAAATCATTTCTGTGTGCGAATTGAATATCGTGCATCCCCACTGAACGTTTTTTTGTAATGGGAACCAAGTTTCCCGGTACATAAAAAAGACTTCCGGTATTTCCGAAAGCCCTTTTGTACACTATACAAACTTTTTTATCCACGGAAATCAATATGCTGTCCGACCTGCAATTCTGCTTCTGTCTGAACATTGTCGCTCTTCATGGAAAACGTATAATCATTGATTTTCTTGATCAGTTCCTCAATCGAACCTGCCGAAATCGTAATGGTATCGTCATCATCTGACGTTTGCTGTGCTTCCTTTAACTTGTCCTGCTTTTCCTTCTTCTCAGCTTTCTTTTCCTCTGCCTTCTTTGCTTCTTTCTTCTCGACTGCTTTTTTCTCGATACGCGCTTTCTGATCCGCAGAAGATTTCTTCAGAACTGCAAAAAATGATGCTGTTCCTCCATCATTAACCTTCATTCCGTAGCCTACAACGTTCTGACTCTGACCGGATGATTCAATCTGGGATTTTAACTGTGATAAGCCGGACGCTGCATTTTTAATAATGCCCTCGTACTGTTTTCTATAATTTTCATCTGTCGCCATCCGCTCGATTTTTTCTTCATCAATCAAAACGACCATTTTGTTTCCATTTGCATAGGATGCTGCATTTGCCTGTGCATTGGCTTTCTGGTCTTTGCTCACCAGAATAAAATCCATATTAGAATACTTTTTCTTTAATTCCTGATAATACTTTGCTCCTTCTTCAGAAAGCTTCGCATTTCCGATGGTCTTACCATAATTTCCGTTTGTCTTGGAAACTTTGGAGTTTTCTGTACCTGTCACATTTTCCTTATTTGTTTTTCCAGTCTTGGACTGTGTACTGTAAGTACTGTAAAGATTAGATACAATTGAATCTGTGTTGACTGCCATATCATTCCCTCCCATATTACGATACGGTTATTGCAAATCCGTTTGCATTTACTTGTTATTTATTATATCGGGCAAATTTCTGAAAAATTGATACACAAAAAGCAAACCTACTTATTTATCAGGTTTGCTTTTTTAGATATTAGAACATATTTTTTTCTGAATAAAATGCTTTCACATAAAGAAACCGCAACCCCTGATTACTCAAGGATTGCGGAATATAATCCAAAACCTGTTAAACAATAAAATGCACACTTCGTGAGCATTCTATTGTCATGAATTATAAATTACTCGATGATAGTAGCAACACGTCCAGATCCTACTGTACGTCCACCCTCACGGATAGCGAATGTAAGACCCTGCTCCATAGCTACTGGGTGAATTAATTCGATAGTCATTTCGATGTTATCACCTGGCATACACATTTCAACACCATCTGGTAAATCGCAAACACCTGTAACGTCTGTTGTTCTGAAGTAGAACTGTGGACGATAGTTGTTGAAGAATGGAGTATGACGTCCACCTTCGTCTTTTGTTAAAACGTAAACCTGAGCTGTGAATTTTCTGTGGCATGTTACAGTACCTGGTTTAGCAAGAACCTGTCCACGAACGATCTGGTCACGGTTAACACCACGAAGTAATGCACCGATGTTATCACCAGCCATAGCCTCGTCTAACTGTTTACGGAACATCTCGATACCAGTTACAACTGTAGACTGAACATCTTCTTTAACACCTAAGATCTCAAGTGGATCATTTAAGTGAAGTGTTCCTCTCTCTACTCTACCTGTAGCAACTGTACCACGACCTGTGATTGTGAATACGTCCTCTACTGGCATTAAGAATGGTTTATCTGTATCACGCTGTGGATCTGGAATATAAGAATCAACTGTATCCATTAATTCCATGATCTTGTCTCCCCAAGGTCCCATTGGATCTTCAAGAGCTTTTAAAGCAGATCCCTGGATGATTGGGCAGTCATTGAATCCGTACTCTTCGAGCTGTTCTGTGATTTCCATCTCAACTAACTCTAATAATTCTGGATCGTCAACCATATCACATTTGTTCATGAATACTACGATGTAAGGTACACCTACCTGACGGGATAATAAGATGTGCTCTTTTGTCTGAGCCATAACACCGTCAGTAGCAGCTACTACAAGGATAGCTCCATCCATCTGAGCAGCACCAGTGATCATGTTCTTAACGTAGTCAGCATGTCCAGGACAGTCAACGTGTGCGTAATGTCTCTTCTCTGTCTCGTACTCAACGTGAGCAGTAGAAATTGTGATACCACGTTCTCTTTCTTCTGGAGCTTTATCGATGTTAGCGAAATCTACAGCTGCGTTACCAGCTACTCTTTCAGATAAAACTTTTGTGATAGCTGCTGTTAAAGTTGTTTTACCATGATCTACGTGACCAATGGTACCGATATTACAATGTGGTTTTGTTCTTTCAAACTTAGCTTTTGCCATTTTGAATATCCTCCTTAAATTGATGCCATATTGGCTATAGTTGTTATATTTAATAACTCGGCTATCTATGATTATATAAAATAATCTTAGCTTTTTCAAGTTATTTTTATCACAGAATCCCTTATTTTAAGGGATTTCTGTGATTTAATATTGTTTTTAGATTCTGTTACACAGAAATAACTGAAATCAGTTATAAGCCATGCTTTTTTTCAGAATTTATTTGGATTTATCTGCAAGAACTTTTTCCTGAACAGATTTTGGTACTGGCTCATATTTCTCGAAGAACATAGAGTAGTTACCACGTCCCTGTGTCTTAGAACGTAAGTCTGTAGAGTAACCGAACATCTCAGCAAGTGGTACATATGCTTTAACCATTTTACCACCACCGATATCGTCCATACCCTCGATACGTCCACGACGGGAGTTGATATCACCGATTACATCACCCATGTATTCTTCAGGCATTGTAACTTCTACCTTCATGATAGGCTCAAGTAATACTGGTGAAGCTTTTGCCATAGCCTCTTTGAATGCCATAGATCCAGCGATGTGGAATGCCATTTCAGAAGAGTCGACCTCATGGTAAGATCCATCGTATACGTTAGCGTGAACACCAAGAACTGGGAATCCGCCAAGAATACCTGCCTGAGCAGCTTCTTCGATACCTTCACCAACTGCTGGGATGTATTCCTTAGGAATAGCACCACCGACAACGGTAGATTCGAATTTGAATGTCTCTTCGCCGTTTGGATCCATCGGCTCAAATTTAACTTTACAGTGTCCGTACTGACCACGTCCACCGGACTGTTTTGCATATTTGTACTCAACATCTACAGGTTTTGTAAATGTCTCTTTGTAAGCTACCTGTGGAGCACCTACGTTAGCTTCTACTTTGAATTCACGAAGCAGACGGTCAACGATGATTTCCAAATGCAACTCACCCATACCAGCAATGATTGTCTGACCAGTTTCCTGATCTGTGTGAGCACGGAATGTAGGATCTTCTTCTGCAAGTTTTGCAAGAGCCTCACCCATTTTACCCTGTCCAGCTTTTGTCTTAGGCTCGATAGCGAGCTCGATAACTGGTTCTGGGAATTCCATGGACTCTAAGATTACTGGATGCTGTTCATCACAGATTGTATCACCAGTTGTTGTAAATTTGAAACCTACAGCAGCTGCGATATCTCCGGAGTAAACTTTATCTAATTCCGCACGTTTGTTGGCATGCATCTGTAAGATACGTCCAACACGTTCTTTTTTATCTTTTGTAGCATTTAATACATAAGAACCGGAGTTCATTGTACCAGAGTAAACTCTGAAGAATGCAAGCTTACCAACGAATGGGTCAGCCATGATCTTGAATGCTAATGCAGCGAAAGGTTCTTCATCAGAAGAATGTCTCTCTACTTCATTACCATCTAAGTCAACACCTTTGATAGCTGGGATATCTGTTGGAGCTGGCATGTACTCGATAACTGCATCGATTAACTTCTGTACACCTTTGTTTCTGTAAGCAGAACCGCAGCAAACAGGTACAGCAGTACATTCACATGTAGCTTTTCTTAATACTTTCTTCATCTCCTCAACAGATGGTTCCTCACCCTCAAGGTACATCATCATTAAGTCATCATCTAACTCGCAGACTTTCTCTACTAATTCTGCATGATAAAGTTCAGCTTCATCAGCCATATCACCTAAATCATCTGTTACAGTGATATCGTCACCTTTATCATCATTGTAGATATAAGCCTTCATCTCGAATAAGTCGATAATTCCTTTGAAATCGTCCTCTTTACCGATTGGCAACTGAAGACAGATAGCATTTTTTCCTAATCTTGTACGAATCTGATCAACAGCTCCGTAGAAGTTAGCACCTAAGATGTCCATCTTGTTAATGAAAGCCATTCTAGGTACGTTGTAGGTATCAGCCTGACGCCATACGTTTTCTGACTGTGGTTCAACACCACCCTTTGCACAGAATACGCCGACAGCACCATCAAGTACACGAAGGGAACGCTCTACCTCTACAGTAAAGTCTACGTGTCCAGGAGTATCAATGATGTTGATACGATGCTCTAAAGCACCTTTCTTTGGTTTTGTGAACTCTTCCAAAGTCCAGTGGCATGTAGTAGCGGCTGATGTAATTGTGATACCTCTTTCCTGCTCCTGTTCCATCCAGTCCATGGTAGCAGTACCTTCATGAGTATCACCAATCTTATAGTTAACACCGGTATAGTAAAGAATACGCTCTGTTAATGTTGTTTTACCAGCATCAATATGAGCCATAATACCAATGTTTCTGGTTCTCTCTAATGGATATTCTCTTCCAGCCAAGGTTTTTCCTCCTTAATTTACTACGCCGATATGCGCAGAACATTTTTATAATACTTGAGAGCAAAGTTGCTTTGCTCCCGGTATCTATTCATATGGCAAATGATATTAGAAGCGGTAATGAGCGAATGCTTTGTTTGCTTCTGCCATTTTGTGCATATCTTCTTTTCTCTTAACAGATGCACCTGTGTTGTTAGCTGCATCCATGATTTCATTTGCAAGTCTTTCTTCCATGGTCTTCTCACCTCTGTTACGTGAGAAAGTTGTTAACCAACGAAGTCCTAAAGCCTGACGACGGTCTGGTCTAACTTCGATTGGTACCTGGTATGTTGCACCACCAATACGTCTAGCCTTTACTTCAAGAACAGGCATAACGTTATTCATGGCTTCTTCAAATACCTCAAGAGCAGGTCTTTCTGTTTTCTCTTCTACTCTTGCGAAAGCTCCATATACAATTTTCTGTGCTACACCTTTCTTACCATCTAACATAATGTTGTTGACAAGCTTTGTAACGACTTTGTTATTGTAAATTGGATCTGCTAATACGTCTCTTTTCTGAGTATGTCCTTTACGTGGCACGGTTCTTCCCTCCTTAATCATAATTTACTATACAGGTCTTCCCTGCATTTACTGTGTCCGGTTTCCCGGCTCTGCAACATTTGCAATGAAAGTTCAATGCAACATGTTGTCAGTGAACTTCATTTCGATTAATTCAACGGTACTCACATGTGTAAAATGGGCAAGCCCATCTCGGAACAAAATCTTGTTCCCCCTTAGTGTTCGTGCGGAAATATATCTCTAGTGAAACAATTCCAACACTAAACCTTTTAGTTCTGTTTGTGATACTATTGGTTTTACTTCATTCTGTAATCAAAAATTACTTAGAAGCCTTTGGTCTCTTAGCGCCGTATTTAGAACGAGCCTGTTTTCTGTTAGCAACACCTGCTGTATCAAGTGTACCACGGATGATGTGATATCTTGTACCTGGTAAGTCCTTAACACGTCCACCACGGATCATAACAACGCTATGCTCCTGTAAGTTGTGTCCTTCACCTGGAATGTAGCTTGTTACTTCGATTCCGTTAGAGAGACGTACTCTGGCGATCTTTCTAAGAGCTGAGTTAGGTTTTTTAGGAGTAGCTGTCTTAACAGCTGTACAAACACCTCTCTTCTGTGGAGAAGGAGCATCTGTAGGTCTCTTCTGTAAAGAGTTGTAACCCTTCTGAAGTGCAGGTGCTGTAGACTTCTTAACAGATGTCTGACGTCCTTTTCTTACTAACTGGTTAAATGTTGGCATTATTTTCACCTCCTGTTAATATTATGTGAACAAAAAAGTTCAAACTGCATGCCTTTTTGTGCACGCTAAATTATTATATAGGTGTCCATCCCAGATGTCAAGCACTTTTACATAGATTTTTCTTACGCTTTTAAAGCATTTCCAATATCTGGCTTTTTTATACCAGATATTATGATTACGAAAAAAGAGGAACAGATTTTCATCCATTCCTCTCTTATTTCAATATCTTATTCTTCTACTGGTGCAAATTCTTCATCTGCAAAAGAATCGTCATCAAAATCAATCTCGTCATTTTCATTGACATCAGAATCAAGTTTGATATTGCGGTATCTCTTCATACCTGTACCAGCCGGGATCAGTTTACCAATGATTACGTTTTCTTTCATACCGATCAGTGGATCAACTTTTCCTTTGATAGCTGCTTCTGTCAGAACTTTTGTTGTCTCCTGGAAGGAAGCTGCCGATAAGAAGGAGTTCGTAGCTAAGGAAGCTTTGGTAATACCAAGTAATACCTGTTTTCCTTCTGCCATTTCTTTTCCTTCACTCTCAAGCAGTTCATTTGTATCCTCAAAATCAAGAGTATCTACTAATGTTCCCGGAAGCATATCAGAATCACCGTTTGTCTCAACGCGGACTTTCTGCAACATCTGACGTACGATCAACTCAATATGTTTGTCGTTGATCTCAACACCCTGTAAACGGTATACACGCTGTACTTCACGAAGCATGTAATCCTGAACAGCACGGACACCTTTGATCTTTAAGATGTCATGTGGATTTACAGAACCTTCGGTCAGCTCGTCACCAGCTTCAAGCACTGCGCCGTCCATTACTTTGATTCTGGAACCGTAAGGGATTAAGTATGCCTTAGATTCACCAGTCTCATTGTTTGTAACGATGATCTCACGTTTCTTCTTAGTATCTTTGATGTTAGCTACGCCACCAAATTCTGTGATAATGGCAAGTCCCTTCGGTTTTCTTGCCTCAAAAATTTCTTCGACACGAGGAAGACCCTGTGTGATATCGGTACCGGCAACACCACCTGTATGGAAAGTACGCATGGTAAGCTGTGTACCAGGTTCACCAATGGACTGTGCTGCGATGATACCAACAGCCTCACCAACCTGAACTGCCTGACCGGTAGCCATGTTTGCTCCATAACATTTTGCACATACACCCATATGGGAGCGGCAGGATAATACGGTACGGATCTTCACTTTCTCGATAGGATTGCCATTCTCATCAACACCACGGCTCATAACTTCTGCTGCACGTTTTGGTGTGATCATATGGTTTGCCTTTACAATGACATTGCCATCTTTATCACAAATTGTATTGCAGGAGAAACGACCTGTAATACGTTCCTGAAGACTTTCTATCTCTTCTTTTCCATCCATGAATGCAGTTACCCACATACCAGGGATTTCTCTGTTCTTGCCTTCACAGCAGTCAGATTCACGAACGATCATATGCTGTGATACGTCTACAAGACGTCTCGTAAGGTATCCGGAATCGGCTGTACGAAGCGCTGTATCGGACATACCTTTTCGTGCTCCATGCGCAGACATGAAGTACTCCAATACATCAAGACCATCACGGAAGTTGGATTTGATAGGCAGCTCGATTGTTCTACCGGTTGTATCAGCCATCAAACCACGCATACCTGCAAGCTGTTTGATCTGTTTATCAGAACCACGGGCTCCGGAATCCGCCATCATGAAGATGTTGTTGTATTTATCAAGACCTTCCAGAAGCACTTTTGTAAGCTCATCATCGGTCTCTTTCCATGTCTCAACAACTTCTTTGTAACGTTCTTCCTCTGTAATAAGACCACGTTTGTACTGTTTTGTAATTCTGTCTACTGTATCCTGAGCTGCTTTGATCATTGCAGGTTTCTCTGGTGGAACCGTCATGTCGGAAATGGATACGGTCATCGCTGCTCTTGTGGAATATTTGTAACCCATAGCTTTTACAGCATCCAGAACTTCTGCTGTCTTGGTAGCACCATGGATATTGATTACTTTTTCAAGAATCTGTTTGTTCTGTTTCTTGGCAACAAGGAAATCTACTTCCAGTTTTAATTCATTGCCAGGAATGCTTCTGTCAACAAATCCTAAATCCTGAGGAATGATCTCATTGAAGATGAAACGTCCTAATGTGGACTCAACAACTCCTGTGATTTCTTTTCCATCCGGCATTGTCTTTGTCATACGGACTTTGATTCTGGAGTGAAGTGTTACTGCTCCGTTCTCGTATGCAAGGATTGCTTCGTTGACACTCTTGAAGATCTTGCCCTCTCCCTTAGCTCCCGGTCTCTCCTGTGTTAAGTAGTAGATACCAAGGACCATATCCTGTGAAGGAACTGCTACAAGACCACCGTCAGATGGTTTTAACAGGTTGTTCGGTGAGAGAAGCATAAATCTACACTCAGCCTGAGCCTCTACAGATAATGGAAGATGTACAGCCATCTGGTCACCATCGAAGTCGGCGTTGAACGCGGTACATACCAATGGATGTAACTTGATTGCTTTACCTTCTACTAAGATTGGCTCGAATGCCTGAATACCTAATCTATGCAGTGTAGGAGCACGGTTTAACATAACCGGATGCTCTTTGATAACGTCTTCTAAGACATCCCAAACTTCTGTCTGGAGTCTCTCGACCATTTTCTTAGCACTCTTGATGTTGTGTGCAGATCCGTTGGCAACAAGTTCTTTCATAACGAAAGGTTTGAATAATTCAATTGCCATCTCTTTTGGAAGACCACACTGATAAATCTTTAATTTCGGCTCAACACAGATAACGGAACGTCCTGAATAGTCAACACGTTTACCAAGTAAGTTCTGTCTGAAACGACCGGATTTACCTTTTAACATATCGGATAAGGATTTTAATGCTCTGTTTCCTGGTCCTGTAACCGGACGTCCACGACGACCGTTATCGATCAGGGCATCAACAGCTTCCTGCAACATACGTTTCTCGTTACGAACGATGATATCAGGAGCTCCTAACTCAAGAAGTCTTCTCAAGCGGTTATTTCTGTTGATAATTCTTCTATATAAATCATTCAAATCAGAGGTAGCAAAACGTCCACCATCCAACTGAACCATTGGACGAAGATCTGGTGGGATAACCGGTACAACGGTCATGATCATCCATTCTGGTTTGTTTCCAGATTCACGGAATGCTTCTACAACTTCCAGTCTCTTAATGATTCTGGCACGTTTCTGACCAGTTGCATCTTCTAACTCTGCTTTTAATTCAGCAGAATCTTTTTCCAGATCAATCGCCTGTAATAATTCCTGAATTGCCTCAGCACCCATTCCTACACGGAATGCATTGCCGTACTGTTCTCTTGCATCCTGGTATTCTCCTTCGGAAAGTACCTGTTTGTACTGTAATGCAGTATTGCCTGCATCCAATACGATGTAAGAAGCAAAGTATAAAACTTTCTCCAATGTTCTTGGAGATAAGTCAAGGATCAATCCCATACGGGATGGAATTCCTTTGAAGTACCAGATATGGGATACAGGTGCAGCAAGCTCGATGTGTCCCATACGCTCTCTACGAACGCTGGATTTTGTGATCTCAACGCCACAACGGTCGCAGACAACGCCCTTGTAACGAATTTTCTTATATTTACCGCAATGACATTCCCAGTCTTTGCTAGGTCCAAAAATCTTCTCACAGAAAAGACCATCTTTTTCCGGTTTCAATGTTCTATAGTTGATTGTTTCCGGTTTTTTAACTTCACCGCGGGACCATTCTCTGATCTTTTCCGGGGATGCTAAACCAATACGGATGGCATCAAATGAAACAGACTGGTTAATTGCCTCTTTATTTGTTGTTTCTGGCATCTATGACACTCCCTTTCTCTACTTTACAGAATCGACTCTCTTTATCGGTCTGTGCGGATGCACAGACCTTAAATGCTTATTGATTATTTACTCTTCGAAATTGTCTTCCGGCATATCATCGTAAAAATCAGAGTCATCATCTGCATCGGTGTCTTCCTCTTCTTCTACGTCAACAAGTTCTTCGTTTTCAGAATCAAATTCTTTCTTTGTGAATCCCATCTTGGAGAATGATTCACTGTCTTCAAAAGCGAAATCTTTATCGCCTGAAATAATGGAGTTCAGGTCGGTGTTACCGTACTCACTTGTTTCCATTAATTCAACTTCATTTCCTTCGTCATCTAATACTGTAACGTCAAGTCCTAAGGACTGTAACTCTTTCAGTAATACCTTGAATGATTCCGGAATTCCCGGTTCAGGAATATTATCACCTTTGATAATTGCCTCATAAGTCTTAACACGTCCTACAACGTCATCAGATTTCACAGTAAGGATTTCCTGTAAGGTATATGCTGCACCGTAAGCCTCCAGTGCCCAAACCTCCATCTCACCGAAACGCTGTCCACCGAACTGCGCTTTACCACCAAGTGGCTGCTGGGTAACTAAGGAGTATGGACCGGTAGAACGTGCATGGATCTTATCATCTACCAGATGGTGCAGTTTCAGGTAATGCATGTGTCCGATTGTTACAGGTGAATCAAATGGTTCTCCGGTACGTCCATCACGCAGCTGAACTTTTCCATCACGGGAAATTGGAACACCTTTCCACAGTGCTCTGTGGTCTCTGTTGTCCCATAAGTACTTCATAACTTCTTCGCCAAGTACATCTTTGTATTTTGCTTCAAAATCTTCCCATTCGAAGTTTACATAATCATTAGCCAATTCCAGTGTATCCTGGATATCAATTTCCTTTGCACCATCAAATACTGGTGTTGCAATATTGAATCCCAATGCTTTTGCAGCAAGACTCAGGTGAATCTCAAGGACCTGACCGATATTCATACGGGAAGGTACACCTAATGGATTCAATACGATATCAAGAGGACGGCCATTTGGAAGGAATGGCATATCTTCTACAGGTAATACACGGGAAACGACACCCTTGTTACCATGACGGCCGGCCATCTTATCACCGACAGAGATTTTTCTCTTCTGTGCAATGTAAATGCGGACTGCCTGGTTTACTCCTGGAGATAACTCATCTCCATTTTCTCTTGTAAATACTTTGGCTTCCACAACGATACCATATTCGCCGTGAGGAACTTTTAAGGAAGTATCACGTACTTCTCTTGCCTTCTCACCAAAAATTGCACGGAGAAGTCTCTCTTCTGCTGTCAGTTCTGTCTCTCCCTTAGGAGTAACTTTTCCGACTAAGATATCACCAGCACGAACCTCTGCACCGATACGGATAATACCTCTTTCATCAAGGTCTTTTAATGCATCATCACCGACACCTGGAACGTCACGAGTAATCTCCTCCGGTCCTAATTTGGTGTCACGTGCTTCTGCTTCATATTCTTCAATATGGATGGATGTATAAACATCATCCTGTACAAGTCTCTCACTTAAAAGAACAGCATCCTCGTAGTTATAACCTTCCCAGGTCATAAATCCGATCAATGGGTTCTTACCAAGTCCAAGTTCTCCGTTAGAAGTAGATGGTCCGTCTGCGATAACCTCACCAACCTCTACATGGTCACCCTTGAATACGATTGGTCTCTGATTGTAGCAGTTTGACTGGTTACTTCTTGAAAACTTTGTAAGTTTGTATACATCTCTTGTTCCATCATCATTTTTTACAATAATCTGATTGGACTCAGAGCTTTCAATTGTACCTGCTTTTTTTGCAACAACGCAGACACCTGAGTCAACGGCCGCTTTTGTCTCCATACCTGTACCAACAACAGGAGCTTCTGTTGTAAGAAGAGGTACTGCCTGACGCTGCATGTTTGATCCCATCAGCGCACGGTTCGCATCATCGTTCTGTAAGAACGGAATTAATGCAGTCGCAACAGAGAATACCATCTTAGGAGATACGTCCATGTAATCAAACATGGTCTTCTCATATTCCTGTGTCTCATCCAGATAACGACCAGATACAGAATTACGAACAAAATGTCCCTCTGCATCAAGTGCCTCGTTCGCCTGTGCTACATGGTAATTATCCTCTTCATCCGCTGTCATGTAGACTACTTCATCTGTGACACGAGGATTCTTTGGATCTGATTTATCAATCTTACGGTATGGAGCTTCAATGAAACCATACTCATTAATACGCGCATAACTTGCCAGTGAGTTGATCAGACCGATGTTAGGACCTTCAGGCGTCTCAATTGGACACATACGTCCATAGTGAGAATAATGAACGTCTCGAACCTCGAATCCGGCACGGTCTCTGGACAAACCACCAGGTCCCAATGCAGATAAACGTCTCTTGTGAGTCAGCTCACCAAGAGGGTTGTTCTGATCCATGAACTGAGACAGCTGGGAAGAACCGAAGAACTCTTTCACTGCTGCAGTTACCGGTTTGATGTTAATTAAACTCTGTGGAGAAATACCATCCAGGTCAAGTGTCGTCATTCTTTCACGGACAACTCTCTCTAATCTGGAAAGTCCGATTCTGTACTGGTTCTGTAATAATTCGCCAACCGCACGGATACGTCTGTTACCCAAATGGTCGATATCATCATCATGACCAATACCATACTCTAAATGCATATTGTAATTGATGGATGCGAAGATATCATCTTTTGTAATATGCTTTGGAATCAGATCATGTACATTTTTCTTAATTGCTTCTTTTAAATCTTCCACATCCGGATTTTCTTCCATTAACTGTGCAAGAATTGGGTAGTAAACTAATTCTGTAATGCCAAGTTCCTTTGGATCGCAGTCAACGTAATGTCTTAAATCTACCATCATAGAAGAAAGAACTTTTACGTTTCTTGTCTCAGTCTGAATCCATACATATGGAACTGCTGCATTCTGGATATCATCAGCTAAAGAACGGGTTACTTCTGTACCTGCTTCTGCAATGATCTCACCAGTTGTCACATCAACAACATCTTCTGCAAGAACATGTCCGTTGATACGGTTCTTTAATGCTAACTTCTTATTGAACTTATAACGACCTACCTTTGCAAGATCATATCTTCTTGGGTCAAAGAACATAGCATTAATAAGGCTCTCCGCACTTTCTACTGAAAGCGGCTCGCCTGGTCTGATTTTCTTATATAATTCAAGAAGTCCTTCTTCGTAATTTGTAGCAACATCCTTGCCAAAACTTGCAACGATCTTAGGTTCCTCACCAAATAAATCAATGATTTCCTGGTTGCTTCCAACACCAAGCGCACGGATCAATACTGTGATCGGCACTTTTCTGGTTCTATCTACACGAACGTAAAATACGTCATTGGAGTCTGTTTCATACTCTAACCAAGCTCCACGGTTTGGAATTACAGTACAAGAATACAATTGTTTACCCACTTTATCGTGAGCGATACCATAATAGATACCAGGGGAACGAACCAACTGGCTGACGATTACTCGCTCTGCACCATTGATTACGAAAGTTCCAGTTTCAGTCATCAAAGGAAGGTCGCCCATGAAAATTTCATGCTCGTTGATTTCATCAGTTTCTTTGTTGTGAAGTCTTACCTTTACCTTTAAAGGTGCTGCATATGTTGCGTCTCTTTCTTTGCACTCAGGGATTGTGTACTTTACATCATCTTCGCATAATGTAAAATCCACAAATTCCAGACTCAGATGACCGCTGTAATCTGCAATCGGAGAGATATCGTCGAAAACTTCTTTTAAGCCTTCGTCCAAAAACCACTTATAGGAGTCTTTCTGAACTTCTATAAGGTTTGGCATTTCCAATACCTCTTTCTGTCTTGAGTAACTCATACGCATGCCTTTTCCGGCTTTCACCGGACGTATTCTGTTTTTCTCCATTGACGTTTCACCTCTCGTTTTTATTCTCAACAAACAAATTGCCTGTTGTATTGCATCTACCGCCTGTATATACGGTATGTGAACACTCACATCTTATGGCTATAAGCCTACTGCACCACAATAGTGCAACGTATATTATATATCAAGTCAAGTAAAATCGTCAAGACAAATTTCATTTTTTCTAATAAATTTATTAGTATTTATAAAAAAGAAGAAACAGATACCTACTTGTAGTATTTTGTGTATCTGTTTCTTCTATATATAGTGTCTTATATTTCTATTTTGTCTTATGTATTATTTCAAAGCTGCAGTCGCTATCATTTATTCACACTGGAATCCTGCGACTTCATTCTTCAATGATTCTGCGATGTTCACATTCTTCTCGACAGATTCATTAATTCCGGTCATATGACCTGCAAGTTCAGAAGTATACTCTGCCGCATTAGACACGCCCGCTGCGCTCTGGTTCACTGCATTGGATACGCCATCTGCAGCCTCCGAAATTTCATTTGCAGCCCGGCGGAGATTCTCTGCTACACTCTGAAGATCCTGCATCATCTCATTCATCTGTACGGCATCCTCATTGTAAGTCTCACCGGATTCAACCATTCCCTTGTAGTCATTCAAGACGTCCTGATTTACAAAATCAAGCATCTTGCCCGCATTTCCAGCTAAGTTTTCTACCGATTCTGTTACCATCTTACTGATATTCTGAATTCCATTAGCTGTATTTCTGCTTTCATCCGCAAGCTTCCGAATCTCATCTGCAACGACCGCAAAGCCTTTTCCGGCTTCCCCGGCTCTTGCTGCTTCAATGGAAGCATTCAATGCAAGAAGATTTGTCTGTGAAGAAATTGACAATATCTCATCTGTAAGCTTATTGATCTCTTCCACCTGTTTGCTCTGTTCAATCGCAGTGGAAAGTTCTCCTGAAATACGCGCCACCATATCGGCTGCAGACACCTGGCTTGCAGCTGCATCTGCCTTCATACCCTCTGCCTTCTGGCGGATACTGTCCACACGTTCAAGTCCCTCTCCTGTCTTATCTGCCATAACTGTGATGTCTTTTCGGATGCTCTCAATATTCTCAGTAATATTAATAACGGTTGCAGATACTTCCTGCATGCTGGCTGCCAGCTGTTCCATCGTCGCAGATGTGCCTGTGATCTTATCGCCCGCTGCACGGATTCCGTCGTCAACGCTCGCCGCTGTATGTTCGAGTTCTCCGGAACCTTTTTTTATCTTCTCGATCAGATTTCTCAATACATCTATAAACTGGTTGAATCCACGAACCATCTGTCCGATCTCATCATTGCCTCTGACCTTCAGATGTGCAGTAAGATCACCACTTCCCCCATCGATCTCAGTGATCATCTTCATGAGATCTCTGGTTGCTGCGCGCATTGGTTTCACAACGCCGATCAGAATAACAAGAATTCCAGCTATTCCAACAAGAATAGATACCGCAGCCATTCCAACGCACACCTTGGAAACTGCCTGATAGGTAGCATGTGACTGGGCTGTTGCCTCATCCATCTCATTCACACTCTTCTGCTGGATTCCGGTAATATAAGTATTCACCTCTTCCATGCAGACACGGATCACATTGACTTCGATGGAAACTTTTCCAGTCTTTCCATCGTCGTATTTTTCCATGGCATTGTCCATACGTTCCAGAACGTTGTTCACACCATCATAGATTTTCTGCATAATCTGTTTCTGTCCGTCACCCTCTGTGGCATCATACATCTGCTGCACAAGATCAGCCACAGCCTCCCGATCCGCTGCATAATCATTTCTGGCTTCTGTATGGCTTGTCTCACCTTTTGTTGTCGCAAGATAACGATAGAAATCCTTCTGTACTGCTTCAAGACTATACTGTATGTTGTAAGCATTCTGCAGATCCGGCACTTTGCTGTCTGTGACATCTTTGATCGAATGGTTCATCTTCACCATTGCATCATAGTTGATCACATTTGATACCATGGTCACAGCTACCATCAGTACAAGAATCGCCACCAGTTTGACTGCCATGCTACTGTTTCTGGTTTTTTTAGCAGTTTTCTTTGTCACTGCGCTTTTCTCCTTTTTCACTGACCGCTGTTTTTTCTGTTTTGGAATTATCGTTTTCTTTTCGTTTTCCTGCGTTTTGTTCTTCATGTGGTTCGCACCTTTTCTATTTTCGTATTATCACTATTGTACATTCTTTTTTCAGTGAAAGCAATGGTTATTCGTTATTTTTACCGACAAAAATAAAAAAATAACATATTTTTGCATAAAGTACACAAAAAGCCATGGTGCACATACACCATGGCTTTAAAATAGCTAATTCTTCAAAAATAATGAAATTATTTAAGAGTAACTTTAGCGCCTTCAGCTTCAAGTTTAGCTTTGATATCATCAGCTGTAGCTTTGTCAGCTGCTTCTTTAAGGATCTTAGGAGCTCCATCAACTAAGTCCTTAGCTTCTTTTAATCCTAATCCTGTTGCTTCACGAACAACTTTGATAACTTTAACTTTGTTTGGTCCAACTTCTGTTAACTCTACGTCGAACTCTGTTTTCTCTTCAGCTGCTGCTGCTTCTCCGCCTGCTGCTGCTACTACAACACCTGCTGCTGCAGATACGCCAAATTCTTCTTCACAAGCTTTTACTAAATCATTTAATTCTAATACGCTTAACTCTTTGATAGCTTCAATAAATTCTGCTGTTGTTAATTTTGCCATTTTAATTTCCTCCATTAAAATTTAATTATTGACCGGCTGTTACCGGTGATTCTTGATTTCATTCCTGTCTGACAGGATCTCTGTTTGCTGATTAAGCCTCAGCTGGAGCTTCTGCTTCTTCTGCCGGAGCAGCTTCTGTAGCTACTGCACCACCGTTCTCTGCGATCTGGTTAAGAACACGAGCAAGGTTGGTGATAGGAGACTGTAAGCTTCCAAGTAATTTGGAAAGAAGTTCTTCTCTTGATGGTACGTTTGCGATAGCTTTCATACCATTTGCATCGTAGAAAGTTCCTTCCACAACACCGGCTTTGATTTCAAGAGCTGGAGCTGTCTTTGCAAATTTTGCTAAGATTCTTGCTGGAGCTGTTGCATCGTCTTTAGAAATAGCGAATGCGCTTGGTCCTTCAAGAGACTCTTTTAAGCTTTCGAATTCAGTTCCTGCAATAGCACGGTTAACTAATGTATTCTTATAAACTTTGTAAGAAACACCAGCTTCTCTTAATGCTTTACGTAACTGAGTATCTTCTGCAACAGTAAGTCCACGGTAGTCAACAACTACTACTGACTGTGCATCTTTGATGTTTTCAGAAATTTCCTGTACGATAGGCTGTTTAAGTTCTACTTTTGCCACGAATCGTGCACCTCCTTTTATTATTTTGGGCAGTGATCAAAAACCACTGCATGACTGCATAAAAGACGTTGAGGTTTATCACTAAAAAACCTCTCTGTCAAAGACAGAGAGGTATAAAATCATAAATGATTCTGCTATAGATGAAATTCATCTATAAGATCTCCTCGGTAGGTCTAGTGTTACGCCTGTCAGGCACCTACTGTCTTCGGCAATATGCAAGACGCTGTTCTCACAACGCCTTGTGCATTATAACATTGTATATTGGGGTTGTCAACAAAAATTAAAAATAATTCTGATTACTGAGCAATCTTAACTACGTTTAATTTTACACCAGGTCCCATTGTAGAAGTGATTGTTGCACTCTTAATGTACTGACCTTTTAAGCTTGAAGGCTTAGCTTTGTTGATAGCTCCCATAAGGGTCTGGAAGTTGTCGCTTAACTGTTCTTCTGTAAAAGAAGCTTTTCCAACTGGCACGTGGATAATGTTTGTTTTGTCCAATCTGTATTCAATCTTACCAGCTTTGATGTCGTTAACAGCTTTTGTAACGTCCATAGTAACTGTTCCAGCTTTTGGGTTTGGCATTAAACCTTTAGGTCCTAATACACGTCCTAAACGTCCAACAACACCCATCATATCAGGTGTAGCAACAACAACGTCGAAATCTAACCATCCTTCGTTCTGGATCTTTGGAATTAATTCCTCTCCACCAACGTAGTCAGCTCCAGCTGCCTGTGCTTCATCTAATTTAGTACCCTTTGCGAATACTAATACTTTAACAGTTTTTCCTGTTCCGTGTGGTAATACAACCGCACCACGGATCTGCTGTTCTGCATGACGTCCATCACAACCTGTTCTGATGTGAAGTTCGATTGTCTCATCAAATTTAGCTGTTGCGTTTTTCTTTACTAAGCTGATTGCTTCAGCAACATCGTACTGAGCTGCTTTGTCGAAATTCTTAACAGCGTCCTGATATTTCTTTCCTCTTTTCATTCTAAAAAACCTCCTGGTGGTATTATCGGGAGAGGTCCCTCCCACATAATCGTTCATAGTGACTATCTGCCGGTGTGGTCAAACCGTCCGGCCTGTACTGTAAAATCTTATTCTTCTACAGTAACACCCATACTTCTTGCAGTTCCTGCGATCATGCTCATAGCTGCCTCAAGAGATGCTGCATTTAAGTCTGGCATTTTTAATTCTGCGATTTCCTGTAATTTTGCTTTGGAAAGTGTAGCAACTTTTGCCTTGTTCGGTGCAGCAGAACCAGATTTGATGTTGCAGGCTTTCTTAATTAATACAGGAGCAGGTGGTGTCTTTGTAACGAAGCTGAAGCTTCTGTCTGCGTATACTGTAATAACTACAGGAATGATTAAATCTCCCTGATCGGCTGTTCTTGCGTTGAACTGTTTTGTAAATTCAACGATGTTAACGCCGTGCTGTCCAAGTGCAGGTCCAACTGGAGGAGCAGGTGTAGCCTTGCCCGCAGGAATCTGCAATTTGATGTATCCTTCTACTTTCTTTGCCATTGGAAAATTGCCTCCTTAATAAATTTTGAACTTGTCATACAAGTCTGCTTATTTCATAAGCTTAATATCTGCGAAACTTATTTCTACTGGTGTTTCGCGACCAAAAAGTTCCACATTGATGGTAACGATCTGCTTGCTGTGGTTCATGGACTGGATCACACCAACAGTATCCTTCCAGACACCGCCGATAACAGTCACTGTGTCACCCTCTGCAAAATCAACCTCAACGTTCTCAGTCTTGATACCTAATGGTTTCATTTCCATATCGGTAAGCGGTACCGGCTTGCTTCCCGGACCAACGAATCCGGTAACACCACGGGTATTTCTGACAACATACCAGGTGTCATCATTCATAACCATATTGATAAGTACGTATCCCGGAAACATCTTCTTTGATACGGTTTTATTTGCGCCATTCTTCAACTCAACAACGTCCTGCATCGGAACACGGACCTCTAAGATCTGATCTTCCAGATGTCTATTTTCGATTGTCTTGTCGATATTGGCTTTTACCTTATTCTCATATCCTGAGTAGGTATGAACTACATACCAGTGTGCTTCTGCCATAATTACCTTTGCCTCCAATTAAAAACTTAAACCTACAAGGAAATCAACGCCATACTGGATCAAAAAATCCAGAAGAGCGATGACAAGACCTAAAACAACAGACGTCGCAACAACGGCTCCTGTCTGTCTTGCAAGTGATTGTTTGTCTGGCCAAATAATCTTGTTGAATTCAGCCTTGAGACCGGTAAACCAGCTCGACAGTTTCGCCAGCAGGCTCATGTGCTGACCATTTTCCGGAGCTTTTACTAATTTCTCGGTTTCTCCCATTTTCTCACTCCTTCACCCAGCTAAACTATTTGGTTTCCTTGTGTAATGTATGAGTCTTACAGAATCTACAATACTTTTTGGTTTCCATTCTGTCTGGATGAGCTTTCTTGTCTTTTGTCGTGTTGTAATTACGATTCTTGCATTCTGTACATGCCAGTGTTATTTTCGTGCGCACAACTTCCACCTCCATTAAATTCTTTGTGTTTTTCTACACCTTTTAGTCGAAAATAAGTCCGACCTAAAAAAAGGCATAAAAAAAAGACCTACTTCCATCGCTAGACTAATATAGCACACAGAATATTGGTCGTCAACAAATTTTTTTGTTTTTTTCTTGCTTTTTTCCACATTTCCTATAATAATGCAAAAAAAGATAAATATTTTTTATAGAACTACCGATATATATTCTGTAATCTAATGAAACGGATTTTCATCCCCGCATAACGAATTACTTCTTATTATATTAAGAAAGTACTGCATTATGATTTCAAGGAAGAAAGGAGGGGAACATCTATGGCAGCCATTGACAGCGCCTACCAGTACTATCTGAGTACCTATGGCAATTCGACTGTATCGCGCTATGACACGCACAAGAAAAGCCAGTTGCGTGACACCTATAATAAAATTGTAAAAACAAATAAAGAATCCCCTCTGTACAAGATCAAAAACCTTGGGGAAGCGAAAAAATATGCGATTGATATCAAGGAAAGTGTCGGAGACATCCAGCATATCGCAGCTTCACTTTCAGGCAGCGATCAGGGTATTGAAAAAGCTTTTTCCAAAAAGATCGCCCAGTCTTCGGACGAAGATGTCGTAACCGCAGAATACATTGGAAACGACGACACTCCGGATACAACTACCTTTCATATAGCAGTAAAGCAGTTAGCAGCAGAACAGATTAACCGTGGAAATTACCTTCAGCCGGATCGTTATCAGTTTACACCCGGCATTTATTCCTTTGACCTGAACACGAATACGAATTCTTATGAATTTCAGTTTTCTATCGACCGTAAGGATTCCAATGCAGATGTCCAGCAAAAACTGATGCAGTTGATCAACCACTCGAAAATCGGCATCAATGCCTCCATGGTCCAGAACAGCAAAGGAGATAATGCACTTGTGCTCTCCTCCAGCCAGACCGGCATTGCAGATGATGAAGACTATCTGTTCCAGATCCTGCCGGATGCAAGTCCCTCCTCCATGCACGCGATGAAGCTTTTAGGAATCGATCAGATTGCACAGAAAGCCGGGAATTCTTCTTTTGTTTTAAATGGGAAAGAACATTCCTCCTACTCGAATTCATTTATGGTAAATAACCAGTTTAATCTGACATTAAACGGAATCAGCAAGGATGGCTCAGAGGCAACGATCGATTTCAAGACAGATGCCGATGCCGTTGCGGACAATGTCAGCAGACTCGCCAATGCTTATAACGAAGTGATCAGGATCGGTCATTCGTATTCTGACGCCCAGCGTCCTAATAAGCTCGTCTCTGACATGAGCAGTGTTGCAAAAGACTACCGCAATGAATTAGAAGCGATGGGATTGGAATTAGACGCCGACAATTATCTGCATATCGACCGCAGTCTTCTGTACGATGCCGCAACTGCCGAAGATGCGCAGGATAATTTTGCAATCCTGAATCAATTCAAGGATACATTAAACAGCAAAGCAGCAGAGGCGTCTATTGACCCGATGAATTACGTGAACAAAATTATTGTAGCCTACAAGAACCCCGGACATAATTTTGCGACACCATATATCACTTCGATCTACTCCGGGATGATGTTAGACCGCTATTGTTAAAAAGACTGTCACATGAATCAGTTTTCATGCAACAGTCTTTTTTATGCGATCGTCTCTAAAATCGTCTCTATACGGTTTACATAAGAATGATGTTGTTTCACTTTCGCATAGCCGTTATGGGCAATCTCCCTACGTTCCTTCTCATGTTCCAGATAATAGCCCGCTTTCTCTGCCAGATCTTCCACACCGTCAAAACACATCAGGTCTTCCCCTTCCTTAAAATAAAGAGGGATCTCCGCCTGATAATTTGTCATCAGAAATCCTCCTGCCCCCAGTACATCCCATATGCGGAGCGGAATCCCGCTTTTAATATTGGGGATCGTGAAGTTCAGGTTTATTTTCGACTCGTGGAACACTTTTGGCATCTCGCTCCAATAATCGACAGAGCCGCAGTACTGCACTCTCACAAGATCCGAGACATTGCTGTTACTGTACACATTCACATGGAAATGTTTTGACAGTTCGATCAGCGCGCGCCGTCTCTCAATCTCTGCGATTTTAAACCCAAGTACCGTTGTCTGGAAGATCAGTCCGAGATCCGAGAAAGAACCCTCCGACTTTTCCAGTGAAAAATGCTGTTGCAGCTGTTCTAAAATATCCGTTGTGAGCATTGGTTCCACGATATTTGCACCACTGATGTTAAGCTGTGCTTCCATCACCGCATCAAAATAGCCTCTCAGATATTCCGGCAGCGTAGGCTTGATCCTGTCGTAGGAATTTCTCTCATAAAGGCTTCCCACGAATGCAATGTCACCGCCGTATTTTACACTGTCCTCTGACTTCTGTAAAATCGCATCAACCCGGTCAGCATCCACTGCAAGCGGAAGATACCAGATATGTTTTACCCCCATCTCTTTAAATTCCAGATAGTTTGTTTTATCAAACGTAAAAATGTAGTTGCAGTCGTTAAAAACAGAGACATGATACATGCTGATCAGTGGATTGTCACACGTCCATGACACATATTTTACGCCCATTTTCTGGCAGGAATTTGAGATCAGTGCAAAATAATTGACCGTAAACACCATATCATAATGTTTTTTTTCCATCAGCGCCTCGATTTCCGCCTCAAAATCAGGATCAATATCATAATTTCCAAGTTCCTGCTCTATATTATCCACCGTATGCCCCAACAGGCGGAATGTCTGTTCAATATCCCGGTAATTGTATGCCTTCCAACGGTACATTAAAATGCGCATTAATTCTTTGTCCCTCCATCTTTTACAGCATATGATCTTCAGTCAAAATAGCACTCGCGGATATACTCTGCCCTGTTTTTCCACGTATGCCCCTCTTTTGCGGCACGATATCCACAATCTGCCAGCTCCTGCATGTGGGAGCTGTGGCCAAACAAGTCAAATACCCGTTCCGGCAGTGTCTGCAATTCCTTTAATGAAAACATCACAAGTTCTTTTCCATCCGTAAAGGTTCTGCGCAGGTAAGTGGAATCATCTGTCACCACCGCCGCACCTGCAAGCATACCATTAAAAATACGGTCGTGCGCACCTGCTTTAAACCAGGTCATGGTATTTAACACGATCTTGGAGTCGTTCATAAGCGGAAGAATCTGCGGTGCAAGCACCTTACCCCCATATGTCAGATACGGATTATCACTCCATTCGCACTGATCCCAGCCAACACCATACGCGGTCACATGAATGCCGCTCTCCACAAGGATACGCACCGCCTGCTCCCGGAAAAAAGAAGTCGCATAGGAATCCAGAAATCTCATTTTTACAATAATCTCCTGCAAACGCCTGTCAGATATGTCTCCACGCACAGTTTTCACATATGCTTCTATCGCCTGTTCCGTCGTCTGTTCCGGGTGCTGTACCAGTTCTCCCAGCACCGACCGCATCATCTCCTCACCGTCAACTTCCGGGATGGAATGAAGATCCGGGATCATCTTTGCGACCGTGTAAACCGGAAGTGCTCCTGCATAAAGCACATCTATCTTCCGTTCCTGCAAAGGCTTGTGCTTATGCCCTAATTCCACACCTGCATGTGGAAGGAAATCTGTCTGACGGATATTTTTGAAAAAACGCCGGACATACTTCACATGATTGCGGTCTGTGCACAGGATTACCGCAGTTTTCGGCATATTGCAAAGCGGTTTTTCATAATGAAATGGATGATCCATGAGAATGTCAATATATGGGATATGAAAATAATCCCATATATTATATTCTTCCGGTTTTCCCTCTTCACCCTCCGCTGCTTCAGGCTGTTCAAAAGAAAGATTATACCCGAGGTTATTAAATGTCACTGCTGCAAATTCCTGTGATTCACCCAGCAGGCGGAGCAGCATCTTTTTGCTCACTTCCTCATTTGCAGTGTGATACACAAATGTCCCATATCCCATGGATTCAAATGCCCCGATCAGATGATCTGTAAATAAATCAAGCGTGTCATAGACACCTTTAAAATAAATGATTGTCTTCAAATCTTTGCTCCCATTCATTTCCTGTCTGCCAGAAACGTTATCTGTCCAAATATTCATCCACATCATCCGGTCCGACTTTTGCATAAGGCATTCTTATGTATTTTCCATCCTCCAGATTCAGATCCTCCAGATTTCCGCCCGTGGCAAGTGTAAAAGAAAGTTCCAACATTCCCTTTGCCTGTCCTTCTTTGTCATTATAGACGGTACCGACCATCTCGCCATTCTTCACTGCCTCAAGTCCAACGTCCGTGCCGTCGATTCCGACTACTACCGGCCATTCCTCCCGGCTTAGGTCTGAGGCCTTCAATGCATCGATCGCCCCCACTGCCATATCGTCATTGTTTGCGATCACTAACTCTATTTTATTGCCATTCTGGCTCAAAAGCTGTGTCATTTTATTCTGTGCCTGTGCACGGTTCCAGTTAGCAATGGCATAACCCAGTTTTTCCACCTCAATCCCGCTGGAAACAATCGTATTCACCGAGTATTCCGTGCGGACTATTGCATCCTGATGCCCCGGCTCCCCCTCAAGCACAACATACTGATAGACTCCGTCCTGATTTCTGTCGACCGATGGATCCTGTAAAAAAGCCGCTGCGGCAATCTGTCCTTCCATCATTCCAGATTCAAATGCCTTCGCCCCCACATAATACAATTTATCCCAGCGCTCTAAATCCTCTTCCACCAGCTCACGGTTGAAGAAAATGACAGGGATATCATTTTTCTCCGCGAGATCAATGACCGTTGTAGGATCCGTACGATCCACTAAGTTCACACAGATAATGTCGCATCCATCCTGTGCCATAGCTTCCACCTGATTGTTCTGTGTCGCCTGACTCTGTGACGCATTATAGACTTCCACATTAATGGCGATTCCTGTCTCCTCTTCCTTCGCTGCTGCATAGGTGTTAAAATCTTCCATCAGCTCAGAAAGAAAAGCATCATACTGATCATAGAGTGTCACGCCGATCTTGATACTTTTCACCTGTGTATTTCTCTCCGGCAGTTCACATCCCACAAGCATTGATGCACCCAATGTCAGGATCAATGCACCTGAAATCCTCTGTTTTGCACTTCCCATGCCATACCTTCTCTCTTTCTTCCTGTTTTATCCACACCATGATCCCTCTGATTCACTGCACGATCGGGAATAATGTCTTCTGGTTCTCCTCATCATACAGATTCTGCCTGTTGATCACAAGACTGTCCACCGTCGTGCTTTCTGCACTGGAAAACTTGTATTTGATTTGTTCCGCAATCGTATGTACGCTCTGGTATCCCATGTTAAATTCATTTGGTACTACAAGCGACTTAATTATGCCTTTGTCCAGATAATATACCGTTTTATCCGAACACCCTTCCCCATAAATCATAAACTGTCGTTTATAACTGGTATCCGCCTGCAGATAATCCACTGCTGTTTCTGTCTCCGCATTTCCCAATGTGATCAGAATATCCACCGGTTCATCTGCCTGTTTTGTCACAAGTTCCGATGACAGATTCTCCCCCTGACCGGATAAAATCCAGACCGGCTCTATGTTCTCATCCTCCAGCAGCTTTTTCACGCTGCCAAGCCTCTGCTGCATGGAAAGCTGATTCTGGTTTCCGCTGAGAATTCCAATTTTTTTCTCAGATAAAGAATCCCCATAATCCTGCAAAACTGTCTGTGCCAGTGCTTCACCAATCCAGAGATTATCCGGGGCTGTCACGGAATAAACTCCCTCCGACACCGCATCTGTTTCCAATAACATCACCGCTACAGAAGAATCTATTTTCTCAAAAACTGCATAGGTGTCCTCACTTGAGACAAGCTGTACGATAATTCCATCTGCTCCATTCTCCACTTCACGCTCGATCAGCGCCTTTTCTTCATCTTCACTTGCAAAGACACCGGTGGAAACATAATTTAACTGAATATCGTCATCTTTCGCTGCCTGCTCCAGTCCCTCGCGCATTGCGATCCAGCGGTCATTGTTGCTGTCGTTGACGATCACAGACACACTGTATTTTTTCTCTTCTTTATTCACTCCAAGCATGCCAGCGGATGTCCAGACAATCGTCACTACCAGGGCAAGAATGAGCAATCCAAAATAAATCCTATTTTTCTTCATTGCTCTTTCCCCCTTTCAGTTCCTGCATCTTTCCGTTTTCCAGCAGTTCCAGTTTTTCCGGTTCATATGGAATATACGGCAGATGGATACGAATGGTGGTTCCCTCATCCGGCATACTCTCGATTTCAAGGCCATATGGCTTGCCAAACCGCAGACGGATACGATTATGTACATTGATCACACCCACACCGGAACCATGCTTTCTCACACGGTTATTGTCGGTCAGAAGCTGTTCCACCATATCCTGCGGCATACCAAGTCCGTTATCGCTGACTTCTATATAAATATCGTCCTCTTTCCGGTAACCTTTTACATGGATCTCGCCTTCACCGTCCATTCCTTCCACGCCATAATAAATCGCATTTTCCAACAGCGGCTGCACCACGAGTTTTACCGTACAGCAGTGCAAAATTTCCTCCTCTATGGAAAAATCAATTGCAAAGCTGTTTTTATAACGAATTTTCTGGATATTCATGTAATTCTTTGCGTGTTTGATCTCATCTTCAACGCTGATGATCGTTTTTCCGCGGCTTAGACTGATACGGAACAGACTCGCAAGCTGCGTGATCATAAAGACCGCATCCTCGTAGCGTTCGCCCTCGATCATCCATACAATAGAATCCAGTGTATTATACAAAAAGTGTGGATTGATCTGTGACTGCAATGCATCCAGTTCACTTTTTCTTTTTTCTTCCTGTTCATACAAAATATCATGCATCAACTGGTTAATCTGTTCTACCGTAGAGCGCAACGTCTTTCCCAGATGTTCTACTTCCAACGATCCGCCTACATATATAGTAGGATTCAGATTTCCCGCTTCCCATTCTTTGACGGATTCATTCAGACGCTGTAATGGTTTTGCAATTCTTGCAGACACAAGCTGATTGATGATAATAATCATCAGCATCGACAACGCCATCAACATAATCACAAACATTCGCGTACCGTAAAGTCCCATATTAAAGGCGCTCATTGGCACAACGCTCACAATTTTCCAGCCGGTATAGCTGACCGTCTTGACGGTGATAAGTCTCTTTTCCCCCTGAAAAATCTCCTGATGGGAACCGTCATCATAATGAACCGCCTCAAGATTATTTTCCTCATAAAGATTTGTGTAAATCAGTTTCTGCTTCGGATGATAGATAATCTCACCATCGCTGTCCATCAGATAGACATATTCCGATGAATTATCTGTATTTGCCTTATTAAAAAGCTGCTCAATGCTGCTGTAGTTCATATCAACCAGCAAAACACCCAGCGTAGAATTTCCGTTGCTTGTCAGTTCCACTGCACGGCTTAAGGAAACAACCCAGTAATAGCGGTAAGTTGCATTGTCAAACAGATTCTGTACATGTGGAGTGGAAAAATGCAGGTTTTCCATCTGATCCACCGCATTGACAAACCACTCCTGATCGACAATGTCCGAATTATCCTTCTCATTGGTGACCGGTGCTGCTGCAACCAGTTTACCATCGTTCGTATAACATGCGATACTGATCAGGTTATCTTTATTCGCCTCATATAAAAGGTTCATCTCCTCATCCACAGAATCCACTGCAAGATCCTTATCCTTAATGACACTATAGTACATCGCATCCGAAATGCGCCGCATGTTTCTAAGATACGTTTCCAGATTGATGGCAGTCTGATTCAAAAGCTGCTCCGAGCTTTCGATTGTCATGTCCTCCATTCGATTGACAAAACGATTATAAAGTGTCACGCCAAGAATCCCCATACTGCATACAGAGACAATCGTAAATGAAACCGATATCGTAAACTGTATCGTCTGGGGTTTGACACGTTTTGCAAGGTATTCCGCTATTTTCCGGTAAAATTTTTCTATTGTTTTCACTTTTCGCCCAACTTACCTGCCTTATATTTTGATGGTGACATTCCAAATTGTTTTTTAAACACATAGCTGAAATAGTTCGGATCAGAATATCCAACTTTTTCTGCAATAATATAAGTTTTCTCGTCTTTCGTCAAAAGCAGATCCACTGCCTGCTCCATGCGATAGTCCGTGAGATAATTGATAAATGTTTTTCCGGTTTCCTTCTTAAAAACAGTGGAAAAATATGCTGCACTCACATTCAGATAACTGCATATCGTCTCAATACTCAACTCCTGATCTGCATAATGCTCCTTCACATACTCTACTGCTCTTGTCACAAAAGATTTTGTGGTGTCCTGACGTTCATTTGTCACCTGGCGCTGCATCTTCATACAGTTTTCCTTCAGCCATGCACCAAGCGCATCTGTGGATTCCAACTGTAATGCCTGATTATATAAATCGCTGTTGTTGCCAAACACTTCGTCCATGTTAATCTGGTTATTGCTTCCAAACCGGAAAATTTCTGCAATCAGTTCCATGACAAGAATCCGGTAGTTCTGCAGAGACATTCTCGTCTTTGCCATCTGCCCCGTAAACTCTGCAATTGCTTCCTCCAACGGCTCCTGCTCGCCCATCTTGACTTTCTTTAAAATTTTCTCGATGTAAGCTTCCTCCCAGTGTTCATCCACGCTCTCCTGTGGATCCATCTCTGCGATATTGATGGCTCTTGTATTTCCATATAAAACACGATAAGAGGTTGCATTCTTTGCACCGTGATAAGAGAGTGAAAGCTGCGAAAGCTGATTGCACACATGACCGATTCCCGCGGTGACAGTCGCCTTGCAGACACGCTTTGCCATTTTGCAGAACCGATCCATATCATCGGTAAAATGTGTGACGCTGTCCACATCGGAAAGCTGTGCGATCACAAGGATATCTCCAAGATAGGTCACCGTCCTGCAATTCCATTTTTCGGTCAACTGTTCCTCCGCAAGTTTTTTCACAGAGACAGTGAGTAAAAATGGATCAATTGGCACATTTTCCGGATTCGTTGTACTGATATGTAAAACAGTGACCACATAGTATGGTCCTGTCAGGTTGATCTGATAGTTTTGCACATATTTTTCAATCTGTGACTCCGGGATTCTTCCTTCAATCAGCGAAGTATAAAAATTCTCCTGTAAAACAGGAAGACTTTCCATATAATATTCCCGCAGTTTGTCGATATTTCTTTTTTCGTCCAGCTCTTTATCGAGGTTGACCTTGATCCGCTCAAACACTTCCCGCAGTTCATTGGAATTGATCGGTTTTAAAATATACTCCTCGGCCTCAATTTTAATTGCCTCTTTCGCATACTCAAATTCATCAAAGCCGGAGAAAATGATCACTTTCACTTTCTGGTAGAGTTCTTTGAGCTTTTTGCAGAGTGTAAGTCCGTCCATATATGGCATCTTGATATCTGTCATGACCACATCCGGCTGCAGTTCCTCCGCCATTTCCAAAGCCTCCACACCATTTCTGGCATAGCCTGCAATGGAAAATCCCATGCTCTCCCAATCGAGTTTTTTCATGATGACCTGAAACACTTCTTCCTCATCATCTACAAGTAAAACGGTATATTGGTTCATAATTTCTGCCCTTTATTTTCTTTTATTTCTTTTCCATCTTTCTTTATGCACCGTATTTGTCATCCATTTTCTTCCATAATACACCAAAAATAATCGTGCAGATTATAATCTGTGCCAGTGCGACATAAAGATCCACAAAAAGAAGAAACGTCATTACAAGTGTTGCAAAACCAAAAAAGAGAATGAGCGCTCCACCTTTTTTTGCATACGCTTTTTCATCTTTTACCGGTTCTTTATTCTTTCCCCGAATGGTTGAAACGTCCTGCAAAATCATCAGTTTCAATCCATAATACATACAGATTACAAATAAAAGTAATGGAATTCCTGCCTGTTCTAAAATCGTCTGTGTTGTCATCTTTTTTCTCCCTTAAGTAATAATAGCGGCTGAAAAGCTCCAGCCGCTATTATTATAATATAAAACATATGATGTTTCAAAATTATTTGTATTTTATTATTTCTTAGCAACGTATTTTCTGATATCAAGAGAAATAGCTACGAAGATTACGATACCAATTGCAATGTACTGTGCGTTCGCATCTACTCCCAAGTACTGTAATGCTGCTTTTAATAACTCGAATACAGCAACACCGATGATAGCGGAAGAAACTTTACCACGTCCACCTGTAACGGATACACCACCGATCGTACAAGCTGCGATCGCTTCCATTTCGTAACCATATCCTAAGTTAACGGATGCACCACCGGCTTTTGCGCCAAGCATGAAACCTGCAAGACCATACATAGCTGCTGCTTTCATGTAGATTAAGATCATAGTTGCTTTTACAGGAACACCAGCAACTTCTGCTGCCTGCGGGTTACCGCCGATCGCATACATATATTTTCCATGACGTGTCATGTTGAAAATGAACCATGTGATAACTGCTACTAAAATTGCGATCCAGATCAGCCAGCTGATTCCAAGGAATTTGCCGTTTGCGATATCTGTGTAGGATTTTACATAACCACCAAGTGGTGTAGCTCCTGTGTAGATCAGTGAAATACCATAAACAATTTCCATCATTGCCAGCGTAGCGATGAATGGAGGTACGCTTAGGTAAGCGATGAAGAAACCTGTGATACTACCAAATGCTGCACAGATTGCCATGACAACGATCAATGCCAGGAATACATTCATTGGCTGCATATCCGGGAAGAACTTTCCGGAATAATCAATACGCTGTAATAATGTACCGGCAATACATGCTGCGAAACCGATCATACGTCCTGCGGAAAGGTCACATCCTGCGGTGATTACACATCCTGCAATACCAAGGGCGATGACAAGTCGTGAACTCATGTTCATCAAAATGTTCATTAAGTTGTTTCGTGTAAGGAAGTTATCAGATGTCAATCCGGTGTAGATAACCAGAATAAACATTACAATGATAACGCCATTGTTGATAATAAAATCTTTTGCTTTCTGCTGTTTTGTCTTTTCCATTCTATTGTCCTCCTCTATCAGAATTTGGTTGCGAAGCCCATGACTCTTGCCTGAGTCATCTCTTCCGGCTGATCGATCTCGCCGGTAAGTTTACCGTTACACATAACGCAGATTCTGTCTGCCATACCAAGAAGTTCTGACATTTCTGATGAGATCATAATGATTGCTTTTCCCTGTTTTGCCAGATCGCTCATGATCTCATAAATCTCATGTTTTGCACCGACGTCGATACCACGGGTCGGCTCATCCATGATCAGTACGTCAGGATCATTTGCAAGCCATCTTGCTACGATAACCTTCTGCTGGTTACCACCGGAAAGGTTTGCGATGTGTTCCTTCATACTTGGTGTCTTAATGCTTAACTTCTTAATGCTGTCATCCACAACCTGATTGATTTTCTTGTGGTCTAACACAAATCCTGCTTTAAGGAATTTATTGTATACAGAGACACCTACATTATCTTTGATGGAAAGACATCCGAAGATACCATTTCCACGACGATCCTCTGTAATAAGTCCGATACCTGCATTCATTGCATCAATAGGATGTTTGATCCTGGTTTTCTTGCCGTGCATATAAATCTCGCCGGATGCGATACCGCGGATACCGAAAATACCTTCCATCAACTCGGTTCTCTGTGCACCTACCAGTCCACCAAATCCAAGAATCTCACCTTTTCTCAATTCAAAGCTTACATGCTGGAATGATTTTTCATGGATAGAACATAAGTCTTTTACTTCCATGATGACTTCACCCGGTTTGTTCTCCTTCGGTGGATATACATTGGTAAGTTCACGACCTACCATCTTTGCAATGATCTGGTCTGTTGAAAGTTCTGCTGCCGGCCAGGTTCCTACATAGGTACCATCCCTCATGATCGTGATATCATCTGCGATACGCTTGATCTCATCCATCTTGTGGGAAATGTAAACCATTGCAACGCCCTTGTCCCTCAGATCATTCATGATACGGAACAGCGCTTCTACTTCGTTATCAGAAAGAGAAGATGTCGGCTCGTCGAAGATCACGACTTTTGCCTGCTGTGAAACTGCCTTTGCAATTTCTACGGACTGCATCTGTCCAATGGAAAGAGTTCCGAGCTGTGCTTTTGGATCAAAATCCATTTTTACCTCTTTTAACCATCTCTCTGTCTCTGCATACATAGTTTTGTGGTCGATCATCTTAAATGGTCCGAATCCCTTGGTCGGGAAACGTCCTAAATAAAGGTTCTCTGCCACGCTTCTTGCAGGTACCGGCTGTAATTCCTGATGTACCATCGCAATACCATACTTCATTGCCTCATCCGGATTGTTGATCTCAATCTTCTTGCCATCCAGAATGACTTCCCCCGCATCCATTCTGTAAATACCGAAAAGGCATTTCATCAGAGTGGATTTTCCTGCACCATTTTCGCCCATCAGTGCATGAACTGTTCCTGGTCTTAATGAAAGCTGTACATTATCCAACGCTTTTACACCAGGGAAAGATTTGCAAACACCCTTAAGCTCCAGTTTATATTCAGCCATTTTGCTCCTCCTTTATAAATTCAGGTCTATTACCTGTTTTATTTTATGTTGATACAGATCAAAAATCTGTGTAATGTCAATATTCAGAATTCCTTACCCATTATTACTTCCGCTGTTTCAAATACATGACATTTTCATAATTCTTTTCGTTATCAAATCAATTAAGATCGTCTTGTGTCAGTCTTTTTTCAAGACAAGTGCGGGTGCCATTCAAACACCCGCACCGCTTTTTTCATTTTACTTTTTCAATGTAGCAATGATTGATTATTTAACCATGTCAAGGATTTCCTGAGCATTGTCTTTTGTAACTTTCACGTAGTCACAACCAATGTAGTGCTCGTTTCCAGCACCTGATAAGTAGTTGATAGCTGCGTCTGCTGCACTGTGGGACTGTGAGAAGTGATCGTTAAATACAGTACCTGTCATTGTTCCTGCAAGAACATCTTCAAGTGCTTCTGATAAAGCATCAACACCTACTAAGTAGATATCTTCACCTACAGTACGTCCTGCAGATTCAATTGCCTGTAAAGCACCAAGTGCCATTGCATCGTTGTTACAGAATACAACTTCGATATCATTACCATTCTGGCTTAAGGAGTTAGCTACTAACTGCTGGGCTGTAGCCTGATCCCACATACCAACCTGATCGTCTAAGCAGTTTACTTCTAATCCGGCATCTTCAAGAGCTTTGATAGAGTACTCTGTACGATACTGGGCATCAACGTTCTCCGGGTCACCTTCGATCATGATGTAGTCGATCTTGCCGTTTCCGTTCATATCAACTGTGTCAAGACCAAGATCAGCGATCATTTCGCCCTGGTATGTACCGGACTGACGAGCGTCACATCCAACGTATGTTACATCCCAGTTGTTATCTGCCCATCTCTGCTCCTCAGAAGCATCTGGCTCACGGTTGATGTATACAAGAGGAATACCAGCTTCAACAACCATATCTGTGATTGTCTCTGCGGATGAAGAGTTAACCGGGTTGATGATCAAAACGTCAACACCCTGTGTGATGAAGTTCTGGATCTGGTTTGTCTGTGTAGCCTGGTCGTTAGCACCATCTACGATTGTGATATTTTCTTTTGAGAATCCCTGTTCAATTAAGTAGTTCTCAAGTTCTCCACGGAATAATGTCATGAAGTTATCAGCGAACTGATAAATACATACGCCGACTTTTTTGTCAGCAAGATCTCCGCTTGCTGCATCTGCTGTTGCGTCTGCTGCATCGGATGCCTCTGTGGATGCTGCTGCATCATTTGTTGTTGTGGTTGTTGTTGAATTGTCTGATGTTGTTGTATCAGAGCTGTTTCCGCATCCCATTGCCATGGATGCTACCATTGTCATTGCAAGAATTACACTAACTACTTTCTTTTTCATATAAGAAAACCTCCCTTAATGTATTTGGTAACTTCTTGTTACATGATGAATTATAGCAATCGCCCCTATAAAAAAACATATAAAATACTTCTTTCTTTCTTGAAAATTCTTCTGTATTCATTGTGCAATATGTTTAATATGAAAAGTGTATTTTTGTTATATTTTAGTTATTTTTCTCCTTTTTCTGTTGTTTTTACGAAATTTCTTAGATTTCCTTTGGTCTTTTGCACAAAACGGGCGTCTGCCAGGATTCCCGGCAAACGCCCATTTTACGCGGTTTTTCATGTTCTTTTTTGCTTTTTTCTGTAAAGTGACCGCTTTTTTCAAAGGTATTATAATGTGACACCGCAGCCTTTCAGCAACTCTCTCGCAGTGTCTAAGGAATCCACGCCGTGAAGGTTTTTGATCGGTGCAAATTCTCTTTCACGCACAACTTCATATGGAATGCAGTCATCCATCATATGTACCATATCCAGCACTAAAGTTTCAAACTTGTATCCGTTTGGCTGCTCCGGTTTCACCATATTTCCTTCCAAATCAATATGAGGAATTTTCTTCTCCACCACATGGATCGGCATACGTGCGTCTGCGATCTGCTCTAATTTTTTTTCAGAGAAAAGATAGTTTAAGATCACGCCAAAGCCGTAAAGCAGATCTCCATTCTCTTTTCTTGCAGTTGCCATCTCCTGCGTCATCTCATAATACTCTGCGATAGATGGTTTTCCATCCTCAGTACAAAGCACGCCAACTTTTTCATCCGGTGCCGCCTTGCGCACTACCTTCGCTCCACTCTCGCAGCCAGAAACGATTGTTGCGCCGATAAATAGCGGATCCGCAATTCTCTGTAAGCAGTTGTCCACTGCAAACACATTGATCCATTCAAGTCCTCTTGCGTGGATGTCATCTAATAATCCTGCGCTCACCATGGAACCAAACCATCCACCGTTTCCGTTTGGAGACATTGCCACCTCGGTATCAGATTCCATATAGACACGTCCCTCGTGGTCACATGCCGGAACCATCTCCTGAATGAAAAATTTTACATAGTCTTTTGGATAGCCAAAATAATGATGCTCCTCAAAAAAAGTAACGGTATCTTTATGATTAATATTGCTTGTCATAATGTACATTGGAACGTAAGCACCGGCTTCATCCGTCACATCCATCAGATTACGGAAAAGCTGCTCGAATAAATAAAGTTCCCGGTTCACACCGATATTTAATGTTCCCTTCGGTCTGTCCAGTCCCAGTCTTGTTCCCTGTCCGCCAGCTAAAAGCACTGCTCCTACTTTGCCTGCCCGGATTGCATCCTGTCCTGCTGCTTTAAACTCGTCTCTGCGCGCCTCGATCTCCGGCACTTCCACTGCTTCTAACGGTGCGAACACTCCGCGCTCATTCACGGTCTCTTTTCTCTGGATATGTTCTAAAATCGACCAGTCGATCCGTTCTAAACGCTCTTTGAGCGCTGCATTCTGTTCCGGCATATTGCGCTCCATGGCCGCTCTGATGTACACCTGTTTCTCATCTTCCCAAATTTTCATGAAATCCTTCTCCTGTTTTCTCCTGTTTTATCTCTCCTTTTAGTGTTCGATAAAACCTGTTATTTTTGAACAAATTTCCGTCAAATTCATTCATCTTATATGACGTCTATTTTAGCATAATTTCCCTATGTCCGCAAACTTTCGGACTTTTTCGCAATTCTGGTTTTCTAATTCAACCCGCGGAAACCTTTTCCGATAATCTCACTGCTGTTGGTGATCGCAATGAAAGCGGACGGCTGGTTTTCGTGGATGAAGTTACGGAGTTCCACAGCCTGGCTTCGCTTCATAACAGAGAGAATAACTGCTTTGTCGTTATGCTGATAAGCACCCTCGGCATGATATACCGTTGCACTGCGGTTTAACTTCTGGGTGATAAACTCACAGATCGGTTCCGGATCATTGCAGATAATGGTGAAGTATTTGCACATGTTAATACTCTCGATCACATTGTCGACCACCAGTGATTTTGCCAGAAGTCCGCAGAGGGAAAACAGACCTGTCTGCGCATCGAAGACAAGGCAGGATGCAAGTACAATAAACAGGTCTACCAGAAACAGCGCACCTCCGATATTCAGTTTCGTGTATTTCTTTAAGATCATGGCGATAATATCCGTACCACCACCGGAAGCTCCGACATTAAATAAGATGGCTGAACTCGCCGCCGGAAGCACGATCGCATAGATCAGTTCCAGCACCGGCTGTGAGGTGAGTGGCGCAGACATTGGGAACCATTTCTCCGCTGCACTTAACCCAACTGACATCAGCACACTGACATAGACAGTCTTGATTCCAAAACTTTTTCCAAGAAAAATAAATCCCAGCACAAGCAGTGCCATATTGATAATAAATGTGATATTTCCAGGGGTTGTCGGCATAATGGCGCTCAAAACGACCGCAATACCAGTCACTCCACCGAAAGAAAAGTTATTCGGGAACTTGAATACATACACGCCGACAACCAGAATAAGCGTTGCCACGGTAAGTACAAAATATTCTTCTATTGTGCGTTTTACACGTCCTGCATTTTTAAACATTGTTTTTTCCTCTGTTTGATTCATTTGTTATTTTCTGCAAATCTTTTTTTCCTATTATGTGAATTGCACACATATTCTACTATACAATCAAAGAAAAAGATATATTTCCATTTTATAATTCTTTTCGTATTTCTTTTTAATTGTATAACAATTAATATTATTTATCTATATTCACCGACTTATTCACATTGTCCACATAGTTATCCACATATTATCTGATACTTCCCCAGTTTCATCCACATATTCTAATTATATGATTCAGTCTGCGAGAATCATATATAAATTCAAAATACCATTTCACGATTCAAGTGTTTCCAATCACAGAGACAAGATATGCTCTGCGAATCTCGCTCCGATTAGCGGTCGTCGCCATAACAAAAAAAGAACCGACACACGAAAACATTCTTTCAAACGCTCTTCGCATACGGTTCTTTCTTATTATTATGTTCCGATCAATTGCAATTAAGCAAGTGCTGCTGTGATGATTGCCATAGAATATACTTCAGAAGCGTTACATCCACGGGACAGATCGTTGATTGGTGCATTTAAGCCAAGTAAGATTGGTCCGTAAGCTTCGAAGTTACCAAGACGCTGTGCAATCTTGTAACCAATGTTACCAGCATTGATGTCAGGGAATACAAATGTGTTTGCATGTCCTGCAACCTGAGAATCTCTGCATTTTGTACGTGCAACACGTGGAGAAACTGCTGCATCGAACTGGATTTCTCCTTCGATTGGAAGCTCTGGATATTTTTCTTTTGCTTTTGCTGCTGCGTTGCGCATCTTATCAACATCCTCGCCCTTACCGGAACCAAGTGTTGAGTAGCTTAAGAATGCAACCTTTGGATCAATACCGAAAATCTTAGCACACTCTGCTGTCTCACCGGCGATCTCTACTAACTCGTCCTCTGTTGGATGAATGTTGATTGCACAGTCAGCCATTGCAAGTACTTCGTTCTCGCCCGTAGCTGCCGGACGTACCATGATGAAGCAGGAAGATACGATCGTGTTACCCGGTTTTGTTTTGATCAACTGTAATGCTGGACGTACTGTATCTGCTGTAGAGTATGTTGCTCCACCAAGAAGGGAATCAGCAACTCCCATTTTTACTAACATTGTACCAAAGTAGTTTGCCTGGGAAAGAATTCCTCTTGCCTGCTCCGGTGTAACACCTTTGCTCTTACGAAGTTCACAGAACATCTCAACCATCTCGTCAAATCTGTCATACTTCATTGGATCGATGATCTCTGCTCCACGGATATTGAAACCGCTCTCCTCTGCTACTTTTGCAATCTCATCCGGGTTACCAACTAAAATTGGATGTAAGAAGTTGCTTGCAAGAAGTCTGGAAGCTGCCTCTAAGATACGAGGATCATTTCCTTCTGTAAAAACAATTTTTTTCGGGTTCTTTTTCAAGATGTCAATTAACTGACCAAATCCAAACATTTTATTTTCCTCACTTTTCTTTTTCTCTAAAACCGTATCTATGTACCGGATAAACACGATTTTCGGCACTTTTGCCGTGACATGCTTACATTATATAGCAGTTTTTTGGAAATTCAATGTTTGTATTCAAATAAATGCAGTTTTATTTTTCATCCTGAGAAATTGTCTCATGTTCTTCTGTTTCTTTTAATGCTTCCTGAAATTCCGGCGACTGTGCGATCTTGATCGCCTTAAAAATATTCGGCACATGATGTTCCCTGTCCGGTTTTGTCGCAAGCATAAAACGGCGGAAAAGGAAAAGCATACAGATACTGATCACGGAAACCAGATCTTCTCCGGCTGTCGTTGTCTGAACGATCATATGACGCGCGATCACGAAAATCAGTGCTTCAATAATATTGGCAGTATTTGGTTTACATAACATTTTTAGGAATTCCACACCAATGACAACACCGAGCACCGCATCCAGAAATTCTAAAAGCGCAACCGTCTCCTCTCTGTGACGCCACAGTTCTCCAATCTGCGGAAAAATTCCGATCACCGCTATCACAATTCCAATGACCACAACTGCCGCCATGACCATATCCATCACATCGCATGCATCAACAATTCTTTTTCTCACTTTATCCCACATTCGCTTTTTCTCCTTTTTTGTAGTTTCAGAACGTTTTTGCCAACAAAAAAACATTCTGTCTTATGCATTTTTCTTATAACAAAAGAGTCGTAGTATCACTGCTGCGGCTCTTTACGGTTTCTGTTCTTAAATTTAAAATCCGAGCATCGCCCTTCGAGTCCAGTCCACGGACGTTACCTCCACAGTTAACTCGGTCCAGGCACCCTCACGGCACACAAGAGCTTTTACTTAGGGCTGCTCCATTCCTGACCTGACCCGGTTCGTAAATTCCTGTTGCGTAAGACCCAAACGTCAACGCCACTTATGAAGGGCTGCTCCGCAAAGAGATAACCCTCAGTTTGATATCACCCCAGCTATAGCGGATTGCTGGTTCAGGGTACCGCTGCCACCCCGGCTGCTCGGAGATTTAAGTATAGCTTATAATAACCTTCATTGTCAAGAGTTCACAGGGAATCTGTCACCGTTTCCTGTTTTTTCCTCTTTTTCTTTTCTCTTAACTCCCGGAAAAAATCAGACAACATCATCGAGCACTCTTCCTCCAAAACGCCTTTTTCAATCTCCACCTGATGGTTAAATGCAGCCATCTGTAAAAGATTCAGCACCGAACCTGCGCATCCTGCCTTCGGATTCATCGTGGCAATGACCACTTTTTTCATGCGGCTCTGCACGATCGCTCCGGCGCACATCTGGCATGGCTCCAATGTCACATACATCGTACAATCCTCTAAACGCCAGTCACCGGTCTTTTTGCTCGCTTTTTTGATTGCGGTCAGTTCCGCGTGTGCCAACGTATTTCCTTCCGTGTTTCTTCTGTTATATCCTCTCGCAATAATCGTGCCATCCTGCACGATCACGCACCCGATCGGCACCTCATCCAGGGCATATGCTTTTTTCGCCTCGCGGATGGCTGCCTTCATATATTTTTCGTCCTGCGTCATTTTCATTTTTCTGTTTTCCTGTTCTGGTACTCTGTATACAATGATACACTATTTATCGCATCACTACCATAGAAATATTTTTGCTTTTTTTGTGGTGTCGTATATAATGTTATATAAGAATTTTTCCATTCGAGGTTTTTATGCAGAATCACACACAACTGCCCACCGGGCTTTCTTTTTCCTACGAAACAGAGCGATTAATTTTACGGCTTCCCTCCACGGATTATCTGCGGGAAATCCATGATTTTTTATATCGTAACCGCTCCTGCTTTGAAAAATATGAACCAACCGCCCCTGAGAATTATTACACACTCGATTTCCAGCAGACGCTCGCCAGGTGTGAGTTAAAACTTGCACTCAAGCTTTCCAGTGTGCGCTTTTATGTTTTTTTGAAAGAAGATCCATCTACCATCATCGGTACGGTCTGTCTGCACAATATTATAAAAATGCCTTATTTCACGAGCGAGGTCGGCTATAAATTCGATGCGTCTTATCAGCATCATGGATATGCCCGAGAAGCTCTGTCTATGGCACTGTCTGTCGGCTTTTATGGTCTCGGACTCCACAAAATCTTTGCCCGCTGCATGCCTGAAAATACGCCTTCCAGAAGCCTGCTGCATGCCACAGGTTTTTTCGAGGAAGGAATTGAGCGCGACAGTATTCTCATTCAGGGAAAATGGGAAGATCACATCCGCTACGCTATCTTAAATCCCGATGAAATCCATTCATAAACGGACAGTTCCCTCTCAATTATTGTCCTGTATTATTCGTCTAACGTGTGATACCAATAGCCAAACTGATTGATGTGATCGGTCGTCATAAACTCCGGGAAACCAAAGATTGCTGCCATCATGCGCTCCTGCTGCTGATAAATCCCCGGGACACCGATAAACCATTTGTCCTCTTCGAGCTTTCCCAACACCAGATAGCGGTAATTGAAAAATCCGTGCAGCAAAAAGCTGTTATTTCCAAGATACCAGTATTTTCGCGGCAGTTCACGCAGGTCTTTCAGTTCAATGCGCACACACTCCACATTTTTATCCTCCGGCAATGTAAAATAGGGATACGTGTTTTTGAACCGCTCCCACGTGTCCACCCAGACAAACTTCGGAAAAATATTGCGCATTGGCATTTCCGTTGCATGAAGCTCCTCTACAGCATTTTCTCCGTTTTTATCTGCAGGATTTTCCGTTTTTTTCGCGGTCACTTTTTCCGCGTTCACTCTTTCGGCGGTCGCTCTTTCCTCGATATTCTCGTTTTTCTCATTTTCTTTCTGGTTTTCTATTCCACCCACGTCAAATCTTTGCGGTTCCCACAACCTGATATTTTCTGTTTTTACTGCAAATGGCTTTCCTTCCGTCCAGCGTGTCATGGCAATCGCGCCTTCCTCTCCTGCAAAAACCATTCCATCCATCTCGACAAACGAGTATTCTGATCCTCCAATCTGATCAGCTTTTATAATTGTTCCATAATCTCCGCTTCCTTTTATCATTCTCATCTCTCCCATCGGGAACGCAAGCATCTGCCCTCCCTCTACTTTAAAAAGGTATACCTGATCCATTCCCATCCGAATTGGTGTTCCACGCAGATGCACTTCAATCCTGCATTCATTTCCCCTGATCTCCACTTTTGCAAATCCCGCGTTGATTCCTTTTGTTCCGTTTTCGTATGCATATATATATGTAATAAAACGTTTGATTCCTGCCATCGGATGCTCCCGGCATTTATTTTGTTGCTACTATATATATTCATTGGTCGGTTATGATATGCGTGATTTTTCAAAAAACTTACATTATGAAGCGTGGCTGAGTGATCACAGAAATGTTTAAATTTATCTTCTTTATTCTTGACAGAAGTATGGTTCTCTGCTATTATAATATCAGTAACAATTACTATTATTAAAAAGAAAGGGTGATTATCATGCTAAAATATAGTAGACAACGTGAAGCAATCAAGACCTTCCTTGCCGGCAGATATGACCACCCTACTGCTGAAACTGTTTATCTCGGCATCAAAGAAGAGTTTCCGAATATCAGTCTCGGCACTGTATACCGTAATCTGTCATTACTTTCTGACATCGGTGAGATTCAGAAATTATCGACCGGTATCGGACCTGACCGCTTTGACGGGAATCCGGCTCTACATTATCATTTTATCTGCAAACATTGTGGCAGCGTTTTAGACCTTTCCGTAGATGGTCTTGATCATATCAATGTCCTTGCAAATCAGGGATTTGACGGTGAAATTGAAGGTCATATTACATATTTTTATGGGAAATGCGCAGACTGTAAAAAGAACAGTTAACGGTACAGTTCCAGTTGTTCTGCGAACTGTACAGCTTTCTATAAAAAATATAAGAAAAAGTATTGACAAAATATATTTTTTAAATTAAAATCAGTAATAGTTACTATTATTAAAACTAAATAAAATTTAAATAAGAAAAGGAGAACAAAATTATGACAAAATGGGTTTGTACAGTATGTGGATATGTTTATGAAGGAGATGCTGCACCAGCAGAGTGTCCAGTCTGTCATGTAGGCGCTGATAAGTTCAAAAAAGTAGAAGGAGATCTTACACTTGCTGCAGAACATGAATATGGCGTTTACGCAAAAACAGTAAAAAACAATCCAGAAATCAGTGATGAAGACAAAAAATACATCTTCGACCAGTTAAAAGCAAACTTCGATGGCGAATGCTCTGAAGTTGGTATGTACCTCTGCATGGCTCGTATTGCTCACCGCGAGGGATATCCGGAAGTTGGTCTTTACTGGGAGAAAGCTGCTTACGAAGAGGCAGAACATGCAGCAAAATTTGCTGAGATGTTAGGTGAGGACTTAGAGCCAAACATGAAAGCTACTACAAAAGATAACCTGAAATGGAGAGTTGACTGTGAGTTCGGTGCTACTGCAGGTAAATTTGATCTTGCAAAATGCGCTAAGAAAAACAACCTTGATGCAATCCATGACACTGTTCATGAGATGGCCAGAGACGAGGCTAGACACGGCAAAGCCCTTAAGGGATTACTTGAGAGATACTTTGGATAAGCTACAAGCCGAGTAAGGATAAAAAGGAAAGATGACAGAATGGGGAATTTATTCACCAGACTGTCATCTTTTCTTTTTATTCTTATTGGGCGACAGCCCCAACAGTGAGAAGGAGCATAGCGGATTCGAGCTGGCTCGGCTTGTAGCGCAGCGGATTCCGAATGGGCATGGCTTGTTATTCAGACTCATCGCCAACAAACACCTCCACCGTCCTCGCCCACTGTTCCTCAGCAGGAATCGCAGCCGTTCCATCACCTTTCTGCGTTCCATAACTTCCAAACTGTGCATGGTTTCCGCCCTCAATGCAGACTTCCTTATAATCTTGTGGCATAAGTTCCCGGCCTGCCACAATTTTATCCATATTCAGCACGCCATCTTCGCTTCCGTAAACTGTGACAACGGACATATCAGAAGTCGATAAATCTTTTGTCGGATACGCTGCCAATAAGAGTAGTCCACGGATTCCATCTGTATGGTCTTCCACATAGTCTGCCGCAAAATTAGCTGCCATCGCGCCTCCCAAAGAGTGTCCGCCAAGATACCACGCTTCATAATTGTATTCCTGCATGATCTCCTCCGCACGATTCATCCCGAAAAACGCCATATGAAATGGCATGTCGACCAGAAAACAGTCGATTCCACTTTCTGCAAGCTGATACATAAGCGGTGCATATGCCTCGGTCGCAACCTTTGCTCCCGGATAAAAAATCAGGGCTTTCTCCTCTCCCGCTCCGTCAAAAAACCAGCCTTTATCAAATTTTTCGACCGAAACTTCCGATGAACCGTTCATATATTTTTCCACATCGACGCTGTGATAATAGTTGCCGAGATATATCGCTGAACCGCCAGACAATACTATTAAAACAACTAAAATAATGAAAAATGATTTTTTTATCTTTTTTGATCTGTGCTGCATTGAAATTCCCTTAACTCATTATTATTTACCTCTTAAGGCATGCTGATATTATCTAAAATTCCCGTCAAATGTGCAATAGTTACACCGTAATTTGTCATCGGAACCTGCTGTTTTTTTGCTCTGTCAATCCGCGACAGCACATATTTCCGGTTAAACATGCATGCCCCGCACTGAATGATCAGGTCATATCCACTCAGATCTTGTGGAAAATCTGTACCGCTTACAATATCCACAGTCAGCGTTTCCCCTGCGCACTTTTTCAACATGCGGGGAATTTTTACACGTCCGATATCCTCTTTTAACGGAGCGTGCGTGCAGCACTCAGCGATCAGGACTTTCGAATCCGGTGTCAGGCTGTCAATCGCCTTTGCCCCCTGGACATAATAAGGCAAATCTCCCTTATAAGCAGCAAACAGCACGGAAAAAGAGGTGAGCATACTTTCTTTTGGCTTGTTCTCATAAACATATCCAAACACCTGTGAATCGGTGATGATCAGTTTCGGTGCTCTGGCAAGCAGCGGAAGTACTGTCAAAAATTTGTCCGTGGTCACACTCATGACCAGACATTTTTTATCCAGCAGTTCACGTATCGTCTGTACCTGTGGCAAAATCAGACGCCCCTTTGGTGCCTGGATATCCTGCGGCATCACAAGCAAGACGAGATCATCCTCTTCCACCAGATTTCCGGTAATGTATTCCGCGCCAAAATTTTCCGGCATAAGACGGATCAGTGTTGTTTTGAACTCCTCGATCCCGGTGTGTTTTTTTGCACTGATGATGACTGCATCTTCTTTTGCTTCCTCGTAAATCATCTCCGCCAGACGGGCTGCATTTTCTTCATCCTGATCTGCTTTGTTTATGACAAATAAGACTGGTGTATGTTTTTCCCGAAAAAAACGGTACCATTTCAATTCGTCCTGTATCTGTCCCTGTTCGTCTGCGCATGTAACCGCTTCTTCCGCTGAAAGAACGATCACTGCAATGTCTGTTTTTTCTGCTGCAAGTTTTGTTTTTTCCACACGCCTTGTGCCAAGCTCGCTCGTGTCATCGAAACCTGCCGTGTCAATCAGCACGCAGGCTCCGAGCGGATGAATCTCCATCGGTTTGTATACAGGATCGGTAGTTGTTCCTGCCACATCTGCAACAATAGAGACTTCCTGATTGGTCAGCGCATTGATCAGAGAGGATTTTCCACTGTTTGTCTTACCGTAAATGCCGATGTGCAGCCGGTTTGCAGATGGTGTTTCATTTAATGTTGCCATTTCTGGTGTCCTTTCTATGTTTGTGCTATTTTTAGAAACGGAAATCACGTTTTCCTTCGGAAATATCATGAATGTGTTCGTAAGCTGTCTGTTTTACTTTTGGATTTGTGATTTTCTCCAGCTCACGGTCGATCAGTTCCATACCCAGTTTTTTTGTTTCCTCGCTTGCGTAGTCCTCTAAATATTCTTTCAGCGTCATGAGGGCGTTTGGATGACAGCAGTTTAAGATCTGCATATTTTTGCATAATGCCATAAAACGGTCCCCCGTTCTTCCCTCACGGTAACATGCGGTACAGAAACTTGGAATATAGTCCATTTTAATGAGCCAGTTTACAACCTCATCTAACGTCCGCTGGTCACTGACATCAAACTGCTCCGAGCTCTCCTCCTCCGGCTCTCCTTCGGCATAGCCTCCGACACTTGTTCTCGATGCACCTGAAATCTGTGAAACGCCGAGTGGCAGTACTTTTTCACGAACCTGCTGGCTCTCTCTGGTGGAAATGATCATTCCGGTGTAAGGCACGGAGATGCGGACGAGGGCACAGATTTTTGCAAAAATATCATCTGAAATTCCATTGTCAAACGCGCTCGGATCGATATCATCTGCGTGTTTGATACGCGGAACACTGATGGTGTGAGGTCCTACGCCATGCACTGCCTCCAGATGCTCTGCATGCATCAAAAGTCCTGCAAATTCATAGCGGTACATCTCAAGTCCGAACAGCACGCCAAGTCCAACGTCATCGATGCCGCCCTCCATCGCGCGGTCCATTGCTTCGGTATGATATGCATAGTCATGTTTTGGCCCGGTCGGATGAAGTGTTTCGTAACTCTTTTTATGATAAGTCTCCTGAAATAAAATGTATGTTCCGATTCCGGCTTCCTTTAATTTACGGTAATTTTCGACAGTAGTTGCCGCGATATTAACGTTGACGCGGCGAATCGCTCCATTTTTATGTTTGATACTGTAAATCGTGTTGATGCACTCTAAAATGTATTCAATCGGATTGTTGACCGGATCTTCGCCTGCTTCAATGGCAAGACGTTTGTGTCCCATGTCCTGCAGCGCAGTCACTTCTTTTACGATCTCTTCCTGTGTTAGTTTCTTTCTTGCGATGTGCTTATTTTTCAAATGATATGGGCAGTAGACGCAGCCATTTACACAGTAATTGGACAAATAAAGCGGTGCAAACAGCACAATGCGGTTTCCATAAAAATCTTTTTTGATCTGCTCCGCCAATTTGTAAACTTCCTCTATTTTTTTCGGGATCTGACAGGCTAAAAGCACGGATGCCTCCCGGTGGTTCAGCCCTTTTCTCGCTCTCGCTTTCTCAATGATCTGATCGATCAGTTCCACATTATCTTTGTTGGCATCTGCATATGCCAATGTGTCTAAAATTTCCTTATCTGAGATAAATTCTTCCGCTTTTAAAGACTTCACGTTGTACATTTATTCTTCTCCTTTGCTCTTTTCGATGATAATCTTTTTTTCAGTATTTTATTCTATATAGTCTCCGCGGCTTACCGCCACCTCATAGCCGATGCTTTTCATACGGTTTTCCATACAGTAACGACATTCAGCGGCTTCATTGCCCGTACAGATTTTGTTGTCGTAAAGCTTGTATTTTTCCCTGACATTGACCGGCGAAAGGTTCGGCATGACCACATTCGCCCCGGACAAAATGCCGAGTTCCCGCCCTTTTGGATGAATCGTTCCGAGCGCAGTTGTCGCCGGGAGTAGCACATGCGGATGGATGAGACGGATAATTGCCAGCAATTTTAACGTCTGTTCCATCGTTCCCGACGCTTTGTCCGCAAACGGAGTGTCTTTCTGCGAAATGAACGGTCCGATTCCAACCATGTGCGGCTGCAGTTCCCTGATAAACTGAAGATCCTCATACAATGTTTCCACTGTCTGTCCCGGAGAACCCACCATAAATCCGCAGCCGACCTGATAGCCAATTTCTTTTAAATCCCACAGGCATTGTTTGCGATGCGCAAGAGACATCTCCTCTGGATGGAGTTTTTTGTAATGTGCCTCGTCCGCAGTCTCGTGGCGGAGCAGATAACGATCCGCCCCCGCGTCAAAATAGCGTTTGTAACTTTCTTTTGATTTTTCTCCAATGGAAAGTGTGACGGCACAGTCCGGATATTTTTCTTTGATGGCACTCACCAGATCACAGATTTTGTCATCCGTAAAGTATCCATCTTCGCCTCCCTGCAGCACAAATGTGCGAAACCCAAGTTCATATCCACTGGCACAGCAGTCTAACATCTGCTCCTTTGTCAACCGATATCGGTCCGCTTGTGAATTGCTTCTTCGAATCCCACAATAATAACAGTCGTTTTTGCAAAAATTGGTAAATTCGATCAGTCCACGGATAAGCACCTGATTTCCGTAGGTTTTCTGGCATACTTTTACCGCTTCTTCACGTATAAAGCGGATACCTTCATCATCATTTATCTCCAATAAAAGTTTTAACTGCTCCAATGAAATATTTCGGCTTTGTTTTACTTTATTAATTGTTGATTTAATTTCTTTATTCATATTGGTTTTTATCGGCTTTTCCTCTATTTTTGTGTGTTTATTTTTTCCCTGTGATATTTGAGTAAACGGTTTTGGCTCCGATTCCATCCAACCGTCCGATTTTTCCCGAAAGTGCATTGATCACATCCTGTGGGGCATCAATTGCCACACTGATAATGTTTACCTCACGCTCTCTGTATGGGATTCCCATTCGACCAATGATGTACTTTCCATATTCATGTAAAAGATGGTTCAGCGCCTCGATCGACTCCGGGTTCTCCACAATGATCCCGATTAATGCAATTCTTGTTTCCATGGTGCTCCTTTCTTCACTAACGTATTTTTTGTAAAGAAAAAATAGCCGCATCCTCCGAAGAAGATACAGCTAAAAATTTCATACGCAAAATAGAAACTGTGCCCATATGACATTGACGCAGTCTCTCCCTTATGGCATGCCGTATCTTTCACCTCAATGAAATTTTGGTGTTAGTGACAATTCTTTTTTGCAGGCGAAACAGCAAGAACGTATCTCGGCTGTAACGTGTGCAGTTATGCGATAATATTAGCATGTGACCTTTGAAATCACAATGTAAATTCGTTATGTTCTTTTAAATATGCAAGAAAACCCTCGCAGCCGCTTACAACATCCCGATAGGTTGCCTCAAAATCTCCGGTATACCACGGATCAGCGACATCTCCTGCCTCCGACAGCCTGTGCGTGTGTTCATATCCCGCAAAGGACAGCATTTTGTAGATTTTTCCCTGACTGTCCTCGCCTCCGGCGATTTTTATCATGTTACGGATGTTCGCAGTATCCATGCCGATCAGATAATCATAGTATAAATAATCGTTTCTCGTCATCTGACGCGCCCTGTGCGGGATGAGTGGAACGTTCTCTTCCCTGAGTTTCCTTACTGTTCCGTAATGTGGTGTATTTCCGATTTCTTCGCGGCTTGTCGCCGCGGAATCAATTTCAAAATAATCTGCCAGGTTCGCTTCCGCCGCCAGATGGGCAAAGACACTCTGCGCCATGGTGCTGCGGCAGATGTTGCCGTGGCAGATAAAAAGCACTTTTATCATTGTTGCATAACCTCGCATTTCTTAGTTTTTCTTGGTATTTCGGGCTTTGTTAGCCTTTGTAAATTTTTGTTTTCTGGCATAACCTGGTTTATTTTCGCATAATATCGTTCGCAAAAGGTGTAAAATAAGGTGTATGCTTTTCCATTTTACACCTTGCTATTTTCAATTAAAAATCGTAATTACACAATCCGAAGTCTGGCGATTTCTTCTCTGGCATCTTCAAGATTTACATGCGTATATGTATTCAACGTTACGCTGATGTCTGAGTGGCCATCAAATATTGCAATGCTTTTGGATTCATTCCGGATTTTGCCATGTTTGAGCAATAGGTGTGCCGACATACATGCGGTGTAATGACAGGCATCTGTACTTTATAAGTATTATTATACTTCTGAATAATATGTTGAAAATAATGCTCCCAATACAGGGAATAACAGATACTTTCATTTTTATCAAAGTATAAGAATCCACTTTTTCCATCTACCATAGGCTCTGCTTTGGGCGGGTTTCGTTTTTCTATTATTTTCCGAAAGCATTCCTCTACATCCGCAGTCATAGGTATCTTTCTCGTTCCGCTGGTTGTTTTAGTCTCTTGAATAGGTGTTAAGCGTAACTCCTATATCGCTATGCCCCATAAGGTACTGCAGTGTCTTTGGATTCATGCCGGATTTCGCCATATTGCTGCAATACGTGTGCCGGCAAACATGCGGCGTGATATTCGGCATCTGCACCCGATAGATATCGTTGTACCGCTTCACCATGTGGCTAAAGCGATGTTCCCAATGCATTGCCACTAACGGCAGTCCTTTGTCATCCAAAAACAGGAACCCGGTATATCCATCCACCACTTTTTCTACCTTTGGTTTCTCCCGGTCTTCGATGATGGATTGAAAGCATTTTGCAACATCCTCTGTTACCGGAAGTTTTCTTGTTCCGGCGGAAGTCTTTGTTGGCTCAATCACTAAGGTCATATCAGATAACCGTTGAAGCTGATGATCTATATTCACAATCCTGTTCCCTAGATCAATATCCTTAATTGTAAGACCACAAAATTCTGAAATACGCATACCTGTATGAAAAAGTATATACACAACTTCATAATACTTACAGTATACATTATCATCATGAACAAATTTAAGAAACTTTCGCATTTGGTCCCGCGTTAATGCTTCCCTGGTAACACTGTCATTTACAACTACTCCAGCAAGCTCAAATCCAAACGGATTTTTATAGAGCACATCGTCATCCACCGCCATTTGAAAAGCAGGTCTTAATACGCCACGGACTGTTTTCACTGTATTCTCATAAGAATCATTCCTCTCCTCTTACCCCAGTGCCACATCCAAGATCATCATCAAACTAAATCCAAGTGCAAAGAAAAGCGTACCGATATTTGAGTGCTGTCCCTGAGATATTTCCGGAATTAGTTCTTCAACCACGACATATAACATGGCTCCTGCTGCAAAGCTGAGTAAATATGGTAATGCCGGGATTACCCGCTGTGCAGCAAGAATCGTCAGTACTGCTCCAATCGGTTCAACCACTCC